>Ga0302314_10000135_pt1 | contig 122481 bp, 111 predicted proteins | sample III_Palsa_N2_3_FD_200533 | JGI IMG/M metagenome (GOLD analysis project Ga0302314, IMG submission 200533) | Peat permafrost microbial communities from Stordalen Mire near Abisko, Sweden - III_Palsa_N2_3 | ecosystem: Environmental > Terrestrial > Soil > Palsa > Peat permafrost | place: Sweden... | reverse complement strand
CGAGCTGAGCGTGCCGATCGTTTCGGACATGCCGTTCATCAAGTCCCTCGACTTCGATGGCGGCTATCGCTATTCGGAATATAGCGATATCGGCCAGACCGAGACCTACAAACTCTCGCTCGAATACGCGCCGATCGCCGACGTTAAGTTCCGCGGCAGCTTCAACCACGCCGTCCGGGCGCCCAATGTCGACGAACTGTATGCACCGACATTCGAGGGCAACTATGCTGGCCAAGACCCCTGTTCGACCAACACGCTGACCGGGAAGACCGCGGCGAGCCCGGCTCAATGCAAGCTGACGGGGGTTACGGCGGCGGAGTATGGGCTGATCCCGCAGTGCCCCTCCACCCAGTGCACCCAGCTTATTGGCGGCAATCCCAACCTGAAGCCGGAAGACGCGGACACCACCAGCTTTGGCCTGGTGTTTACCCCGACCTTCATCCGGAATTTCTCCGCGACGGTCGACTTCTACAACATCCGCGTGAACAACATCATCCAATCGCCAGCGCCGACCGTCACGGTCAACGAGTGTCTCAACGGCGTTACGGTCTTCTGTCAGTTCATTCACCGCGACCCCAGCACCGGGGCGCTATTGAATCCGGATGGCTACGTATCGGCGATAACCCAGAACACCGGCTACCTGCAGACCAAGGGCTATGACGTCGAGGTCAACTATCGCTTCAAGCTGTCAAACATAGCCTTCGCCGGCTTCGCCGTCCCGGATTGGGGCTCGATGTCGATGAACTTCGTCGGGACCTATACCGAGAGCTTCATCGATCAGCCGCTGACCGGCGGTCCGACCTACAACTGCGCCGGCCTCTATGGCCCCACCTGCGGAAATCCCGACCCGCACTGGCGTCACAAGCTGCGGGTCACCTGGAACTCGCCGTGGAATTTCGACATCTCCGGCCAATGGCGCTATGTCGGCGGCGTCAAGCTCGACCTCGACGAAAGCAATCTGCTGCTGCAAGAGCCAGGCTATTTCGACCAGGCTGACAACCACCTGGGCGGCCAGAGCTATTTCGACCTCAGCGGCAATTGGCGCGTCAAGGACGGCCTGACGGTGCGAGCCGGCGTCAACAACATCTTCGATAAGGACCCGCCGCTGGTCGGTGAGGAGGCCTGCGCGGGCGTAGTCTGCAACGGCAACACCTATCCTGGCGTCTATGACGCGCTGGGCCGGACGTTCTTTGTCGGCCTGACCGCCAAGTTCTAGGCCTGAGCACGATGAGAAAACTCAGATTCGATGAGCACCAGATCGTGGCCATCCTGCGTGAATCTGAGCAGGGGAACACAGTCCAGGAGGTTTGCCGCAGGGCCGGCATCGCCCGGCAAACCTTCTATCGATGGCGATTGAAGTACGCCGGCCTTGCGCCGTTGGAGATCAAACGCCTCCGTTACCTTGAGGACGAGAATATGCGCCTGCGCAAGCTGGTCGCCTATCTCTCTCTTGATCAGGAGCTGTTGCAGTATGTCCTGCAAAAGGGGCAGCGGACACAGAAGTCGGCTTGAACGCGCCCGGTGACGATTGGACGAGCCGAAGGGTCGGTCAACGTCGCTGGCCCTGGAGACGGCCCGCCCCGTTGGCTAGGCCGACGGAGGGTGTCTAGGCTCATGTCCTCATGGGATTGTACCGCGTGGTGGACAGCCTAAGCCAGACGCTCAGGCGGGCAGCCCGAATGGGACCCAATGGTGGGGCGGGTGGGAGATCGCGCTCGCGATCCTAGCCAACATGATCAGTTGGATCGGTGAATCGGCGGTCGGGCGACGCCAAATCGACCGCAAGACAATAGCCGCGCAACAGACCTTCCGGCGACCATTCGGGACCCTAGCTGGGCCTGTAGCCTTCGCATCCCCGGTACTGCTTTGAAAAGATTGGAGCGGGCGGCGAGAATCGAACTCGCGACATTCAGCTTGGGAAGCTGACGTTCTACCTCTGAACTACGCCCGCCAGGGTCGGCGGCGCGGGACTACTCGGTCGCGGCCGACGCCGTCGTGCTTAGCCGGTCTGCGGCTCGGTCTCAAGCCAGCGTCGCTAATGTTCGGCCCGGACTTCGATGCGGGCGACCATACGCACACAACGCGCGGCGCGCAGATCGCCTTCGACCACAAGGCGGTAGGGTCCGGCGGTCGGTCCGAGAGGCTGACCGTCGGCGCGGTCTGCGAGCAGAACCTGCTCCTTCCGCATCGCCGGGTCGGTATCGGCCAGCGCCAGGGCCGCGCCGTAGCCGTCGGCGCCGGTGACCAGCACAACGTCGCGCAGGGCCGGACCGTGCATGGCCTTGCCAGAGGGGGCGCCGACGCGCGTCAGCAGTTGGTTGAGGGGCACGCCGTCATAGGTCGTGGTCTTGCCCTCGATCGTCACCGTCAGTTTGACGTGCGGCAGGGCGGCGATGTCGGCGGCCGCCAGCGTCGCGGTCTGGCCTTCGGCGCCCGACAGAGCCAGGCTCTGGGCCCAGGCTGGGCCGGCAAGCAGGCCGAGCATCAAGTTCAGCGCGACGATCCGAACAGCTGTGCGCATCTTCCGCGATCCTTTCGGGCTTCGCTAGGTGATCCGACTACATAACGCTCAGGCGCATGCGGGCAAAGCCGACTTGGAGACCGGCGCGAACATTGACCCTGGAGCCCGCTTCCCGCACGATGGCGAGCTCGGATCAACCAGGGAGACGCGTCATGGCCGATGGCGAGGTCAAGCACGACACCATAGCTCCTCAGGCCCAATTCCACGCCATGACGGAGGGTACGCCCGAGGATTGGCAGGCCATCGCGGCGGCCAGCCTGGAGTTCGGCCGCGGCCTGCCCGACCGATTGCTCTCGCACTTGCAGCTGCTGCGCGGCGACTGCGGCGGCTTCGCCGTCGACCGGCTGGAGCACTCGCTGCAGACCGCCACGCGCGCCCATCGCGACGGCCGGGACGAGGAATATGTGGTCTGCGCCCTGATCCACGACATCGGCGATATCCTGGGCCCGTCGAACCATGCCGAGATCGGCGCGGTGATCCTGAAGCCTTATGTGTCCGAACAGAACCACTGGATGCTGGACCATCACGGCATCTTCCAGGGCTATTATTTCTTCCATCATCTGGGCCTGGACCGGGACATGCGCGAGCAGTTCCGCGGCCATCCGGATTTCGAATACACCGCCCAGTTCTGCCACCAGTACGACCAGAACGCGTTCGATCCGGCCTATGACACCATGCCGCTGGAGGCGTTCGAGCCGATGCTGCGCCGCGTCCTGGCCCAGCCCAAGCGGTCGATCTACCGGCGGGACGCGGTGTAGAAGTGTCCGTGCATGCTTCGACTCGCGACCTGGAGGTCGCGGCTCAGCATGACGTGGTTTGGGGATAGCTAAATAATTTCGTCATGCTGAGCCGGCCGCGTCAGCGGCCGTGTAGAAGCACGCACGCCTCACCACGCCTTGAAATGCTTCGACAGCTTCAGCCCCTGGCGCTGATAGTGCGAGCCGCCTTCGCCATAGAGCCGGGCGGGTCGTTCAGTCAGGGGCTCGAACACCAGGCGCGCGACGGTCTGGCCGTCCTCCAGCAGGAACGGCGTCTCGCGGCCCCGCACTTCCAACACGCCCCGCGACCCCACGCCGCTGGCCTCGGCGACACCGAAGCCGGGGTCGAAGAAGCCGGCGTAATGGACGCGGAACTCCCCCACCGAGGGGTCGATCGGGATCATCTCGGCGGCCTGAAGAACCGGGATCTCCACCGGCTGCTTCGAAGCCAGGATGTAGAACTCGCCCGGATCCAGCAGCAGCTCGCCGCGGCGCGGCTCCAGCGGTTCCCAAAAATCGCGCGGATCGTGGCCGTCGACGCGGTCCAGATCGACCACCCCGGCGTGGCGGCGCGCACGGAACCCAGCCAGGGCGCCGGTCAGATCGACGCCGACGTCGATGACCGAGAGCCGTTCCGGCGCGCCGCGCTTTAGCCTGAGCTGGTTCAGCCGCGTGCCGGTCCGCGCCAGGATCGAGAAGGTCTGGGGGGCGATCTCCACGAACAGGGGGCCCGAATAACCGACGGCCACGTCGTCGAAGGCGGCGCCCCGGTCGGTCAACAACCGCACGAACACGTCCACACGGCCGGTGGAGCTTTTCGGATTGGCCCGCGCACCCACGCCCGGCGGCAGGCGCAGCGCCTCCTGCAGCGGCGCGATATAGACGCAGCCGCGCTCCAGCACCGCGCCCGCCGTCAGGTCCAGCCGGTGCATGGCCACGTCGGCCAGCCGTTCGGCCACGAGCCGGCGCTCACCCGGCAGGAACGAGGCCCGCACCCGCCAGGCGTGGTCGCCGAGCCTGAGGTCCAGGCTGGCCGGCTGCACCTGGTCGGCCTCGAACGGCTCGGCCGCCGCGATCGCGCCGCCGGCGATCAAGGCCTCGATGGCTTGGCAGGGCAGGATGCCGTCTTGCAGCTTGGTCATGGCGGAGGCGTTCATCGCCGCGACACTCGCCAATGGGGTTGAGTCTGTCCAGCGACGGCTTGCCGCGCCTTCGATAACATCGCGCGCCGAGGGGTTGTTCCACCTTGACCGCCGGCGCCGAGGCGCTTTTATGCCGGCTCCTTTTTCAGGGAAGTTGCGTGATGGCCGGCCGGGACACCGACGAAGATCCGAACCAGTGGGAGACCGCCACCCGCTTGATTCGCGGCGGAAATGTGCGAACGCCGTTCGGCGAGACCGCCGAGGCTTTGTTCCTCACCCAGAGCTTTGTCTATGACAGCGCCGAGGGCGCCGACGCGCGGTTCGCGGGCGACCAGCCGGGCTTCGTCTATACCCGCTACGGCAACCCCACGACCAAGATGTTCGAGGACCGCCTGGCCCTGTTGGAGGGCGCGCAGGACTGCCGGGCGCAGGCCTCGGGCATGGCCTCGATCCATCTGGCGCTGATGGGGCTGGTGCGGGCCGGGGATCACATCGTCGCCGGGCGCGCCCTGTTCGGCTCCTGCCGCTGGATCCTCAACAACTGGGCGCCGCGCTTTGGGGTCGAGACCAGCCTGGTGCACGCGCCGGACGTGGCGGCTTGGCGCGAGGCCGTGCGGCCCAACACCAAGGTCTTCCTGATCGAATCCCCGGCCAATCCGCTGCTGGAGATGACCGACATCGCGGCGGTCTGCGCCATCGCCCGCGAGATCGGCGCCAAGGTGGTGGTCGACAACGTCTTCGCCACCCCGATCTTTCAAAAACCCCTGCAGCTGGGGGCCGACGTGGTGGTCTATTCGGCGACCAAGCATATCGACGGCCAGGGCCGGGTCCTGGGCGGCGCCCTGCTGGGCGCGACGGCCCTGTTGGACGAGGCCTATCGCGACATCATCCGTCACACCGGCCCGGCGCTGTCGCCGTTCAACGCTTGGGTGCTGCTGAAGGGCTTGGAGACGTTGGACCTGCGCGTGCGCCGCCAGGCCGAAACCGCCGCGACCCTGGCCGACCGCATCGCCAGCCACGCCAAGGTCAAGGCCTGCCGCTATCCCACCCGGCCCGACCACCCCCAGTACGAAATCGGCCAGCGGCAACTGACCGGCGGGACCAACGCGGTCCAGGGCGGCGGCACGGTGGTCGCCATGGATCTTGGAACCCAGGCGGCGGCCTTCAACTTTCTCAACGCCCTGAAGATCGTGGACATCTCCAACAACCTCGGCGACGCCAAGTCGATGGCCACCCATCCCAACACCACCACTCACCGCTCCATGACCGAGGAGCAGCGTCAGGAAATCGGCCTGACCGCCGGGTGGGTGCGGCTGTCGGTGGGCCTGGAAGGCGCTGGCGATCTGGGCCGGGACGTCGAGCGCGCCCTCGACGCAGCATGAAAGTGGACGCCGCATGATGCGCCGCATCCCTCGTCGTCCCTCCAGGGACGTTCCGGCCTATCAGGCCATAACCCGCGACATCATCGTGCGCGTGACGCCCGCCTTCATGCCGGGCCAGTCGGACCCGGTCGAGAGCCGTTATGTGTGGTCCTACACGATCGAGATCGAAAACCATGGCGAGGAGACGGTCCAGCTGATCTCCCGTCGCTGGCTGATCACCGACGCCCAGAACCGCACCGAGACCGTCGCCGGCTCCGGCGTGGTCGGCGAACAGCCCCGGCTGAAACCTCGCGAGGCGTTCCGCTACACCTCGGCCTGTCCGCTCAGCACGCCGTCGGGGGACATGCGCGGCAGCTACCAGATGCTGACCGACGACGGCGTCGCGTTCGAGGTCGAGGTCCCGGCGTTTTCCCTGCACCTGCCCGGCGCGCACCGGTCGCTGAACTGAGGGCTCACCCCCCGACCGCCTGCGGCTCCAGCTCATAGACCCTGGAACAGTATTCGCAGGTCACGCGGATCTTGCCGTCCGCCTCGACCATCTCGGCGCGTTCCTCCAGCGGGAACGAGCCGATCACGCCCTCGATGCGTTCTTGGGAACAGCGGCAGAAGGCCCGCAGCGGTTTCGGCGTGAATAGCCGCACGCCGTCCTCGTGGAACAGCCGGAACAGCAGCTGTTCCGGGGCGATCGTCGGGTCGATCAGTTCGTCCTCGCCCAGGGTCTCGAACAGGGCCTGGGCGGTCTCCCAGGCATCGCGGGTCGAGCCGCGCGCATCGTCCTCCGCCACGTTCTGCAAGATCAGCCCGCCGGCCCGCCAATGCGGCGTCGCTCCGGTCTGCACCTGGCCGACCGCCAGGCGCACCCGCGTCGGGATCTGTTCGGACTGGGCGAAATAGTGTTCGGCGCAGAGGGCCAGGGTCTCGCCCTCGATCGGCGTGACGCCCTGATAGCGCTCCATGTCGGCGCCCTGGTCGACGGTCATGATGAAAAGGCCCTTGCCGAGCAGCGTCCGCGCGCCTGGCCGGACGAAACCCTTGGAGGCCTCCGCCACCTTGTCGGCGTCGAACCGGCAATAGCCGCGAAGGGCGCCGGTGGTGTCGTAGTCGGCGACCACGAAGGCCACGGGCCCATCGCCCTGGGCCTGCAGGATCAGCCGACCCTCGAACTTCAGGCTCGCCCCGACCAGCGCCGCCAGCGCGCAGGCCTCGCCGAGGAGATTGGCCACGGCGTCAGGATAGGCGTGCCGATTGAGGATATCGTCGACCACCGCCCCCATCCGCGCGATCCGCCCGCGCACGGGCCGCTGCTCGATCTGGAAGGCGGCGACGAGGTCGTCGTTGGGCAGGGCTTTGTCGGTCACGGCGCTCTGGGGGATGTGGGGCGGCGCCCCAAGATAGGGGGCCGAGGCGGCGAGCGCCACCTGCCAACTAGCGTCCCAATCGCGCAACGATAGGACCCCGAGCGGGGCGTCGCTAGCCCCGCAAATCTCCCAGCTTTACCCTGGGTCGAGTGACGAAAATCATAAACAACCCAACCACGAAAAGCACAACTCCTGGCGCCGCATCGTTTAGATTTGCTCGAAATCCTACAACGCTCGCTACCAGGCTCGTCTTTCCCGCCACGCCATACAGGCAGAGCATGGATCCCGATATTATTGACAGCACTCCCAGTAACAACGCAAGACAGGCGTACAAATATTCTCCAAGTATTGCCGCTTGAATTATTCTTTCGCTGGAAGACGTCTTGGGAAGTTCGCTTTTTGTTTCCGGATCGTCAGGCTTTATTTCATCAATTTTTGTGGCGGCGCGCGCAATGTTTTGAGCCGTTTTCGCGGCCTTTTGAGGTTCGAAATGCGCCGATCGAACATCGACCAAATGCCGAGGCCCGTCGGCTGACTGAGTGAGTTGGCGAGCCAAATCCCGGATCGCGGGATGGTTCAGGTCGATGCGCGCCACGATGCTTCCCTCCGACCCTTGCCTAAAATGCAACAGAAGATAGAATAACAATTGTACGCATTCGCGCCAAAAGTGCAAGTAGTAAGGCGAGCCTTGTGAGAAATGGCGGCTCAATATTCTCGCGGAACGAGATTACGCCGCCGTCCACCCCCCGTCGATCGAGATGTTCGCGCCGGTGATCTGCTTGGCCGCGTCGGAGCACAAAAACACCGCCAGCGCCCCGATCTCGTCCGGGGTGACGAATTCCTTGGTGGGCTGGGCCTCCAGCAGCACGTCCTTGATCACCTGGTCGCGGGTCAGGCCGCGCGCCTTCATGGTGTCGGGGATCTGGTTCTCCACCAGCGGGGTCCAGACATAGCCGGGGCTGATGCAGTTGGCGGTGATCCCGAACGTGGCCAGCTCCAGCGCCGCGGTCTTGGTCAGGCCGGCTATGCCGTGCTTGGCGGTGACATAGGCCGACTTGAACGGCGAGGCGACCTTGGAATGGGCCGAGGCGGTGCAGATGATCCGGCCCCAGCCCTGTTTCTTCATCAATGGGATCGCCGCTCGGATGGCGTGGAAGGCCGAGGACAGGTTGATGGCGATGATCTGGTCCCACTTTTCCAGCGGGAAGTCCTCGATCGGCGAGACGAACTGGATGCCGGCGTTGGCCACCAGGATGTCGACCGAGCCGAAGGCCTTTTCGGCGTCGGCGATCATGCCGGCGATCTGGTCGGGCTTGGTCATGTCGGCCGCCGAATAGGCCGCCTTGATCCCAAACTCGCTCTCCAGCTTGGCCCGTTCGGTCTCGATGTCCGCCGGCGCGCCAAAGCCGTTGATCATGATGTTGGCGCCCTCGCCGGCCAGGGCGCGGGCGATGGCCAGGCCGATGCCGCTGGTCGAGCCGGTGATGACGGCGGTCTTGGACTTGAGGGTCATGGGGTGCGCCTTTCTGCTTCTGGGGAAGATTTCTAAGGTTCGGTCTCGCCCTCGCCGTCGCGCACGTCGAACACCTGCACGCCGGACTCGGTCGGCGGCGTGAGGATGCGCTGGCGGTGAGGTTTCAGGCGGTGCACGGCCTCGACGCCGGACTTCCAGTGGTCGAGCATGGTCGAGCGGGAGAATTCAAAATCCTTGGAGCTGCCTTCATAGGGGCGGCGGCGATAGATCAATTGCACGATCGTCACCGAATTTTCCGCCACCAGCGCATTGAGCTCCTGGGTGCGGCTATCGTTGCGCAGCTCGTCGGGCAGGCCTTCGATCAGGGTGCGCAGCGCCAGCTTGGCCTGGTGGATCTTCAGGTTGGCGTCGGTGTTGTGCCGGGTGCGGCTGGAATAGCGGATGTCCTTTTCCCGCTCGGCCGCCTCGACCAGGGTCTTGGGCATGGGCCCGCGCGCGCTGAACAGATCGACCTGATAGATCAGCAGGTTGTCGGTGGTGTCCTCGTCCAGCACGTATTCCAGTGGAGTGTTGGAGACCAGGCCGCCGTCCCAATAGGCCTCGCCGTCGATCTCGATCGGGGGGAAGCCCGGCGGCAGGGCGCCGGAGGCCATGATGTGCTCCGGCCGGATGATTTCGTTCCAATTGTCGAAATAGGCGAAATTGCCGGTGCGGATATTGACCGCCCCGATGCTCAGGCGAACCTCTTTGCCGTTGATCCGATCGAAATCGACCAGCCGCTCCAGCGTGGCCTTCAGGGGGGTGGTGTCATAGAAGCTGAGCGCCTCCGGCGCGCCGGGAGGATAGAAGACCGGCGGCGGAACCCGCGGGGTGAAGAAGCCGGGCGAACCGAGCAGGCTCGTTCCCAGGGCGTTGGCTTCGTTGACCCAGGCGCGCACCTGGCTGTCGCGCCACAAGGTGTCGGTCTGGGGCCCGTCGGAGACCTGTCGCCAGAATTCGGTCAGCTTGGCGATCCGCTCGCCAGGCGCATTGCCGACGATGATCGCCGCGTTGATCGCCCCGATCGAGATGCCCGCGATCCAGTCCGGGCACTGGTCGACTTGGCTCAGCGCCTGATAAACCCCCGCCTGGTACGAGCCCAGCGCCCCGCCGCCCTGAAGAACCATTACGCGCTTTAGGGGAGCATCGGCGTCCATGCCGCCCTTTCAGCAGGCCCGCGCGCCGGAGGCAAGCTGAGCTTTGCAGATCGGGCGCGGGCGCCGACAGGCGCCGGCCTAACGCACGCCGACCGCCAATGGATCGTCCACGCCAAGCAGGCCCAGCAGCTGGCGCCGGAGCGCGATGAACCGGTCGCCGCGGTGTTCGGGGCGGGTCCCCAGATCGATCGGCACGTCGGCGACGATCCTGCCGTCGTCCAGCATCACTACGCGATCGGCCAGCTCGATCGCTTCGTCCACATCGTGGGTGACCAGCAGCGCCGCCGGTTTGTGCCGGTCCGACAGGCGCCGCAGCAGCACGTGCATACGGATCCGCGTCAGGGCGTCCAGGGCGCCGAAGGGCTCGTCGGCCAGCAAAAGCTGCGGCTCGCGCGCTAGCGAGCGCGCCAGGGCCACGCGCTGCTGCTCGCCGCCGGACAGCTCGTGCGGCCAGGCGTTCTCGCGCCCCGCCAGCTCGACCTCGGCCAGGGCCGCCGCGCCGCGTTGGCGAAGGCCGGATCCTTCGAGGCCGAGGGTCACGTTGTCGGCCACCCGCATCCAGGGCAGCAGGCGCGCGTCCTGGAACACCACCGACAGCCTTTCAGGAACCAGGATGGTCCCGGACCCTGACGCTTCGCGGTCCAACCCGGCCAGGGCGCGCAAAAGGGTGCTTTTGCCCGATCCGCTGCGGCCCAAGAGGGCGACGAACTCACCGGCCTGGATGTCGAGGTCCACACCGTTCAGCACGCCCTTCAATGTGAAGCGGCGAACCAGGCCGCGGACGCGGACGGCGGGGATCATCGGGTTCGCCTCATCTGGCGAGAGTCTGGCGCCAACCGAGCGCGCGCCGTTCGACCCAGCGCACCGCGGCGCCGGAGGAAATGCCCAGCAGCGCGTAAAGCACCAGCCCGACCAGGATCACGTCGGTCTGGGCGTAGGTGCGGGCCAGCTCGATCATGCGCCGACAGCCTGGCCTATGTCTCCTATTCGACCGGCTACAAGTCGGCGGCGCTGAACCTGAACGCGGCGGTGACCGCTGGGACCCCCCTGGTGCTGCATCCCGAGGATGTGCGCGACTGGGAGGTGGGGATCAAATCCACGCTCCTCGATCATCGGTTGCGGCTGAACCTGGACGGGTTCTGGACCAATCTGGCGGGTCTGCAGGCCAATATCTATCCGACCAACGGCGCCAAGTCCTATCTGGCCAATGTCGGGACCATTCGGGCCCGCGGCGTCGAGGCCGACGCGACCTATGTGGTCATCGAGGGCCTGGAGCTGTCCGCCAACGGCTCCTACAACGACAGCCACTATATCTCCTACCCCAATGCGCCCTGCCCGGTGGGCGTGACGGGCGTGTGCAATCTCAGCGGCCGGCCGGTCTATGAGGCGCCCAAATGGATCGCCAACGTCACGGCCAGCTATCATTTCAATTGGGGTGAGCACTTGCAGCCCTACGCCCTGGCGCAATACAGCTACCGCTCCAGCGTCTTCGGGACGGTGGACGACGGCCCGCTGACCCAGATCGCGGCCTATGGCCTGGTCAATGCGCGGATCGGATCGAAGATCGACAACGGCCGCTACGACCTGTCGCTGTGGGTCGCCAACGCCACCGACGCCCGGTATTTCCAGAACCTCGGAACCTCATCCATTCCCGGCGCCGGGACATTCGGGATCGCCGGCTAGCTGGGAACGCCGAGGACCTATGGGACGACGCTGCGGGCGTACTTTTAGAAGTGCGTGCCTCGACACGGCCGCTTCGCGCCCGGCTCAGCATGACGCTGTCGGTGGAATCTAACAAAAGTTCGTCATGCTCTGAGCCGACGTCCTGAGCTTGTCGAAGGGCGGCGCGTCGAAGCACGCACCAGCCCCTCACGCCGCCCCGAACACCTCATCGAACAGGTCGATCATCGCCCGCCAGGATCGTTGATCGGTTGGCGCATGATAGGCGAAGCCCGGCCGGTTCAGTTGGTTCACCGCCGGATTGGTGAAGCTGTGGCCGGCGCCGCCATAGAGGTTCATCCGCCAGTCGACGCCGCCTTCGTTCATCTCCGCCTCGAAGGCCGCCCTTGCATCGGCCGCGACGAGCGGATCGTCGGCGCCGATACAGACCAGCACCTTGGCCTTGATGGCCTTCGCATCCCGCGGCCTGGTCGTGCCGAGTCCTGAGTGGAAGCCGATCGCCACCTTCAGGTCCGCGCCACTACGCGCCAGCTCCAGCGCCGTGGTGCCGCCAAAGCAGTAGCCGATGGCCGCCAACCGCGCGGGATCGGTCTGCGGCTGGGCGGCCAGCACCTTCAGCGCCTCCGCCGCTCTGGCGCGAATGGTTTCCGGCGCGGCCATGAAGGCCCCGATCTTGGGCATGATCTCGTCCATGCCGAGCGTCCCGCCGTCGCCGTAATAGTCCATGGCGAAGGCCACATAGCCGGCCTCGGCCAACCGCTGGGCGATCGCATAGGTATGCTCGGACAGCCCCAGTCCCTCGGGCGCCACCAGCACGCCTGGACGCCGCCCCGTGCGGGTCTCATCCACGAACAGCCGCCCGACCAGGCGGGCGCCGTCGGCGTGATACTCGATGTCCTGGGTGTGCATGACACTCCTTCCTTGTTCCTTGCGCCAAGCCTAGGCCAGACGCGGCGACCGCGACAATCAGAAACTCGGTCCCCACGCCAGCTTGACGCATCAACTTCGTGCGCGCTTGCTTCGCAAAAGCGAGCCTGGCTGGGCGCGGACCCCGGGGAGCGAGACGGCCATGACCGACGAACCGGATCCCGCCCGATTTCCCGTCGCGTCCACCCGGCGGCGTTTGATCCGCGGCGGCGCCGCCTTGGCGAGTCTGGCGGCGGCGGTTCAGAGCCATTCCGAGCCCGCCGCGGCCGAAAATCGGATGCGCACGGCGCTGCATCAGGATGTCGCGCTCAAAGTCGGCCCCCAGCGTCTCTACGACATGCTGCTCGACGCCAAGACGTTCGCGGCCTTCACCGGCGCGCCGGCGAAGATCGATCCGCGCCCCGGAGGCGTCTGCAGCCTGTTCGGCGGACTGGTGTCGGCGCGCAATGTCGAGCTGGTCCCGGCCCTGCGCATCGTACAAGCCTGGCGGCCGAACGACTGGGCGCCGGGCGTCTATTCAGTCGTCCGGTTCGAGCTGAAACCTTTGGGGTCAGAGACGGCGCTGGCGCTGGACCACACCGGCTTTCCCGAGGGCGAGTACGACAGCCTGAGCAGGGGTTGGGTGGAACACTATTGGGACCCCCTCAGGAAGTTCCTCGCCTGACGATCCGGCGGCCCAAAGGAGCCAGGTTCAAATGCTGAAGCGCGATTTGGCGGGTGTGGCTGCGGTGCTGGTGCTGGCCGGCTTGCCGGGGGCCTGCGCCGCCGCCTGCTCGCCGACGATGTTGGGGTGGATGACCGGCGCCTGGCATGACGCGGCCGATCCGTCGCGGGGAGAGGAGCGCTGGGTCGCCACGCCCACGGGGGCGCTGATGGGAAGCAGCTGGCTGGTCCCGGCGACCGGCAAGGGTTTCGCCGAAGTGATGACCGTGGCCGCGCAGGATGATGGCGCCGTCGCCATGCGCCTGCGCCACTTCGACCTCGGCCTGGCCCGCGCCTGGGAGGAGCGCGACGCGCCGATGGTTTTCGTCGCCTCCAGCTGCGACGATCGTTCGGCGGTGTTCGATGGCGTCGGCCCGCGCGGGGGCGAGCACCTCACCTACCAGCGCGATGGGCCGCACCTGACCATCACCGGTGATTTCCTGCACCACGGAACGCCCGACCGGGAAGTCTTCCACATGGTCAGGGCCGGCGACTGAGGCAGCGCGCCCTACACGCCTAGGCACCAGGCGATGATCGCTTTTTGCGCGTGGATGCGGTTTTCCGCCTCGTCCCAGACCACCGAGGCCGGGCCATCGATCACCTCGTCGGTGACCTCCTCGCCCCGGTGCGCGGGCAGGCAGTGCTGGAAGATCGCGCCCGGCGCCGCCAGGTCCATCAAGGCCTGGTCGACCTGGTAAGGCTCCAGCGCGGCCAGACGTTCGTCGTGGTCGACATCACCCATTGAGACCCAGGTGTCGGCCACCACGCAGTCGGCGCCACGGACCGCCTCGCGCGGATCGTCGGTGATCTCGATCAGCGCCTGGCGCTCGGCCGCGCGGGCCAGATCGACTCGGTCGGGGCGATAGGCGTCAGGACAGGCGATCTTCAGGCGGTAGCCCAGCTGGCCGGCCACATGGATGAAGCTGGAGCACATGTTGTTGCCGTCGCCGACCCAGGCGATGGTCCGTCCCTCGACCGGCCCCCGGTGCTCCTCGAAGGTCTGCAGGTCCGCGATCAGCTGGCAGGGATGGCCGGCGTCGGAAAGGCCGTTGATCACCGGCACGCTGGCCGCCGCCGCGAACCGTTCCAGGGTCTCGTGGGCGTTGGCGCGGATCATCACCAGATCGACCATCCGCGACAGCACGCGGGCGGTGTCCTCGACACTCTCGCCGCGGCCCAGTTGCATGTCCGCGGCGGTGGCGATGATCGCATTCCCGCCCAGCTGGCGCATGGCCGCGTCGAACGAGAAGCGAGTGCGGGTCGAGTTCTTCTCGAAGATCATCGCCAGGGTGCGGCCCTTGGCCGGGACGTCCGGATCCTGGGCCCCCTTGGGCCAGCCGGCGCGCGCGGCCTTGCGGGCCTTGGCGTCATCCAGGATGGCGCGCAGGGTCGGCGCATCGAACCGCCACAGATCGATGAAGTGACGCGGCTCCCTCGCAACCGCCGCGCCGCTCACGCCGCGGCCTTCCGCCTGACCGCCTCGCAAGCGCGCTCCAGCTTGGAGATCGCCTCGCGCGCCTCGTCCAGGCTGAGCACCAGCGGCGGCAGCAGGCGCACGCAATTGTCACCGCCGCCGGCGATCAGCAGCTTCTCGTCCCGCGCCAGGGCCATGAAGTCGCGGTTGTTGGGGACCAGCTTGATCCCGATCAAAAGGCCCTTGCCGCGAATGTCGACCACCACGTCAGGGAAACGGTCCTTCAGCCCCGACAGCTGCTGGTTCAGATAGCCGGCCACTTCGCGCACATGGGCCAGCATCTCCGGCTTGGCGATTTCGTCGAAGGCGGCCAGACCCACCGCCATGGCCAGCGGATTGCCGCCATAGGTCGAGCCGTGCGAGCCGACGGTCATCCCCTTGGCCGCCTCGGCCGTGGCCAGGCAGGCGCCGACCGGAAAGCCGCCGCCCAGGGCCTTGGCCACGCACATGAGGTCCGGCGCGGCGTTCTCGGCCCACTCATGGGCGAACAGCTTGCCAGTGCGGCCCATGCCGCACTGGATCTCGTCCAGGATCAGCAAGACGCCGGCCTCGTCGCAGATCGCGCGAAGGTCCGCCAGCTGGGCGTCGCTCAGCGCCCGCGCGCCGCCCTCGCCCTGCACCGGCTCGATGATCACCGCGGCGGTGGTCGGTCCCATCGCCGCCTTCAGCGCTTCGTGGTCGCCGAACGGCAGCTGGATGTAGCCGGGCAGGCGCGGGCCGAAGCCCTCCAGATAGCTGGTATTGCCCGAGGCGTTGACCGCCGCGTAGCTGCGCCCATGGAACGAGCCGTCGAAGCCGATGATGTCGATCCGCTCGGGCGCGCCATTGGCCCAGTGGTATTTGCGAGCCGCCTTCAGCGCGCATTCGATCGCCTCGGTTCCGGAATTGGTGAAGAACACCACGTCGGCGAAGGTCGCCGCGCACAGCCGCGCCGCCAGCGTCTCCTGCTCGGGAATGCGGTAGATGTTGGAGACGTGCCACAGCTTCTCGCCCTGGGCCGTCAGCGCCGCCACCAGCTTGGGATGGGCGTGACCCAACGCGTCGACCGCGATGCCGGCCACGCAGTCCAGATAGACCTCGCCCTCGGTCGACCACAGTCGCACGCCCTCGCCACGCTCGAACGCCAGCGGGGCGCGGTTATAGACGCCCAGAATGTGATCGGCGGGAACGGCGGGTGATGGGCTGGGCATGACGGCCTCCCAAAAAGCGGAACGTCCCCGCGCCGCGCGGCCGGGGACTGGAAGGCTCAGGCTTTTCGCGATTGCGAAGGGCTGTGTCAACAGGCGGAATTGCGGTTCAGCAGACGAGAAATTGGGAGACGGCGTTGGCCAGCGCGCGGCAGGCGCACTCGCACTTCCGCCAAGGGCCCACTGTGCCTCAACGGTTGGTTTCACGAGCACCCGGTCAGGCGCTTTGCAAATTAGGCTCGCTCTAACCAATCGCAGTGCCTAAGATTCTCGCCATGCCTCGTGTGAGCCCCCGGATATTGAGTTGGGCACGAGAGACCGCCGGTCTCTCGCTGGAGGAGGCTGTCCGCAAACTTGATATCAACGATGCACACGGTGTGTCGGCTGCAGATCGGTTGACAGCCTATGAGGCCGGAAACAAAGAACCCTCTAGGCCACTGCTACTCAAAATGGCCAAGCAGTACCGACGGCCGCTGCTCACATTTTATCTGTCCGCACCGCCGCGTCGTGGTGATCGCGGTGAGGATTTCCGCACGCTGCCCACTGACCAGAAAAGGCCAGTTGATGCGCTCGTTGACGCGCTCATCAGGGACGTGAAGGCGCGACAAAGTATGGTTCGTTCGCTCGTTGTCGATGAAGACGAGGCTCAGCCGTTGCCATTCATCGGTTCGATGCGAATGGAAGACGGCGTGAACCGAGTGCTGGAGTCTATCGTTGGTGCAATTGGCCTCGACGTCACAGAATTTCGTGTGCAGGCGTCGCCGGAAAGCGCCTTTGCGCTATTGCGCACGCGTGTCGAGGCGGCCGGGATCTTCGTTTTACTGATCGGCAATCTCGGCAGCTACCAAACAGCACTCGATGTCGAAGTTTTTCGTGGATTCGCCATCGCGGACCCGATCGCGCCGTTTATCGTAATCAACGATCAAGACGCCAAATCAGCTTGGTCGTTCACTCTACTGCACGAACTCGCACACTTGTGGCTCGGCTCCACCGGAGTCAGTGGCTCCCAGTCGAACGTGCGCATCGAGAGCTTCTGTAATGATGTCGCCAGCGCATATCTGCTGCCGACGCCAGAGCTTGAGCTCATAGAAATTGATCCACATACCGACATCGAAACAGCGACCCGATTGATCACGACCTTCGCCGAGGAACGCCATCTAAGCCTCTCGATGGTGACCTACCGCCTGCTGCGCATTGGCAAGCTAAGCGAGGAGACGTGGCGACTGCTGACGCAAAACTTTCGCCATCAGTGGCACCTAGGACGAGAGGCTCAGCGCGAACGGGAGCGACGATCTGAAGGCGGGCCAAATTACTATGTCATTCGTCGCCACCGTCTTGGATCTGCGCTATTGCGACTTGTTAACCGCAACCTCAGCGAAGGGTCGTTGACTCCGACCAAGGCCGGAAAAGTCCTTGGTGTGAAACCTCGCAGCGTACAGCCTCTGTTGAATGTCGCCTTTCTCGCGTCCGGCAAGGCTGCGTAGGAGCAGAAGGTGATCTACCTGCTCGACGCAAACGTCCTGATCACCGCGCACAACCAATATTACCCAATCAATCGCATTCCAGAGTTTTGGGCGTGGTTACGTCACATGGGCGAAGCGGGAGTCATCAAGACACCTGTTGAGATATACGAAGAGATCTTGGACGGCGGCAAAGACGAGGACAAAGATCTCCTCCTAGCTTGGTGCAAGATCGAGGAAAACAAGGCCGCTCTATTATTTGACGAAGAGCCTGACCAGCGTCTCGTTAGCCAAGTTATCGAACAAGGCTACGCGGACAACCTTACCGATGACGAACTGGAACAAATCGGTCGGGACCCATTCTTGATTGCCTATGCCCTTGTTTCTCCAGAGAATCGCACGGTGGTCACCACGGAAGTCTCCAGACCAGGGAAGCAGCGGCAAAATCGCAAGGTTCCGGACGTTTGCGCTGTTTTCGGCGTGAACTGCCGCAACACTTTCCAACTCCTCCAGACTTTGGAATTTACCACTGGGTGGAAGCCATAGTTCACGGCCTTTGTCGCTCTCATGGCGGGCCGGCAGCGTTGTATTATGTAAGCTCGGCTATGGCTTGGCTGTCGGCACGGGCGCGCCCCGGAGCTGGGCGTAGACCGCATCGAACACGCTCAGCGTGCCCAGATCGGCGACGCCGTTCACGGCGATCGGCGATCCCAGATAGAGAACCCGGCCGTCGGCGCTTGTGAACCTCGGCCACCGGGGCAGCGGCGCGCCGTTCGGATCGCCGGTCTTGGCGAAGTTGGTCCAATAGGTCGCCATCGCGTCGGCCAAGGCGCGGTCGGCGGCGCTCCAGCGCCAGGGCTCTTGGTCCAGATGGTCGAAAACATACCAGAGTTCGGCGAAATGGCTGGCGCCCCAGCCGGCATAGACCGAGCCGGCCGGGAACGGCGGCTTTTGAACGAAATGGTAGTAGAAGACCGGCTTGTCGCCCGTCGCCGCCTGCAGCCGGGCCCAGGTCCACATGTCCCAGCCGAAACGCAGGTCACGCTCGAAATCCGCCCGCGCGATCTTGGCCTCCTCGTCGGTGGCGTGCGGATAGCCAGCCAGGAGCGTCGGTGGCAGCGGCCCAAAGGCGTGGATGATGTCAGCGTCGAAGGTCTGGGCCTTCACCCCCGTCAGATCGACCAGCGCGCGCGCCTCTTCCTCGTTGGAGCCGAGCAGGACGGGCACGTCGTTCTGTCGGCCCGCCGCGAACACGTCATAGGGCGAGGCCGGCAGGACATAGCCCTCTATGACCGGATGACTTATGGACGCCGCCTTGCCTTGCAGCAGGCGCTGCGCCGGCAACCGGCGCAGCTCGGCCAGCGACGGCGCCCCCAGCGAGGCGGCATAGGCCTCGCCCTCGTGCTCCGCGCCGGCCAGCCGCCAGTTCGGCGCCAGGGCCAAGGGTTCGAACACCCCGCCGCTTTCGCCGATGGCGCCTTCGAACAGACCCTTGGCTTGCGGCGAGGCCATCAACAGGCTGATCGACATCGCCCCCGCCGACTGGCCGAACACGGTCACGCGCGCCGGATCGCCGCCGAAGGCCGCTATGTTGCGCTTGACCCATTTCAGCGCCGCGATCTGGTCGAGAAAGCCATAGTCGCCGGACGCGTGACTGGGCGATTCCCGGGTCAGCTCGGGCAGGGCCAGGAACCCCAAAGGACCCAGCCTGTAGCCAAAGCTGACCACGATGACGCCCCGGCGCGCCAGCCGCTCGCCGCCATAGAGCGGCATGGCGGCCGAGCCGTTGGAGAAGCCTCCGCCATGGATGAAGACCATCACTGGCAGGCGCGCGCGGCGGTTCTTCGCGGGCGTCCAGACGTTGATGTGCAGACAGTCTTCGCCGACGACCGGCGGCGCCTCGCCGGGCATGGAGACCCCGGTCTGCAGACAGGCCGAGGCAAACGCGGTGGCGCGCCTGACCCCGCGCCATGACTTCACGGGCTGGGGCGCCCGCCAGCGCAGATCACCGATCGGCGCGGCGGCGTAGGGTATGGCCTTGTAGATGGTCAGGCCGCCGGCGCGGGCTCCCCTCACCACGCCGCCATCGACCCGCACGTCGGCGGTGGCTGCGTGCGCCAGTAGCAGCGCCGCCGCCATGAACAGGATCGCGGCAGGCTTTGGGATCCGCATTTTCAATAGTTCCCGGTCGCGTCGTTGGGTGGAACCGCCCGCAAAGGGCGAGTTGCACCGCCGACACTGGCGCCCGGCCCCGCAGGAGTCCCGTGAACTTCTGTTAAGGCTTGGCGACGCCGCTTCTGGTCACTGACCTAGTCTCCAACGGCCAGCGCCTCCCCGTCCGTCGTGGCGATCAGGCTTTTTGGGACCAGCAGCAGAACGGGCAGGATCAGGGCGTAGACGATGATCGTCGCCACCACCGCCGTGATGAACCCGCCGTGGCGATCGTAGAGCCAAGTTCCGAACAGGTCGCCAAACCTCACCGCGATGAAGTAGATGGCGGTGTTGAACAGCATCATCATGGTGCCCTGCAGACCCTTGGGGCACGAGCGTATGGCCAGGTCCGTCAGGGCGGCCTGGCCGATGCCGCCGATCAACCCCATGGGGACCGCCGCCATCAAGGCGCCAACCGCCGTATGGACGAACAGCAGCGGGACCATCTGGAACACCGCCAGGCCAAATCCGATCCACAACAGCCTGGACAGCGGAACGCGCTGGCAGAGAAATCCGTAGCCGACGAACACCGGAATGAACGAGCCGAGGAAGATCGCATTCCAGGCGCCCCACTGGGTGTCGGTGGCGTGCAGCGTGTTGGACATATGGTATTGCAGCACGATACCGGCGCCCGGCGCGAACTGCCACAGCATCTGGATCATGATCACCGGATAGACCGGCCAGTGTCTTAAAAGCCGCCCGATATCGTGCATGAAGTGGGTTGTCGGGGGCGCGATGTTCGCCGCACCGAACAGCGCGCGCGGCCGCATGACGCCGAACAGCGCGATCACCAACATCAGACCGGCCGCGGTCAGAAACAGGATGCGCGCCGCCGTCGTCGCCGCGCGTCCCTCGAGCATGTCGCTGAGCACCCCGCCCACCAGATAGGAGACCACTATCGGAAAGGTGATGCCGATGCTGAACAGGCTGCTCATCTGTCCGGCGATGGACTGCTGCTGACCGATGGTCGAGATCAGCCCGGCGGCGGCGCTGCCCACGACCTGGAACGCCGCCGTCGCGACCAGCATGCCGGCCAGCAGGACGGCGTAGGTCGGGTTGAGCAGGCCGACCGCGGCGTAGATCAAGCCGGTCGCAAGCCCAAACACCATCAGGTGGCCGCGATCGCCCAGCCCGAACGGACTCCAGCGATCGCGCAGGAAGCCGAACATGAAGGCCAGGAACAGCGGCACGCCGCTCCAGAGCTTGAACACCGCCAACTGGTTGGCGTGCAGATGCAGCCGGTTCTTGAGGAAGAAGCTGACCGGGATATTGATCAGCCCCAGCGAGGGATCGGCGAAGTTGACCAGGAGCAGCAGCGCGCCGCCGAACAGGAACAGCCTGAACCGGTCGCCGGGCGAGACCAGCGGCGGGGCCTGTGCGTACACGACCTCCTGGGGGATGGTTTCGGCGGCCGCGATCTCCGCTGTCATATCGTATCCCCACGCCCCCCGGCGTGGCTCACCTTATTCAGGTCGGGCCCGCGCGCGCTACAGGCAATTGCGCAGGGGGCGGCGTGACGGCCGACTGATCGAAAAGACGGCGCCTCACTCGGCGCGGTGGCAGACGAATTCCACCAGGCGCCCGTCCGGATCGCGCAAGTAGCCAGCGTAATAGTTGGGATGCACGTGCGGCGCCAGGGCTGGCGCCCTGTCCAGCCTGTGCCCCGCCGCTCTGGCGCGCTCATAGACCAGGTCGACGATCGCCCGGCTCTGCGCGCCGAACGCGAAATGGACGTTAACCGACGGCTCTCCTTCGACGACGAACAGGTCCAGGCTGACGCCGTCGCCGAAGCCCTTGGCGGGTCCTGCGACTTTCAACGCGTAGCCGAGCGGGCCCAGCACGTCGCCATAGAACCTGGCGCTCGCCTCCAGGTCCCGGGTCTGCAGCTCAAGATGGTCGATCATAACGGTCTCCGGGAGAGGGGTTTTGAGGGTCAGGTCGAAGGATCGGCCGCTTCCGTGCCAATCAGCAGCACGCGGGAGCGGACGTCGAGGCCGAGGCGGCCTCGCCAATCGTCGTCGCGGCAGGCCGCGAACAGGCCGGCCGCCCCGGCCGCGCCGCAGGCCGAGATCGGCGCGCCGTGGTCCGCGAGCCGCATCGCCGCCTGGTCCGCCTGCTCGTCCGAAACCAGCACGAAGGCGTCAGCCAGTCGCGACAACAGCTCGAACGCCAGCAGCGAAGGCTCCTTGCAATCCAGCCGCCCGAGGGTGGTCGCCCCGCCGGTCAACCGGACGAAGCGACCCTGGCGGACGCTCTCCAGCAGGCAGGGCGCCCCCTCGGGCTCGACCACGACGAAGGTGAAGTCCTCGCCCCAGCGGTCGCGCAGATAGCCGGCCCCGGCGGCGGCGAGGCCCCCGACTCCCGCCTGCACGAAGACGTGGCTGGCCGGGCCGCCCGCCGCCTCCAGGGTGTCGGCGGCCTCCTCGAACAGCGCCGTATAGCCGCGCATGACGTCCAGCGGCGTTTTCACATAACCCGCCCAGGAGCTGTCCGACACCAGATCCCAGCCGCGCTCATGGGCCGCGGCCGTCGCCCGCTCCATGCTCTCCTCATAGGTCGCGCCGGCCCGCTCGACGACCGCGCCCTTGTCGCGCAAGCGGACGGCGAAGGTCTCGGACACCGCCTCGCTCAGGAAGACCATCGCCCGCGCGCCGAAGGCCCGCGCGCCCGCCGCCACCGACAGGCCGTGATTGCCCGCGCTGGCGCAGACCACGGTTATTCCGGCGGCGACGGCGCGGACCGGCGGCGACGTCAGATCCTCCGGGGCGACCGGCTGACCGAGCGCGGCTTCGGCCCTCGCCATGACGAGCAGCGCGACGGCATAGGCGCCGCCCAGCGCCTTGAAGCTCGAAAGCCCCATCCGCCGCCACTCAGCCTTCAGATAGATCCCGGCGACGCCGGCCTCGGCGGCCAGCATGGGCAGCGACAGAAGCGGCGTCGCACCATGCGCGGGGCAAAGACCCAGCAGCGCCCGGACGGCCGCGGCGTGTGGCGCGCCGATCAGCGCGCGATCCGACGGAGTGTAGGCGGCGCGGGCGGGATTCAGAAACATGGCGCGACCCTCAATGACTAGACCTGATCAACACTATAATGGCCAAAGGCGCGGCTAGGCCGCGTTATCACCGCGATTTAGGTTGTCTGACCGCGATATTTGGCGCTTCAATGCGGTATGGTCGACGATGCGGAACTCGACGAATTCGACCGCGAAATCCTGCGCCGCGTGCAGATCGATGCGCGCGCGACCGGCGAGGAGATCGGCGCCGCCGTCCATCTGTCGGCCGCCGCGGTGCAGCGCCGGATCAAGCGTCTGCGCCAGATCGGCGTAATCACCGGCGAGGTCGCAATGGTCGATCCACTCGCCGTGGGCCAGACCATGAGCTTCATCGTCGGCGTCGAGCTGGAGCGCGAGCGCGCGGACATGCTGGGCGCCTTTCGCGCCGCGGCCCGAGCCGATCCCAACGTCCAGCAATGTTATTATGTGACCGGCTCGGCGGATTTCATCCTGATCGTGCTGGCCAAGGACATGGCCGACTACGAGGCCTTCACCCGCCGCCTGCTGTTCGACAACGCCAACATCCGGCGCTTCACCACAAGCGTGGTGATGTCGCGCGACAAGGTGGGTCACACGGTTCCGGTTTAGAGGCCGTCAACCCCACCCTTCACGCGGTGCTCCGTTTGCGCGACACTGGCGAAAACGACAGTGGGAGGAGACGGCCATGGCCGACGACGCGCGACCAGAAGCGAAGGCTGGCGAGGAGATTTCGCTGAACCCGGTGATCCGGCTGTGGCCGGACGGGCCGCCCAGCAGCCTGCCGGGCGTCGGACCGGAGACGACCTTCCGCAGTCCATCGGCAGTGGGTCCAGAGACCACCATGCTGCGCAACGTCTCCGACCCGACCCTGACCGTGTTCGCGCCCCATCCGGCCAAGGCCAATGGGATCGGCGTCATCGTCTGTCCCGGCGGCGGCTGGCGGATCCTGGCCTGGGAGCACGAGGGGATCGACGTGGCGCGGTGGCTGGCCGCGCGCGGCTACGCGGCCTTCCTGCTGAAATACCGGCTAAGAGGCACCCCGCCCGATCCGGACGCCTTCGCCGAGGCCTCGGCCAAGCTGGCCGCCAGCCTGCCCGCGGTGATCCCCGGGGCCAAAGCGCCGCGCTCGCTGTCGGACCTCGTCCGCGACGAGACGATCACCCGCGCGCGGGAAATCGCCGCCGACGATGGACGCCGCGCGATCGAGATCGTTCGCGAGCGCGCCGCCGAGTGGGGCGTCAAGCCGGACCGGATCGGCATGATCGGCTTCTCCGCCGGCGCTTTTCTGACCGCGGATGTGGCCATGGACCCGCGCGGCGCCCCGCTGGCTTTCGTGGCGCCGATCTATGGCGGCGAGACCCAGGGACGGCCCGTGCCGGCCGATGCGCCGCCGATGTTCACCGCCATCGCCCAGGACGACCGCATGCTGTTTCGGGTGGTCGAGGGCCTCTATGCCGACTGGTCCAGCGGCGACCGGCCGGCCGAGCTGCACATCTTTACGCGCGGCGGCCACGGCTTCGGCATGATCAAGCTCGGCCTGCCGGTGGATCGCTGGATCGACCTGTTCGGCGATTGGCTGGCGGACCAGGGCTTCAGTTAGATCGGCCGACCGCCTGCCGCGGCATCCGAACGCGCCGCGTCCCTGGCGGATCGTTCCCATTCGCGCTGGGCCTGCTCGGCCTGCCTTATGCCTTCGCGCACCTGCGCCGAGGCGATCCGCGCCTGGGCGCGGGCCATGTCCGCCTGAAGCCGCGCCGCCTTCATGGCCGCGTTCGCCGCCTCGATCTGCTGCTTGATTTTCTCCTGATCGATAGCCGCCAGTTCGCGCGCGCGCGCCTTCAGATCGTCCATCTTCTGTTTGAATTCGGGCGAGTCCACGAAGCGCCCGGCGGCGGCCGATCGCTGGAGGGCCTGCCGGATCGTCTCCTGTAGCCGGCGCTGCTGATCGTCGAGACGCGCGCTGGCGTCGCCGTCGATCACCGATACGATCTTGCCGTCAGGCTCGATCACGACGCCCCTGATGACCCTTTGACCAGAATCCTCGGTTACGCTTTCACGGAAGGACGGCTCCTGACGCACGGCGGGAGAATGGCTCCGATGATCGACATGCGATCGCACGCGCACGGTCGACTCTGGCGTGGCGGGGACCGCGGGCGTCGCCGGTTTCGCTGGCGCGGCCGGTATGGCGGGAACAGCGGCGGGCGCGGCCCCCGTCTGCGCATCGGCCGGCGCCACGCGGAACAGCATCACGGGGGTAAGAGCCAGCGCGGTGGCGGTCGCGGCGGCGCCAAGCCGCGCGATCCTCAGAACGGGGCGTTCCGGGCGCTTGCGGTTCATCAGATGCATGAGTCTTTCCTCCAGGCTGCTTTTGCCGAACAGGCCGACGAGAGCGAGGGACGGGCCCCGCGCCTTCCCAGCGGCCAGGGATTTGGCAAGGGAGAGCAGGCGCCGGGCGTAGGCCTCCTGCGACGCCATGGCCCCCGCGGCCATGGCGTCGCAAGCCAGCTCGCGGCTGCGACGGACGCCGGCCTTGATCGGGTAGAGCGCGGGATGCCAGCCCAGCGGCACAGCCATCAGTTCTCCGAGCAGATTGACCGCGTAGTCGCACCGAACCACGTGGGCGCATTCGTGCAGCAGCGCGGCTTGCTGATCGTCTTCAGCCAAATCGGCGAAGCGTTCGGGAACCAGGACGATCGCGTTCACCACGCCGACCACGACGGGGCTCGCCACTCCGGAGCACTGGCGAACCTGCGGGGCCTTGCGTCCATGAGCGCGTGTGAACTGCTCCACGGCGCCGGCCAGCGGCGCGGGCAGCGCCACTTCGACGGATTGGCGGACGAGACGCCGGGCCGCCAGAGCGGAGACGGTAAGTCGCGCCAAGCCGATCGCCGCGGCGGTGGCGAAGGCGAGTTTGATGAGGTCGGCCGATTTCTGGTCCAACCCCAGTCGCAGAAGGCGCCATGCGTTTGTCCGCCCCAGATTGGCGGCGGTCAGCGCCGGCCCCGCGGCGGCGGTCACAGGCGCCGCGGCGTGCGTCACGACCTCGCGATCCGGCGAGGGAAGGTCGAGCGGCAGCGCCGGCGAGACGACAGCCATGGCCAGAAACGCCAGCCAAGCCAGGTTCCTGACGCCTGGCGCAAGGCCGCCAAGACGCGAGACGATCGCTGCGCCCATGGCCATCAGAGGGACCTGCCAGGCCGCGTTGAGCAGGTATTCGACCAGGACCTGGCGCATCATTCAGCCTCCTCGTCGCCACGCTTGTTCAGCAGTTCTGACGCCCGCGCGATCTGCTCGGGCGTGATCTGGCGGGTATCGATCAGCGCCATCAGCAGCGCCTCGCCCGACCCGCCGAACATGCGCGAGACCATGTCGTTGAGCGCGCTGCCCATGGCGCCTTCGCGGCTGATCGCCGGCTGGTAGGCGAAGGCGCGGCCCGCCGGGTCGCGGCGGACCTTCTTCTTGCGCAGCAGCACGTTGAGCATGGTCTGGACGGTCGTATAGGCCAGGTCCGAGCCGAGCTTGGCCTGGACGTCGGCCACGGTGCTGGGGCCGGATTCCCACAAGACCTGCATGATCTTGAGTTCCAGGGGCGTCAGCACCCCCGAGGAACGCTCACGCCCTCGCACCGCCACGACCTTACTCCTAAATCGTTCGGAGTTTGATATCGCGGCCGGTCGAGTGTTGTCAACTAAAGTTTTAGGAGGTAGGCGGGCCGGTTACGCGCAAAGCTCCAGCCGCTCCAGGCCCCGGAAGAAAGGCAGAGTCCGCCAGACCGGCGCCTCGTCCGGATTCGCCAGACGCAGGTTGGGGAACCGCTCGAACAGCTTGAGCAGAGCAACCTGGGCTTCGAGCCTGGCCAAGGGCGCGCCGATGCAGATATGGGCGCCGCCGCCGAAGGCCACGTGCGGCCGGCGCTTGCGGGCGACGTCGAAGCTGTGCGGATCGTCGAACACATCGGGATCGCGGTTGGCCGCGCGCAGGGAGAACAGCAAAGACTGCGTGGCCCGCACCGGACAGCCGCCCACCTCGCGGTCTTCGGAGGCGATGCGGCCGGTGATGTCCACCGGAGGCTCGTAGCGCAGGGTTTCCTCGACCACCGCGTTGATCAGGCCGGGATCGGCCCTGAGTTTGGCCAGCTCGCCCGGGTTCACCAGCAAAAGCCGCACGGCGTTGCCGATCAGGTCGGTGGTGGTCAAATTGCCCCCGATCAACAGGGCGCTGAGATTGATCTGCAGTTCGATATCGCTCAGCGGCGCGCCCTCGACCTGCAGCCGGGTCATGTCGCTGATCAGGTCGTCGCGCGGGTCGGCGCGGCGGGCGGCGATGGTCTCAGTGAAATAGGCGTTCAGCGCCTCGCTGGCGCGCTCCATATGCGCGGTCTGCTCGTCGTTGCGGAACGGATTGAGCGACTGGATCACCCCTTCGGACCAGTCGCGGAACTCGCCCAGCCGCGCGTGGTCGACGCCGAGGATGGCGGCGATCACATCGATCGGCACGGGCACGCAAAACGTGTTCATCAAGTCGAACGGCGCGGACGTGTCGATGCGATCGAGCGCGCCGTCGATGATCGCCTCGACCTGGGGTTTGAACTTGGCGACGCGGGCGTAGAAGGCCTGGGTCAGCGGCTGGCGGATCCGGGCATGGTCGGGATCGTCCAGCATCAGGATGCTGGTGGTCTCGCCGCGGCCGACGCCTTCGGGCTGGGGTTCGGCGAAGCGCCGCTGCAGCAGAGCGGCCTCCTCGGCCCGCATCGGGTCGCGCCACAGGCTGCGGTCCGAGACCAGGCCGCGGACATCGTCATAGCGGGTCAGAATGAAGCTGCCGGAGCTATCGTCGCGATGCACCGGACAGCGGGCGCGCAGGTCATCCAGCACCTCATGCGGGTCGGCCCGGAATTTGGGATTGAGCGGCGTCAGTTCGAAGATGGTGGGCAGGGGATTTTCGGCCATGGCGACAAACTCGGGAAGGACTGGCTCGGGGACTAGGCTCCGTCGGGCGCGGAGCCTAGTCCAACCAACGCGGCCGTCCTAGCGTGACCCGGCGTCACGCGCCCTTGAGCGTCCCTCCCAGCCAGGCTTCGACCTTGTCCAGCAGACCCCGGGTCCCGCGTTCGCGCGCGCCGGCGTCGTCATAGCCGTCGACGAACGCGCCCTGTTCGGTGAAGCTGACCTTCGCGCCCTCGCCGTCCGGCCAGAACTCGATCGTGGTCAGCGAGACCGAGATGAGCCGATCATCGATGCGCATCGAATAGGCGAACACGATGCGCCGGTCGGGGACGATGTCGTGATAGACGGCCTCGAAGGCCGAGACCGGCCCGTCCTTCCAGGCGCCGACGGCCTGCTCGCGCCCGCCGACGCGGAAGTCGAACTCCCGGCGCAACGGCGTCCAGGCGCCCTCGTCGCCGCCGAACCATTGGGCCTTGGCCTCGGACGTCGCGAAGGCGGCGAACACCTTGGCGACAGGGAAGGCCAGGCGCCGTTCGATCGTGAAGCTGGCATGGACGGTCGGCGCGCGCGCCGTCAGGGCCGACAGGCGATCCAAGCTTTGCGACCAGCCCTGCTCCATGCCCGCCAGGTGGCCGGCGGCGGCCGGGTCATGGATGGCGATCACCGCCGCCTCCAGGTCCATCCGGGTCGCGCCGTGCTCGTCGGCGAAAGTGATCGTGTTCATCACCTCGAACATCGCCGCGCCGGCCGCGTCCAGGGCCGCGCTGGTGAAGACCAGGCGCTCCATCGGGGTCAGCTCCCAGACCACCCCGTTCATCGGATAGACCGCCCCGTCGGGTCCGCGCATGTCGATATGCAGCGCCCCGCCCTTGCGCGCGTCGATCTCGCAGCGGGGGTTGGTGAAGTCCTTGGGCCCCCACCATTTGGCCAGCTCGACCGGATCGGTCCAGGCCTTCCAGACCAGCGCGCGCGGCGCGGGGATCAGGCGGGTCAGCTTGAGGGCTGGAGGGGCTTGGATTTCGGACGCGACGGTCATGTGTCTTCTCCTGGGCTTGCTGTGGTTGGGTTTGCGGTCGTTGGGCCCGAGGCCTCCTGGGCCTGCAGGTCCTTGAGGTAGTCCTCCAGCCGGTCGAAGCGGTTTTCCCAGATGGCTCGCCGCTCGCGGATCCAGCGCTCGGCCGCGCCCAGCGCCTCGGGCGCCATGCTGCAGGTGCGCACCCGGCCGACCTTTTGCGACGTGATCAGGCCGCTGGCCTCCAGCACCTGAAGATGCTGGACCACCGAGGGCAGCGACATGGCCAGCGGCTGGGCCAGTTCGCTGACGCTGGCCGGTCCGCGGCTCAGCCGCTCCACCACCGCCCGGCGGCTCGGATCCGCCAGGGCGTGAAACAGGTGGTCGAGGGTCGCTGATTGGTTAAGCATATGCCTAAGTATCAGCGCGAGCGGGACTTGGCAACGAATAGTTTAGACGATGCCTAAGTTTTGTCCACCCGAGGGCGCTTACCAGATCATGCGGCTAACGCGTTCCGCGGCGGCGGTCGGTCGCGGGGGCGCGACTGGCCGCACTAGGCGCGACACCCGCGCCAGCAGTCTTTGATCGTCGAAGGGCTTGGTGAGGAAGTCCCTGGCGCCCAGCTTGATGGCTTCCTGCACGTCCGAGGATTGGTTGCGCGCCGTGAGCACCATGACCGGCACGCGCGGCAGATGGCCCAAAGTTTTCATCTGGCGCAGCACCCCGAACCCATCCAGCCGCGGCATGTTGATATCCAGGATCATGGCGTCCGGTTTAGCATCCCGGAGCCGGTCCAAGCCCTCATAGCCGTCGCGGCCGTGTACGGTCTGGTAGCCCGCCAGGGTGAGGCGGGTGCAAATCAGCTCCAGCATCATCGGATCGTCCTCGACGACCAGGATCCTGCGTGTGCTGGTCTCAGACGGCGTCAGCATCAAGCGCCTCCAGTTCGGGCGCGGGCGCGTCCCATTGGGTCCATTTCGAAACGGTTTCGATCAGCGCGGCGGCGTTCACCGGCTTGCCGACAAAATCGTCGAATCCGCCTGACCCCAAAAGGCTCCCAAGATCCACGTCCGCCGAGAAAGCCAGGATCGGGATGCTGTCGTTGGGGCCCGGCTCGGACCGGATGCGGCGCAGGGTCTGGGGTCCGTCCATACCGGGCATCCGACGATCGAGCAGGATCAGATCGTACGGCGCGCCCGCCGCCTTGCGCACGGCGTCCTCGCCGCCCTCCGCCAACGCGACCTCGGCGCCGGCGCTTTCCAGCACCGCGCGGGCGAGTTCGCGGTTGACCGCATTGTCGTCGACCACCAGGACGCGGACCCCATCCAGCGACGCGCAGCCAGCCTGGGCTTCATCCGCGCACGGCGGCGGTTCGGCCGGCGACGCGACAATGTAGAGCGAGAAGGTCGAGCCCTGACCTGGCGTCGAGCGGACGGCGATCTGGCCGCCCATCGCCTCGGTCAGGCCCTTGCAGATCGCCAGCCCAAGGCCGGTTCCCCCGTGCTGGCGGGTCGAGGAGCCATCCACCTGGGCGAAGCGCTGGAACAGCTTGGCCTGGTCGGCGGCGCTGATCCCCGGCCCCGAGTCCTCGATCGCCACGTGCAGTCTCGACCGCGACGTCTCATAGCGCAGACGCAGGCGCACGGAGCCCTCGCGGGTGAATTTCAGGGCGTTGCCGATCAGGTTGAACAGAATCTGGCGCACTCGATCCGGGTCCAGCGCCACGAAATCGGGAAGCTCGCCCTCGGCGATGAAGTCCAGCGTCAGGCCCTTGGCCTCGGCCTGGGGCGCGAACATCAAAAGCGTTTCGTGGGCGAAGTCGGCCGGCGCGAGCGACTTTGGCGCGAACTCGAACTGGCCGGCTTCCAGTTTCGAGAAATCCAGAACGTCGTTGACGATCGACAGCAGCGATCGGCCGGCCGTCTGGACTCGGTCGAGGTGGCCGCGGCCGACCTCGTCCAGGCCTTGGCGCTCGGCCAACAGGTTGGAGAAGCCCAGGATGGCGGTCAGCGGCGTGCGGATTTCGTGGCTCATATTGGCCAGGAACTCGCCCTTCACCGCCGCGGCGGCCTCGGCTTCGGCCTGGGCTTGCCGCAGTTCGGCTTCCAGCATCTTACGCGAGGTGATGTCGCGGATGACGTCGTTCAGGCCGGTGAAACGGCCGGTGGCGGGGTCCCTGGCGAAGGTGGGTTTGCATTCCAGCCAGAGAGGGCGGCCATCCTTGTGCGTCGAGCGAAACTCCACGGGCCAAGGCGCTATGGCGCCTTTGGAGTCGAACACCGCCTGGCACATGGCCAGCAGTTTGGGCGCATCGTCAGGGTGCATCCACGAGAATGCGTTTTGTCCCACCAGTTCCTCTGGCGCGAAGCCGGTGATAGTCAGACTGGCCGGCGAAACATAGGTCCACGTTCCGTCAAGGCGGCATTCGGTGATCATGTCCGGCGCGTTTTCCGCCAGCGTTCGGAAGCGACGTTCGCTTTGTTCGAGGGCCAGCTCGATCTCGCGCCGGGCGGTGACGTCGCGCATCACGGTCACGACCTCGACCACCCGGCCGGAATCGTCCCGCACGAGCCTCGGATTGCCTTCCAACCAGAGTTCCTGGCCGTTCGCGCCGATGACCTTGTGGACGCGACGCACGGTCGGGTCGATTCCGGCTTCGCTGAACAGGCCGGAAAGGATCGCACTTGAATGGTCCGCGTGTTCCGGTGCGACCAGCTTCATCACTGGCTGGCCAATCTCCTGATCCGGGTCGAGACCCAGCGCGCGGCAGGCCGGTGAAATATAGCGGATCAGGCCGTCGGCGCCGAGGCGCACGATGATGTCGCTCGATTTCTCCGCGAGGGAGCGAAACTGGGCCTCGCTTTCGGCCAGGGCTAGCTCGGCGTTGCGGCGGGCGGTCTGATCCTGGACCTGGGCGATATAGTGCTTGGGTCGCCCGTCCGCCTCGGCGACCATCGAGACCGCGAGTTGCACCCAGACCACGGCGCCGTCGGCGCGGATATAGCGCTTGTCCATCCGGTAGGTTGGAATTTCACCGGCGGTCAGCTGGGCCAGCAGGCCCAGGTCGGCTTCCAGATCTTCCGGGTGGGTGATGGACTGAAAATCCAACTCCAACATCCGTTGCTCGGGATAGCCTACCAGGTCGCAAAACGCGGGGTTGATCTTCTGGAACCGGCCGTCGAGGTCCACCAGGGCCTTGCCGACAGCGGCGTTGTGGAAGGCGTTCTCGAACAATTCGGCGTTGGCGCGGCGCTCCGCCTCGGCCTCGATGGCGGCCATCTGGGCCAGCTTCCGCTCTGTAATATCGCGGAATACGTTGAGCAGGCCGATCGGCTGGCCGGTCTCGTCCCGCGTGACCTGGGGATTGCCCTCCAGCCAGGCCCAGCTCCCATCCTTGCGCCGATAGCGGATCTCGCGGTCCAGCGCTCGATCAATCGGCCGGCCGGAAAAGACCGCCGACGCGTTGGCCGAGAACCGCGCGAAGTCGTCCGGATGGACAAGCTCGGCGGGCGAGCGGCCGATCAGATCGTCCGGCTCGTAGCCCAGGGCGCGGCAGGCCGGCGAGATGTAGAGGATCGTCCCGGTCAGATCGGTCCGAACGATGATGTCCGATATGTGCTCGGCCAGCATCTGGTAGCGAGCCTCGCCCAGTCCCCAAACGTCGTTGGCGTCTCGTGCATCGATTTCGCGCAAATCCGACGGATCGGGGATCGCGGCGATGCTTGAGCCTTCGGCCATCGGTGTTCGGGCTCCCTCGCGCACGATCGTCTAATCGTCCGGGTAACACCGTGTCGGGTTTCGCTTTTGATTTCCTTAAACCCCCTGCGTCCGTTTGACGCACGCTGGGCGCGGCCAAAGAAAACGCCGCCGGCTAGAGCCCTTTAGCTTCAAATGGAATCATTTGAAGCGTTGAAAAAGGCTCTAACTCTTTGAGTCTAGAGCGTGACGGCCGGTTTAACCGGCTTCCACTTAAACCTGTCACGCTCTGGCGGCCGGCGGCGCCGAGGTGCGCGGTTGGAAATGGATCAGGCGGTCTGGACGACCGGCTTGCGGCGCGAGGTCCGCAGCGCGCCGCCCAGGCCGGCGAAGCCAACCAGCATCATCGCCCAGGTCGCCGGTTCGGGCGCCCCGGCGGTGCTGCCGAGGAACTGGACGTTCAGGCCGGTCGGATTGCCGCCGTTCTGAGCGAAGTTGTCGACATCGAACACCAGCGTGTTCTTACCCACGACGAAATCCGCGGTCGGGGCGCTGAATGCCGTCCACGAGCTGAACCCGCCGCCGCTGGCGCCCAGCACATGGCCGTTCAGCGTGATCGAGGTGACGGCGTTGTCCGCGGCGAACTGGCCGACGAAGCTCGCCCCCGGGGCTTGCGACTTGGTCAGGTTGAAATTCAGCGTGAAGTCATAGAAGCCGTCGACGGATGGATCGAACGAGTCGGCGACATTCGCGGTCGGGGTGATCCAGCGCGAGACGTCATTGTCCGCCAGCCAGTAGCCGATCGGAAACTGGCCGTTGACGGCGCTGGCGTAGGTCTGGGGCGAACCCGTATAGCCCGTGCCGGTGCTGCCCGCGCCGAGCGTCCAATGCGCGTCGACGGCGGTGGTCCCGACAGCGATCTCGGAACCGTGCGCGTCGTAGCCGGTGTTGTAGAGGCCGACGATCGTGGCGGCGTTAGCCGTTCCGGCGACCGCGACGGCCGCGGCGGCGAGCAGCAGCGTTTTGACGTTCATTCCCAATATGCCCCTAAAGAGTTCAGCCCAGCGACCGCCCTGCAAGGGGCGCGCCACTCAAACGTGCGCGTCCTTGGGACACTTGCTTGAGCCAATGACCGCTGGGTCATACGTTTTCGTCCATCCGATCAACGGATTTATACAATCGTGAATAGGGGCGGTGTGGTTCACGATGGCCGCGATCCAAGATCGGATCGCAACCCAGACCGGATGCGCGCCATGACCCTGCTAAACCCCGCCATCACCGCCCAAGACTTCGGCCGCGACGATGCTCTCGCCCAGGCCGGCGGCGCCGTGAGCGGCGCGCCGAACCTGATCCTGCGGCTCGAAGCCGCCGCGGTGATGGCCGCGTCCCTGGCTGCCTATGCGAAGCTGGGCGAGGGTTGGCTGCTGTTCGCCGTGCTGTTCCTGGTCCCCGACCTGTCGATGCTGGGTTATCTGGGCGGCCGCAAGCTTGGCGCGGCGGCCTATAACGCCGCGCACAGCTACCTCGGCCCGGCGGCGCTCGGCGCGGCGGGCCTCCTGCAGTCTCAACCGCTCCTGGTCGCGGTCGCCTTGATCTGGATCGCGCATATCGGCTTCGACCGCGTGTTGGGCTACGGCCTGAAATATACGTCCGCCTTCGGCCACACGCACCTGGGCGCGCAAGGCAAAGCCAAGGCCTGAAGTCGATGCGGCGGTGAGCGCGAGGTTCGATATCCGCCGCTCACACGCCAACTCTACGCCTAAGGTATCAGAACGGATGCCAGGAGCCATGACTGTAATAGCCGTGGTCGTCCGGACGATCGGCCCGCCAATGGAAATGGCGGTGATGGGCGGCGCGCCACGCGTCATCATGGAATACGACCCCCAACTCGGCGGGGTAGTTGGTGTAGTGGTCGTTGACGTGCCAGCACTCGCCCCAACGGTTGCAGGCCACATCGGCCAGGGCCGGGACGCTTGCGGCGGCCAAAGCGCCGCCAGCCAAGACCGCGATCAGCACGCTTTTCAATAGCTTGGGTTTCACCGAACGCATGGTTCTTCTCCTTATCGAGTCCCTCAAGGTTGGAAAAACCCTTGAACCTCGCGAGCGTTCCCGCTGTTTGTGAGATCGAACAGACCGATTGCGCCCTGGCCCAGCCAGCGCGAAGGCGGCGAACCGAGGAGGAAGCCCCATGAAAGCCCTGCGGATCGGCGAAGGCTCAGGCCTCGAGCGGCTCACCGTGATCGAGGCGCCGGACCCGGTTCCCGACCATGGCGAGGTCGTGGTGCGGATGCGCGCCGTCTCGCTGAACTACCGCGACCTGGCTGGACTGATCTATCCCGCGCCCGCGCCGGCGCCGTTCACGCCGTTTTCCGACGGGTGCGGGGTGGTCGAGGCGGTGGGTCCCGGCGTGACGCGGGTCGCGCCGGGCGACCGGGTCTCGACCTTGTTCTTCGAGCACTGGATCGGCGGGGCGCCATCGCCGCAAAAGGCCGCCTCGGCGCTCGGCGGGGGCCGGCCGCGCGGCGCCGGCGCCGAGCGGGTGGTGCTGAGCCAGGACGGCGTCGCCAAGGTTCCCGACTATCTGGACGACCGCCAGGTCGCCACCCTGCCCTGCGCGGCCCTGACCGCCTGGCGCGCCCTGTTCGTCGATGCGCGGCTGGAACCGGGCGACACGGTCGTTCTGCAAGGAACCGGCGGGGTGTCGATCTTCGGCCTGCAATTCGCCAAGGCCGCCGGCTATCGGACCATCATCACCTCGTCCTCGGACGAGAAGCTGGAGCGGGCCCGGGCGCTGGGAGCCGACCATGTCGTCAATTACAAGACCGCGCCCGACTGGTCCAAGGCGGTGCGCGACGCCACCGGCGGGCGTGGCGCGGACTTCATCATGGAGGTGGGCGGGGCCGCCACGCTGGACGAGAGCCTGAAATCGGTCCGCATGGGCGGCCACATCGCCGTCATCGGCATCCTCACCGGCTTTTCCCCGCCGCTGCAGATCGGGATGATGATCGGGACCAGCGCGCGGCTGCAGGGGGTGTCGGTCGGCTCGCGCGACATGTTCGAGGCCATGACCCGCGCGCTGGAACTGCATCGGATCAAGCCGGTGGTCGACATGGTGTTCGCCTGGACCGACGCCCGCTCGGCCTTCGAAGCCATGCAGGCGGGCGAGCATTTCGGCAAGATCGTGCTGGACTTCGCGGTGTGAGAGGTTTCGTGCGGCTAGGCGATTGTGGGCGAAGCCCTATTTGACCACCAAGCTCACCAAGGACACCAAGGAAGGCACGAAGAAGAAAACGCGCGCTTCGCGCTTTTCCCATCCATTTCCGGACAGCCCTAAACTTGGTGTCCTTGGTGAACTTGGTGGTGAATAGGAACCGGCGTGATCGCTCAGCTCATCGACCGCTTCTGCGCCAGCGCCGCGACAGTCGCCGTCCCGATGGGGCCGGCCTCGTCGTAGAGCCAGCACTCGCCGATCGCGACGCCCGCCGTCGCCTGGTGGTTGACCACCTCGAAACCGACCCAGCTGGTCGTCGGCAGGCGGTGCAGATAGACGCTCACATCGCTGTTGATATAGCCCAGGCCCTGGTCGCTGGCGTTGGCGAAGGGGCTGGCGAAATCGGCGCCGACGGCCACGCGGACGAACGGGGTCAGGGCCTCGCCCTCGACCAGATCGCGCACCTCGCTCATCCAGAGGCGCCGAGGACCGACCGCGTCTCCGCCGGCGGAAAAGACGCCGCCAGAGATCGGCCTCGTGGTCCACATGCCGCCCATGCCGTTGCGCCTGTCCTCGGGCTCGGGAATATCCGCCGGGGCCGGAACAATCCAGTTCGAGGGGGACCAGACCTGGCCCGGCGGGTCCTCGGTGCGGCGCAGCAGCTGGCAGGTGGCGCGCGCCATGGCGACGCCGCCGCTGAAAAATTCCGCGTCGACCACCTTGATCCGGTAGCCCTCGCGCACAACCTTGGTGTTCACGGTGATCGGCGACAGGTCCGGCAGTTTGTACATGTCGACGGTCAGCCGCGCGGGCTGGAACGCCGGGTCGCCGTGGCGCTGTTCGATCACATGGCCCAAAAGGCCGGCGATCACCCGCCCGTGCAAAGAGTTCGGATCCCAAGGTCCCCGGCTGGCAAGGGTGGGGACATAGCGATCGCCGTCGCGGGTGAAGAAGGGTTGGTTTTCCATGGGCCGGCACCATGCCGGATTCGCGCGGCCAGGGCGAGACGGTGAAGCCCGTTCAGGGCGCGGTTTGGATAACGGCGTTCAGCTTCTCTGATAAGTCCTTGATAAAAACTCGTCTAAACAGCGTCAAGATGATCTTGTCATCGCTCAGATCGTTCCTATCTTAGCGCTGTCCACATGGACAGGCCCTGGTTCCATCCACTCCCAAGGGGGGCTCGGGGTTCTAAGATAAATAAGGACTAAGGCTATGACTCTCGCAAACTTCGACCAATTCCAACGCGCCGCCGACCGGGTCGGCGGTCTGTTCCTTCTGGCTCTCGGCCTGCTGGTGGGCGGCGCTACCGCGCTCGTCGGCATCTAAACCCGAACCCATCGGGACGAGGGGCCGCGCCGACGCGGCCCCTGCGCCCCGCCCGGCCACAGGCCCGGATCAAATCGGATCAAGCAGCCTTGGTCCCGGCCCTTGCCCAGACAGTTCATCCCTCGGATTTCGCAGCGGACAGGTGCTGATCGACAGGCAGCCGCAGCCGATACAGCTATCGAGTTGGTCCCGCAGGGCCGTCAGTCTCTGGATCCGCTGATCCAGCTCCCCCCGCCAACCCGCCGACATCCTCGCCCAATCTTCCGCCGTCGGCGCGACGCCTTTTGGCAAGGCGCTCAGCGCGTCGCGGATGCTCGCCAGCGGCACGCCCGCGCGCTGCGCCACCTTGATTACCGCGATCCAGCGCAGCACGGCCCTGGGATAGCGGCGCTGGTTGCCCTGGCTGCGCCAGCTGCCGATCAGACCCTTGGCCTCATAGAAGTGGATCGTCGAGACGGCGACGCCGCTGCGCCTGGCGACCTCGCCCACGGAAAGCTCCCGGGAGATCGGGGCGGCGTCGACTCTAGTCATGGGACTTTCCGTTTGACCTGAACTTAAGTTGAGGTTCTACACCGTCTGCTCCGGAACAGCAAAAAGCCTTAGGGAGGCTTCGATCCAACATGAGCGCGCAACTCAATCACACCATCGTCTACTGCCGAGACCAGGAGGCGTCGTCGCGCTTCCTGGCCGACATGCTGGGCCGTCCGGCGCCGAGGCGTTTCGCACGTTTCGACGTCGTTGAACTCGACAATGGCGTGTCGATGGACTTCGCCTCGCGCGAGGGCGAGATCGCCGCGCAGCACTACGCCTTTTTGATCGGCGAACAGGACTTCGACGCGGTCCTCGGCCGGATTCACGAGCGCGAGCTGGACCATTGGGCCGACCCGGCCCGCCGTAGACCTGGCGAGATCAATCGCAACGACGGCGGTCGCGGGGTCTATTTTCCCGATCCGAGCGGCCATCTTCTGGAGGTGCTGACCCGGCGCTATGGCAGCGGCGGCTGATTTCGGCGGTGGCCGCCCGGGGCCCTAATTCGCCCCTTGACCTAAACTAAGCTTGAGGTTCTATACGAGATGCTCCTGACCGTACAGCCTTGGAGCGCCCGCCGAATGACCAAGCCGATCAACCTCGCCCTCGTCTATGGAAGCGCCCGTCAGGGCCGCTTCTGCGACGTGATCGCCAAATGGGCCGGCGAACACATCGCCAGCCGCGAGGCCTTCGCACTCGACCACATCGATCCGGCGGCGGCCGAACTGACCGCCGCCCAGACCGACGCTGGGGCGCTGGCCGCCCTGAAGCGCCGCATCGGCCGGGCCGAGGCCTTCGTCGTGGTCACGCCGGAGTACAATCACGGCTATCCGGCGGCGCTGAAGCTGCTGATCGACGCGGTCTACGCCGAATGGCAGGCCAAGCCGGTGGCGTTCGTCTCCTATGGTGGGATTTCCGGCGGCCTGCGCGCGGTGGAGCAGCTTCGGTTGGTGTTCGCCGAGCTGCACGCGGTGACCTTGCGCGACGTGGTCAGCTTCGCCAACGCCTGGACGCTGTTCGACGACGCCGGGACGCTGAAGGAGCCGGCCGACGCCGACGTCGCCATGGGAGTGATGCTGGCCCGGCTCGGCTGGTGGGCGCAGGCCCTGCGCGAAGCCCGCGCCGCCCGCGCCTACGCTTCGGCCGCGGCCTGACAGCCAAGGCGTCGTCCAACCTGACGCGGCTATGGCGCCGGGCGCATCGATCGGGCTAGGCTCGGCTATCGATGGAGGTTCCGAATGACGCCCGTTCTCACCCCGGCCCGGCCGGAAGATGTCGGCCTCTCGCCTGAGGGCCTCGCCGCCGTCGATGCGGCGGTGCAGGGGCAGATCGATCGCGGCGAGTTGGCGGGCGCGGTCACGCTGGTCGCGCGGCACGGCAAGCTGGTTCATCTGAATACGCTGGGCGTGAAGGACATCGTCACCGGCGAACCGCTGGCGAGCGACACCCTGTTTCGCATCTATTCGATGACCAAGCCGGTCACCGCCGCGGCGATGATGATCCTCTACGATCGCGGCCTTTGGGCGCCCGACGATCCGATCGCCAAGCATCTGCCGGAGTTCGCCGGCGTCCAGGTCTTCGCCGGCCTCGACGACAAGGGCCAGGCGCGCACCGCGCCCGCCGATCACGCCCCGACCGTGCGCGAACTGATGACCCATACCGCCGGCTTCAGCTATGGCTTCGACCCGAGCGATCCGGTCGACAAGCTGTACCAGGACGCCCACGTTTGGCGCTCCAGCTCCCTGGAGGAGATGTCGCGCAAGCTCGCGGCCCTTCCGCTGGCCTACCAGCCCGGAAGCAAATGGCTCTACAGCCTTTCCATGGACGTCCAGGGCGCGATCATCGAGCGGCTGACCGGCCAGTCCTTGCCGGACTTCATGCAGGAGCACCTGTTCGGCCCGCTGGGCATGGTCGACACCGCCTTCCATCTGCCGCCGGAAAAGCGCGCGCGGCTGGCCAGTGGCTATCGCCAGAGCCGCTCGGGCCTGAAGCCGGAAAAGCCGATGCTGTTCGACCATGAATCGCCCCCTGCGCTGGCTTCAGGCGGCGGCGGGCTGATCTCCACGGCCATGGACTACGCCCGCTTCGCCCAGATGCTGCTGAACAAGGGCGAGCTGGGCGGCCGGCGGATCATCAGCGAGGCCGCGGCGCGATTGATGATGACCAACCAGCTCTCGGACGAGATGATGGCGGCCGGATTCGGCGTCGGCGCCCAGGCGATCCGGCCGGGCTTCGGCTACGGCTATAACGGGGTGGTGTTCACCGATCCCGAGGCGTGCGGCATCCCGGTGGGCCGGGGGACCTACCACTGGGACGGCGCCTGGGGCACCTGGTTCTGGGTCGATCATGAGAACGACCTGATCTATGTCGGCCTGATCCAGCGCGGCCTGACCTTTTCCCCAAACCTCCAGGCCCTAACCCAGACCTTGATGGCCGGCGCCTATGTCAGGCAGACGGCGGAGATCGAATGAACCCTTCCCCCTCGATGGGGGAAGGGCAGGGTTGGGGGTGAACATGCTGAGGCTGGGCCGAAGAACGCGGAAGGCGTCTTACGCGATCTTTTCGTCGGCGACAGTGGACGCACCCCCACTCCAACCTCTCCCCCATCGAGGGGGAGAGGCTTTGTTTCCCCCGAATTCCCCTCTAGCGCGACCGTGAAAATCTGTATGGTCGCCTCCTGCACAGTGGAGGTTTCCTCATGACGGCGCGCATCCGGCTGATCGGCGCAATCCTTTTGTCATCGGCGCTCACCGCGCCCGCCCTCGCCGCCGAACCGCCGCCGCTGCTAGGCTTCTCGGCGCCCTCCAGCCAGGTCGAGCGCGCCCTGGAAATCAAGTTCGACGCCAACCTGTCGAACGAGGCGATCCGCGCCCGGCTCAAGGACATGAGCTCGCAGGTCAACAATGTCGGCTCGCCCCACGACAAGGCCAATGCCGAGGCGAGCCTCGCCTGGTTCAAGGCCTGGGGCTGGGACGCGCGGATCGAGGTGTTCGACGTACTCTATCCGACGCCGATCAGCGAGATGTTGGCGCTGGGCGGCCCCGCGCCCTTCACCGCCACGCTGAAGGAGCCGCCGATCCCCGGCGACGCCTCGTCCAACGCGACGGACGGACTGCCGGCCTATGTGGCCTTCGCCGCCGACGGCGATGTCACCGCCCCGCTGGTCTATGTGAACTACGGCATGCCTGACGACTACAAGACGCTGGAGCGGATGGGCGTCGACGTGAAGGGCAAGATCGTCATCGCCCGCTACGGCGGCGGCTGGCGTGGCCTCAAGCCCAAGCTGGCCCAGGAACATGGCGCGATCGGCTGCATCATCTATTCCGACCCCGCCGATGACGGCTATGGCCTAGGCGATGTCTATCCGACGGGCGCCTGGCGCAACGAGCACGGCGTCCAGCGCGGCTCGGTGCTCGATATCCCCATCGAGTCGGGCGATCCTTTGACGCCGAACATTGGCGCCACCAAAGACGCCAAGCGCCTGCCGCTGAGCGAGGCCAAGGGGATCATGAAGATCCCCACTCTGCCGATCTCCTATGGCGACGCCCAGCACTTCCTGGCCGCGATCGAGGGCCAGGCCGCGCCCAAGCGTTGGCGGGGCCAACTTCCGATCGTCTACAAGATCGGCCAGTCGAACGCGCCGGTGCATCTGGCGGTCAAGTCCGACTGGAGCCTAAAGCCGCTCTATGACGTCATCGCCGTGATGAAGGGGCGCGAGCGGCCCGACGAATGGGTGGTGCGCGGCAATCACCGGGACGGTTGGGTGATGGGCGCCTTCGACCCGCTGGCCGGCAATGCGTCCATGCTGGAAGAGGCCAAGTCCATCGGCCTCTTGGCCAAGACCGGCTGGCGGCCCAAGCGGACCATCGTCTACGCCAGCTGGGACGGCGAGGAGCCCGGCCTGCTCGGCTCGACCGAATGGGCCGAGGCGCACGACGCGGAGCTGAAGGCCAAGGCGGTGCTCTATGTGAACACCGACACCAACGGTCGCGGCGTGTTCACTGCCGAGGCCAGCTATTCGACGCAAAAGCTGGTCGACCAGGTGGCGGCCGATGTGAAGGACCCTGAAACCGGCGCCAGCATCGGCGACCGGACCCGCGCCGCGATCCAGGTCCAGGCATTGGCGCCCGACGCCAGCGAGGAACAAAAGCGCCGCGCCCGCGACATGGCGGCCGGCGCCGACCTGGCCATCGGCGATCTGGGCTCCGGCTCGGACTACACGCCGTTCGTTCAGCACCTGGGCATCGCCTCGATCAATTTCGACTTCGGCAGCGAGTCCGAGCAGGGCGGCGTCTACCATTCGCTTTACGACGACTTCGAGCACTATGAGCGGTTCGGCGACCCGAGCGGCGCTTACGGCGTGGCGATGTCGCAGACGGCCGGGCGGATGGTGCTGCGCGCCGCCGACGCGGAGATCGTCCCGCTGCAGTTCGGCGATCTGGCGGGAGGCGTGTCGTCACGCGTCGAGGAGTTGCACAAGCTGGCCGACACGATGCGTCAGCACGGCGAGGCGCTGGACAAGGCGCTGGACGCCGGCGCCTACGCCCTGGCCGACGATCCGGGCCGCAAATGGGCCGCGCCGGAGTGGGAGGATGTGGTTCCGACGATCGCTTTCGGCCCGCTCGATGCAGCCGTCGCCCGGCTGAAGGCCAGCGCGGCGAGCTATGACGCGGCGGCCACCGGCGCGGCCGAGCTGAAACCCGACCGCCGCGCCCAGCTCGACGCCATCCTTTTGGGCGTCGAGCAGTCTTTGACCGACGAGCGCGGCCTGCCCGGCCGGCCCTGGTACAAACATCTGATCTACGCCCCGGGGGTCCTGACCGGCTATGGCGCCAAGACCATCCCTGGCGTGCGCGAGGCGATCGAGGGCCGGCGCTGGTCGGAAGCCGACGAATATGCCGCCCGCACGGCCCAGGTGATCAATGCTTGCGCCGACAGGCTGGACAAGGCGGCGGCCTTGCTGAAACCGTAGGGGCTGGAACGGCGGCCCTGCGTCCTTCGACACGTCCGCTGGCGCGGCCGGCTCAGGATGACGAGGATTGGGGACGCCAAAACAAGGTCGTCATGCTGAGCCGCGCCTGAAGGGCGCGTGTCGAAGCACGCACCCCAGGAGCCGCCCATGACCGACGCAGCGCCGACCGCTCCCGCCCCGGCGCGCCGCGGCGCCATGCGGCTGCTGGGCCGGCTGCTGGGCGACGTGATCCGCGAGCAGCACGGCCAGGCGGTGTTCGACCGGATCGAGGAGATCCGCAGCCGTTCGGTCGGCGAACATCGCCTGGGCGAGCCCGACCCGGGGCTGGCCCCCATCCTGGACAGCCTGTCGCTGGACCAGACGGTGCTGCTGATCCGCGGCTTCACCATCTTTTCCCAGTTGGCCAATATCGCCGACGACCATCTGGCCCGGCGGGAAACCGAGGAAAGTGAGTTCGGCGCGCTGGCGCGGGTCAAGGACGCCCACGGCCTTCCCCTGGACCGGGTCCAGGCCTTCCTGCGCCGGGCCGTGCTAACGCCGGTGATCACCGCCCATCCCACGGAAGTACGGCGCAAGAGCATCCTCGACCGGGAACTGGCCATTTCCGAGCTGCTGGAGCGGCAGGACGGCCGTCCCGGCGCCGCCGAACGCCAGACGATCGAGGCCCGGCTCAAATCCGAGATCCGCACCCTGTGGCAGACCCGCATGCTGCGCCGTGTACGGATCAATGTCAGCGACGAGATCGACAACGCCGTCTCGATCTTCGCCCTGACCTTCCTGCCGGAGGTTCCGGCGCTGATGCGCCAGCTGGCGCAGCTGTTCGACCTTGAGGCGCCGGTGGATCCCTGCGTGCGGCTGGGCTCGTGGGTCGGCGGCGACCGGGACGGCAATCCCTTCGTCAACGCCGTGACGCTGGAATACGCCCTGACCCAGCAGGCCACCGCCGCGCTCGACTACTATCTGGCCCAGATCGACGCCCTGGGCTCGGAGCTGTCGCTGTCCACCGAATTCACCGCGATCAGCGAGCCGCTGCGCGCCCTGGCCGAGGCCAGCGGCGACCACAGCGAGCCGCGCGACGACGAGCCCTATCGCCGCGCCCTGGTCGGCTGCTACGCGCGCCTGGCCGCGACCCGGATCGCCATCCTGGGCCAGGGCCCAGTCCATCCGGCGCGGGTAGCCGCCGAGCCCTATGCCGAGCCTGCGCAACTGCTGGCCGATCTGGCGATCGTTGCGCAATCGCTGAGCGCCAACGGCGCGGGCGACCTGGCTCAGGGCCGGCTGTTGTCGGTGCGCGAGGCGGTCGCCGCCTTCGGATTCCACCTGGCGGTGATGGATCAGCGGCAGAACGCGGACGTGCACGAACGCGTGGTCGGCGAGCTGCTGACCCAGGCCGGGATCGCCTCCGACTACGCAACGATGACAGAAGCCAAGCGCATCGACCTGCTGACGGCGGAGCTGGCCAGCCCGCGCCTGCTCCGCTCGCCCTACGGCGTATATAGCGAAGAGACCCTCAATGAACTGACCATTGTCGACGCCGCCGCCAGAATGCGGCGCAGATTCGGCGCGGGGGCGGTGGCCAACTACGTGATCTCCAAGGCCGCCAGCGTCTCCGACCTGTTGGAAGTGGCGATCCTGCTCAAGGAAGCCGGCCTGTTCACGCCGGGCGATCGTCCGGACTGCGCCCTTCGCATCGTGCCCCTGTTCGAGACCATCGACGACCTGCGCCGGGGCGCAGAGATCATGGCGGCCTATCTGGACCTGCCCCTGGCCGCCGCGCTGATCGCCGCCCAGGACGGTCTTCAGGAGGTGATGATCGGCTATTCCGACAGCAACAAGGACGGCGGCTATGTCACCTCCAACTGGGAGATCCGCTCGGCGATCACCGAGCTGATCGCGTTGGGGCGCGGGCGCGGCGTCACCATGCGCTTCTTCCACGGACGCGGCGGCGCGGTCGGACGCGGCGGCGGCTCCAGCTTCGAGGCCATCCAGGCGCTGCCAGCCGGGGCGGTGAGCCAGGGGGTGCGCATCACCGAACAGGGCGAGGTGGTGGCCAGCAAGTACGGCCACCCGCGCGGCGGCCTAGCCAGCCTGGAGGCGATCGTCGCCGCCTCGATCCTGGCCGATCTGGCGCACGACGCCGACGCCGCTGACGAGCCGGACCATGCGATGCTGCTGGCGGCGATGAGCGCGGCGGCCTGCAACGCCTATCGCGAACTGGTCTACGAAACCCCCGGCTTCGATCTCTATTTCCGCCAATCGACGCCGCTGGTGGAGATCGCCGACCTCAAGATCGGCAGCCGGCCGGCCTCGCGCACGCCCTCGAACCGGATCGAGGACCTGCGCGCCATTCCATGGGTGTTCAGCTGGTCCCAGTCGCGGGTCATGCTGCCCGGCTGGTACGGTTTCGGCGCTGCGGTGGCGGCGGCGCGCGGGAGGGACCTCCGCGGGATCGAGCGGTTGCGGCGCCTGCACGCCGCCTCGCCCTTCTTCCGCTCGACCGTGGCCAATCTGGAAATGGTGCTGGCCAAGTCCAGCCTGGCGGTCGCGCGGCGGTATGCCGACCTGGTGGAGAACCATGACCTGGCGGCATGGGTGTTCCGCGCGATCCGCGAGGAATGGAACGCGGCCTATGACGCGGTGCTGGCCATCACCGGCCAGTCCATGCTGCTGGAGAACAATCCGGCCCTGTTGCAATCGATCCGCCGGCGCCTGCCCTATATCGACCCGCTGAATTTCCTGCAGGTCGAACTGCTGCGCCGCCGACGCGCGGGCGAGGACAATGAGGACATCCGCAAGGGCATTCACATGTCGATCAACGGGATCGCGGCGGGCTTGAGGAACAGCGGATGAGCGCGGGTCCCCCGATCGGCCGCGGCGACCGCCTGACCGGCCTGCCCCACGCCACCCGGGCCGTGGTCATGGCGCCCAATGGCGCGGCTGCGACCAGCCAGCCCCTGGCGACCCAGACGGCGCTGGACATCCTGAGGCGCGGGGGAAGCGCGCTGGACGCGGCTATCGCCGCCAACGCCGTGCTGGGCCTGGTCGAACCGACCGGTTCGGGGCTCGGCGGCGATCTGTTCGCCCTGGTCTGGGACCCGGCAGAGAAGGCGCTCGCCGCCTATAACGGCTCCGGCCGCTCGCCAGCGGGGCTCACGCTCGAGCAGGTCCGATCCAAGGCCGGCCGCAACGGCTACCTGCCCCGGTTCGGCGCCGTGGCCGCCTCGGTTCCAGGCTGCGCGGACGGCTGGTTCGCCCTGCACGGCCGGTTCGGGCGCCTGCCGATGGCCGAGCTGCTGGCGCCGGCGATCGGCTATGCCCGCGAAGGCTTTCCGCTGACCCCGCTGATCGCCGCCTATTGGCTCCAGGCCATGCGCACCGTCCTGTCGCTCGGCGAAAAAGGCGTGATCGAGGAGACCGGCAATGCGCGGGCGACCTTCACGCGCGACGGCGTCGCCCCGGTCGCCGGCGAGCGTTGGACCAATCCGGACCTGGCGCGGACCTATGAGGCCCTGGCCAAGGGCGGTCGCGCGACCTTTTACGAGGGCGAGATCGCCCGGACCATCGACGCCTATATGCGCCGGATCGGCGGCTGGATGGACCGGGACGACCTGGCGAGCCATCGCGGAGACTGGGTCCAGCCGATCTCCACCCGCTATCGCGGCTATGACGTGTGGCAGAGCCCGCCCAACACCCAGGGCTTTTCGGTCCTACAGATACTGAACCTGATCGAGGGATTCGATCTGGCGGCGATGGGGCCGGGCTCGGCCGACGCCCTGCACGTGATGATCGAGGCCAAGAAGATCGCCTTCGCCGATCGCGCGCGCTACCTGGCCGATCCCGACTTCAGCCCAGTGGATGTGGCGGCGCTGGTCTCCAAACCCTATGCCAACCAGCGCCGCGCCCTGATCGCGATGGACCGGGCGTTGGGCGCGGTCGAGGCCGGCGCGCCGTGCGGCCATGGCGACACGGTCTATCTGACCACAGCCGACAAGGACGGCATGATGGTCTCGCTGATCCAGTCCAACTATTTCACCATGGGCTGCGGCCTGGTTCCCGACGGCCTGGGTTTCATGCTGCAGAACCGCGGCGCACTGTTCTCGCTGGCGGATGGACACGCCAACCTCTACGCGCCGAAAAAACGCCCGCTGCACACCATCATTCCCGGCTTTGTCACCAGGGATGGCGAGCCCTGGCTGTCCTACGGCGTGATGGGCGGGGCCATGCAGCCCCAGGGCCACGTCCAGGTGCTGGTCAATATGATCGACTTCGGCATGAACCCGCAGGAGGCCGGCGATTTCGCCCGCTGGCAGCACTACGGCGCCGGCACGCCTGATGATCCAGGCCTGGAGCCCGGCGGCGAGGTGAGTGTCGAAAGCGGTATCGCGCCCGACGTCGTCGACGATCTGCGCCGGCGCGGCCACCGGGTCACCCCCAGCCGTCCGCTCTCCGGCTATGGCGGCTATCAGGCCATCCAGTTCGATGCGATCCAGCGCGTCTACCACGCCGCCAGCGAAATGCGCTTCGACGGCCAGGCCGGCGGGTACTAAGCTTCTCCCAAAATAAGGAAGCGAGACATGGGCGAGATCATCAGCGGGGATCGCCGGCTGAGCGCGACGGCGCTGGGCGAGCGCGCGGCGCGGGCGGCCGCGGGCCTGGCCTCGGTGGGCGTCGGGCGCGGCGACATCGTCGCGCTCTATCTGCGCAACGACCTGCCCTTCTTCGAGGCCGGCTTCGCCGCGGGCCTCCTGGGCGCCTATCCGACGCCGGTGAACTGGCACTATACCGAAGACGAGGCCCGCTATCTGTTCGAAAATTCCGGGGCCAAGGCGGTGGTGATCCACGCCGACCTGATCGAGGAGGTCCGCGCCGCCTTTCCCCCCGGCCTGCCGGTGCTGGTGGTTCCGACGCCTGACGAGGTCGGCGACGCCTACGGGATCCCGCGCGAACGCCGTGCGATCCCGCCCGGCATGACGGACTGGACACGCTGGCTCGAGGACTTCGAGCCCTATGCCGGACCGGCCGGCGAGGCGCCCGGAACCATTATCTACACCTCCGGCACCACCGGCCGTCCCAAGGGCGTGCGCCGCCGCCCGCCTACACCTGAACAGGCCGCGACCTCGGGCCGGATCATCACCCTCTGTTTCGGTTTCGCCGATTACCTGGCCGATCCCAGCCGCATCGTCACCGTGGTGACCGGGCCTATGTATCATTCCGCGCCCAACGCCTATGGCATGGTCGCCGCGCGACTGGGCGCCACGGTGATCCTGGAAGCCCGGTTCGATCCGGAGGAACTGCTGCGGATCATCGAGACCCACAAGGTCACGCACCTGCACATGGTGCCGATCATGTTCAACCGCTTGCTGAAGCTGCCCGACGCGGTCAAGGCCCGGTACGACCTGTCGTCCCTGCGCTTCGTGGTCCACGCCGCCGCGCCCTGCCCCGCGCCGACCAAGCGGGCGATGATCGAATGGTGGGGGCCGGTGATCAACGAATACTATGGCGCCACCGAAACTGGGCCGGTGACGTTCTGCACCGCCGAGGAATGGCTGGCGCACCCCGGCACGGTCGGCCGGCGCGTGCCCGGCGCCGACGTCCAGGTGATCGACAAAGATGAAAACCCGCTGCCGGCGCGGGAGATTGGCGAGGTCGCGGCGCGGGTCCGCACGATCGCCGACTTCACCTATCACGGCGACGACCAGAAGCGCCGAGACGCCGAGCGCGCCGGCCTGATCACCCCCGGCGACATCGGCTATTTCGACGAGGATGGCTTTCTCTATCTGTGCGACCGGGCCAAGGACATGATCATCTCCGGCGGGGTCAACATCTATCCGGCCGAGATCGAGGCCGAGCTGCACAAGATGCCCGGCGTCGCCGATTGCGGGGTGTTCGGGATTCCCGACGACGAATATGGCGAGGCGGTCTGCGCCGCCGTGCAGCCCCAACCCGGCGCCAGCCTGGACGCGAGCGAGGTGCGCGCGTTCCTGCGCCAGCACATGGCCGGCTACAAGGTCCCCAAAAAGGTCGAGTTCCACGCCGAGCTGCCGCGCGAGGATTCCGGCAAGATCTTCAAACGCAAGCTCAGAGAACCGCACTGGGCGGGGTTGGACCGGCGGATTTGAGTAGGCGCCGAGCAATTTATGGCGCGCTGGATGGGTTCCGTAGATGGAGCCGAAGATAAGGTGTCCGAGCGCGCGCCACCACACACGGCAGAGCTTGCTACGGCATAAACCCTGCCGACGAAGTTACTGAACGTTCCGCTCTCCTAGTAGGCGAGTGGCGTTGACTAGGTCTCGCCGCAATCTTAGCAAGGTGTTAACGATGTCAATTGGGGCCACGGGTGCTGGGGCCCCCGGTCAGGGTGGAAAACATGAGAAGCGGAAACTTAATGGCGGGCGCGGCCTTGGCGGCGGCCTTGGCTTTCGGGTTGGCGGCGAGCGCGGATGCGGCGGTGACTCTATCGGGGAACGTCACCTATTATTCGGGTTTTAGCGAAAACCCGGGTGTGGGGATCACGTTTAGCTCCACTTCGCCGTACGTAACGGATGGCGTTACATACACCGCGCCAACTCAATTCACGGACAGTTTCACGTCGATATCCGACACCGCTGACTATGGCGGGACAAATAGCGACCCCAATTGGCCAGGCGGTCTCGTGCTGTTCGGCGCCGACTTCGTTGGGACGATTGTCGCGCCGGCGACCGCGACGTACTCGTTTAGTTTTGGGGCGGATGACGCCGCCTACGTCTTCGTCAATGGAGGCGCAAGTCCGGTCGCATCCATCCAAGGCGGAAATGATTTTTTCGACACCGGGGCTCCGCGCACAATCAGTTTGGCGTTGAATGCGGGAAGCAATTCATTCGAAATTCAGTATGCCAATGAATTCTTCACCCAAGCGGCTATCCAGTTCCAAGCCGTGCCTGAACCCGCGACCTGGGCGATGATGCTGGTGGGTTTTGGCGGCCTGGGCGCCGCGATGCGCTCCAACCGTCGCAAGCACGCCGTCGCCGCCTGACATCGAATCAAAGTCTATCCACGCTGGACGCCGCCGGTCGCCAGACCGGCGGCGTTTCGGTTTTGAGTCAACCTCGCTCCGCGCATGCCGAAACCGCCGCGCACAGGCTGGCCGCCCGGGGGTCGTCCGTCAGGTCCGGCCCCATCTGGTTGCAGACATAGCCGATCGCCAGCCCCGTCTCGGGGTCGGCGCAGCCGAACGATCCGCCCCAGCCGCTGTGGCCGAAGCTTTCCGGATTGGGCCCGTAAAGCCCCGGCGTGTTCAGCATCAGCCCCATGGCCCAGCAGTCGACGAAGCCCAGGAACTGGTCGCGCCGCCCAGGCGGCGCGGCCGGCGCCGTCAACTGGGCGAGCGCCTGGGGCGACAGGATCCGCGCGCCCTCCAACACCCCGCCATCCGCCAGGGCCGCGTAGAGCCGCGCCAGACCCTGGGCGCTGGCCTGGCCATTGGCCGCCGGCAGCTCGGCCGCGCGCCAGGCCCGCCGATTGGGAACCAGAGGGCCGGTCGCCGGATTGATCAGCGCGGAGCGGGCGATGTCGCTTTGAGGAAAGTCCGGCCCGGTCGGCGCGCGCTTGGGGCCCAGGATCTCGGCGACGCGGGGGTCCAGGGCCTCCGGCAGGCCGATATGGATATCCGCGCTCAGCGGCCCAGCGACCTGCTGGGCGATATAGGCGCCGGGCGAGACGCCGGCGGCGCGCCGCACGATCTCCCCCGCCAGGAACCCGAAGGTCATGGCGTGGTACGAGGTCTGGCTCCCTGGCGGCCAGGCGGGCGCCTGCCGCTCCAGCTTGGCGATGCAGCCGGCCCAATCGTAGAGGTCGTCCAGGCGGGTGGGTTCAACGAAGCCAGGCAGACCGGCCTGATGCGACATCGCCTGGCCGATGGTGATTTGGGCCTTGCCGCCTTGCGCGAACTCCGACCAGATGCTGGCCACCGGGTCGTCGTAGGCGATCAGGCCCTGATCGACCAGCCGGGCGACCGCGACGGCCGCGGCCGCCTTGGTGGCCGACCAGACATTGACCAAGCTCTCGCGCGTCCAGGGCCGCGTCCGCGCCCGATCGGCGTGGCCGCCCCACAGATCGACCACGCAGCGGCCGTGACGATAGACCGCCACCGCCGCGCCCATCTCGCCGAAATCCCCGGGCCGGCGGAAGTTGGCCGCGAAGGCGTCGCGCACCGGTTCGAACCCCGCCGCAACCTCACCTTCGATCGAAACCGCATCGTCCATTTCAGCGATACCGGATCAGCGCTTCCTGGGCGGCCGAAGCGACCAGCCTGCCGTCGCGGTTGAAGATGTCGCCGCGATTGAAGCCCCGCCCACCGGAGGCGCTGGGGCTGTCCTGGACGAACAAATGCCAGTCGGTCAGGTCGCTGGGCCGGTGGAACCACAAGGCGTGGTCCAGACTGGCCACCTGCAGCCGCCCCGAATTCCATTCCACCGAATGCGGGCGCAGGCAGGCGTCCAGCAGGGTCATGTCGGAGGCGTAGGCCAGGACGCATTGGTTCAGCGCCACGTCCGGGCCGAGCCGGCCCCGCGCGCGGAACCAGACATTATAGACGGGCTCCAACGGCGTCTTGGCGCCGAAATGGGGCGGATCGACCGGCTTGACCTCGATCGGCCAGACCCGGCGGCTCCATTCGTTGTCCTGGCCGGCCTGGGCGCGCAGCTCCTCTTCGTTGAGCAGGCCGTCGGGCGCGGGGGCCGGCGGCGCCGCGATCTGATGCTCGAAGCCGTCCTCCGGGGTCTGGAACGAGGCCGCCAGGTTGAAGATCTGCTTGCCGTGCTGGATGGCGATCACCCGGCGGGTGGAGAATGTGCCGCCGTCGCGTCCCCGCTCGACCTTGAACAGGATAGGGATTTTCGGGTCGCCCGGCCGAATGAAATAGGAATGCAGAGAGTGGCAGAGGCGGCCTTGGATGGTCCGATAGGCGGCCGTCAGCGCCTGGGCCACCACCTGGCCGCCGAAGATCCGCCGCGTCTCGTGCGCCGGGGTATGGCCGCGGAACATGTCGAGCTCGATCACCTCCAGGTCCAACAGCCCGATCAGTTCGCTGGCGTCGTCCATGGAACACCCCCCTTCCGCATTGCGGGGGGTTCTATGCCAGGATGTGGGGATGAGCGCTATTGGGGAGAACGGAGGTCGGGCGGCGCCTGAGCTGGGAGTCTGTTGAGCGCCAAATCCGGACCTCAGGCCCCGCGCCGGAATCCGACGTTTCAAGCCTGGAGTGGCGTGGTCACGCGAGCGATCACGCTCCACCTATACGTTCCGCACCGTGGCGGTCATTTTGAGAAATTTTGATCGCGGCTTTGAAGACTCCGACGTGCGGAGAGTCCAGCGTCCTGCAACCGAGCCGAGTGCGGCGTCCCTTCGCCGCATGGCGCGGCCCCAACAGGAGCAGCAAGCCATGAAGATCATCATCGGTCACCCCGAAATCGACGGACCCGGAGGCGTCTTGGACACCGATACGGGCGTTTTCACCCCGTTTCCCGGCAATATTGGCGGCGGGCCGAACAGCTATCTGGACATTACCCACGCCGTGCGTTCGCTGAAGGTGGCCGCGACGATCAAGGACAACGATCTGCGCGTCGCCCTCACCCGCCCAGCCGGCCACTATATTGAAACCGCCCTGGCCACCTTGATCGAGGAGCGCGACGGCGTGGTCGCGCTGGCCTGACCATGGGTGAACCGCGTCGGCCATGAGCTAACTCAGCCTCGCCTCGCCCCCATAAACCCGCGTCCGCCACGCCGCGAACCTCGCCTCCGCCTCGTCCGCTCCAATCTCCGGCTCAAACGTTCGGTCATACCGAGCGAAGGCCTGGACGTCGGATTCGCCGAGCAAACCTACGCCGCGCCCCGCGCAGATCGCCGCGCCGCAAGCGGTGGCCTCGCGGGCGGCGTGGCGGGCGAGGGGGCGGGCGAGGAGGTCGGCTTGGGCCTGCATCAGGCTGTCGCTGGCGGTCAGACCGCCGTCGGCCCGGAGCAGGTCGGGCGCCGGGAATTCCGGGGCTGAATAGATGTGGTCGAACACCTCGCGGACGCGAAAGGCCACGCCCTCCAAGCCGGCGCGGGCCAGATGGCCAGGCCCCGTCGCTGTGCTGAGGCCCCCGATCAGGCCGCGCCGCGCGATGTCGACGTGCGGCGCGCCCAGCCCCTGCAGCGCCGGCAGGAAGAAGGCGCCCCCCGCGTCCGGCGTCCTCGCCGCCAAGGCCTCGAACCGGACGACGTCGCCCAGCCCGCAGGTCCGCCGCAGCCAGTCCAGCGCCGAGCCGGCGGAATAGACCATGCCTTCCAGGCAAAACCGGGTCTCGGTCCCGACCCGCCAGAGGACGAACGGCGGGATCGCGGCGCCGCGCATCATCAGCTGGTCGCCGGTGTCGACATTGAGCGTCGCCGAGGTGCCGTAGGTGACCTTGGCCGTTCCAGGCGCGCCGCTATGGGCGATCAGGGCGCTCTGCTGGTCGGCGACGATGGCGCAGATGGGGATTTCCGCGCCGATCGCCGTCTTGGCGGTCACGCCCAGCCGGCCCCAGGTGTCGACCAGGGTCGGGAAGCTGGCCGGATCCAGGCCCTGATGCGCGATCAGGGCGTCGTTCCAGCCCATGGTCGCAAGGTTCAGATAGCCGGTGGGAAAGGCCTGGCTGCGGTCGGTGGCGTGCAGCGACCCGCCGCTGAGCTTCCAGACCAGGAAGGCGTCGATATTGCCCCAGGCCAGACGGCCTCGCGCCGACAGGGCCGCCGCGTTCGCAACGCCGGCGACCACGGCTTCCAGCTTGGCCGCCGCCATCTGCGGCACGACCATGAAACCGGCGGCGCGCAGTTCGTCCGCCCGCGCCGCCCCGCGCAGATCGCTCCAGGAGACCAGGGGGCTCAGCACCCGTCCGGAGCGCCGGTCCCAGCAGACCGCGCTGGCTCGCTGGCCGGTGACGCCGATAGCGGCGATGTCGGAGGTCGCGCGGCCGGCCGCCGCCAGAGCCGTCGCCATCGCGGCCAGGGCCTGGCGCCAGATCCGGCCCACGTCCTGCTCGACCCAGCCGGGCCTGGGCGAGCGCGAGGCTGCCGGCGCGGCGGCGCTGGCCAAAAGGTCGCCGCCGGGGGAGAACAGCGCCGCGCTGACATTGCTGCTGCCGGCGTCCAGGGCGAGCAGCAGCTCAGGCATCGGGGATCAGCACGCCGGGGTTCATGATCCCATTGGGGTCCAGCGCGTGCTTGATCCGGCGCAGCAGGCCGACGCCCTCGACGCCCAGTTCGTCGACCAGCACCTCACGGCGCACGCGGCCGACGCCATGGTGGTGCGCCAGGCTGCCGCCGTGGCGCACCGTCGCCTGCATGATCCGCCGCCAGCAGTCGAAATAGGCCCCCTCCATCGCCTCGGGCGCATCCAGCTGAACGGCGAAGGTGAAATAGAGGTTCAGGCCGCTGCGATAGACGTGCGAGCTGTGCGCCGAGGCGGCGCGGATCCCCGCAACCTGCGACAACGACGCCGTCGCGTCGTCATAGATGCGCGCGATCTGGTCCCAGTCGGCGGACACCTCGACCGTGTCGGCGATCAGGTTGCGCGACAGCAGCATGTCCCAGCTGGGCACGGTGTTGCGATGCTGCATCCAGTGCTCGACGATCTGGGCCGGCGCCGCGGCGATCCCCGCTTCGGCCGCCATGGCCGACACCGCCGCCTGCTCCACCGCGACCAGGGCCGCCGGGCCTTCGTGCACCATCAGGATCAAACAGGCCTTGGCCTCGGCGCTTTGCCGTTTGCTCTCGCGCTCGTCGTATTGGCGCACCACCGGCGCGCGCCAGCCGGCCTGGATCATCCGGCGTTGCAGCGCAAAGCCCGAGCGCATGTCCGCCGCCTCGAAGGCCGAATAGGCGCGGGCCTCGGCGGCGCGGCGCAGGGAAAAGGTCACGCCGGTGATCACCCCCAGCGCGCCTTCCGAGCCCAGCATCAGGTGGCGCAGGTCCGGTCCGGCCGAGGCGCGCGGGCCCTTGCCCAACAGCACCTTGGTCCCGTCCGGCAGCACCGCCTCGATCGAATGGATGATGTCCTCGATATTGCCGTTGGCGGTGGAGAACTGGCCCGAGGCGCGGGTGGCGACCCAGCCGCCGACGGTGCTGACCGCGATGGATTGGGGCCAGTGGCCGATGGTCAGGCCGCGTTCCGCCACGGCCTGTTCGGCTTCCAGCCCGTTCTTGCCGGCGTCGAAGCTGGCCAAAAGATTGGTCTCGTCGATCCCGCGCACCGCGGTCATCGCCCCCATGTCGAGCAGGATCGCGCCGGCGCTGGCGATCACCCCGCCGACCACCCCGCTGCCCAGGCCAAAGGGGATCACGGGGATCCCGTGCGCATTGGCGATGGCCAGGATGACCTGCACGTCCTCCACGCTGGTCGGCCGCGCCACGCAGGCCGGCGAGGGCGCCGCGCCGCCGACCCGGTCGCGGACGTGGCTGACCATCCAATAGTCGTGGCGGCGCGCCTGAAGGCTCGCCGTGTCGGTGACGATCTTGTCCGCGCCCAGCCGCTCGCGGAGCAGCGCTACGGTCGTTGTGGCCATGGGTTCAGGCTTTCGCTGTCGCCGGCGCGCTCAGCGACGCCAGGGTGTCATTGTGGATCTTGCGGCAGGCCTCGACCTGGCGCGCGGTTTGGGCGGGCGACCAGCCGAGCAGGCCGGCCATCTCGGCGGCGGCGGGCGCCAGCGCGTCCATGCCGCCGTTTTGGTCGAACCACGCCCGGCCGCTGCGGCGGACCCACCAGTCCTCCAGCGTCGCGGCGCCTTCATGCAACACCGCGTGACGCGCCTCGGCGGCCGGATCGCCGCCGGCCTGGGCGATCGCCGGCGCCTCCGAGCCATAGAGCGCGACCAGCCGCCGGGCGGCGTTTTCGGAAAGGCCGCCGGCCCGAAGCGCCGCCTCCGCCGCCGGGACGTCCACTTCGCCGCCGACCAGGGGCGTGGACGCCGTCTTCGATTTGACGGGTTTACGGCCCAGCGCCGCCTCGGCCAGATCGACAATCCGCTCGGCCATCTTGCGATAGGCGGTCAGCTTGCCGCCGGCGATCGACAGGACGCCGCCGGGCCCGGTCCAGATCTCGTCGCGGCGGGAGATGTCCGAGGCGGCCTTGCCTTCCTCGGCCACCAGCGGCCGAACCCCAGCCCAGGCGGAGACCACGTCGCGAGCGCCAAGGGCCGGCGTGGAAAACCGCGCCGAGCAGGCGGCCAGCAGATAGTCCACGTCGGCGGGCTCGATCCTCGGCCAATAGTCGGAGCCCTCATAGAAGGTGTCGGTGGCGCCGATATAGGTGAGGTCGCCCTTGGGCACGGCGAAGACGCTGCGCCGATCGCCAGCGGTCATGATCACCGTGCGGTTCACCGGCAGGCGGCCACGCTCGACCACCAGATGGACGCCCTTGGTCAGGCGCAGCCTGGGCGGCGCCGCGCCGGATTCCAGCACCCGCAGCGCATCGACCCACGGGCCGGCGGCGTTGATCACCACTTTGGCGAATATCCGCGCCTGGCGACTGCCGATTTCCGGCGCCTCGACGATCCGTGCGCCCGCCGCCCGGCCGTTCTCCAGCAGGATCTCTTCGACGCGTGCATAGTTCGCAACGACCGCCCCCGCCGCCTGGGCGCTTCGGACATTGGCCAGGGTCAACCGGGCGTCCTCGGTCAGATATTCGGGATAGACCACAGCGCCGGCTAGGTCGCTCCGGTCGATCGCCGGCTCGCGTTCGGCCACCTCGGCGGCCGACCAGACCTGGTGGCGGCGATCCTTGGGCACGGCGCCCAGCTTCTCGAAGGTCCAAAGACCCGCCTGCAGCTTGGCGATGCTGGCCTGATTGCGGGCCGGCATGACGAAGGGCGTCTGGCGCGCCAGGTGCGGGGCGATGGCCTGGACGATCTTGCGCTCCGAGGCCGCCTCGCGGACCAGGGCGATATCGCCCTGGGGCAGGTAGCGCAGGCCGCCATGGATCATCTTGGACGACCGGCTGCTGGTCCCGGAGGCGAAGTCCCGCGCCTCGACCAGGGCCACGCTCATCCCCCGCATCGCCGCATCCCGCGCCACCCCCGCGCCGGTGACGCCGCCGCCGATGATCAGCAGGTCGAATCGGGCGCCGTCCAGGGCGGCGAACAGCAGGTCGCGGTCGCGGAAATCGAGGGACGCGCTGGTCATGGCGGGTTTTGTAGGCGTGATGGCCGCGTCTCGCCAGCCTGAGTCACTCCCGCAAAGCTCCCGATCAAGTTCCTCCCCCATTGGGGGAGGGGGACCACGCGTAGCGTGGTGGAGGGGGCCTTGCCGGAAAGGTCTCTGTGACCGCAAGGCCCCCTCAGTCGCTTCGCGCCAGCTCCCCCAAAGGGGGAGCAGCCAAGCTCAATCGCGTTTTATCTCGACCGCCCCCGCGCCTGGATGGGCCAAATGTCCACCAGGGTGTCGCCGCGCACCACGTGATAGGTCTCGTAGAGGTTCACCGTCGGATCGCAGTGCGGGGCGGCGAAGGTGACCACCTCGCCGAGACCCGGCGCCTTGCCACCCTTGGGCGCGACCACGGCGCCATGCTCGTCGCCGAAGAAGCGGTAGGTTGACCGCTCCGCCGCGCCGGCCAGGATCTGCGGCGGGCCGGCCTCGGTGGCGAAGGCCTTCAGGCCGGCGTCGACGGTGGACATAGCCGCGTGGCTGGCGCTGACCACCCGAGCATCGACCATCAGGGCGGTCTCGAAGGCCATGGAGCCGTCGCCGATCAGGTCGCAAACGCCGTACTGACTGTCCATGAACACATAGGAGCCGACCTGGAACTCGGTGAACACGCCCAGTTCGGCGTCGATCGCGTGGGTCCCGGTGCCCGAGCCGGTGACGATCGGCGGCGGCAGGTCCTCGGCGCGCAGCCGCTCGACGATGCTGGACAGATAGGCCGTGCGCTGAACGATTACCTCGCGCCGGGCTTCATAGCTCTCGATATGTTGGTCGGAGCCGCAATAGAACTGCACGCCGGCAAAGCGCAGGCTGGGCGAGCCGTCGATCAGCCGGGCCAGGGCGACCGCCTCGTCGGGCGTGGCGACTCCCGTGCGATGAAAGCCCGGATCGACGTCCACCACCACCTTGAGCGGCAGCCCGCCGAAGGCGTGAGCCGCATCGGCCAAGGCGCGCACATTGGCGGGATTGTCCGCCACGACCATCAGATCGCCCACATGGTTGTTCAGCCGGATCAGCCGCTCGACCGCTGCGGCGCCGACCACCGGCGAGGTGACCAGCAAGGACTCGATGCCGCCGCCGGCCAGGGTCTCGGCCTCGCCCAGCTTGGCGCAGCAGGATCCGACCGCGCCCCTGGCGATCTGGCGCCGCGCGATCTCGATGCTCTTGTGGGTCTTGGCGTGGGGCCGAAGCGCTATGCCCCGTTCGGCGGCGAAGGCGGCCATGGCGGCGATATTGCGGTCCAGCGCATCCAGATCGATCACCAGGACCGGGGTGTTCAGCGCCGCGCGCGAACCCTGCTGGCCGATCAGATGCTGGTGGAGTTCGAGGTCGTGCATGGGCCGGCTTCCGCGCGTTCAAGATCGAGGGACATTTAGATCCCCCACGCCATCGGTCAATTCCGCGGGATCCGCAACCGCGGCCTTCACGCCACCCGCGCGTCCGCTCCCGCCAGCTTCACCGATTGCGCCCAGAGCCACGCCCCCAACGCGTCGTCCTGGGCCGCCAGGCTCGGCTCCATCGCCTTGCATTGATAAAAATATTTGCCCGTGACGCCGGCGACCTCCGGCGAGGAGGCCAGGTAGACGATGGTTTCGGCGCCCTTTTGCGGACTGATCGCCATCAGCTTGGCCAGGGGCATCAGCGACTGCAGGAAGCCGCCGGAGCCGTCCCCGAACCGCGTGGCGACAAAGCCTGGATGCAAGCAGTTGGCGGTCACCCCGACGCTCTCGAACCGCCGCGCCAGCTCCCGCGTCCAAAGGATGTTGCAGAGCTTGGATCGGCCATAGACGGCGAAGCCCGAATAGGCCTTGGCCGATTGCAGGTCGTCCAGATCGAGCTTGGCGCCCTGGTGCGCGCCGGACGCGGTCGAGACCACCCTGGCCCTTGGCGTCGCCGCCAGACGCTCGCGCAGGCCCTCGGTCAGCACGAAATAGGCCATGTGGTTGACCGCGAAGGTCATCTCCAGCCCATCCGGCGACAGCTGGCGGCGATTGAACAGGGCGCCGGCGTTGTTGATCAGCACGTCGATGCGCGGCTCGGCGGCGGCGATCTCGGCGGCGACCTGCTTGGTCGCGGCGATGCTGGAGAGGTCGGCCAGGCGCACGGTGTGTTCGGCCTCGCCGCCCACCTGCCGCAAGCGCTCAAGCGTGGCCTCGGCCCGCGCCTTGTCCCGCGCCACCAGCACGATGCGCGCGCCCATTTCCGCCAGACGCTCGGCCGCGACCTGACCGATGCCGGAGGCGCCCCCGGTGACGACGACGACTTTTCCCCGCATGCCCCGGCTCCGCCTGAATTGATACGTTTCGGATAGTGGGCGCAACCGATCCGTTTGGCTACCGGCGCGCGGACCGCCGCATTTGGCCGTGGACGTTATTCGCAAAATGCTCATCTTGGCGCGCCGATGTGTCGGGAGGTGTTCATGGGCCAGGGACTGCTGTGCGTCGGGCTGACGACGCTGGATGTGTTGGCGCGGCCGATCGATGCGTTGCCGCAGGCCGAGACCACCACCCTGGTCGAGCAGATCGTCCTGGTCCCGGCCGGCACCGCGGGCGGGACCGCATTGGTCGCCGCGCGGCTTGGGGTCCGTACGGCGCTGGCCTCGGCCGTGGGCGATGACGCCGCCGGCGGGCTGGTGCGCGCGGTGCTGGGCGAGGCGGGGGTTGATCTGTCGCTGCTGGCCAAGCTGGCCGGCGTCGCGACCTCGACCACCATCCTCGCCATCGACTCGAACGGCCGCCGGCCCAACTTCCACGCCCTGGGCGCCAGTCATCGCGCCCAGGTCGACGACGCCTGGCGCGCCGCCGCCGGGTCGGTCAAATTCCTGCACTATGCGGGTATCGGCGGGCCCAAGCTGGACGGCGGGCCGGGGGCCGACCTGGCCGCGCGGGCCAAGGCGGCCGGCGCCGTGGTCACCTGCGATCTGATCTCGCCCGGCCGCCGGGCGCTGGAAGAGCTGAAGCGCCTTTTGCCCCACGTGGACTATTTCATGCCCAACGCCGGCGAGGCTCTGTCCCTGTCCGGACAATCCAACCTTGCCGAGGCGGGCGGCTTCTTTCACGATCTCGGCGCGGGGACGTGCGTGTTCAAGACCGGCGCGGCAGGCTCCGTGATCGTCACCCGCCAGGGAGAAACGCGCTTGCTCGCCCACGACATCGCGGTGGTCGACACCACCAGCTGCGGCGATTCCTATTGCGCCGGCTTTATCGCCGCTCTGGATCGCGGCCGGCCGGTCATTGAGGCGGCGCGGTTCGCCAGCGCCACCGCCGCGCTGGTGGCCCAAGGCCTCGGCACACTGGGCATGCTGAAAGATTTCGAGGGCGCCGACCGCTTCATGCGCGAGGCGCCGCTGAGGGAGCCCATCCAATGAGCGAGGTCGGCGAGAACGTCCTGCGCGAGCAGATCGTCAAGGTGATGCGGCAGATGGACCAGCGCGGTCTCAATCGCGGCACCTCGGGCAATGTCTCCGCGCGGTTTGGCGACGGCCTGTTGGTCACCCCCAGCGGCGTGGTTCCGGACGAGTTGACGCCGAAGGCCGTGGTCTTTGTCGGCGCCGATGGCGAAACCGCGCCGGACGCGCTCGCCCCCTCCAGCGAGTGGCGCATGCACGCCGGTCTCTATGTCCGCCGGCCGGACGTCAGCGCCGTGGTGCACTGCCATTCGCGCCACGCCACCATCCTGGCCTGCGCCGGCAAGCCGATCCCGCCGCTGCATTACATGGTCGGGGTCAGCGGGCGGGCCTCGGTGCCGCTGGCGCCTTATCAACCGTTCGGCTCGCTCGAGCTGGCCGACGCCGTCGCCGACGCGATGGAGGGCGGCATGGCCTGCTTGATGGCCAATCACGGCCTGATCGCCGTCGGCCGCACCCTGGGCCGCGCCCTGGCCGTCGCCGAGGAGATGGAGGAACAGGCCGCGGTCTATTGCGGGACCCTGGCCATCGGCGGGCCGAACCTGCTGAGCAACGCACAGATGGCCGATATTTTTCAACGCTTTAAAAGCTACGGGCAGAAACGATGAACAAGATTTGGACGGCGGTCCTGGCGCTGGCCGCCGGCATGGCGGCGGCGGGCGGAGCGCACGCCCAAACCGCCCCTGCCCGGGTCGTCCCTGCCCAGACCAGCCCTGCCAAACCCTGGATGAACCCGGCCCGGTCGCCGGACCGGCGCGCGGCGCTGATCCAAAAACAGATGACGCTGGATGAGGAAATCGTCCTGGTGCACGGCGACCTGGGCGTTTTCGGCTTCGCGCCGAAAGAAGCCCTAGGTTCGGCCGGCTATGTGCCCGGCGTGCCCCGGCTGGGCATACCCGCGTTGCAGGAATCCGACGCCAGCCTGGGCGTGGCCAATCCGATGAACGTGCGCAAGGGCGACGGCGCGACGCCGCTGCCTTCAGGATTGGCGCTGGCCTCGACCTGGAACCCCGGCATGGCCTATCTGGGCGGGGCGATGATCGGCATGGAGGCCTGGCGCAAGGGTTTCAACGTGCTGTTGGCCGGCGGGGCCAACCTGGCCCGCGACCCGCGCAACGGCCGCAATTTCGAATATCTGGGCGAGGATCCGCTGCTGACCGGAACCCTGGCCGGCCAGGCGATCCGCGGCATCGAGAGCCAGCATGTGGTCTCCACCGTCAAGCATTTCGCGCTCAACGACCAGGAGACCGGCCGCATGGGCGCCAGCGCCCAGATCGGCGAGGCGGCGATGCGGGAAACCGATCTTTTGGCCTTCGAGCTGGCGATCGAGACGGGCAAGCCGGGCTCCGTCATGTGCGCATACAATCGGGTGAACGGGACCTATGCCTGCGAGAACGACTATCTTTTGAACAAGACCCTGCGCGGGGACTGGAACTATCCGGGCTGGGTGATGTCGGACTGGGGCGCGGTGCACAGCTTGGACGCGGCTAATAAGGGCCTGGACCAGGAATCCGGCCAGCAACTGGACAAGCAGGTCTTCTTCGACAAACCGCTGAAGGTCGCCATCGCCGACGGTAGCTTCAAGCGGGCCCAGCTGGACCGGATGGTCCACCGCATCCTGCGCTCGATGTTCGCCGAGGGCCTGTTCGACCATCCGCCGGTCCGCTCCGACATCAATTATGCGGCCAACGGCCTGATCGCCCGGCACGCGGCCGAGCAGGGGATCGTGCTGCTGAAGAACGCGGAGAGCCTGCTGCCGCTGGCGAAGACCGTAAGGTCCATCGCGGTGATTGGCGGCCACGCGGATGTCGGCGTTCTGTCCGGCGGCGGCTCGTCCCAGGTTGTACCGGTTGGCGGGCCCGCGCTGTCGCTGAAGCAGCCCGGGACCGGCGAGATGGCCCAGTTCCGTGTCATGGTCTTTGACCCCTCCTCGCCGTTGAAGGCGATCGCGGCCCAGGCGCCGGGCGCGCGGGTCGACTATGCCGATGGGGCCGATCCGGCCGCCGCGGCGGCCCTGGCCAAGAACGCGGACGTGGCGATCGTCTTCGTCACCCAGTGGATGATCGAGGGCTATGACGCGCCGGACCTGACCTTGCCCGACCACCAGGACGCCCTGATCGCGGCGGTGGCGGCGGCCAATCCCCACACCATCGTGGTGCTGGAAACCGGCAATCCGGTGCTGATGCCCTGGCTGGACCAGGTCGGCGGGGTGCTGGAGGCCTGGTATCCCGGCGCGCGGGGCGGCGAGGCTATCGCCAACGTCCTGTTCGGACAGGTGAACCCCTCCGGCCGACTGCCGATCACCTTCCCGGCCGGCGAGGCGCAGCTGCCGCGCCCGAGCATCCCCGGGTGGGGCCTGAAGGAGAAGACGCTATTCGACATCGACTACCCAGAAGGCTCGAACCTAGGTTACCGCGGGTTCGAGGCCAGGCAGATCAAGCCGCTGTTCGCCTTCGGCTACGGCCTGTCCTATTCCAGCTTCCGCTATTCGAACCTGGCCGTGCGCGGCGGCCGCGTCTTGAGCGCCAGTTTCGACGTGGCCAACACCGGCGCCCGCGCGGGCATGGAGGCGGCCCAGGTCTACGCCGCCCCGCCCGGCGGCGTGCGCCGCCTGATCGGCTGGAAGAAGGTCGACCTGAAGCCCGGCGAGACCCGGCATGTGACGGTCAGCGCCGACCCGAGGCTGCTGGCGGAGTTCGACGAGAAGGCGCACGGCTGGAAGTTGGCGGCGGGAACCTACAAGGTCGCGGTGGGCGCCTCGGCGCAGGACCTGAAGCTGGACGGGTCGGCGAGGTTGGCGGCGCTGCGGATCAAGCCGTAGCGGTCCGGCCCGCAGGCGGGCGTCGCCTTGTTTCGCCAAAGAGCGTCGTGATAGCGTACGCCGATGTCGCCGCAGACGCAGGAACTCACGTTCCGCGCCCTCGAAGAGCGTGACCTAATCCGCCTGACGGCGTGGCTGAATAGGCCACACCTGCGGCGCTTCTATCAGTTCGAGCCGACAACCCCGGAGGCGGTCGCCGCCAAGTACGGTTCATACATTCGCGGCGACGCGCCGACCCACGGGACCCTGGCTCTGCTGGGCGGCGCGCCCGTCGGCTACTTGCAGTGCTACCGGATCGCCGACTGGCCCGATTGGCAAGCGGTCGTGGAAACGCCGGAAGGCATCTCGATCGATCTCTTCATCGCCGACCCGGACTTGATCGGGCGCGGCGTCGGGCGCCGGATGTTGGCGCGATATGTCGAGGCCATCGCCTTTCCATTCTATCCCGACGAACGGCTGTGCTGGATCGGCCACCAGCTGGAAAACGTGGCGGCCCGCGCCTGTTCCGAGGCCTGCGGCTTCGTGGCGGTGCGCGAGTATATCGAAGACGGCAAACCTTACGTCCTACTGGTTCGCGGGCGTTGAGGACGGCCGCAAAGCGGACCCCGCGAATTTCTGAGACGGATCGCCAGACGCGCGATCACGTCCAAAATCGTCGAGACCTAGCGCGACGCGCTCGATCTCGACGGCAACCGCCCCCGCCACGCCAACGCGGCGACGACAAGTCCAGGCCCCAGGGCCGCTAAACTACCCGCCAGCGGGATAATGTATGGCTTGTGTGCAAGGGCGAGGCAAAAGAAGAGCAATAGATCCCCGCCTGCCGCCAATCCCAGCGTCGACAGCAAAACCACAGCCAGTTTGCGTTTAGACATGTTTGCGCCTCCGGTGTCTTGGACCGCAGCCCGACAACTATTGGCTGTCGAGCGTTCACTAAGGGCGGTGCATTGCTGATGGAAGTCCGCCCTTACGCCGCCAGCAGCTTTTGGATAACCCCTTCCATCGCCTCGGGCTTTTCCGTCGGCGCGTACCGGCCGACCACCTCGCCCTGCTTGTCGATCAGGAACTTGGTGAAGTTCCATTTGATGCCTTCGGAGCCCAGCAGGCCCTTCTTGGTCTTTTTCAGGTATTGGTAGAGCGGGTGGGCCGCTGGGCCGTTGACGTCGATCTTGGCGAACATCGGGAAGCTGACATCGTAGGTCAGCGAGCAGAAATTGGCGATTTCCTGGGCGTCGCCCGGCTCCTGGGCGCCGAACTGGTTGCAGGGAAAGCCCAGTATGGCCAGGCCCTTGTCCGCATAGGTTTTGTTGAGCGCTTCCAGGCCCTCGTACTGGGGGGTGAAACCGCATTTGCTGGCGGTGTTGACGATCAGCAGCACCTTGTCCCGGTATTCGCCCAGCGACACCTCGCGGCCGTCGAGGGTCTTCGCGTTGAAGTCATAGACGGACGCCATGGGTCACCTGCGGGTCGGGGTGGAGGGACCCGCTAGGCTTTCCCCAATTCCCGGCGCGCGTCAACGCGGGCGGTCAGTTTGCGCAGACCCTTCAGCACCGCCTGGTTCTCAGGCAGGCCCGGCGTGGAATAGCGCAGCAGCCGAAGGCCCGACAGATGCACCTCGACCGCCGGCCAGTCCCACTGGTCGGGCGCCTTCAGCCGGTCGATCAGTTCGCACAGGCTGAAGGCCGCCTCGCCCAGCTCGTTCATCTCGAACACCCCGGCCATGCCGACGATGTCGTTGGACAGGCGATAGAGTTCGTCCAGATCGGCCGGGCTGGGTTTTTGCTCCGCCTGGCCGAACTTCTGCTGGATGACGCCCAGCTTGAAATCGATCTCGAGGATGCATTCGAGGCGGATCTTCTCCAGGTTCCGCTTGGCGTCCTTCAACGCGCCGCGCACGGTGGTCCCACCCGGCTGCCGGATGATCTTGGAGAGCCGGCTCTTCCAGGGGGTGAACTTGACCTCGCTCACAGGGATACCTTCGTGGGTTGCATGAGGTTGTCAATTTCGTCCTGGTCCATGTTGGGCGCCGTGGCCGCGCCCAAGCGGGTTCTGATGTCGTCGTGCCGGCGCGGCTTGAGGCCCGGCGGCGGCCCCGCGTTCTTGAAGCGCCGGTCGGGGCCGACATAGGTCTCGCACTCAACGATTTGCCGGTTCTCCTTGGCCACCCAGATCACACGCTGCAGAAGAACCGTGGGCGAGATCGGCTTGACGATGATGAAATTGGCGCCGCAATCGCGCGCCCGGGCGACGTTCTCGGTGCGGGTGTGGCCGCTGACCAGCATCACCGAGGTGAAGGCGTTCTGGGCCATCCCCGAGCGGCGCAGCCAGCGGACGAAATCGTAGCCGTCCATCTCGCCGGGCAGGTCGGCCTCGATGACGATCAGGTCGACCTCCACCTTCTTGAGCAGTTCCGCGGCTTCCTTGGCCAGCGCGCAGCGATGCGGCGTGCGCGCCCCGAAGCCGGCGAACACCTGGGTCAGGATATCCAGTCCCTGGTTGTTGGCGTCGATCAGCATGATCGAGGCCTTCTCCAGATTGATCTTTTCGCCGTCCTGCAGCGCCATGATTCCCTCAGCGGATCAGAACAGTTCCATGTCGCCTGGCGGCGCCATCTGCGCGGCCGCCGCGGCAGCGGCCGAGCCGCCACGCAGGCGATGAGCCAGCTCGGCCAGGCTGAGCGCGTCCAGCGCGGCGCTGGTCTCGATCCGCCAGCCGGGCGCGGCCTCCTCGGCCAAGGCGCCCAGGAAGCTCGCCAGGCCCTCCAGGTGCTGGGCGATCCAGTCGAGCGCCTGCATGTCCTGGGTCGCGTCGCCGCCCAGGGCCGCGCATTGCTGGATCAGATCGGCCATCACGTCCTGCAGCCGCTCGGTGCGGTCGGCCAGATCGGCCAGCTCGGCGGCCGAGCGCGCCAGGACCTCGCTCAGCGGCTCCCGCTCAGCGACCATGTCGTCGTCCAGAGGTTCAACCGAAATTCGCACCTGCCGCCCTCAAAACAGTTCCAACGCGCCGCTGTCTTCGACCACGACCGGAGCCCTTGTGGTCCGTTCGCTTTCGAACACGTCGGCCTTGACGCCCAGGAGCAACTGCCGCCCGCGGCCTGATTCCGGCCAGAACTGCACGCGCCGGGCGTGCTCGCCGCGCAGGCTGCCGCCCAGGCAGGGAATGCCTTCGTCCCGCAGGAACCGCTCGGCGAAGGAGGCGTTCTGGGCGCCCACATCGGTCAGTCCGTCGACCATCCGCGCGCCGCCGAACAGCTTGGCCTCCAGCCGGTCGCGCCGCGCGCCGTGGCGCAGCAGGTCGTTGACCAGCAGCTCCATGGCGTGGACCCCGTGGCTGATGCCCACGCGGCGGTTTTCCGACGCGCCAGGCAGCAGAAAGTGATTCATGCCGCCGACGCCGGCGATCGGATCGCGGATGCAGGCCGCGACGCAGGACCCTAGCACCGTGATCAGCACCACCGCCGGATCGCTCGAGACGAAATGTTCGCCGCGGATCACGTGCAGTCGCCGCTCGCCGCGGCTCGAAGAGGCCTGGGAGTTCACATGCGCGGCGCTCATGTCAGCGGACCCAGCACGGCTTCGATCTTTTCCTTCAGCGTGGCGACCGTGAAGGGTTTGACCAGGTAGTTGTTAACGCCGTACTGCACCGCCCGCTGGACCAGCTCGCGATCGGCGCGGCCGGTCAGCATGATGAAGGCGAGCTTGCTGATCGGCGGGTGCGAACGCACCGCGCGCAGCAGGCCCAGGCCGTCCAGCTTGGGCATGTTGAAATCCGAGATGATCAACTGCGGCGGCCGGGCCAGCACCGCGCGCAGGCCGTCCTCGCCGTCGGCCGCCTCGCTGAAATCCTTGAACCCCAGCTGTTGCAGGCCGGTGCGGATCAGCGAGCGCATGGTCTGCTGATCATCGACGATCAGAACGCGGATCGAGCCGGATTGGGGCATCAGGAGGCCTCCGCCTGGTCGGCGCCGCAGATGTCGAGCGCCGCCGACGCGATCTTGCGAAGCGGCAGTTGACGCTCCACCGCGCCGAGTTCGAACGCCACCTTGGGCATGCCGTAGACCACCGAGCTGGCCTCATCCTGTCCCAGGGTGCGCGCCCCGGCCTGGCGCAGGGCCAAGAGGCCCTGGGCGCCGTCGCGGCCCATGCCGGTGAGGATGATCCCCAGCGCCCGCGCGCCGGTGCAGGCCGCCACGGACCTGAACAGCACATCGACGGAAGGCCGGTGGCCGCTGACCGGATCGGCCTCGACCAGGCGGCAACGCGGCGTCGAGGCGCCGACCACCTCCAAATGCCGATCGCCGCCTGGCGCGATATAGATCCGGCCGGGGGTCAGCAGATCGCCATCGACCGCCTCTGAAACCCGCGCCGCGCAGGAGCGGTTCAGCCGCTCGGCGAAGCTGTGGGTGAAGCTGGGCGGCATGTGCTGGGTCACCACGGTGGGCGGGCAGTCGGCGGGAAATTCCGACAGGATGGTCAGCAGCGCCTCGACCCCGCCGGTGGACGAGCCGATGGCGATGGTCCGGCCGTTGTTGCGAAAACCGCGGCGGCGGGCCTGCTGAGGCGCCGGGGCGTCGCCGCGCGGGCGGACCTTGGCGGTGGCGGCGGCCTTGACCTTTTCGGCCAGCTCGGAAAAGCCCTCCGACACCGAGTTCACCGTCGGCTTGCCGACACAGTCCAGGGCGCCGATCTCCAGCGCCTCCAGCGTCGACTTCGCGCCCTGCTGGGTCAGGGTCGAGACCATGATCACCGGCATCGGCCGCAGGCGCATGATCTTTTCGAGGAATTCGAGGCCGTTCATGTTCGGCATCTCGATGTCCAGCGTGACCACGTCGGGGTTCAGCTGTTTGATCAACTGGCGCGCTTCCAGCGGATCGCCCGCGGAGCCGCAGACCTCGATCTTCGGGTCGCGCTCAAGGGTCGCGGTGATCAGGCCGCGCATGGTGGCGCTGTCGTCGACGACAAGGACGCGGATGCGGCTCACGACCGGCTCCTCTTCAGCCGATAGACGGTTAGGCCGTCGGATTGAAAACGCTCGTCGTCATTCACCCGCTCGGAATGACCGATATAGAGCCGCGCGCGTTCGGTCATCAGATCGCCGAACCGCGACCAGATGCGGGCCTGGGTCGGCTCCTCGAAATAGATCGCCACGTTACGGCAGAAGATCGCCTGGAACCGGCCCTTGATCGGCCAGGCGCCGTTCAGATTGAGTTCGCGAAAGGCGATCAGGTCGCGCACCTCCTGGCCCATCTTCCAGTCGGACTCGCCGCGACCGCCGCCGACCTGTTCCAGCCAGCGTTTGCGCATGGGCACGGGGATCGCGGCGACGGCGTCGGCGCTGTAGGTCGCCGCCTTGGCGGTCTCCAGGACGACCGGATCGATATCGGTGGCGAGGATGCGGAAATCATGGGCGCCGGCCTCGGGAAAGGCCGACAGCACGGTCAGGGCGATCGAATAGGGCTCCTGGCCGGTCGAGCAGCCCGCCGACCACAGCCGCACTCGCCCGCCGGCCTTGGCCTCGGCGATCAGCTCCGGCAGCAGGTTGTCGTGCAGGTGGTCGAAATGGTGCGGTTCGCGAAAGAAGCGCGTGACGTTGGTGGTCAGCGCCGCCAGCATGGCCTGGCGCTCGCTGGCGCCCTGGGAGCCGGCGATCAGCTCGCAATAGTCGCGGAAGCTGCGCAGGCCCAGGCCGCGCAGGCGCTTGGCCAGGCGCGAATAGACCAGCGTGGCCTTGGAATCCGGAAGATGGATACCCGAATCGGCGTGCAGCATGGCGCTGACGCGCCGAAAATCCTCGTCGGTGAAGAGGAACTCCCCCTCGACGATCGCGCGTTTGGATGCGCCGGCCGGCGCGGATTTCGACGCCTCGTTCACGCCGCCTCCGCCTCAAGGTCGGGCAGCACGCGATCCAGCGAGATCAGGCTGATCAGCCGATCGTCGACCGCCAATATGCCCTTAACGAACGCCTTGACCGTATCACAGGTCACGTCGGGTGTCGGCTGCACCAGATCGTCCGACACGGTCAGGATATCCGACACCGCATCGACCAGCAGACCCACGGTGCGCTCGCCGATGTGGGTGACGATGATGACGCTGCGAGCGCTGGGCTCGGTGATGGCGAAGCCCAGCCGGGCGGCCAGATCGACGATCGGCAACACCGCCCCGCGCAGATTGATCACGCCGCGCACATAGTTGGGCGAATGGGGGATCGGCGTGGCCGAGGTCCAGCCGCGAATCTCGCGCACCGCCATGATGTCCACGCAGAATTCCTGCGCGCCGATCCGGAAGGAGATGAGTTCGCGGCGCTGGCCGCTGGAGTGGAGAAGGTCGCTCATCATTCAGCTCGCTGTCGCCAGGAGAGGGGGAGTGGGTTCGGGCGCGGGCGCAGGCGCGGCCCCAGAAGCGGTTTCCGGCCGGCGGTTGGCGATGATCGCGTCGACGTCCAGGATCAGCGCGACGCGGCCGTCGCCCAGGATGGTCGCCGCGGCGATGCCGTCGACCTGCTGATAGTTGGACTCCAGGCTCTTGATGACCACCTGGCGCTGGCCCTGGATCGCGTCGACCAGCAGGGCCGCGTGACCGCCGACATCGTTTTCGACCAGCAGGGCGACGCCGGAACAGGGATCGATCGGGGTGGAGCGGAAGCCCAGCGTGGCGCCGATGTCGATCAGCGGAACGAAGGCGTCTCGCACAGCCACCACCATGCCGCTGGGCCCCAGCGAGCGAACCGTGGCCGCCTTGGGCTGCAGCGTCTCGATCACCGCGGTCAGCGGCGCCACCAAGGTATGGCCGTCGACGGTGACCACCATGCCGTCGAGCACGGCCAGGGTCAGGGGCAGGCTCAGGGTGAAGGTCGAGCCCTCGCCGGGCCGCGAGGCGATGGTGATACGCCCGCCCAGGCCCTGCACGCTGCGCTTGACCACGTCCATGCCGACGCCGCGCCCGGAAATGTCCGAAATGGCGCTGGCGGTGGAAAAGCCCGGCATGAACAGAAGATTGTCGGTTTCCTCGTCCGTCAGCACCGCCTCTGGGGCGATCAGGCCTTTTTCGACGGCCTTGTCGCGCACCCGCTGGCGGTCGATGCCGGCGCCGTCGTCGGTGATCTCGATGACGATGCGGCCGGAGCGATGGAAGGCCGACAGCTTGACCACCCCCTCGGCCGGCTTGCCCGCCGCGACCCGATCGGCCGGCTTTTCCAGCCCGTGGTCGATGGCGTTGCGGATCATGTGGGTGATCGGATCGGTCAGCCGTTCGATGACCGTCTTGTCGACCTCGGTGCCTTCACCCTCGGTGACCAGGCGCACCTGCTTGCCGGTGGCCGCGGCGATCTCGCGGATCAGCCTGGGCATCCGCTGGAACACCGACTTCACCGGCTGGGCGCGGATCGCCATCACGCTGTCCTGGATCTCGCGGGTCAGCTGTTCCAGATCGTCAAGGCCGAGCGCCACGTTGGACGAGCGGACCAGGCCCGCTTCGATCACCCGCTGGGACAGCATGGCCTGGTTGATCACCAGTTCGCCGACCAGATTGATCAGCCGGTCGACCCGGTCGAGGTCGACGCGGATGGTGGTCGTCACGGGCGCCGCGGCCGCGGGATCGGCGGCCTTCACCGCTGGATCGGCGGCCTTGACCGCTGGCGTGGCGGCGGGCGCCGGAGCGGGACTTGCGGGCGCGATGGCGGCCACGGCGGCCGGCTCGGAGATTTCAACGCCGTCGGATGAGGCGACCTCGGCCTGGGCGCGCTGGATCAGGGCCATGACGTCCAGTTCGACATCGGACGAGGCCGGGAAGGCGGCCGGCGTCTCCTCGGGCTCATCCGCGAACGGGTTGGCCACGGCCACGACCTCCAGGTCGCAGTCGCCGTCGACGAACTCGAACGCCTCGCGAATGTCCGCCTCGCTGGCGCTGGTGCGCAGGTTCAGCGTCCAGGCCAGATAGGCGCCTTCGGGATCCAGATCGTCCAGCAGCGGCAGATCGGCCTGCTCCAGACCCACCTCCAGCGCGCCCAGGCGCTCCAGTTCGCGCAGCACCAGGGCCGGGTCGTTGGCCTTCAGATAGAGGGTCGCCAGGGGCCGGAACTTGATCACCCAGTCGGTGAGGCCTGGCTCGTCGCCCGCCAGATCGTCGCCCACATCGGCGCCAGGTTCGGCGAAGGCCACCTGCAAAGGTTTGAAACCGAAATCGTCATCCAGAAAATCGTCCGCTCCGCTCGCGGCATCCGGCGCGGACTCGGCCGGACGATCACCCGATAGGGCGACCAGTTCGTCGGCCAAGGCCTGGCAGCGGGCGTCGTCGACGTGACCCTGCGACTGGGCCGCGCGGACCAGGTCGGCCAGCAGATCGGCCGCGCGCAGCATCACCTTCAGGACGTGCGCGGTCTGTTCCAGCTCGCGCGCGCGCAGATGGTCCAGCGTGGTTTCGAAAACGTGGGCGAAACGAACCAGCTGCTCGAGCCCGAAGGCGCCGGCTCCGCCCTTGACCGAATGCACGGCGCGGAACACCGCATTGACGGTTTCCGGATCCGTATCGCCGCCTTCGAGGGCGAGCAGACCGGCTTCCAGATCGGCGAGCAATTCCTCGCATTCCTGGAAAAAGGTCGCCTTGATCGCTTCCATCGGGTCCACGGCGCGGATCAATCCCTATCTGAACACCTCCCTCGAACCACCCGTCCGAAGGAAAACCTAGTCGTCGCCAATCGTCGTGAACGATTGGCTTTAAGCCGCGACGCGCCGGACCGCTTCGACCAGCTTCTCCGGGTTGAAGGGTTTGACGATCCATCCCGTGGCGCCGGCCTCGCGGGCGCGGTTCTTTTTCGCGCTGTCGCTTTCGGTGGTCAGCACCAGGATCGGGGTCGCCCGATGGCGCGCGTCCTGGCGCACGCCCTCGATGAAGCCGAAGCCGTCGAGCCTCGGCATGTTGATATCGGTGATGATCACGTCGGGGGCGTCATCGGTTTCGAGCATCTCCAGGCCGTGGACGCCGTCCACGGCTTGCAGCACACGAAACCCGGCGTCGGTTAACGCCATGTGAAGCATGTCCCGCATGGTGCGGGAGTCATCAACGGTTAGGACGGTTCTGCTCACGCGCTCACTCCTGGATGATCAGATCGGGGGTCAAGGTATGCGCCCCCATGCGCCGCGCGCCTTCGGCGAAGGCGGACGAGGCGGCCGAAATTACGAAGGGGAGCCCGTCAGTGGCCCAAGTGGCCTCGGCGGACAGAAGAACTTGCAGGCAAAGCCCGCCCAGGCGTTGCACGCCGGAGGCGTCAAGCGTCAGCGCCGCGCCGCGCGCCTCCATCAGCATGCCGCGCAGTGGCGCCGCCGCCTTGAGGTCAAGGGTCTCCGGCAGTTGCATGGTCAAGACACACCCCCGTTGTCGGCGCCGAGCGCTGATTGCACAGGATGAATCCCAGCATCCGCATAGCCCCGGTTCCCTGGCCTACAAGACGCGAAAGATCGTTAAATATTCGCTGACGCTAAGATCGATAGAGCGCGGCCAAGGTGCGACGATTTCGCCGCGCGGTGCGTCCAAGCGGACGTCGCTGAAGAATCAGACCTCGTAGGCCTTCAGGAAAAGTGAGACCGCGTGTTTGGCCTGGGCCTTGATCTGGCTGGAACTCGGACCACTTTCCAGGTTCAGAACATAGATGAAATGCTGATGGCCCCTGCACAGTGTGAGGAATTCGCCGGCCGCGAGATCGCAGTTCTCGATCTTAACCAGGCCGCGCGCCCTGGCCCCTTCCAAAAAGGCTTCCAGCCGCTTCAGGCCCACGGCCGGCCCGGCTTCGTAGAAGATTCGCGCCAACTGGGGCGAGCGAATCGCCTCGGCCACGACCACGCGATAGGTGCGCACCGCCCAGTCGGAAAAGAGATGTTCCAGATAGCGCTCACCAAGTTGGGTCAGCACTTCGGCGATCGGGCGATCGTCGCCCGCGAGGTCGAAGGCGCCATCGGCGAATCGCGCGCAATCCTCGCGCACCTGCGCTTCGAACAACTCCTCCTTGCTGCGGAAATAGTTGTAAAGCGTGCCCTTGGAGCCACCCAGCCGGGCCGCGATGCTGGACATCGAAGCCGCCGCGTAGCCCTCTTCACAAAACACCTGCCGCGCCACCTCGACGATGGCGCCGCGGCGACGGTCTCGTGAGGTCTTCAGACCTGTGGCGTTCATTTTCCTGACCGTACCGTACGGTTTTGGCTTGACCCATTGTGGGCGCCGATGTTTAGATGAATATGACCGTACCGTACGGTCAGATCAAGTGTGTAGGTCGTTTGCCGATGGCGCGCCGTTCCGCCCCCCTGTTTCGAACCACCGGTCTTGGATTGCTGCTGGCCGGCGCGCTGGCCGCCTGCGCCAGCCTGCCGGCCATGAAGCCCGTCGCCCAGGTCAAGCCGGCCTCGGCCTACGCCGCCGCGCGAAGCTTCGATACGCGCGGCGACCCCAATCCCGGCGCGGACTGGCCCGCCGACGGCTGGTGGCGCGCCTATAACGATCCTCAACTCGACGCGCTGATCGACGAGGCGCTGAGCGGCTCGCCGACCCTGGCCCAGGCCGAGGCGAGACACGCCAAGGCCAGGGCGAGCGTGGGTCAGGCCCGCGCCGGCTTGTTCCCGACGCTGTCCGGCCAGGCGAGCGCCGAGGAAGACAAGCAGAGCTATAATTTCGGCATCCCGCCGTCGTTCGTGCCCCACGGCTATAACGACTACGGGCAGGTCGAGCTGAACTTCAACTACGAGTTCGATTTCTGGGGCAAGAACCGCGCGGCTTTGGCCGCCTCGGTGTCCGAAGCCAAGGCCGCCCACGCCGACGCCGCCGAAGCGCGGCTGACCCTGTCCACCGACGTGGCCGCGGCCTATGCAGACCTCGCCCGGCTCTATGCCGAGCGCGACGTGGCGATCCGCTCGGTCCAGTCGCGGCAAGAAACCTTTGAGCTGGTCGCTCGGCGCGTGGCCGACGGCGTGGACACCCGCGCCGAGTCCAAACAGGCCGAAGCCGGCCCGCCCTCGGCCCGCGCCGATCTGGCGGCCATCGACGAACAGATCGTCGAGACCCGCAACCAGATCGCGGCGCTCCTGGGCGAGGGGCCCGATCGCGGCCTGGCCCTGGCCCGCCCGGCCGGGCCCGCGCTCAAGGCCTTCGGCCTGCCGCCGCGACTGGCCGCCGACCTGATCGGGCGCCGTCCCGACGTGGTCGCCGCCCGCTGGCGCGCCGAGGCCGCCGCCAAGCGGATCGGCGTCGCCAAGGCTCAGTTCTATCCCGACATTAATCTGGTCGCCGATATCGGCTTCCAGTCCCTGGGCCTGCGCAACCTGTTCGCCTCCGGATCGGATATCGGCCAGGTCGGCCCGGCCGTGACCCTGCCGATCTTCGAGGGCGGACGACTGCGCGCCAATCTGCGCGGCGCCCGCGCGGACTATGACGAGGCCGTCGCCAGCTATGACGGAGCGGTGGTTCAGGCTCTGCACGACGTGGCCGACGCCGCGGCGGGCCAGCGCGCGCTGTCCACGCGCCTGAAGGAAAGCCGCGACGCCCTGGCCGCCTATGAGGAGGCCTACAGCGTCGCCCGGCTGCGCTATGAGGGCGGCCTCGCCAATTTCCAAACCGTGCTTCTGGCCGAGGACAGCGTGCTGCAGGCGCGCCGCACCGTGGTCGACCTTGAAGCCCGCGCCTTCACCCTCGACATTCAACTGATCAAGGCCCTGGGAGGCGGCTATGCGCCGGCCGCGCCCCTCGCCCATTCAACCGCGCCCCAGGATCCCCGCCATGGCTGATTCCGCCGTCACCAATCCGCCGCCGCCCGTCGCCGAGGCCGCCCGCCCGGAGCCCTCCCCCGAGGCGATCCGCGCCGCGGCCGCGCACCGGCGCACGCGCCTGTTCAGCTTGCTCGGCGGCGCGATCGCCGTCGTGGCCGTGGGGGTGTTGCTGTACTGGCTGTTGATCGGGCAGTACTACGTCTCCACCGACAACGCCTATGTCAACGCGGACACCGCCGACATCACCCCGCAGGTCGCCGCCCAGGTGACCGAGGTCCATGTCGCCGAAACCCAGAACGTCAAGAAGGGCGATACTCTGGTCAGGCTGGACGACAGCGACACCCGCGTCGCCCTGGACCAGGCCCGCGCCCAACTCGGCCAGGCCGAGCGCAAGGTGCGCGGCTATTATTCCACCAGCGAAGCCCTGGCCGGCCAGGTCGCCGCCCGCGACGCCGACATCGTGCGCGCCGACGCCCAGATCATGAGCGCCAAGTCCGACCTGGAACGCGCCCAGACCGAACTGGGCCGCCGCCAGCGCCTGGCCGCCAGCGGCGCGGTCTCTGGCGACGAGCTGACCCAGGCCCAGAACGCGTTCTATACCGCCAAGGCGGCGCTGGCCCAGGCCGACGCCGGCCGCGTTCAGGCCCTGGCCAACAAGACCGCGGCCCAGGCCTCCCGCGAAGTCAATCAGGCGCTGATCACCGGCAGTTCGTTCCAGGAAAACCCGGAAGTCGCCGCCGCCCGCGCCAATGTGGCCATGGCCGAGCTGAACCAGGCCCGAACGGTCCTCTACGCCCCGGTCGACGGCGTTGTAGCCAAGAAGCAGGTCGCCGTCGGCCAGCGGGTGCAGGTCGGCTCGACCCTGATGAGCGTGGTGCCGATCGAGACCGCCTATGTCGACGCCAACTTCAAGGAGGTCCAGCTGCGCAAGGTCCGCGCCGGCCAGCCGGTGACCCTGGTCTCGGACAAGTACGGAAACGGGGTCAAGTTCCATGGCGTGGTCGGCGGTTTCGCCGGCGGCACCGGCGCGGCCTTCGCCATGATCCCGGCCCAGAACGCCACGGGCAACTGGATCAAGGTGGTGCAGCGCCTGCCGGTGCGGATCTATCTGAAAGCCGACGAGCTGCGCCAGCACCCGCTGCAGGTCGGCCTGTCGATGAAGGCCGTGGTCGACGTCGCGCATCATTGATCCAGACCAGGAAACCCGCCATGGCCGAGTCCCGAACCCAATCGCCAGCCGCAAGGGGTCCCGCCGCCAAGGACTCCGGCGACACCGGATTCGCGGAGATGACCGGCGCGACCCTGTGGATCGCCGGCGGCTTGCTGGCGCTGGCCAATTTCATGGTCGTGTTGGACATGACCATCGCCAATGTCTCGGTGCCCAATATCGCCGGCGGATTGGCGGTCTCCCCGAGCCAGGGCACTTGGGTGATCACCTCCTACTCGGTGGCCGAGGCGATCACGGTTCCGCTGACCGGCTGGCTGGCTCAAAGGTTCGGCGCCGTCAGGGTCTTCGTGTTCGCCATGCTGGGCTTTGGACTCTGCTCGGCGCTCTGCGGCCTGGCCCAGTCGCTGCCGATGCTGGTGGTGTTCCGTATCCTGCAGGGTCTGTCGGGCGGCCCGATGATGCCGCTGTCCCAGACCCTGATGCGGCGAATCTTCCCTCAGCGCCTGCAGCCCGCCGCGCTCGGGCTCTGGTCGATGACCACGGTGGTGGGTCCCATCGCCGGGCCGCTGCTGGGCGGGGCGCTGGTCGACACCGCCGGCTGGCCCTGGGTGTTCTATATCAACGTGCCCGTCGCCATTATCTGCGCCGCCTTCGCCTGGCGGCTGCTGGCGAGCCGTGAAACCCAGACCGAGCGGGAACGGGTCGACTATGTCGGCCTGGGGCTGCTGATCGTCTGGATTTCGGCCATGCAGATCATGCTGGACAAGGGCAAGGACCTGGACTGGTTCAACTCGAAGCTCATCGTCGCCCTGGCGCTGATCGCGGCGATCGGCTTCGTCTCATTCATCATCTGGGAGCTGACCGAGCAGCACCCCATTGTCGATCTGAAGATTTTCCGCCATCGCGGCTTCACGGCCGCGTCCATTATCATGAGTCTTTCCTTCGGCGCCTTCTTCTCCACCGTGGTGCTGATCCCGCTCTGGCTGCAGACATCCATGAACTACAACGCCACCTGGGCCGGCCGGGCCATGGCCTTCCAGGGCGTGTTGGCCGTGGTGATGTCGCCGATCGTCGCCAAGCTGACCACCAAGGTCGACTCGCGGCTGCTCGTGACCTTCGGCGTCGGTTTCATGGGGTTGGTCTCGTTCTGGCGGACCGGGTTCGCCTCGAACATCGACTTCTGGGGCGTGTCCCTGCCGCAGCTGGCGCAGGGCTTCGCCATGCCGTTCTTCTTCATCCCGCTGATGGGCCTGGCCATGGGCTCGGTGCTGCCGCGCGAGACGGCCTCGGCGGCGGGCCTGGTGAACTTCATGCGCACCACCGCCGGGGCCTTCGGCACCTCGATCACCACCACGGCGTGGGAGAATATCGCCACCACCCACCGCACCGATCTGGTGGGCATTCTGAACAAGCCGCAGGCGATGATGGACCAGATGACCGCGGCGGGCATGAGCGCCGGCCAGGCCCTGGCCCAGGTCGACAACATGGTGCAGGGCCAGGCGGTGATGCTGGCCACCGACCACGTGTTCCTGGTCACCTCCGTGGTCTTCCTGGCCGGCGCCACCGCCGTCTGGATCGCGCCCAAGCCCAAGGCCCCCGCGCAGCTCGCCGCTGGGCATTAGGGCGCGGGGGCATTAGGCTGGGCGGCGGATAAAGCAGGACGCCGGACGACCCAAACCCATGAAGATGCCGGCGCCGGACCCAAAGACCCTCTCGCGCCGCGTCGAGATCGCGCGGGCCATGGCCGCCATCGTGCCGGGCGAGGGCGTCATCACCGACGCCGAGAGCCTGCGCGCCTACGAATCCGACGGCCTGACCGCCTATCGCCAGTCGCCGCTGCTGGTCGTGCTGCCGCAAACCACCGAACAGGTCTCGAAGATCCTGAAATGGTGCGGCGACAACCAGGTGCGCGTGGTGCCGCGCGGCGCCGGCACCTCGCTGTCGGGCGGCGCCCTGCCGCTGGAGGACGGGATCCTGCTCGGCATGGCCCGGTTCAACCGCGTGCTGGAGATCGACTACGGCAATCGCTGCTGCGTGGTGCAGCCGGGGGTGACCAACCTGGCCGTCACCCGCGCGGTCGAGGAGGCCGGCTTCTACTACGCCCCCGACCCCTCCAGTCAGATCGCCTGTTCGATCGGCGGCAATGTGGCGGAGAATTCCGGCGGGGTGCACTGCCTGAAATACGGCCTGACCACCAACAACGTGCTGGGCGTCGAGCTGGTGCTGATGACCGGCGAGGTGGTTCGCCTGGGCGGCAAGCACCTGGACGCGGCCGGCTACGACCTTTTGGGCGTGATCGTCGGCTCCGAGGGCCTGCTCGGCGTAGTGACCGAGGTCACCGTCCGCATCCTGCCCAAACCCTCCACTGCCCGCGCCCTGCTCCTGGGGTTCGCCACGGTCGAGGCCGGCGGCCAGTGCGTCGCCGACATCATCGGCGCCGGCATCATCCCCGCTGGCATGGAGATGATGGATCGTCCGGCGATCCACGCCACCGAGGCCTTCGTCCAGGTCGGCTATCCGCTGGATGTCGAGGCGCTGCTGATCGTCGAGCTGGACGGACCCGAGGCCGAGTGCAGCCATCTGCTGGACCAGGTGATGGCGATCGCGCGGGCCAATGGCGCGACCACGGCGCGGGCCTCCGGGTCCGAAGAGGAGCGGCTGGCCTTCTGGGCCGGGCGCAAGGCGGCGTTCCCGGCCATGAGCCGGGTCGCGCCGGACTATTACTGCATGGACGGCACCATTCCGCGCCGGCGGCTGTCGGAAGTCCTCGGCCGGATGCGGGAGATGTCCGCACAGTACGGCCTGGGCGTCGCCAACGTGTTCCACGCCGGCGACGGCAACCTGCATCCGCTGATCCTCTATGACGCAAACCTGCCCGGACAGCTGGAACGGGCCGAGGCCTTCGGCGCGGATATTCTAAGGCTCTGCGTTGAGGTCGGCGGGGTGCTGACCGGCGAGCACGGGGTGGGGGTGGAAAAGCGCGATCTGATGCCGGTGATGTTCAATCCGGTGGATCTTGGCCATCAGCAGCGGCTGAAATGCGCCTTCGACCCGGACCTGCTGCTCAATCCCGGCAAGGTGTTCCCGACCCTGCATCGCTGCGCGGAGCTCGGGCGGGTGCACGTCCATGGCGGCAAGACCGCCTTTCCCGAGCTACCTCGATTTTGACCCTGACGATCGACACCCTGAAGGCGGCGAGCGACGCGGAGGTCGCCGACGCCGTGACCTGGGCTGGCGAAAAAGGCCGGCGCATCGAGGTGCGGGGGGCGGGGTCCAAGGCCGCTATCGGCCGGCCGGTCGAGGCCGATCTGGTCCTGGACATGAGCGGGCTGACCGGGGTGTTGGACTATGCCCCAGCCGAGCTGGTGCTGACCGCGCGGGCGGGAACGCGCCTGGCCGAGGTCGAGGCCCTGTTGGCCGACGCCGGCCAGATGCTGGCGTTCGAGCCGATCGACTACGGTCCGCTACTCGGCGGACTGGCTGGCGCGGCGACATTGGGCGGCTTGATTGCCTCGAACGCGTCCGGCCCTCGGCGGTTGAAGGACGGCGCGGCGCGGGACCATTTCCTCGGCTTTGCGGCGGTGTCGGGTCGCGGCGAGGCGTTCAAGGCCGGCGGAAAGGTGGTCAAGAATGTCACCGGCTATGACCTCGCCAAGCTGATGGCCGGCTCCTGGGGCACGCTCTGCATCCTGACCGAGGTGACGCTGAAAGTGCTGCCGCGCCCGCAGACCAGCGCCACGATGCTGATCCGGGGCCTCGCCGACGCCGACGCGGTCCGCGCCATGAGCCTGGCGGTGGGATCTCCGGCGGACGTTTCCGGCGCGGCCCACCTGCCGGCCGCGATCGCCGATCGGGCGGGGTTGGGCGCGGACGCCGCCACCGCGCTGCGGTTGGAGGGCTTCGGCCCGTCCGTCGCGGCGCGCATTCGGACCCTCACCGACGCGCTGGGCCCCTTTGGCGCGCCAAGCCTGTTGCAGGAGCAGGAGACCGCCGAACTTTGGGCCTTCATCCGCGACGCGCGGGCCTTCGCCGGCGACGAGCGGCCGGTCTGGCGGATCAGCGCGCCGCCGATGTCGGGGCAGGCCATCCTCGCCGCCACCCAGACCGAGATCGCCGCCGAGGGGTTCTATGACTGGGCCGGCGGGCTGATCTGGCTGGCGGTCCCGCCCGCTCCCGACGCGGGCGAGGCGGTGGTGCGCCGCGCGAGCCGCGCCCATGCCGGCCACGCCACCCTGATCCGCGCGCCAGCGCAGGTCCGCTCAAGCGTCGCCGTGTTCGAGCCGGAGCCGCCGGCGCTGGCGGCGCTGACCCGGCGGGTCAAGGCGGGGTTCGATCCGCTCAATCTGTTGAACCCCGGCCGGATGCATGCCGAGGCGGGAAAAGTCTGATGCGGACCTTTTTCACCGACGAGCAGCGGGCCGATCCGGACACCGCGGGCGCCGAGGCGGTGATCCGCAAATGCGTGCATTGCGGCTTCTGCACCGCGACCTGCCCGACCTATCTGCTGCTGGGCGACGAGCTGGACAGCCCGCGCGGGCGGATCAGCCTGATCAAGGACATGTTGGAGAACCAGCGGACGCCCTCGGCCGAAGTGGTCAAGCATATCGATCGCTGTCTCTCGTGCCTGGCCTGCCAGACCACCTGCCCCTCCGGCGTCAACTACATGCAGCTGGTCGATCATGCGCGGGCCTATATCGAACGCCGCTATGATCGTCCGTTGGCGGATCGGATGTTCCGAGCGCTGCTGGCCGCCGTCTTGCCCTATCCGCGCCGGCTCCGGGGGGCCCTGGCGCTGGCGCCGCTAGGCCAGCCGTTCGCCGGGCTGTTCGGCCGCGTCCCGGCGCTGAGGCCGTTGCGGGCGATGCTGGAGCTGGCGGGCCGGAAACGCCCCTTCCCCGTTGGGGGAGGGGGACCGCGAAGCGGTGGAGGGGGCCTTGCCGGAGAAACCTCAGCGACCGCGAAGGCCCCCTCAGTCGCTTCGCGCCAGCTCCCCCAACGGGGGAGCAGCAGTATGTCCGCCGTCTCGAAACCCTGCATCGTCGTCCTCGAAGGCTGCGCCGAGCCGGTGCTGGCCCCGGAAATCCGCGAGGCCACGCTGCGCCTGCTGGCCCGCGCCGGGTTCGAAGTGATCCGCGCGCGTGGCGAGGTCTGTTGCGGCGCCCTGACCCATCACATGGGGCGCGAGACGCAGGCCCTGGCCTTCGCGCGGGCCAATGTCGACGCCTGGACCCGCCTGATCGAACAAGGCCTGACCGCCGTTGTGGTCACCGCCTCGGGCTGCGGGACCACGCTGAAAAACTACGGCTTCATGCTGCGGGGCGACCCCGCCTATGCGGAAAAGGCCGCCCGCGTCTCCGCCCTGGCTAAGGACATCTGCGAGCTGCTCGCCGAGGCCGGCCTGCCGCCTCCCCAGATCGAGCCGGGCCTCACCGTCGCCTATCACGCCGCCTGTTCCCTGCAACACGGCCAGCGGGTGACGGCCGCGCCCAAGGCCCTGTTGGCCGAGGCCGGTTTCACCGTGCGCGAGCCTCGCGACGCCCACCTGTGCTGCGGCTCGGCGGGGACTTACAATATCCTGCAGTCCCAGATCGCCGGCCAATTGGGCGCGCGCAAGGCCGAAGCGCTGGAGGCCGTCCGCCCGGACGTGATCTGCGCCGGCAATATCGGCTGCCTGGTCCAGATCGGCGCGGCGACGGGCATTCCAATCGTCCACACCATAGAATTGCTCGACTGGGCGACGGGCGGACCAACGCCCGCGAGGCTGTCCCGGGTCGCGCGAAAATAGGCTAGCGCCCGGCGATCAGCGGGTTATCATCGATAACGAACACTGCCGGAAAGGCAGGACGCCTGAGGCCCCATCGGCCCGTGATCGGAGGACATGCCCGTGAAGTTCACCTGGTTCAACCTGATGCCCTGGCCCTATCTGCCGGACGACTTCCGCGAGAAGAACCGCTCGGTCTGGGTCGACATCGACCAGGAACTGTTCGACCCGGAGCGCAGCCACGCGGTCTACAACACCTATATGGACCTGCTGGAATACGCCGGGACCATCGGGTTCGACGGCATCGGGGTCAACGAGCACCACCAGAACGGCTATGGCATCATGCCCTCGCCGAACATCATCGCCGCCGGGCTGGCGCGCCGCACCAAGGATGCGGCCATCGTGGTGCTGGGCAACTCCATCGCGCTCTACAACCCCCCGGTCCGCGTGGCCGAGGAGTTCGCCATGCTGGACTGCATTTCCGGCGGGCGGCTGGTGGCGGGCTTTCCGGTCGGCACCTCGATGGACACCAACTATTGCTACGGCCAGATCCCCTCGCTGACCCGCGAGAAGTATCAGGAAGCGCATGACCTGATCATCAAGGCCTGGACGACACGCAAGCCGTTCGCCTTCAACGGCCGCTACAACAAGCTGCGCCACGTCAACATCTGGCCGCGCCCGATCCAGCAGCCGCATCCGCCGATCCACATCCCCGGCGGCGGGTCGGTGGAGACCTATGACTTCTGCATCGACAACACCTATTCCTATTCCTACCTCAGCTTCTCCGGCTACATCCGCGCCAAGGCCCTGATGCAAGGCTATTGGGACCGGGTGGCGCAGCGCGACGCACCGGACGCGTCGCCCTATCGCGCCGGCTTCGCCCAGACCATCTGCGTCGCCGAGACCGACGAGGAGGCCGAGCGGCTGTACGCGCCGCACGTCAACTACTTCTATAACCGCTGCCTGCACGTCTATCCGGGTTTCGCCGACGCGCCCGGCTATCGGACCATCAAGACCATCCAGACCGGCGCCTTGTCGCAATACGCGCCGCCGCGCGGAGGCTACACCCAGCTGACCTGGAAGGACCTGATCGACGGCGGCCACGTGATCGCCGGCTCGCCGGAGACCGTGCGCCAGCGGATGGAGGAGCTGATCAAGAGCCTGAACGTGGGCAACATCTTCTGCCTGATGCATGTGGGCGACATGCCAGCCGACAAGTGCATGTACTCGACCAAGCTGTTCGCCGAGAAGGTCATGCCCAAGCTTCGGAACATGTTCCCCGACTATGCGGACGACGACCGGTTCTGGTGCAAGCCGATGGCCAAACGGGTCACCGCGGGCAGCCTGCCGAGCGAACGCGAAGCCGCTCTCGTCGGCGCTCAGGGCTGAAAGGGACGATCATGGAACTGAAAACCGTCGCCACGCCCCACGTCCCTGTCCGCTATCTGGAAGGCGGCTCCGGCCAACCCCTGGTGTTCCTGCACGGCGCCGGCGGGATCGCCGCCGACGACCCGTTTCTGGCCAAGCTGGCCGAGAGCTTCCACGTCCATGCGCCCATGCTGCCCGGCTATGGCGACAGCGACGAGTGCAACGAGTTGCGCGACATGCTCGACATCACCTTGCACTACTGGGATGTGGTCGAGGCTCTGGGGCTGAAGGACCCGATCCTGGTTGGCCACTCGATGGGCGGCATGATCGCAGCGGAAATGGCCGCCATCGCGCCCCACGATGTCACCCGCCTGGGCCTGATCTGCCCAGCGGGCCTATGGCTGGACGACCATCCGATCGTCGACATGTTCTCGACCCTGCCCTACGAGATGCCGGCCCTGCTGTTCCACGACGCCGAGGCCGGCGCCGCCATGCTGACCGCGGGGCGCAATGTCGAGGATCCGGGATTCCTGCAAACCTATCTGGTGCAGAACGCCCGTCAGCTGGGCATGGCCGGGCGCATCCTGTTCCCGATCCCCGACCGGGGCCTTTCCCAGCGGATGTACAGGATCAAGGCCAAAACGATCCTGGTCTGGGGCGACAGCGACCGGATGATCCCGCCGGTCTACGCCCAGGAATTCAAACGCCGCATCACCGGCGCGCAGCTGGTCTCGATCCCGGAAGCCGGCCACATGGTGGCGGTTGAAAAGACCAGGGAAACCGTGGCGGCGATCCAGCGGCTGGTTTAGCAGCGGTGCGTGCTTCGACACGCGACCGGCGGTCGCTACTCAGCATGACGATGTTGGGGGAAATACAAAAATGGTCGTCATGCTGAGTAGCGCCTGAAAGGCGCGTGTCGAAGCACGCACCGCCTGACGCTCCTACCCCTTGGCCGGCGTCAGCCCCAGCCGCGAGGCGACCATCCCATCCACCATTCGCTTGGGCAGGTTGGCCTGCATGAAGTTGGCGATGGGGTCCGGCGCGATGGTGTAGCGGACCTTGGGTTTGGGCGTGGTCAGGGCGTGCAAGATGGCCTCGCCCAGCTTTTCAGGCGCCAGGCCCTTGCCGCCATTGGCCAGCATATAGGCCCGGATCCGGTCCAGCGCCGGGGCGAAGGGCGTATTCTGGTAAGGCGTCACGTCGACCTGCTCGGCCTTGCCCCAGATGGCGGTGGCCACCGCGCCGGGGGCGATGATGATCACGTCGATCCCGAACAGCATGAGTTCGCGGCGCAGGCTCTCGGACAGGCCCTCCAGGGCGAATTTGGAGGCGTTGTAGGGCGCCAGGAACGGCGTGCCGCTCTTGCCGCCCACCGAGGAGATGTTGACGATCCGCCCCGGCGGACCTTTCAGATCCTTATCGACGCCCAGCAGGGGCGCGAAGGCCTGGGTCACGATCACCGCGCCGGTCAGGTTGATCTCGATCTGCTGGCGGAACTCCTCGATCGGCAGGTGCAGCAGGGGGCCGGCCACGGCTACGCCGGCGTTGTTGACCAGGCCGAACAGGGTCTCCCCGCCCAGGGTCTGGCGCACCTGGCTGGCCGCGGCGGTCACCGCCGCCTCGTCGGTGACGTCGAAGATCAGCGGGGTGAAGTTGGGACCGAACTCGGCGCTGAGCCGCTCGGCGTCGGCGGCCTTGCGGACGCTGCCGAACACGCGGAAGCCCTTTTGGATCGCCACCTTGGCGGCGCCCCAGCCGATGCCGGTGGATACGCCGGTGATCACGATGCTCTGCATGGTTTGGCCCCTTTGAGCGCGCCCGCGCGGCCCGCATAGCGTCAGATAGTGACGTTCGCGTCAGTTTTCCATGCCGCCGCGATCGGCCCCACATCCGGCGCGCCCTGCCGCACCCCCAGCCCTGCCCGCGCCACCAGCGAAGCCGGGTCGAACAGCATGTCGTGGGCGTTCAAGGCGTGGGCGGCGCAGCGCGCCTCGCAGATCGCCAGCAGCCGCGCGTCGTCGCCCAGGCCTTCGATCTCGTGGACGAACACCTCCAGAATCGGGGCCGAGGTCATGAGCTGGGCCAGCATGATCCCCTGGCTGGCCTCGTGGGCGCAGGTCTGGTCGAGGTCGGCGGCGCCCGGCATGCCCAGGGCCAGCACGATCTCGCAGCCGTCCAGCTGGATCATCCGCTTGGCCGCCACGGCCAGATCCTTGAACCCCGGCACGGTGCGCCGGACGATATCGAAGCGAGCGCCGAAGTCAGGCTTGGCGCGCAGAGTCTGAAGGGCGATCGCGCCCATATCGACCCGCGCGAACATCGTATCCACCACCCCGATCCATTTCATGGGCGGACTCCTCTGGCTGAAAACGTCGACCAACGATTAGCGCGGTTTCGTTTGTGTTGTCTATTTCGTTTATTTCGTTTAACATCATATCCGACACCCTGGGAGAACCGCCGCTGACCGGATCCGGCCTCATTCACAACGCCGTCACGCCCAGCGCGGACGACACCGAGATGGCGCGCGAGGCCAGCCGGACGCTGAAGGATTGCGCCGATTGGCCCGGCCCAATCGCGCTGCGGCTCGAAGGTCGCGCGGACTCGCCCCTGCCCAGGCCGGCCTTTCGCCTGCTGATCGAGATGCTGAGCCAGATGGCGCGGGGCAATGTGGTCGCGGTGACCCCGATCCAGGCCGATCTGACCACCCAGCAGGCCGCCGAGCTGCTGGGCGTCTCGCGGCCCCATCTGGTCAAGCTGCTGGAAGGCGGCCATCTGCCCTTCCGAAAAGTCGGGGCGCATCGGCGCGTCCTGTTCAGCGATCTGGCCGCCTATCGCGCCGGCGCCGAAGCCCAACAACGAGTGGAGCATTTCATGAAACTGGACAGTATCGAGGACGGCGTGCGCGCCTTCGCCAATGGCGAGCTGATCATCGTGGTCGATGACGACGACCGGGAGAACGAGGGCGACCTGATCATGGCCGCGGCCAAGGCCACGTCCCAGCAGGTGGCCTTCATGATCCGCCATACCAGCGGCATCCTTTGCGCGCCGCTGACGCCGGAGCGGGCCAAGGCGCTGCAGCTGGAGCCCATGGTGCGCGACAACAATGCGCCGCTGCGCACCGCCTTCACCGTCTCGGTCGACTATCGCGAAGGCCTGACCACCGGCATCTCGGCCGACGAGCGCGCCAACACGATCCATGCCCTGGCCAATGGCAATGTGGTGGCCGAGGATTTCGTGCGGCCGGGCCATGTGTTTCCGCTGATCGCCAAGGAGGGCGGGGTGCTGATGCGCTCGGGCCATACCGAGGCGGCGACGGACCTGGCCCAGCTGGCCGGCCTGCCGCCGGTGGGCCTGCTGGCCGAACTGGTCAATGACGACGGTTCGGTCAAGCGCCTGCCGGAGCTGGTCGCGTTCTCCAAGGAACACAAGCTGAAGATCATCTCGATCGCCGACCTGATCGCCTATCGCCGCACCCGCGAGCGGCTGGTCGAGCGGGTCGCCGAGTTCGAGGTCGAGACCGAGATCGGGACCGCCAAGGCCATCGCCTACGCCACCGCCTTCGACAGCGTCCAGCACCTGGCCCTGGTGTTCGGCGACCTGGCCCGCGCGGACGCCGCGCCCGTGCGGATCCACCGCCAGCAGGTGATCGCCGACGTGTTCAGCCCCCGAGCTTCATCCGAGAGCAACCTGATCTCCGCGGCGCTGGAGAAGATCAAGCAGGCTGGCGTCGGGGTGGTGGTCTATCTGCGCGAGGGCGCCACCGGCGTGCAGTGCCCGGCCCTTAAGTCCGGCGCCGCGCATGGCCCGATCGGCGGCGCGGGCGAAGCGCCCACCGGCAGCGAGAACAAGCGCGAGGAACACTGGCGAGAGGTCGGGATCGGCGCGCAGATCCTGAAGGACCTCGGCCTGACCTCAATCACCCTTTTGACCACCCACCGCCTGGACTATGTGGGCCTGCAAGGGTTCGACATCCGGATCGCCGAGCGGGAGATTATCGGCGGGGGTTGAGGCGCGAGGCATCCGGCGATGTAGAGCTCAGTACGCCATTGATTTCTTAGAGTTAGTTTGCAGGTAGTCCGTCATCCCGGACGGCCTGCAAGGCCGAGCCGGGACCCAGGGCAGGCGCACCGGCCCTGGGTCCCGGCTCTCCGCTTCGCCGCGGCCGGGATGACGGTTGAGCTTCAGCCCGTCGCTTTGGGAAGAACTCGCCCGCAACCCTGACCCAAGCCCTGATCGCCTTTATCGCGCCAATCCGGCCTTTACCGCCCGCGCAGAAAACACCGTCGGCGGAGTGTTGGGGGTTTGACAACCGGGGATAACGAAAGATAGTTAGGCATCCTAACTAGCCATTTCGCGTTTCCGCGCCCCGCCCTTCCCGGCGGGGTTTTCAGCGCCGACCCTCCGTCCCAAGACCATCGGAGCGTGTCGGCGGAAATTTCAGGTTCTGGTTTCGCCTTGTCATGTCCGGATTTCGCTTCCCCAGATTGACGCTGTTTCCGGGCTTCGCCGCCCTGGAGAAAGAGCTGCCGGGCATTGATGTGCGTTCGGCGCCCCTGGTGCTGCGCCGGATCGCCGTGCTGGCGCTGGCCCGTTGGGGACGGCTGCTGGCGGCGGCCGGCTGCGCGCTGGGCGGACGGGTGTTCGACCTGATGCAGCCCCTGCTGCTGGGCATGGCGGTGAACCAGGCCGCGGCGATCCTGACGCTGGGGCCGGCTCATGCGGCGCAGGCCCAGGCGATCCTGCTGCGCGTCGCCCTGATGGTGATCGGCGTGATGACCGCCAGCGGCCTGCTCAATATGGTCAGCGGCTATGAGGGCGAATATGTCAGCCAGCAGGTGGCCTACAAGCTGCGGCTGGATTTCTTCGCCCAGCTGCAGCGCCTCAGTTTCGGCTATCACGACAAGATCCATTCCGGCGACCTGATCACCCGCGGCATGCTGGACATCGAGGGCGTGCGCAACGTCATCGTCATGGGCATGCTGAACGGGGTCTCCCTGACCCTTTTGATTACGGTCGCGGCCTGGCGCCTGCTCAGCGTCGACCTTTGGATCGGGCTCTTGGCGCTGAGCTTCGTGCCGTTCACCGTCTGGCGCGCGGCCAGGCTGGGCTATGTGCTGCGCCTCAGCTGGATGCGGCTGCAGCACTACATGTCGATCCTGACCCGCACCATGGAGGAGAGCCTGCAGGGCATGCGGGTGGTGCGCGCCTTCGCCGCCAAGCCCTTCGAGATGGCCAAGTTCGACCAGGCCGGCGGCGACGCCCTGCGCCTGTCCAACCAGCGGATCACGCTGCGGGTCAGCTCGGTGCGCACGGTGACGGCGGCCTTCTACCTGTCCATGGGCCTGGTCATGTGGATCGGCGGCCAGCGCGTGGTGGCCGGGCGGATGACGCCGGGAACCCTGACCGAGCTGGTGCTGTACATGCTGATGCTGCAGATGCCGATCCGGCAGGTGACCATGGTGGTCAATTCCGCCGCGCGGGCCACCTCGTCGGGCACGCGGCTGTTCGAGGTGCTGGATACGGTTCCCGAGGTGCGCGACGCGCCGGACGCGGCCGACCTGAAGCTGACCAAGGGCGTGGTGAGGTTCGAGGACGTCGGTTTCGCCTATGACCGGACGCCCGGGGCGAAGGAGCAGATATCGCACATCAGCTTCGAGGTCGGGCCGGGCAAGACCCTGGGCGTCGTCGGCCCGCCGGGCGCCGGCAAGTCGACGCTGGCTCACTTGATCCCGAGGTTCTACGACGTCTCCAGCGGCCGGGTGACCATCGACGGCCAGGACGTGCGCCAGGTGACCCTGGCCTCGCTGCGCGGCGCCGTCGGCATCGTCCAGCAGGACACCTTCATGTTCGACGCGACGGTGACCAACAATGTCGCCTATGCCGATCCCTTCGCGGAGGACGAGCGGATCGTGGCGGCCACCACCACCGCCCAGCTGCACGACTATCTGACCACCCTGCCCAAGGGCTATGAGACCAAGGTCGGCGAGCGCGGCGTGGCCCTGTCCGGCGGCCAGCGGCAGCGGATGTCGATCGCCAGGGGCATCGTCCCCGGCCCCGGAATCATGATCTTCGACGACTCCATGGCCGCCATCGACGCCGCCACCGAGCAGCACATCCGCGCGGCCCTGGCGCGGGCGACCCGCGACAAGGCGACCATCATCATCGCCCACCGGCTGAGTTCGCTGATGCACGCCGACGAGATCCTGGTGATGGACGAGGGCCGGGTCGTCGAGCGCGGAACTCATGCCCAGCTGGTCGCGGCGGGCGGGGCCTATGCTGCGCTCTACAGGCTTCAGACCGAGAAGACCGGCGCGGTGCTGGGTGGGGACCTGGTCCCGCGCCTGGCGGAGCTCGCCCAATGAGCGCCGTGACGCCTAAAAGCCGCTCCCCCGCTGGGGGAGCTGGCGCGAAGCGACGGAGGGGGATTGGCGGTCGCTCGCAACCTCTCCGGCAAGGCCCCCTCCACCGCTTCGCGGTCCCCCTCCCCCAACGGGGGAGGAACCTCTCCCTGGCGGTGCTCCCGTGAGCGCGATCACGCCCGACACGATCACCCCGCCCCCGCCGCGCCGCGCGGTCCTGGGCTCGCGCGAGGGTGACGACGAGGCGGTGTTCGCCGCGCTGGACACCCGCATCATCCGCCGCTTCTCCCGGCTTCTAGCGCCCTACAAATGGACGCTGGCGGCGGCGGTCGCCTCGATCCTGATCTTCGTGGCCACCAATGTCGCCGTCCCGGCGGCGATCGGCATCGTCATCCAGAACACCATAGCCGGCCAGTCGCACACCCCGTTCGGCTGGCTGATCGGCGGCTTCGCGGCCCTGATCGTGGTCAGCCTGGTGTTCAGCTTCCTGCAGGACTGGCTGTCGGCGCGGCTGGCCCAGCAGGTGATCTTCGACCTGCGCCGCTCGATGTTCTCGCACCTGCAGGACATGTCCCTGAGCGTGCTCGACCAGACCCATGTCGGGCGGATCATGGCGCGGCTGCAGGGCGACGTGAACGCGCTGCAGGAGTTCCTGGAAGGCTCGATGGGCGCCTTGGCCGACATGGTCATCCTGGTGACGGTGATCGCCGTGCTGCTAGCGATGAACCTGAAACTGGGCCTGCTGACCCTGACCGTGCTGCCGGCGCTGATCGGGCTTCGGGCGCTGTGGCTGCCCAGGGTCAAGGACACGTTCAGGCGCGCCCGCGACGCCTCGTCGATCGTCAACGGCGCCCTGGCCGAAAACATCAACGGCATCCGCACCGTCCAGGAATCCCGCCGCGAGGCGGTCAATTTCGGCCTGTTCGAGGAAAAGGTCCGAGAGAACTTCGAGGCCCAGGTCGACGCCGCCCGCGCCGCGCGGATCATGACCCCAACGGTCAGCATCCTGACCGGCATCGCCATGGCGATCATCGTGGTGGTCGGCGGAAACGAGGTGCTGGGCCATACCCTGAAGGTCGGCGAGATGGTCGCCTACATCCTCTATGTGCGGAAGTTCTTCGAGCCGGTCGCGACGCTGTCGCAGCAATATACCGGCATGCAGCGGGCCATGGCCGCCGGTTACCGCATCTTCGAGGTGCTGGATGTACCGGTGACCATCAAGGACAAGCCGGACGCCGTGGCGCTGGAACACATCGAATCCTCCATCGAGCTGGACCACGTCACCTTCGGCTACCGGCCGGGCCAGCCGGTGCTGCACGACGTCAGCCTGAGCGTAAAGCCGCGCGAACTGGTGGCCTTGGTCGGGCCGACCGGTTCGGGCAAGACCAGCATCACCGCCCTGGTGAACCGGTTCTACGACGTCTGGGACGGCCAGGTGCGGGTCGGCGGCCACGACGTGCGCGACGTCACGCTGGCGTCCCTCGGCCGCACCGTGGCCATGGTGCTGCAGGAGCCGTTCCTGTTCACCGGCACGGTCATGGAAAATATTCGATATTCGACGCCTGGCGCGACCCGCGAGCAGGCCATCGCGGCTGCCAAGTCGGTCGCCGCCCACGATTTCATCATCAAGCTGCCGAACGGCTACGACAGCGAACTGGGCCAGCGCGGCCGCAACGTCTCGATCGGCCAGCGCCAGCTGATCAGCTTCGCCCGCGCCCTGGTGGCCGACCCCCAGATCCTGATCCTGGACGAGGCCACCGCCAATATCGACAGCTTCACCGAACTGGCCATCCAGCGGGCGCTGAAGGTGCTGTTCCAGGGTCGCACCAGCCTGGTCATCGCCCACCGCCTGGCCACCGTGCGCGACGCCGATCGCATCGTGGTGCTGCAGCAGGGCCGGATCGTCGAGCAGGGCGACCACGACCAGCTGATCGCGGCCAAGGGGTTGTACGCGCACCTGTATTCCAGCAATTACGCCTCGTTCGACGACGTGGCGCGGGCGGAGGATGAGGCGGTGTTCGAGATGCAAACATAAGCGCGGCCGCTTGCGTGCTTCGACACGCTGGCTTCGCCAGCTACTCAGTATGACGAACTTGTATTGGCTTAACCTTATTTCGTCACCCTGAGTAGGCCGCTCTTGCGGCCGTGTCGAAGGGCGCGCTGACGATCATCCAATCTCTCCTCGCGCAAATCCGCCCCAAGTGTATGCTGATAACCAATCAGAACGACGGGTGGAATCGATGCCGAGCAAACTGCGCTACAGCCGCGAAGAGCTGCTCTCCAGCCACCCCTACGCCCGCCCGCACACTGAAGCTGGCTACAGGCTGCACGGCGGGTTCGACGCCGACGGTCAGTACGTTTCGCCGCGCACCCTGGTGCGCTGGCCGGCGGTCAGGGCCTGGAATGAGGCCCTGGAGGCGCACGGCGGGGACCTAATCGACGCGTCGGGCAAGCTTTTGGAGCGCGAAGGCTATCCGAGCTTCGCCCAGCAGAAACTGCTGCTGCAGTCGGGTTTCGGCCAGACCCTGTGGAACTCGCTGACCGTAACCGGCATCATCGAAAAGCGCGGCCAGGCGCTCTGCCAGCTGGTCGCGCCCGACCTGCAGGCGATCATCCTCGAGGACATCAAGGACAGCGCCTGCGGACATCTGAACCAGGGCCTGCTCTATGCCCACGGCATGGATGAGGGCGGCGATCCAGACCAGCCCCTGTTCGGCGCCCACGACGCCATGTGGTTCGCCGCTCGCGATCTGGTGTTCGGCAAGGACGCCTATCCGATCCCGGTGGTCCCTGACAGCATCTCCCGCCCGGTGGAAGACCGCGAGATGCCCCAGGTCCCGGCGCCTTACGAGCAGCTGGTCAAATTCCTGACCAATGTGCTGATGATCGAGATCCGGGCGGAGTCCTTCTTCGCCCTGTGCTGCCGCATCTTCCGCGATCCCGAGGTGTTCCAGGACCGCCGCGCCAACGCCGAACTGGCCGCGCGGCTGGTCGAACGGATCCGCGCCGACGAAGCCATCCATGTGGGCTATCTGCAGACCGTGCTGTCGGAACTGCGCGCCTTCACGATCAAGACCGTGGATGGCGGCCAGGTGAAGGGCGCGGCGATCATCGATCCGATCTGGGCCAAGATGGTCGAGTGGCACGGCGCCACCGAGCGCGAACTGGCCCGGACGCGCACCCGCGCGGCGATCGAGGCCCAGGTGCTGGCCGCGCGCGGCGAGGCCGGACGGGAACTGCTGGCGCGGTTGGACGCGCTGGAGGGGCAAAGCGCGGTGGCGGCGGAGTAGCGTGCTTCGACACGCCGGCTTCGCCGGCTACTCAGCATGACGACCTTTTTTTGGAACCCATAAGTCCACGTCACCCTGAGTAGGCCGCTTGCGGCCGTGTCGAAGGGCGCACGGCCGCGTCGCCAATCACCCGGCTTCGGGCGCCGCTTTCAACCTTCCCGCCAGCCCCGTCGCCAAAAGCCCCATCGCGGCGGCCGCCGACAGCCACACCCCCGGCATCGCCTTGTTGCCGGTGAACTGGATCAGCGCCTGGGTGATCGCCGGGGTGAAGCCGCCGAAGATGGCGGTGGCTAGGCTGTAGGCCAAGGAGAACCCCGAGGCGCGCAGGTCCGCCGGCACGATCTCGGTCAGATAGACCACCATGGCGCCGTTATAGCTGGCGTAGAGGAAGGACAGCCAAAGCTCGACCACCAGCAGCCGCCCGAACGACGGCGCGCCGACCAGCCAGAGCATGGCCGGATAGGCGGTGAGGATCATGGCGGCGGTGCAGGCGATCAGCAGCGGCCGGCGGCCCACCTTGTCCGACAGCGCCCCCATGACCGGCAGCCAGACCAGGTTCGAGACCCCGACGCAAAGGGTGACCACGAAGGCCGCCAGGCTCGACAGATGCAGCACGCCGACGCCGAAGGTCGGGGTATAGGCGGTGATCATATAGAAGCTGACCGTGGTCATGGTGGTCAGCATCACGCCCACCCCGACGATGCGCCAATGCACGGCGAGGGCGGCCAGGATCTGGCGGGTCGACGGGTGGACCTTGCGCGCGCTGAACGCCGCTGTCTCCTTCAACGACCCGCGTAGCAGGAAAAGGATCGGCACGATCAGGCACCCGATCCATAGGGGGATGCGCCAGCCCCAGGCGTTCATCTGGGCGTGGCCGAGCTGGCTGGTCAGCACCAGGCCGATGCTGGCTGCGGCCACCACCGCGACCTGCTGGCTGGCCGACTGCCAGCTGACATAGAAACCCTTGCGTCCGGGCGGGGCGATCTCGGACAGATAGACCGACACTCCGCCCAGCTCCATGCCGGCGGAAAATCCCTGCAGCAGCCGGCCCGCCAGCACCAGCAGCGGCGCGATCAGGCCGATCGCCGCATAGCCAGGCGTCAGCGCCAGCGACACCGTACCCACGGCCATCAGGCCCAGTGTCAGCAACAGACCGGCGCGGCGGCCAGCGCGGTCGGCATAGGCGCCCAGGATGATCGCCCCCAGGGGCCGCATCAAAAACCCGGCGCCGAAGGTCATCAGCGCCAGCATCAGCGAGGCGAAGGGATTGTGGCTCGGAAAGAAGGTCTCGGCGATGGCGGCGGCGTAATAGCCGAACACCATGAAGTCGTACATCTCCAGGAAATTGCCACTGGAGACCCGAACGACGGGCCAAAAGCCGCTCTCGCGCGCGGGCGTTCCGTTCACCCCCGGGTCCTACTGAAAATCGTCGACGAAGGTGATGATCCGCTCCAGCACCACATCGTCCTGGGCGATCAGCCGGTGGCCCAGATCGTCGACCAGCACCAGTTCGGCGCCGGGCCAAAGCTCGGCCATCTTCTGCGAATTGCCCACCGGGCACTGGTCGTCGTCGATGGCGTGGAGGATCAGCGCCTTGGCGGTCATGGCGGGGATCTCCGCCTCGGCGGCGAAGGGCGAGGCGGGCGAGATCTCCGCCCGCGCGGCCATCAACTCGCTGGCCCGCCGCGCCACCTTGGGATCGGCGCCGCGCTCGACCTGGCGACGGACCCAGTGGTCCATCGAGCGGTCGCCGCCGGTGCGTGGGATGGGCGAGGCGATCAGCACCGCGTGGTCGACCTTCAGCCCGTGGGCGAGGGCGTAGATGCTGGCCGGGCAGCCGAACGAGTGGGCGACCACCGAATCCACCGGCCCCAGCGCCTCGGCCACCGCCACCGCGGCCAGGCCGGCGGCCTGCAGCGAGAATTGCTCGGTCGGCGAATAGCCGTGTCCCGGCAGGTCGAACACCACGATGGCCCGGCCGATGGCGGCGCATGCGTCGATCAGCGGGCTCCAAAGGGCGTTGTCGTCCTCCCAGCCGTGGACCAAAAGGCTGGCCGGCCCGACGCCGAGCCGCCAGGCCATCACCGGCCCGTGGGGCGTCTGCACTTCCAGATCCTCGGCGTCGGCCAGCTTGCGCGCCAGGCGGGGCCGCACGCGGCGCTTGGGCTTGGCCGCCTCTTCCAGCAGTTCCAGGGCCTGGGCGTCGAGATCGTCGGGGGGCAGGTCGGTCATGCGATCACGACTAGCGCAGGGTTTGGTCGGGCGAAAGGGGATGCGGGAAACGGGCAAAGGTCCGTGTTCGGCCCGCTATTTCTGCTCCACGTGCCCGCCGAAGCCGAAGCGCATGGCCGAAAGCAGCTTTTCCCCGAAGGTATGCTCTTCGCGAGAGCGGAAGCGGGCATAGAGGGCGGCGGAGAGGACGTCCGCCGGCACCCCTTCTTCGATAGCGGCCTGGACGGTCCAGCGGCCCTCGCCGCTGTCGGCCACTACGCCGGAGTAGGCGGCCAGCTGGGCGTCGCCGGTCAAGGCCTGAGCGGTCAGATCGAGCAGCCAGGACGAGATCACGCTGCCGCGGCGCCAGACCTCGGCGATGTCGGTCAAGTTCAGGTCGAACCGCTCGTCTTGCGGCAAAACGGCGGCGTTGCGATTCTTCAGGATGTCGAAGCCCTCGGCATAGGCCTGCATCAGGCCATATTCGATGCCGTTGTGGACCATCTTGACGAAGTGGCCAGCGCCGACCGGACCGGCGTGGATATAGCCCAGCTCGGCGCGGGGCGCCGCGCCCGTGGTGCGGGGGATGTCGCCAAGGCCAGGGGCCAGGGAGCGGAAAATTGGCTCCAGCTTCTCGAAGATCTCAGTCTCGGCGCCGATCATCATGCAATAGCCGCGCTCCAGGCCCCAGACCCCGCCCGAGGTGCCCACATCGACATAGTGCAGGCCCTTTTCGGACAGGGCCTTCGCGCGGCGGATGTCGTCGCGGTAGAAGGTGTTGCCGCCGTCTATGACCACATCGTCGGGCGAGAGTTTTTCGGCCAGGGCCATGACCGTTTCGTCAGTCGCCGCGCCCGCCGGCAGCATGACCCAGATCGCGCGAGGCGCGCCCAACCGGGCGACCAGATCGTCCAGGTCCCGCGCCGGCTGCGCTCCATCCTTGGCCAATGCCTCGACGCTGGCCTGGCCGCGGTCATAGACCACGCACTCATGCCCCTCGCGGATCAGCCGGCGGGCGATATTGCCGCCCATGCGGCCCAGTCCGATGACGCCCAGCCGCATGCGGTCTCCTTCGAGGGGGGATTGGATAGGGGTCGGCTAGGTCAGCGACGCTTCGATCGCCCGAGCCAGGGCGGCCAGCCCGGCCTCGACGTCGGCGCCCAGATGGACGCGCAGCACACGGCGTCCGCGCTCGACCAGCACCTCCAGGTCGCCCTGGGCCGTAGCCGCCTCGACCACGCCGAAGCTGTATTTTTGACCCGGCACGGCCAGGTCGAGGCCCAAATCGTGGGTGATCTGCAGGAAGACCCCGGTGTTGGGGCCGCCCTTGTAGGCCTGGCCGGTCGAGTGCAGGAAACGCGGGCCGAACCCGACCACGGTGGCGCGGCCGGTCGCGTCGCGAAGCCGTGCCCGCAGCCGGTCCAGCAGGGCGACATGAGCGTGGTCGCGGTCGATATAGGCCAACAGGCCGAGATAGTCGCTTGACCCGGCTCTGGCGAAGTGGGCGGCCAGATAGGCCTCGATGCTCGGCTCCCCGGCGGCTTTGGCGAGCGCCTCGGCGTTGGCAGGATCGGCATGGAGCGCCAGACCCCCGGCCTCCAGGATCGGCTTTTCAGGCGTCTGGGCGCCGGTGGTCTCATAGGCCTGGGTGAGGGCGCGGGTCTTGACTTTGCTGGCCTCGACATCGGGCTGGTCGAACGGGTTGATGCCGATCATCGCCCCGGCGATGGCGGTGGCGACCTCCCAGCGTACGAATTCCTGACCCAGCGCGCGCCGGTCGGCCAGGGTGACGCGAACCACCGGATGGCCAGCGGATTCCAGGGCGTCGACGGCCGTCGCCCGCGCGGAGTCGTCATAATCGTCGAGACGCAGATAGACGAACAGGCGATCGGAGCCATAGACGGACGGCGCGCCAAGGGGCTCGCCCGCCAGCGGGACGATCCCCTTGCCGTTCTTGCCGGTGGATTCCGCGACCAGCTGTTCCAGCCAGGCGCCCACATCGGCCAGCCCATGCGAGGCGATCAAGGTCAGCTTGTCGCGCCCGGCCAAGGCCGCCGCGCCCATGACAAGGCCCAGCTCCACCCCCGGATTGGCCGAGGGCGGCGCGTTGGGGCCGCAGGCGCGGGTCATCAGGTTCGCGCTCGCCAGGAAGGCCCGCACGTCGACGCCTGCCGCGGCCGCCGGCGCCATGCCGAAATTGGACAGCACCGAATAGCGCCCGCCGATCTGAGGGTCGCCCAGGAAGACGCGTCGGAACCCCTGCGCCTTGGCCGTGGTCTCCAGCTTGGAGCCCGGGTCGGTCACCGCGACAAAGTGCGAACCTGCCTGGCCCGCGCCGACCCGCTCCGAGACGCGCGCGTGGAAATAACGGTGCAATATGTCCGGCTCCAGGGTCGAGCCGGACTTGCTGGAGACGATGAACAGGGTCCGCGCCAGATCGATCTGGGCTTCGAACCGGGCGATCTGGGCGGGGTCGGTGCTGTCCAGCACCAGCAGTCTCGGATGATGCGGAGCCGTGCCGAAGGTTTCAGCCAACACCTCGGGTCCAAGGCTCGATCCGCCCATGCCGAGCAGCAGGATGTGCAGGAAGCCAGCGTCCTTGACCTCGGCCTGGAAAGCCTCCAGGGCGTCGATATCGACACGCTCGCCCTGGGCCGCCGGCAACCAGCCGAGCCACCCGGCCTCGTCGGTATGGGTCCAGAGGCTTGCGTCGTGGGCCCAGAGCCGGCGCGGCCAGCCCTCGGCGCGGGTCTTCTCGATCGCCTGCTTGACCGGCGCCTTGAGGCCTTCCGACAGGGCGATGGTCTGGCCGTTCAGCCGCGCGCCCAGCACCGCGGCCCGCTTTTGGGCCACGGCGCCATAGAGCTTGTCGGCCGCGTCGGCGAACTGCCTGACCCCATCCTCGACCAGACGTGCGGTGACGCCGGCCAGGTCCAGGCCCAGCCGCTCGGCGCTGGCCAGGATGGCGCGGGCGCCCTCGATATCCTCGGTCAAGCTCTGGCGGACCCGGCCGTGGTCGCGGAAGGCGTCCATGGTCTTGGGCGGCATGGTGTTGACCGTGTCCGGCCCGATTAGGGTCTCGATATAGAGCACGTCGGAATAGTCCGGGTTCTTGGTTCCGGTGGAGGCCCACAAGAGCCGCTGCGGCCCCGCGCCCGCCGCGGCCAGCGCCCGCCAGCGCGGCGTTTCGAGCAGGTCCAGATAGCGCCGATAGGCGACCTTGGCGTTGGCGATGGCGACCTGGCCGCGCACCCGCTTCAGTTCCGGCCCATCCGAGCCAGCGCCGGCCTTCAACCGCGCGTCGATGACCTCGTCGATCTGGGTGTCGATCCGGCTGACGAAGAAGCTGGCCACGCTGGCCAGCTTGGAGATGTCGCCGCCGGCCGCCTTGCGCGCCTCAAGCCCGGCCAGATAGGCCTCGGCCACGGCCTGATAGGCCTCCAGCGCGAACAGCAGGGTGACGTTGATGTTGAGGCCTTCGGCGATCAGCTGGCGGATCGCCGGGGTTCCAGGAACCGTGCCCGGCACCTTGATCATCAGGTTGGGACGATCCACCGCCGCCCACAGCCGACGCGCCTCGACGACGGTCGCCTCGGTGTCCATGGCCAGATAGGGCGATACCTCCAGGCTGACGAAGCCGTCGCGGCCGTTCAGGCGATCATAGACCGGGCGCAGCTGATCGGCGGCGGCCTGGATGTCGGAGATGGCCAGGTGCTCGAACACCGCCGCCGTCTCGCCGTCCGTCGCCTCGACGAAGGCCTTCAGCGGCGCGTCATAGTCGCTGTTGTCCCCGATGGCCTTCTCGAAGATCGAAGGGTTGGACGTGACGCCGCTGAGCCCGTCGCGGTCGATCAGCGCCTTGAAGGCGCCGTTGGTCAGAATCTTGCGCTCGATGAAGTCCAGCCAGACGGCCTGGCCGGCCTCGGAGAGTTGCAAGAGGGGATTTGTCATCGAGGACCTTTCCTTGCAACGGAACGCGCACCGGTCCCTCTAGACCGGTTTGGCGGCGAATCCGAGACAGCTACGAGGGAGCAACGGGGCTCCCTCCACGTCGGTTCCCTAAAAGTCTCTCCCCCTCGATGGGGGAGAGGTTGGAGTGGGGGTGCGCCAACGGTCGACGACGAAAAGATCGCGTAAGACGTCTCCCGCGTTCTTCATCCCGACACCGGCGTGTTCACCCCCAACCCTGCCCTTCCCCCATCCGCCAACGGGAAGGGTTCTTTTTTGCGATCAATCCACGATCGACGAATAGATGATGCTCTTCAGCTGACCGCGGAAATTGAAGGCGCCCGAGGGCATCAGCTGGGTCATGAAGACGACGCAGAGGTCCTCTTTCGGATCGACCCAAAAGATGGTCGAGGCCGCGCCGCCCCAGTAATAGTCGCCCTCGCCCAGACAGCCGGTGGTCACCTGGTCCAGGGTCATGGCGAAGCCCAGGCCAAAGCCGACGCCCTTGTTGGAGGTTTCCGAGAAGCTGGCTATGGCCAGGTCCGTCAGGTCCTTGCCGCCGGCCAGGTGGTTCTTGTGCATCATCTCGATGGTGCGCGGACCCAGGATCCGCTCGCCGTCCAGTTCCCCGCCGCGCCGCAGCATCTCGCAAAAGCGCATATAGTCCGCGGTCGTGCCGGTCAGGCCCCCGCCGCCTGAGAAGAAGGACGGCGTGGCGAGGTAGGTCGAGGTCTGGGGATCGTCGATCAGCTTCAGGGTCTTGTCCGGCTGGCGCTGATAGTTGGCGGCGAACCGGTCCAGCTTGTCGGGGCTGACCACGAAGGACGTGTCCTTCATCTTCAGCGGATCGAAGATCACCTCCTGTAGATAGCGATCGAACCGCTTGCCCGAGATCGCCTCGACCAGATAGCCGCAGACATCGGTGGACAGCGAATACATCCACCGCTCGCCCGGCTGATAGCGCAGGGGGACCTTGGCCAGCTTCATGGCGAAATCGCGCAGGGTCTCGCCGGCGCCGCGCCGCACGCCGACCTCGGCATAGACCTTGTCGACCGGATGGCCGGTCGCGGGCGCGCCGACCGCCTCGAGCAGCGAGCCATAGGTCAGGCCGCCGGAATGGCTCAGCACGTGGCGAAAGCTCATCGGGGTCGTCGGCGCGACGGTCTGCATCGCCGCGCCCTCGCCCGAGACCCAGACCTTGTGGTCCTTCCATTCGGGGATGTAGCGCGACACCGGATCGTCGAGCTGGAAGAAGCCGCGCTCGTACAGCGTCATCAGCGCCACCGAGGTGATCGGCTTGGACATCGAATAGATGCGGAAGATTGTGTCGTCGGCCATGGGCTTGCCGCGTTCGCGGTCCATCTGGCCGAAGGAACGGGAATAGGCCAGGTGTCCGTGCCGCGAGACCGCGACCTGGCAGCCTGCGATCTTGCCGGGCCCGATATAGTTGCGGTTCAGGTGGTCGGTGATCCGTTCCAGCCGATCGGCCGCGAGCCCGGTCCAGGTGTGGGTGGTGTCCATGATAATCTCTCCCAGGGCGCTCTTTTCAAGTCTTGCCGCGATGTCCAGATTTCATGATGCCCGCTATGGTCCGCGTCACCAAGCGCGATCGTGCGGACAGGCGAGCCGAGGTTTCAGCACATAAAGGCCTGTCTCGACATCACCCTGATCGCGGTCCTGATGCTTGCGGCGGTTCCGGCGGCCGCGGCGCCCAGCGACGGCGCCGACACCGCCAGCCGCGCCGCACAATTAGAGACTGTGGCGCCCCGGGCGCCGATGTGATGCGAAAAAGCCTCACACGATCTAATCGTGTTACTGGAAGTGATCTACCCCTTCGTAAGGGACGTACCCACAACCAATATGTGGCGCATCAGTTTGGGAGCCGTGCGAGTCGGCGCCCGACATCGAGGAATTTATGTCGGCTGCATATCTGGGCAACGTGCGGGGGCGCCGGGCGGATTGGGCGCGGCGCCTGGTAGGCGCTCGCGTCTGGATCGTCGCCGCGGTGGTCATCGGCGGGGTGTCGCTGCTGCAAAGCCTGGCCATGGCGCAAGGTCAGATCTTCGGCCAGCCGCCCGCCGCCGCTCCAGCTCAGCCGGCGACGCCCGCGCCGGCTCCGGCCGTCCCGTCGGCGCCGAAACCGGTCCTCAACCTGCGGCCGGACCAGATCGCCTTGCTGCGCCGGACCCTGGACCTGGCCGAGACCCATGGCTTCGAACACGATCAGTTCGCCACCCCGGGGCTGGACGACCAGCTGGCCTCGCGCGACCCGGCCGCGCGCCGGGCCGGCCAGGACAAGCTGATCGCCGCCACCTTGCGCTACGCCCTGGCGGTGCATGGCGGCCGGCTGGCGTCGGCGGACTATCTGTACGAGTGGGGCCTGCGTCCGGCGGCCTACGATCCCGAGCCCGAGCTCGATCAGGCGGTGATCCAGGACCATCTGGCGGCCTGGCTGGACAACCTGCCCCCGCCCTACACCGGCTATGACGCCCTGCGCGGCGCCTTGGCCACCTATCGCGGCATCGCTCAGCGTGGTGGCTGGACGTCTATTCCCGAAGGACCGGACCTGAAGCCCGGCGCCAGCGATCCGCGCGTGCCGGCGCTGCGGGCGCGGCTGGCGGCCGAGGACACCACCGTCTCGCCCACCGGCTCCTCGGTGCTCGATCCCGCCCTGACCCAGGCGCTGATGCGGGCCCAAAAGCGCTTCGGCCTGGAGCCCAGCGGCGTCTTGGGCAAGCAGACCCTGGCCGCCCTCAACACCCCGGTCAGCGAGCGGGTCGGTCAGATCATCGCCAATATGGAGCGCTGGCGCTGGCTGCCCGCAGAGCTGCCGGCCGACCGCATCCAGGTCAATATCGCCGCCGCGGTGCTGACCGTGTTTCACAACGACACCCCGACGCTGTCGATGCGCGCGGTGACCGGCCGGCCGGACGACGAGACCCCGATGCTGCAGTCGGTGATCCACTCGGTGGTGTTCAATCCGCCCTGGAACGTGCCCTCGACGATCGCCACCAAGGAGCTGTGGCCCAAGGAGCGGGCGCATCCCGGCTATTTCGCGCGCAATGACTTTATCGTGATCACGAACCCCGACGGCAGCACGCGCCTGCAGCAAAAGGCCGGCGACAAGGCCGCGCTGGGCCACGTCAAGTTCGACTTCGCCAACAAATATGGGGTCTATCTGCACGACACCCCCACCCATAGCGCGTTCGGTCGCTATGCCCGGATGGTCAGCCACGGGTGCGTGCGGCTGGAGCATCCGGTGGTGCTGGCCAAGGCGGTGCTTGACGGCGACGCCAAATGGACCCCCGACGCGATCGACCAGGCGATCGATGACGGCGACACAGTCCGCGCCTCGCTGGCCAAACCGATCTCGGTGTTCCTGCTCTATTGGACCGCCTATGTCGGCCCTGACGGACAGGCCAACTTCCGAAGCGATCCCTATGACTGGGACCACGCGTTGATGCAGCGGATCGCCGCAGGGGACCATGGCGGCGCTTGACCTTCCGTTAAGGTTGGGCTGTTTTCCTCGGCGGGATGAGCCTGGGGGGCGCCTGCTTTGGGGGGCGTACAGTCATTGCTTCAACGTCGACGGCTCTTGCAGCTCGGATTTAGCGCGGCGATCGCGGGGGCGGCGGCGCCGAGCCTGGGATGGGCCGAGCCCCTGACCACCGCCGAAATGCGCTCGGTGTCCTTCAACAACCTCCACACCGGCGAGTCGATGGAGGGCGTCTATTGGGAACAGGGCGACTATGTTCCCGACGTCCTGGAGGCGGTTAACAACCTGCTGCGCGACCACCGCACCGGCGACGTCTACCCGATCGACCCCAAACTGCTCGATCTGTTGGACGCGGTGTCGGCCCGGACCGAGACCCGCAAGCCGTTTCAGGTGATCTCGGGCTATCGCTCGGTCAAGACCAACGAGATGCTGCACGAACGCAGCGCCGAGGTCGCCAAGAAGAGCCTGCACACGCAAGGCCTGGCCATCGACATAAGGCTGCCGGACGTGGACCTGTCGCGGCTGCATGGCGCAGCTGTGAGCCTGGGTCGCGGTGGCGTCGGCTTTTACCCCCGGTCCGATTTCGTGCATCTTGATGTCGGCCCGACTCGCACCTGGTACGGGACCTAGAGTGGCGTTGCGGGGGGACTGATGGCTGGCGGGTCTGGGGGATCGAACGCTCTGGGCTGGGTGGTGCTGGGCTTTCTGGCCGGCGTCGCCGCCACGCTGGCGGTGCTGGTCTTCGTGGGCCCGGGCCATGGCCGGCGTCAGCCGGAGCCGACCGAGGCGGTCGCCCCGCCGCCTGCGCCCAAGATCGCCGCCGTGGCCGCGCCCAAGCCCGCGGCGATCAAACCGCCCCCGCTCCCGTCGGCCAGCGCCGCCGTGGCCGCGACGGATCAGCAAGTCCAGGAAGACGCCGCCGCCGCCGGTATGACCTCGCGCCGCCAATCGTCCGAACCGCCGCCGAACTAACCTAACCTTAAGTCGGTGGCGTCGCCGGCGAAGCGGCCGTGCTGGCGCTGCTCGCCGCCGGCGCCGCAGGCGTCGCGTCCGGGGCGTCCGGGGCGATCGCGTCCGCCGCCGCGACCTGGGCCGCGGGCGAAGCGGAATCGTCCTCCTCGTCGTCGCTCTCGGCCGGCTTGGCTTGCGGCGCGGGCTTGTCCTTGACGTCGAGCAGGCGCGGACCCGACAGGGTCGACCACATGTCGTCGCGCGGCAGGATCTGGGCGGTTTTGGCCGCGGCGCTGGCCGCCGGACTGAGGCCGGCCAGGACCGCCAACGGCGAGGCTGCCTGGCCGGTGGCGGGACGGCTGCTGATCGCGCCCCTGATCAGGCCCAACAGCGCCAGGGCCACGATCACGACCGCCGCGAGACGCACCATAGCCTTGGGCGGCGCTTGCATACGCGGTCCGTCGCCGACATCGGGCAGGAAACGCAGGTCGGAGTCGTTTGAACTGGTCATCGAGGTCATCACAGCAACATGAGACGGCGGGCGGGAGTATAACGCGCCGCCGCCCGCAACGCTCCCGCCACGATCATGGCCCAGCGGCCGGCTTGGCCGCCGCGATGCGCGCGTCCCTCAGCTGGGTGCGGCGCACCTTGCCGGCGTCGTCGCGCAGAGGTTCGTCGACGAACTCGATCCCGCGCGGGCGTTTGTAACTGACCAGGCGATCGGCCAGGTGGCTGTGCAGGTCCTCGACGGTCAAGCCCGCCTTTGGCTGGACGATAGCGTGGATCAGGTTGCCCAGATCGTCGTCCGGCAGGCCGACCACGGCGCTGGACTGGACCAGCGGATGCTCGTCGATCGCCGCCTCGATCTCGGCCGGATAGACGTTGGAGCCGCCGACCAGGATCATGTCGGTGCGCCGATCGGCCAGATAGAGATAGCCGTCCGTGTCGAACCAGCCGATATCGCCCAGGGACTCCCAGCCGCCGGGCAGGGTCCGCGGCGTCGCGCCCAGATATTGATAGGTCGGCGGCGCGCCCTGCGGCCGCCGCATATAGATCTCCCCGACCTGGCCCAGGGGCAGATCGGCGTCCGCCGCGTCGACGACCTTCATCTCGCCCACCCGGACCTGGCCGACCGAGCCGCGATGAGCCAGCCATTCGGTCCCGCTGATGATGGTCACGGCCTGGGCTTCGGTGCCGGCATAGAGCTCCATGACCACCTCGGGGCCGACCCACTCGATCCAGGCCTCCTTCAGCCAGGGCGGGCACGGCGCGGCGAGGTGCCACAAGGTGCGCAGGCAGGTGATGTCGTAGCGGGCGCGGGTCTCCTCGGGCAGACGCCAGATGCGGCTCATCATGGTCGGAACCAGATAGATCCAGGTGGCCCGGCGGGCGGCGATCTCGCGCAAGGTCGCTTCCGGATCGAACCGGGGCATCAGGACCAGGTGAGCGCCCTGGGAGATCACCGCCAGAGCCGTGCCGAAGGGGCCATTGTGATAAAGCGGCGCCGGCACGATGGCTATGTCGTCGCTCTCCACGCGCCAAAGGCCTGGAGATGTCGATTCCGCCGAGGTCTCGCCCGGCGAGCCCGACAGGATCAGCTTGGGCCGGCCGGTCGAGCCGCCGGAGGTGGGCGCCTTGAGCACCGGCGCGGTCCGGTCCTCAAGATCGCTGTCGTCGGCGGATAGCGCCAGCAGATCGTCGATCCCGAGGCGGGGCCGACCTGGGGCCTCAAGGCCCGGCAAGGCGATCACCACCGGCGGATCCGCCAGTTCGACAATGGCCTCCAGCTCCGCCTTGGGCAGGCGCCAGGACACCGGCTGCGGCGTCGCGCCCAGCTTCCAGCTGGCCCAGCAGGCCTCGATGAACCCCACGCTGTTGGGCAGGCCGATGGTGACCATGTCGCCCAGCTTCACGCCGTGGGCCGCCAGGCCGCGCGCGATGCGGTTGGTGCGCCGGTGCAGGGTCTCGAAATCCAGGCTCTCGGCCTCGCAGCTGACGGCCAGCGCGTTCGGCTTTTCGAGCGCCAGGCGCCGCAGGCGTTCGCCAAGGGAAATGGTCTCTTCGGACATGGTTCGCGTTCTCATCCCGATACTGGCGGCCGTTGATCGGCCTGCTCGCGCGTTGGCCCGCACCGCGGCAGTATGCGGCGTCAAACGGAAGACGGGAAGCCAGGGTTGGTCTTGTTCGCCGAGAGGACTGGCGCCTTTTCGCGTCAACGCGGTTGGTAGTTGCTGATCGTCCACAAGTGCCCGCCGGGATCGCGCAGGTCGAACGCGCTAACGCCGTCCGGAAAGGCCGGTGATCGGCTGGCGTGCAAAGGACGGATGAAGTCGGCGCCGGCGGCGAGCGCCCGCCGGTAGTGGACCTCCACCGCCGCCTCGTCTTCCGCGACCAGGCAGAGCGAGGCGGTTCCCACCTGGTTCCAGGGGGCGGTGTCCGAGCGGCTGGAGACGAAGACCATGCCGCCGCGCCAGGCCAACTGAGCAAACGCCACGCCGCCCCGCGCATCCTCATGGAGTTCCGAAACGCGCAGCCCCAGCACGTCGACCAGCCAGTCGATCGCCCCGCGCGCGTCGCTGTAGGACAGCCCGGGGATCAGCGTCGGACCGGCGGCCTTGGACGTCATGTGGTTGTCCTTTTTGATGGATCGGCCCGCCCCGCAAAGCGGTTCCTCGCCATCTTAAACGACCGCTTCAGCCAGGATCCGTCGAACGCGACCGCGGATTTGGTCCAGCGCCGCGATCAAGGCCTCCGCCGCGGGCGGGTTGAGGGTCCCGCCCAGGGCTTCGATCACCGGCCGCTCTCGCGCCAGCATCGCCGCCAATTGGTCCTCGCCGGACGCTGTGAGCGCGAACGCCGGTGATCGCCGGCGAGCGGCGTTGGACCGTTTTTCCACCAGGCCCTCAAGCGCCAGTCCATCCACCAGCCGTTGGACGTATTGGCGCGAGACCGGCCGCATGGCCGCCAGCTGGGGTACGGTCTTTGGGCCCAGACTTTTGAGGTTGAGCAGGATCGCCCGGCGGCCGCTGGAGGCGGTCTGTCCGTGAACCTGTTCCATTAGCGCCACCAGGGCGAAATGCGCGCCGCTGATCGCGCCGGCCACACGCTCGGCGGTTTGCGCGGGCGATTCTGAGCATTGATCATCCATGAGGACAGTGTGGAGGAACTCTTTCATATTGACAACTCAGGTGTCATTCAGTGAGATTGACAACCTGGATGTCAATGAGGCTTCCGATGACCACGCAAACCAAGGCCGACGCCCGCCATCTGGCGATGCGGCCACAGGGCCTGGCCGGCCGGGCGTTCGGCGTGATGATGGAGGCGATGAACGCGCCGGCCTACGCCTTCGCGCTCGACCTTTTGGCGATGGGCCCAAAAAGCGATGTGCTGGAGGTCGGGTTCGGGACAGGCCGGATGATCGAGCTGCTGTTGGCTGCGGGCCAAGGCCGGGTGTTCGGCGTCGATCCCACCGCGACCATGCTGGAGGTCGCCCGCGCCAAGCCTGGCGTGCGCCGCGCCGGCGATCGCGCGCAGCTGCGGCTAGGGGGCGACGCCGATCTCGATTGGATCGGCCAGAGCGTCGACCGGGTCGTGGCCAACCATTCATTCCAATTCTGGCCCGAGCCAGAGGCGACGGTTCGGCGTCTGCGCGGCTTGTTGCGCCCGGGTGGGCGGGTGGTGCTGGTCCTGCGCGATCACACAGCCAGCGCACCGGACTGGCTGCCCAATCCTCTGTCCAGACAGGTAGACGAAGCCCAGGCCGCTGTCGGCTTGTTCGAGCGGAACGGCTTTGCCGCGCGTCTTGTCCGCCGTGGTCGGGTGGTTGGATTGACGGCCGAAACGCGGGCCCCAAACCACCGCTGAACACCGCCGGTAGCGGCGCCCGCGTGCTGGCGGTAGGGTCCGCCGCGAAACAACCGGGATGGGGTGCGCCATGAGCGATCCGGCGAGCTTGATCGAGAACCTCTACGCCGCCTTCAACCGGCGCGACATCGACGCCGTGCTGGAAAGGCTGCATCCGAACGTCGCCTGGCCCAATGGCTGGGAGGGCGGGGTGGTGATCGGCCATGCGGCGGTGCGCGACTACTGGACCCGGCAATGGGCCGCCATCGACCCCGCGGTGACGCCGGAGGCGATCTCGCCGGAGGCCGGCGGCGTGGTCACCGTTGAGGTGCGCCAAGTGGTCAAGGACCGCGATGGCCGTCTCCTCTCGGACGGCATGGTCCAGCATAGCTATGTCTTCGAGGGGGGATTGGTCCGCGCGATGACGATCCGCAAGCCGGACTGACTGGCGCCATACAATCGGCGACACTCCTGACGGGTCATGATAGATCGCGCCGAAGGGCGTTGGCCGTGGGAGTGTCCAAGGACGCTCTTGGGGGGCCGAGCGAGCGGCGGCGGGCGCTTTGGAGAAGATCTTGCTGAAAACGTCGCGTCCCGCCGAGGAACCGCAAACCTTCGCCGGCGTCTATGAGCTGACCGTGGTGGTGCCGACCTTCAACGAGGCCGGCAATATCGAAAAGCTGATCGCGGCCCTGCACGCGGCTTTGGACGGGGTCGCCTGGCAGGTGATCTATGTGGACGACGATTCCCCCGACGGCACGGCGGCGGCGGTCAAACAGATCGCGGCGGTCGATCCTCGGGTCCAATGCATCAGACGCGTCGGGCGCCGCGGCCTGGCCGGCGCGGTGATCGAGGGGGCGATGGCCAGCGCCGCGCCTTACGTGGCGGTGATCGACGGCGATCTGCAGCACGACGAGACCCTGTTGCCGAAGATGCTGCAGGCCCTGCGCGCCGGCCACGGCCAGCTGGCCATCGCCAGCCGCTATCTGGACAAGGACGAGCCGGTCGAGGGCCTGAGCAGCGGCGCGCGGCGCGCGGGCAGCCGGCTGGCCAATTGGCTGGGCCGCCGCGTGCTGCACCAAGACGTCAACGACCCGGTCTCGGGCTTCTTCATGATCGAGCGCGGCCTGATCGACGCGGTGGCGCCCAAGCTGTCGACCGAGGGTTTCAAGGTGCTGTTCGACATCATCGCCAGCCAGCCAGCCCCGCTGCGCCTGGTCGAACTGCCCTATACCTTCCGCGAACGCAACGCTGGCGGCAGCAAGCTCGATCGGCGGATCGTCATCGACTATCTGGGCCTTCTGCTGTCGAAACTGACCCACGACATCATCTCGACCCGCGCCCTGATGTTCGGCCTGGTCGGCGCCAGCGGCCTGGTGATCAATCTGGGTTCGCTGAAGGTGCTGATGTCCGTCGGCTTCCACGCATTCCGCGGGCAATATTCGGCCGAGGCGATCTTCTCCGTCGCCCAGATCACCGCCTCGGTGATCGCCATGACCTCGAACTATCTGATCAACAACGCGGTGACCTATCGCGACCGGCGCAAGCGCGGCCTGGGCCTTTTGGTCGGCTATCTGAAGTTCTGCGCTTTCTGCAGCGTCGGCTTGGTCGCCAGTTTCGCGGTGGCCAATCTGTTGTTCCGCTGGTTCCACGCGGGAATCCTCGCCGGCGCGGCAGGAGCGGGGTTTGGCGCGGTGTGGAACTATGTGACGGCGTCGGTCGCGGTGTGGTGAGGCGAGCCGAACTCTCGCCCCGACAGGCGCGACACGTCCACCGCCGTCCAGCCTTTTACAGCGCCAGCCCCCGAGCCTTAGCTTGTTCCATGACCTTGGGCTCGATCATGGCGGCGGCCCTGATATCGGTATCGCCAGCGACCTTCTGGCCCTTCTTCAGCCTGGCCCAGCCTCGACCATAGAGCGCCCAGGCGTTTTTAGGCTGCGTGCTTAGCACACGCTGATAGTCGGCGATGCCTTGATCGAATTCGCCGCGCCTCAGATGAACCAGGGCTCGACTATCCAGAAACGCCGGCTCGCCGGGAATTTTGCGTAAAGCGGCGTCGCAATCTTCCAGCGCCCGTCCCAGGTTTTGGCCTAACCTCGCCCTGGACCAGCAACGCGAGTTCAACGCCATCGCCAGTTTGCGGTCCTTTGGATTGGCCAAAACCCACAAATCGAGCTGATCGATCGCCTGGTCCCAGACCTCGGCTTCCAGATCGGCATCGATCAAGTCCCATCGGCGCGAGGGATCTTTGTCCTCCAGTTTGGCGGCCGCCGCCAAATCCGCCTTGGCCCCGCCCAAATCCTTGGCGGCGGCCTTCAGTTTCCCGCGCAGCAGCAAGGCGGTCATGTCGTCCGGTTTGAGCTTGAGGGCAACGTCGAGGTCGGCCATGGCCGGGGCCGTCTGGTGGTCTTCGACCCGAGCGGCGGCTCTTTGCACAATATAGTCTTCTGAGGCTGGGTCGAGGGCCATGGCTTTGGTCAGGTCAGCGATAGCGTCGGCAAAGTCTCGCCTGGCCTGAAAGGCGGCGCCCCGACGCTCAAAGCCCGGAGCATCGGTCGGCGCGTCGGTATAAGGCAATGGGGCGGCGGCCGGCGCGGCGGCTGTCTGGCCAGGAGTATGCGGACCCTCCAAGTTGAAGACCGGTCCGCCATTATAGGTGAAATAGAGCTTGCGCTGGCTGTTCGACACGAAGATCCGATGCGACAGAAAGAAGTCCGCGCCCACCAGCATGCTGCCGGCGATGTTGATTTCGCCGAAACGCAGGCGCGTGTTCTTGACCTCCTCGTCGCCGACCTTGAAGCTGGCGAATGGGCCGATCCATTGGCGGCCTACAGCGGGGTCTGTCTCGACGCCCGGGGTTTTTGGCGTGACGCCGGCCTGCTTCGCCGCGTCCATGGTCAGCGTCGAGAGCGGTGCGCCGCTGTCGAATACCGCCAGGATGGGCGCGCCATTGACGGTAGCCTTGGCTCGGATGGCGTTGGCGTTGGCCGAAACACGCTCGATGTCGAGCACGGAATACGCTCCATTGGCGGCCCAATAGGCCATGCTGACATTCTTGCAGTCGTCAGCGGGATGGAACAGGCGGATGACGCCGTTGCCCAGGTCGTATTCGACGTCGGCATGGGCCAACAGATTGCCGCCGACCCAACCGTCTATGCCGTCCTCGAACCCGTCGGCAACGAGAAAGTCGACGTCACGAAAGTCTAATCCGGCGATGCTGAAGGTATGGGCCGTGGCCCGTGAGACTTTCACACGCCCACCGACGCCATAGACTCTGAAATCGGATTCCACCAACCGCGTCGGCGCCCCGAACTTCTTTGCCCCAGCTGTTGAAAGGAAGCTGAAGAAGGCGCCGGTGTCGACGAAGAATAGGCCTTCGACCCCGTTGACGCTGGCCTTGATGGTGGGACGCAGGCCCCGCATGGTAATCGGGAGTTCGGTGATCTTGCGGACCGTGCAGCCCGCGAACACCGGCTTTACCGGGGCCAGCAATCCCAACACGATGACGAGAAAAATCGCGAGCCTCAACCTCATGGCAAGAGCTGTAGTACAGCTTGTTCGTGCGGAAAAGAGCCGCCAGCTATGCCATCAGGAACGCCGAGCTCTAGCAAGGGGTAGGCCCTTTTGAGCACCGGGTCCTCGAAGAGTCCGTTCAAGGTCGCGGGCGGGAATGAGCGCCCCGCCTGAAAATGAACATCCAAGTTCGGTGGAAACAGGCGTTGTCACCCGCCGTTGATCGCGCCGGCCAGGCCCGCATAGAAGCCGAAGCCCGCGGTCACCACCACCACCACGCCCACCACCCAGGCATAGACGCCCTTCAGCCGGTAGGGGTCGGGCAAGGCCTTCAGCGCCAGCAGATAGAGGAAGCCCAGCACGATGGGCAGGAGCAGGGCGTTCATCACCTCGACCGCCACCGACAGGTTGACCAGGTTGACGCCGGAGGCGACCAGCATGCCGCCGCCGACCAGGCTGACGCTGAAAATGCCATAGAACCAGGGCGCCTCGCGCGGGCGGTGTTCCAGCGAGCGCTTGAAGCCGGCCACCTCGCCGACGCCCCAGGCCGCGGTCAGGCAGACCACCACGGTGGCCACCAGCGCCGCGCCGCTCATGCCGGCGGCGAACACCAGCCGCCCGACGGTGTCGCCCAGGAAGGGGATGATGGCGCGGGCGATCGACTGGACGTCGCTAAGGGAAGCGTTGGGGTTGGCGTGATGGATGGTGGCGCCGGTGGCGATCAGCACCGCGGCCATGACGATCTGGGTGATGAAGGCGCCGATCAGGGTGTCGATCCGCGCCACCTTGAGGTCGCTGACGTCCAGCTGCTTATCCAGCACCGCCGACTGCTGATAGAAGATCATCCACGGCATGATCACCGCGCCCAGATTGGCGGCGACCAGATAGAGGTATTTGGGATCGCCCAGGGGCGCCTGGCCGAGCTGTTTCAGCATCTCCGGCGCATGTGGCGCGGCGCGCCAGGCGACGATGATGAAGGCCAGTTCGAACAGGCCGAACACCACCGCCAGCCGCTCGATCGAGCGATAGGAGCCGGTCCAGACCATGGCCAAGATCAGCCCGACCACGACGGCCATCATCGCCCAGGCCGGCACGCCAAACAGGGCCGCCACGCCGGCCATGCCGCTGAGCTGGGTGACGATGGCCCCGATGCAAGCCACCATCAAGGTGGTCACCGACAGCCAGGCCCAGCCCTTGCCGAAACGTTCGGCGATCAGTTCGCCATGGCCGCGGCCGGTGACCAGGCCTAGCCTGAGCGTCAGTTCCTGGACCATGAACAGGATCGGAATCAGGATCAGCTGCAGCGCCAGCAGCTTGTAGCCCCACTGGGCTCCGCTCTGCGCGGCGGTGATGATGCTGCCGGCGTCGGTGTCGGCCAGCATGACCAAAAGGCCAGGGCCGATCACCGCCATCCAGTGCCGGCGGCGGCGCGCGCGCACGGGCGGCGCGGGATGGGTCTGGCTGATGGCGGTCAAGGCGTCTCTCGCAGGGGACGTCACTGATAATCAATCGCAACAACAAGGGCAACCGCAATCGCCCGATGCGGCGCCCCATGCGACGATGACGCGCCGTCCCTTGCCCGGTCTGCTGGTCCCGCTATGACAGAGATCAATATCGAAACCCTGGAGGCGCGCGCCATGACCACCGATCTGTTTTCACTGAAGGGCCGCACGGCGCTGATCACCGGCGGCTCGCGCGGCATCGGCAAGATGATCGCGGCGGGCTTCATCGCCCAGGGCGCCAAGGTCTATATCTCGTCGCGCAAGGCCGCGGCCTGCGACGCGGCGGCGGCGGAGCTGTCGGCGGGCGGCGGGGTCTGCATCTCCCTGCCCCAGGACGTCTCAACCGTGGAGGGCTGCAAGGCGCTGGCCGGCGCCTATGGCGCCCATGAGTCCAAGCTGGACATCCTGGTCAACAACGCCGGCGCGGCCTGGGGCGCGGGTTTCGACGAATTCCCCGAGAGCGGTTGGGACAAGGTGCTGAACCTGAACCTCAAATCGCCGTTCTTCCTGACCCAGGCCCTGGCCGGACCCTTGAAAGCGGCCGCCAGCGCGGAACGTCCGGCCAAGGTGATCATGGTCGCCTCGATCGACGGCATCCGCCCGAACCCACAGGAGACCTATTCCTATCACGCCAGCAAGGCGGGCCTGATCCACTTGACGCGGCGCATGGCCGGCCAGCTGATCAAGGACCATATCGTGGTCAGCGGCATCGCGCCGGGCGCCTTCGCCTCGGAGATGAATCGCGACGCTCGCGACCGCGGCGACGCGGTAGCCAAGCACATCCCCTCCGGCCGGATCGGGACCGACGAGGACATGCAGGGCGTGGCCATCTATCTGGCGTCCCGGGCCGGGGACTATGTGGTCGGCGCGACCGTGGCTGTGGATGGCGGCGTGGCGTTCGCCGGGCTGGGCGGGGTCTGAACGAAGGCGCGAGGGGCTGGCATGACGACGATCCAAGAGGCGCCGGCGATCGTCGATCGGCTGGAGGCGCTTTACCAGGACTCCGTCGCCGCCCTGCGCGCCGCGCTCAAGGCCTATCTGGAGGGCGGCCGCCGCCCCGACCCCAAGGCGCGCGCCAAGGGATGTTTCGCCTATCCTGAGCTGCGGCTGACCCACGACGGCGAGCGGGCGCCGCCTCCGGACGGTCGTTCCTATGCACGGCTGACCGGGCCGGGCGAATTCGCCACCAGCCTGACCCGCCCGGACTTCTTCCGGGCTTATCTGATCGAACAGCTGGGCCATCTGATCGAGGATTACGGTGTCCAAGTTTCGGTCGGCCGATCCGGGCAGGAGATCCCCTATCCCTATGTGCTGGACGGCGCGGAGGATCTGGGGGTCGACGCGGCCACCTCCCTGGAGCTGGCGCGCTGGTTTCCAACCACCAACCTGGCCCATATCGGCGACGAGATCGTCGACGGTCTTTGGAGCATCGGCGCGGATCAGGCCCGGCCCCTGGCCCTGTTCGACGCCCCTCGCGTCGACTTCTCGCTGGCCCGGCTGCGGCACTATACCGGCGCGCCGGCCGACGATGTGCAGCCCTATATTCTGTTCACGAACTATAATCGCTACGTGGACGAATTCATCCGCTGGGGCTGCGCCAGGCTGGGCGAAGGCGGGCCGTACCGACGCCTCAGCTGCGCGGGCGTGGTGGAATTCACCCAGGCCGATCACGACCCCGAGGCCGCCATCGCCTCGGCGGTCTGGCGCAAGTTCCAGATGCCGGCCTATCACCTGATCGCCGACGATGGGCGCGGCGTCTCGCTGATCAATATCGGCGTCGGCCCCTCCAACGCCAAGACCATCACCGACCACCTGGCGGTGCTCAGGCCCCAGGCCTGGATGATGATCGGCCACTGCGGCGGCCTGCGCTCGACCCAGACCATCGGCGACTATGTGCTGGCCCACGCCTATCTGCGCGACGACCACGTGCTGGACGATCTTTTGCCGGTGGAGATCCCGATCCCGGCCATCGCCGAGGTGCAGCAGGCCCTGAATGACGCCTCGGAAAAGGTCACCGGCGAGAGCGGCGAGCGGCTGAAACGGCGCCTGCGCACCGGCACGGTGATCACCACCGACGACCGCAACTGGGAGCTGCGCTACACCCTGCAGGCGCGGCGGTTCAACCAGTCGCGCGCCGTGGCGATCGACATGGAGTCCGCCACCATCGCCGCCCAGGGCTACCGGTTCCGCGTGCCCTATGGGACCTTGCTGTGCGTCTCGGACAAGCCCTTGCACGGCGAGATCAAGCTGCCTGGCCAGGCCAACCGGTTCTACGAGCAGGCGATCAGCCAGCACCTGCGCATCGGCCTGGCCGCCGTCGACGAACTGCGCCAGACCGGCCCCCGGCTGCATTCGCGCAAGCTCCGCGCCTTCGACGAACCGCCGTTCCGGTAGGGGCGGGCGCGTCCAGGCCGCCTACGGTTTCGCCTGGGAGGTCGCGGCGATCTCGCGCACGAAATCGAGAAACGCCCGCACCCTGGCCGGCGGCAGGTGGCGAGAGGGATAGTAGCTGTAGAGCGGGTAGAGTTCGTCGGACCAATCCTTGAGAATCTGGGTCAGGGCGCCGCTGGCCAGCATCGGATCCAGGCCGAATTCGAAACATTGAGCGACGCCAAGGCCCGCCGCGCAGGCCGCGAGCTTCATCGCCAGATCGTTGAAGACCAGGCGGCCCGTCACCTTCAGATCGACGACTTCCACCCCCCGCTTGAACCCCCACTCAAACGGCCGCCGCGTCACTGGATCACGGAAGAACAGGCACTCGTGGCCGAGCAGGTCCTCCGGCCGACGGGGCATGCCGCGCCGCGCCAGATAATCCGGCGCGGCGCAGGTGACGATGCGGGTCTCCATGAGCTTGCGGGCGATCAGGCTCGACGGCTCCGGCTCGCCGAACCGCACCGCCACATCGACGCCTTCACCGACCATGTCGCCGATCGTGTCGCGCACCAGGAGCTCGATCGACAGTTCGGGATAGGCCGCCAGGAAATCCGGCAGGTGAGGACCCAGCACCAGGCGGGCGAACCAGGGGTCGATATTGACGCGCAGGCGTCCTCGCACGCGCGTCGCGGCTCCGGCGGCGGCCGTCGCCGCCTCCTCGATCCCCGCCAGCAGCGGCGCGACCTGGGCGTGGAAGCGGCGGCCATCGTCCGTCAGGCTGACGGCCCTGGGCGTGCGATCGAACAGGCGCACGCCGACCTGCGCCTCCAGCCTGGCGATGGCGCGGCTGACCCCGGACGCGGTCAGACCCATCGCTTCGCCGGCCCGGGCGAAATTGCCGGTCTCGACCACCGCCGACAACACCCCGATCCCGCCCAGCAGCCGCGCATCGAAAGGCATGATGATTTTCAGTCATGTTGAAATGGACAAAGATGCGTTTCTCGCAAAGCTGTTTGGGATGCAAGCTCCGCCTCGCTCAACGAATGGAGATTGGGACATGATCTTGCGGGAAAAACGCATCGTGGTGCTGGGCGGCAGTTCCGGCATCGGTCTCGCGGTCGCCCAGGCGGCGGCGCGCGAAGGCGCGGCCGTGGTGATCGTATCGAGCCAAAAGGCGAAGGTGGATACGGCGCTGGCCGGGTTGCCGCCGGACGCCGAGGGCCACGCGGTCGATCTGACCGACGAGGCGGCGGTCAGGGCGCTGTTTGAGAGGCTGGGCGCCTTCGATCACCTGGTGTTCACCGCCGGCGAGAGCTTGCAGCTGGGCGCCTTGGGGCAGACCGATGTCGAGGCCGCGCGGCGGTTTTTCGATCTGCGCTATTGGGGCGCGTTCCGGGCCGCCAAGTACGGCGCGCCGTCGCTGCGGCCGGGCGGTTCGATCGTCTTCACCTCCGGCCTGGCCAGCGCCCGGCCGCAAGCGGGCTGGGCTCTCGGCGCCAGCATATGCGCGGCCATGGAGGGCCTTACCCGCGCCCTGGCGGTCGAACTGGCGCCGCTCCGCGTCAACATCGTCGCTCCGGGCGTGGTCAGGACCCCGCTCTGGGCCGGCATGACGCAGGCGGACCGAGACGCCCTTTATGCGCAGATGGCGCGGGCCCTTCCCGCCGGCCATGTGGGCGAGGCCGAGGAGGTCGCCGAGGCCTATCTCTATCTGATGCGGCAGACCTACGGCACCGGCCAGGTGCTAGGGGTGGACGGCGGCGGCGCGCTGGTTTGAGCCGAACGGCGCCCAACCCTCTACGCCTTCACATAACCCGGCTTGTCGCTCCCGCCCTTTTCGAGGGCGTCCAGGCTGGCGAGGAGGGCGGGCCGGAACATCTCCGCGCCCTGGCGGTCGATCGCGGCGCCCGCCGCGTCGAAGGCGGCGCGGGCCGCGGCGTCATCGCTTCGCGCGCGATGCAATTCGCCTTCGAGCCGCAGGATTCCGGCCTCGTCATTGGCGGCGCCGGTTTCCTCCACCAAGCGCTTGGCTTCCGCCAGGACCTTCGCGGCCTCTTCAAAGCGGCCCAGGCGGGCGAGCCCGTCCGCCTGCCACATGATGAAAGTCGGCAGGTAGAGCACGCTGCCCGTGGCGCGATAGGTCTTCAGGCCGGCCTCCAGCAGCCCGACGCCGGGTTCGGTTCGTCCCATCGCGATCAGATAACGTCCGCGCGCCACCTCCGCGACCGCCGCGAAATAGGCGATCTCCTGGTCCCGCGAGAGGGTGGCCAGTTCCTCGATGACCTGGCCCTGATTTTCCGGTTCCTCGACGAACAGCCCGACCATGATGTGGCCGACCAGGGCGTAGGCCAGATTGTAGGCCTGGCCCAGATCGCGGGCCAGCTGGACGCATTCGCGGACGGTGCGCTGGGCCTCGGCGGTCTGGCCCTGATAGATCTGGACCCAGGCCAGATACATCCGCATGACGACACGCGGGTCGTCGACCAGGATCTGGGCGTAGTCCGCCCGCCGTTCGGCGGAGAACATGGCCAGGCCGCGCTCCAGGTTCTCGCGCGCGGCCGAAAGCTCGCCCAGGGGAAAGCCCAGGGCGCCCAAGGCGCGATAGCCGATCAGCCGCCAGGAAGCGTTGTCATCCTCCTCGGCCATTCGCAGCATGGCCTCGGCGTGTTCGCGCGCATCGCGCAGCCGCCCCGACAGCAGATTGTGGATCCAAAGGCCGTGAAGCACCGCCATCAGTTCGGGCTTGCGCCCGATGGCTTCGCTGAGGAGCTTGGCCCGCAGGAAGGTCGCCCCGGTCTCGGGCAGGGCGTAGCCGACGGTGGCGATCAGCGCCCGGCCGAGGCTGAGCTCCAGGCTCAGCTCCAGGCGCCAGCGAGCTGGATCCTGGGGCAGCTGGGCGATGGCGGCCAGGCCGCGCCGCAACCGCGAGGCCGCCTCGGGCATGGCCCATTGCGCCATGGCCTGGCCGCCCGCCTTCAGCCAGTAGGCGCCGGCGGCCTCCGCCGCGCCGGCCTCGGCGGCGTAGTGGGCCAGGCGCTCGGGCTCGGCGGCGACGATAGTCGGGTGCTGCTGTTCGATGATCTCTAGCAGCCGGGCGTTCAGCCGACGCCGATCGGCGCGCAGCAGGGTGCCATAGGCCGTCTCCTGGAACAGCGCGTGCTTGAAGGCGTAGCTGTCGTCGTGGGCCGTATCAGACCGCGCGGCGTGCTCCGTGGCGATCAGGCCGGCGGCGATCAGGCGCCGCAGCGCGACGGCCAGGGCGGCGGGGTGCAGGGTCTTGGCGCCGGGCTCGTTCAGGCTCTCCAAAAGGTCCCGGGTGAACCGCCGGCCGATGGCCGCGGCGACCTGGGCCACCGCCTTGACCGGCCCCAGATGGTCCAGGCGCGCCAGCAGCGAATCCTGCAGCGTCATCGGCAGGTCCTGCTCGGTGGTGGAATCGCCGGCGCCGCCGCGGGCCATTTCAAGGGCCGAGCGCGTGATCTCCTCCAAAAACAGCGGCACGCCGTCGGCCCGGTCCAGGATCGCCCGGCGCAGGGAGGGAGGCAGCGTCTTGGAGCCGGCGACCAGATAGATCAGCGCCTCGGCGTCGCTGGTTTCCAACGGGCCCAGGATGATTTCCTCGACATGGCTCTCGGCCAGCCAGCTGGGCCGAAAGCCGGGCCGGGCCGTGACCAGAATCAGCGTCCGGTCCAGGCGCCCGGCGTGCACCGCCCGGTCCAGCACCGAGCGGGAGGTGGCGTCGGCCCATTGGGCGTCCTCGACCACCAACAGCACCGGCGCCAGCTTGGTGAACAGCTCCAGCTGCTGGATCAGCGCCTCGATCCGGCGGTCGCGGCGCTGAGCCGGGGTCAGGGCCTTGAGCGCCGCGCTCTCCTCGACCGGATAGCCGAACAGGCCGCCCAGCAGGACGGCGTCATCGGGATCGGTGCGCGGGGCCAGCCCGCGCAGCGCCACGGGGGCGGCGCCGGTCTCGCCGTCGATCCGGTTGGCCCGGCGCATCTGCTGGATGAAGGGGCCAAACGGCGCCTCCTGCAGCTGGGCCGAGCAGAGGACGCCCATGCGCAGCACGCCCTCGGCCGTGGCGCGGCGAGCGATCTCGCCCACCACGCGGGTCTTGCCGACGCCGGCGTCGCCGGTCAGCAACACGACCCGGCCCCGGCCATGCGCGCTTTCCCAAAGGGCGCCCATGATCCGTTCGATCTCGTCCGCCCGGCCCACCAGCGGGGTCTCGCTCGAGCCGTCCAGGTCGTCCTGGTCGGTCCGCCCCACCACGCGCCAGGCCTGTTGCGGCGCGGCGAAGCCCTTGGCCTCCACCCCGCCCAGGTCGACCAGATCGAAACCCTGGCGCAGCAGCCGGCGCGTCGAGTCGGAAATGACCACGCTGCCAGGCGCCGCCGCCGATTGCAGGCGCGCGGCCAGATTGCCGACCGAGCCCACGACCTCGTTGCCGCCGCCTTCCTGTTCCGGCCGGTTGACCACGCCCTGGCCGGTGGCGACGCCGATCCGCACCTGGGCCTTCTCGCCGTCCGGCAGCACCACCTCGCCGCCGACCTCGACGGCGCGCAGGCCCGCCAGCACCGCCCGCTCGGCGGCGTCCTCCTGGGCGTTGGGATAGCCGAAATAGACCACCGCGCCGTCGCCGACCCGGGCCCCGACATGGCCGCCCAGGCTCTTGATCGCCGCGCCGACCCGGCCGTGGAAGGTTTCCATGGCCTCGCTGAAATCCTCCGGATCGCAACGGGTGGCCAGGGCGGTCGAGCCCACCAGATCGTAGAACAGGATGGTCATCTGGCGCCGCTCGCCAGCGCGCCTGGACCGCGCCACGACTGGCGGCGCCTCCACCTTTTCGGGCGCCTTCACCGGCGCCGCCAGCGCCGCTCCGCCCAACGCTGCTCCGCATTGGCCGCAGAAGCGGTTGCCGTCCGGCTGCTCGGCGTTGCAACTGCCACAGATCATGGGCGCTTTATTCTCTTGACGGGCTTGGCCAGGGAGCCGCGCGGCGGGCGACGATCATGCGGTGTTCGAGGCGCCAACTCAAGGCGGCGCGGCCCAGGCGAGCCGGCGAGCGGCGCCAGAGAACGGGCTGCTCCCCCGTTGGGGGAGCTGGCGCGAAGCGACTGAGGGGACCTTCGCGGGCGCTCAAACTTCTCCAGCAAGGCCCCCTCCACCACGCTACGCGTGGTCCCCCTCCCCCAACGGGGGAGGAACTCCGCGCGAACGCCCCCTGAAGGGTGACTTCCAGGTTAAACTCAAAGAGCGGTGGTATAGGATGCCGACCATGAGCAAAAAGATCGATCTTTCCGCCGTCGCCGCCGAGACCGGCAGCAGCTATCCACCGCCGTTCGATGCGCCCGTCGCGCTCCAGATCAGCCAGCGGCTGGCGCGGAATGCGGGCCTGACCCTGTTCGGCGTCAACCTGACGGTCCTGCCCCCCGGCGCCTGGTCCAGCCAGCGCCATTGGCACAGCCACGAAGACGAGTTCGTCTGGGTGTTGGAGGGTGAACTGATCCTGGTCACCGATGCGGGCGAGGAGGTGCTGCGCGCCGGCGACTGCGGCGCCTTCAAGCGCGGCGACCCTGACGGCCACCACCTGGTGAACAGGTCCGCCCATCCCGCCAAGGTGCTGGAGATCGGCAATTCCGATCCGAACGACCGCTGCGTCTATTCCGACATCGACATGGTCGCCGAGCCGGGCGATCCGGGGTACCAGCATAGGGACGGGACGCCCTATCCGCCGAAGGACTGAACGCGCGGCGCGTATTCGGCCGCCGCCGAGCCGCTACACCGGTTCCTGTTGACCACCAAGCTCACCAAGGACACCAAGTTCAGGGCTATCGCGAAGAGGCGAGAACGGCGCGAAGCGCGCATCGTCTTCTTCGTGCCTTCCTTGGTGTCCTTGGTGAACTTGGTGGTCAAAAATGGCCGCGCCGAGGGCGCCGAAATGCGGTGACAGTGCACTTAATCTCGCCCCTTTAGCCATGCCCCGGAAGGCTCGAGCTACCCGGTCCACCGTATCCGCGCCAGTCGGTCGAGGGCGTCCGCCAGCAGGTCCAGTTCGTCCGCGCCGAGTACGGCCTCGAACCGGCGATTGATCTCCTCCAGCTCCAGGCGCAGGCGTTCCAGCGCCTGGGCGCCCTTGTCGGTCAGGGTCAGCGACCAGGACCTCACCTCGCCGGCGTGCGGCGCGCGGTCGACGAAGCCCGCCGCCATCAGCCGTGCGACCATGGTGGTGACCGCCGATTCCTGCTGGCCCAGCGAGCGGGCCAGTTCGCGCTGGGAGACGCCGGGCGCGCCGGCGATGACGAACATCGCGCCCCCCTGGGCGGCGCTGACGCCGGCGGCGGCGATCCCCGCCTCGTCGGCATGCTTGCGCGCCCGCTGAGCGGCCAGCTGCAACAGATGATAGAGGCGCGAACGGGCCATGGGCACCTAAGTAGCATTGACAGCCGCGGGTGGAAACTTCAGTGCTTCACATATGAATTCGCATGTGAAGCAGAGAGACCGACATGGGCGCCGTTGACGTCTGGGCTCAGGAAACGACCGAGCGGTTCATGCAGGCGCCGTGGCTGGAGACGCTGCTGCGCTGGACGGGCCAGACCGAGCGGCGGCCCACCTCGGCGGAGACGACGGTTCGGGCCATGGACAAGGCCGGCGTCGATGTGGCGCTGATGTCGGCCTGGTGCGGCCCGACCGGCTGGCTGGTCTCCAATGACGAGGTCGCCGCGGCGATGGCCCGGCATCCCGGTCGCCTGGCGGGCCTGGCGAGCGTGGACCTGAACGATCCGATGCGCGCGGTGCGGGAGATCCGCAAGCGCGCGGCCGAAGGTTTTGTCGGGGTTCGCGTGGTCCCTTGGCTGTGGGACGCCCCGCCCAACGATCGCCGCTACTATCCGATCTATGTGGCCTGCATCGAGGCGGGCGTCCCCTTCTGCACCCAGATCGGTCACACCGGCCCGCTCTGCCGGTCCGAGCCCGGCCGGCCGATCCCCTATCTCGACGACGTGCTGCTGGACTTTCCAGAGCTGGTGGTGGTCGGCGGCCACGTGGGTTTTCCCTGGATGGACGAGGTGCTGTCGCTGGCGCGCAAATACCCCAACTTCCATATCGACACCTCGGCCTACACGGTCCACCGCCTGCCGCCGCAGCTGGTGGAGTTCATGCGCGGAGCGGGGCGCACGCGGGTGCTGTTCGGCACCAACTGGCCGATGCTGTCGCCCGCCCAGTGCCTGGAACAGCTGGACGACCTCGGGCTTGATGACGAGGCGCGCCGCCTGTTCCTGGAGGGTAATGCGCGGCGGATTTTCCGGTTGGATGGGATGCGGGAGGGGGGGTGAGCTAGACTTGAACGGCGAGGGGGTCCGGAGCCCCAAGTTCCGCCTTTTCCGCACTCAGCGCGACAAGGCCGCCGCACGTAAACTCACCAGCGCCTAAGCCAGCTTGACCATTAACCACAACCCCGCGACAGTGCCCTAACGCGCTGATCACAACCCTTCCTAGAGGCGATTTCCCATCCATGTGCGCCTGGACAGCGATTCTTGACACCAGATAAGTTCAGAACAGGTGCGAGTGCAAGACAGTGCGATCAACACAGCCCATGACCAATAATCCAATAGCGACATGAATAAATGAACGATATAACTGGCGGAAACCCTGATCAGGTAATACGATTATTTTTTTCTCTCGACTTGGCCAACGCGACAGCCTTTAAGTATGACCATCCGCCAACAAACGCGGTGTTAGATGACGCCGATGCTTGGCCTTCCATTTTTCTGGAATTCTTTGAACGGGCAAAAGCCAAGTTTATGGAAAATATAAGACAATCCTGGGGTAGCTTTTCTCACGAAATATCTCACGTAAATCTTTGGAAAACTCTAGGAGACGAAGTACTATTCTATTCAGAACAAACGCGGCTTACCCAACCGTACTGGCAAATCCGCGCCTTTGTCCAAACGGTTCATGAACTTGATGAAAGCTATCAACGACAATATCGCCACTCACTAGGTGTAAAGGGATTAGTCTGGAGTGCAGGTTTTCCATATCGGAATAAGCGCTATTATCTGGACGATACAACAACACCTTCCGTTTATCAGGGTAACGAGCTTGAAATAGAACAACGCACCGGCATGGTAACAGGGATCAACCCTTCTCATGGCGCAGTGTCGGAGTTTGTAGGCTTAGAAATGGACCAAGGTTTCAGGCTCGGACAGTTCGGCTTTCCCGGCCGAGTAATTTGCTCGCCTGATGCCTGTTATTTGGCCTCTAAGGCGTTCCAATATATCGATGCCGATAAGGGTTCTCATCTTCAACGTAGCTCGGGATACTACGGACCAGTAGCCGA
>Ga0302314_10000134_pt1 | contig 123288 bp, 132 predicted proteins | sample III_Palsa_N2_3_FD_200533 | JGI IMG/M metagenome (GOLD analysis project Ga0302314, IMG submission 200533) | Peat permafrost microbial communities from Stordalen Mire near Abisko, Sweden - III_Palsa_N2_3 | ecosystem: Environmental > Terrestrial > Soil > Palsa > Peat permafrost | place: Sweden... | reverse complement strand
GCCCCCCTACCCACCCCCCGGGGGGGGGTTTCTCCTGTCCTCGCCCCCCCCCCCCCCACCGGCGCTTCGAGGACAGTCCTAGCCGTCCCAGATCGTGCGCCCGGCGCGCTGTGTTTGTCAGGCGGTGTAGCCGGGGGGTGCCTTGGGCAGCGTGGCGAAGTCGCGGACCGATTGCTGGTAGCGGGCCTCAAGTCGGTCGACCACTTCGAGGGTCATGACAGGGGTGATGTGGGAGTAGCGATCACCGATGCTGGGGGTGGCGTGGCCGAGGCGCTTGTCCTGGACGAAGGAGTCGATTCCCTCCTCTTTCATCCAGGTCTTGTGCGAGTGGCGCAGGCCGTGGAAGGTCATCCCAGGGGCAATCGGGGTACGCCGCGCGGGGTTGTCGTGGTTGAGTACGCCGTTTGCGGCGGGGTCCCAGACACGTTGGCGGAAGTTGGAGCGACGTAGGAACGCGCCGCGGGCGCCGGTGAAGACGGTGTCGTAGCGTGCGATGGAGAACTTGACCGCGAGCATCCGGGCGAGGAACGGCGGCAGGGCGATGGTGCGGGGTGAGTTCTCGGTCTTGGGCTCGTCCAGCCAGACTCTGCCGGCGAGTTCGTGCAGGGCTCCTTCCTTGGGGTCGATGACGATTTCGGGGATCTCCTGGTCGAGCAGGACGTTGTGCCAGGCGAGCCCAGCCAGCTCACCCCAGCGCATTCCGGTGTAGGCGGCGGTGATGACCATGGTCGCGCAGGTGGGGTCCATGCGGTCGGCGAGCTGTAGGACCTGCAGCGGGGCGGCAATGACCTTCTCGTCGCTGTTGCGGTGGTTGATGCGCAGTCCCTGGCAGGGGTTGCTGCGGATATGCCGGTCGTTCTCAGCCTCGCCCAACACGGTGGACAGGAGGGAGAGGATCGAGTGGGCGCTGGAGGTGGCCATGCGTTCGCACAGCTCCTTCGCCCAGATCTTGACCTCGATCCGGGTGATCTGGTCGATGGGGGTCGCGCCGAACTTGGGGAGGATGTGCACCCGCAGGTGCGATTCGTATTTCGCCGCGGTGTTGGGGGAGACCTGGTGCGCGTTGCTCCACAACTCGATCCATTCGGCGAGTGTGAGGGCCGTATTCGGTGCGGTCGTGATGGCAGGGCTTTCCAGTCGCGGGTGCCTGGGCGCGGTACGGCGTGCCGGGCGCAGCGGGTCGGGGATTACGGTGCCGAAGCTCGGGGCGAGAGCCGGGGCGGCGGTCTCCGAGGTATTCGTTACGTCGGCTGCGGAGTGCGGGTTGGGAGGTATCGCGTGAACCAGCTTGGGCACTGCCGCAGCTGCGGTTGCGGACTCAGGAGCGCCGGCGTTGAAGCGTTGGGCGTGGCGGCGCGCTTCGACTTTGGAGTCGTAGCGGGCGAGCGTCTCGATCGTGCCGTCGGGGTGTCGGTGGCGCACGCGGAATCCGGCGCCCTTGGGTTCAACCCATGCCATAGGTGGTGCTCCTGGAGTGGTTCTGGCGGCGAACGCTTCCGCGTTCGGCTCCCGCCGGACGGCGGGCAGGATCCATCCACGCTCGCCGCCCACTTATTATCAAGTAATTGTCGACATGTTCTTTATGATTGGCAGGGGTGCTCGGAATCCGGTCGCGGGCCGAAGGCGTTGTCGGTGACGATCGCGTGCAGGTCGGCGTCGGAGAATCGAAGATGTTTGCCGAGGTAGGTGCAGGCGATCGAGCCTTCGGCTGCGGCGCGCCGTAGCCATGAGGGGCGCACGGCCAGCAGCACGGCGGCCTGGTCTGGGGTGTAGAGCAGGAGGCGGATGCCCGGCGGAAGGGCCGGGAAAGGCAGCGCGATCTGCGAGGTGGGTATCGCATCCACTTCGTCTCGCGGCAGTTCGAGCTCGGGATCCGGAGGGTTCGTGAGCGCTGCGAGCGGGTGGGGGAAGCCGTCGTCGGAAACGTCGATCACCCGCTTCCTCCCACATTCCTCGTGCGCCACTTGGCAGACCGCGATGGCGCGATTGGCCCGTGGCCTTGAGGGCCGGTGTTGATCACGCGGCCCTCCGCCGTCCGTCGGCGGGGAGCGATTCCGGTGTGACGGCCGCGCCGGAACGACAAGCCCACGGCGAGCAGCCGTCGGGGTCGCCCTCCCACCGTTCGCTGGTGTCGACCAGGCGCAGGTGCCGGAATTTCCGGTCGACGTGCGGCGGATCGATGGGTGCTTCGTCGAGAGGTTTGAGGGACGGGTGCAGGTAGGCCTGGCCACGTAGCGGGATGCCGTTGGCGGTGGCGCGGGCCGAGCCCGAGCGGATATCCCGGTCGAATGCGACTGCCTCGGCCCACTGGCCGGGGTGCTCGTCGCGCAGGTTTCTCCAGCCTTTGTCGCTGGTGTAGGGGCAGCCGACGCAGGCACTGCGCGAGACGGCTTGGAACCCGTGCTTCGCGAGGTATTGCTCGCAGTCGGTCCTGGACATTCCGAGGTCCAGGAGCGGAAAGACGTTGCGGGCGTAGGAGACGCCGGAGTCCTTGGCGCGAGTGAATTCGTCGGTGGATATTCCGACCCATTGCTCGAGGAACAGGCCCCGCTTGACTCGTCCGACGCGTCCGTTCTCGAGCTGCTCGGCTCCGAGGCGGCGGCGTGCTTCGGCGAGGAGGATCTTGATTTTGTAGGTGGAGGTGCACTGGCGCCGCAGCATGCCGCGGCTGCCGTCCTTGTTCTTGACAAACAAAGGCATGGTGGCGAACGGGGAGTTCGGGTCGAGCGCGTCGTGGCGGATGTCGCCTGCGGAAAGGCGCACGATCGGGATGCCGGCGGGGGTGGCTACCTCGGTCTCGAGGCGGTCGAGTGCGGCGTAGGTTTCGGGCCGCTCCCATCCGGGATCGGCGAAGGCCGCGTAGTCGACTTTCGGCAGAACGCCGTGTGCGGACAGCAGCAGCAGGCAGCTGGATTGGACGCCGGCGCCGAGGGAGAGGGCCCGCAGCAGCGGGGTCGGCGCGTCGTGAGGAGCGGTGGTGACAGCGGTGCGTGGCAACAGGCGAAGCCCTTTGTTCTAAGCGGCCAAAAAGTGCGGGGTGGCGCGTTCCCGGGCGCGGTGATCGCGCCCGGGAACGCGCCGGTCTGCTATCGCTGACCGGTGCGGCGGGCGCGGGCCGCGAGGGTCTTTTGGCGCGCGGCGGTGGTCACGGCCGCGGTCAGTCCGGTGGCGATGAAGTACGTCCAGTCGAGAGCCGAGTGGCCGTCATTGACGGCGCGGATCAGGCCCAGAAAGTGGTCGCCGAGGGTCGCGAGGCTGATGCCGTGGCGGTAGAGAATCAGCGCGATGGCGGCGATGTCACCGAGGTATCCGACCGCGAAACCTAGCAGCGCGGCGACGGCCGGGAACCAGCGGCGCCGGGCGGTCGTGGAGGTGAGCGCGATTGAGATTACGGTGCCGATGGCGGGGAGGATCAGGACGTAGTGGCGCTCGGTCAACCCGGAGAGCAGTCCCCATCCGGCGGTCAGAACCGTGCTCGCGGCGAGCGCGATGGCGACGGGAGCGAGTACGGACGCGCCGTGCTCCGGTGGCGAGTCCGGCGTCGGAGCCGGGGGATCCCAGGCAGTGCTTTCAGGCATGAATCTCCTACAGTGGCTGGGCTAGGGAGGGGTTAGCGCGGGGGGTGGTCGAGGGCGACGGACCCGGGTCCGTGGGCGTCGACGAGCAGCCGCGCGTGGCCGCGGCAGAGCCGGAGTCCGCGGGTGCGTGGGGTGTTTCCGGTCGCGATGGCTGGCTCGGTGCACTTGGTGTGGCGGGGCGCGCCAGGCCAGGCGCGGCGGCAGGTTCGGCACCACGGGCCGGTCGGATCGGCGACCAACGGCGCGCGGCAGTGAGGGCAGAGCGGCGGCTGCCCGGCGCAGCGCGGATCGGGCGTCGCCGGTTCGCTCACGCGGCCTCCGGGAGCCCGCGCTCGCCGAGACCATCCCACCGGTCGGCAGGTAGATCGATCGGGCGTAGGAGTGGTAGTGCGCGCGAGTTGTCTGCCGGGTCGGCGAGTTTCTGGAGCAGCAGCAGGTCCTCGTGGACGATGACCGACTGCGGCTCGCCGCGCTGTCGGGCGTGGCGGACGTTTTTGAGTTGGAAGAAGCTCGGGCGCGCGATCAGCGCGCCGTCGCGGACCCCGGCGAGCAGCGCGACGCAGCGTTGGACGGGGGCCAGGCCAGCGATCGCGCCGGCGGCCAGGACCTCGCCGGGCAGGTCGATCAGTGCGCCGTGTTCGCGCCAGGGTCGGGCGGTGACCGCGACGATTCCCCCGGGGCGCAGCAGTTGAGCGCAGCCGGTGAGGATCTGCGCGAAGCCCTCGACCAGTTCGTCGACCGGGGCGTGGGCGAGGTTGTTTTTGTCGCGCGAGTACTTGTAGTCGCGCTTTTGCACTCCGCGCTGTCCGGTCTCGGAGGTGGAGCGCACCTGCCCGTGCAGCGACGCGCCGTAGGGCGGGGAGGTGATGACCAGAGAGGCGGTGCCGAGCAACTCGGCTGGCGCGAGCCGGGCCAGTTCGCGGGCATCGCCGTGGACGATCTGTGCGTGGCCGGTGGCTCCCTGGGTGCGGGCGTGAGCGAGGTTCTTCACGGCGATTTCGGCCCAGCGCTGCTCGTACTCGACGCCGAACGAGCGCCGTCTGAGGTGGCTGGCTTCGACGAGGGTGGTGCCGATTCCGGCCATCGGGTCGATGACGAGGTCGCCGGGTTCGGTGAAGCGGCGGATGGCCTGGCGGGCGATCTCGGGGAGCATTTTCGCCGGGTGGGCGACGGACTCGGGCAGGTAGCGGCGGGTGCGCTGGGCGCGGGAGTTGCGCTGCGCGGTGAGCCACACGCTCGCACCGAGTTGGTCCGGGGCGACTGGTCGGCGCGGCGGGCTCTTGGGGGTGTCAGGCACGGGCGGTCTCCGGGGTGTGGGTGAGGATGGCGAGGTCGAGGTGGGCGGGGGCGAGGGCGGGGATGCCGCGGCGGCGTGCGTCGTTGACCGCGTCGGCCTGGGCATTGGTGACGCGTGGGGTGAGTCGGTCGCCGTCGAGGTCGGCGGTGAGCACCGCGATGTGCTGCTGGAAGTCGAGGCCGGCCTGGCGGGCGAGGTCGAGCACGACCGAGGTGCGTTGCGCGGCGTGGCCGGGTTCGGGTGCCGAGAGCGCGACGGCGAGTACTCCGCCGGGCCCCAGGAGGTCGGCTGCGGCGTTGATGGCGGGGCGTAGGAAGTCGAGGACGAGGTTGATTTCCCGGCCTGAGTAGACGGTGTGGAGCACCGTCTCGGGGAGGGTTTCGACCTCGAGCACGGCCAGATCGGCTCCGTCCCGCTGCTCGGCAAGGCGGCGTTCCGGGCGCGGGTCATGGTGTTCGGGCAGCGGTTGGAAGGAGACGGACGGGTCTCCGGAGTTGAAGCCGCAGGTGTCGGCGACCAGGACCGGTCGGCCGGGTGCGGAGTATTCGCGGACTACGCGGCGCAGCGCCCAGGCGGGCAGGACGGCCGGTTCGCCAAGCTCGGATTCGGTGGCGCGGACGGTCGGCGCGATCCAGAAAGTGGTCGGGACGTCGATGCCCTTGCCGGGCCGGGGCCGGCGCGGAGGGTTCCACGCCTGCGGGGCTTCGGCGGAGGATTCGCGGGGGTTGGTGTTGTGCATTCGGGGGCGGCGTCGTGGGGGCGCCGGTGGTGCTGACTACATCAGAAGTGGCGAAACGGTCCGGTTTTTCTCGCCCGGATCTCCCGAGAATCCCGTGCGCCGCGCTGTCGCTCTCCGAGGGCTGGTCTGGTCGAGCTCGGGCCCTTAGCCGGTCAGGCCGCAGCATCGTGTCCGAGTGATTGCGCTGGTCAGCGGCGAAGGTCGCACTTTGGTCGCAGTCATCGGGCAGCCGCTGGTGTGCTCTCGCCGAGACTCGGCGGCCCACCACACGCGGCGGTCGAGACACGGGCCGTGCGCATGGCCGTGGTGCGCGAGGTTCGCGCCGGTCGGCCGCGAAAGTCGCGCCTCGGTCGCACCTGCCACCACCGCGCGTCGCAGGCACAAGAAGCTCGCTGCGCGAGGGCGGCTCTACCGCATGCGGGGCCGTGGCCGTGAGGGATTGTCGTCGCGCTCCTCGAGGCATCGGGCCGTGCACGGGCCCTGCGGCCCGGTGACCGTCCTCGAACTGGTGCGGCCTGCCAGGGCTGCAAGAGGTTCGGTGGAAAATCTCGGAACTTCTTGCGAGCGTCCTGCCGCGGAGTTCGGGGGCGGCGGGGTGCTGGTCGATGGGTGAAGTCACGCTCGGGTCGCGCGGTGACATGGGGTGCGGGCGGTGGTGGTGCGACCGGTGCGTGACTGCGGTGAGCCTGATGTGCGACCGGTCGGCTTTTCGATGGCGCTCCCCGTTGATCACGAGAGTTTCCAAGGGAGCATCACCATGGGCGTCACCGACCCGACCGAAACCCCGCTCGACACTCTGCGCAGCGCGTTCCAGGCGCTGCTGGCCGAGCCGTGCCAGCTGTCCATTCCCGCCGGGGAAGTCCCGTTCCTCACCCCCGCCCGCGACCTGCCGCTGCCGGAGGCGAAGGCGCTGCTGCTGGATCCGTCTACGGTGGTCGCGGACAAGCGGACGGTGTGGGCCGCGATCGTGGCCCGCTCGCAGCGTGGCGAGGCGGCGTGGACCGTGGCGGCTGCGGGCCTTGCCTACCCGGCGCTGGCCGGGCGGGTGCTGCGGGTGTGCCGCGCGCATCCGGGCGAGGTCCACGAGATCCAGGCCGAGATCCTCGTCGAGTTCCTCACCGCGCTCAAGCAGTTCGACATCGACGACCCGCGGGCCACGGACGTGGCCGGGTTCCTGGCGTGGCGGGCGCTGAACGCAAGCGCCGCCTTCCGCCGCCGCGAAGCCGCCGCAGCCGGCAGTGGCAGCGATAGCGGCCTGGAGCAGGCGGTGATGCCGCTGTATCCCGCCGGGCACCCCGACATCGTCTTGGCGCGTGCCGTTCGCGCTGCGGTGATCACTCGGGACGAAGCCGACTGGATCAGCCGCACCTGCCTGGACTCCGAGAGCGTGAAGGACGTCGCCGACGAGTACGGCATGGGTCTCTCGACCTTCTACCGGCGTCGGCTGGAAGCCGGGCACAAGATCGCCGCAGCGATCGAATCCGGAGAGCTGCACGGAGCCTGACCAGGCCCGCAGCACCGGGTTGATCGTTCGTCACAAATCCGACCGAGAAAACCACGGTCGTTTCGACACTTCTGGTGTGCCGGAACTCCGCGCCCGCCCCCATCGGGGCGGCCCCGGGAACCGGCGCCTCGCCGGGCGAGCCGTGTGGCGCTGACCCCTCCACCTCGCACCCCTGACACCGCTTCCGGAAGGAGCAGGTGTCGTGCGCCCGGCCGGGCCTTCTCGCCGCACTTTCGCGGCCCGCCCCCTCCGTACCACCGCGAAACGAGCACCACCTTGAGCACCACCCCTGTCCGATCCCGACGCGTGGCCGTGCGCGTCGGGGTGAGCGCGGCCACCGCCGCCGCGCTCACGATCCTCGGCTCCGTCACACCGGCGCTGGCCGCCGACGACATCCCCACGGTCATCGGGAACCTGCAGAAATGGCTGATCGGCATCCTTGCCGCGCTCGCGACCTTGTTCCTGGTCATCGGCGGCATCCGGTACGTCGTGTCCGGTGGCAACCCCGGCGAGGTTGAAAAGGCCAAGTCGGCGTTCCGGTCGGCGGCGATCGGTTACTGCCTGGCGATCCTCGCCCCGGTGATCATCACGATCCTCCAGTCGATCGTCGGCGGCTGACCATGGCCGCTGCCGATCTGTCGACCCGGCGCCCGCCTTTCGGCGGGCGCCCGGTCCGCCCGCAAACTGGACGCCGACTGCTCGCCGGTGTAGTGATCGCCGCGAGCCTCGCGGTGGCCGGCGCCCCCGCGGCCCAGGCCGCCACCGCCTCACAGGCCAGCGCGCCGAGTGTCTCGCGGATCATCCTGGCCGACCCCGCCACCAGCCCGACCCCGATCCCCAGCGCTGGGTCGAGTGGGCCGGGGATCGGCCTGGGCCCGGGAGCTCCTACCGGCTCGGCCACCGCGCCGTCCCCGGTCACCACGGTCGCGCCGGTGACCGGCTCCGACGACAACCCGTCCTGGTACGACATCCCGGGCCAGATCCAGAAGGCCGTGGACGGCTGGTTCCAGTCGCTGGTGACCGAGGCGCTGACCCCGATGCTCGATCTGCTCGGCTCGACGCTGCTCGGCACCCCCGATGTGACGGCGATGCCGCGGGTCGCGGCGCTCTGGACGCAGATGGCTTTGCTGGCCGATGCGTTCTACGTGCTGCTGGTGCTGGCCGGCGCGGTGATCGTGATGACGCACGGCACCGTGCAGTCGCGCAATTCGGCGAAGGAGATCGTGCCGCGGCTGTTCGTCGGGATGATCGCCGGCAACGCCTCGGCCGCGCTGCTCGCTCTGATGATCCACCTGTCGGACGCGCTGGCCTCCGCAGTGCTCGGCGGCACGATCAACCCCGCTACAGCCGGGCAGGCGCTCGGTCGGCTGCTCGGCTCCTCGGGGGGCAACGGCACGTTCCTGGTGCTGCTGGACCTGGGCGCGCAGGTGATGCTCATCGCGATCCTGCTGACCTACATCGTGCGGGTCGCGCTCACGGTGGTGCTCGCGGTCGGCGCCCCGATCGCGCTGTCGCTGCACGCGCTGCCGCAGACCGAGCACCTCGCCCGGATGTGGTGGCGCGCGACGCTCGGGGTGTTCGTGATCCAGCTCGGCCAGTCGCTGGTGTTCGTGGTGGCCCTGGACGTGATGCTCGATCCGTCAGTGACGGTCTCGATGTTCGGGCTGCCCAACGGCTCCGGTCTCGTCGACGCCCTGGTCTTCCTCGCCTTGTGCTGGATTCTGGTGAAGATCCCGTCGTGGGTCTCGCGCTCGATCTTCGGCGCCGGCTCGTCGAAGCTGATGGGCCTGGCCAAGACGGTGATCGCGTACAAGACGCTCGGTGCGCTGGGGATGAAGCGCGGTCCGGGCGGGATCGCGGTGAAGAAGGGAAACCCGCCGAACCGTCCTCGCCCGAACACGAGCGGATCCCGGGGCCGTGGGGGTCCGCGTCCGGGCGACGGGTGGGGCGGTGCGGCGCTGGCCTCCGGCGCGGGCGGTGTTCGCCGCGGTCCTGGCCACCGGCAGATCCCGATCCCGCTGGCCGAGTCACGCCGAGAGTTGGCCGCCCGGGTCACTGAGCGCGATACGAAGCTCGCGAGGGGCGCGCTGAACCGGCCGGAGCAGCCCGGCACGTGGCTCGAAGGCCGCGAGGCCGAACGCCGCTGGCGCCCGCGGCGCGGACTGCCGGTGGAAACCGCCGGCCCGCGCTATCGGCAAGAAGCGCTCTTCCCGCGCGACGTGACCCGGATCAAACCGCCCGCCGCGCCGCCCGGCCCCGCGAAGAAGGCCGCCGCCGCTCCCGCGTCGACCGGTGTGGGGGCAGCGAGCAAGACCGCCACGGCTCGTACGAAGCCGGCACCGCCGACCCCCGCAGCCTCCGCGCCGTCGACACCGGCGAAGACCACAGGCGCCGCGGCGAAGAAACCGCCCGCGGCCTCGGCCACCGCCTCGAAGCCCGCGCGGGCGGGCGGCGCCGGGAAGGCGAAGCCGGCCCCGATTCCTCGATCCGCACCGGCGCGCCCGTCCGCGCCGCAGCCAAGGAGCAAGAACACATGAGTACGTCCTATGCGCGTTCGCGCGGTCGGCATCGGCGCTGCGGGTGGCGCAGCCCGGCGTTCGCGGTGAAGATCGCCCGCCGGATGCGGGCCCGGTGCCTCGCCGCGCGCGATCTGCCCTACCGCCCGGCCCGGCAGATCGCGATCGAGGTCCGGCGCCGGGAGAACGCCCGGATCGGGGGTGGGTGGGGTGTCTGAGGAGTACTTCACCGCCCGGATCCCGGCGGATGTGGACCGGCCCGACGCGGTGGTGGCCCGGCTGACGTTCCGGCAGGTCGCGATCATCGCCGGGACCGGCGGCGGGTGCTGGCTGGCGTTCACCGCCGCGCACGGCGCCGCCCCGCGCGTGCCGGTGTTCGTTCTGATGGTTCCGCTCGCTCTGGTGCTGACGGTCGCCGCCGGCATCGCGCTCGGATCGCGCGACGGGATCAGCGCCGACCGGTTCCTGCTCGCCGCCGTCCGCTACCTGCGCCGTCCGCGGCTGATGGTCAACGCTCCCGAAGGGATCCCCGCATTGCCCACTGTCCTTCCGAAATCCTGGCGCAGGTCGGCCGGTCCGGGCCCGGCGCCGCTGGTGCTGCCGGCCGCGGGCCTGGACGGGGCCGGTGTGCTCGATGTGCGCGAGCACGGGCACGCGGCGATCGCCGCGTGCTCCACGGTCAACTTCGCGCTGCGCACCACCGGTGAGCAGAACGCGCTGGTCGCCGGGTTCGCCCGGTTCCTCAACGCCCTCTCTGGCCCGACGCAGATCCTCGTGCGCACCCGCCGAATGGACCTGACGGGACTCGTCAGCGAGATCGAGCAGGCGGCCGGGGCGCTGCCGCATCCGAATCTGGAGTCCGCCGCCCTCGATCACGCCCGGTTCCTGCAGGAGCTGTCCGCCCATCAGCAGCTGCTGGGCCGCCAGGTGCTGCTGGTCGCCCGCGAACCGGAGTCGGGCGATGCGGAGCAGGCCGGGATGCGCCTGGGCCGACGTCAGGCCGAGGCCGGCTCGGTCCTGGCTGGCGCGCAGGTGACCGTCGCACCTTTCACTCCGGACGGTGCGTACGGGCTGCTGGCCGACGCCTTGAGTCCGGAAAACCCTGGAGGTTTCCAATGAGCCTTTCCCTGCAACGCGGCAGAACCCGGGAGGTCCGCGAGGATGCCGGGCTGGTGCCGGTGCCAGGCCCGGACGCGGTACGGGTCAGCCCGCGGTTCGTGGAGGTCGACGGGGGGTTCGCGGCGTCGATGAGCGTGACCGGCTATCCGGCCGAGGTGCACGCGGGGTGGCTCGAGCCGCTGCTGACCTACCCGGGCCGGTTGGACATCTCGCTGCACATCACCCCGATCGACCCGGTGACCGCGGCGAGCAAGCTGCGCCGCCAGCGCGCCCGGCTGGAGTCCTCCCGCCGCTCGGACTACGAGCACGGCCGGCTGCTGGACCCGGAGGCCGAAGCCGCCGCCCAGGACGCGACCGATCTCGCCTACCGGCTCGCACGGGGGGAGGGGAAGCTGTTTCGCGTCGGGCTGTATTTGACCGTCTACGCCGAGACCGAACTGGCGCTAGAGCGCGAGGTGGCGGCGGTGCGGGCTTTGGCGGCCTCGCTGCTGGTCACCACCGCCCCGGTGACCTACCGGGCGCTCGCGGGCTGGACGAGCTGCCTGCCGCTGGGGATCGACGCGATCGCAGCGACCCGCACCTTCGACACCGCGGCCCTCGCGGCGGCGTTCCCGTTCACCTCCCCGGACCTCGCGCCCGCGGATCCGGCCGAGACCACGCCGGTCTCCGGGGTGCTGTACGGGGCGAACTCGGCCTCGTCCGGGCTGGTGGTGTGGGACCGGTGGACGCAGGACAACCACAACTCGATCACGTTGGGCCGGTCCGGTGCGGGCAAGTCGTACTTCACCAAGTGCGAGGTGATGCGCAGCCTGTACCAGGGCGTGCAGGTGTTCGTGATCGACCCGGAGAACGAATACACCCGCCTGGCCCGCTCCGTCGGCGGCACCGTACTCAACCTCGGTGCCGACGGGGTGCGGCTGAACCCGTTCGACCTGCCCCGGCACCCGGGCGCCGAAGAGACGGGGCGTTCGAACGCGCTGATCCGCCGGGCGCTGTTCCTGCACACCTTCATCCAGGTGCTGCTCGGCCGGAGCCTTGCGGCCGGGGAGCGGGCGGGGCTAGACCACGCGGTGCTCGCCGCGTACGGCGCGCGCGGGATCACCACCGATCCGCGGACCTGGGCCCGGCCGGTCCCGGTGCTCGCCGACCTGATCGACGCGCTGCTCGCCGATGCCGGCGGTGAATCGGCGCAGCTGGCCGAGCAGCTCGAGCCGTTCGTGACCGGCTCGTGGTCCGGATTGTTCGACGGGCCGACCACCACGGCGCCGGCCGGGCACCTGGTGGTGTTCTCGCTGCGCGAGCTGCCGGACGAGCTGCGCACCGTGGGCACGCTGCTGGTGCTCGACGCGGTCTGGCGCCAAGTCACCTCGCCCGAACAGCGCCGCCGCCTGGTCGTGGTCGACGAGGTCTGGCTGCTGATGCGCGATGCGGAGGGCGCGCGGTTCCTGCTGCGGATGGCCAAGGCCGCGCGCAAACGCTGGGCCGGGCTGGCGGTGGCCACCCAGGACGCCGCCGACGTGCTGGCCAGCGAGCTCGGGGCGGCGATCGTGGCCAACAGCGCGACCCAGGTGTTGTTCCGCCAAGCCCCGCAGGCCCTGGACGAGGTCGTTTCTGCGTTCCGGCTCTCCGAAGGCGAGGCGGAGCTGATCGCCTCCGCGCCGCCCGGCCTCGGCCTGCTGGCGGCCGGCTCGGCGCGGGTCTCCTTCCAGGTCATCGCCTCCGATCGGGAGCACGTACTCGCCTCCACCAGCCCCGGCGAACTCACCGACATCGAGGAGGACGGCTACTTCGCCGAAGCACCCGAATCCGCCACCGAGGACGGGCCCGCCGACGGGCCGCTGACGCCCTTGTCCAGCTACTCCAGTGTTGATGACCCGGAAGGCGACCTGCTGTGAACGCCGCGACCTCGAACCCCGCCCCGCCCGCGCCCGGCGGCGTCCTGGCGCACCTGCTGGTCGATCCGGCCGGCATCGCCCACCGGATCTGGCTGTCGATCACCCACAACGCGCCGGTCGCAGGCCCCGCACTCGCCGCGTCCGTGGCGGGCGTGCTGGTGGTGTTCTTCACCGCGCGCTCCCGGCTGCGGGCCAGGCGGCACGCCGCCTACACCGCGAACGCGCGGGTGATCACGGTGCTCGCCCCGCCCCGGGTGGATCCGCACGGCGCCGAGGCACTGTGGTCCCACCTGCTCGGCCTGCTCCGACCGCCGCGGGCCCGATTGTTCGCGGGGCAGCCGCACCTCGGGTTCGAGTACGTCTTCACCCGCGCTGGGGCCGCGATCCGGGTGTGGGTGCCCGGAACCGTGCCCCCTCAAATGATCGAGCGCGCCATCAGTTCGGCCTGGCCCGGCGCGCACACCAGCACCACCTCAGCCGCCGAGGCGGCAACGGCCCCGCTGCCTCATGGGTCGGAGTCGACCGGTGGTCGGCTGGTGCTCGCGCGCAGCGAGGTGCTGCCGATCGAGACCAAGCACGACGTCGATCCTCTGCGGGCGTTGCTCGGCGCGTGCGCGGCGCTGGGGGAGGGCGAGCACGCGGCGGTGCAGATCCTCGCGCGCCCGGTCACCGGACGCCGTGCCCGCCAGGCCCGGCGCAAGGTCAGGATCCTGCGCGGCGGCGGCGCCGACCGCCCGGCCCAGCGCTTGCTCGACCTGCTGACCTTGAATACCAGTGGCAGCAGGGTGAAGGCTGCGGGGGCTGGTACCGGCGGGATGGACCCGGCCCAAGCTGCGCAGTACCGTGCGGCTTCGGCGAAGGCCGCCGGCGGCCTGTGGGACGCACGCGTGATCTACGCCGCGGCCAGCACCGAGACCGGAGAGACGGGCTCCTCGCCACGGCTGCGCGGCCGGGCCCACCAGATTGCCTCGGCATTCAGCGTCTACGCCGCGGCGAACTGGTTCGCCCGCAAACGCCTGGCCACGCCCACCACCGTGTTCGCGGCGCGTACGTTCCACGGCGCGGGGAGCCTGCTCTCGGCCCGGGAGCTCGCCGCGATCGCGCACCTTCCGCTCGATCCGGGGGCCGCTGGCATCGAGCGCGCCGGCGCGGCCTCGATCAGCCCGCCGCCGGGGATCTTGGCTCCGAACCAGGCGGCCGGGATCAAGCCGATCGGCGTGACGGATGCCGGTATCGCCCGTCCGGTCGGGCTCGCGGTGCCCGACGCCCGCCACCACCTGCACGTACTCGGCGCGACCGGCTCCGGGAAGTCCACGCTGATGACGCACATGGTGCTCGACGACGTCGAGGCAGGGCGCGGGGCGATCGTGGTCGACCCGAAGGGCGACATGATCGTCGACATCCTCGCGCGGCTGCCCAAGGAAGTCGCCGCCCGCACGGTGCTGTTCGACGCCGACGACCCGATGTGCCCGCCGCGCCTGAACGTGCTGCAGGCCGACTCGGTCGACGACCGGGACATGGTCGTGGACAACGTGACCGGCATCTTCTCCCGGATCTTCCGGGCCTACTGGGGGCCGCGGACCGACGACGTGTTCCGCGCCGCCTGCCTGACGCTGCTGGCCGACGACCCGTCGGGCAACTCGCACCTGGGCGACGTCGCGGACCTGTTGACCAACGCCACCGTCCGCGCACGCAAGACCGCCGGGATCACCGACCCTGTCCTCAAGGGCTTCTGGGAGAGCTACGAGCAGCTGACCGACGGCAACCGCGCCACGATCATCGGCCCGCTGATGAACAAACTCCGGGCGTTCCTGTTGCGCAGTTTCGTCCGCAACTCGATCGCCTCGGGGCCCTCGAGCTTCGACATGTCGCAGGTCCTGGACGGCGGACTGTGCCTGGTCCGGATCCCGAAGGGGATCCTGGGGGAGCAGACCACCCAGCTGATCGGATCGCTCGTGGTCGCCAAGGCCTGGCAGGGCGCCTCGCACCGGGCCCGGCTCCCGCAGTCCCAGCGCATCGACTGCGGCCTGTACCTGGATGAGGGCCAGAACTTCCTGAACCTGCCCTACCCGGTCGAGGACATCATCGCCGAGGCCCGCGGCTACCGCCTCTCGCTCACCTTCGCCCACCAGAACCTCGCCCAACTCCCCAAGGACCTGCGCGAGGGCATCTCCGCCAACGCCCGAACAAAAATCATCTTCAACGCCTCCCCCGAGGACGCGCGCGAGCTCGAACGGCACACCGCCCCGCTGCTCTCGGCGCACGACCTCTCGCACCTCGGCGCGTATCAGGCCGCAGCCAGGCTGGTGGCGTCCGGCGAGGAGAAGCCCGCGTTCACCCTGCGCACCACCCCGCTGCCGCCCGCGATCCCCGGACGGGCCCAGCTGATCCGCGACGCGGCCCGCACCGCGTTCGGCCGCGCCCCGTCCGCCCCCGGCACGGCTCCGGCCGAAGCGCCGGGGCCCGTCCAGGCCGACCCCCGGTTCTGGCCCGAAGCCGCCTGAACCGGCCCTCCTTCTCGCCGCGCCGTTGAAAGGACCCTGCGATCGTGCCCGAAACCGCGCCACCGCCGAGCACCCCGCACTACCTGCCCGCCCAGCCCGAACCCGCGCCGCTCGCCCGCCGCGCCCACCTCGCGGTCCTGGCCGCGCACCTCACGGCGCGCGACCGGTGGATCATCGCGATGGTCCACGAGCACCGCGTCCTGACCTCCGCCCAGATCAATACCCTGGCCTTCGGCTACGAGCGCGGCGCCCGGCGCCGCCTGGCCACGCTCACCCACAAGCTGCGCGTGCTCGACCGGTTCCGGCCGCGCCGCACCGTCGGGTCCGCGCCCGAGCACTACGTGCTCGGACCGGCAGGCGCCGCCTATCTCGCGGCCGAACTCGACCTGTCCGCGAAGGCGTTCGGCTACAACCGGCAGCGCACCCACCAGATCGCGGTGTCCGCGCAGCTCGGACACGCGGTCGGGACCAACGAGGTCTTCACCCGCATCGCCGCCGCCCACCGCACCGACCCGCAAGGGGGCCGGCTCGCGGCCTGGTGGTCCGAACGCCGCTGTCTGCGCCTGTGGCAGGACCTCGCCCGCCCCGACGGCTACGGCCACTACAGCCTCGCCGCGCCCGGCACCGACCCGGCCGCCGCCCGCAACCTGCGGTTCTTCCTCGAATACGACACCGGCACCGAGGCCCTCACCAGGCTCGGGGCCAAGATGGCCGGCTACGCCAAACTCGCCGCCGCCAGCGCGCCCCAGCCGGTCCTGTTCTACCTGCCCAGCGCACAGCGGGAGGAGAACCTGCACCGGCACCTCGCCCAAGACCCCCCGCGGATCCCGGTCGCCACCACCAGCCCCGAAGCACTCGCCGCGGCCGGAACGGGCCCGGCGGGCCCGGTCTGGCGCCCGTACACCGCACGCCCGCGCATCCCCGGCCGACCGGTCAAACGCCTGAACCTCATCGACCTCGACACCCTCGTGCCCGCACCCGCCACGGCGTCGGCGAGCGCGAGCGCCGCGGCACCGACCTGGTGGATCGAACCCCCGCCCCCGCTCCCGCCCGCCACGGTCGAAACCCGGAGGTGACCGACATCGGCAAAGTCGCAGCAGCGGCCGTCTCGGCCCTGGTCCTGGTGGTCGTGCTGATCGGCGCGGCCGGAGCCGGGGTGGCGAGCTTCCTCGGCCTCGGCACCGCCTCCGCCGCTACACCCGTGTGCTCCACCGGCGCGGCCGGCGTCGGTACCGACCTCGGCGACGGCGAGAAACTCACCGCGACCCAGGTCGCCAACGCCCAGATCATCTACACCACCGGCGTCCACATGAACATCCCGCCCTACGGCGAAGTGATCGCGATCGCCACCGCCATCCAGGAATCCCGGCTGCAGAACCTTACCGCCGCCGTCGACCACGACTCGCTCGGCCTGTTCCAACAGCGCCCGAGCCAGGGCTGGGGCACACCGGCCGAACTGACCGACCCCGCGTACGCCGCCGGCAAGTTCTACCAGGCCCTGCAGCAGGTCTCCGGATGGCAGAACCTCGCCGTCACAGTCGCCGCGCAGGATGTGCAAAGATCAGCGTATCCAAATGCTTATGCTCCGTGGCAGGCGGTTTCGGAGAAGCTGGTGGCCACGTTCGCCGGCACCGTCGGCGCCTGCGACCTGGGCAGCGCGGCCGCGCAAGACGGCGGGCTGCCCGCCGACTATCACCTACCGGCAGGAACGCCGGCGCAGGTCGTCGCGGCCATCGACTACGCCCTCGCTCAGGTCGGCAAGCCCTATATCTACGGTGGTGTGGGACTGACGGGCTACGACTGCTCCGGCCTGGTGATGGCCGCCTACGAGGCGGCCGGAATCGACCTGCCGCGCACCACCTACCAGCAGGTCCACTCCGGCGCCGCCGTCGCCGCCGCCGACCTGGAACCCGGAGACCTGATCTTCACCATCGGTAGCGAGGCCGGCGCGAGCAGGTCCAACCCCGGTCACGTCGGGATCTTCCTCGGGGCGAACCTCGTCCTCGACGCGCCCTCGACGGGAAAGAACATCGAGATATCAGAGTTCAACGCGGGCTATTGGAATACGCAGGCCGTGGCATATCGCAGAATAGTCCAATGACAAACACGCTACCATTCCACTGTACTCCGGCCGTCAACTCGCGGGCGGCGAATCAGGTCCCGTGATACCCGCTATTCCAGGGCGGGAAACGCTTGATCGATGCCGTGAAAGCCGGGACAATGGATGTCGGACAGTGCGGCCGAACAAGCCCCGAAGGCCGCCGCCTGTTCGATGTCCCCTCGCCGCGAGCACGGCCGAGGGCGGACGGGACCGGTCGGCCGAGGCCAAAGGGCCGCGCGCGTCGCGTGGCCGCGTCCGCACCGGCGCTCGAGGCGGGCCTGTGCCGCGTGCCCGGCCGCGCCGCCGAAGGCTGTCGGCCAGGGATGGGTCCACGGGTACGGACGCCTGCGGGGCCTCTCTCGGCTCTGGGTGGGAGCCGATCCGTGGCCCGATCCGCGATCCGATCCGCGGCCCGCTCCGGAGCACCCTTAAGAACGGACATCCCCACCCGGGCATCCGTGCAGGTCAGGTGCGAAAGTCGGGCACATCCGCGACCAGACTTGATCTCCAGATGTACCCACTTCCGATCAATGCGGCGGCCCCCACCCTCCTTCTACCGACATGCCAGCCGACATATCCCCGCATCACCTCATCCCCTTTATTGAATTCCCCTATCCATCTCTGATTAAATAGCGAAGCCGGCTGAGGTTCGCCGGCCTGGTCAAACCCGGCCCCGCGCTGATAGCCACCAAGTATCACGTATGGTCACCAAATTGATACATAGCGCGATATCGGCGCCGACGGACTGACATAACCGCAGGTCAAAGGCATGATCGCGGCGCCCGTGGCGCCCGCGCGGAAAATCACGGAAAGTTCTTCACCGGCCACGATTTTAGGATCCTAAGGTGATCGCCCCGGGCGACGACGGTTTTAGAGCCGCCCGGCGCAAAGAGTCTTGAAAATGATCTTAGGCATTCAATTCAACGACGCTTTTAGAGGAATAGGCAATGCTTGACCCTATATCCCCGATCGCATATATTTGAAATGTGCCCGGGGGAAAGCCCCAAGCGGGGAAATGCGAACCGGACACAAACCCGATTTGAAACGGCAGAAAATTCCGCTAGATTTTCACCGGGAAATGCGATACGGTAATACCAACACCCCGGGGAAACCGGGAAACGGGGAAACCCGAAAGCATTCCCGAACAAAACCTCAACGTTCACGCACCCGCGTGAGCCATGCCGAAAACACCCGCCACGAACCTAGAAAGGAAACCGCCATGCCCGGCCCTGCGCCGCACCCGCCGCACCACTACACCGCACCGAACATCGCATGCGACGAATGCGGCGCGGGACCCGGCGAACCGTGCCTACCGCACTGCCTTGCCCCGTTCGCCCCCGGCGGACCCTACGAACACCATGACCCGGCCGAATGCGACCGGCCGTAGGCCCCTGACACCCCGCGCGCGGCGTCCGCCGCCGCCCGCCGAACCCATCCCCCCGCCCGTCGAAGGACCCTGCCATGCCCACCGCCACGCCCCGGCGCGACCCCGCCGTCAACGTCCGCGTCCCGCGCAACGCCCCGACACCGCACGCCCTGATCAGCCCCATGCGCCAGGACGGAACCCGTATCAGCATCGAACTACGCGGCCCCGTACTGCGGTCCGGCGGAATGATGTATTGGATCCGGTGGACGTTGGAAAACCGCGACGGCACGCCCCGGCTTCAGTGGGCCCGCCAGTACAGCGGGCGGAAAGTCTGGTCTGCGGAAGACGACTTCCGGCAGATGTACGCCGAACTGTCCGCCAACCGCCTGCCGCTGCCGGTCGCCCCCGAACTGCGCGACGTCCCGTTCGCCACCTGCTGACACCCCGCCGCAGCCGCCCGCTCCCGGCGGCGCGACCATCACAGCATCCTGATCACGCCCGTACGCCCCTGCCCCGACCCGCCCACCTAGGGAAACAGAACCATGATCAAATACACCGACGAACACGCCGCGATCGCCCTCGCCGCAGCCGAAGCGTTCAGCCCGGCCAACCCCGCCACCCGCCGCGCCCGCGCGTACGCCGCATGGTACCTGCGCACCTTCCTGCCCGGCGGCGCGATTCCCGCCACCGTTCCCGACCACACCTGCGCCATGGCCCTGTTCGCCCACGAAACCGACGGCGCCCCCGCCTGACCCCCGACCCCCAACAGATCGAAGGACCCTGCCATGGATGAGGCGATCGGGCCGGTCCGGCCCGGAACCGACATCGGACCCGAACACCAGGGGTACTACGTCCAGATCACCACCGTGGTCACCCCCGAAACCTCGGCCCTGGGCCTGGGCACGGTCGGCGATCCGGTCACCGTACGCGGCACGATCCACCACGCCGAACGCATCACCCAACCCCTGACCGGCTACCGCGTCACCCGCGTGACGGTCCGCGTGAGCGGACACGAACCGGTGATGACCTTCAACCTCGGCGCCCGCAATCCGGTCCGCCTGTTCGAATCCACCTGACCCCCGCCCGAAGGACCCGCGCACCATGACCGCGACTTACCCGCACGACCACCGCGAAGGGCTGTTTCTTCAGCCGATGCCCGAATGCCTCGCCCCGCGCCCGAAAGACCGCGCCGCGCGACCCGACCTCGCGATGCCCCGCCCCGGCGACATGGTGGTGATCCAGGCCGCCACGGTGACATGGATCAACCCGATCAACCCCGACCGCCCGCTGACCCCGGACTCGGTCGTGATGTACGGCGCCACCATGCACGGGCGCGACCGGTGCGAAGGCGCGGGATGGACCGACGGGCTAGACCTCGGACCGTTGGACCCCGATTTCCCCGGCATCGATGAAGAGGACGAACACGCCCTGCGCGCCGCCCTCACACTGCTGACCGACCACGCCAACGTCCCCGCCCCGACCGACCCAAAGGCCTGACACGACCCCCCCGAACCCTCGCCCGAACCACGGAAACCGACCCCTGAGATGACCGCCGCCGACCGGATCACCCAACGCCACCAACGGCGCTACGAACTGCACGACGAGAACGGACACCTACTCGATGCCACCGGTGCGCGCCGAACCGCCGCCCGATGGCTGACCACCTACCGCACGACCGACTTTGGCTGGAAGGTCACGGCGCGCCTGGAGACCTCCTACGGATCCGAACGCATCGACCGCGAGAACCTCGAACGCTGGCACGCCCACCTCGACCGCCGCCACGGCCTGTAAACCCCCGCATCATCGCCGCACCTGGGATACCGCCATGCCCGAAACGCCCCCGCCCCCCACCCGACCCGCACCGAAAACCGCCACGCTGAGCGCCGAGCAGTCCGACCGGCTTTACCGCGCATGGCTCGGCCGCATCACCGACCAGGTCGGCGACGCCGTCGCCCTGACGGTCGGCTACCAGGAGCACTCCGAGGACACCGTCACCGCCCTGACCCGCGACCTGACCGCGATCCGCCTGATCCCCGAAGCGCCGAAACCGGCCTGCCACCCGCACAACTCGCCCGGCTGGCACGCCCTGACCGCCCGCCGACACCTGAACGAGGCGCAGGTCTTCCACGCGACCTTCGGACCCGAATACGCCCTACGCCTGTTGCAATCCGCCGCCGAACACGCCCGCACCGCGCTGCGCGAACTCGGCTGGACCCCCGCCGCCTGACCCCGCCCACCACGAAACCGGAAACGAACCAGCTCACCATGACCATCCTCGACACCGCCCCGACCACCGACCTGCCCGACCTCGCCACCCTGCTCGCGAAAGGCCGAATCTCCCTCGACCTGCCCCCGGAGTTGGCCGCCGCCCTCTCGCCCGACCAGCACCGCGCCTATGCCGCCGCCGCCCGCGCCCTGTCCGAACTTGCCCCCGCCCCGGACCCGGCACCCGACACCGACACCGACACCGAGGCCGACCCGGACCCGGAGGCGGCGCACGACCCGGCCCCGGCCGAGGACTACCCGGATCACGTCGAACCGGACCACGACGCCGAGGAGGAGGCGCCCGACCCGGCCCCGTCCGCCGCACCCGCCCGACCGGGCGGAACGGTACCGGCCCGGCCGGGGGAGTTGCAGGACAAGGTCGCCAACTTCCTCGCCGACCACACGCACCAGGCGTACACGGTGACCGAGGTGACCAAGGAGACCGGGGCGAGTTCCGGCGGCGCGGTCGGCAACGCCCTGAAAACCCTCGCGGCCGACGGGCGGATCATCGAGGCCTCATCCAGTCCGCGCAAGTACACCGCGCGCACCCCCGACCCCTACCGCCCGACCCCGACCACCCGCCCGCCGCTGGCCCCGCGCGCCCCGCGCCCCGCGAGCACTGAACCGACCCGGCCGACTTCCCCGGACCCGGCCGCACCTGCCAAGCCGGTCACGCGACCGGCGCCCCCGACGGACCCGAAGGCCCCGATCACCCGCCGCAACGGCCAGCTCTACTACCCCCGCCAGCTCGGCGCCCACACCGACATCGAGGTGTTGCACAAGCTGCGCGCCTGCGGGATCAGCGCCCTGCTCGAAGGCCCGCCCGGAACCGGGAAGACCTCCCTGGTCGAGGCCGCGTTCCCCGACCTGGTCCTGATCGCAGGGGACGGAGACACCCAGGTCGCAGACCTGGTCGGGTCCTACACGATCGGCGACGACGGCTCCTACGTGTGGAACAACGGCCCCGCCGTTGTCGCCGCGCTAGCCGGGCGTCCGCTGTTCATCGACGACGCCACCTTGATTAGCCCGAAGGTCCTCGCGGCTATCTACCCGCTGATGGACGGACGGCGCGAGATCGTGGTCAAGGAGCACCAAGGCGAGACGGTCACCGCCGCCGAGGGCTTCTACGTGATCGCTGGTCACAACCCGCACGTTCACGGCGCGGTCCTGACCGACGCCCTCGCCTCCCGGTTCACCGCGCCGATCCAGGTGAGCACCGACTACGAGCTGGCCGAGCACCTCGGGGTTAACCGCAAGGCGGTGCAGATCGCCCGGAACCTCGCCAGCCAGCAGCGCACCGGCGCGGCCGGTTGGGCACCGCAGATGCGCGAGCTACTCGCCTTCAAGGCGATCGCGGCCGTGATCGGCGAGGACGCCGCGTTCGGCAACATGATCGGCCAGGCCCCGCCGGACGACCGTGAAACCGTCACCGGCGTGATCACCCGGGTCCTCGGCCGCAAGGTCACCCCGCTCGCCCTCGGCCCGCAGGCCAAGTAACCCCCGCACCCCGCCCCGGAACCGGGCGAAGACTCACCACCGCGCCCACTGAATCAAGATGTGAAGGAAAAGGTAGAGACGATGGCTCACGTCGAGTGCGGCGACCCCGCCCCCGCAGCGGCGCCGAGGAGGAGAACGCGCAAGCGGCGCGCCGAGGCCGACGCCTGGCTGCGGGTCGGCGCGACCCTGTCGGCCGAGGTCGGGGAGATCGCGGACCGCCCGGACCTCGCGGTCGAGGTGTGCGTGGACGGAACGAGGGTCGGGGCGGCTGCCGCGTTCTACCCGGACCTGGTGCGGATCGAGATCGGCGCGAAGGCCTTCGGGAAGATCGACCCGGCCAGCATCGAGGCCTACGACCCGTATGACCGGGAGCGCTACCTGCCCGCGTGGGGCGCGCTGACCCACGAGGCCGCGCACGCCAAGCACTCGATATGGCGCACCCCCGAAAAGGTGCGTGGGACGGCGGTCGGGGATGCGGCCGAGATCCTCGAGGAATCGCGCGCCGAGGCCCGCCTGATCACCGCGCGGCCCGACGATGCCCGCTACCTGCAGGCGTGTGTGGCCGAGCTCGTCATCGGGACGTTCCCGACCACGCTGCCGGACTCGCCCTGGGCGGCGGCGCAGGCCGCCGGGCTGATCTGCGCCCGAGCTGACGCCGGAATCCTGCCGCCCGGCATGGTCCGGCCGGTCGAACGCGAGGTGCGCCGGGTGCTGGGCCGCGCAAAGTTCGCCGAGTTGCAGGCGATCTGGAAGGCGGCGGCGGTCACCGGCGACGAGGACGCCGACGCGATGGTCGAACTGGCCGCAGCCTGGTGCAAGGCCCTGGGCGTCGAACCGGACGAACCCGCCCCGGGCGAGGGCGAAGACGAAGAGGGGACCGGGCCGGGCGAGGGCTCCGGCGCGGGAGGCGAAGGCGCCGACGGCGCGGATCGCGCGGCACGGCCCAAGCCCGCGCGCGGCAGGATCGCGACGGCGGTGCGCCGCAGCACCCGCAGGATCGCCGCGAAGGCCGCCGCCGAGGGCCCGGCGGAACCGGTGAGCGCGAAGGCCGAGGCCAAAGCCCGGCGCGAGGAGGTCGCCCGGATCGGCGCGCGGGTGTTCGCCCTGGACGAACCCGGCTCCGGCCCGACCGGGGCGGGCGGTCCGAGTCCAGTGACCGGCAGCAGGATTCCGGTGGAGGCCGAGCGGGGCGCTGCCGCACGCCTCGGGCGCGCGCTGCGGACGGCGGGGGAGCGCGAGCGGATCGAGACCCGCACCACCTCGGCCGCCCCGCCCGGACGCCTCAACCTGCGCGCGGCGGTCGCCCGCGACGCGCAGCGCGCCGCCGGGGCGATCCCGACCGCGGAGCCGTGGACGGCGACGACCCGCCGCCATGCGCCGAACCCGCCGCTGAAGGTCGGGATCGCGGTGGACGTCTCCGGATCGATGAAGGCGGCGGCCGGACCGGTGGCCTCGGCCGCCTGGATCCTGGCGCACGCCACCCGCTACGCGGGCCCGGACAACGCCTCGGCGACCGTCGCGTTCGGCGAGGCGGTGACCGCGATCACCCGGCCCGGCAAGCCCCCGGCCGCCGTGCCGGTCTTCCGCGCCGAATGCGTGACCGAGCGGTTCTGCCACGCGGTCGACGCCCTCGACGGGGTGCTCGACCTGACCAGCCCGGGAGCCGCCCGGCTGCTCGTGGTCGTCTCCGACGGCCGGTTCGTCGCCCCCGGCGAGATCGACGGCGCCCGCCAGCGGGTCGCGCACCTGAACGGCGCCGGATGCGCGGTGCTCTGGCTCGACCTGTTCGGCGGACGCAGCATCGTCCCGGCCGGGGCGACCCGCCTCGGACTGACCATCCCCGCCGAGGCCGCCGAGGAGATCGGCAAGGCCGCCGTCAAAGCCCTGACCTCCACCCGCTAGCCACGCCCGTGCCGGGCGCACCGCGCCCGGCACCCCCCACAGATAAGGAACATCCGTCATGGGAGCCATGAGATTCACCGCTGAAGCCACCGGTGCCGACGTCGCCGAGGCCTTCAATACCGCCGTAGCCGACGCCTGTTACGAGTACGGCCACGGCGGCTACACCGGGACGATCGCAGAAAAGGACCGCTACACCGTCATCTGCGACAACCCCACCGACGCCGACGAGGCCGAGACCCGGGCCGAGGCGCTGCTCGACGAAGGAACGCACCCGGTGTGCGCCACGTGGGGCCCGGCCGGGGCGATCCGCCTCGACGACGATCCGGACACCGCCAAGCAGACCTGGTTGTTCTTCGGCTGGGCCTCCAGCTGACACCCCGACCCGGCGCAACAGCCCGCGAACCACGAAAGGAATGACGACCATGCCGCACGAACCGGCCGGCCTCCCGCACGCCGCGTCCGCCGCCTCGTTCGCCCGCGTGCTGACCGGCCCGAACCGTTCGTTCGCCGCCGCGAACCTGCACGAATGGATCAAAGAGCTGACCGGGGCCGGATACGGCTCGGCCGAGCGCTGGATCCGCCCGCCCGCCCACGACCAGCACGCACTTGAGGTCACCGACCGCGACCAGCAGGTGATCGCGCGCGTCGAGTACGGCGCTGGCTGGTCGACCCGCACGGCGATCGGCCCGGGGCGAGGCGCACGCTGGTGGGCGGTGTGCACCGGACTGATGCCCACCGGCCTGATCCTCGCCGCCGCCCGAGCCGGCGAGGCCGGAGACCTCGAGTCGCCGTGCGCCGTGGAACGCCTCGAGGCCGCCGGATGGGCCCAGGCCGCCAGCAAGCCCGCCACCGACACGGACAGCGCGTTCGCCACCTGGACGCCGCCGGATCAGAGCGACGCGACCCGCGCCGCGCTGCGGGCGAGCCACGGGCCCGACGAGGGCTGGGCGATCTACCGCCTCGACCTTCCCACCCGCCCGATCATCACCGCCGCGCTGACCACCCCGCCCGGCATCATCGCCGCCCTCGCCCTGACCGACCCCGACACCGAACCGAAAACTGTGTGAAAGGCCTGCGACCCGATGACTGCGCCCGATCCCTGGACCCTGCTCGAAACCCTCACCGCCGAGCTGATCGGCGCCGGATGGACCCGCCTGCCCGACCTGCCCCCGCTCGCAGACGAGCCAACGTATCTCAGCATCCGACAACTGGCCGACCCCACCGGGATCCTGCGCGTGCACGCGATCTGCGGACCGCGCCTGAACACCGAACTGGCCCGCCTCGACGCGGACGGCGCGGACGGATCGGTAACGACCTGGTCGGCGGAGACCGGCGCGCTGCCCGCCCGGGTCATCCTGGCCGCCGCCCGCGCGGCTCACGCCACCGGCGATGCGAGCGCCGCAACCGCCCTGCGCACGGCCGGATGGAGCCGCCAGGAGATCAATGACGGAACGCACTGGACCGAGCAGCGCTGGAGCAGCCCGGACCGGACCCGGCAGGTCTCCTGGTTCCCGCCAGACCCGCCGTTCGCCGCGGCCCAGTGGAAGATCCACCGCTCCGACGCCCACAACGAGGCGACCGAACTCGAAGCCTGCGAACACACCCCCGAACCGGTCATCGCCGCCCTCGCCCTGACCGACTAGAACCCTGAATCCGAACCGCACCAGAAAGCAACCCCGCCATGACAGACCCCGCCTCCACGACCGCGATCATCGCCCGCCCGCACGGCGAGAGCTGGCGAGGCCGCTACCTGCACAGCTACGGCGGCCCCGGCGACCTCGGCCCGATCCTGCACCACCGCGCCCGCGCCGCACTACCCGCCGAGGGCGGAATCGACGCGCTGATCCGAACCCTGATCGACGAGCACACCGGCTGGCAGCGCCTTCACGAAGACGGCGAGCGCCTCGGAAACTGCCGCTGCCACGACCCCGAGCCGGCCTCGACCTCCTGGTTCGATCGCGAACAGCTCACCCCGGGCCAGGCCGCCCGCGCCAGCTACGCCTACATCCTGGGGCCCGCCGCGATGCGCATCGAGTTGAACGTCGGCGGGGACTGGCGGCACCTGCACACCGTGCGCCACACCCGCCCGCAAGGCGCGCCGGTCTTCGACCTGATCTGCGCCCGAGCGCACGAACTACTCGAGATCGCCGCCTGGGACACCGACCCCCTGAACTAACTCCACCAACACCCTGAAAGACAGAACGCTGATGACCACCCCCACCACGCCCGACGACACGCGCGACCTCGATTCCGCCGCGCCCGGTACGACCCGGCCGCCCACCCTAGACAAGCCCGCGCCCGCTGACCAGCCCGAGCACCACCTCGACCAGCATGAGCTGGCGGTGCACACCGTGACCGTGGACGACTCCGACGAGGAGCGGTACTGCCCGCACACCTACCTCGTGCACGCCCACGACCTCGACGCCGCCCGCACCGTGGCCAGAGAGCACCATATGGCTACGTTCTGCGCCGACTACCGGCCCGGCAGCGCGCCGCCGGATGTGATCGAGGGCCGGTGGTGGACGTTCACCGGCATCCCCACGTGGCCCGCGGAGCTCGCAGGACGAACCTGGCAGGACCTGCGCGAGGACCAGGTGCTGCTCGCCCGCGCGCGGGAGTTGGCGGACGCGGAGGCGGGGCGGTGAACACGACGCGGACGCTGCGGCGCGAGGAGATGAGCGTCGATCAGCACGTAGGGCTGTTCGAAGGCGGCGACGGGCAGCGCCTGCACGGGGTGATCGAACGCCTCGACCGGTACGGCGCGCACATCTGGGTCTCCGACGATCGCCACGGCAAGACCCTCGCCAAGCGCGACCGGGGCTTTCTAGCCCGGCTGACCTACGAGCAGGCCGAAGACGGGGCGATGTGGAGCGAACCGGTGATCACCGAGGACCTCGCCGCGCGCCCGACCGGCCACGACCTGCTCGACTACTGGGGCTGGGCACGCAAGACCACGAGCGTCGCGCACGCCACCGCCACCTCGTATCTGCAAAGCGCACGCACGATCCTCGGCCAACTGCCAGGCGGCCTGGCCACAGACATCGAGACGCTGGATGTCGAGGCCGCGATCTCCGCCTACACCGTCGCGAACCGAGGACTGCGCGCACCGAGCACGATCGCGCAGTACGCCTCCGGGTTCCGCAACGCCGTGGCCGGATTCCTGCGCCAGCGCGGCACCGACCAGCCCGGCACCCGGCGCACCCGAACCACCCTCGGGGACGGCCGGGCCGTGACCGTGATCACCCCGGCCGAGCTTCCCGCCCCGGCCCGCCGCACCACCGCGCCGGGCGAGGCCGGCGAGCACCCCAGAGACGCGCGATGACCCGCCTCGACGCCACCACCAGGGTCCCCGAGCCGGGCTGGGCGTTTCGCATCACCGAACTGCACACCTCGGACACCGAGACCCCGTGGATGACCGGCACCTGGCACCGGCGCGGACGCCAGCCCGCCGACCCGAGGTGCGCGCTGTGGATCCTGCTGGCCGAGCAGGCCGGCGGCGAGATCGACGCGGCGCTGCTGGCCGACCACAGCCGCACCCCGGGCGCCGTCACACCGCTCGGCATCTACAGCGGGCTCGAACCCGGCACCTGGACTTCCGTGCTCGCCCCGGCGATCGCCGCCCACCCCTGGTCCACGCACACCCACCACCCGAAACCCCGCACGGCCCGCGACCGCACCGCCCGCGCGATCCTCGCCTACCTCATCACCCGCCGCTAGAGACATTTAGGAGCTCGTCCACCATGACCACCACCGTCACCGCCCACCCGACACCGGCCCCCGCCGCCGAACGCGCACCCGAGCACGGCGCCGTGATCGCGGTACCCACCCACGACGGCGGCGTCCACGGCCGCTACCTGCACCACGCCCCGGGACCTGCCGCCACCGTCGAGATCCTGCTCGCCCTGTTCACCACCCGCTACCGGGGACGCCGCGGCTACGCGACGGCCGTGAGGGAACTGATCATCGAGCACCCCTCTGGATGGGCCCGTCTCGGCAGCGCCACGAGCAGGGACAAGGAGATCAAGCCGCGCCGCGCCCCCGCGCCGGTCGGCGAGTGCTACTGCCACCAGCCCGACGGCGCCCCGCGCCCGGCGCTGATCGAGGCCGCGCTCGCCACCCTCCACGACGCCGAGGCCAATCCCAACAGCTGGATCCGGGTCCGGCACGGTGAGCTCGGCGACGGCACCCCCTGGAAGATCGACGGCGGCGCGGTCCCCGACGGCATCGAGTACGTCTACGTGCTGACCCCCCGAGGCATACTCGTCAAAGCCCGCGACGGCGCGTACCCGAACACGAGCCGCTTCGCCGCCGCGATCGAATTCCGCTGGGACCAGCCGCCGCGGCCCGAGCAGATCGAGCACGCCTGCGCCGCGATACGCGCCCGCACCACGACGGACCTGGCCCAGGAGAAGTCCGCCGACATCCTGGCCGACGCCGCCCGGCAGCTCGCGGCGATCCCCGCCCACCACGACCTCGTCCTGCACCTGATCGCCGGGGCCAGCCGGTATCTGAGCGTTCCGGGCGAGCACACCCCCGAATCCGCCCTCGCCCGCGCCGCCGGACTGCACCCCGCGGAACTCGGCGGGCACCTGCACCGCATCGAGCGCGGCGAACAGATCCGGCTGCTGCGCCGCGCAGCCCACCAGCTCAACCCGGACAAACACCCCGAGCCCTGACCTCGAACGCCGCGACCGCCCCGAAACCGGTCGAGCACTCGCCCGCACACCTCGCCGGCCTCGGGCGCGGCGAGCCGACGCCCGCGACCAGCTAATCAATCTATTAATACCCATGTTTAGAGATGTGGTGCGACCCGCTATGACCGAGCACACCCCGCCCGCACACGCCGCTGATCGCGAGCCCGCCCCGTTGCGCGGCGCCGTGATCGCTGCCCGGACCGGCGCTGACGGCTACATGGGACGCTACCTGCACGAGGCGACCGACCCCGGCGCGACCCTGCGGCTGCTGCACGAACTGTTCCGCGTGCGCTACCCGGGCGCGCGTAGCCGCCGACGCACCATGCGCGAGCTGATCGGCGAGCACCCCGGCGGATGGCGCCAGCTCGGCGCGCGTACCGCGAAAGACCCGACGGTCAAACCGCGTCGCGCCCCGGCCCCGATCGGCAGCTGCTACTGCCACACCCCCGACGGCGCCTGGACGCGGGCGATGAACGACGCCTTCCGCGCCACGTACCTGCGGACCGAGAGGGCGGTGCTCGAGGGGCGGCGGACGGATCCGGACTTCCTGATGCCGACCTGGCCCAAGCCCGGGGACGGCGGACCGCTGCTGATCACGGGCGGCCACGAGCCGCGCTGGGTCGAGTACGTCTACCACCTCGACTCGGTCGGGGTGAGCGTGCGGGTGCGCGACGGCGCGTACCCCTACTCGCAGCAGTTCATCTCCGCGGGGCGGCTCGACTGGGACGACCGGGTCGATACCGCGCGGATCGAGGCCGTCTGCGCCGCCGCGCGCGCCCGCGTCCGGGCGGACCTGGACCACGAGAACGCCGCCACGGCCCTGGCCGAGGTCGCCCGAAGCCTGACGGCCGAGATCCCGGCGCGCGACGAACTCGTGCTGCACCTGCTGCGCCACCGCAGCCGGTCCGACCAGCGGACCTGGACCGATCTGGAAGCCGCCCTCGCCCGTGCCGCCGGACTGCACGCCGCCGAGCTTCCCGGCCACCTGCGCGGCCTCGAGCGCGACGAGCAGATCAAGTTGCTGCGCGACGCCGCCCACCAGCTCAACCCGGTCGCAAACCCCGCCCCCGCACCCGCCGCGTAGAGAAAGCCCGCACCGAGACCATGTCCATCCCCGTGAACACCCCCGCCGCCGAGACCGTCGCAGACCTCGTCGAATACTGGTCCACCGTACGCCGCGACGGTCCGCTCGCCCCGGCCACCGTCAACGCCTACCTCGGCGCGATCGGCCGCATCCTGCAAAACCAGGGCGTGCTCGCCACGGCGCGCCTCGACGAGCTCGACCTTCCCGCCCTGACCGCCTCCTACGAAAACGCCCACCCCGACCTGCAACCGGCGACGCTCAAGAACGCCGCCAGCCACCTGCGCGCCGCGATCAACGGCTACCGCGCCCGCAACCAGCCGGTCCCCGCCGCGCCCGCCACCTCGCCGTTCACCGTCCCCGACACGGCGCGGCCCGCCGAACCCGAGCGGGAGCAGGCCGACCACGACCCGGAGTTCGACGGGACCCTCGCCCACCTGCCCGCGTTCGCCCGCCACACCGGGCGCAGCGGCCAGCTGCGCGCGAAGACCGCGGACCTGTACGCCGGGGCCGTCCACCGGATTCTGGCCGACCAGCCCCACCTTGCGAAGCTCCGGGCCGAGAACGCCGACCCGGTCGCGATCATGAAGCAGTTCGGCGAGAACAACCCCGGACTCAAGCGGGCCACGCTCAAGGCCTACACCACCCGGCTGACCTCGGCGCTGGCGGCCTACGCCGCGCACCTGACCGTGTCCGGCGTCAACGGCCCACAGCCCGCCACCCCCGAGCCGCGCCCGGACCCGGAGGGGGCCGGGCAGGTGGTTGCGCTGCCCGGCGGACGGTCGGTGCGCCTGAGCGCTCCGCCGGATCTGACGGACGAGGAATCCGCCGCGGCCGGAGCCGTGCTCCGGCTGCACCACCCGGCGATGTTCACCTCCGCGGCCCCCGGCGCCGTCCAGCCGGCCTCCGGACCGGGTACCTGGACGCTGGTGTTCTGGCCCGAGTACGCCCCGGACGCGCCGGAGTCCGCGCACCTGTCGGGCCCCACCTTCCGCCGCGCGCTGGCCGACTACATCCGCACCCGCGGCCCCGCAGTGGCCGACCTGGACGATCGCGCCGCGATCGACGCCTGGTATTCCACCGAGGTGTTCGTCGCGCACGCCTTCGACGGCCACCACGAGCCCGTCGACGCCGGAGCCTTGCTGCGATCGCCCGGACCGGTCTCCGCGTGACCACGCACCCGCCCTGCGGGTTAACCCGCCACAGGCCCGCTACGACAGCCAGGAGCCAACGGTCAGCACTCGGCCCGGCCCGGTCTTCACCAGGCCCGTAATTCATCCCCCTGACTCACGCCCGCCTGCACGCGCCACCGGCGTATCGGCGCACCGCCGGACCTCCTGCTGTATCGCTACGAAAGGACAAACATGGACGACACCAACGAGATCGCGCGCAAGGCCGTCGGCCTTCGCGAGGAGCTACTGCGCACGGTGCGGGAGTCCGCTCCGGACACCTGGGCGCAGATGATCCGCCACGGCGCCCGATTCACCATGCCGGAAGCCTGGAGCGTGCTCGACCCCACAGACCAAGCCGCACGTCTCGCGGAAACCGAACTCCGGCGCGTGATCGACGGCCCGCTCTACGCCCTGGGCCACGGCGCGTGCCGCGCGGTGATCGACGCGTCCTGCGCCGGGCTGTTACTGGCCCCGGACATCCTGCCCGCGCCGTCGGGTTCGGTCTACTTCCACACACCGATCGCCCTGCCCGGCCCCGACCGCGTCGGCTCGGTCATGATCGCCACCTGGGGCCCGCCGCCGCCCGCCATGGGGCTGCCCGGGTTGTGGCTGACCTGGTACGCCGATCCGCGCGAGAGCGGCGAGGCCGCGCGGATCGGGCTGCCGCCGACCACCGGCGTGCGGATCGACCAAGAGCACTTTCTCCGGTTCTTCCCCGCCATCGACCAGCGCCTGATGCCGGGTACCGCTCCCGCCGAGGAAACCAGCCGAATCCTGCGCACCGTGCTGCTGACCCTGCTCGGAATCCGTCAGGAACTGCTGCCCGGCCGCACGATCCAACCTGCGAGCGCAGCCGAATCGGGCGATCGGTCCGCACCGCCGGTCCGCGTCGTCGAGATCGCCGACCCCGCGATCCCGCGCAGACTCGCCGAAGCCGCCGGGGCACACGCGATGAAGCTTCTGGCCTAACGCAACCGGGTGGCGGCCGAGCAAGCAGGCGAAGCCCGTTCGGCCGCCACGTCGCAGGACGTCTTCGCTTCGCCGGGCCGCCCAGGAGCCCGCGCGCCGGGCACTGCGAGACCGTCTTTGCCCACGGCCGTCCGAAACGCCCGCGCGCCACGAGGTGATCGCGACCGCGGCCGCGGCGCGGACGGGCTCATCGTGCCGTGCGAGCCCCGGATCACCACCGGCGCGCCCGGCCGAACCCTCGCACCAGGCGACCTGATCGGCCCCGGCCAGCAATCCGACGGCCCGGCGAGCCACCCGCACCACGCGCTCACCCCCGCGCCGCCACTCAAAGCGCTGACACGCTGCGGGCCAGGAGCCCGCACATGAAAGAGAGAACCCTGTGATACCCCGCGACTTCGCCAAGGACCTTGCAGCCCTGACCGGCCTGCTCGAAGCCGACGGCTGGGAGCAGATCGAACTCGGCGACGGCGTACCCGAGGCGTCCGAGAAACTCGCCGGCATCAGCTTCCGCCTGATGACCAGCCCCGGGCGCCGAGTGCTGTTCACCGCGAACTGGCGCGCCACCGGCTCGAGCACCACCTTCGAGGCACTCGACCCCGAGGACCCCCGCATCGCCCGCTGGCGCGCGGCGGCCGAGAACCTGCCCGTGGCCATCCTGGCCGCGGCGGCGCGCGCCGCCACCGCGCCGCCGAGCCCCGGCCCCCTGCCGCTGCTGCGCGCCGCCGGATGGATCAAGCAGCCGCCGGTACACACCGCCTCGGACATCCACGCCCTGCGTTTCCAGGATCCGGCCGCCCCGCGCAGCGCCACGGCCACCTACTTCAGCGGCCCCGGCCGCACCGAGCGCGGCCCCTGGCTGATCGAGCGCGACGACCTGGCGCACACCGAGGACCAGCGCGCCAGCGCCCACACCACCCCGACCACGCCCGGCGCGGTGATCGCGGCCCTCGCCCTGACCGACATCTCGCCGAGCGGCGAGCACGATGGCTCCGCGCTCGGCCCCGGCCCTCGCCGCGCCGACACCTCCGACCGATCCACCGCGAGCTGACGATGACCATGCAACCTGCCGAGCACCACACACCGGTCGAGAACGCGCTCGCCGCACGGAGCGCCGCGATCCGCGACGCGGCACGCCACGCGCTGACCACCACCGCGCGCCACGTCGGCGGCTACACGAACGTGGTCAAAGCCATCGCCTGGAACGCACAGATCGCCGCGGAATCGCGCGGCATGGCCGAAGATCGCGACGCCGGGCTCGAGGCCGGCGAGATCGCCCGCACCGCGCTCCGGCTCACCCTCGGCCTGGCCGCCGAGCAGAACACCCCCGAGGCCGCCGCCGACCTCGACGACCTCGTGGCGAACATCCCCTCCGACCGCCTCCGGCACCTGCTCGAACGCGCCGCCGATAGCCCTGTGCGGCAACGGACATCGCCGCCCGGCGAACTCGTCACCACCCACCAACCCGCGACCTGCCCCGAGGACCACCCCATGTCCACCCCCGACCCGATATCGCCGCTCACGACCCTGCTGGACGAGGTGGTCCGCGCAGCGCGATGGCGTCCGGGCGACAGCGCGATGCTCGGCACCTGGCTCTCGCCCGACCATAGCGCCCAACTCGAGGCAGGCGAGCCCGACCCCGAGTTCTGGGCGCAGGAGCGGTTCGCGACGATCAGCCTGACCGGCGCGCTCGGAACCCGCCGCCCCTGGAAGATCACCGGCGAGTGCGCGGTCGCGATCCTGCCCGCGCTGCTGGACGCCGCGCTCCTGCCACCCAACGCCCCGGCGCCCGACCCGGCCAGCGTGCTGCCGCGCGGCGACTACTTCCGCGAACACTCCACCGGCAACCCGCGCGGCAGCTACTGGCAACAGCGCTGGATCCAGTGGGAGGCACCAGGCCCCTTCCACCGCCTCGAGGAACTCGAGTGGTTCGTCCCCGGAAGCAAGTACCCCGACCTGACCGGCGGCTGGAGGCTCTGGTTCGCGGGAGGCCACGAACTGCACGCCGACCTGGCCACCCCGCGCCCCGTAACAGCCGCCCTGGTCACCGCCATGACCCTGCCACCCCGCGCACCCTAAACCACCGCCCGACGCGACCATCCCACCCACTCGTTCTCACCCGACGCACGGAAAGGGCGATGCATCCCCATGCCCGGCGGCATCACGCAGCGAGCGCGCGAAGCCGCGCGCCTGCGCCGCAGCGACACCCGCCCCCCAGCCACCTGGAGCGATCCGAACTGGGTCGAACGCGCACACCTCGCCGTCGGCGAGCTCGCCGACCTGCTCGCCGTCCCGCGCGACCGGATCGAGCTCGCCGTGGACTACACCCGCGACTACGGCGACTGGCCCTGGCCGCGGATGACCGTCGCCGACCCGGACGGCACGGTCCACCACTTCACCGCCGCCTACAACCTCGCCGCCCAGATCTGCGCGCTCGCCCCGTGCCCGACCTGCGGCCAACAGGTCCCGCTGATCTGGATAAGGACCCTGGCCGACTACGGCGACCTGCTCGACGGCACCGCCCTGACCGAGGACGAGTTCGACCCGGTCGCCGAATTCCGCGGCGACCCCGGCCACGCCGAGGCCTGCCCCCACCGCGAACACCGCTAGCCCCCACCGAGCCCGGAACCCGGGCACGACGAAAGGACCACCGATGCAGAACCCGACCCCCGACATCAACGCCGTGCTCGAGCTCCTCGAAGAGATGACCGACACCGACGCCCAGTGGCAGCGCACCCGGGCCCTGTACACCTACCCCGACGGCGCCGTGCAGGCCGGTTTCCACCGCGAGCACGAGGCCGCCAAGGTCCGCCAGGGCTGGGACCTGGTCGGAATCCTGCCCGAATGGATCGCCGCCCTCACCGCGGCCCTCGCCGGGGAGGACGCGTCGTGACCGACCCGGCGCAGACCTCGGCGGGCGCGGAACGCAGGCCGGTCGCGATCTGGCACGAGGCTCTGGACGGGCCGGCGCGAGCGAGCTCGGTGACCGAATCGGCCGCCCGGCTGCCGCACCGCGCCCTGGCCCGGCTGATCGCGCGGCACGTGCTCGACGATCCCGAGGCCCGGGTCGTGATCGACCACGTCGTCGAACTGCCGCCCGCAGCGCTCGCCTCGATCCTGCCCGCGGCCACCCCACCGCTCGCACCCAACCCCGAGGACCTCGAGGAGGCGAGCGGCCAGGCACTAGAGGTCGCCGACGCGGCCACCGGCTCCGTGCGGGTGATGTCCGCGCGCTGCGGGACCTGCATCTACCGGCGCGCCCTGCGCGAAGCGCTCGGGGCGAGCGTTCCCGCGCTCATCCGCGAAGCGCGAGAATCCGGCGGTTTCGTCATCTGCCACGAGACCCTGCCCGCCTGGCAGCACCAGAATGCCGTGCTCCCGCCGGCCATCTGCCACGGCTACGCGAACCAGTACCCAGACATCTACGCCCTGCGGATCGCCCGCACGATCGGCCGGATCGAACCCGTCGACCCGCCACCGACCGCGCCGGACGCCGAACACGACCCCGAAATATGATCATGATAGCCATTGCCGGGATTGAGGCTGCGCTCGGACGCACCACCAACGGCGGACCGCGGATTGTCCGCGTCTCTTCGGCTAAGTTCCCACGACCGGCCCCGAGCCCATCTACAGCTCTGGATTCCTGCTGAAGTTGGCCGAGGAACTCGCGCACCGCGCCGCCCGGATCCTGCGCGTCCGCGTCGACGAGTAACCGTGGCCACGCGGAAACCGACCACCGCTGCTCGTCTTCGCGGCGGTGGCACGAGGCCCGGTCGGTGCCGGCGGCTCGCGGCGTTATGCACTCGTATCTTCATGTCTGTGGCTTGACGAGCATGGCCGGGTGGTCCTGGATGGTCGTCGTCGGCTCGCCGACCTGTACTGCCAGCGCTCACCAACCTCGTTTCCCCGGAGGTCGCCCTGCATCCGGTTCCCATCCCGCCGCGCGCTCCGACGAGTACGGGTCGGCCGCCTGGTTCCGTCGACCTGACCATGCGTCCACTCCACGTTCCCGTCGGCGCCTTCGGCCTGCTGATCACCACCGTCGAGGAGCAGTTCGGCGCCGTGCTGTGCGGGGCGTGGCTGTTAGACCCAGACTGGTCGGAGCGCGAAGACGGCGAGGTCATCGCCACCCTCGGCACCTGCCGCTTCCACGATTCAACGCTCAAAGGCACGCACCTGGAGGCCTACCTCCTGCACGCCGGAACCGCGCTGCACCTCGGATCCTGGTGCTCACTCGGCGCCGAATGGCCCGAGACCCTGCGCCACCCCGCCAATGCGGCGACGAGGTTGCACGCACAGCTGCGCGAGGTCGGCTTCGCCTGCGACGCGCACGCCGAACCCTGACCCGCCCGCGCGGCACGCGCCACCCGGCGCGGCTTGACGACACCAAATGTCTGTGTATGGATATCCATGTAGCGGCGCCGTTGCGCCGCGGCCCCCACCATCACCATGCCCACGGAGGTATCGATGACCCCTGCACTCATCCCCACCGCACCGACGCCCGTGCCGCCGTATACGGCCGGTGCCGGAATCCCCGCGCCCGCACTCAATGCCGCGCAGGCAGCCGGATGGGACCGGCACGAGGGCGCGTCCGCGAACGTCACCTACACCTCACCGGACGGACGGTGCGTCCTGCAGTTCGGCCCGGAAACCGACCGCTACCACGACGACGCCGACCGGCTGTGGATCGCCGAGTACCGGCCCGAATCCGGCCAGCCGCACGCGTGGGCAGCCCACTTCGGCGACCACGTCCCGGCCGAGGCGATCGCCGCGTTCGTCACCGCGCTGACCGATCCCGCGGGGATCCGCGGGAGCCAGCCCGGATACGGCGCGGGCGCGGGCGGGCGCGGGGCCGAGGAGGTGTTCGCCGCCGCCGAGGCGCACGGCTGGACCCGCGCGGTACGCACCGCGACCTACACCGGCTCCCACGGAACCATGCACCTGTCCTACGACCCGGCGCCGCCGGTCATCCCCGGGCAGTTCCTGACCGACGGCCCGCACTGGCGCGTCTCCTACCTTCCCGAGGACCTGGCCCGGGACTGGACGGTGCAACTGACCGCGCACGTGCCCGGCGAGGCGATCGCCGCGTTCCTCACCGCCCTGATGGATTCGACAGGCCTCGACCCTCATCGCGCCTAGCGCCGCATCCGCCCGGCGGCCGAAGGCCGCCGGGCGGGTCACCGGTGCGTCCTGGCCGATCGAATATGAAGCCTTACATCAGCGGAGATACGCAATGCGCAAGAACGGGGCGCGCGCCGTGATCGTGGAGGTCCACACGTGGCGTTCGCCGCGGTGGGCCCGAGCGCTGGCGGTATGCATGGCGATTTATTTTGCCGCCGCAGCGGTGTACGTCGCCTACTTGACGGCCACCGGCGCCCTGCCCGGGGTCGGAGGTGGGTGGTCGGCAGCGGTGTTGGCCGGGTGGATGCTCGTGAGCACCGGGTACACCTGCCGGTCGCGGATCACCCTGACACCGCACGCCGTGATCGTTCGCAACGCGCTTCGAACCCACACGATCGCGCTCACCGAGATCACGGACGTGGCCGGGAGCTTCTGGGGTCTGAGGATCTTCCGGCAAGGCCGTGTCTCGCGGATCGCCGGTGCGGCACCACATTCGAAGCGCGCCGTGCGTGCCGGAACAGCAACCCGCTCGGGGCAGATCGCCTACACGATCGTCGAGGCTGCACGGCATCAGGCCACCGCATCCGAGGCCCGGTAAACAACGTCCGCGACACCGGCGCCGTCCGACAGTCAGCCTCACCCCGCCGGATCCGGCGGCCAGCCGCTGGTCGGCGGCGAGCGCGCCATCGTCCCGCGCCGATTACACCCTGCCACCGCGACCTTGAAATGAAAGAACGCCGACCCATGCCCGCACCACTCACATCCACCCGGCTGATCGAGCCAGGGACCCGCACCCCGCCGCGCACCAGCCTCAACCCGGACGGGCTGCTCGACGTGCGCACCCTCCCACTCGAGCCCGCACCGTTACGACTGCGACTGTTCGCCGTCGCCGCTGTCGGCAGCGAGATCGGGACCGAGTTCGAGGCGTACGAGATCGCCGATGTGTTCGCCGCGCCGCCCGGCACCGTCGTGCTCACCCTCGCTGCCGCTAACCCGCTGGGCCCGCTGCCCGGGCTGGTGACCGTCACCGCGTACATGTCAGAGTCCGAATCGGACGCTGAACCGATCGCAATCTGGCCCCACCAGGGCTTTGAGTGGCCGGAGATCGCGCGTACCACCGTGGTCTTCGCCGCCCGCCGCCCCGCCCGGAGCACCCGATGACCGACATCGACCGCAACCCCGCGCCAGGAACGCCGCGATGGAGGTACAAGGGCGTACCCGTGCCGTACATCGCCGCGTGGAGCGCCGAACTGGCCACCGACATCGCCTCCAACGACCTGATCTTGCGCACCAACCCCTTCACAGGGCAGGCGCAGGTGCGCTACCGCGACGAGCACCCGATCGACCGCGACCGCCACGGCATCCTCTGGCACCGCGTCGCCAACGCCCCGGGACACGGAGAACCGATGTTCGCTGAGATCCACACCCACCGCCAGCGCCGTGCGATGAGCCGAGCACTGTGCCAGATCTGCACCGACCCGGCCGAGCTGTGGATGACCCCTGAGATGCTGTGGGAAGAGCACCGGGCCAAGCACGGGCCCGGTGCCCCGTATCCCACCTTCGATCCGCCCGTGTGCCGCAATTGTGCCGAGCTCGCGGCCCGCCACTGCCCCGAACTCGGGCGCGGCCACCTCTACCTCGCCCCACGCGCCTGGGCGATCACCGCGGTACGCGGACAGATCGCCGACCCGGTCCGCGGCGGCTTCAGCCAGCCGAGCACCCTCGCGTTGCCGAACGCGACCCGGACGCCCGACCACACCGCCCTGCGTCTGATCCTCGCGAAGGGGCTGATCACCACCCTCTATGGGGTCGAACCCTACCGAGACCCCGGCGCTGTCACCGGCCTCGGGGACCGCCTCGACGGGCCTACCGGCCTACACCGAGGAGCCCGTGCGCCACGATGACCACCCCGATCGGTGTGACCTCGCCCGAGACACGGATTTGCCGCATAGCCTCACCTGGAACCGTGAAATAACCACTACTGAACCTCCCGGATCCTCCGTTGCGCTCGGGAAGATGCTCTGGGGCCGCTGAACAGCGAACTTCACGCCCGCCACTCTGCTGATCATCGACCCCGGGATGACGTGGAACTTGCTGCCCACCGTTGCTGTCCGGCAGCACCCGTTCGGCCAGCTCGAGTTCGCCCCGATGATTTCGCCGAGCAGGTTCGCCGCGCCCTGGAACGCGGCTCCTTCGAGGGCTACGCGATCCTGAGTGCCGTGCTCGGATTCGGCTGGCTGACCGCGCAGACCATGGAGGTCGATCTGCCCGGCTCATCATCTGCGGGGTAAACTAGGGCATCAGCCCATGGCGTCGGGCAGCTGTATGGCAAGTGGGACGCACGGGGGAAAATCACCCGACGGCGCTCGGCGGAGTGGATAACCTCTCACCAGGAGGTTCTCATGCCACTTGATCTGTCTCAGATCGGGGCCGGGCAGAGCGAGCGGTTGATCGTGCCGCGGGAGATCTACGCGGCCCTTCCCAACCGGCCTTGGCCGTACCTGCGCCTGGAGCAGGGCGAGGTGCTCGAGCGCTGGTTCGATCAGCGCGAGCGGCGCGACGTCGTCATCAAGCAGAACACGGGCGGCGGCAAGACCGCCGCCGGGCTGCTCATCGCGCAGAGCAGCCTGAACGAGGGTTTCGGGCCGGCGGCCTACCTCGCGCCGGACACCTACTTGGTGGCCCAGGCCCGCAACGAGGCCGCGCGCCTGGGCATCGCGGTCACCGACAATCCGCGCTCCGCGCAGTTCGCGTCCGGGCAGGCCGTGCTCATCGCGACCTTCCAGCGGCTGGTCAACGGCATGAGCGTCTTCGGGGTGGTCGGTGACGGCCGCGACGTCCTGGATATCGGGACGGTCATCGTCGATGACGCGCACGCGGCCTTGGCTATAACCGAGGGGCAATTCCGGCTGACTGTCCCGAAGACGCACACGGCCTACCGCGCCTTGATTGGTCTGTTCGAGGACGATCTGATCAAGCAGTCCCGCTCAACCTGGGAGGACATCGAGGCCGGTGAGCGCCAAGCCGTTCTCCGGGTGCCGTTCTGGGCGTGGGCCGACCGCCAGGACCAGGTCATGGACTCCTTGCACCCCCACCGCAACGACGACGAGTTCAAGTTCACCTGGCCGCTGGTCAAAGACGTCCTGCCGATCTGCGCCGCGACCGTCACCAGCACGGCCGTCGAGATCCGTCCGCCGTGCCCCCCGATCGCGAAGATCCCCGGCTTCGCCGGAGCTCGGCGCCGCATCTACCTGACCGCGACGCTCGCCGACGACAGCGTCCTGGTCACCGACCTGGACGCCGCGCAGGAGATGGTTATGCGGCCGGTCACCCCGCAGCGCGCGGCCGACCTCGGGGACCGGATGATCCTTGCCCCACTGGAGATCAACCCGAACTTCGACGAACTCGCCGTGATGACCCTCGCCCGCGACATCGCCGACGGGAAGCTCGCCGGGCCAGGCGAGGAAGCCAAGCCCCTCAACGTCGTGGTCCTGGTGCCAAGCGACCGACGTGCCGGTGCGTGGGAAGGGTTCGCGGACAAGATCTGGCACGTCGGCGACCTGGAAGCCGGCGTGGCCGCGTTGAAGGCCGGACACCTCGGACTTGTTGTGATGGTCAACAAGTACGACGGCATCGATCTGCCAGGAGAGGCGTGCAGGCTGCTTGTCATCGATGGTCTGCCGCGGGTGTTCGACGCCGCCGAGCGGCGCGAGCGGGCCGCCGGCTCCCCGACGCCAGCGCTACTCGCACGCAGCATCCAACGCGTGGAACAGGGGATGGGTCGGGGGGTACGCGACAGCGAGGACTACTGCGCCGTCCTGCTGCTGGGCGCGGACTTGACCCAGGCCCTGCACAACCCCAAGCAGTTCGCCCTGTTCTCCCCGGCGACCCGCGTCCAGATCGACCTGTCCAAGCAGGTCGCCGTGCAGATCGCCAACGAGGGAATCGAGGCCGTGCGCGACGCCGTCGCCGCCTGCTTGAACCGGGCCCCGGGCTGGGTCAGGGCCAGCCGCCGCGCCCTGGCTGAGGTGCGTTACGACCAGCACGGGGTAGTTCGTCCGACCGCGGTCGCCGAGCGCGCGGCGTTCGACGAGGCGGCGCGGGGCCAGTACGCACAGGCTGCGGAGACCTTGGGCATCGCCGCCGGAAAGCTCGAGCAGTCCCACGCCTCCGAGCGTGGCTGGCTCAAGGAGCAGCAGGCGGTCTACCTGCACTTCATCGATGCCGGCACCGCACAGCAGGTCCTCGCCGCCGCCAACAGGGACAACCCCGGCGTATTACGCCCGCTCCAGGGCGTCCCGGTAGCTCCGGTCCGCAGCGCCCAGGCGCAGGCGCGCCGGGCCGCCGACTTCCTCGGCAAGACCTACGAGAGCGGGATGGACCTCGTCCTCGGTGTCAAAGCGATGCTCCAGGAGATCGACTGGGACCCGGAGCGCACCGACGCTGCCGAGGCGGCATGGGAGCTGCTCGGATTCCATCTCGGACTCGGTGGCGAACGCCCGGAAAAACTCTACGGCAAGGGGCCCGACAACCTCTGGCTCCTGTCCGGTGACCAGCACGCCGTGATCGAGCTGAAGACCGGCGTGACGCGCAATACGCCGATCGCGAAGAAGGAACTGGGTCAGCTGGCCGACAGCCTCAACTGGTACCGCGAGCACTACACCGATACCAAGGACCCGGTGCCGGTGCTCGTCCACCCCACCAGCGTGTGCGAGCGGTCGGGTACGCCGCCGAAGGACACCCGCGTCGTCATCCCTGACACCCTCGCGCGCCTCAAGGAGGCTGTCACCGCGTTGGCCGTCGCGCTGGCCAACGGTGACGGATGGTGGACCAACGAGAACAGCGTTGCCGAGCAGCTCAGGATGCGCGACCTGGTCGGCGGTCAGATCTACACCAGATTCGCGGTCGCCGCCACACAGACGAAAAAGTAGGACCGGTTCTCGGTAGCTGCGGCGCCGTCACATGTAGTGGGCATACCGGGTGGCCGCCGCCTGGTCGGGCGGGCAGAACCGCAGAATCGCCTTGACCTTGTTCGCCGTGCGCAAGGTAACGGGCAGTTGCCCGTCCAGCCGGGTCTGGTTCCAGTTCATCTTGGTCAACGCGAGGGCTTCGGCGCACAGCTCACGCGGGCTGCGGGTCGGGTGAGTCGGGCGGATGCCTATGGGCTGGGGAACGTAGTGGCCGGGGTAAGTCGAGTAGAACTCGACGCTACCGGTGGTGTAGAGGACGAGTTCACGGTCACCGAGCGCGAGCATCGTCCCGCGCAGCGGCGGGGCCTGGGAGCCGCCGCGAAACAGGCGCGCGCTCTCGCTCGTGGTGATCCATGCCATCTCCAGGGCGTCGATCAGCCGTTCGTCGGCACCGCCCTGGAAACCTTCGATCTCACTGTCGGTGAACGCGGAGCTCTTGTGCAGCACAACGCGGGCCGGCATGGTGCGGTGCTCGCGCCGGTAGGCGTCTAGGGCGCCGAGCAGCAACTGGTGGGCGTCGTCGCGGCTCAGGTGCGGTTGGCGGTCGGTTCGGCTGACCCGGGCCGGGCCGCCACGCACGATCACTCCGTCGCCGCGCTCGTTGAAGATCTGGGCGACGGCGGTGTCCAGGCTGGCGTCGTCGGTGTTGCGGTAGAAGGACACCCCGACGTAGCAGGTAGTCAGGTCAGTGGGGTTGCGCAGCAGCCGCCAGGGCACGCCGCCGGCCTTGTAGTACATCGCGACGTGCAGGTTCCACGCCCGGCTCGCCTCGTCCTGTCGGCCGTAGCCAGCAGGCGGTGGGTACGCCTCGTCCCAACTGCTGCGCCGGATGATCTGGATCGGTTGGCGCAGGTGTAGCAGCCTGGCCTTGAGCAGGTCGTGAAAATTGGCGAACCGCGGAAGCGTGTCGCCGCCAGGTCCAGGCATCGCCGCGGTGGGCAGGTTAGTACGTGCGGCCCCGCGCCGGGCGACGTCGGCCAGTTGCTCAGGCCGGGCGACCAGCAGGACATCGACCCGGTTCTCCTCGGCCAGCGACAGGATCTCCTCGGCGTAGGCGTCGACGGCCAGGGACAGCGCGACCGGCACGGGCGCCTTGCCGATCGCGCGGAGCGCGCTCTGGCCGACCACGCGGGTGTTGCGCTCGCTCAGCACGAGGGTGGTTTGCAGCCCAGCATCGATGTCGCAGCCGGGAAAGGCAGGAAAAAGGTGCGGGTAGCGCTCGTCCTTCGCCGGGATCGGTTCGCGGCAGCGCTCGAGCCAGGAACGCAGCCCGTCGAGCTGGTCGGCCGGGCCGATCAACCCGACGCGCACCGCGCGCGGCGCGTCCAGGGCTTGCAGATCGGCCGGACCGTAGGCGGCGATCCCGAAGCGCGGATCGATGTGCCGATTGCCGCCGCCGAACTCCAACTCCGGCTCGTCGAGAACCTCAGCGCGCATTTCCGGCGGCCTTCACCTTCGCCTCGCGCGGGGAGCCGCCGCGCTGCCCGATAACTTCCCCGGATGTGCCGGCATCGTCCTCTAACAGCGACATCAGGTCCTCGGTGTCGATTCCAGCGGCGGCCAATTCGGCGGTGAGCGCGGCCTGATCGCGCTCTGCCTGTTCCTGCAGTTCGTCGCCTCCCGCGGCCGGAGCAGGCCCCCACCATCGGTCGTCGATGCCCCGCTCGACCTGCACGGTGAGCAGGTCACCGAACTCGATCGGTTTCGGCGAGGTCAGCAGATCGGCCGGACCCCGCAGGAAGATCGCCCACATGCGCGTCCAGCCGGACACCGCTGCATGGTGCTCCAGGCGCTTGATCCCGGAGCGCAGCTTGTCGGCCCGACGGTGCTCAGTGACGCCGTCCACAGTGAAGCAGTAGTCCGGCTCGAGTTGGCAGTACCAGACCCCATCCACACGGCGAAACCGCATCTGGAGGGCGGCATGATGGTAATAGCCGACGTTCTCCGGGGCGTTCTTGTCCGCGTGCGGCCCGAACACCGTGCGCCCCGGTCGGCCGGGGCCCTTCCCAGCCTTGCGCGGTGATAGGTCGAACGTCGCGGCGAAGTGTACGTGCCGACGCTCCCTATGCCAGCGCAGCTCGGGGTAGGAGCCCAGCACGGTGCGTGCGAGCAGATCTTGGAAGCGATGCTGGTCATCAAGGTCGTCGCTGTCCGCCCACTGCGCCGTGTCGTGCTGTTCGACATCGCCTTCGCACAAGATCGCGTGGGGCTCCTCGCGCAGGTTCGCGAACGAGTACACCATCGCGTCGCGCAGCATCCAGCCCGAGGCCCGCACCCCGCGATCCGACAGCGCCTTGCCCGCCGCGCGGTAGTCCCCGCCGAAACGGCTGGTGGCGACGTACACCGAGGAGGGCATCTCGGCGACCTGCAGCAGATTGGTCGTGAGCGTCTCGGTGATCGACGGCGGGCGCAGATAGAGCCCTGACTCCTTCGGCATCCCCAACCGCATCAGCGCCGCAGCCGCGTCGCGGTCGAACCGCTGCGTGCGCTTGTCCACGTGCACGGTGCGCCCCGCACGACTCGCGGCATCGGGGAACGCCGCCTTCACATCGACCCACCACGCCTCGTCCTGGTCGGGGTGGGAAAAGACCAGGATCACCGGGGCGTTGCCGGACAGCCACATCTCCAGGTCCCGCTGGTCACACGGGTAGCGGAAGCCGTCGGCAGTCTCTGCGGGGAAGGGCCGCTCCTGGGCCTTGCTTTGAACCAGAAGGGTCAGGTTCAGCACGGCACCGCTGCCCGCCTCGATCAGATCGATGTGGCCGTCGATCCCGTGGTCGACCCGGCGGGGATGGAAGAGATAGCCCATCTGCAGACAGCGGGTCTCGATGAGGGCCACGCCCTTTTCGCCGATCAACGTCTGCCGCGTCATCGTCTTGCGGTCGGCCACCGTATCGTCCTTTCCGGATCGCGCGCACCCGTGGCTCGGGTGTGCGGTCTCCCGGTTTAGTACGGTACGCGGCGGCACCGACAGATCTCCGCATTGCTGCTCGAAGGACCACCGGGGTGACTCGGATGGAGCGCCCCGATGGCAGCGCAGGCAGGGCCCGTTTAGCGTCGGGAGGGTGACGACGAAGACGGCGGGCGGTACGGGCCGGTCGGCGGCGGCCCGCAAGGCAGCCGAGGCCGTGGCCCGGCGCGCCGCGGAGTTTCAGAAGCGGGAGAAGGAACTGCTGGCGCTGGCCACCGAGTTCCACGTCGCGGTCGACAAGGCCGAGAAGGTGCGCGCGGACTCCGAGGCGAAAGCCGCGCGCCTGGTTCAGGACGCGGACGCGAAAGCCGCCGTGCTGCGAGAGAAGGCGGGCGCGGATGCAGCGGGATTCGACGAGCAGGCGCTCGCCGCGGTACGTAGGATGATCGAATTCGGTGAGAGCCGCGACGCGATCATGCAGATTACAGGCTGGCCAGCGGCCAGAATCCGCGAGGCGCAGCGTGCTGACGGCGGGCGCCGGGCAAGCTGACAGTTTCCCGAGGGAGCCGCCCGTGCCGGTCATGACAGCCGGGCACCGGGGCGCGCGGGGCGCCGTGCGTTCGCGACGGCCGTCGGGGAAATGCGCGGGTTCGAGCGTGTGTATCCCGCGTACGGGCCGCGTACCTGACCCGCACGGCTGCGCACACCCAAAAAGAGCGGGATCCAACCGCACTGCAATTGGATCCCGCCCCTGGCGGCAACGGTCAACCTGGCCCCGGCGGCGCGCCGACAAGGCTTTCGAGCCAGCGGCTTGCCCCGTAGTCGCGGGCGGTGAACTGCTGCACCGGGCGCAGCCGGGAGCCGTCCGGTGTCCGGTCGATCAGCGAGAGCAGGTGGACGGTCGCCTGCCCCGCGGGCCAGACCCCGGTGGTGACCACGCCCTCGATCCGGTCGGGCAAATCACCGGCACGCGGAAGGTCGTCCGGCGCGAGGTACTCGATTCCTTCCGGCGGGGCGGAGACGAACCCGACCCAGGCCTCGCAGGTGAACACAGCAGCGACCGCGCCGATCGCCGAAGCGCGCCGACGCAGCAGTACGTGGCCCGCGCCACTCGGTTTCCCGTCAGGCAGCACGACCGCCTCGGCGACGTCGGACGAGGCGAGCAGTAGCAGTTGCGGCAGAGCGAAACCGCCATCGAGGTGGGTCAGTTCGCCTGCGCGATGTAGGCGCGTGCAGACCTGTTTGAGAAGAGCCTCAGTGAAGGCCATGGGGTGCGGCTTTCGGTTCAGCCGGACCGCCCACATGGCATCCACCTGGTGCGGGTGCCATGTGGGCGGTCCGAGGCGAGGGACGGGTCAGGCTCCGGCCTGCGTCGCGCGGTAGCGGACTCGGCGCGGCTCCTCGCACGTCAGTTCGACTCGGTTTTTCGCGAGCAGCTTGTCGAAGTTGTTCGCGACCGCGCCGCCGGAGCGGCCCAGCGCCTTGCCGACCTTGGACGAGGTGAACTCCTCGTCCGGGTGGGCGGCCAGATAGTCGGCCACCATGGCCTCCAACTCTCCCTTGGCCAGGCGTCGCGGCGCTGCGGCCTCGGCTTCCGGCTCCGGTGCCGCCGGGGCATCGCCAGTTGGCGCTGCGGTATCGGCCGGGTCGGTGTCGTCCGGCACCGGCTGCGAATCGTCCGTGCCAGCGCGCTGCGTGGCCTCGGGCTCGCCAAGCTGGTTCTCGCGCTGGTGTTCCCTCTCGTCAGCGGCGTCGGACTCAGGGGCCGGGTCGGGTTCGGCGGGTACTTTGTCGGCTTCGCGTGCGAGCTCGGCGTCAGTGGTGTCCTGCACGACGGTTTCCGCATCAGCGTCCGGTGCGTCCGCGTCGGGAGCCTCGGCCGTGTGCGTTGCGGCGGTCGCGGGTTCGCCCTGGCTGGCATCGGCGGGGTTGTCGAGCCTATCGGTGGTCGCGGTGCCGGTCGGTTCGGGCTGAGCATCTTCGCTGTGGCCCTGCTCTGTTGCGTCGGGCTGCGCGGCGAACCAGAGGTCGGGGGCACGGCGGCCGTCGGTGCGCTCAGCGGACTGTCGTCGCGCAAGGCCCAGGCCCTCGAGCCCGGTAAGGACCTTGCCGGTTGTGGAACGGCCAAGCTCGGCGCGCTCGGCGAGCCTGGCGACGGTCTCCCCACGTTCGGCGGACAGGATCACGAGCATCGCGCTCATGGACGGGGTCATGGTCGTCGTGGTGTCTGTTTCGGGCATGGTTCTTCCCTGGTCATGGAGGTGATTTCGGGTGGTCATGCCCCGGCCGGGGCGCGTTCGGCGAGAAGCCGACGCTACGTCCGTCCGCTCGGCACGTGCTAGCGGGTGCGTCATCACGGGGCGGCGTACACAGATCAAGCCATCGAAGCCACGATGAAGTCAAGCGGCCCGTTACCGCGGCGATAAATGCGCAGGTCATGGCCGTTGTTGTCACGTCTGCTGATGGTTGGCGGAGACGGCGGGAGATAGTCGGTGAGTGCCTGGATGAGGTGTTAGCCCTTTTTTACGGTGGCTACGATTCGCCACCGCTACCGCGTTGCGACGGGAGTGGGCTGGTAGCACTCACCGCGCTACGTGGGAAATATCCGTTGCTCACAGCCGGGGTTAGGTCAGACTTGGCAGGTGAACGCCGACACTCATCTGCCGCGCACCGGTGCGGTGTCTCCAAGGACCATCAGCATCATCGCGGAGGCGCTGAGCGTGCCCTTTACCGCCTCGGAAATCAATACGCTGTTTGCGAAAGTTGAGTTGACAGACGGTACCGCTCCCAGGCTTATGAGCAAGATCGAGCTCATCCGACGGACGCTGCTAGAAGCGCGCGAAGAGCCGGGAGGTGAGCAGCGCATCAAGGATTTCCTGTGTCTGGCGATCGAACGCTGCAAGCTGTTCTTCAGCGACCTCGAACCGATCAGCTCCGCGCTCGCAAGCGACGGCCTCGAACTGCAGGTCGTGAACTTTTCGAAGGGCTCGCCTGGGAAGACACGTGCTCGGGTGCTTCCGGTTGAGCCGTCGGCCGCACCCCTGCATACCGAAATCACGGCGCTTGAGGCGGAGTTGGGGGCTCGCGGGTACATCGAGGCCCTGGATCGCTACGGAGCCGCCGTGAAGCACTTCGCGGCGCAGGACCATACCTCCTCGAACGCACAGTTGCGGGCTGCGTTGGAGAGCCTGGTCGTCCACTTGGCGATCGACCACGTGGGCTACCTCGACGACGGTCGAGCCAACCAGGGTGCAAAGGCGATCAAGGCGCTGCGTAACCCCACGTCGCCCGGACAGCCGAAACCGGCACTCGTAGCTGGCCAGCCGCTGCCCGACGATGACGGAGGCCTGCTGCTCCAGGGCGTCTGGGGTATCTCGCACACGGGAGGTTCGCACCCCGGAGCATCAGACGCGCAGGAGTCCCGCACCCGGATGCAACTAGTTACCGCCACGGCTCATCTCCTGCTACGCCACTTTCCTAGAACCTCGTAGCACGCTACCTGGTGTGGTGGCAGGGTTCTCTATTACTACTGCTGTGTGGCCACTGCGGTGATTGTGGCTCAATGGTGTGCGGTGTGGACTTGCAGCTCGTCCTGGCGCTGTGACAGGGCTCTCCTCCTATGAGGTCGGGCAGCGACATGCGGGAGTTCGTCTAGGCGAAGTCGGCCTCGGTGGCGTGGAGGAATTCGTAGTGCTGAGCGACCTCAGCCAGCGCCCTTCGGGAGAGATGGCGTGCCTGGTCGAGATCGCGTGGCGGGGCTGCGGTGACGGCGATGCTCATGCGTTCGACGTGGTCTCGCCCGCCGTCGCCGAGCGTTTCCAGATCGACGTACCGTTCCAAGGGCGGATAGGACTGCGAGGACTTCCGGTCGGTAGCCAGGATGAACTGGCTGGCCGGGGGCTTGGTGTAGCGGATCGGCCGCTGCACGCCGGCCGCCGCAGGCAGAACGACGGCGGCAGTGTGCCAAGCAATTGCGAAAAACTCGCCGACCTCCGCGGTGGAGATGCGCAAGTCCCCGGCCGGCGGGGCCCCGGCGTCGTCGAGAGCAGCACTCCACGACTTCAGATCGTGGACTTCGAGTTCGACCCAGGTCTCGACGTCCGTACTCCCGAACTTGCCTAGCTGCATGAACACGTGCACAAATAGCACGACCCGCCCGTCGCGCCCGACCAGGTCGCACACATAGCTCAGCCATTCGCGGGCGTTGCGGTTCGGCCCTTTACGCCATGGCCCCGGAGTCAGTTCGGCGCCGCGTGCCGCGGACAGAGCGCGCAGAAAGCACGTCAGTGCGCTGTCGGCGAGCAGGGCGAGCAGCGCGTCATGGCGCTGTGCGGTCAGGGCGCGTTCGTCGTCCTTTTCGAGTGGGAGCACGCAGACCACGCGCATGCGCAGCCGCTCGCTGATCGAGTCACGGTCCCACGACGCCGCCTCGGGAATCGGGTTCATGCCGAAGGCCGGCTTCGGTTCCCACTCCCAGGGATCGCCGACTGCGTCGCGCAGAAGCCGTCCTTCGCCCCAGGTCCCGCCGGTCAACTCGACGCGCAGCGCGTCGGCGTCAATGCGTCGGGTCGCCTCCTTTCCGGGCACGGGGTAGCCCAAGGCGGTGCGAGGATGCTCGTTCAGCGCGGCCTGACCCGCCGTGCGCAGCGCGTTCCAGATCTTTCCGTCAATGGCGACTACCTCTCGCCCCTCCAGCGCGCAGAGCGCCCATCCGTACTCTGATGCCGCGGAGTCGTAGTCTCCTGCACGACTCCGGGCCCGTCCACGTACGCCGGGCCGCGCGCATCGAGGATGGAGACGGGATGCCGTATGCCGTCCGTGCTGGTGACGGTCAGGTTCGTGAGGTCGTTGACCGCTCTGCGGAATGGTCCGGTATACCCCGGGACTCCCTCTCCCACGCCGTAGCGCAGCTCAGCGGCGGTGCCGCGCCTTAACGGCACCGCGAGCAGTGCTACACCGGCCAGCGTCAGCAGCAGCGGCACGAGCATCCATGCGGTCGGCCACCACCAGCAGTACCCCGGTTTCGAGCCCTGCAGGCCCTCGAAGATGCTCGCGACCCCGACCAGGCAGGTCAACCCGGTCCCGATCATCGCCCACGCGGTGCCCGGTGAGATGCGCTCTGAATACGGCCACGTCACGGCCGAACCTTACCGGTGGCGGCCCGTGGGCCGTAGATGCTCGGTCCATGTCTTTCATACGGCGGTGACACGCTGATGCGAACTCGTGATCTTGTCCGGTCTGGACCAGTATGGGGCCGATCTGCCTATTATGATCATCGCCTAGTCTCGCCTCCCTGGATTGGGTGACCCGGGATGTGTAGCGGACGGGGCGACCCACGGAAACATCACGTCACCCAACGGGGAGTAGGTTCGGATGGAGCTGGACAACATACGCGAGCTGACGCGGCGCATCCACGGCACGTGGACCTTGTCGATCCTCGCCCATCTGTCCGCCAACGGGTCCGCGAGCTTCACCGGGATGCTCGATGAGCTTGGGCACCCGGACACCGGCGCCCGGATCGGCCGTCAGGCGTTGTCGAAAGCGCTGGCCACGCTGCGCGAGCGCGAAGTAGTCATGCGCGATGAGGCCACGGCCTACCGGCTGACCACGGGAGGGTGCGAGCTGGTGGCGCTGTTGCAGAGGCTTGAGGCGGCCTACGCCGAGGTGGCGGCCGAGGCGGCCACACAGCGCGGCCCGGCGCGGGTCGCGATCCCGCATCCGTGCCTGGCCACGGCCTGAGCTGTTTGAACGACGCCGCGTCCGGCCAGGCGCCTTACCCTCGTCCCGACTGTCCGGAGCTGTTAACAACCTCGGCGAGATGCTTCGCACCCTCCGGCTGCGGATCGTGGCTCACGAGGCCCGGACGAGGGTGGCGACGCCGTTGCCGCCGACCGCGTCGGGCAGGCGGCGGCTCTCCTCGATGCTCGCCACGAGCTGCGCGTGACGTGGCAGCCGATCCATGGTCGCGGTCGCCGGGGGTCCTTGATGTCTTGGCTAGGAAGCCCGGGCTCGGCTGAGCCCGTGGTCGTGCTCAGCGGTGCTTGCTCGCCGGGTCGCGGATCGGGCGGGGGCCTGGGCTGGGGGTCGTCTGGTGGTGGCGCGGGCGATGGTGGCCATGGTCTCCGGTGCCGGGCTGAGCCCGTCGGCGCCGAGGCGGGTCAGGAGCAGGTCGCGGGTGGCCAGGGCGTCAGCGCGGCGTCCGAGGCGCCCTTGGGCCGTGATGACCTGCCGGTAGACCTCTTCATTGTCGTCGATCTGCAGGGCGCGTTCCCACCAGTCGAGGGCGGTCTCGAGGTCGCCCGCCTGGTCGGCGAGCTGGGCGAGGAGGGTGGCGGTGGCCAGCGCGTCGCGTCGGGCCATCGCGCGGGGCGCGATCATCCACTCGTCGTCGTGTCCGGTGAGTAGGTCCCCGTCGTAGAGGGCGAGGGCGGCGGTTGCCGCGGCGGCGCGTTCGCCAGGGTCGCGAGTCTGTGCGGCCAGGGCACGGAGTTGGCGGAAGGCCGCCAGGTCGACGCCAATGGTTTGCAGGTTGAGCCGATAACGGTGGTTGGCCTGGGTGACATACCGGCCAGGGTTGGTTCCGGTGTCGCCGCAGCGCTGTTTCAGGGTGCGGCGTAGGTCGTAGATCGCGTTTTTCACGGTGACGCGCAGGGCTTGGTCGTCTTGGTCGGGCCAAAGGGTGGCGAGGTCTTCGGCGTGCTGGCCGTGCTGGCCGTGCTGGTAGGCGACGGCGAGTTTCATCGCGGCGCGCCAGGCGTCGGCGCGCAGCCGCGCGTCCACGGTTCCGGTCGGGGTGGTGATCGCGCGCACGCCGAGGACCTTGATGCGGACTGGGCGCTGCTCGTACTCGTCGAGGATCTGCGCGATGCGGTCCGGGACGGGCTCGCGCGCCGCCACGAGCACGTTCGCCGCCGGCGGTGGGACCGCTGCGGTGGTGTCCGGCTCGGGGGCGGTGCCGGCCATCTCGTGTGGCTCGGCGGCCTGTTCGGAGGGGCTGCCCGGTTCGACGGCGGGTGGCTCCACGTGCTTGGCTTCCGGGTCCGCGGCTGCTTCGGGGCCGTTGGGCTGCTCCTGGCGCTGGTCGGGGTCCGGTTTCCAGCCCGGGATCGCGAGGTTGCCGTGCGGGTCGGGGGCGGTCGGTGGCTGCCCGGCGCACAAGGTCTCGCCGGTGGCTTCGTATAGAAGCGCGAGGGTGTCGGTGAGCTCCCGGGTGGTGAGGTGGAACGCGCGGGTGCTGGTAGTGATGCTGTCGCCGGTGGCGGTGCCGTCTGCGTTGATGGTCCAGGCGGGGATGCCGGGGTGTTCGCCGAGCAGGACCGCGTGGGCCCGTAGGCCGGGTGCGGCGTGGAGGGTAGCGGTGAGCCGGGCTGCGTGTTCGGGGCGGGCGACGGTGAGCAGGATGACGGGCGGGTGTTCGTCGTCGTCGAAGTCGGGGGTCTGTTCGAGGGCGTCGGCGTCGTGCTCGGCGAGTAGTCGGGTGCGGTGCGCGACGTACTGCTCGAGTCGGGCGAGCGCGTCCTCGGGGGTGGTGGCGAGCTCGAGGTCGGGAACGTGCTCGAGGTGCGCGGGCAGTCGGGTTTCGGGGACCTGGAGCAGCAGGGCTGCGTCCTTGCGGGCGAGCAGGAGCCGGGCACCGTCGCGCCGGTGCTCGAGAGCAGTCAGCACGGTGGCCGCCAGTGCGCGGGCCGCGGCGAGGGCGCCGGGCCCGGTCAGTGCGATCGCCTCGCCGAGGTCCTGGAGCGTGAGAATCCTCCCGTCGTCGGTCGCGACTGGGATCCGGACTGGCCCCGTGTCCTGCGGGCCGTCCGAGTTCGGGTCCGGTTCTTCTTCTGGCGGGAGGAGGATGTAGCCCTCTTGCTGCTCGACTCCAGCGGTCTCGGCTGGTAGGGAGGTGGTTGGGGCGCCGAAGGCGTCGAGTTCGTCCTGGTCGATGCTGCCGGTGGAGGTGGGGCGTAGCGGGACGGTGATGGTGGCGGGACCTTGCGGGATCTGGTCGGGGGTGGGCCAGTAGCAGGTGCCGTACCAGCGGCGCAGTCGGCGGGCGCGGCGGTAGGCGAGCATGACGGCGGCGAGGGCTATGCCGGCGAGTGCTCCGCCGCCTGCCAGATCGACCCAGCCGGGTATCGCCGCACTGTGGCCTCGTTCCCGCGTGGGCGCCGAGGGAGCCTGCGTGCGGCGCGAGGGAGCGTTCGTGTCCTGACGTTCTGGTGCGGTGTGCGTCGCGATGGGCGCGGGCGTCGGTGTGGCGGGTGCGGTTGCGCTCGTGCCGCCGCCGAAGAGGCTCGACTCGGGTGTTGCGGCTGTGCTCGGCGCGGTGGTGGCTGTGCGCGGGCTGTTCGTTGGTTGCGGCGTTGCCGGGGGCGGGGTGGTGGCGTGATCGGCGGGGGTGGTGCGCAGGACCCAGCCGGGCATGATCAGGCCGGGATCGGTGAATCTGCGTCCGTCGGGCTGGGTGGTTCCGGCGTTGTCGGCGTAGAGCTGGTGCCAGTCGTTGCCGTTGCCGTAGTCGGCTTTGGCGATGTCGTAGAGGTTGTCTCCGGGTACGACGGTGTGCGTCAGTTCGGCCGGGTGCTCGAGGGACACGCCGCTCGCTGAACTGCTGGTGGTGTCGGTCTGCGCGGCGCCGGGGGTGGCGAGCGCGCTGGCAGCGACGGAGGCGCGGACCGGCACCGTGGGTGTGGTCGCGGCCTGGGCGGGGGCGGCGGAGCGGGCCATCAGCGCGGTGATGCCGATAGCGGTGAGCAGTACGACGGCCAGGGCCTGGGTCGGGCGCAGGCCCGGCAACGGCGGGACCTCGACCCCGCGCAGCAGCCCGAGTAGCTCGGCGGTGAAGGAGACGGTGATCAGCAGCCAGAGCAGCCAGATGAGGATCGCGATCGCGTTGAGATATAACTGGTCGCCTAGCAGCGGGCTGGTGACGTCGGTCTCGAGCCCGGTGGGGGAGGGCAGTTGGTGCGGTAGCGGCCAGCCGATGTACCGGATCAGCCCGTAGGGCAGGCCCGCGAGCAGGAAGACGGTGACGGAGCCGGCGAGCAGGCCGCGCAGCACCTGCGCCAGGACGCGAAAGGCGCGGGCTATCTGGCGGGCGGGTGCGGGTGCGCTGCTCATGGGGACCTCTGGGGCTCGGTGCTGGGTGCGTATGGGCGGGTTGGGTTGGATCGGTCAGCCTGCTTGTTCGGCGGTCGCGGTGGCGGTGGCGTGCTCGGTGAACGAGTCGATGCCGATGGCGGCGAGGATCTCGGTGGGTTGCTGGTGGGTGACGGTGACGGTCACGACCTCGCCGTTGACCGTGACGGTGCCGGTGTCGCCGGTGGCGGCCAGATAGTTTTGGGCGGCGGTGACGGCGGCGCCGGTGTTCAAGATCGCCTGGCCGGTAGAGCGGAAGACGGCGAGGTCGATCTGCTGGGCGCCCGCGCGTGCCGCCTCCTGGGCCTCGTCGAGCGCGGTGACCCGGCCGGCCAGGGCGCGTCCGCCGTCGAAGACGAGGCCGGCAAGGATGAACAGGGCGCCGACGATGATGACGGTGAACGCGGTCACGACGCCGTCTTCGCCGGTGCCGGTCGCGGTCGCCCGGGCGCGCAGTCGCCGGGCGATGCGAGAAATCAGGGTCCTCATCCGCCGGTCACTGCGCCGGTGGCCGCGCCGTAGCGGTCGACGACGCTGGAGGAGGACGCGCTGATTGTGCGCACCCCGGGAATGGCGATGCCGGAGAGGTCTGAGAGGTTCACGGTGCACGAGACGGTGACGCTGACCATCGCGCCCGGACTCAGGCTGCCGACGTCGGCGGACACGTTCACGGCCTGGCAGGTGGTTCCGGAGCCGGTCAGGGCCTCGCCGGCGGCCTGGCTGGCCGCTTGTTCGGCGGCGCCGGGGGTGGCGGCGAGGGTGGCTGCGCGCGCCGCGGCGTGCGCAGCATCCTGGATCTTGATGCTGGCGTCCGAGGCCCGCCCGAGACCCACGATCAGGAGCAGCAGCAGCACGAAGATCGGGACGACCAGGGTGAGTTCGGCCGCGACGCTGCCGCGCTCGGGCTCGGCGGCCAGATGCGCGTGCCGCGCGCGTAGCGCCCGGGCGAGGCCGGTGATCCGGCGTCGGCGCCGCTGGCGGTGGGGGTCGCGGGATATCACGGCGTGAGGGTTTCGATCGGGGAGCTGGCTTGCGCCGTGATGCGGGGGTGCCAGCCGGGGATGAGTGATTCCGGGTGCCCGGTGACCACGACGGTGGCTTGGGCGCCGTTGTAGGACACGGTGACGGTGCCGTCGGGCAGCTCGGCCGAGGCGAGCTGGTGCAGGGCCTGCTCGCCGTCGGCCTGGCCGAGCCCGGGGCTTGCTCCCTGGGCGCGGGCGGCGTTGACGGCTTCGGCCGCGGCAGTCTGTGCGGCCTGCTGGGCGGACCAGATCAGACCGAACTGGACGATGACCATGATCAGCAGGGCGAGCAGCGGGGTGGCGATCGCCAGCTCCGCGGCGACCGCGCCGCGCTCACCGTCTTCGGTCAGCAGGCGAAGCCGTCTGGCGACGACGTTGCGTGCTGCGCGGGGCGCGAGCTTCGCAGATATCACGATGGTCCTCTCTCGGTCATGGCGTGATCGGCTGCCGCATAGGGCGGGGTCCGGGCGGGCATGAGGGCCGGTGTCCGGCGGGCGCCCTAAGCGGCCCGGGCCCCGCGGAACGACGGCAGCAGACATCAAATTCAAGGATTTGGTATCAGCCCATGTTTATGCTGTTGGCCTTCGTGGTGATCTTGTCCACGATGATGCCGACGATGGCGATGGTGGCGATGACCATCAGGCCGATCACGATCACGGTCTCGGCGGTGTAGCCGGCCTCCTTCTCCTCGCGCAGGAGCGCGAAGCGGTCCTTGAGTACCGAGATCAGGAACATCAGGGGCTGGATTTCGGAGAACATGAAGATGGTGCCTTTCTCGTGGTGCGTTCCGGTCGGTGTGCTCGCCGCACGGGGTCTGCCCGCAGGCCGGTGGTCTGCGGAAGTCGGTGGCCGGCGCGCCGGCGCAGGTGCGCTCGGTGCCGAGGCGCTGTCGCGGGGTCGGCGCGATTCCCGGGGTTTACTCGGGAATCGCGAACCTAGACCAACCTCAGAGTGCTGACATGACATGGCTGATAGCCGGGTAGGCGATGAAGAGCATGAAGCCGGCGAACATTACGATCACCGGCAGGCTCATACGTTCGGTGGCCTGCTGGCTGGCGGCGTCCGCGTCCGTGAGGGCCGCGGTGCGCAGACCGCCGGCTTTGGATGTGAGCGAGGCCCGGACTTTCGCGCCTTCGGAGCCGGCCAGGGACAGCGAGGCGGCCAGTTCCTGGAGCGCGGGGACGTCGAGTTCCTCGCCGAGCTGACGCAGGGTGGTCCACGGCGCGGTGCGCGAAAGGCGGGCTGCGGCAAGTGCCCGGCGTATGGTGGCGAACGCCCAGCCCTCCCCGACCCGTGCGGCCTCGCCCAGGGCCGCCTCGACCCCGGCGCCTCCGGACAGGGAGATCACCACCAGGTCGAGGTAGGCGGTCAGCGCGTGCCGGAACTCCTCCCGCCGTCCCTGGGCTTCTTGCCGCACGGACAGGTCGGGCACGTAGAACCCGGCCGCGGCGAGCCCGAGCGCGCCCCAGACCGGGATGACCCACGGCAGGGGCAGTCCGAGGACGGCGAGCACCGTCCAGGCCACCGGCGCGAAGATCAGCCCGGAGATTGCCAGCACGGCCTTCTCGGCCAGGTGGCGCTGAGGTGCGCGTTCGAGAACCGCGAGGTCGCGGGAGATCTTCGCGCCGGGCAGGTTCGCGGCGGCGAGCATCCGGCCCATCGGCGCGCCCAGACGAGCGGCCCAGCCGCCGCCGTCCGCAGCCAGGATCGGGGCTTTGACCGGGGGCCGGTTGAGCGCGGCGAGCGCTTCGGCGAGGGTGGGGGACGTAGGCACGGCCCAACGCAGGAGCAGGGCGATCCCGAGGCCGAAGACGGCCCCGGCCGTCATGAGGTACAGGTTCATGACAGGCCCCTGTTCTGCCCGGGCTCCGGTGCGGCGTCGAGGCGGGTGAAGAACCGGGTCGGAGCCTTGCCTCTGGAGATCTTCCCGAGCCACATGGTCCCGGCGCCGAAGAGCCCCGCGACCATGAGCAGCACCAGTTGCCCGGCCGGTGTGTCGTAGGGGGCGAGATAGCTGCGGTTGAGCAGGATCAGCCCGACCGCGATCGCGAGCACCGTGCCGACGATCATCCGGACGGTGGTGCGGTGCCGGGCCCGGTCCGCGGCCGTGCGCATCCGCAACGCGGCCTGGGCGCGGCAGGACGAGGCCAGCTCGCCGAGCGACTCGGCGAGATTGCGCGACTGCTGGCGCGAGGAGAGGATCAGCGCTGCGACAATCATGTCCGCGGTCGGATCGTGCAGGTCCTGAGCGAAGACCTTGAGCCCGTCCTCGAGCCGGGCCCCGCCACCGATCGCCGCGGCCAGGGCGGCGACCTCCTCGCGGATCGGGGCGGGAGAGGCGGAGGCGGTCGCCAGGATCGACTGCTCCAGCCCGGCGGCGGCCGAGAGGGTGTCGCGCAGCATCTCCGCCCACGTCGCGATCGCCTCGATCCTCGCGATCTCTACCTTGGCCGTGGTATCGCGCCCGATCAACGCCGGCAGGAACCAGCAGCCAGCCGCGGCGAGTATGGCGGCCACCGGCCAGCCGGTGAACAACCCGGCCACCACGCCCGCGCCGAGCGCGATCCCGGCCCGTCGCCACAGCACCCGGTCATGCAGGTAGGAGTGCCAGATCTCGAGGCGGCTCGGCCCGAAGCCCTGCTCGGCCTGGCCGGGCGTGTCGGCGAGGGCGCGCAGGATCAGCAGCAGCCCGCCGGCCACAGCCAGGGCCGCGAGTACCAGCACGATCATCGAGGGGGTCACTTGGTCCACCCCCGCTCGAATCCGGCCGGGTCGGCCCCGGCGCCGATCAGCTTCTCGACGGTCTCGGCGCGCCACCCGTACGCGAACGCCGCGCGCCCCGACGCGTCGGGACGGTAGACCTCGTTGCTGGCCACCTGGATGCCGTCGGCCCCGGTCACCTCCCGCACCCCGGTGATAAACCGCGCTCCGGCCTTGTCCCGGCCCACGTGCACGATCACGTTGACCGCGCCCGCCACCAGCAGGTTGGTCGCCTCCAAGGTCAGCTTCTCCGGCGCCTGCGCGCCGTAGGACTGGAAGCGCTGGAAGACTCCGGCCGTCGAGTTGGCGTGGACGGTGGTCATAGACCCGTCATTGCCCTGCGACATCGCGTTGAGCATCGGCACCAGTTCGTCGCCGCGTACCTCACCGACGATCACCCGGTCTGGGGACATCCGCAGCCCCATCCGCACGCACGCTGCCTGGGTGATCGCCCCGAAGCCCTCCAGGTTCGCCTCCCGCGCCTGCAGCGCGACCGCATTCGGATGCGACTCAAGGTCCTTATGCAGGTTGAGTTCGAAGGTGTCCTCGATGGTGATCAAGCGCTCGTGCTCCGGGATCTCGGCGGCAAGGGCTCGCAGCAGCGTCGTCTTGCCCGCGTTCGTGCCGCCCGCGATCACGATGTTCAACCGGGCGCGCACCGCGGCGGCCAGTTGGTCGGCCAGCTCCGCCGAGCACGTGCCCAGCTTTGCGAGCTGGCTCAAGGTCGTACGCTTGAGCCGGCGCGGGGGCGTTCTGATCGAGGCCGAGGGGCGTTCGGAAATGTCCATCACCGCGAACAGCCGCGAGCCGTCCGCCAGCGCGAGGTTCAGATGCGGCGAACCCCGGTCGAACCGGCGCTCCTCGCTGCCCGATCGGGCAGCGAGCATCCGGAGCATGTCGATCAGCTCCTGATCCGAGGACGCGACCGGCCCGACCCGCACGCCCTTCTCCCGCACGGTGTCTACAAACACGACGTCCGCACCATTTGCATAGATATTCTCTATGTCGGGGTCGTCCAGCAGCGGCTGGAACCCGCCGAAACCAAACAGCGCATCGAACACCGACGTCGCCACCCGCTCCTCGGCCGCCGTGTCCAACACCGGCTCGCCCGCGCTGATCGCGGCCGAAGTGCGAGCGGCCAGCGCGGTGTTGATCAGCTCCCGGCCCTTCGCCTCGCGCTCGGAAACCGGGATCGGATCGTCCCCGGCCCAGCTGGCAAGCTCCTCACCGACCTGCTCGCGCAGCGCGGCGATCACCCGGGCCTCCAGCAGCCCGGGGGCAGTCGTCTCATAGATCTGGGTCACGCTGCGCTCCTCGATATCTGCAAGCCTTGAAGTTCGGTGCCGGGCTGTTCGGAGCCCAGTTCGGGCACGGCGTCGGGAAGGGTGTGGTGCGCGGCGATCTCAGCGGCCAGCTCGCGCGCTGCCTTGGGCAGCGCGAACCCAGCCAAGCCGCGCTCGCCTCCCGGCAGCACCAGGGAGATCACTGACCGCACAGCCCGGGCCGGGACGGCAGACCCCAGACCGTGCCGCGCGGCAGTGCCAGACAGTGCTGCCGCGCCTTCGCTGTCGTGCGGCAGGTGCGCCCAGACCCGCATCCGCATCGATTCCTGTACCTCGGCGGCGCCGAACCCCAGCCCGGACAGCACCAGCCCGAGCTGCGTGCCCGTCGCCTCGGCCCGCACCGCCAGCGCGTCAAGGCCCTTGGCCAGCCGGTCGCACTCGTCCAGGCTCGGGCGCGCTACCAGGAGGGCCAGATCCGCCGCGGCCACGATCCGATGAGCCGGTGAGCCAGGGTCGAGCCGCCCACAGTCGGCGATCACGACCACCTGAGGGTCGTCGGCCAGGTTCGCCCAGAGCGGCAAGCCGTCGCCGGTCAGCAGCTCGAGCGCGCCACCGGCCTGCTCGGCCGTGGCCGGCGCGGCGATCACCGGCAGACCGCCGGGCAGCAGTTGGGCGTGGTCGAAGGCGACCTGCACCCCGTGCTCGCGTCGGGCCGCGGCTGAGAGCGAAACCAGCCCGGGCGCAGGCTCGAGCGCGAAGCGCGCAGCCAGATCGCCTCCGGCCGGATCCACCTCGACCAGCACCACCCGCTGCTCGCCCGGCCACATTGCCGCGAGCGCGAGCGCGGCGGTGGTAACCCCCGGGGAAGCCTTGAACGATCCGAGCGCGATCAGCATCACTGCCCCCCGGACGGGAGCACGATCAGCTCGGCCGCATCCGCCGGGATGGCCGCGATCTGCCCGGCAGCCGCCGTCGCAGCCTGCAGCGAGACCTCCATATCACCCGACGAGTTCGCCGCAGCGGTCACCGACAATACCGTCGCGGTCGGCAACGCCGCCACCGACACCGCGCTCGCGCTCTGACTCGCGGCGGTCACCGTGGCCACCGCCACCATCGCCCCCGGCGCCAGCTGCGACGGAAACGCCCCCGGCTTGACCTCGAGGGCCACCAGCGCCTGCCCGGCCGCCGGCACCGAGCCCGAACCCAGATCCGCCAAAGACACGAGCGTCCCAGCCGGCAGACTCACCCCGGCGACGTGCCCGATGACCTGCGAAGCATCCGAGACCGGGATCAGCGGGACCGAGGAGTCCGCCGCCACCTGCACACTGCGCAGATCATCCACCGTGATCACCTGACCGGCCGTGACCGAGGACTTCAGCTCGATCACCGAGGTACGCCCGCCCAGGTGTGAGTACGCCAGAGCGAACGCACCCGCCCCGGCCAGAGCGAGCACGGCGCCGATCGCCAGGAACGGACGCGTCCGGCGACGCGGCGCCACCGCCAACCGGGAAGCACCGGGCGCTGCAGAGGCGGGCGGTTTCGCGCCCTTACCTATCCGCGCGGGACGCGAAGAAGACAAGGAGGTAGCCATGAAGGAGCCTTACGAGAGAACCCGGGCCGTCAAGGCCCGCGAATGGAAAACGGGGGAGTGGGTGGATCAGCCGCCGGTCACCAGTGCACGCGACTGCTCCACGCGTACCTGTTCGCTGGCCATGGTCGTCAGATTGTTGAATGCTCCCGTCTGGCCGCCGCCGGCCCAGGTCACTGTCCACCCGATCGTCGCGCTCACGGTGTAATCTCCGCTGCCCGACGCCTCGGTATAGGTATGCCCGCACGTGGGCGAGGCGGCCGTGGGCGAATCAGTGCTCGTGTACGGCGTTCCGGGACCGGTGCACGTCGAGCTTGAACCATCGCCCCATGACCAGGTCACCGACACCGGAGTAGCTGTCGCCGTGACCGACTCACCCGGAACCGACGCCGTCGCCGACGCCGCGGCGAACACGCTACTTGGCAACCAACTCCACATCGGGACGTACACCAGCTGGGGCTGGCCGGGAGCCGGGTTCGTCTCGATCAGCGGTTTCGCCAGCTTCAAGTTCTTCGCAGCCTCGGCCGCGAGCACAGCCGGGGCGGGCGGGGCAGCAGTTGCCGTGGGAGCCGCTGGGAGCCACACCACCGTCGTCGTCGTAGTCGCGATACTCCGTCCGGCCTCGATGTCGTCCGGACACGTCATCAGATACCAGGCGCCCTTCTGGCCGCTGTGCGCGTCGGTGCCTGTTGGCGGCTGGTATCCCGGATCGACTTGGTACGTGCACGCCCCGTTGATCAGGGTTGCCGTCGATGTGGGCACGGGGTCGGAACCTGAGCCTCCGGACCCGGTGTGGTCAGCTGGCTCACTGGGAGATGGAGCGCTTCCTGATTGGTTCGGAGAGCCCGGAGTCGAGACGGTCACTGTGCACGTCTCGGTCGAAGCATCGCAGGAGGTGCCAGTGCCCGTGTTCGCGAACGCGGCCTGGGTGCATGAGACGAGCAGCACCGCGACGCAGGCGAAAGTCAGAGTCGATCGGGATATCATGATCAGCACGTCCCGACCTTCTGGATGTAGAGCTGGCTCACCTTCCAGGCGCCGGCGGAGTATGCGACTAGTGCCTGGGTCTTCTGGCGGCCGCCGGGCACGTCGTTGTAGAGGTGGCCGTCCGTCGTGTACACGAGCCACGAATCAGTCTGGACACAGTCGTTGATAACGACCTGGGTCGGCGCGTTCGTGGGCACCAGCTCCCCGATAGTCGGGTTGAGCACCGGTGCGCCTTTGGTCACCCCGCCGTCGACGTTCGTGTTGACGTAGACAGCCTTGACGACCATGTCGAGGGCTTGACCCGAGAGGTGATCGTCCAGCCTGGCGTCGTGATAGTCCATCTTGCCGGGAACTGACTCGACAGCCACCCAGTCTGCGAACGCCGCCCGATAGGTTGCTAGCGCCTGCTGAGCTGCGGCGGCAGCCTGCGATGACGACACTGCAGGCGACGCAGATGGTGAGGTCGACGCCGATGCGCTGCCCGAGGTCGGCAGCGTCTGCGTACCGCCCTGACTGCCGCATGCGGCCAGCATCGTCGCTGCGGTAGCAAGCGCGCCTGCCGCAGCTACACGCTTCAGTGCCCAAGCGTGTGTCATCGCAGATCACCCCAAACCATGTCTAATATCCTCAGATGCATCTAATGATCACTAGGCATCCGATTCATATCTGATCGACCCCAGGTCTACGCAAGTGGACCAAGGGGTTACAGAGCGGATCGTTACCGGACGTTTATCAACCGCAAGATGGTGGTGTAAGGACAGTGTGCTCATATGCTCGGCCTCATCGAGGGGGAAACCATGCAGGTCGACGTCAGTGTGAAGTAGGTGCCCCGTGACCTGGGGCAACATAGCTGTAACGATCTTGGGGTCGGTCCTTGGACTGGCGAGTGGCATCGCAGCGACCTGCGCGGTTCGCAGGCTTACGCTGGTGCCTCGCCACACCGTGCTCCTCCACGCAGCGCTCGGGCTCACGCTCGGCGCTCTCATCGGATGGAGAGTCGCCCCGGCCGCATACGCAGCCGCCTGCCTGGTCTTCCTGGCCTTCGCACTGCCACTATCCGCGATCGACGCTGCGACGCAGCAGATGCCGAATCGAATTCTGCTCCCAGCCATCCCGGTCTGCGCGGCGGCGAACGCGTTGGCCGCGGCAGCCGCCCACGACTACACGCCCTTGTGGCGCTGCCTGATGGCAGGGGCTGTCGTGTTCGCTGCGTTCACCGCCTTCGCCATGATCTTCATCAGGAGGCTTGGGTTCGGCGACTGCAAGGCTGCAGGTCTATGTGCTCTACCTCTCGGCTACCTCAGCTGGGGTAGCGTCCTCCTCGGTGTCCTCTTGGCGTACGTCCTCGCCGCGATTTACGTGGTCGTCGTTCGAGCCACTCGAAGCGGCAAGCTGGGCGTCCTCCCGTTTGGCCCGTTCCTCTTCGCGGGATGCCTGGCGGCGGTCCTAGTTGCGCGGTATTGAGCGCAGAGGCGTATGCCTGTGACGATCCCCGTGGCCACCTCGGCCTAGGAGTTGGGTGAAGTGGGTAGGGTGGCCGGGTGGCTGCACGTCAATACACCGGGTTGATCCTGGACTTCGCCGGAGTGCTCACCCGCAACATGGTCCAGGTCTACGACTACTTCGAGCTCGTCGAGGGCATCAAGCAATACACCGTGCTGCGCGGCTGGGCTGATCCGCGCGGCCAGGATCTCTACCGGCGCCTCGAGCTCGGCGAGATCTCCCAGGAGGATTGGAACACCGAGTTCGGTGCACTGATCGGCGTGTCACCCGAAAACCTGGTGGGCCGTCTTCTAGAAGACTTGACCCCGGCGTACTCCGTTCTCAGAGTCGCTAAGGACGCGCGAGAAGCCGGCGTCCGCACCGCGGTGCTGAGCAACAGCCTCGGACGCCATCCCCATGACCCCTACGCGCCGTTCCGCTTGGAAGAGCACTTCGACGTCGTGGTGCTCTCGGACGAGGTCGGTATCCGGAAGCCGGACCCGCGCATCTTCCAACTCACAGCTGAACAGCTCGGAGTGCCGACTTCCGAGTGCTTGTTCGCAGATGACACTGAGGAGAACCTTCCCCCCGCCGCGGCGTTGGGCATGGGGGTCGTTCATGCAGTGGATGAGAGCGAAGCCGCCCCGGAGCTTCGGTCGCTGCTTGGGTTGGCCGGGGCGTAGCTCACGCGGTGTCGTCCAGGAACTCGCGTACTACTGGAGATGCCAAATGACTCTCCAGCTTGGTGCGCAAGCCCGCGAGGGTCGAGCTAGACCGGGCCGAATCCACAGATTCGAGGCAGCGGGCCGCGTGTCTGGCCCGCGCTACCGCCGCATCCAGGTCGTGTAGTTCGAGATGCGCTTCGGCTGCCCGAGCGAGGTAGATCGCTGCGCTGCGCGGATACTGGTCGTCGCCCTGATAGTCGGCTGCCAGCGCTGCATCGAAGCGACGCAGCGCCTCGGCTGGATCCCCGAGCTCAAGCGCGCACGATCCGGCGATCATTTCGATCTCGGCCTCGGTGACCCAGTAGAGGACGGCTGGGTCATCCTGGTGTGGCCCGCGATCCAGGTGTACGCGCGCGGCGGACAGATCCCGAATGGAGGCGGTCCGGTCTCCCGCCTTGGAGTGCGCGCGTGCCGAGCGGGCGGCGAGCATGGCTGACATCTTCGGCGTCGCCTGGCCGGACAAGGTGCTCTGGGCGGTATCGAGCAGCGAGACTGCCGCCCGGGCTTTACCGGTCGAATAGCAGTGCACAGCGAAGAACGAGAGTGTGTAGGCGCCGGCGGTGGCGTCGCCGGCGTTGACGGAGGCGCGTAGCGAGCCTTCGAAGTAAGCGTGGGACACAGCGAAGTTGCCCCGGTCGAAATGGCGCCAAGCGGTCTGCCTGCTTGCTTCCGACCCGAGCGAGTAGAGCCGCTTCTCAAAGTGCTCCGGGAGCGAGCCAGCCTTCAGCAGCTGCACGATAAACGAAAGCTCATTGAGTGCCAAAGCTGCGTGTTCACCGCTGCCGAGTTCGTCGTCTAGATGGCGCCCGGCGTATATGGGCGCCAAATGTGGGCCGCTCAGGCAGCTGCGCGCGTCCGAGGGCCGAACTCCAGCGCACTGCCCAGTCTGTGAGTATCGACCCCGACGCCGCGATGAAACTGCGACGCTCCACATCGCTCCGATCAAGCAGTTCAGCGAGAACCGCCATATTGCCAGCTTGATCCCAAGCTTTAGATAGAGGTCTCCTGTGAAGGTTGGCCTCGATGGGCTCCGCGGCCGCCAGAGCCTCGGCAATGACAGCTTGAAACCTCTCTCCGGTTGCCAGCACCCGATCATAAGCATCTGCGACAGCGGGGGTGACCGGCCGACTCCCACCCTCGACGTTGCGCAGATAGGCGACGCTGAACGTGGCTCTCCGCGCGAAATCTTCAAACCTCAGGCCACAGTCCCGCCGAGCCTGGCGCATTTGCGCCCCAAGCGAGTTTTCCACAGCCCGAGCTCCCCAGTCTGCATTGCCTCTGCATCGGTCGAAAGCATTGTCCCTCATCACAACCGGGTGTGTGATCGATCACGAACGTACAGTGTCGGGCGCGATGATGATCGGGGCGCCAGTGACTGCTGAGACGCATGCCGTTCTCAAGATCGTATGCCTAGCCCTCCGTGCGCACGTCGATTGTGGTACTCGATGGCAGCTAGCTGATCGCGGTGTCGACTGCATCGAGCGCCAGGTTCCAGGGGAACTGGTCTGGTTTTCCTTGGCCGGTGTGTGGGACGTGGGGGGTGAAGCCACCTTCGCCGAGCAGGACTTGGACGCCCATTTTGCGCAGCCGAGTGACGGCGGAGTCGAAAGCGTGGTGCGCTGCCTGCCAGGCGTTGAGGTAAGGCAGGGCGATGACCGGTCGAAGGGGCAGGCCGAGTGCGCCATCGTAAACCCGGCGCCCTGCGGCTTCGGCGATCAGCCCGACGGCCAGGCAGTCCTGGTGGCCGTCGGCCCACTTCGTCGCTGTGTTGATGGTCATCGGCGCGACGAGGAAGGCGTCGGGCGGCGGCAGTACGTCCTTCTGGCTGGGCTGCTTGTAGTTGGAGCGCACCGGGTGGCCGGTCAACTCGGCCAGTTCGGGGAGATCGTCTTCAAGCCAGCCTGCGGCAGTCGGGGTCAGGATCAGGCAGGTGTCGTAGCCGCGGCCTTGTGCGAGGTCGATGGCGCTGCGGATGTGGTTGACCGGTGGCGCGGCGCATCCGACCAGGTACAGGACCTGCTGTCGGCTCGGGGTAGAGGACGTGGTGGAGATCGAAGGCGCCGTCATGCTGCGACGGTATCAAGCCTTAACTCCGGCCCGCTGCGCAAGTGCCTCGAGACGTTCTGGCACTGGCCCGGGGGCGAGCAGCAGTCGTTTGATGACTTCGCGTGCTGCGGGTCGTTTGCGGATCTCGCGGGGGTTGTCGTGTTCGGCTTGGAGCAGCGCGCTCAAGGCGTCGTCGGAGCGTCGCAGCCGGGCGTAGGTGTCGGCGGTTTCGATCAGATGGTGGGTGCGCCGTTCGCGTGGAAGCAGGCGCAGTGCGTCTTGCCCGATCTGGTCTGCCGCGCTGGCTGCGGGTGCGTAGCGGGCGAGGGCGGCTTCGATCGAGGCGCGGTAGAGAAGCACGTTGAGATGGTCGAACCCCGTCGAGAGGAAGTTCGTGCCAATGGGCACGTTCTCGGCGCACCGTTCGGCCAGCGTGAGCATCTCGCTTGCGGCCTGGGCGTCCTTGCACTCGGCTGCGGCGACGGCGCCTTTGAGGTAGAGCATGCCGAGGGCGGTGCTCGCCGGTACGGATCCGTCCGAGAGGGGGCCTTCGAGTTCCTGGGCGTGGTCGATGGCGCTGTTCATGCCGGTGTGCGCTTCGTTGATGGTGGTCATCGTGTAGGCCAGCACCTGCGCGGCCAGGGCTCTGACGATGGGGTCTTGGCTGGTTGTGGCGTAGTCGAGCGAGCGTTCTGCGGCGTGCCATGCGGCCGTGCCGCCCTCGTACTTCATCAGGGTGATCGCGGCGAGATGGTGTGCCCGGTAGGCGGCTCGCGCGCTGGCCGGGTCGTCGGGCATCGCTTTCGTCTCAGTGATCATCGCCGGGAGCGTATTGAGCAGGCTCCCGTAGTGTCCGGCCTGATAGCTCGCGAAGCCGTGCGTGCATTCGCGCCAGATCTTGTCGAGATCGGCGCGCCGTGTCGGTCCGGCCATCGGCGCCAGCAGGACGGCGCGCAGCACCGCCGTGTCGGTGTTCTTGTCGTCAGTCTGATGAACCGGCTCTTCCTCGAGCAGATCGTTCAGCGTGACGCCGAGGGCGCTGGTGATGGCGCGCAGTGTGCTGATCCGCGGGTCGGCCTGACGACGGCCTTCCTCGAACTTCTTGACCCAGTCGTCGGTCAGGCCGATGGCCTCACCCAGCTGCTTGCGGGTCATATCGCGATTTTCGCGCAGGACGCGTACGCGGATGCCGATCGTGGTTGGGGCCATCTCACCTCATCTCGGATGTCGAACAGTCCGGCCGCTGGGAAAAGGGGGACGTTCTGTCCCCCTGCCCAGTGCCACACCGACTGTAGCTTCCGATTGACGAAACGTCATGGAGCGCTAAGGGAAGGTCGCTTGACTATGGGCGTTGAGCAGGTCGCGCGCACGATGGCACACCGAGCGTTGTCGGATGCCATTGCCGACGTCGACGCCCAGCGGGTGCGCCAGGCCGCGATCAGCCACGGGCTGATCGGGGCCGTGCTTAATGCTCTGGAAAAGGGAGTTTCTGAAGGCGAGGTCGCTGAGACGCTTCGCTCACATGGAGGTGCTGATGCGCTGAGGGCGGCGCTGGCGGTCTCAGCAGGCGTGATCACGGAACAGCAGCGTGAGGTTCTAGTCCGGCTGGTGCAGCAAGAGCCGGAGTCCGAGCACATCGCGTGTGAACCGTGTTCCTCGGTGGCTGTCGGGAGCATCGCGGCATGGGGTCCGTTGTCGGCCGAGGCACTGGGTGAAGTGCTGCTGATGGCTGCCGACGTTGCCGGCACGGATCGGGACCACGACCTGGCCTCGGCGCTGGATGTGCTGAACAAGGATGTGTTCGGGCCGGCCAAGCGGGAGCAACTGCACCCGGTTGAGCAGCGGCAGGTGGCGCAGGCGCTCCTGGCGCTGGTCCCGGCTATCGAGTTCGACAGGTCACAGGGCAGCGAACTCGGCGCCGTCAACGCCTGGGTCACAGAGCACATGGGGGATCGAGAAGGGGGCGAACCTGCCGTCAGCGGCCTTGCCGAGCTGTTAAGGCGAGCTGCCGCCGCTCTCCTCGAGACTTCGGCGCCGAGCGCTTCGAGGGAAGGCGGCGGTGAGCGTGCATGACGTGATCTCGGCGCAGGGGCGAGAGCGTCCGTCCTGCGCTCCGGAGCAGATCGGGGCGGCGCGATGAGGCTGCTGCAAAAAGGCAGGCGTAGGCACGCGGTGTCTGAGCCGGGTGGGGCGCCGGTCTTGGACTCCGCCGTTGTTGATGCGGTGGATGCGCGGGAGGAACTGGTCGCGACGATCGCGCTGCGCGATCTGAATCTCGTCTACCAGTTGATCGAGGAGATCGATCGAGTCGAGCGCGACGAGCAGGATGCTGAGCGGCTGAGCGCACTGTATCGGCTTGATCATCTCGCCAATCGGCTGCGGAGGTCCGGGGAGGGGCGGCTGCTGCTGTCCGGGCACGGGGTGCCGTTCGGGCGTGAGGGGGCGATGTCGCTGGCGGATATCGCTCGTGCGGCGGTCGGCGGTTCCCAGGACTTCCGGCGGGTTCAGATCGAAGCGATGCCTTCGTATGCGCTGGTTCCCGGTGCAGCCGACGACACTGTTCTGCTGCTAGCTGAACTGCTGGACAACGCGCTAGAACTCTCATCGGACAAGATGCCGGTCAAGATCGGAGCGCACTCGGTCAGCGGGGGGATTGCGCTGCGGGTGGAGGATCAGGGTATTGGGCTGCCGCTGCACAGGATCCCGGAGTTGAATGCGCGGCTCGCCAGGGTTCCCGTACTCGGTGTCGAAGCTACCGAGCAGATGGGCTTTCATGTCGTTGCTCTGCTCGCCCGTCGGCTTGGCGCTCTGATCCAACTTCAGCCCCGTCAAGGTGGGGGCACGGTCGCCGTCGTGGTGATCCCCGAGAGCAGAGTGGCCGAAGTCCCAGAGGCTTCTGTAGCTGCCGCGCCCGTGCAGGAGTCGCCCGCGCGCGGTGTGGGTGGCGACCGGTGGGCTCACGCCCCCTCACCGGGTCAGGTCCAGGGCGTGACCGTCTATGGCCTGCCTCGTCGAACGCGCGCGCAGCAACTGTGGCGCCCGGAGCCGCGCCCGAGCATGTCGCCGTCGCGTCCGGCCGACCCGGAGGCTGTGCGGCGTGACATCGAGGACTTCGAAGCCGGCGCGCTGCGCGCCCAGCAGGAGTTAGGAGGAACGCCGTGAACAGCCAGAACACCACCGGGCGTGACTTGGCGTGGGTCGCGGCCAAGTTTGTTGAGGATACGGCCGGGGTTCGCTACGCCGTCGTGCTGTCTGCCGACGGACTGCCGCTGGCCGAGGGCGGTGAGCCGCCGGACTCTGACGCCGATCGTCTGGCCGCTGCCGCAAGCGGCATCTACTCCCTGGCCGTTGGTGTCTCCCGGGTGTTCGAACTTGCCGTTTACCAGCACAGCTTCCTGCGGTTTGCCAGCGGGGGCGTGGTGATCACCGCGATGGCCAGCGACGCCGCGATGGCCGTGGTCACCAAGCCTGGCGCGCAGCTGAGCACCGTCGCGCATGAGATGGCGCTGTTCGCTAAGCGGGTCGGGGAGAACTTCGACTTGGCTCCGCGCAAGGTCGTGAGGTCGTGATGTTGCGGCGACCGTCTCCCGAACATGCCTCGGCGGCCGCGCAGCTCGCGCGCGCTCGGCGCCCCGGGCGGGTTCGCCCGTTCACTGTGACCGGGGGCCGCACTGGCGCCCAACTGCATCTCGGTGCGGAACGCCTGGTTAGCGCTGTCGATGACGCACACTGCGGACGCGGACTGAGTCCCGAGGAGTACGCGATCTACAGTGCGTGCGCCGCCTCCCAGAGCATCGCCGAAATTGGCGCGGCCACGGGTCTGCCGCTCGGCGCGGTCCGTGTCCTGGTCGGTGATCTGGCGAAGGCAGGCCGGGTCGTGGTCCATCCCGCAGCCTCCGAGGTCTCGAAGGTCGCGCTGCTCGAAAGGGTGCTCGATGGTCTCAATCGCCTCTGACCAAGCGGTGCCGACGTCGGCGACCACCCTCGAAATCTCCACAAAACTTGTGATCGCCGGAGGCTTCGGTGTAGGCAAGACCACGCTTGTCAGCGCCGTCTCGGATATCCCGGTCCTAGGCACCGAGGCACAGATGACCGAGGCCTCCGTCGGCATCGACGAACTCGGCCTGATCCCGGAGAAGACCAGCACCACCGTCGCCATGGACTTCGGCCGCCTGGCCCTGGAGCCTGGCCTGCTGCTGTACCTGTTCGGAGCGCCCGGCCAGGACCGGTTCTGGTTCATGTGGGACGACCTGGTCCGCGGCGCGATCGGCGCGATCGTGCTGGCCGACACCCGGCGCCTGGAAGCCAGCTTCCCGGCCATCAACTACTTCGAGCAGCGCGGCGACGTCCCGTTCCTCGTCGCCGTCAACCGGTTCGACGGACGCCTGACCCACCCGCTGGACCAGGTGCGCGAAGCGCTCGACCTGGACCCCGCCATTCCGCTCGCCGACTGCGACGCGCGCGAGCGCGCTGACGTGCTCGCAGTGCTGCGGGTCGTGATCCGCCATGCCTTGAACGCCGAGCTCAACAGCTGATGACCAGCCACCTTCGAGGAGAGAGCACACCCGCATGCGGAAGATCCTGATCGTCGGGGCCGGACAGTCCGGCCTCCAGCTCGCCCTGGGACTTCAGGGCGCCGGATACGAGGTGACCGTGATGACCTCGTACACCGGGCAGGAGATCTACGACGGCTCGGTGACAAGCACCCAGTGCATGTTCGGCCAGGCGCTCGACCTGGAGCGCGCTATCAACGCGGACCTGTGGGCGAAGTCCGGCCACCGGATCGATGCCCTCGGCGTCACGGTGCCCGGCCCCGACGGTGCCCGCGCGATCGACTGGCTCGGCCACCTCGTTCAGCACGCCCAGAGCATCGACCAGCGCCTGAAGTTCTCCACCTGGCTGGAGCGGTTCGAGCAGGCCGGGGGCGAGATCGTGGTCCACGGGGCCACCGTCACCGACCTCGACAAACTCGCCGAACGCTACGATCTGACGATCATCGCGGCCGGCAAGGGCGAACTCGTCGGGATCTTCGACCGCGACCCCGGTCGCTCCCCGTACGCCCAGCCGCAGCGCGCCCTCGCCGTGGCCTACGTGCACGGTATGGCCCCGCGGCCCGAGCACCCGGACAGCGGAGCGGTGCGCCTCTCGCTCATCCCGGGCTGCGGCGAGCTGATCACCATCCCGGCCCTGACTAAATCCGGGTCGTGCGACATCCTGTTCTGGGAGGCGATCCCGAACGGCCCGCTGGACGTTTTCGAACCCGGCGCGGCTCCGGCCGAGACGCTGGAGCACATCCTTCGGCTCATGCGCCGCTACGCGCCGTGGGAGCACGAGCGCTGCGCGGGCGTGGAACTGACCGACGCCCGCGCCACTCTGACCGGGCGCTACGCCCCGATTGTGCGCCATCCCGTCGCGCAACTGCCCTCCGGTTCGACCGTGCTCGGCATGGCGGATGTCGTGGTGGCCAATGATCCGATCACGGGGCAGGGGTCCAACAATGCCTCGCGTTTCGCCGACGCTTATCTGAAGGCGATCATCGAGCACGGAGACCGGCCGTTCGATGCGGCGTTCATGCAGGCCGCGTTCGACTCCGCCTGGAAGCGCGTGGCGACCTGCACCGCCTGGACCAACGCGATGCTCGCGCCACCGGCACCGCACGTGCTGAACGCGATCGGCGCAGCAGGAGTCCATCAGCAGGTCGCGGATCGGTTCGCCAACGGCTTCTCCGACCCCGACGACTTCACCTGGCTCCTCGACCCCGGACAGACCGATCTCTACTTGGCCCACGTGCAAAGCGTCGGGGAGCAGGCGCCGTGAACGACAAGGACAGTCGGCGCCAGGTGGTCACGGCCACGCACGACGACGAGGAGTACTTCGCGCAGATGATCGCCCGTGCGGTCGTCGAAGCCGAACTGCCTGCCGCCCGGTACCTGGTTCCGGACGACGACCAGCGGCACGCGGTGCTCACGAGCATTTTCCGGCTCGAACTTGAGAACGTACGCGAGCGCGGCGGCATAGTGCGCACCGTCTCAGGCCGCGAGGCTGTCGCACTGTGGACCTACCACCGCGGCCCCGACGAGCCGGAACCCCAACTCACGGCCGGGCTGGAGAAGGCGGCAGGAGCGGCAGCATCCAGATTCCTCGCGTTCTACCGGACGCTCGATGCCCGGCGCCGCGAACTGCTCGGCGACCAGCCGCACTGGCACCTGCGGATCCTCGCGGTCCGCTCCGACCAGCAGCGGCAGGGCTTCGGCGGCCTGCTGGTCCGCAACCAGCTCGCCACTATAGACCGCGTCGGCGAACCCAGCTACGTAGAAGCCCCGACCGAGGAACTGAGCGAGGCCCTTCAGAGCCTCGGATTCCGATCTATCAGCCCTCCGCTCGTGTTCGGCGACGGTCGCACGCGAGTTTTCCCCGCCCTGCACCGAACGACACGCCGATAGGACACAGACTCCCGGGCTGCGCCGCGAGTCCCCCGACGCGGCCCGGGGCCATCAGCCGCCGACCTGCGGATGAATACCCCACTCGCACGTCGGTCCACAAGCTAAACAGACAAGGAAGTCCGTGACCCCTCCAGAACACGGCGGCCCCCAAGTCGTCGTCGCCACCGCCTTCGACTTCAGCGACGTCGCCTTGCTGACCGTTGCCGAAGTCGCCGCCGTCATGCGGGTGTCGAAGATGACGGTCTACCGGATGGTCCACAGCGGTGAGCTTCCCGCCACGAGGGTCGGGCGCAGCTTTCGGGTTCCGGCCAAGGCAGTCCGCGAATATCTCGCGAACGCTCAGGTCGAAGCCGTTTGAGACGTCGTCTGGTTGGCAGCGGCCGCACCCGCAGCGAACCGGACGACCAGCCTTCCGGCCGGGTAGGGCGCCGACGCCCACCTTCGCCGGGAGCCGACGGGAGGATTGCGGCCTCCCGCCGACCGGCACGCTCCACGCCCCCACCATGGCGGGCGTGCCGGAACAGAGGTCTCCCGGCCCGCGGATCCGGCTCGGGCCGGGAGACCCCCCGAGACACAACGTTCTGAGACGCAGAAAAGGAGTGAGCGTGATCGTGATACGCCAGGCCCGTGCGATAGACGATCCCGCGCCATGGTGCTCACGGCTAGCCCGGATAGCCGGACGGCGCGGCGTGCCGCCAGCTTGAGGGCCGGTCTGATCTGCTGTGCCGGGCCGTGTTCCACGCACTGATTCACGAACCTAGATCGAGAGAGCGAGCTTACGAGAAATGGCGGAAGAGATGGGAAGCGAAGAGACCACGGACGAGGCCGAGCGGCTACGTGCCGAGCTGGTCGAAGACCTGGTCGCCGACGAGACGATCAAGACCGAGGCGGTCCGGAACGCGTTTCGTGCGGTGCCGCGCCATCTATTCGTGCCGGAGGCGTCGCTGGCGGACGCGTATGCGCGGTTCGCGGTAACCACCCGGACCGACGAGCGTGGTCAGGCCACCAGTAGCGTTTCCGACCCGCACATTCAGGCGGTGATGCTGGAGCTGGCGGGCATCGAGCCGGGCATGTCGGTGCTGGAGATCGGCTCAGGCGGGTACAACGCCGCGCTGATCCAGGAGCTTGTCGGTGCGACCGGGTCCGTGCTGAGCGTGGACATCGATGCGGTGGTGGTCGATCGTGCGCGCAAGTTCCTGGATGAGGCCGGGTACGAGATGGTGACGGTCGTACAGGCGGATGCGGAAAACCCGATTCCCGGGGCGCCATTCGACCGCATTCTGGTGACTGCCGGGGCGTGGGACATCCCGCCGAGCTGGCGCGAGCAGTTGGCCGAGGGCGGACGCCTGGTCGTGCCGCTGCGGACGTTCGGGGTCACGCGCGTGGTCGCGCTGGATTCGATCGACGGCCTGCTGCGGGGCCAGACGTCGGCTCCGGCTGGATTCGTGCCCGTACTCGGGGCCGGCGCACACACCGAGCGGACCTGGATGCTCAAGGGCGAGCAGGTGGCGATCGTCATGGACGACGGGGAGCTGGACGATCCGAACAGGCTCGACGGGCTGCTGGCCAAGGAACGCTCGGAGGCATGGTCGTCGGCGACGATCGGCCGCTCCGAGCCGTTCGACTTCCTCTACCTCTACCTGGCTTGCGAGCTCGACGGATTCGTGCGGATGCACGCGGACGGCTCCGACGGGGATCCGGGGCTCGGGCTGGAGCCGGGGGAGAAGTTCTTCCCCTTCGCGCACGTGTACAAGGGGGACTCGCTCGCGTTCATGGTGGTGCGCCCGACCGAGGAGGCTTCGCGGGTCGAGCTCGGTGCCCGCGCGCTCGGCCCGCACGCTGCGCAGGCGGCAGAGGCGATGGCCGAGGCGATGCGCGGCTGGGACCTGCTGCGCGATGGGCGCGGCCCGCTCTACCAGGTCCATCCGGCACAGACCCCCGACCACGAGCTTGAAACAGGGCTCGTGCTCGACAAGCGGCACAGCCGCATCGTGATCTCCTGGCCGGCCGAGTAACCCGGCCTGGCCAGGTAGCCCCACCGAACCCGACATCAAGAAGGAGAGAACCCGATGCCCACCGCAATTCTCGAGGCCGAGGCCGGGCAGGAGACGGGCAGCGATCCGTTCGCGCTCGACCTGACCGTCCTGGAATCGGCCATTCCGATCACGACCCTGCTGTGCAGCACCGGCGACGGCTGCGGCAGCTCCTGCTGTAGCTCTGCGTGCACGACGGCCGCGGCCGACCCGTTCGCGCTCGGCTAACTCGTCTGTGGTGACCGGCACCGCCCCGCGCGGTGCCGGTCACGGCGGGACGTTGACCTTGTTCGCTGTCGAAGGAGGGACCATGCAGATGACCGGCTTCCCGGTCTACCGCCATGGCGGGGCGCTGATGCTGCGCGCCAGTTCGGCCCCAGACGATCTCGCTCTGCCGGATCCCGAGAACCTGGCCGCGGGTCGCGTAGAGGCCGAGGTCGGGCGGGTGTGGCTGGCCGAGACCTGGCGCCGCCCCGAGGTGCGCAGCGCGGTGGCCTGGGCAAGCCCCGGGTTCGCCGAGCAGCTGGAGCGGATCGTGACCGGCGGCCGGGTCGAGGACAAGGACCTGCACCGCGCGATCTCGGCGCTCTGCTTCTACCTGCTGCGCTGGCGCGGGCGGGCCACGCCGTTCGGGCTGTTCGCCGGGATCGCCCCGGCACGGGCCGGTACCGGATGCACCCTGAGATTCGGCGCCGGGCACCGGATGGTCGTGCGCTGCGACGCCCAGTGGATCGACTCGGTAGTAGACAGGCTTGAAACATACCCCGGGCTGCGCGCGAGGCTGCGGGTGGTGGCCAACAACACCGCCGTGCTGCGCGGCGGGCGCGCGGTGGTCGCGGCCCCGGTGCCGGACGATGCCCCCGGCATCGGCCCCCTGACATGGAACCAGTTGCGTGTGACCGAGCCGGTCCAGGCCGTGCTCGATCACGCCTCGGTCCCGATCGGTGTTGCCCAACTGGCGGAGAAGATCCGGGCGCAGTTCCCCGCCGCCTCGGTCGAGCAGATCGACGCGCTGATCAGCGGGCTGATCGAGAAGAAGTATCTGATCACCAGTCTGCGGGTGCCTGCCGCAGTCAGAGACCCCCTCGCCCACCTAGTCACAGCGCTGGCCGAGGCCGGAGCCGGGCAGAGCGACGAGGTGGCGCCGTTGGCAGACGGGCTCACCGAGCTCGCGGCGGCGCAGGTCGCGCACAACGCCGGATATCAAAACGACCGCATCCGCGGACGGATCACGGCGCGGATGCGCGAACTGCACGACCCCGGTTTTCCGCGGTTGGCCGCCGATCTCGCCCTGGACGCCGATCTCGAATTGCCGTCCGCCGTGCTGGATGAGGCCGGGGACGCCGCGTCGCTGATGGTGCGCCTGTCGCCGGACCCGTACGGGCAGCAGGCGTGGAAGCGCTACCAGTACCAGTTCCGCGCCCGCTATGGTCCGGGCGCGCTCGTCCCGCTGGCCGAGCTGCTGTCCGACGCCGGCCTCGGCTACCCGGCCGGATACCTCGACTCCCCGCGCAAGCGCACCCCGCACGAGCCGTCCACACGCGACAACTACCTGATGAACCTGGTTCAACGCACCTGGGCCGAGGGATCGACGGGGATCACGCTGACTGAAGCGATGATCGAAGAGCTCACCCTCGGCGCGCCGCAGGAGATCATCGCTCCGGACCGGGTGGAGTTGGCGGTGGCGATCGAGGCCGCGAACACGACGGAGATGGCCTCCGGCCGGTTCCGGCTGTGGGTGACCGGCGCGCCGCGATCGCAAAGCTCGATGGCCGGACGCTTCGCCCACCTGCTCGACGACGCCGACCTCGCGCGGCTGGCCGAGAGCTTCGCACCGTGCGATCCGCAGCGACGCGCCGTCCAACTCGACTACCTGCCGCGCCGCCGGGACGACATCAACATCGCCCAGTGCCCGAAACTCCTGCCGGACGTGATCGCGGTCGGCACCTTCCCGCAGGACGGGACCAGCTCGATCCGGCTCGACGAACTCGCGGTGAGCGCGGATGCGACCTGCATGTACCTCGTGCACGCCCCGACCGGGACGGTGCTTGAGCCACGCGCAATCCAATCCCTGGAAGCCACGCTGCGCACCGCCCCGATCGCCCGGTTCCTCTCGGAGATCGCCAGCGCGCGGCAGGCCACGTACACGATCTTCGACTTCGGCATCTGTTCGCAGCTGACACACCTGCCGCGCATCACCGCCGGGCGCACCGTGCTCAACCCCGCCCGCTGGCGCCTGAACGCCGACGACCTCGCCGGTCCGGGCGCCGGCTTCGCCGCATGGGAGCAGGCACTGGAGCAGTGGCGTACACGGTGGCGGGTGCCGGGCCGAGTGCAGGTGTGCCAGGGCGACCAGCGGCTGCCGATGGATCTCGAAGACCCGCTGCACCGCTCGCTGCTGCGCCAACGCCTGGCCCGCGTCGGGAAAGTAGAGCTGCGCGAACACGCCGTGGAAACCGGCTGGGCCCACGGCCGGGCGGTTGAAGTGCTCATCGCGCTGCACGCCACCGGGACCACACCGCGCGAGCGCATCCACACCGCGACGCTGCACCCCCCGACCCCGCTCCGACTCCCCGGCCATGGCGAGGTGCTGCATGCACGGCTGACCGGACATCCCGACCGGCTCGGCCAACTCGCCGAGCAGATACCCCGACTGATCGAGAAGACCGACGCATCCAGGGCCTGGTTCACCCGGACACGCGACACCACCTGGGTCGGCTACGACGAGCACCTCTCGATCACCCTGCGCCTGCCTTCGGGCACGACAAACCGCGACGCCGCCTCCGAGCTGACCTGCTGGGCTGAAGAGATGCTCGCGCAGCACCTGCTCGCGGATCTCCAGCTCGCCCCGTACCGCTATCAGCCCGGACGCTGGGGTGCGGGCGCGGCCGAGCCCGCCGCCGAGGACGTGTTCGCCGCCGACAGCCAGGCGGCGCTACGCGAACTCGCGCTGGCGTCGGCGGCCCGGATCGCGCCGATCACGATCACGGCCGCCTCGCTCGTGCGGATCGCCGCCGCGCTCGCCCCCGACGTGCGCACCGGGATGCAGGCTCTGGTTGATCTGATCCCGCACATCCCCGGTACCGAGCGCACCTGGCGGGCGATCACGCTCCAGTTCGACGACCCGGCCCCCCGCGCCAAGCCCGGGATCGTGCACCGGTTGCCCGGAGGGGCCGAGGTGATCCGGGCGTGGGGCGAGCGCGCCGCCGCGCTGCGCACCTGGCGCGAAGCGGTCACCGGACAGCGCGAGGTGCTGGCCGCGCTACCGAGCCTGCTGCACGAGCACACCGCGCGCGTGCTCGGCACGGACACCGAGACCGAGCAGACCGCGTGGCAGCTCGCCCGCGCCAGCGCCCTGCGCACCCTCCACGTCGAGCAAGCGAAGGCGGACACGTGAACGAGCACCTGCTGACCATGGGCACGAAGATCGCCGACCGGCTAGCCGACCCCGCCCAGCATCCGCAGTTGACCGAGCCAGCGCTGTTCATCCACCAGTCGATGACGGGAGGTGCCGGGGTCGCGCTGCTGCACATCCAGCGCGCTCTGGCCGGGGCCGACTGGGAACCGGCATGCCGCTGGATCGCGGCCGCAGCCCGCGGCGGGGTCAGCGCCGCTGACCAGGCAGGCCTTTATATTGGCGCCCCGGCCGTCGCCCTCGCTTTGCACACCGCCAACGCCGACGGTCAAGACCGGTTCACGGTCGCGCGCGACGAGATCAACCGGCGTGTGACGGACCTCGCCCACCGCCGCGTCACAACAGCCCGCACCCGCATGCGCCGCTACCTGGCCGCGTTTCGCGAATACGACCTCGGATACGGACTGACCGGCATCGGCGCGCTGCTGCTGCGCACCGAGCCCGGCGGCGACGCGCTCGGCCGCATCCTGGAATACCTCGTCGCCCTGACCAACCCGATCCGGGTCGACGACGTGTTCCTGCCGGGCTGGTGGGCCGATCACGACCCCGACCCGGCCACCCCGACCCCCGACGGACACGCCAACCTCGGCATCGCCCACGGGATCACCGGACCGCTCGCTCTGCTCGGCCTCGCCACCCGCGCCGGCATCGAAGTCGAAGGCCAGCGCACAGCGATCGAGGCCATCCGCACGTTCCTCGACAGCTGGCGCCAAGAACACGAGGCCGGCCCGTGGTGGCCGGAATGGATCACGCGGAGCGAACTGGCCGCCGCCCGGCCCGCCCACGATCATCCGCCGCGCCCGTCCTGGTGCTACGGCGCGACCGGCATCGCCCGCGCCCAGCAGATCGCCGCCATCGCCCTCGGCGACACCGGCTGGCAGCGCGAAGCCGAAACCGCCCTGGCCGCCAACCTCGCCCCCGAGCGCCTCGCCGAGATCACCGACCCCGGACTGTGCCACGGGATCGCCGGAATCACCCACACCCTGCACCGCGCCGCCGCCGACGCGATCACCCCCGCCCTGCCCGCCCTGCTGCCCGCCCTCACCGAGCAACTGGCCGCCGTCGACCCGGACACCGTCGGCGCCGACCTGCTCGACGGGGCGGCCGGAATCGCCCTTACCGCCCACACCCTGACCCACGAGACGCCCACGACCTGGAGGTGGGACACATGCCTGCTGACCGCCTGATCGCCACACCGACCGAACCCGCAACCACCAGTATCACCGAGGCCGTCACCGCCGTAATCGACGGCGCGCTCGCCGCGCAGGTCGCACGCGAGAACGGCATCGGACTCGACCAGCTCACCCTCGCCGTCGAGACCTACCGCGCCGCAGGCCGCGCCGCGCTCACCCAGACTGACGAATCCACCTGGCAGCACGTGAACTTGCGGTTTCGCGACCAGACCCAGGCCGAACAACTCGCCGCCGCTTACCTCGCCCCGCAACTCGAGCACCTGCACGACGCCGGAACGATCGGCGCCTGGTGGTTCCTGCGCAAATACCCGTACTGGCGGCTGCGCATCAACCCCGGCCCCGACCACCGCGAGGCGAAGAACGCGCTCACCCGAGTGCTCTACGACCTCGAGTACTCCGGCATCCTCACCGGCTGGCACCCGGGAATCTACGAACCCGAACGCCACGCCTTCGGCGGGGACCGCGGCCTGGCCATCGCCCACCGCTTCCAGCACACCGACAGCATCGGCGTACTCGGCCACGTCACCCGCACCAACCCCGCACTCGGCCGACGCGAGCTGTCGATGCTGCTGTGCACCAGGCTGTTCTCCGCCGCCGGACTCGACCTGTTCGAAGCCGGAGACACCTGGGACCGGATCGCCGCCCTGCGACCCGACCCGGGATCACCGGAGAAGATCGACACCCTCGCCCGCGAGCTCGCAGCCCTTCTGACCGGCGCGCACCACAGTGTCAGCGTGTTCGCCGCCGACCGCATTCTGGCCGACGCCGCCCCGTGGGCGCGCGGCTTCGAGCAGACCGGGCGGCAACTGCTGCTCGCCCACGACGAAGGCAGCCTCGAACGCGGCCCGCGCCAGGTCCTGGCCCACCTCGTGATCTTCCACTGGAACCGGCTCGGCCTGTCAGTCGAGGCGCAGGCTGTACTCGCCCGCGCCGCACGCCAAGCCCTCCTACCCCGGGACTGACCGCCGTGACCACCATCGCAGTGCGCGCGCTCGCCGCGAACTTCCCCCTGGTCTCACGCGGCAACCCGTCTTTTCGAACGCTGCCCGAACGCGTCGAGGAGATCACCGGGCTCGTCAAGCAGGCCGCCGGAGCCGACGAACCACAATCGTTCGCGGCCCGAGCCCTCAACCTCGCCGCGCTCACCGCCTCCGACATCGGCATGCCCGAGCGTGCCCGGCAGCTGTGCATGCAGCAGTTGGCGATCTACCAGCAGCGCGCCCCGCTGACTGGCAAACAAGCCGCCTACATGCTCGAAGCCGCCCTCAACCTCGCCCGGCTGCGCATCCGCGAGTGCCGTGGCCGAACGGCCTGGACGATGATCAACGACATGTTCCGGGCCCTTGAACAGCAAACCGACCTCGTCATCGAGGGCGTCATGCTGCCGCTGGCCGAGCTTGACGACGCCCCGGTCTACCGCAGCTCCCTGCTCCAGTGGGCCTGGAAGACCCTCCTGGTCGAAGGGCTGCGCGCCCTGCTGAGCGACGGCGACTGGGGCGGCGCCTACCAGGCTGCCATCGCGCACCGCGGTATCGCGGGCCACCTTATGGAAGGCCGCCAGATCCAGATCGTGCACTCCCTGCTCGACGGCCGCGTCCAGGACGCGATCGAGATACTGGAGGCTTCCCAACTCGAAGCGGCATGGGAGAACCACACTGCCTCATGCCTGCTCGTGCTGTGCCGAATCGCGAACGATACCCCCGCCGACGACGAGGCTGAGGCGATGGTTGAGATCTACCTCGCCGCCGCTCCGCAGACCGGATCCGAAGTCCACCACGCCCGATGGGGCGTAACCGCGCTACGCCTGGCCGAGCACACACGCCCCGACCTCGCCAGCCGTGTCATCGAATCTCTCGCGGACACCGCAATCGAGTCCGAGGACGCCAACGCCGCCCGAACGGTACTCGCCGCCCTCGCCCCCACGAGCCTCGACACGACCCGAACCAGCGCGCTGAACACGCTCGTCGAGGCGGCATGGCTCAGACGCGGGACCTTTCCCTGCGAACTCGAACACGACCTCGCCGAAGCGATCGCCGCCGCGCAAGAAATCCTCGCCACCTGACGGCGCCACCACCTCGATCAGGGTTTCCTTCTCTGCCATCGAAGGGCGCTGCTGAACAACAGCTCCTGCAATCCGCTCGCCGCCCTCAGTATCGAGCTGCTAGAGCCAGCGCAAAGGTACCTATAGCGCGGGGACGGCCGTTGTACTAATTCAATCGTTTGGGGGAGATGTTGGCTCTTGACCCGCCATGGGAAGTGGTCCAGTTTTTACAGTTCATCGGCATCGACTGGCCGATGATCAACGAGGACACCGTGCGCGAACTCGCCTCGGCTGTCCAAGAGTTCGCCGATAATCTCGAGTCCACCCACCAGGACGCCACCAACGAGATGCAGCAGCTCGGGCACGCCTATCAGGCTGCTTCATACGAGCAGCTGATGGATCGGTGGGCGGAGATGTCGAGCACCCACATGGCCGCGATGCTCGACGCCCTGCACGTCGTCGTTACCGTGCTGCACGCCTTCGCGGACGAGATCGTCGTGCAGAAGGGCATCGCCATCGGGGAACTCGTCGCTCTCGCCGCAACCTTCGTGGCTGCCCAGGCGGCAGCGCTATTCACGTTCGGCCTGTCTGAGGTCAGCGACCTCGGGCTGGACGAGCTCGCAGAGCGGGCGATCGACTTCCTGGAAGAACAGCTCCAGCAGTTCGTAATGGTGCAGGTCATCCAGGCAGGGTTCAAGGCGCTCAAGCCCGTGATCGAGAAAGCCCTGGACGGGTTCGTGTTCAAGGGCGTCGAGGGCGCGCTTGGGGTGAACGGCTCTGGCGGCGGGGGCGCGGTCGGCAGCGGGTTCCGGGTGGACACCGAGATGATGCGCGCGCACGCGGGCGTACTGCACACCCACGCGGCCACCGCGCGCCAGCACGCTGTCACCTTCCAGGCGAGGATTTCGGGGATGAGCTTCCAGTGAGCGAAGGAGGCAGCCCCGCCAAGGCCCTGGAGACCGGGCTTGAGGAAGACCTCGTTCCCGCTGTCGAGGATGCGAGTCAGGTCGTCGAAGGCGCCGTGAAGTCCGTGGGCACCGGAGTCGAGGGCGCTGCGGGCAGGTACGAGAACGTCGAAGCCGGAAATACCGACCTTCTCAGTAAAGGGATAGAGGGCACCGGCCAGTCAGGACTGTCCGCTGCCTCGAGTGAAACACACCGATCGACACAAGCAAGAGCCAAGTGGTCCCGCATCAGCGAAATCCTGGGTGGCGAGGAGACGTCTGGGCTAACTGACCCCGCGATGCAGCAGGGCGCGCTCGGCGATGAGTTCAGGCCAGGCGTACACGACCCGAACTCCGAATTCCAGCCGCACGAGAGGGCGACGGCCGACCGGCTCGCCGAGGAAGGCTGGCAGGTTGACCAGCGCCCAGCCGACCACACCCAGCAGGGGCTGAGGAATCCCGACACGATGGTACGCAAGTCGCCCGACGACCCCGGCACCATAACCGAATTGAAGTCCCTTGATAGCCCCAGCAATAATGCCCTCAAGCGGAACATCAACGACGCCGGCAGCCAGAACGACGGCGGTGAGGCCGTCATCGACGGACGCGGTGTGGGTACCACGATCGAGGACGCGACGCGAGCGTACAAGCGGGCGCTCGGGCAACCTGGAGGTAAGGTTCCGGGCAAGGTACATATCATCTTGGGTGATGGCAGCATTGCTACGTTTGAGGAGGAGTGACTGGTGTCGCGGCAAGAAAATATCTTCCTCGCCACGAGTATGACTGTAGCTGAGGTGGCGAATCTGATCGTCAGTCATCTCGGGTTACTTCCAGTCGTCGAGCGGACGATCACTCCAGATGCAGAGGCTGTCGGCCTCCGTGGCCCGGCGCTTGACCACGAGGGGTCTGACCTTCTCTTGACCGTGAAGACAAACGAGTTCAGCACGCCGAATCCAGAGCCAGAGGATGTCCAATCGTTCGATCCTTATCGGATCAATATCGAGGCTTGGGTACTGCCTGCCAACGACGGAGTGCAGATCAATGAGGCGCGCGGGTTGTTCGACCGTTTCGTCCTAGTTGCTCCGACTGTGGCTTCCCAACTAGTGGCTAACCTTTCGTATTTAGTTGCGGCCTATCTCCCCGAAAAAGGCACTCACACCTTCGAGCCGGACGTAACTCCGGACATCGAGGACCAGAGCACGTGGCTTCCGTGGTCCGTCGCCCCGTCTGCATCTTGATTACAACAGATCATTCCTGTTGAGCCCGTGGATCGTATGGGTCGGCGCTGACCCATACGATCCACGGGCGGGCTCCGGGCTCCGTCTAGCCGATGACGCTGCTGACATGTTGGGCCAGGTTGTCTCCGAGCTCTCAATCTCCGCCGCTTGGACGCGATCCCTCGCGCAGCAGCTGTCGCGCGCCGTTTTCGACGAGGAGTGGGATGTAGGTGCGGATCCGGCTGTCGTCTAAGCGCTGGTAAATGTCGGCGACCGTGGCGCGCACGTCCTGCGCGGAATGCGACTGCGCGTAGGTGGACACCAACCGGGTGACCACAGAATGCATCGCGTCTTGCTCGAGCTGTTCGGCCTCTGGCATCAGAATCAGTCCTTCACGCTCGACCGCTTGGACATCCAGGGGCGCCGGCCTCGCGACCGGCATCTCCCGGATGGTGTTCGACATCCCACGAACATGGTCCGTTGGCGTCGATCGTTGGCGGATGGGCACAAGGTCCGCTGCGAGGATTCCGGTAGGCACAGTGCCTGCCCCTGCTGAAGTGCTCTCTGGTCGTGTATCCCTTTGGAAACTGGCCCTGCGCGCGTGGTGGGTGGGTTGGCGCAGCTGACAAGTAAGAGCATCCACGATGGTCTGCTGGTGCTCAGATTGAGCGAGCTGGGGCCCAGGTCGAGCTTGGCCGGCGGCATCGTCCGCAGCCGTTCGAGGGGCCCGCCGGTGTGCGCTCGCGCGGGATAGCGACCGATGCGACGACGAACGTGGCGGTGAGGGGGAAGGTGCCCAGCAGCGGGGCGATGGCGCACCGTTCCTGGGAGAGTCCGCTGGGCGGGTCTTTCGGCCCGTCAAGGTCGGGCCACTGGGACCTATGGCCCGCCTTGGGTGCGGCGGATGCTGAAGGTGGCGCGGGAATCCCTGCCCGCTGCGACCTCGAGGAGGCATACGGTGACTGCAATCGAGCAGGAGCGGGCACACGACCTGGACCTGGATGACGAGGAGGAGCTGGGCTACGGCGGGCCGGAGGAGGCCGGCCCGTGGGCGGGATTCGTCGGTGAGCGGTGGCGCGAGTCGATCGAGGTGCGCGGCTTCATCCAGGCGAACTACACCCCGTACGTGGGTGATGGATCGTTCCTGTGCGGGCCTACCTCGCGCACCGTGGCGCTGTGGGAGCATCTCGAGTCCATGTTCCCGGTCGAGCGGGAGCGCGGCGTGTACGCCGTGGACGTGCACACCCCGGCCGGGATCACCGCGCACGAGCCGGGCTATATCGGGGACGTGCACGAGCTGATCGTGGGCTTGCAGACCGATGCGCCGCTCAAGCGCGCGATCATGCCCAACGGCGGATGGCGGATGGTGGCCTCCGGTCTGGCGGCTTACGGCCTCGAGCCCGACCCGCGGGTGGCGGAGATCTTCACCAAGTATCGCAAGACCCACAACGACGGGGTCTTCGACGCCTACACTCCCGAGATCCTGGCCGCGCGTAAGGCCGGGATCATCACCGGCCTGCCCGACGCGTACGGGCGCGGTCGGATCATCGGCGACTATCGGCGTGTCGCCCTGTACGGCGTGGACGCGCTGGTCACGGCCAAGCGGGCCGAGCGCGCCGAACTCGACGCGCGTTTCGGCGACGAGTCGGTGATCCGGCTGCGTGAGGAGCTGGCCGAGCAGATCAGGGCCCTGGGCGAGCTCAAGGCGATGGCGGCCTCCTACGGCCGCGACATCGGCAAGCCGGCCCGCACCGCCCACGAGGCGGTCCAGTGGCTGTACTTCGGGTACCTGGCCGCGGTCAAGGAGCAGAACGGCGCGGCGATGTCGCTCGGCCGTACCTCCACCTTCCTCGACATCTACCTGCAGCGCGACCTGGACGCCGGCCTGATCGACGAGACCGGCGCGCAGGAGCTGGTCGACGACTTCGTGATCAAGCTGCGGATCGTGCGGTTCCTGCGCACCCCGGAGTACGACGAGCTGTTCTCCGGCGACCCGACCTGGGTGACCGAGTCGATCGGCGGCATCGGCGCGGACGGACGGCCGCTGGTGACCCGCACCAGCTTCCGGTTCCTGCAGACGCTCTACAACCTGGGTCCTGCCCCCGAGCCGAACCTGACCGTGCTGTGGTCCCCGGACCTGCCGGACGGGTTCAAGCGGTTCTGCGCGCAGGTCTCGATCGACACCAGCGCGATCCAGTACGAGTCCGACGAGCTGATGCGCCCGCGCACCGGGGACGACACCGCGATCGCCTGCTGCGTATCGGCGATGGCCGTGGGCAAGCAGATGCAGTTCTTCGGCGCCCGGGTCAACCTCGCCAAGGCGCTGCTCTATGCGATCAACGGCGGGCGCGACGAGATCACCGGATACCGCGTCGCACCCGGCTTCACCCCGATCACGACCGAGTACCTCGACTACGAGCAGCTCGACGCCGCCTACGACAAGATGCTCGACTGGCTGGCCGAGACGTACGTGCACGCCCTGAACGTGATCCACTACATGCACGACAAGTACGCCTACGAGCGCATCGAGATGGCGCTGCACGACCGCGACGTCGAGCGCACCATGGCCTGCGGCATCGCCGGGCTCGCGGTGGCCGCCGACTCCCTCTCCGCCGCCAAGCACGCGAAGGTCAAGGTGATCCGCGAGCCGAGCGGTCTGGCCGTGGACTTCCAGACCGAGGGCGAGTTTCCCGCCTACGGAAACAACGACGATCGCGTCGATGTGATCGCGGCCGGGCTGGTCGAGCGGTTCATGGACAAGATCCGCCGCTACCCGACCTACCGCGGCGCCCGGCACACCCAGTCGGTGCTAACCATCACCTCCAACGTCGTCTACGGGCACAAGACCGGCACCACCCCGGACGGCCGGCGTGCCGGCACGCCGTTCTCCCCGGGCGCGAACCCGATGAACGGGCGCGACACCCACGGCCTGGTCGCCGCCGCGATGTCGGTGGCGAAGCTGCCGTATGACTGCGCGCAGGACGGCATCTCGCTGACGGCCACCATCGTGCCCTCCGGCCTCGGACGCGAGCAGAAGGAGCGGGCCGCGAACCTGGCCGGGATCCTGGACGGGTACGTCGTCTGCGGCGGGTTCCACATGAACGTCAACGTCCTGGACCGCGTCACGCTCGAAGACGCGATGGCGCACCCGGAGAACTACCCGCAACTGACCATCCGGGTCTCCGGATACGCCGTCAACTTCACCCGCCTGACCCGCGAACAGCAGCTCGACGTGATCAGCCGCACCTTCCACGAGACGCCGTGACCACCTCCACCACCACGGCGAGCGCCGCTGCGCATACCACCACCGGCCCGGGGCAGGTCCTCGGGCCGGTGGCCGGGTCGGTGCACTCCTGGGACATCTCCACCGGCGTGGACGGGCCGGGCACCCGGTTCGTCGTGTTCACCCAGGGCTGCCCGCTGCGCTGCCTGTACTGCCAGAACCCCGAGACCTGGCGCATGCGCGAAGGACAGCGCACCACCTCCGACGTCCTAGTGCGCGAAGCGGCGAAATACGCGCCCTTCATCGCCGCCTCCGGCGGAGGAGCCACCGTCAGCGGCGGCGAACCCCTACTCCAGCCCCGCTTCACCGCTGCGCTGCTCCGCGGATTTCAGGACCTTGGCCTGCACACCGCGTTGGACACCTCCGGCTTCCTCGGCACGAAGGCGGACGCCGGACTGCTCGACGCCACGGACCTGCTCCTGCTCGACATCAAGTCCTGGGACGCCGCGCTCTACCGGCGCCTGACCGGCGTCGCACTGCATCCGACCCTCGCCTTCGCCCGCCGCCTGGCCGAACTGGGCAAGCCCGTGCACCTGCGCTTCGTCCTGGTACCCGGGCTGACGGACGAGTCGGCGAACATCGACGGGATCGCGCGCTTCGCCGCGTCGCTCGGCAACATCCAACGCGTCGACGTACTGCCCTTCCACAAGCTCGGCCAGGGCAAATACCGCACCCTCGGCCTAAACTTCCCACTGGCCGACACCCCCACGCCCACCGCGGAGCAGACCCGCTCGGCGCGGGAACGCTTCGCCGCGGCAGGGCTGACCGCGTACTGATCCCTTTGGAGGAGAACATGGACCGCGACGCAGTGCTGGTACTCAATGCCGGATCCTCGTCGGTGAAATACCGGCTGTTCGATCCCGCCACCGGCGAACCGTTCGCCCGCGGAACCCTCGAGCGGGTGGAGGGACCGGATGCGGTGGAGCGGGTACTGGCTGCGGAGCCGGCCCTGGACCGCACCACGATCGTCGCGGTCGGGCATCGGGTGGTCCACGGGGCGGACCGATTCCAGGCATCAACCCTGATCGACGACCGCGTTCTGAGCACGCTGCGCAGCCTGGTGCCGCTCGCCCCGCTGCACCTGCCCGCGAACATCACCGGGATCGAGGCCGCGCGCCGAATGTTCCCAAAGGCCCTGCAGGTCGCCGTGTTCGACACCTCGTTCCACCACACCCTGCCGCCACGCGCCTACACCTACGCCGTCCCGACCGCCTGGCGCGAACAGTTCGGCGTACGCCGCTACGGCTTCCACGGCATCTCCTACCAGTACGTCTCCCGCCGCGCCGTCGCGTTCCTGCACCGCGATCCGGCGCAGACGAACCTGATCCTGCTGCACCTGGGCAACGGCGCCAGTGCCTGCGCGATCGAAGCCGGGCGCAGCATCGACACCTCCATGGGTCTGACCCCACTGGAGGGACTGGTGATGGGCACCCGCAGCGGAGACGTGGACCCGGCCTTACCCGACTACCTCCACCGCGTCGCAGGCCTCGACTCCGCCGCAGTGGACGACGCACTGAACCGTGACAGCGGCCTGCTCGCCCTCGCCGGCAGCAACGACCTACGCGACGTATGGGCCGCGGCCGAAGCGGGGCACGAGCAGGCCAGGCAGGGACTGGATGTGTACTGCTACCGCATCCGCAAGTACATCGGCGCCTACCTCGCTGCCCTCGGACACATCGACGCGATCGTGTTCACCGCCGGCGTCGGCGAACGCGACCCCGGGGTACGCGCCGCGGCGCTGACAGGACTCGAACAGTTCGGCATCACCGTGGACGCCCAGCGCAACGAAGCCCCCGGCCACGACTCGGAGCGCGCTATCTCCTGCGACGGCGCCACAGTACCCGTGCTCGTCATACCCACCGATGAAGAAGCCGAGATCGCCCGGCAAACCCTCGCACTGACCGCCGTCCAGGAAGGCAGAAAGCCTCGGGCAGAGTACTTCGAGCCCTCAATGACGGGTTGAGGCACTTGAAGGGCACGGATTCATCGGCGGCGCTCTCTTCCCCCTGTGAGGCCGCCTGGGCGCCGCACATCACGATGATTACCACTGCCGCGTGCGACCTTGGCAATATCGATGGCGCGATCCCCGTCAAGGCGGACGATTTCGATCATGGACAACCCCGCACGTGTCGTACTGGGCCACGGAGCGGCTCATCAGGTGTGGACCCGGCCCGCAGCCGCTGCGGCGGACGCAGCCCAGTTGGCTGCCGTTACGGCCAGTTGGAAGCCGTCAGGAGCGGATAGCGGCAGTTGGCGTTAGTTCGGTGCGGCGCCCGAGGGGCCGGGCCAGCGGCCAGAACGGCTCTGCGCTCAACCGGCGCCAACTGCGCGCAATGCTGAGACGGATACCCAAACGGCTGATCCACTCGGCATCGAGGAGCACACGTCTCGTAGACGGTCGAATCTGCGGCTGAGCTGCGGAAAGGCTTTCCGCGACCTGTGAAGCGCGGAAGAGATCCTCGTGTACTCACCTGACGAATCATCAGCAAATCATCCGATTCTTCGGGGCTGGGGGGGCGAAGTCGAACGCCCTGGACCTCTGCGCCGACTTCATGCCCTGCGAGCCTCCGAAGGTGGTTCTCACGGGATCGCGCGGTTGCGGAAGGTTGAACAAGCTTCGACTGTCAACGGCGGCAGTGCATAGCCGCAGGTGAGCACTTATGTGGGCTGCTCCCCGCCCTGCTCCCTGGGGAGCAGGGGGAGCGGTGGAATCGGCGTCCAAAAACTATAAAGGCCATGACAACCTTGGTGGTTGTGATGGCCTCTGACCTGCAATAATGCGAGTGGACGATACTGGGATTGAACCAGTGACCTCTTCCGTGTCAGGGAAGCGCTCTCCCGCTGAGCTAATCGTCCTCAACGAGGCATGACTTTAGCACGGCGCGGGAGACGCGCACAAAACCATGATCGCTGCTGGGAAAATCACCGGGGAGAAAGTGAAACAGCACCCCACCGACTTGATGTTCGTCGATACAGGCGCTGCTTGTCGTACTACCTACTGGAGCGGACGACGGGATTTGAACCCGCGACCCTCACCTTGGCAAGGTGATGCTCTACCACTGAGCCACGTCCGCGTGTTGCTCGGGATCTTCGCTTTCGCTTTGCTCCCTGGCGACGAGTGAAACCATACCGGATTCGGGGGGCCGATTGCACATCCGCCGTTCACTCGGGCGTTCCGCGGGCCGGCTGGGCCGGACGAGTGAATGGACGATCGATCTGTGGGGCGGCTCGGCCGAATGGCCCTAACCCGCCCCTACGCTGCATCGACATGACCAGCATGACTTCTCCTCAGCAGACCGACCGGCGCGGCACGGACGAGATTCCGGGACCGCGAGGCGGCCAGGGCGTGCGGCTGCTGGTGCTCGGGACCTACTTGGACGCCCAGGAGTTGCGGGACCGGGCCCAGGCCGCCGGGTACGAGCTCGCGCAGCGCTACTCGGCCCGCGTCTCGCACGTGGCCTACGGCTCCGGGGTCGACCCCGCCGACGCCCGCTACACCAAGATCCGCGACGCGGGGCTCCCGCTGCTGCCGCTGCAGAAATGCGCGGAGGAACTGGGGCTTTGGGACGACGCGGTGGCCGGGGCGGAGACTGCCGAACCGGCCACCGAACCGGTCGAGGCGGTCGCCGAGCCGGTGACCGGCACGGCAGCGGAGACCGGAGCGGCGGTCGAGGCCGATAGCGACGCCGAGATCGAGGCCGACGACGAGCCGCTGGACTTCCCGCCGCTGCGTACGTCGGATCGCGAAGCCGCCGACGATGCCGCCGACGAAGCGCCCGTCGAGCAGCCCGAGCACCTCTACGACCAGGAATCCGCGGCCGAGTTCGTGCCCGGCTTCGCCGAGGACGAGCCGCTGGAAATCCCCCTCGCCGCGGCGGTCCTCGGGGTCGATCCCTGGCCGGGGGACCGGGACGACGTCACGGGCCAGGACCTTCCCGAACCTCAGCCCGAGCCGACCGACGACGCCCTCGACGTCCACGACGCGCCCCAGGCCGACGCCCCCCGCGCCCACCCCGACGGCGGTATCGGCCGCGTCCTGCTCTCCATCCTCTGGGCCCTGATTCCCCTGGCGACCTTCGGGCTGCTCAGCCCGGTCACCTTCGGCTACGCCGCCTACCGCCTGCGCTCCCGCGCCCTCGCCCTGACCGCGCTCGTCTACACGCTCGCCGTGGTGCTGTCCTTCATCCTCTCGGCGCTCCGTCCGCACGCCGCGACCCCCTCGGACGCGGCCGGAGCGTTGCTGACCGTCTGCCTGGCCGGCACGTGGATCGGCGGCACGCTGCACGCTCTCAGCCTTCGTACTCGGGTCTTCGTGCGCTGATGTGCCACTGATGCGCCGCTGAAGTGGGCCGCGGATATCCCGTCGGGGTTCCACTCGCGTCCCACCGCTAGCCCGGGGCGCCATCCTTTGCCAGGATGACCGGCATGGAGGCATCCCCGGGCACACGGGTCAACATGCTCACTCTCCAAATCCTGCCGGCCGGTTCCGAACGCTACTTCGACGGCAGCCGGCCCGTCACGATCGGGCGGGACAGCGCCGCGGACGTGGTCGTGCTGGACGCGGCCACGTCCCGGCAGCACGCCGTGCTGCGCCGCGAGAGCGCCGGCTGGGTCTATGAGGACCGCGACTCGTCCAACGGCAGTTTCCTCGACGGGCAGCGCGTCGCCCGGCTGCCGGTGGACCGGCCGATGATCCTACGGTGCTGCTCGCGCTCACCCTCGCCGCGAGCTACCTCGGCGCCGCCAACTCGATCCGCGAGATCGTCAAGGAACGCCCGATCCTGACCCGGGAACGCTCGGTCGGCCAGTCCGCGACCGCGTACATCGTCAGCAAAGCCCTGATTCTCGGTCTGGTCACGGTCGTCGAGTCCTTCGTGCTGACCTATATCGCGCTGCTGAGACAGGGCGGACCGAAGCACGGCGTCGTGTTCGTCGACTTCCGGCTGGAGATCGCGATCGCCGTCTCGCTCGCCGGGCTGAGCGCGATGGCCCTCGGGCTGCTGGTCTCGGCCATGTCCGGCAATGCCGACAAGGTCATGACGATCCTGCCGATCATCCTGTTCGCGCAGTTCGTGCTGAGCGGCTCGGCGTTCCCGGTGCGCGGCACGGCCGGGCTCGACCAGATCTCCTATCTCTCGAGCGCGCGCTGGGGCTACTCGGCCGCCGCGTCCACGGTGAATCTCGACAAGCTCGTCGGCGACGGCTGCAACGGGCAGAAGACGCCGACCGGCTCGGTCATGCTCTCGCTCTGCGATCCGGCGCACGCGCCGAAAGAGTCGGCCTGGGTCCAGGACGTCGGCTATCTCGGCGGGCTGACGGTGCTCGAGCTGATCGGCGCCGGGATCGCGGTGCGGCCGATCGGGCGGCCTCGACGGAAATAACAGGCCCAGTGGGCGGAGCCCGAAGGGTGGGTCCGCGGAGACGCGAGCGGTGATGGAGACGCAAGTGGCGACGGCCTGCGTTGGCCACGCCGCTGCCACCAGCCGAGGGGCTTCACGGCGCGGTGTCGGCGTGTCTTGTGCTTGTGCGCGATATGGCGGCGCGCGCACAGTGGGAGTCATGTCCGAGGGCTACGAAGCGCCGCTGTATTCGACCGGGGAACCGCGGTCCGAGAACGACTTCATCATCTACACCACTTACCACGCGGAGAGCGACCCGCCGTTCGCCAAGGTCGAGGGCATCCTGCGCCGCCACGGGATCGATGCGTCGGCTGCCTACGCGCGCCATGGCCTGGTCGTGGGCGCGAGATTGAATACAGGCCAGCTTGCCGCGATTCGCCGCGATCGGCAGGTGGAGTGCGTGGAGCGCGATTGCGTCGATCACGTGGCGCGATACTTCCGTCACGTCGGCCAAGACCGGGTGGACGGCACCTGCATCGTCGTCGGCGTCGAGGGCGCAGACGTCCACGGACTGATCGCGCGGCACGACGTCGTGGCCGCCTCGAAGCTCGAGATTCTGAACGGCTTCAGCGCGGAGCTATCGGACGAGCAGCGCGATCGGCTCCGCCACGAGCCAGACGTCGAGTTCGTAGAGGATAACTGCGTCGTACATGTGGAGAGCCGGCCCGGCGGCGGGCAGTAGCCGGTCGCCGGGCCTCAGAGCCACCCGCGGTCCCGGGCCGCGGCCCCGGCCTGGAACCTGGTGGACACGCCGAGCTCCTTGAGCAGCGCGGCGATCCGGCGCTGGGTGGTGCGCGCCGACCAGCCCAGCGCCCGGGACACCGCCTCGTCGGTGAGGCCGCCGGCCAGCAGGCTCAGCAGGGCCCTGGTCTTCTCGTCCGGCTGGTCCATCTCCTCGGCCGGCGGCTGCCGAGGCCCGGCGACCAGCGGTACCGCCCTGGCCCATTCGTGCTCGAACAACGCCGCGAGCGCGGCCAGCAGGGCCGAGGAGCGGATGACGTACGCCACCTCGGCGAGCGCCTCGTCGGTCGCGGTGGGCACCACGGCCAGCGTCTCGTCCGCCATGATCAGCTTCGTCGGCAGCTCTCCGCGCACCCGCGCCTGCTCCCCGGAGGCGCAGCTGAGCTCTATGTCCTGCTGGAAGCGGCCGGGCAGGGCCAGCGCGGCCCGGCTGTAGATCGTGCGGAAGACCACGCCGTCCCGGTACCGGCGCCGCTGGCTGGCCAGGTTCTCCGCGGGCCGCTGCACGTACGGCGGCCGGTCGAAGGCGCGGACCTGGCCGCGCGCCGCCTCGTAGACCCGGTTGACCCGCACCGAGACCGCGGACGCCCCGCTGACCACCTCGACCGCGCCGGTGTCGCCCGGGGCGCCGGCGTCGCGGAACATCTGGGTCAGCCGCTGCATCTCGAGGCGGGCCGCGCTCAGGCGCTGCTCCTGCCGGCCGATCAGCTCGCCGAGGGCCACGTCCGGGGCGGCCGCCTCGTAGCGCGCTGGACGGCCTGACTGCACCACGAGGCCGTCCTGGACCAGCCGCATCAGCACGGTGCCGACCTCCGACTCGGGCAGCCCGCACGCGGCGGCGAGCCCCCCGGTATCCGCCCCCGGCCTGGTCAGCAGAGCCTGGTAGACCGTGATCTCCCGGGCGGACAGGCCCACGGCTTCGAGCATCTTCCCCTCCGTTTTTCCGTCCCCGACGGCGCGCACGAGGCCCCGTCGGCGAGCATACGCCTCACCCCGTGCGGCACGACGATAACCGCTGACCTCAGGCCTTGGAAGGGCTCGGCGAAGTCGAGCCGGTCGCGGCCGGGAGCGTGTTCTGATACGCCTCAAGCGCGAGCGTGGTCAACGCCGTGACCGCCTGCTGCGCGGCCATCTTAGTGAAGGGGATCTGCAGCACGAAGGTCCGGTTGCCGTCGGCCATGACCAGTTCGGTCTCCCCGTTGTCCGCGGACGCGGTGGCACTCGGCGTCACGCTCGTCGCGGCGGTCGGCGTCTTCGCGGGGGAGGCCGCGGCCGACGTCGTCGCCCCGACCGCCGTCTGCTCCACCACGACCATCGCCGGATGTCCGCCGACCGACACTGAGGCCTCCGTCGCGCCCGCCTGCGAATCCGACTGCACGGTGTCCGCCGCGCGCCCGACCGCGTCCGCCGCGCTCGTGTACGTCGCCATGGACACCTCGATCGCCCCCGAGCTCTGCTGGCCGAAGGAGTCGAGCCCGACGCCGAAGACGCACACGACCCGACCGGTCCGGCCGATGCTGGCCAGCGGCGCGTACGTGCCGTAGTTCACGCCGATCGGGAAGCCCGCGCCGAACACCGCCTGCAGCTGCGTCGTGGTGAGGATCTGCGAGCACTGCTGCGGCAGGTCGCTCGCGGGTTCGACCGGGCCGGACAGCGCCGAGTACGTGCCGACCGCGGTCGCCTTGGGCGAGGCGCTCGGCGCGGTGGTCGTCGCCGCGGTCTTCGTCGAGCCGCCGAGCATGGAACAGCCGCCGAGGGCGAGCAGGATGCCCGCCGCCAGGGCCGCGGTGGTCAGGTCGCGGATCCGCACGGCAGTTCTCAGTCCTCGGCCTTGATCTCGAAGATGGGCTGTGTCGCGTAGAAGCGGGCCTCGACCGAGGCGCGCACTTCCTGCAGTACTGGTTCGAGGTCCAACGTCGGTGGCTCGGCCGAGTACAGGCCGACCGGAGCCGACATCGCCCGGCTCGCGTGCTGCACGGGCGTCGTCCGGGTCCGCTCGGTCTGCATGAGGCCCGAGTCGGCCAGCTCGATCAGCCCGGTGATCCGGGAGCCGAGCGCCTCCGCGTAGTCCTCGGCCCTGGTCCGCGCCTCGCCGACGGCGCGGGTGCGCGCCTTGCGGTAGACCGGCGAGGTGCGCCGCAGCCGCCAGCGCGGGCCCTCCAGGTGCGCCGCGTCCAGGTCGGCCACCCGCGTGACGATCTCGCCGAGCACCGCGAAGTCCGCGATCCGCACCTCGACCCGCACCGCGCCCCGGTACGAGCGGACCTTCTCGTCCCGGCCGCCCTTGCGCACCTCCGGGTGCACCGCCACGCCCGAGGACTCGATCCGCTCCACCGAGTCGCCGTAGGAGCGCAGCAGCGCGAGCACCTCGTCGTTGCGCTTGACCAGCCGCTCGAACGCCTCCCGCCGTTCCTTCGCCTGCGTCGAGACCACCACGGTCAGGTCGACCACCTCGGGCTCGACCGTCAGCAGCGCCTCCCCGCGCACGCTGATCACGGCGGGGGAGCCGACCGGCGCCACCGCGGCCACCGCCGCGCTCGCGCCGAACTCGTGCGTGGGCTCCATCGGTTCCGCGCTCCTTAAAGAAAGTAACTACGCTTGTCTCCCCGCCCGCCGCGCCGTCTGCCGGGACGGTGAACAGCGGGCGACCGCAGAGCAAGACGCTAGCGGAAGCCCGTCCACCGGGGCAGGGGCCGGAAGCCACCGCGACCCGATCGAGACGTGCGCGGCCTCGCTTTCCTGACTATTCCTCAGGAAAATATTACGCAGAGTGACGGTGGTGGGGTTCGGAAAAGGGGCATCGAAGGGGTGGGAATGGCAAAGGCACCTCGATCGTTGGCAGACTAGTAAGCAAATATTCCGCCGCGCCGCGTGTCCCAGGCCGCCGCGGACGCACCTGACGACCTAGGAGAAAGGCGAGGCTTCCCCGTGGCTGACTCCCTCAGTGCCAGGGCCCTGTACACGTACGATTCCGAGGGCATGGCGGCGCTCAGCGCGTCACGCCGCCCCAGCGGGTCCGCGCTGTCCGGCCACACCCGCGGCGACCTTGTGCTTCTCTATCACTTCACCGGCTTCATGGACGCGGGACAGGCCGCCGAGCTGGCGTTGGACTATGTGCTGGACGGCGACGAGGCTCCGGTCGTGGCCCGCTTCGACGTGGACCGGCTCGTCGACTACCGGGCGCAGCGCCCGCTGATGACCTTCAACGCCGACCACTGGTCCGCGTACGACGCGCCGGAGCTGACGGTCCGGCTGGCCAAGGACGCGATCGGCACGCCGTTCCTGGTGTTCTCCGGGCCCGAGCCGGACACCGAGTGGGAGCTGTTCAGCCAGGCGGTGGTGAAGCTGGTGGACGAGCTCGGGGTGACGCTCGCGGTCAACTTCCACGGCGTGCCCTTCGGCGTGCCGCACACCCGCCCGGTGCACCTGATCCCGCACGGCAACCGCCATGACCTGCTGCTCGGCTACCCCAAGTGGTTCGACCAGGCGCAGGTGCCGGGCAGCGCGATGGCGCTGACCGAGTTCCGTCTCGCCCAGGCAGGGCGGGACGTGTTCGGCCTGGCCGCGCAGGTGCCGCACTACGTGGCCCGTTCGGCGTACCCGGCCGCCGCGGTGCGCATCCTCGAGGCGGTCACCGCCGCCACCGGCCTGGTGCTGCCGGCCCAGGAGCTGCGCGAGCGCGCCCGTCGGGTCGGCCTGCAGATCGACAACGAGGTGGGCCAGGGCGACCAGGAGCTGCGCGGCGTGATCCGCAGCCTCGAGGAGCAGTACGACGCGGCCGAGGGCGCGGCCGGTCGACCAAACCTGCTCGCCGAACAGCAGCAGCGTTTGCCCAGCGCCGACGATCTGGCCCGGGAGTTCGAGGCCTACCTCGCGGAGCAGGACGAGCAGTCCGAGGGCTGATACGAGGACGAGAGGCGAGGGGCGCGGATCGCTCCGCGCCCCTCGCCTCGCCTTTCGAACCGCGTGTGGGCTACGACGCCGCGTCCGCCAGGTTGAGCATCCGCCAGGGACTCGCCGGGTCCTCGGCCAGGATCCGGTGCACCTTGCGGACGGGCCGGTAGTACTTGCCCCGGTCCGCGTCCCCGAAATGCAGCAGGCGTCCCACGATGTAGCCCGCCGAGTATTCCCGCCAGTCGCGGTAGAGTCCGGCCGCCAGCCTTCCGGCGCGCTGCACGGTCTCGCGCGCCTCGTCCATGTCGCACAGCTTCGTGGCCGCCGCCCAGCGGGCCAGGTTCACCGCGCGGCCGTAGTCCCAGGCGCGCACGTCCGGGGGAGCGGCCCCGCCGTCCGCCTCCCAGATCCCGTCGGCGCGCAGCACGGCGAGATGCGCCTCGACGGCGCCGGGTTCCTCGGCCGCCGCCGCGGTCACGCTGCCCGGACCGGCCAGCAGCTCCTCGACGGCCGCGCGCCAGTGGTCGTACTCGGTGATCCGCCAGCCCTCGCGCAGCAGCCGGGTGTCCGCCGGATAGTCGTTGTACACGTGGCCGATCGCGTTCCACGGCACCTCGTTCTGCACCGCCAGATGCGCGCCGCAGGCGAGCGAGGCGGCCAGCGCGCCCTGCCGGCTCCAGTTGTCCGCCGCGGCCAGCCGGTCGCCGTAGTCGGAGAACGGCCGGATCGCCTCCGGGTGACCGTCCACCCAGGCCGCGAGTTTCTTCACCGGTATCCGGCCTTCGTGATCAGAACCCTGGTTCACTACCAGCTGCCAGGTCAGCGGAGCGCATTTGCGCAGCATCGTACGCAGCGTCATCGCGTGGTACACCAGATGCGGTCCCGGGTCCACCACCTGATTCGGCGTCACCGCGTAGACCTTGATCTGGCCTCCGATGTCCTGCAACAACCCCAGTGGCGCCCGCGGATCGTCCAGACCCTCGTCGGCCAGCCTTCGAGACCCGAAAACCAGCAGGTGGGTGTCCGACAGGGCCCGCAGATAGCCCTCCAGATCCCCCCGTTTCAGCGCCTCCCGCAGGCGCTGCTCCACTGTGGCGGTCTGCGGAACCACCACTCCCATCCGTCCACCCCCGAATAGCCCCGATGTCACAAGCGCGGTCCAGTCTAAACGAGACCATTGACCGGGGGCGAGCAAGCGGGTTTTGCACGTTCCCCTTCCGTCCGGGCTTCGGACGGGGTATGGTCGGAGTCATTGAGGCGCGTTCCACTATCTCCCCCCCGTAGTGGAACGCCGACCTCCCACCGGTCCTCAGTGACCGTGTCCGGTGGCCCCGCGCTCCCCCCGTGGCGCGGGGCCACCCCCTTTTCCCCCGGTGCTTTCCGACCCGCCACACGGCCGTACCCCATCCGTGCCATCCGCCTTACTCAGACTCGCGCGCGGGGGTAATGTGTCCGCCGACGGCCCGGGTGGAAACGGGTCGCGGATATCAAGGGGGCGGCACAATGCCAGCCATGCGCAACGTCATATCCACCCTCGACGCCCAGGGGCGGGAGGTGATGGGACCCGGCGTGCTGCTCTACCACTACGCGGATCCCAACATCCTCAACGGGTCGTTGATCACGGTGGAGTCCAACCACTTCTGCGTGCTCAAGTCGCGCGGAGCCATCCTCAACGTCTACGACACCGGCCAGTTCCAGCTGGAGACCCCGGACCGTCCGCTGTTCGGCTCGATGCAGCGCTCGTTCTACGGCGGCCAGTCGCCGTGGCAGTACGAGGTGCTCTACATCAACCGGTCGAAGAGCGTCATCAAGGCCCGCGGCACCGCGCTCTCCCGGGAGATGGCCGAACTCGCCTACGAGGTGGACTACTACATCCACGTCGAGACGAAGGAGGACGCGCTCAAGCTCGTCCAGCACATGCCGGTCGCGGGCCACACCGTCAGCGCCGCCGAGATCAACGAGTACGCGGGCCCGGTCGTCGAGCAGGCGGTCAACCAGATCGTCCAGGTGACCCCGCTCGAGCAGGTCAACGAGAAGATCCACGAGATCAGCGAGCTGGTCGCCGGCCACCTGCAGCAGTTCCTCGGCGTTTACGGGATCACCCTCAACGACGTCAAGGTGCTGATCGCGCCGCGGGACGAGCGGATGCGCGAACTGCTCTCGCTGCGCGCCTTCGGGATGACCGAGCAGGAGGCCATGCGCGCCTACCTGGCGCTGAAGCTGGCCGACAAGGGCCTCGCGGTGGCCGTCAACGCGCTGCTCGGCGTGCCGCTGCAGGTCGCGCTGCTGCCCGCGGGCCTCTACGGCGACGTCACGCAGTTGGGCCTGGGCAACGGGATCGTCGACAAGATATGACGCACGGGGCCTTCGAGCCGATCGTCGGCGTCGACCTCTACAAGCAGGAGGGTCGGCTGCGCGCGGACGATCTCGCGGTGCGCAGCTACGCCGCCGAGCTGCTGGCCCGCGCCGGGCAGCGGATCAGCGAGGCGGTCGTCGACTACCAGCGCACGATCCTGCCGCCCTCGACCCGGGAGCAGCCCTTCCCGCCCGCGGAGCTCAAGGCGCCGATGGATGTGGGCAAGCGCTGCCAGCAGCGGTATACGGCGCTCGCGGACCGGATCCGCAACGCGCCGTTTCCCCCGGATCCGAAGAAGGCCTGGAAGCAGCTGCGCGGCCCGGGTGCCGCGCGGTTGCTGGAGTTCGATCGGATGTTGCATCAGCAGGCCGAGTACGCGGCTCAGGTCGTCGACGGCGTCAGCGCGTCGGTGCTTTCCGAGTTGCCGGTGCGTGAGGCGGAGCAGGCTCTCAGCGAGCTGACCAGGACTCTGGATCAGCGGATCGGCTTCCTCAGCGGTCTGTGATGGAGGTGGCGGGACACATTGTCCCGCCACCTTTCGCCGTCTTAGCCGACCAGCCGCAGTACCGCGTCCAGCCCGCGCGGGCCGGTCTTCGGCTCGGCGGGCAGCAGGAACGCGCGCAGGTTGCAGGCCACCGCGCCGCCGTCTCGAGGCGCGTTGTCACCGACCATAAGGGTTCTTCTCGGGTCCGCGCCGAGGTCCGCGCAGGCCTTGAGGAACATCCGCGGGTCCGGCTTCTCGCAGCCGAGCTGGTAGGAGAGCGAGTACGCGCCGACGTACTCGGCGAGCCCGTGCGCGGCGAAGTTGTCCCGCAGGTCAAAGCAGATATCGCTGACGATGCCGACGGGCACGCCGCGCTCGGACAGCGTGCGCAGCACGTCGGCGGTGTCGTCGTACGGGTACCAGCTGTCGATGCCGATCACCGCCTGATAGGCGACCTCGAAGATCCCTGCGAAGGCAGGCACCTCGGCGAACCAGATCTCAGTCGCCTCCCGGTGCTTCTCTATCGAGGTGTCACGCCCGATCTGAGCGGCGATCACGTGCGGCAGCAGGCCCGCCGCGCGTACCTGCTCGGCCACGGCCGCGGCGTCCAGGGTCTCCGGCGCACGCCCGGCGTCAGCCCAGATCCGGCCGAGGAACTCCTCGGTGGGCAGCATGCGGAAGAGGGTGTTGGCGAAGTCGAAGAGCACGGCCTCGATCGGAGGCACGGGGCCAGCGAGGTCCGCGGGCGAGGTCGGGACGGCGGTGGGCAGGCTGTAGAGGTGCTCGCTCACGCGGGCACCTCGCTGGCGCTCGGTGCACGCATTCGCGTAGGCGCTGTGTTCAATGATTCGCTCGCAAGCTCGCTCATGCCTCTTATCTTTTCATTCGCGAGCGTTTGGCCTAGACCCCGATCTTCCCCGCCTCGTCCGCGCTGTCTCGGGCGAGCATCGTGCGCACCATGGCGGCGATGTACCTGCGGTCCTCGCGGCTGAGCCGGACCACCGCCGAGACGAGGAACTCGATCTCCGGGTCTTTCGTCATGGTCAGCACGGTGTGCGCGGTCGCCTGCGCAGCCGCGGCGCGGACCCGGTCGGCGGGCAGGTCGAGGCCCGCGGCCAGCCGGGTCAGGGTCTGCGGGTGCGGGGGACGGCTGGGCTGCTCGTTCGTCGCCAGGTGATGCACGGTCGAGCGGGGCAGCGCGCCGCGGCGGGCGACATCGGCGAACGACCAGTGCTGCTCGGCCATTCGCGTCCGGATCAGGGCCTGAAGCGGATTCATGGGCTTGACCTCGCACGTTGCGGGCTCGGCGACGCGGCGCCGGTGCTGTCAGCGTAGCCGCGATCCGGCCGTCGGGGCTCGGTCGGACGGCCGATCTGAGGCATTCTCGCTCATCCGCTTCGGCAATATATGTGATCTATATCTCGTATGGTGAGGGTTTGCGGAGGGATGGGGTCGGTTTGTTAACCTGGATGGACCAGTGATCATACGTGCGTGGACCCGAGGGAGGTTTCGGCGATCGTGAGTCACCACTCGTTGGCCGAGGTCTGGGAACGGTTCGGCCCCCGGCTGCCCGAGATGGCCTTCGAGCCGGGCCTCGTCGCGGCGCTTGACCAGCACGCGGCTGCGGTGCGCGACGTGCTCGGCGGGACCGAGGCGTACCACCACACCCTCGGCGACTACACCCTCGGCTTCCTCGACGCGCTGCGCGAGGCGGACTGGCGTGAGCACGCCGGCTACGACTTCGCGACGCTCCGGCTCACCGCCGTCTCCTGGCTGATACGCGAGCACCGGCTGCCGCTCGGCGGTCCCGCGCCTGCACTTTAGGTATTCAGCCGCGCCGGATCCCCTGTTCGGTCCTAAGGTCTTAACAACAAGCCTTAGTCCGATTCATGCAGGAAGGATCCAGGATGAGCGGCTTTTCTCCAGCGCGCGACGGCGGATCGGCCGTTGTCGGCGCTTCCCCCGGATTCACCGTCAAGGCCAAGTCCACCAGGAAGGCCCGGCACAAGGACGACCAGGCGCGGGTGACCGCCCACGCGCTGTCCGTCGGCCGGACCGGCAAGGTCCCCGACCGCAGGCTCACCGAACTCGATGAGCCGCGGGCCGAGCGTATGCAGCAGGTGCCGCTCGTGCCGCGGCATGAGAACGCGGAGCCCGGCGAGGCCCGCGAGCACGTGCGCCGGGACATCGGCAGCCGCGTCGCGGTGTTCGAGCTCGGCGCGCCGGACAACCCCGAGGATCTCTCCGCGCCCTCCGCGAACCCGCAGGGCACTGCGATGCGCTGGGCCACGCGCTGCCTGACCCACCGCGAGACGAGGTACTTCGGCGATCACCGCGCCGCGCTCCAGGCGGTCAAGGCCTCGCACGGCTGGTGCACCGGCTGCGCCGCCGCCGTCGCGGGCAACCGGCGCATCCGCAACCGGGCGCGGGCATTGCGGATGTGGCGCAAGGCGGAGTCGTGAGCATGAAGCCCTAGGTCCGCCGCTCAAACAACAGTGTGGCCCGCGTCCGGATCCGGACGCGGGCCACACTGTTCTCCTCGGCTTAGGCGTCGGTGTCGCCCATGCCGCCCTCGCCGGTCATCCGCTCCCTGGCGCGGCGAGCCTCCTCCTCCGCGGCGCGCGCGGCGTCCGAGTGTCCGGCCGTGTAAGCCTCGCCGCTGCTGGCCATCCGCGAACCGGACATCGAGGACGAGCCCATGCCGACGTTGCCCATCCCCGCGCCCGAGGCCTGCGCCGCGCCGACCACGTTGCCGGCCTCGCGCTCGGCCGCCCCGAGCATCCGCTCCCAGCGCTGCTGCATCGGCCGGACGAGGCCGCCGCCGACGCCCACGATGATCACGCCCGCGACCGTGGCCAGAATCGCGGTGAGCAGCGGGCCGGTGACCGAGGTGGCGATCCCGGCCTGGCCGAGCGCCGCGAAGACGCCGAGCGCCATGATCGCCAGTGCTGTCAGATTGCCCAGCGTGCGGCCGTAGGACAGGCTGCTGAGCATGTTCGTCACCAGGTCGCGGCACACCCGCGCGATCATGGCGACGACCACGATGATCGCCAGCGCGACCACGCCGCGCGGGATCCAGTTGATGATCCCCTGCAGCACGTTGGTGATCGGGTTCGAGCCGAGGGCGCCGAAGGCCAGCTGCAGTACGATCAGCGCGATGATGTACTTGGCCAGCATCCCGACCAGCTTCGGCGCGTCGTACTTGCTGCGCTCGAGCGCCCGGGCCATCCCGGCCCGCTCCATGACCTGCTCGAAGTGCACTCGGCGCAGCACCGACTCGACGGCCCGGCCGATCACCTTCGCCACGATCCAGCCGATGATCAGGACGGCCAGGAAGCCGACGAATTTCGGCACCCAGTCGGTGAAGGTGTTCCACATCGAGCTAAGGCCGCCGGTCCAGTCGACTCCGGCGAGATAAACCTGTTGAGTGTGCTGCATGACGGGTTCCGTGCCCTTCGGCCACCGGCACGCGGAGGATCCGACGCGCTCTGTACCTCCGTGATAACACGGAGTCATCAAGCGACGTATGTCGGATTGGTCCGTTTGAGGACGTGTCAGGCTCGGCTGTCACACGATGGGATCGCTCAGCTCCAGACCGGCTCGGTTACCTCGCGCACCTCGCCGTCACCGCCCAGATGCAGGAAACGGGTGAACGAGCGGGTGAACCAGCGGTCGTGGGTGACCGCGATGACGGTCCCGGAGAACCCCGCGAGCCCGACCTCCAGCGCCTCGGCGCTGGCGAGATCCAGGTTGTCGGTCGGCTCGTCGAGCAGCAGCAGCGTCGCGCCGGACAGTTCGAGCAGCAGAATCAGGAAGCGCGCCTGCTGACCGCCGGACAGCTGCTCGAAGCGCACGTCGCCTTGCGCGGCGAGCTCGTACCGGCTCAGCGAGGGCATCGCCTGGTCACGCGGCAGGCTCGGCCGATGCGCGTCGCCGCGCCAGAGGATCTCGACGAGGGTCGCGCCGATGAGCTCGGGCCGGTCGTGCGTCTGCGAGAAGTGCCCGGGTACGACGCGCGCCCCGAGCCGCGCGCTGCCCTCGTGCCGGACGACGGCGAGCGGCGTCAGCGGCTCGCCCTCGGGGTCGGTGCCGCCGCGGCCGAGCAGCCGCAGCAGGTGCGACTTGCCGGTCCCGTTGGCGCCGAGCACGGCGATCCGGTCGCCGTACCAGGCCTCGAAGTCGAAGGGGAAGGTCAGGTCGGTCAGTTCGAGCCGCTCGCACATGACGGTCCGCTTCCCGGTGCGTCCGCCGTCCAGGCGCATCCGGATGTTCTGGTCCTGCGGCGGGCTCTGCGGCGGCCCGTCCGCCTCGAATTTGGCCAGCCGGGTGCGGGCGGCCTGCAGCCGGGAGGCCATGCTGTCGTTGTACGTGGCCTTGAGCTGGTACATCCGGACCAGGTCCTTGAGCTTCGTGTGCTCCTCGTCCCAGCGCCGCCGGTCCTCGTCCAGCTTCAGGTGCCGGGCGGCGCGGGCCTCGTACCAGGAGGCGAACGAGCCGGGGTGCACCCAGGCGGAACCGCCCTCGACCCCGACGACGGCCGTGGCGGTGTTGGCGAGCAGTTCGCGGTCGTGCGAGACGAACAGCAGCGTCTTCGTGCTCTCCCGCAGGCGCTGTTCGAGCCAGAGCTTGCCGGGCACGTCGAGGAAGTTGTCCGGCTCGTCGAGCAGCAGCACCTCGTCGTCCCCGCGAAGCAGCAGGTCGAGCGCGAACCGCTTCTGCTGGCCGCCGGAGAGCGTACGCACCGGCCGGTCGCGCACCTCGTCCCAGGACTTGCCGAGGATCGCGACGGCGACGGTGTCGAAGACGACCTCAAGCTCGTACCCGCCGACATCGCCCCAGGCGGTGAGCGCCGAAGCGTACTTGATCTGCGCTTTCTCGTCGGCGTCCGGCGCGGAGACGGCCGCCTCCGCACGTGCCAGCCGTTCCCCCGCCTCGCGCATGCGCGGCGCGGACAGCGAAAGCGCCAGCTGACCGAGCGTCGTCTCGTCCCCGATCATGCCGATGAACTGCCGCATCACGCCGAGCCCGCCCCCGCGCGCGATCGACCCGCCGGACGCCGTCGTGTCCCCGGCGACCAGCCGCAGCAGCGTGGTCTTCCCCGCCCCGTTCGGCCCGACCAGCGCGACCTTCGCCCCGTCCCCGACACGGAACGTCACGTCGGCGAACAGCATCCGGCCGTCCGGAAGCTTGTAACTCACCGCGGAGACATCGACGTAGCCCATAAAGCGCGAGTATGGCCGTCGGGTCGGGAGGACGCCAAGCGGTTATCGCTCAAGCAGCAGATACCCGGCCTCGTCAGCGATCGTGCGATAGCCCGCCTTCTCCAGGCTGCTGATGATCTGGGCCTGCTGGCCGCTGCTGAGCGGGAAGTTGTCCGGGTCCTCGGTGTCGATGAAGACCCAGGCGGGGCGGGTGGTGGGGGTCTGCTGATCGAGCAGGATGACGGTGTCGCGGTCGGTGAGCTGCGGGATGAGCTGGTTGCCCGCGGCGACCGTCACGTTGTCGGGTATTCGGCTGATGATCTGCCGTGCGACGGCGACGCGCGGCGCGGTGTGCCAGGCGGGGGAGTGGGCGAGCGCCCAGAGCGGGTAGTCGGGCGCCAGCATCGCCGTGAACGCGAGGCTGGTGAGAAGGGCCGTGCGGCTGATGGCGACGGAGTGCGGGTGCCGGGTTTTCCGCAGGCGGATGAGCGCGTCGACGCAGCCGGCGAAGACGATGGGCATCAGGACCGCGCTGTACTGGTCGCCCGTGCCCCAGTAGGTCGGGTCGTTGGCGATGAACCGCCAGGCGAGTGTCGGCACGACCAGCAGCGTGATCGGGGAGCGGAGCGCGAGGAAGCCGGTGATGGCGAGCATCAGCAGCACGGTCGTGACCTTCGTCTCCGGCGTCACGAAGGCTTCGACTTCCTTCGGCAGACCGGTGATGCCGCCGCTGAAGACGCTGCTCAGGTTGCCACCGTAGGTGTAAGTGCCCGAGGCGCTGAAAGCCGGTATGAGAACCTTGATCTCGAGGTATGAGCCGAGCAGGCCCGTCGCGATGGTGGCCAGCCCGAGGCGGCGCGCGCCGTGCAGGGCGATGTACACGCCGACGCACGCGAGCGTGACGCCGAGGTCCTCCTTGACCAGCAGCAGCGGCAGCGCCCATGCGGCGGCGGCCCGCCAGCGTCGTCGGCCGAGCGCCGTCGCGCTGTAGGCCAGCAGCGGGACGGCGAACGCGACCTCGTGCACGTCGAAGCCGACCGCGGACGCCAGGCCCCAGCTCAGTCCGTAGCCGATGCCGACGACGAGCGCGGACCGGGTGCCGACCTCGCGCGCGGCCCAGCCCACCAGCGGCACGGCGCCGACCGCCAGCAGCGCGGCCTGCGCCAGCAGCAGCACGTAGACGGTCGGGAAGAGCCAGTAGACCGGGCCGAGCGTCGCCCAGATCGGCGAGAAGTGGTCGCCGAGTTCGTCGAAGTGCGTGCCCTTGAGCGCGACCCAGGGCAGGTGCCCGCCCGCGTACTGCCGGACCGTCTCGTCGAAGATGCCCAGGTCGAAGCCGCCGGTGAGCATCCGCTGCTGGTCCCGGACCGAGAGCGCCGCGTACAGGGCGAGGAACACGGCGGCCGTGCCCCAGGCGAGCAGGGCCACGCGGCGGCGTTCTCCGTCGGCAGTCCGCGCAGGCGCGCGGGGATCGAGCGGCGGCGCTTCGGGGGTTGTGGTCGCTGTCATGGTGTCGGCCCCTCCTGTCGGCACACCCACCACCGTGATCCACCCGTCCTGACAAAACCCTGACCGCTCCTGACAAGGTCGTCAGGAAGCCGGTGCGGCGCCGTGCGATCCTGGGTTGCGTGAGGTTGCTGGTGGTGGAGGACGAGCGGGAGCTGGCGGCGGCGCTCAAACGGGGCCTGACCGCCGAGGGCTTCACCGTCGACGTCGCCGCCGACGGCCGCGAGGGGTTGTGGATGGCCCGCACCGGGCAATACGCGGGGATCATCCTGGACTTGATGTTGCCGCAGCTCAACGGCTTCAAGGTCTGCCAGACGCTGCGCCGCGAGCAGGTCGAGACGCCGATCCTGGTGCTCACCGCCAAGGACGGCGACTACGACCAGGCCGAGGCGCTCGACACCGGCGCCGACGACTATCTGATCAAGCCCTTCTCCTACCTCGTGCTCGTCGCCCGGATCCGCGCCCTGCTGCGCCGAGGCCGCGGCGTCGGCTCGCCGCTGCTGACGGTCGGTGACCTGGTGCTGGACGTGTCCGCGCGTCGCTGCCTGCGCGGCGGGAAGGTGGTGCTGCTCACGCCCCGGGAGTTCGCGATAGCCGAGGTGCTCGCGCGCCGCCCCGGCGAGGCGGTGGCCAAGACCGAGCTGCTGCACCACGTCTGGCCGGACGACGTGGACGACGTGAACCTCGTGGAGGCGCGGATCAGCGGGCTTCGCCGCAAGATAGACGGCGCGTTCGGGCGCGATTCGCTGCGCACCGTGCGCGGCGTGGGCTACCGGTTGGTGGACGATCGTGCGTTCGCGGATTAGCGGGATCAGGCCCCCGCGCTCGCTGCAGGCGCGCACCACGGTGGCCGCCGGCCTGGCCGCGCTCGTGCTGTTCGGCGCGGGTGCGTGGGAGATGGGGCACGTCGCCTACCGGCAGCGGATGAGCCAGACCCGGATCGAGGCGCAGAACGAGGCCGGCGACATCCTCGACGGCATGACGTACTCGCTCTGGCCGGGCGGCGACGAGGAGGGGCAGCTCCCGTACGAGATCGACGTGACCGGCGGGCTGATCTCCTCGAGCAGCGGGCTCGCCGTCTTCGAGCCGGGCCGTACGGCGTTCATGCCGCTGCCCGGGACCGGCGGCGCGAACGTGCCGTTCTGGGGCTCGACCGTCGCCCGGTTCCCGAAGCTCAGCCGGAACCGGGGCGGAGCTCTCTCCGGGCAGACGCTGCAGGTGGAGACCGCGACGCTGCCGACCAGCCTGCTGCCGCGCGGCGGAGAGTCGCTGAGCATCTTCGACCTGCTGACGAAGAGCCCGCCCGACGGACTCGTGCGCGTATACGTCTTCGTGACCACGGCCGACGCGCAGTCCGCGCAGTCCGCGCTGCTGCACGACCTCTACCCGGTCGTCCCGTTCGGCGCGCTGCTGGTGGCCGGGGTCGCCTTCCTAGCCACCCGCCGCGCGCTGCGCCCGGTCGAGGAGATCCGGGTGCGCACGGCCGCGGTGACGGCCAACGACCCGCGCGAGCGCGTCGCCGTGCCGAAGACCGGGGACGAGATCGCGCGGCTGGCCGTCACCATCAACGACACCCTCGAGCGGCTGGACTCGGCCTCGCGCATGCAACGCCGCTTCGTCGCCGACGCCGCGCACGAACTGCGCAGCCCGCTCGCCAGTCTGCTGGCCACGCTTGAGGTCGCCGAGGCCTACCCGGACCGCGCCGACTGGCCCGAGACCGTGGCGGTCGCCTCCCGCCAGGCCCGCCGCGTGCAGGCGCTGGCCGACGACCTGCTGCTGCTCGCCCGCCTTGACGCCGCCTCGTCCCCGGCGCCCGAGCAGCCCGTGGACCTCGGCGACCTGGCCCAGGACGTGGCCGCCGACTTCGCCGCGCGCGGCAAGGTGACGGTGCTCGATGAGACCGGGAGCGCGGGGAACGCGGTGGTCGACGGCGTCCCGCTGCAGCTGGAGCGGATGCTGCGCAACCTCGTCGACAACGCCACCCGCTTCGCCGCGTCCGAGGTCCGGATCTCGCTGACCGTGCAGGGCGCGGACGCGGTGATCAGCGTGCAGGACGACGGCCCCGGCATTCTCGTCGAGGACCGCGAGCGCGTCTTCGAGCGTTTCACCCGCCTGGACGACGACCGCTCCCGCGACACCGGCGGCTCCGGCCTCGGCCTGGCCATCGCGCGCGAGATCGCCGAGCGGCACGGCGGCGCGGTCACGGTGGACGACAGCGCGGCCGGCGCTCGGCTGACCGTGCGCATCCCGCTGGCCCGGCAGACGGGCTAGATTTACTCAGCGGGCGATGTCGAAAGGCGCCGGACGGCTCCGACTCCTGGTCGAGCCGCCTTCGGGGCGGAGACCGACACAAGGAGCAAGAGCATGAAGTACCTCCTGATCATGCAGGTCAACCACGAGGTTCTGGACGCCCTGACGGAGGAAGAGCGTCAGCTCGTCATGGAGGGGCACGGCGCGTTCATGAAGACCGTCCAGGACTCGGGCGAGTTCATCCTCACCAGCGGCTCCCGACGGTGCTGCAGGTGCTGTATCTGATCTTCAACGAGGGCTACACCGCGACCTCAGGGCCCGACCTGCAACGCGTCGAATTGGCCGCGGAGGCCATCCGTCTGACGCGCGAGGTATACCGACTGCTGCCCGAGGACGGCGAGGTGGCCGGGCTGCTCGCGCTCATGCTGCTCACCGACGCCCGACGTGAGTCGCGCAGCACGGATGGCGTCCTGGTGCCGCTCGCCGAGCAGGACCGCGACCGCTGGGACCGTACCCGGATCAAGGAAGGGGTCGAGCTCGTCACCGGCGCCCTGCCTCGGGGACCGGCCGGGCCGTACCTGCTGCAGGCCGCCATAGCCGCGATCCACGACGAGGCGCCCTCCACCGAGGAGACCGACTGGACTGAGGTACTGATCCTCTACAAGATCCTCGACCGGATCGCGCCGAACCCGATGGTCACCCTGAGCCGTGCGATCGCGACCGCGATGGTGCACGGCCCGGCTGAGGCCCTCGCCCTGCTCGCCACCCTTGACGAGGACAAGCGGATCGCCGGTCACTACCGGTTGGACGCGGTGCGCGGGCACCTGCTCGACCTGGCCGGCGAACACGATCGGGCCCGCGAGCACTACCAGCGGGCCGCGAAACTGACCTTGAGCATGCCGGAGCGGGAGTACCTCCTGCGCAAGGCCGCGCACCGACCCTAATTTCGACCACGATCGAAATTCGATGTGCATCGCCCTAGTGGACCGCGTACCATAAGCCCAGTTCCGCTGTCCCAAGGAGTCGTCGTGGCCCGCCCTCGCACAGTGTCTCGAACCGTGGAGAACCCCTCTGTGGACGAGGTCTCGCTGCAGCAACTGCTAGAGGCGCTCGTCGATCCGGTGCGCCGCTCCGTCGTGCGACAGCTGGCGAGCGCCGGCGAGGACAAGAGCTGCGGCACCTTCGACCTGCCGGTCTCCCGTTCCACCTCGACCCACCACTTCAACGTGCTGCGCGAGGCCGGACTGCTCCGGCAGTACTACGTGGGCACGACGAAGATGAACTCGCTGCGCCGGGACGAGATCGAGCAGCGTTTCCCGGGCGTGCTCGGCTCGCTGCTGGCCGCCGCCGACGAGGACGCGGCGGCGTAGCCCTCGCTCAGTCCGCGAGCTGCTCGATCCGGTCGAGCAGCAACTCCAGGCAGAGCTCGAAGGTGTTCGTCTGCGCGTGCGCGACGACGATCGGGGCGAGCGCGGCCAGGTTCGGCGCCTGCTCCGCGTCCACCGAGCCGTAGACGACCTGCCAGCGCTGCATGTCGGCGGCGCGCACCTCGTCCGGCCGGGCCAGGAAGTCGGCGTCCACGGCGCTGAAGGCCAGGATGAAGTCGCCGAAGCTGCGGTAGAGCCGCACCGCCTGCTCGCCCTCGAAACCCGCCCGGCGCAGCTCGCCGAGTACGAGGTCAATGATGCGCAGCTCGTGCGCGCCGCCGGTCACCCGGGATGCCACGGCGATGGCCACGCGCGGATGCGCGACGTACTCGGCGTACGTGCGCCGGGCCAGCGTGCGGAGGTTTTCCTTCCAGTTCTCGCCCGGCTCGTAGCCCTCGAGCGTCTGCGCGATCAGCCGGTCGCCGACCGCCAGGAACAGCTCGTCCACGCTGGCGAAGTAGCGGTAGATCGCGGTCGGATCGCAGCCGATCGTCGCGCCGAGCTTGCGCACCGAGAGCCCGGCCGCGCCGTGCTCGCCGACGAGGCTGAGCGCCGCGTCCACGATCACGTCCGAGGACAGCACCGCCCCGGCCTTCGTCCGGGTGTTGCGCTTGCGCGACTCGATCACGCGTCGGCGCTCGGGCTGCGGCTCCTGGGCGCTGCTGGGGGCCACGTCCGTCCACCGCCTTTCTCGCTGCCGTCGGGTCGATATTCAATCACGGCCGCGTCTCATTGTGTTTCGCTCCGCGAAAACTTCCGTCAACACCGTTGACAGGATGTCGTGGAGGGCTCACCATCGTCGTCACGGCGCCTATAGTCCGTCCGACTCCAGCCAAGGACATTCGATGACTGCTACTTCGCACGATCCGGATCCGACCGGAACGGCCCCGACCCGCCTGCGCGAGAGCGTCGGCCCGGTCGGCACCGCCGTGATCGCGATGGCCAATACCGCGCCGACCCTGAGCATCGGCATCGGCCTCGGCCTGATCAGCCTGGACGCCGGCAGCGCGATCCCGGCGATGGTCATCATCGCCGCGGTGCTGGTGCTCGGCATCGCGCTCGCCTTCAGCCGGCTCAACCGCGTCGAACGCGACCTCGGCGCCAGCTACACCTGGGTCGGGCGCACGCTCGGGCCCTGGCTCGGCTTCCAGTGCGGCTGGGTGAACCTGGCCGGTGCCACCATCTACCTCGCCTACGGCAGCCAGGTCTGCGGCTCACTCGTCCTCGCCTTCGCCAACGAATGCCATCTGACCAGCGTCTTCGGGCTGGCCCTCGACCCGACCTCGATCGCGCTGTCCACGTCCGTGGGCCTGGTCGCGCTCATCGGCCTGACCTACCTCGCGCTGCGCGGCGCCGACGTCGTCGTACGCATCCAGACTCCGCTGATCGTCTTCGAATACCTCATGCTGATCGGCTTCTGCGGCTACGCGGCGTTCCGCGGCACCCACTCCGTCGAACTGTCCTGGTTCAACCCGATGACCGCGCCCTCCGCCAAGCTTGCCGCGACCGGCATCATCCTGTGCGTCTACTGCTTCTGGGGCTGGGACAGCGCCTTCACCCTCACCGAGGAGACCCACAACCCCCGCGACTCGTCCCGGGCCGGTTTCGGCTCGATCTTCCTGATGCTCGGGCTCTTCCTGCTCGCCGCCATCGGCTTCGAGCGCTACTTCTCGCTCGGCACGCTCGGCGCCAACGGAGCCCAACTGCTGCCCTACCTCGGCACCCAGATCGCCAGGCAGCCGCTGGCCGCGATTCCGTTGCTGGCGATGCTCTTCTCCTCCATCGCCTCGCTGCAGACCGGCGTCGTGCCCAACGCGCGTGCCGCCGTGGCCATGGGACGCGACGGCGCGCTGGGCCGGATCTGGACCCGCGTCAGCCCGAAGTACGGCACCCCGGCCCTCGGCACGCTGCTGATTGCGGGCATCGCGGCGGCGGTCGCGGTGCTGGGCATCGGGATCGGCACGCTCAACCAGTTCATCACCGCGATGGCCACCTCGGTCGGCATGCTCGTCTCCGGCTACTACGGCCTGGCCGGCCTCGCCTGCGCCTGGCGCTTCCGCGGCGAGCTGCGCGACGGGCTCTGGCCCGCGCTGCGCTCCGTGGTCCTCCCGCTGATCAGCGCGATCGGAATGCTCGGCCTCGGCGCGTTCCTCGCGGTCAGCGACTGGCAGCAGTCCGGCGGCTTCGCCTTCAACGCGCAGAACGGCCGCTTCCTCGCGCTCGTCCCGCTCAGCATCGTCGCCGTCGGCATCCTCGTCTCCGCGTGGGCCAAGTGGGGACGCAAGGCCCCTTACTTCGCCTCCCGCCGCGCCGTCGTCATGACGACCGTCCCGCACCTCGAAGAAAGCACTCTCTAATGACTGCCTCCGCGCACCACGCCGACCTGCTGTTCGACAACGGCTCGGTCTTCCTCGGGGGCGCCTCGCCCCGCCGCGAGCCGGTCGCCGTGGCCGACGGACGCATCATCGCCGTCGGCCCGGTGGCCCGGGAACTCGCCGGGCCGCGCACAGAACACGTCGACCTGGCCGGACGGCTGCTCGTCCCCGGCTTCCAGGACTCGCACGTCCACGCCGTCTTCGGCGGGCTCGAACTCGGCCGCTGCGAACTGAGCTCGCTGGGCACCGCCGAGCAGTACCTCGCCGCCGTGGCCGACTACGCCCGCGCGCACCCGGAACTGGAGTGGATCACCGGCGGCGGCTGGTCGCTCGACGCGTTCCCCAACGGCCTGGCGACCGCCGCGGCCCTCGACGCGGTGGTCCCGGACCGGCCGGTCTTCCTGCCGAACCGCGACCACCACGGCGCCTGGGTCAACAGCCGCGCTCTCGAACTCGCCGGGATCACCCGGGACACGCCGGACCCGGCCGACGGACGGATCGAGCGGGACGCGCAGGGCGAGCCGACCGGCATGCTGCAGGAAGGCGCGATCGGCCTCGTCGAGTCGCTGCTGCCCACGTCGTCGGACGAGGAGATCGACGCGGCCTTCGATCGCGCGCAGGCCCTGCTGCATTCGCTCGGCATCACCGCGTGGCAGGACGCCCTCGTCGGCACCGGCCTCGGCCAGCCGGACAACTTCGGCGCCTATCTCAGGGCCGCGCGATCGGGCCGCCTCACCGCCCGCGTGCGCGGCGCGCTGTGGTGGGAGCGGGACCGCGGCGGCGAGCAGATCGAGGGCTTCGTCGAGCGTCGGCGGATCGGGCGGGCCGAGGGCGACGGACGCTTCGACCCCGGCAGCGTCAAGATCATGCAGGACGGCATCATCGAGAACGGCACGGCCGCGCTGAACTCGCCCTATGTGGCGCCGTGCGGCTGCGGCTCCGCGGCCACGGGAAACAGAGGGCTGAGTTTCATCGATCCCGAACTGCTGCGCGGCCACGTCACCCGGCTCGACGAAGCAGGTTTCCAGGTGCACTTCCACGCCCTCGGCGACCGGGCCGTGCGCGAGGCCTTGGACGCGGTCGAGGCCGCGCGCAAGGCCAATGGACCGAGCGTGCACCGGCACCATCTGGCGCACCTCCAAGTCGTGCACCCCGAGGACATCGCGCGCTTCGCGGCCCTCGACGCCGGCGCGAACATCCAGCCGCTCTGGGCCTGCCACGAGCCGCAGATGGACGAACTGGCCATCCCGGTTCTCGGCACCGAGCGCGCGCAATGGCAGTACCCGTTCAGGGCCCTGCTGGCGAGCGGCGCCGCGCTGGCCGCCGGAAGCGACTGGCCGGTCTCGAGTCCCGACCCGATCCAGGGAATGCACGTCGCGGTCAACCGCGTCACCCCCGGCGGCGACGGCGCCCCGCTCACCCCGGACCAGCGCCTCAGCCTCGCCGAAGCGCTCACGGCCTACACGGCGGGCACCGCGTACGTGAACCACCTGGACCGAACCGGCCGGATCGCCCCCGGCATGCTCGCCGACCTGACCGTGCTCGACCGGGATCCGTTCGACGGACCGAGCGAGGCGATCCACGAGACGCGCGTCACCGCCACGTACGTCGGCGGAGAGCCGGTGTACGGACTCTGACTGTCACGGACCCGGCGTGCGCAGCATGAAGATGTCGACCGGAGTCTCGGTCACGACCGTGAAGCCGTGCCGCTCATAAAGCCGCCGCGCCGGGCTGCCGTGCAGCACGTTGACCCGGACCACGACGTGCTCGCGATCGCAGCGCTCGAGCAGCTTGGCGAGCACGGCCGAGCCGATGCCCTGGCCCTGAGATCGCGGATCGAGGTAGAAGTGCTCCAGCCAGGACGCGTCGTCGGCCGGGCGCAACGCGATGCAGCCGGCGAACTCGCCCTCGACCTCGATGACGAGAGTGTCCTCGGCCGCGAATCCGTCGCGCAGCCGCTGCCGCACCCGGTGCTCGTCATAGCGACCGAGACGTTCCAGATCGGGACGCATCGTGACCGCCCGCAGCTCCGCGATCCGCTCGACGTCCGCCTCCCGGGCCGGGCGCAACTCCCAGTCTGCCATGACCGGCAGACTAGCGCAGTGAGCTGCACTTAGTCGCTAGTCCGAGCCCTCGGATCCAGAAGGGGCGATCGCGAGTTCGTGTTCGTATTCGGCCGAAAGATGCTCGCCCAGGTGGGAGACCGAGCTGATCACACCAGTCACATGGGCCACAGCTCAGCCGTTCGCGATCGCGTGGACCATGTGCGCCGCCTGGTCCTCCCACTGCGCGTAGAGCGAGCCGTCGAAGGAGCGCTGCACGTCCTGCGCCGCGTCGGACAGCGACAGGCTCTCGTAGTCCGAGGGCAGCTCCCGCAGGAACGCCTTGGCCGCGTACGTCGGGTCGGTCAGCTCGGACGCCGTGCCCCAGCCCATCGACGGACGCTGCTGGAACAGCCCCAACGAGTCGGCGTTGGTCGCGGTGGTGAGGTTGCGCAGCGAGGACTCCTGCATGGCCGTGGCGACGGCGATGGTCGCGGCGTACGCGGACAGGTCGAGGTCCTTAGCCGCCCGCACGATCGCGGTGGCGTTCGCCCACTGCTCGGAGGTCGCCGTGAAAGTCTCCTGCGACCCCTCGGTGCCGGTCGGCTCGAGCTGCGCGTAGCTGACGCCCGCATAAGGCTTCGTGGATACCACGGACGCGGCGGCAGCGTGAGTGGTGGTGGTCTGCGAGACGTCCTTGACCGTAACAGAGCTCTTACTATCAGAGGTCTTAGCGGTAGCGCCCTTGATGCCGGCGCTCTTCTTGGCCTCGGTGCTCTTCTTCGCGACCGCGGTGTGCTTGACCGCGGCCTTCGCCGGGGTCGGGGTGGTCGCGGCGGAGGCGGTCAGCGGGACGACGGCGACGGCGGTGGCGGCGAACGCGAGGGCGATCGCGGGATAGCGGCGCGCGAGCACGCCGGGTCGACTGAACGAAGACACGGTAAAGGTAGCCTCTCCTTCGGCCGCCTACCGGGTTAGCTGACGGGTTCGGGCGGAAGGTGAGCGCCCTACAGTCCGAAGGGCACCGTGACATGGAGTGCGCGCTGCGTCGCGCTGCACTCACGCAAGGTGATTGCGGACCGATTCACCCCGGGGGACCGCCGCTGGAATCGCGGCGAAGGTTGGGTCCCCGGCTCCGAGACGTGTGCCGCCGGTAGACCTACCCGCGATACGCGCCGTATTCGGACTCGGCGGGTGCGACCGGTGCCGGAAGGTTTTCACGGCTTGGGGCCGGTCGCACAAGCAACGACAATACATACCTTGTCGCGAGTTGTCACAAATTAGGGAAAAGTCGGACAGAGCGTGATTGTCGGGCCACGCTCTGCCGAGATAATCACCAGAAAATCATGAGGAGAGCCAGGTCAGAGTCTCGCTGCACCTTGTAGTCGAATCAATGCGCAATGTGAATACTCGGCGGTTTCTGATGCATTCATGGATCAGGCCGGAGCGGGAAGGTCGATGCCGATGCGTACCAAGGCGAAGAGGCGACTGGTCAGTTCGGCGCTCTCGGGAGCCTGGTGGCCGACCCAGGCGATGCCGGCGGTCAGGGCGAGCAGTTCGTCGATGGTGAGGTCGCCGCGCACCTGGCCCGCCCCATGGCCGCGCGCAGGTTCACCCACGCCATCACCGCGCGACCGTGGAAACGCCGCCTGGTCCAGGACTTCGGCTTCGGATTGGCCCACGAGATGTTCGGCATCTCCGCCGACAAGATCTTCGGCTAGCGACTCGCACGTCGAAAAGGGCGGGGCATCGACCCCGCCCGTATTCGGCCTTACTTAACTTGTGGGGCCTAGCTCGGCGCCTGGCCGTTCACGATGTCGTACACCATCGTCGTGGCCTGCGACTGCCACTGGGCGTACGCGGTCGGGTAGCCGGAGCGCTGCACGTCCTGCGCGGCCTCCCAGAGGTAGATGCTCTGGTAGTCCGACGCGTCCTCCTGCAGCGCGGCCAGGAACGCGTTCGCGGCGTACGTGGGGTCGGTCAGCTCGTCGTAGGTTCCCCAGCCCTGCGAGGGACGCTGCTGGAACAGGCCCACGGAGTCGGCGTTGGTCGCGCTGGTCAGGTTGATCAGCTGGGATTCCTGGATCGCGGTGGCCACGGCGACGACGGCGGCGTAGAGCGGCATGCCGCGCTTCTCGGCCACCTCGACGATGGTGCGCGCGTTCTCCCACTGGTCCGAGCTCGGCGTGAACGTGTTCTGCGATCCGTAGAACGCCACCGGCTCGAGCGTGCCCCAGCTGACCGACGCGTAGGGGTTCGAGGAGGTCGCGCTCGCACTCGCGGTCGCCGTCGCGCTGGCCGAGGCCTTGGCGGTGCTGGCCGACGCGGAGGCGCTGGCGCTCGCGCTGGCCCGGGCGCTGGCCGAGGCCCTCGCCGACGCCGAGATCTTCACGGACGTGGCCGTCGGCGCCGGGGTGGCCTGGGTGGAGGTCGCGCTCGCGGCGGCGTTCTCGGCCTTGGCCGGCGCTATGTCCGCGGTGGCCGGCATGGGGGAGTTGTGCGGGGAGTGCCCGCTGATCGTCATAGCGGCGGCCACGCCGCCCGGCGCGCCGACCACGGTGCCGGCGAGCGCCGCGACGGTGATCGCCGGGTACTTCCGGGTCCAGGACTGGCTCGCGTCGGAACGCACGATCGGGGACTTGCGGCTGTGTTTGGCGTGACTGCCCACGGTCGGGTTAACGGCCCTCTCCTTCGGCCGCCTACCGGGTTAGCTGACGGGTTCGGGCGGAAGAGTCGCCCTACAGCCGGACCCCGATGGGCTGGGGTGCGGCCGATTCACCCCGGGGATCCCTGGTGCCTGCGCACCCGGTGAGTTGGGTCCCCGGCTCCCCTCACGGGGACTCGGCGGGCGCCTCCGGTGCCGCGGTTTGCGACGTCCGCCGGAAGCGCTGAGGCCAGAACCTAACAGATCGACCGGCCGCATGTCACCGATTCGTCTCGAACTTGCCACAAGCTTGACTCGGCGTGAGATTCGGCTCACCGCGGGTGGATCGGCCGTGCCGTGCTAAGGAGCAGTGCGGCGGCGTACGCGGGCGGACACAGCGCACGCGCGAGGCGGGCGTTACACGGCGTACGGGGGCCGTGGCCCGGGCGGATCCGGCAAGGAGCTTGAGGCCGTCGTGCGGACGCTTCTCAGCCGCCTGCGGTTAACCTGGTCCTGTGAACGCCGAACCGACCGGGTCCGCTCCCCAGGACCCCGATGCCGCTGATCCGCAGGAGATCGCCCGGCTCCGGGTGGCCATCGGCCGCCTGCACCGCCGGATGGTCCAGCGCACCTCCGGCAACCTGACGTTCTCCCAGACCTCGGCACTGGTCGCGGTGGAGAAGGTCGGGCCGATCCGGCTCGGCGAGCTCGCCGCCCGGGAGCGGGTGGCCGCCCCGTCGATGACCCGCACCGTCTCCGGCCTGGTCGAGGCAGGGCTGCTGCACCGCGCCGGCGACCCGCAGGACGGACGCTCCTTCCTGCTGAGCATCACCGACCTCGGCCGCGGCTTCCTCGAGGGCCTGCGCACCGAGCGCAACGCGGCCCTGGCCGAGGGCGTCTCGCAGCTGAGCCAGGACGAGTACGCCGCGCTGCGCGCCGCCCTGCCGGTCCTCGAACACCTGGCCGAGCAGGAAGTCTGATCGGTACCTTGCGTCTCGTTTACGCAGTTGTATACATTGCGGTATGACGACAGCGATGATCCGGGTGAATCAGGCGACCCGCGACCGGGTGATGCAGGTCGCGGACGAGGACTTTGGCCATGTCACAGCGGACGAGGCGGTCAACCGCCTGCTTGACGAGCACTGGCAGGCCAAGTGCGTTGCCGCCGTAGCCGCCTACCGAGAGAACGACCCCGACGGCTGGGCCGATTACCTCGGCCAGGCCGCAGGATGGGACGAGGCGAACGCGCTGGTTGCCGATGAATGGGGCGAGGTCGACGCGTGAGCCTCGCCCTCTCGCTCGAGCCCTGGCAGGTCTGGTGGGCCGACCTCGATCCAACACAGGGACGCGAACAAGCCAAGAAGCGCCCTGTGATCGTCGTCTCCTCTGCGTTCCATCTCGCGCTGACCGCCGGGCAACTCGTCACTGTCCTGCCACTCGCCACCGTGGAGCGCCCAGGATGGAAACACCATGTCCGCATCGACTCGCTACGCAAGACCGGCTGGGCCATTACAGAGCAAACCCGGACCATCTCCGCCGCGCGCCTCGACTCCCGCCCCGTCGGCCGACTAACCGCGGACGAGATCACTGAAGTCCGACGCGTCCTGGCCAGGATGATCGACCTCTGAAGGCGGCGCACGCTGCGGTGGCCGGGTACGGCGCGTATCGGAGCAAGCGCTGAACCACACGGGTGGACCCCGGCCGCAGCGTGTCGCACTGCGAGTGGCACCATGTCCGCATGGACGTGCAGGACCAGACCCCCCAGATCCCGTCGCAGGCCGTCGAGCAGGTAGAGGAGTGGCCGCCGCGCGAGTGGCGGGAGACCACGCGCTCGGCCGGGCACCGGCAGGCGCTCTACGTCACGCTCGCCATGCTCGCCATGTTCGGCGTCCTGGTCTTCGTCGCGATCTGGGCCTCGCACAACGGCTGATTCAGGGCGGCTTCAGGATGACGGCCCGGTGAGCTCCTGGATCTCCTCGCCCGGGATGCCGAGCAGGAACAGGATGGTGTCGAGGAACGGCACGTTCACCGCCGTGTCCGCCTGCGCGCGCACCACCGGCTTCGCGTTGAACGCCACCCCGAGGCCCGCCGCGGCCAGCATGTCCAGGTCGTTCGCCCCGTCGCCGATCGCCACCGTCTCGGACAGCGGCACGCCGGCCGCCTCCGCGAAGCCGCGCAGCGCCGCCGCCTTGCCCGGCCGGTCCACGATCGGGCCGACGACCCGGCCGGTCAGCTTCCCGTCCACCACCTCGAGCGTGTTCGCCGCCGCGTAGTCCAGGCCCAGATCGGCCGCCAGCAGGTCGGTGATCTGGGTGAAGCCGCCGGATACGATGGCCACCTGGAAGCCGAGCCGCTTGAGCGTGCGCACCAGCGTCCGGGCGCCGGGCGTGTAGCGCACCTCCTCGCGGACCTTCGCGAAGACCTCCTCGGACAGGCCCTCGAGCAGGGCGACCCGGGCCGTGAGCGACGCGGCGAAGTCCAGCTCCCCGCGCATCGCCTGCTCGGTGACCGAGGCGACCTCCTCCAGGCAGCCCGCGTGCGCCGCGAGCAGCTCGATCACCTCGTCCTGGATGAGCGTGGAGTCCACGTCCATCACGATCAGGTGCTTGGCCCGGCGCGCCAGGCCCGCGCGCTGCACCGCCACGTCCGCCCCGCAGGCCGCCGCGGCCGGGGCCAGCAGCCGGCGCAGCTCCAGCGGGTCGATGCCGGACACGTCCAGCTCGATCGCGGTCACCGGGTACTTGGCAAGACGCACGATCCGGTCGATGTTGCCGCCCGCGCCCGCGACCTGCTCGGCCATTCGGCCCAATGCCGCCGGCGTGAGCGGGGCGCCGAGCACGGTCACCCGGCTGCGCCCGGCCCGCCGCGGCTGGTTGTCCCCGACCCCGGCCTTGACCTCGACGTCGAGCTTCCACTCCACGCCCCAGCGGTGCAGCTCGAGCCGCAGCTGCGTCTCGTCCCAGTCGGCCGGCGCGGTCAGCAGCACGCCGAGCACCAGCCGTCCGCGCAGCACGATCTGCTCCACGTCGGCCACGACCAGGCCGCCCAGGCCGTCCGGCCCGCCCGCCTGCGCCGAATGCCGCTCGATCACCTCGAACAGCGCAGCCGTCACTCCCGGACGGTCCGCCCCGAACACCAGCACCCGCAGCGTGCGCCCCGGAGGCGTCACCTTCTGTTCCACGGTGCCAAGGTACCGTTCGGGGTGTCCGACCAGATAAGTTGGCCACATGACGGACGTGCTTGATCTGGTCGACGTGACGGTGGTGCGGGACGGCAAGAAGCTGCTCGCCGGTATCGATTGGCGCATCGCCGACGGTGAGCGCTGGGTGGTCCTGGGCCCGAACGGCGCCGGCAAGACCACCCTGCTGCAGATCCTCGCCGCGCAGATGCACCCAACCGCGGGCAGCGCGACCGTCCTGGAAAGCACGCTCGGCAAGGTCGACGTCTTCGAGTTACGCACCCGGATCGGCCTGACCTCGGCCGCCGTGGACGCCCGGCTGCCCGGCCGGGAGAAGGTGCGCGACGTCGTGCTCAGCGCCGCCTACGGCAAGCTGGCCCGCTGGCGCGAGACCTACGAGGAGACCGACACAGGACGCGCCGACGACCTGCTGTCCTGGTGGGGCCTCGAGGGCTTCGCCGAGCGCACCTACGGCACCCTGTCCAGCGGCGAGCGCAAGCGGGCCCTGGTCGCCCGGGCCCTGATGACCGACCCGGAACTGCTGCTGCTCGACGAGCCGGCCTCCGGACTCGACCTCGGCGGACGCGAGGACCTGGTGCGCCGGCTGGCCAACCACGCCGCCGACCCGGCCTCCCCGGTCACCGTCCTGGTCACCCACCACGTGGAGGAGATCCCACCGGGCTTCACCCACGTGCTGCTGCTGCGCCAGGGCGCGGTGGTCGCCTCCGGCCCCACCGAGCTCACTCTCACCTCGGAGAACCTCACCGCCTGCTACGGCATCCCGCTCCAGGTGCAGACCTACGACGGCCGCTACTACGCCAGGGGCCTGTAACAGTCCGTACGGACCTTGAGTTCCAGCTCTGATATACCGCCGCCCGCCGGCCGGATCCGCCGCCCCCGCGCCACGGATCCGGCCGTCTTCGGATGAAGTTGCGGTTCGATAACTCTGCCGGGGCCCGGTGTGGTGCTTCGAACTGACTGTCGGTGGGTGTCGGTAGCTTTTGGTGTTGTGATCGTGACGCGGGTGGTGAAGTTGCTGCCGACGCCTGAGCAGGCATCGGCGCTCGCGGCGACGCTGCGTGCGTGCAACGAGGCGTGCGGTCTGATATCCAAAGCTGCGCATGCGGATTCGGTGTTCGACCGCAACGGCGTGCACCATCTGATGTACCGGCGGGTGCGCGAGGAGTACGGGCTGGGTGCGCAGGCGGTGGTGCACTGTGTGAAGAAGACCGTGGACGCGTATAAGGTGCTCCACGCGCAGGCCGGGGCGGGCCTCCTGGGTAAGGAGGGCAGCGCGCGGAGGGTGAAGACGCTCGGCAAGCCGATCACATTCGGGCCGAGCTCCGCGCAGCCTTTCGATGATCGGATGCTGACGTGGCGTCATGACGCGCGCACCGTGTCGATTTGGACGGTATCCGGTCGGCTCAAGGATGTGGCGTTTACCGGTGAGCCGGGCCAGCTCAAGCAGATCACCGAGCACCGGAAGGGCGAGTCCGATCTCGTGCATCGGGACGGTATGTGGTTTCTGCACGCCGCCGTGGAGTTGCCCGAGGCGGCGTTGAACACGGAGCCGTCGGGTTTGTCGGGGTGGATCTGGGGATCGTGAACATCGCCACGACCAGCGACGGGGTCGTGATGGCGGGGCGGGGCCTAAATCGGCATCGCAAGCGTCGGCAGGATCTGCGGGCGAAGTTGCAGGCGAAGGGGACCAAGAGCGCGAAGCGGCTGCTCAAGAAGCGCCAACGTAAGGAGAGTCGGCACGTAGCCGATGTGAATCACTGTATTTCGAAGAGGATCGTGGCCGAGGCTCAACGCACCGGTCGCGGAATCGCCCTGGAGGATCTTCGGGGCATCCGCGAGCGGGCACGGTTTCGCAAGCCCCAACGGGCCACGCTCCACTCCTGGGCCTTCCACCAACTCGGCGGGTTCGCCACGTACAAGGCGCGATACGCCGGGGTGCCGGTCGTGCACGTCAACCCGGCGTACACCAGCCAGGAATGCGCCGAATGCCACTATGTCGATAAACGCAACCGGCCATCCCAGGCCGTCTTCATATGTAGGTCGTGCGGCGTCATTGCGCATGCGGACCACAACTCCTCCCGTGTCATCGCCCAACGAGGCGAGGACACGTGGACAGCGGGGCGTGAATCACGCGTCCCAGCACTCGAAACAGGGTGCTTAGACGCGGGAGGCAACGCGGCAGCCAGTCGCGCCCTACCCGCAAGTTCGGTCCACTAGGACCGAGAAGTTGATGATTGCTGACGTCGCGTCAACCAGCGGCTACCATGGCCGCATGGGCTTGCACAGCTGGGTGTGGTGGCTCCTGGCCGCCGTCCTGTTGCTGCTCGGCGAGGCCGCGACGAACGCGCTCGTCTTCGTGATGCCCCTCGGCGGCGCCGCGTTCGCCGCCGTCCTCGCCGCCGTCGGCGTTCCCTGGTACGGCCAGCTGATCGGCTTCGTCCTGGTCACCCTCAGCCTGATCGCCTACGTGCGCCCGGTCGCGATGCGCCGGCAGTCCGGGCCGGGGCTGCGCACCGGCGCCGCCGCGCTGGTCGGCCAGCAGGCTCTGGTGACCACGCGGGTGGACGAGCACCGAGGTCAGATACGGCTCGAGGGCCAGATCTGGAGCGCGAAGGCGCTGGATCCGGAGAGGATCTTCGAACCCGGAGAAGCCGTGCACGTCGCGGCGATCGACGGAGCGACCGCGGTGGTGGTGTAATCGTGCGCGTAGATGGGCGTTCGCGATCGGCCCGGGCAGGGAATCACAAGAGCACAAGGGTGGAGTGACGCGCTCATGGGCATCCGCGATGTAGCTGTATGGGGAGGAAAGAGGCACTGATGGGAACCCTCGGCTTAGTGGTGTTCGTGGTCGTCGTCGTGCTGGCGGTGATCTTCTATGTGTATCGGTCGATCCGGGTCGTCCCGCAGGCCACGGCGGCGGTGATCGAGCGCTTCGGCCGCTACAAGCGGACCCTGGAGCCCGGCCTGCGCTTCCTGGTGCCCGG
>Ga0302314_10000132_pt1 | contig 125776 bp, 116 predicted proteins | sample III_Palsa_N2_3_FD_200533 | JGI IMG/M metagenome (GOLD analysis project Ga0302314, IMG submission 200533) | Peat permafrost microbial communities from Stordalen Mire near Abisko, Sweden - III_Palsa_N2_3 | ecosystem: Environmental > Terrestrial > Soil > Palsa > Peat permafrost | place: Sweden... | reverse complement strand
TGACAGGCCCGCCAACGTTTGCGGGAGTCGTTCGGTCAGCATCCGGGCTTCCTCGATCAGGGTCTCCGCGGAACGTTCCGGCAGGCGCAACGCTGCCGCGACCTCCGAAACCGCCGTCCGCCGGGCGGTTGCTGCCTGCGACCAGGGCTGCATCCCGTGCGAGGTCGTCACCGCGACATTGAGCTCCGCATATTTCATCAGCCGGTACACGTTCTGGATGCGGCGGGCGGCAGCCCGGTTAGCGGACCGGTCAGAGTCCGCGAGCTCGTCGACCAGGGCACCCAAGCCCTCATCAACCTCGACCGCGAACGGGGTCTCCTCGACCAGGGATTCCAGTCGTGCGGCAAGGGTGTGGTGGTCGAGCACCCCGTCGGCACCCAACACCGCGCCCGCACCCAACACGGCGCCCGCACCCAACACGGCGCCCGCACCCAGTACCGGGTCGGCGTTGAGGGTGTCAGCCTCCGCGTAGGCGAGCGTGATCGGGTCCATGAGAACAGTCAAACAACCACCACCGACATTCAGTTAAAGCTGATCAGAGCTCGTTTAATTCCGGGGACAACCACGGAAACCCCGCGCTGTGGAGGAGTAGTGGAGGCGACTGCAGGAGAGTTCCTCGGCCCGCAACACCCAGCCAGTAGCTACCCCGCGCTGACCGCCGCCTGCGCCGCAAGCGGCAGCGTCACACTGAATTCGGTACCCACGCCCTCCTCGCTGCTCACGCCCATCTCGCCGTGATGGGCCGTCACGATCGCTTTGGTAATCGTCAGGCCCAGACCGACGCCCGGTACCGCGTTGCGGGTCGCCGTCGTCGCGCGGAAGAACCGCGAGAACAGCTGGTCCAGTTCCGAGGCGGGGATGCCCATACCGGTGTCGCGCACCGTGATGATTGCATCCTTCTGGGACCTCGACAGCGACACCGTCACCGATCCGCCTCGCGGTGTGAACTTGATGGCGTTGGAGATCAGGTTGTCGCAGACCTGGCCGAGTCGCACGGGGTCGCCGTAGGTCACCGGGTCATCGTGCGCCACCTGCTCGCTGATGGTGATGCCTGCCGCCGTCGCGGCCGGCCGCGCCGATTCGACCGCAGCAGTCACGATCTGCTCGAGCTCGACGTCACGGAGGTCGAGCGGGAACTTGCCCGACTCGACCTGCGCTGTGAAGAGAAGGTCGCCGACGAGTCGCAGCAACCGGTGCGCGTTGCGTTCTGCGACCCCCAGGTACTGCTCCTGCTCATCCGACAGCGGGTTCTGGTCGTCGTCGCGGAGAAGCTCCAGGTATCCCAGGATCGAGCTGAGCGGCGTGCGCAGCTCGTGCGAGATCAAGCCCACGAACTCGTCCTTCAGCCGCGCGACCTCGCGAGCCTGCGTGACGTCGGCAGCGACGAAGAGGTAGCCGATGGTCTCGCCCGACTCATCCACACGCTTGGTGACCGACAGCGACACGGGAAACTCGGTGCCGTCGTCGCGCACATAGGTCCACTCGCGGCTCTCCGCTTCGCCGAGGCGTGCGGTTTCGACGAGCGCCGAGAACCCGGGATTGAGCACGGTCGCTCCGGGCGGATAGTTGAGCTCGCGCGCGCGGTTTTCGAGCTCATCCTCGACGTGGAAGTCGAACACGTGGCGCTTGCCCTCGGCCTCGCGCCAGGTGATGCCGAGCATCTTGGTCGCACCGGGGTTCCAGGCGTCGATCAGCCCGGTCACGTCGGTCCCGATCACCGACTGCTCGGTCACCGCCGCCCACACTCCGCGGAACATGCGATCCGCGGCACGGAACTTCGCTTCGCTCTCTTCGAGCTGACTGGCGTACTCGAAGGTGCGCTGCAGCATCCGCTCCTTCTCGTCCACCAGCCCATGGATGGCGTGCAACTGCGAGCGCGACTGCCGCGCGAGTTCGTTAATGATCGCAGCGACGAACAGGTAGACCAGCGGCGAGTAGGTCCAGCGCACGACGTCGCTGGAGTTCTCGAACTTCACGACGCCGAACGCGTACGGCATGATCAGCGCGACGACCGTGCCGGCGGCCGCGAAGAGGATGTGCCGGCGCCCGCGTTCCGCTGCGATCCAGACCACAGGGAGAACGATCATCGCGCCGAACAGCGACATGATCGCGCCGGTGCCGGAGCGATACAACCCGATTGCCACGAAGTCGATGACCGGAACGACGATGGCCCAGCGGGCGAACTTCGGCCACGCGGTCAGCAGGGCCGACAGCACGGTCGCGACGAGGATGAGCGCGATGCCGGTGGCGGCCATCCACTCGCTGGTGATCACGGTGCCCGGCAGCGCCAGCAGCACTGCAAGCGACACGACGAAGACCACGGTGAGCGGCAGCTGCTTGAGACCGACCGATGGGTGGTCGACGCTGATGTAGCCGACGATGCGGCGGTAAATACTCTTCATCGGGTGCCTCCAATGTGCGCCGACAGTCGCGAGGCGAGCTCGCGGGGGCTGAACGGCTTGCTGAGGTAGTCCGCGGCGCCGGCCCGCATTCCGGCAGCGACGGATGCGTCGTCGACCGCCGCCGAGACGAGCAGGATTTGCACCTCGTCGAGCGAGGAGTCGGCACGGACCAGCCGGCAGATGTCGAGCCCGTTCTGCCCGGGCATCGAGACATCGAGGATCGCGAGGTCGGGAACAGTGCGCTGGATGGCGGCCCAGGCCTCGTTGCCGTCCGATGCCTCGGCCACGACCTCGAGCCCCGCGCGGGTCGCCGAAATCTTCACGAGCGCACGGATGTCGCTGTCGTCATCGGCAATAACAACGGTCGGGCTCACGGCGCGGTCCACCTCGGCACGGTATCGGCGAGCACCTGCAGGATCTGCGCACGAGTGAACGGCTTCGGGAGGATCGCCTGCGCGTCCGGGTACTTGCGGGCGTCGAGCACCGAGGTGATCGCGATCGCACAGCCGGGCACATCCGCGCGCAGTCGTTCGACGAGCGCCCAGCCGTCCATTCCCGGCAGCACGAGATCTACGACGGCAAGGTCGGGCTCAGAGTCGCGATACGACGGGATGGCCTCCTCGGCGTTCTTGACCGTCACCACCGCGCATCCGGCCTTTTCGAAGTAGGCACGCAGCAGGTCGCGCTGGTCCTCGCTGTCTTCGACCACGAGCACGCGCACCGGGTTCTCGGCCACGGTCATCATACGAAGAACAACTGTCGGATCACGACGAGCACCGCGACGACCGCGAGCGCAAGGATCGCCTTGGGAACGAGCACCCATTCGTGCCGGATGTCGCGGTCGAGCTCGCGCTGGATGAATGCGGCATCCGGATGCCGGGGATCCACTGGTCCCTGGTCATCGGAGTGCGCTGGCGCCTGGCCCTGCGGTGAACTCATACGACCACCCTCCCGGTCTTTTCGGTTTTGTCCCACTTCGCCTCGGCGTGGCGGATTTCCTTGATGTACGAATCGAACGTGATTGCGCACAGGAGCGAGCCGTAGCCGACGAGGTAGATGATCAGCGGTGCCACGAATCGGCCGACCCGGGTGGTCTCCACCTCGCGGGCGATCAGCGCCCCGACCATCGAGAACGGAATCCAGATGTAGATGCTCAGAGTGAGGTCGAACAGGCCGGTGTCGTTCAGATGAACCCCGAACAGCGAGGGGATATCGATCTCGGTGAGGTGCGGGAAGAACGCCGTCAGCATCACGATCATCGAGATGATGCCGGGAAAGGTGATGACCTCGCGCCAGGCATTGCTGCTGAGCTTGCGATCGAGTTGCGCGGCGAGCGCCAGCGTGAACACGAAGGTGACCGCCGCAGAGATCCACAGGGCACGAAAGACGACGGCGGCCAGCTGGCTGTGCAGCAGCAGCAGGCCCACGAGGCCGATCGACGAGGTGACCATGGCGACGGGCAGCAGCCACAGGCTGAACCAGACGATACCGAACGCCCAGCCGCCCAGGTGGTGCACCTTGGATGGCCGGAACCAGATCTTCTTGTAGCGCGCCGTCACCGAGACGTTGCCGCGGGCCCAGCGCAACCGCTGTTTCCACAGCGCGCTGATGAGTCCGGGCTCCTCCGCAAGCACCACTGCGAGTGGTTCGAACACGACCTCCCGGCCGCGCAACTGCGTCTCGAAGGTAGTGATCGTGTCTTCGGCGAGGGATGAGGTGTCGATCTGGCCGCCGAGTGCCATGAGGTTCTCTCGGGTGTGCAGCTGGGCACCCCCGGCCAGGCACGCCTGGGCACCCAGTACGTTCTGCGCGCGCCGCGCAGCGGGCTGCGACAGCACGTATTCGAAACCGATGAACCGGGTGAGGTAATTTTTGTCGGCCGACCCCTCGCGAATGTACGCGGACACCGCACCGACCTTCGGATCGGCGAGGTGCCGGGTCATCTTTCGTAGCGAGTTCGGCAGGTAGATGACATCGGCATCCATGATCAGCAGGGCCTGCATCCAGTCGTCTTCCAGGATGACGCGGATGCCGGCGTTGAGCGTATGCGCCTTGCCCTCGCCGCCCTTGTCTCTGCGGATATGGAACACCTGCCCGGGGTACTGCGCCGCCTTGGCGAGCACGACGTCGGGTGTGTTGTCGGTACTGGCGTCATCCACTACATACACGCGCAGGCTCTCCGGCGGATATTCGAGACCCATCAGCCGGTCGATCGACTCGCCGATGACGGCCCCCTCGTTCCAGGCCGGAACGACGATCGAGACCCGAGGAAGGTACGGGGCCGCCTTGTGGTAGTGGTTCTTGACGGCGTGGAACGGGATCGCCACGAACGACATGGCGCCGGCCAGCACCGGCACGGCGCCGGTCGCGACGAGGATCAGCAGGATGACGATCAGCGTGTTGTAGGCAAACACACCCCAGTCGAAGCTCATGCGCCGACCTCCTCGAGGATGCCCGCAACAGCGCTGTAGCGACCCACGTCGCGAGCGTCGTGGCTGTCAGTCGACGCGACGAGACGCGCACCGGCAGCAAGCGCGGCGCGAAGCGACCGTGGCGACGGGCAGGCCCACTTCTCGTTGACCTCGATGAGGGTGCCGGTGTCAGCGGCCGCAGCCGCCCAGGCTCCGAGCTGCTCATCGGTCAGGTCGGTCTCGGCGAGGCCGATCTTGGGAAGGATCGAGAAGCAGTGCGCAAGCTGGCCCGCTTCGACCGACTGCATGGCCGCGATCGTCGCGCCCACCAGCAGATCGAGGGCGTCGGATGCGGAGAGTCCCGCCGCCAGCTTCGATTTCGTCTGGTCGGGGGTCCAGGCGCCGTCGAGCCCGGGGAACTGGTGGTCGGCGATAAGCACGGCGTCCACGCCTCCGGCACCGATGACCAGTCCGGGCGGAAGGTCGAGCTCGCCCCGTGCGTTCAACATCTTGGCCTCGACGCCGGTGTGTACCACCAGGCCGTCGTAGGTCGGCGACGCGGCGACGGCGGCCAGGAACTCCGGCACCCAGGTCGTCGACTGGCGCACGTGGTCGACCAGGCGGATCTCGGCCAGTCCCATGTCTGACGCCGCCGCCAGGTTTTCGGCGATCGTGCTTCGCGCGTCATCCGAGAACGTGGAATGAACGTGGAAGTCGCCCGTCAGCAGGTCGGCCGCCCGGCTCATTCGTCGCCCGGGCTCTCCTGGTGGGCCGCATGCTGCGATTGCAGGATCTCGCTTGGCGGCACGAAGATGTCTTCGAGAAAGCGCACGTTGGCGATCTCGATGAAGTCGATGCTCGGCGGGATCTCGACCCCCAGCGCTAGATCGAGGGCCAGCGACGGCATGTCGACGCCCGCGGCGATCGTCAGTGGCAGCGCTCCCGGAAAGCGGGGATTGACCTCGAGCAGCGCTGGTACACCCTCGCTGTCGCGACGCAGCTGCACGTTGGCCACGCCGCGCAAGCCGATCGCACGGGCGACGGCCGCAGCGGTCTGTTCGAGCCCCTCCTCGTGTACCGTCTGGCCCGCAATGGACACCCCCGAGTCGACCCGGGTGCGGGTGCGAGGCACGGCCGCGACCACCCCGCCGTCGGCTCCGGCGAACACGTCGACCGAGAACTCGTCGCCCGGAAGGTGTTCCTGGATGATGAGTGCCTCATCCGGCTGCATCGCAGTGAGCGCTGCGCGGTCTGCGACGAGTCGCACGCCCCGCGAGCCGGCGCCGCGCCGCGGCTTGACGATGACCGGGAACGTCCAGCGCAGCGCGATGCCGTCGGCATTCAGCAGCCGCGTGACCGGAACTCGAAGCAGCGGTGCGCAGCGCTGGGCGAGCTCCCACTTGTCTAGCGTGACAGCGAGCGTCGCAACCGAGGGAGCGGCGAGGACCGCGCCCAGTTCGTCGCGGCGGGCTGCCAGCGGCGGCAGCTCGACATCGACGGTCGAGATCACGACATCGATCGAGTCGTCCGCGCAGATGCGGCGGATGCCGTCCACGAAGTCGGGGCTGAGGCCGGGCTCGAGGATGCGACGGCGCTCAGCAGGCACCAGGTACAGGCCGGAGGCCCAGCCATCCATGTCGCCCGCGTACGCCTCGACGTCGGGCCGTCGCAGAAGGGAACGAAGCACGGCCACGCCGGCGGGCCCTCCAACGCCCGTCACGAGAACGCGCGTCATGTGCCGCGACCTGCCTGCGCCCGGTTCATGCCCGGACGAGTGCGCGACTGCACGGAGAGGTCATCGGCATCCCGGATGATCTCCAGCGGCTCACAGTGGTCGCTGCTGCTCGAATAGCGGGACCAGTAACGGGCCGTGGCACGCACGAAATCGGGTTCCAGATATTTGCGGATGTTCGCCTGCGACTGGAAGCACTGCAGCAGCTCGATCTTCTTTTCGGTGAACCCGTCGATCGAGACGAAGCGCGAGGGACAGAAATCGACGGTGGACGACGGGCTCTGGTAGCACGCGACCGTGTCGACGCTGCGCGCCGCGACGATGACCGCCTCGTGCACGGCCCGGTGGTCCTGGTGCCGGTCGTGGATGCTGTGCGTGTAGACGATGCTGGGGTTGACCTGCTTGATCACGCGTTCGATGATCGCGATCGTCGGGCCGGTGCTCGTGATCTCGGTGTCGACGAGGTCTTCGAGAAAGAGGCGCGCGCCGAGCAGCTCGGCGGAACGCAGGGACTCGGTCTGCCGGTCATCCGGCTCACCGCCCTTCGCCCCTCGCGACATGGTCAGGATGACGACCGTGTCGCCAGCGTCGCGGTGGGCTGCGAGGATGCCGCCGACCCCGATCTCGACGTCGTCGGGGTGAGCGCCGATCGCCAGCACGTATTCGCGGGGCCGGGACGCCTCGCGGTTGGTGCGGCCCTGCACTGCGAGGCGCTGCACGATGGAGATGAGCTCGGTGGACGCGATTGGTTTGACCAGGAACTCGTCGGCCTGGCTGCGCAGCGCACCGACGGCGTAGTCGACCGAGACGTGAGCCGTCATCACGATGATGGGCAGGTCGGGCTGGTCGGCGCGCAGCAGTTCGATCAGCTGCAGGCCCGTGATTCCGGGCATCTCGATGTCGGTGACCACGACATCCGGACGGAATTCGTCGACCGCGGCCCGCGCCAAAGTGGGGTTGGTGATGGCCTTGACCTCACACCCGCCGCGCCGCTCGAGAACGGTGCTCGTGTAGAGCGCCACGTCAGGATCGTCATCGACGACGAGGACCCTGTAGGCGGATTCCCCCATTCGCAGCCTCCCAACCGCTTGTCGACAACTTTACCGGGGATTTACGGTAGTAGACAGAGTGGGCATTACCCGCTTTCCGGGGTCATGAAAGGGGGCTACTTCTCGACCACCACAAACCGGCGCAGGGCCACGGCGGGGTTCAGCGTGCGCACCGCTTCGACTCGGTCGGGCGAGATGGTCGCGATCGCAACATCCGTGATCTCACCGATCGTGGCGATCTCGACGCCCATCGGGTCGACGATCATGCTGTTGCCGACGCCGACCGGCGGCGCGTGGTCGGCCGCGGCGACGTAGAGCGAGTTCTCGAGCGCCCTGGCCGTGACGAGGGTGCGCCAGTGCTGCTCCTTGAGCGGCCCGCGAACCCACTCGGACGGCACCAGCACCAGCGTCGCACCGGCGTCGAGCAGTCGCCGGGTCACCTCGGGAAAGCGCAGGTCGTAGCAGGTCTGCAGGCCCACCTGGAAGTCGGCGAAGTCGAACAGCTGGGGCGGCTCGATGTCGCCCGCGCGCACCCAGTCGGACTCCCGGTCGCCGAACGCGTCGTACAGGTGCAGTTTGCGATAGCTCGCGACCCGGTCGCCCTCAGCAGAGATGGCGACGAGCGTGTTGGAGAAGCGCGTGGGGTCGTCGATGCGCTCGACCAGGCCGGCCACCACATGGATGCCCAGCTCGACCGCGAGCACGCGAAGACCCTCGACGAACTCGCCGTCGATGCGCTGCGCCGCGGCGACGAAATCCGGTCCCAGCGTGGGGGCGAAATACGACGAGTACTCGGGGAACACGACCAGGCCAGCGCCACGCATGGCCGCCGTCGTCGCGAGTTTGCGGATGCTCGCCAGATTGGCCACCGCATCCGCGACCGGCGCGAATTGGGCGACGGCGATCGCCACGCCAGTACTCGGGGTCTCGGTCATGGGCTAAGCCTAGAACGCCGTGCCAACATGGACCCGTGACCCGAATTGTGATCGCCCCCGACTCATTTAAAGGAACGGCATCGGCCGAGGCCGCCGCCGCCGCGATCGCCCGTGGCTGGGCCTCGGTGCGCCCGGACGACGAGCTGGTGCAGCTGCCCATGGCCGACGGTGGCGAGGGCACGCTCGACGCATTCGCCGCATCCGTGCCTGGCGCCGTGCGGATGCCGCGCACCGTGCTCGGCCCGGGCGGCGACGCGGTCGAGGCCGAGTGGCTGCTGCTGCCGGATGGCACTGCCGTAGTCGAGCTTGCCCTCGCAAGCGGGCTTACCCTGATGCCCGCGCTCCAGGCCTTCGACGCCCATACTTACGGCTTCGGCGAGCTCATCGCCGCAGCCCTCGAGGGTGGCGCTCAGCGGCTGCTGCTGGCGATCGGCGGCAGTTCGTCGACCGATGGCGGCGCTGGCGCGCTGGTCGCCCTTGGAGCGCAGCTGGTGGATGGCATCGGCACGCCCGTGGCACTGGGAAACGGCGGCCTGGCTTCCCTCGCGCGGGCTGACCTGTCGTCGGCCATCCCCGCGCCGGAGAGCGCGCTCGTGCTTTGCGATGTGGACAACCCGCTGCTCGGCCCCACCGGGGCGGCCGCGGTTTTCGGGCCGCAGAAGGGTGCTGCGCCCGACGACATCCCGCTGCTGGATGCCAACCTGGCACGCTTCGCCGAGGTGCTCGGCGGCGCCCCCGGCATGCCGGGGGCGGGTGCCGCCGGTGGAACGGCATTCGGCCTGGCGACCTGGGGCGCACGGCTGGTGTCGGGTGCCGAGGCGGTCGCCCAGCGCAGCGGACTCGCGGCGGCACTCGAGGGCGCCGATCTCGTCATCGTCGGCGAGGGCCGGTTCGACGAACAGTCGGCTGGCGGCAAAATCCCGCACTACATCGCCGAGCTCGCAGCCGTCGCCGGGGTCGACGCGGCTCTCGTCGCCGGCATCATCGAAGCGCCGACGGCCCAGTTCGCGCACGCCGTGTCGCTCGTCGAGCTCGCCGGTGACGCCGGGCGTGCGCGCGCTGACGCCGTGCACTGGCTCGAGGCGGCCGGCGCCGCGCTTGCTACGCGCCGTGCCTGACCAGCACCTCGTCGAGCCACGCGAAGACCGTCGAGTGGAACAGGGTTCGCGCCGAGCCCTCGCAGTGTGATCCGGCGCCATCCGCTGCCGCGAATTCGACGAAGCGCTTCTGACAGGTGAGCGCCTCGAACAGGATGGGCGCCCGCACGCTCAGGTCGTCGCCCTGGGCGCAGCAGACGAGGGTCGGGCACTCGATGAGGTGCTCGATGCCCTTGAGGGTGTACTGCGGCGCGAGGTCGAAGTAGGCGATCGGGTCAGCGGCTCCGTGCACGAGCAGGTTGCGCCGGAGTGCCCAGCCCGCGGTCGGCTGGCGCGCCACCCCGTCGATGAGTCGGCGCAGGATGCCCAGCAACAGCGGGTTTCCGTCGGGGAGCGCCCCGGCCAGAAGGCCCGGAACCCGGCTGATACTGGCATCGAACAGGTCGTACGGACCGCAATCCGAGATGCAGGCGGCCAGCCGATGCTCGGCCGTCGCGGCCCGCGGAGCCAGGTAGCCGCCGAAGCTCGGGCCGAGCAGCACCAGCGCGCGCGCATCCACCCCGGGCAGGGTCAGGGCGAAGTTCACCACCGGCGTGATCACGTTCTCCCAGTCCGGGCGAAAGACGACGCCGCGTTCGATGATCATTGCGCCCTGCCCCGGCCCGTCGAAGGCCAGCACGTTGTAGCCGCGTTCGAGCGCTGCGACACCGTCGGCGAAGTAGAGTTCCTCAGCCGTGCCGTCGTAGCCGTTGGTGAGGATGAGCGTCGGCCGGGGTTTCGCATCGTCGGCCGCTCGGAAGAAGTAGCCGGGAAGCGTCGTGCCCTCGTACGGGATCGCGACGATCTCGGGGGGCAGGTCGAGCAGGGCGGCGCCGGCGCGAAAGCTCGCCACCTCGTTGGCATAGCCCGCTCGCAGCAGCGGCAGCGACCCCTTCTCGAGCGCGAAGATGTTCGCGGTGCGAAAGTAGTTGCTGGCTCGAAAGTATGCACCGCGAGCGCCGACCCGGTCTCCGGCGGCCAGGCTCGCATCCGCGACCGAACGCACCCGCGTCGCCGTCGCCGTCCACTCGTCGATCCACAGTTTCTTATCGACTCGCGTGATGCGCTGCGCGGTAGTGACGCACTCCCCCACGTCTGCGGCGCCGTACACCGCATAGCCCAGCGCCCTCAGAGCCTGGGAGTCGAACAGCTCGTCCTTCAGCAGTATGCCCATGATGGTCCTCGTTGGTCGTTGTCGCCGATGTGGCTCGGTCCGTATGTTTACAGCCGTTAGCTAACACCTGTATGCTTAGGATGTCAACAGGAGGTTCTTGTGCCGCAGTCGCACGTACGCAATTCCCGGGGCGAGGGCGAGAAGCTGCGCGCCCTGATCGTGGGCGCAGCCGTTGCGCTGGTCGACGAGGGAACGGAGGCGGCCGCCCTCAGCCTGCGCGCGATCGCGCGAAAGGGCGGGATCAGCGCCCCCTCGATCTATCCGCACTTCGCGAGCCTCGACCTGCTGCGCGCCGCGGTCGTCGACGCCAGCTTCATCGAGTTGCAGGGCGACATCCTGGCCGCCCAGCGCGACGCGAGCAGCCCCTCCGACGCCCTGCTGGCAACCTGCGGCGCTTACTTCGCGTTCGGACGCTCGCACGTGGAAAGGTACCGGGCGATGTTCTCTCCCGACGGCTATGGCCCCGAGTCCGGCAACTCGCTCGAGTTCCTCGAACGACTCATCGCCGGCTGTGTCGCTGCGGGAGAATCCACGAGCAGCGACGTGCACGGCGACGCTTTCCTGCTCTGGGCGGCGATGCACGGCATGACCACCATCCCGCGGCCGTCGCGGCGCGAGGACTGGCGGCTGGGCGCATCCGATCGTGACGCGCTGTTCGAGAGGATGGTGCGGCGACTCGCTCGGCTGGTCGACTAGGCCTTCGCCCGGTCCACCTCGGCGACGACCGACCCAAACAGTGGATGCACCGGCTCAAGACCCGTGACCTGCAGAACGAACCCGTGCGCGCTCGTCGAACCGAGCAGCTCGAGCATCTCCACGCTCTGCGGATCGTCGGCGACGTCGAAGTGCAGCGCTGCGCCCATCGCCCGCACCAGGGCGTCTGACGCGAGCCCCCGCTCGGCGAGTTCGGCCGCGGGACTCACGAATCGCTCGTTACGCGACAACTTGCGCAGCGGTTGCCGGCCGACCCGCTCGACCGTGTCGGTGAGTTCCTCGTTGGCGAATCGCAGCAGGTTGGTGTCGATGTACTCCTGCTGCACCTGCGGCTCGAAGCCATGCTTCGCGACCAGCAGCGACTTGGTCTCGGCCAGCACGGCGCGCACCTCGGCGAGCACCGCCGGCATCCCGATCGCCTCGGCGATCGACCCGGCGCCGGCGATGAACCCGTGATAGGCCGTCGTCGCGTGGCCCGTGTTGACGGTGAACAGCTTGCGCTCGATGTAGGGCGCCAGGTCGTCGACGAAGTGCGCCTCAGGGATGACCGGAACGTCGCCGCCGAACGGCCCGCGCTCCACAGCCCACTCGAAGAACGCCTCGACCGTGACGTCCAGCCCGGCACCCTCCGGTTGCCCCGGCACTATGCGGTCGACGGCCGTGTTCGCAAACACGGCCCGCTGGAGATCGGTGGGATCCTCGATCGAGTCCACCACAGCGTTGCGCAGCAGATCGGTGGCGTTGATCGCGTTCTCGCAGGCCATGACCGCGAGCGGTGCGCGGGACGCGTCCCGCTTCGCCAGCGCCGCCGCGATCACCGGCGCGACGAAGCGGAGGATGTTCGGACCCACCGCCGTCGTCACGACATCCGCGGTGGCGATCTCGTCGATGACGGCGGACTCGTTGGTGGCACTGTTGAGCGCCCGATAATTGTCGACCGTACTGATCGACGCCCCGGCACCTACCTCCCGAACAAGGTAACTGCGGCTCCCAGCCAGGGCGTCGATCAGTTCGGCGTTCACGTCTGCGAAGACGAGCTCGTATCCGGCGTTGTGCAGGATCAGACCGACGAAACCCCTGCCGATGTTTCCCGCACCGAAGTGCACCGCCTTTTTAGCCATCGGGTACTGCGTCACTCGTTGACGTCACCGAGGAGGTCGAGGACTTCCTCGGGAGTTTCAGCGACGAGAAGCCGATCCACTTGCTCCTCGTCACTGAAAATGAGGGCGATGCTGGACAGCACATCCATGTGCCCGCCGTCCTTGCCCGCTATTCCAACAACGAACCGCACCGGGTTGCCGCCCCAGTCGATCGGCTCGTCGTACCGCACGAACGAGAGCGCCGACGCCAGTACAGTGTCTTTGCCCTCGTTCGTGCCGTGCGGGATGGCCAGGAAGTTGCCCATGTAGGTCGACACCAGCACCTCGCGATCGTGCATGTAACTCGGATACTCGGCGGTCACCGCCCCGGTGGCGACGAGGATGCGACCCGCTTCGTCAATTGCCTCCGCCGACGTTGTCGCCGTTCCGTGCAGATTGATCTGCGCTAGTTCGAGTACCTTGCCCATGTCGTTTCGAATCCTTCCTGGCCGCTTGCCCGTGCCGGTCAGCCCTGCGAGGCCTTGACCTCGTCGACGATCTCGTCGTACCTCGGGCTGGCCATGAAGTTGTCGACAGACACATGCTGGGCATGCGGTGCCTTCTCCTTGGCGCGAGCCGTCAGCTGCGACTGCGTAATCACGATATCGACGTTGTCGGCAAGATTGGCGATCGCCTTGTTCTCGACCGTGACATCGGTGATTCCGGCCTTCTTCAGCTTGTTGCGCACGACCGTTGCGCCCATGGCGCTGGAGCCCATACCGGCGTCGCACGCGAAGACGATCGACGAGATCTTCGTCGCCGTCGTCGTGATGCCGCCTGCGGCATCCGCGTTGGCCTGCGGGCTGTCCGCACCGGCCGTCGCGAGCAGGTCGCCGACGCGGCTGTCGCGACCCTTGTTGGCCTGGTTCTGAGCGATCGCGCTGGCCAGCGCGTTCTCACCCGACGCCTCGGCGGCGAGGTCACGAGCACGGCTGGCACGAAGGATGATCGCGGTGACAATGAACGAAACCGCTGCCGACAGCACGACCGAGAGGATCACGCCGACGTAACTGTCTTTCGACGTCTCGAGCAATATCGCGAAGATCGAGCCAGGCGACGCCGGGGCGACGAGACCCGAGTGGAATGCGACGTTGGTCGCGACACCGGTTGCACCGCCGAGGATGACCGAGATCAGCAGCATAGGCTTGGAGAGCACGAACGGGAAGTACACCTCGTGGATGCCACCAAGGAACTGAATGATGAAGGCACCCGGAGCCGTCGCGCGCGAGATTCCGACGCCGAAGAAGGTGAACGCCAGCAGAAGCCCGGCGCCGGGGCCAGGGTTGGCCTCGAGCAGGAACAGGATCGACTTTCCCGACTGCTGCACCTGCTGGGCACCGAGCTGGTCGAGCACACCGTGGTTGATCGCGTTGTTCAGGAAGACCACCTTGGCGGGCTCGATGAAGAGACTCGCGAGGGGCAGCAGGTGTGCGTTGACGAGCGCCTTCACGCCGTCACCGAGGATCGTCGAGATCCAGTCGAAGAACGGGGACAGCCAGAAGTATCCGGCCATCGCAAGTCCGAATCCCAGGAAGCCGGCCGAGAAATTGCTCACCAGCATCTCGAAACCGGCCCTGATCTTGCCCTCCCACAGGCGGTCGAACTGCTTGATCAGCCAGGCACCGATTGGGCCGCAGACCATTGCGCCGAGGATCATCGTCGTGCCGAGCGACCCCACGATGACTCCCATGGTGAAGACCGTGCCGACGACGGCGCCGCGGAGACCGTAGACCATGCGACCACCCTGGGCCGCGATGAGCAGCGGGATCAGGTAGGTGATGATCGGGCCGACCAGGCCGACGTTGGCGACCCCGTGCGTGGTGCCGAATCCACCGAGAATACCGACCGGGGTCCATCCGGTCTGGATGAAGAGGGCGGTAATGAGACCCCACGCAATGAATGCGGGGATGTTCGGCATGACCATTCCGGAAAGGAAGGTACCGAACCGTTGAACGCGCACCCGCCCGGTACTGGGGGGTGCTGCTACGGACGACGTTGTCATTGCTACTCCGATTTCTGTGGATTTGTGGTGATGGGGGATGCCGCCGAGAGCACCGCTGCGCGGGCCTCGACGGCGCTATTTGCCGAAAGTGCGAGTTCGGCGAATTCGATTGCCTGATCTTTGGTGAAGCGAGACAGTTCGGCGCGGACATCTGCGAGGGCGGCGGGCGACATCGACAGGGAGGTCGCGCCAAGTCCGACGAGCACGACCGCGAGCAGCGGGTCGGCTGCGGCCTCGCCGCAGATGCCGACGGGCTTGCCCAACGCGGCGCCGGCCCGACCGACCTCGCCGACCAAGCGCAGCACAGCCGGATGCCAGGGGTCCTGGAACGACGCGACCGAACCCAGCAGACGGTCGGCGGCGAGCGTGTACTGCGTCAGGTCGTTGGTGCCGATGCTGGCGAAGTCGGCGTCGGCGAGGATGCGGTCGGCGAGCAGTGCCGCGGCAGGGACCTCGACCATGACCCCGGCGGTCGTCAGCCCGAGCTCCTTGGCGAGCCCCACGAAGTAGCGGGTCTCCTCGACAGTCGACACCATGGGCGCCATGACCCAGACCTCGGCGGTCGTGGCCGCCGCCGCATTGGCGATGGCGGTGAGCTGGTCGCGCAGGATCGATTCGTGGGCGCGCAGCGCGCGAAGCCCGCGCAGGCCGAGCGCCGGGTTCTCTTCCGGTTCGTCGTTCAGGAAACTCAGCGGCTTGTCGGCGCCCGCATCCAGTGCTCGCACGACGACCTTCTTGCCGGGGAACGCCTCGAACAGCGTCGTGTAGTTCGCCTGCTGTTCAGCGACCGTCGGCGCGTTGTCGGAGTCGAGGAAAAGGAACTCGGTGCGGAACAGCCCGACGCCCTCGGCGCCCTTCTCGACCGCGGCCGCCAGCTTGTCGACTGCCCCGAGATTCGCGAGCAGCGGAACCTTCGTGCCGTCGGCGAGCGCCCCCGGGCCCACGGGCACGACGGGGGCACTCGCGCGAGACGCGAGGGTCGCCTCGGCCGCGGAGCGTTCAGACTCCGTCGGATTGACCGTGACGACCCCCGTCGAGGCATCGACGATGACCGTTTCGCCGTCCTCGAGAGACAGGGCGCCCAACGCTCCGACTACGGCGATGATCGACTTCTCCCGCGCAAGGATCGCGGTGTGAGAGGTCGGGCCGCCGTCGGAGGTAATCAGCGCGAGCACCTTGTCGAGATCCAGCAGGGCCGTGTCGGCGGGGGCGAGGTCGCGGGCCACCAACACGAAGGGATGATCGGGGTCGGGCACACCGGGAGCGGGCACGCCCTGCAGGTGGGCGACCGCACGCTGCGACACGTCGTCGAGGTCGGTGGCACGCTCGCCCATGTAGCCGCCCATGCTGGTGAGCATGTCGCGGAACGCGGCGAACGCCTCGAAAACCGCCCGCTCGGCCGTCTTGCCGTCGTCGATGCGCGCGTTCACGTCATCCTTGAGCGTCGGGTCTTCCGCCATGAAGGCCTGCGCATCGAGCACGTCTTTGGCGGACCCGCCCGCCTTGTCGCCACGGAGGCGGATGTCGGCGGCGGTTGCCGCCAGCGCGCCCGCCGCGCGAACCTTCTCGGCGTCGGCGTCGAGAGCGCTGGGAGCGTCGGACGGCTCGGGCAGCGGATCGGGCATGCGGATGACCGGGCCGATGCCCAGCCCGCGCCCAATGCCCACCCCCTGCAGGGTCGTGGCCGTGGCGGTGGTCATGCGTCCATGTCCGTGGTGAGCAGCGCGACCAGGTTGTCGAGCACGGCGTCGGCGCCCTCGCCCTCGGCGGCGAGAGTGATCTGGTCGCCATGGTTGATGCCGAGTGAGATGACGCCCAGGATGCTCGCCGCATTCAGGGTCTTGTCGCCCTTGGTCAGCTGTACGGCCAGCCCCGACGCGGTCACCGCCTGCACGAACAGCGAAGCCGGGCGGGCGTGCAGCCCGTGGGCAGAGGCGATGGTCACGGTGCGCTCAGGCATTGGGGGTTCCTTCGGTAGTTGAGGTCAGCAGGGCGAGAGCCTGGTCGAGGGCGTCGGTCGCGCCCTGTGGCCCGAAAGCGGTCGACGGCAGAAGTGCCGCGGGCACCGAGTGGTCGGCGGCCTCCGCAGCGAGCTCGGCGAAGGCCGGTTGGAGATGCGGCCCGACCAGCAGCACGCTCGCGTCGGCCAGGCGGGACGAGAGATCCAGGTTGCTCGCGGCCCGTGCGGTGACGTCGAGACCGCGTTCTTTGGCGAGCGCGCGCATCCGAGAAGCAAGGAAGGTGCTGGATGCCCCGGCGCCACAGACGACAAGAATCATGGCCATGGATCGCCTCCTTGCGTTCCGACTGTGTCGAGCGTTCCGACTGTGTTGCGGGGGTTGGGGCGTCGGATTCACATCCAACCCACAGGTCCATGATCGAGCGCAGCACCTCTCCCCTGCCAACAGACCTGCTTCCGCCAGTGCGGAAAAAAGAGTGCGGTCGACCCGACGGGCAACGACTGCCGTTACAGTGACTGGGGAATGAGCGATAAGTATGAGCGCCTGCTCGACCACCTGGTGCAGTCAGACGGCTGGGTCACGGCGAGCGAGCTGGCCGACCAGTTGGGCGTCACGACGCGCAGCGTGCGCAGCTATGTCACGGCGGCAAAAGCTGCCGCGCATCCGCTGCCCATCATCACCGCGTCGACCAGCGGATACCGGCTCAACCGGGAGGCGTACGCCACTTTCGTATCGGGCGCCCGGGCCAAAGACAGTGACTTCGACACGCCGCGCGACCGCGTGCACCACCTGGTTCGCCGGCTGACCGAGGCGCCGCAGGGGCTCGATGTGCACGCCCTCGCCGACAGCCTGTTCGTCAGCGAATCGACCATCGAATCCGACCTGCGCAAAGTCAAGGCGCTCGGCGAAGAGGCCGGGGTCTCGCTCTCGCGCAAGGGCAGCATCGTGACCCTCACCGGTTCGGAGAACGACCACCGTCGGCTGCTCAGCAAGCTCTTCCACAGCGAAAGCGCGCAGGGTTTTCTCGAGCTCGAGAACGTGCAGCGCGAATTCGCCTCAGAAGACCTGGGGCTCTTCAAGACCGACCTCATCGAGATGCTCGACAGCCAGGGCTACTTCGTCAACGAGTACGGCATCAACAGCGTGCTGCTGCACGTCGAGATCGCCGTCGACCGGGTGCTTCGCGACGACCGCGCGCTCGCCGTGGCGCCGCATCCGCGGGATCCCGAGCGCGAGCCGATCACGTTCGGTCTCGCCACTCTCATCAGCACGCATTTCGACGTGCGACTCGCGGATGTCGACCTCGAGTACCTGGCGAAACTGCTGACCACACGCGTAATTACGCCGGGCCAGGGCGAGCCAGTCGAGCAGGTCGTCGAGAATTACGTCGACCCGGCGAACCTCGAACTCGTGCGCAGCGTGGTCGCCCAGGTGAGCGAGGAGTACCTGGTCGACCTCAACGATGAGGCCTTCATGGTTCGGCTCGCCCTGCACCTCGGAAACCTTGTCGCCCGGGCGCAGGACAACACGTTCTCGCGCAACCCGCTGGTGCGGTCGATCAAGACGTCCTACCCGATGATCTACGACGTCGCCGTATTCATGGCGTCGCAGATCCAGCGGGCGAAGTCGATCACGATGAACGACGACGAGATCTCCTACATCGCGCTGCACCTCGGCTCGTTCCTCGAGCGTCAGTCGCGGCGTGAGGAGCGCTTGACCGTCGCCATCGTGTGCCCCGGGTACTACGACATGCACACGATTCTGCGGGAGCGCATCGAGTCGGCGCTCGGCTCCGAGCTGTCGGTCGAGGTCGTCGTCACCCGCACCGATATCGACTGGCTCGACTTCTCCACCGACCTCGTGCTCACCACGATCGCGGGCAAGGGCATCAGTGACAACGTGGTCGTCATCCAGCCCTTCCTCACCGAGAACGACATCGACAGCATCCGCAAAGCCATCACCCGAGTACGTCGGCACCGCCGGCGCGCACAGATCAAGGATGACCTGCTGCTCTATTTCTCGGACGGCCTGTTCTTGCGCAACGCGGTCGCCGCATCCGAGGTCGACATGATCCGCACGCTTGGAGCGCTCATGGTAGACCGCGGCATCATCGACCAGAGCTATGTCGAGGGCGCGGTCGAGCGCGAACTCATGTCGTCGACGGCGTTCACCGACACCATCGCCGTGCCGCACGCCATGGTCATGAGCGCGTCACGTACCTCCATCGCGATCGCCGTCAACGAGACGCCCATGAAGTGGGGCGACAACCGGGTCAATGTGATCGCGCTGATCGCCTTCTCGTCGAGCGGCCGCAGCTCGTTCCAGGAGGTGTTCGACCAGTTCGTCGAGGTGTTCGCCGACCGCGGCGACGTGCTCGAACTCATCAAGCGCTCCACCGACTTCACCACCTTCATCGAGGAGCTTGTGCACGTCATCGACCAGTAGGTGTGCAGATCCCGCGCAAGAATCGCGCCTCCAGCGGGGCGACCGGCATTCTCAAGTCAGGGAAGAAGCCAGCAGCGCAACGACGGCAACGCGGAACGCACTCCGTTAAGATCGTGCCGCGATGAATGAAGTCTTTGCACGATACGGCGCGACAAATCCGCGCCGGTTCGATTCGGTTGCACCAGGCGATTCGAGCGAGGTCCGCGACATCGACCTCATGGTCGACCTGAACCCAAGTGCTCGGAATGCAGTCATGCACGGTGCCGGCATGAGCAGGAGCGCGTATTTTCACGTGAACTTCGGTCTGATCCTCGACATCCTCGACTGCCTCGAAACTCCCCCGACTGATTCCGGCGTTTGGCCGGTCGAACCGCAGGCTGCAGCCCGTTGCCTGCTGCCTGCCCCGGAAACCTGTGCATCGTTTGCTCAGAGGAGATCAATCACGCGGTCGGTATTGTTTGGGCAGCGGCGCGTTACCAAGGCATTACGCCGGCCGGGCTAGACAGGGGTACAGAAAGCCGCCGAACGGAGCACCGAACATGAGAAACAGCCTCATCGCCTCCGGCACGGCGGCCGCGATTGCGATCGGCGTCGTGGTCGCACTCGCCGGGTGCGGTCCGGTCTCGCCACCCAGGGCCAAGGCCGGGCCGCACCATCCATCGGCGGCGCCGGTCGCGTCGGCGACACCGACGCCCACCGCGACCGCCGTCGGCCTGGGCCCGCTTCCGGCCAACGCGCTGTTCCGCATCACGGCGACCGTGACCGAGCCGAGCGGGGCATCCGCCGACCTCGTGCAGACGGTGTTCGCACCCACGGCGCCTGACGCGTCGGACACCGTGTTGCTGGATGCCCAGTGCAACCAGTCCGGCCAGCCGACCTGGCAGTCGAACTACACCAGCCCGGAGTTTCTCACTACGACGATCACCGCGAGCCTGCACCACGGGTCTGCGGCATGGTCGACCAACGACCAGGTGTCCGCATACTTCCTCGGTTCATCCTCGGCGTTCTCGGGCAGCTACGAAGTTGCTCAGTCGGACTGCGCTCCCGGCTACATCGGCATCCCCGGCACGATCCACGGCGTCGGTGTGGTCGAGGCGGGCGATCCCATCTCGGGCAGCTACGGCTGGGCGAGTGCGTTCGGCCTGTACGGGTTCGACGGGGGCGGCAACGACCCGAGCGCCGCCGATTCCAGCGGCACCGGCGTGGTCGGGGACTGCGCCATCGAGGTGAGCGCGGCGGCGAGTGCGGCCAGCCCAGTGGCCGCTGCGTGGGCGACCCAGGCGTTCGTACCGGCGAGAGGCTGCACCTTCACCGCATCCGGCTCCTAGGCCAGAGCGGGGAACGGAGCGCTGGTTCGGCTCGCGCGGGTTAGCCTTCTGGAATGAAGCGCAGCGTCGCCCGGGGGTTCGTTGCGATCGCAGGCGCCGCGATCGTGATGATGCTGGCAGGATGCGTGGCGGCCGGCCCGAGCAGCACCCCTGCGCCGACGGGTACGGCGACGAACAGCCCGTCTCCGACGCCCGCCGCCGCTCCGACCCCCACTTCCCTGCCCGGTAACGGATTGTTCCAGATCAACGCGGTCGCGACAGCCTCGAACGGCGCCATCGCCGACCTCGTCGAGATCGCCTACCTTCCGACGGCCGCCGCGGCCGGGCAGACGGCGCTGCTCGACAGCCAGTGCAACTACCCGGGTGACCCGGCGGCGCAGGGCCAGCCCAGCTGGGAGTCGCAGTATCCCCGCACGGTGTACCTGAACACGACCATCACCGCGACCGCCCGTGCCGGAACACCCGCCTGGCCGAATTCGACCGACCCGGTGGCGTTCAGCTTTCTTCCCGTCTCCGCGTACACGGGCGCCTTCAGCGTGCTCCAGGCGCAGTGCGCCGCTGGAGCGATCACAGTACCCGGCACGGTCACCGGTGTCGCGCCGCTCTGGGGAAGCAATCCGGCGCACGGCCCGTACGGCTGGGCGACCCCGCTCGGCAGCTACGGCTTCAACGGCGGCGGCAACGACCCGGGCGGCCCGCTCTCCGGCAACACGGTGATCAGCGACTGCGCGGTGCAGCTGAGCCCGACCGCAACCTCAGCGGGCGTCGGCGGTTGGGCGACGCGCGCCTACATCAAGGAGACCGGCTGCGTCTACGTCGGCTGAGGATCGTGCAGGGAGCGGCTGTATCGCAGGTAACCGGCTACCGGCGCGAGAGTCGCGAACAACTTCCTTTGGTTGTCGTCAGCGGTTGTCGTCAGTGGTGGTCGTCAGTGGTGGTCACGTGATCGCGTGGATTCGTGGTGTTCTATTCCGAGAACAGGCGGATTTCGACCAGTGCGTAGGAGCCCAGTCCGATCACCGTCCCCGCGATCGCTATTAACAGGCCGCGCCGACGATAACGTCGAATCAGTCCAATCGAAAAAAGTGAGACGACGCCGCCGATGATCCCTACGGGCAGCCAAACAATTGCCGCAAATAGCGAAATCGCAAGACCGATAATGCTCACCACGCTGAAAAGCGGACGTTCTTCGGCCCATCCGTCTTCTGCTTGCGGGTCTACCGGAGGCGGATTCAGGTAGTCCATGCTCGGTCGATCGCGAGGAGCTTCAGGATCTTGTTGGGAGCTCATGCTCAGAGGGTAACTATCCGCAACGCTCGGAAGGGTCGAGAACATGAAGGCGAACGGACGACCGAATTAACCCACGATGAATTCTGGCCGCCGTCAGTGACTATCGCCGCGTCGTGATAGCGCACCCGACCGATGTGGGACGTGGAGCGACGCGCGCGGGCGAAACGCCCCCAATGAGCGGGAATGCGGGCAGAAAAAAGTCCCGGAAGCCTTACGGCTTCCGAGACCTGATGGTTGCGGGGACAGGATTTGAACCTGCGACCTCTGGGTTATGAGCCCAGCGAGCTACCGAACTGCTCCACCCCGCGTCACGAGTAGCAACGCTATCACAGGCTGGAGCGCCGGCGCCGCGGGCGACCTACTGGCCGCCCCCGGCTGCGATCGCATCCTTGATGTCCTGCTGCAGGCGGGCATCCGCCTGGGCTGCCGCGACCAGGTTGTTGGCCGCGTAGTCTGCGGTGCGGGCCGCGAGGTCCGTCGCCATGGCCGACAGGGCTGCGCGGAGTGCCGCGCTCTCTGTTCCGCCGGCCATGCCCGACGGCACCGGCGTGGGCGAGGCCGATGCGTTCGATCCGCTGTCGCCCGCAGTGGCACCCGAATTGCCGCCGAAGAGCTTGTCGAGCGCAGCATCGAGAGTCGGCTCGAACTCGACCTTGTTGCCGAACGCCACGAGAACCTCGCGCAGCAGCGGATAGCTCGTCTCACCCGTCGACGACACGTACACCGGCTGCACATACAGCAGGCCGCCGCCGACCGGGAGGGTCAGCAGGTTGCCGAGGTCGACCTTGGTAGCGCCACGGTTGAGCAGTGCCAGCTCGTTGGCGACATTGGGGTCGGTCTTGAACTGGTTTTGCACAGAGCCCGGCCCCGGAATGTTGACCTGCTTGGGCAGCGTCAGCAGCGTCAGCTTGCCGTAGTCGGGGCCGACATCGGAGTCCACCGCGAGATATCCGGTCAGCACGCTCCGCGTGTTCTTGGTCGAGCTGTTCGGAACGAACGTCGAGTACAGCGTGAACGCCGGCTTCGACGTGCCGGGAACCTTCATGGTCAGGTAGTACGGCGGCTGCAGAGCGGTGTTCGCCGTCGATGTCGTGGGGTCGTTCGGGGTCACCCACTGGTCGTCGCCGGCGTAGAACGAGGCGGCATCCGTCACGTGGTACGAACCGAGGATGGCGCGCTGCGCCTTGAACAGGTCCTGCGGGTAGCGCACGTGAGCCAGCAGCTGGGTGCTCATCTTCGACTCCGGCTGCACGGTTTCGGGGAAGATCTTCTCCCACGTCTTCAGCAGTGGGTCGCTGGGGTCCCAGGCGTAGAGCGTGACCTTGCCCGAGTAGGCGTCGACCGTCGCCTTCACCGAGTTGCGGATGTAATTCATGTCGTCGAGCGAGTACGCGGGGGCACTCACGTTGGCGTCGGCCACGACCTGGCTGAGCTGCTCCACCGTCGAGTACGGGTACTGGTCGGTCGTCGTGTAGGCGTCGACAATCCAGACGACCCGCCCGTTGACGATCGCGGGGTAGGCATCCTTATCGAGGGTCAGGTAGGGCGCGACGGCCGAGACGCGATCGCGGGGATCGCGGTTGTAGAGAATTTGCGAGTCCTTGTTGACCGCGTTCGAGAGCAGGATGTCTTCGGACTGGAACTTGATGGCGTAGACCAGCCGCGTGAACAGGTTGCTGAGCACCGGGCCACCACTGCCGGTGAACGTAGTCTTCTTGTTCTGCGCGCTGTCGTTACCTGCCGGGTAGTCGAGCTCGAGCGGTGCCGAGCCCGACGGAGCACCCACGATCGAGTACTGGGGTGAGTTCTCGCCGAAGTAGATACGCGGCTGGTAGTTGCCGAGCTTTCCAGTGCTGGGGATGCCTGACTCGAGGAAGACCGGCTGGCCCGATGCGGTGCGCTCGTTGCCGTACGCCGCCACGACGCCGTACCCGTGGGTGTAGACGATGGTGTCGTTGTACCAGCTCTGCGATGCGCCGAGGCCGCTCTGGCTGAGCTCGCGGGCCGCGATCACAGTGTCTTGCGACTTTCCGTTGATCGTGTAGCGGTCGACATCCAGGTGGTCTTCGAACTGGTAGTACTGCTTGAACTGTTCGAGCTGGCCGAACGACTGCGAGACCAGGTCGGGGTCGAGGATGCGGATGCTCGCCGTGGTCTCGGCATCCGTGCGCAACGCACCGGCCTTGGCCGTCGTGGTCGCGTTATAGGGAACCGTCTTCACGTTCGCCACACCGTAGGCGGCGCGGGTGGCGTTGATGTTGCGCTGGATGTACGGCGCCTCGAGCGTCTGGGCGCTCGGGATGACGGTGAGCCGCTCGACGATCGCGGGGTAGATCGCGCCGATCACGATCGCACTGACCAGCAGCAGTGCGGTGCCGATGATCGGCAGTCGCCAGCGGCCGATGGCTGCGGTGACGAAGAACAGGATGGCAACGAGCGCCGCGACAACGGCGAGGATCTCCTTGGCCGGGATGGTCGCGTTCACCTCGGTATAGCCGGCGCCAGTGGCAAGGAAGCCCGCGCTCGCGCTGGTGACCGTGGCGTACTGGTCGAGCCAGACGCTGACCGCCTGCAGGGCAATGTAGATGCCGATCGTGATCGCGATCTGGATGCGCGCGGTGCGCGAGATCCGCAGCTCACGACCGTTCAGACGAATGGCCCCATAGAGGTAACTGGTGGCGAGGGCGGCGATGACGGAGATGATCAGCACAGCCGAGGCGAACGCCACGATGCCTCGCCAGAACGGCAGCTCGAACACGTAGAACGACACGTCGAGGTGGAACTGCGGGTCTTTGACACCGAATGAGGTGCGGTTGAAGTATTCGAGCACCGTCTGCCAGCGTGACGCCGCAGAGGCCCCGGCGAAGATGCCGATGATCGACGGGATTCCGTAGATCGCCAGGCGGCGCAGCGGTTCCACGACCTGCTGGTAGCGGTCGAGCTGGGAGTTGAGCTTCGCGTACACCGGTCGCCAGCGGAAGGCGATCTCGATGCTTGCGAACACGGGGATCGCCATCGCGAAGAAGCCGATGAAGAACAACGAGATCTGCGCATACCACTGCGTCGTCAGTACCTTCAGGTACCCGAGCTGCTGAAACCACAGCCAGTCCGAGTACAGCCCGGCGAACACGAAGAACAGGATGATGAGAACGGCAAGGATGATCGCCGTGATCGTCAGCGTCGCCCGGGTTCGTGTCGCCGGCCGGTTGTTCTGGGCCGGTGCGTTCGGGGTTGAGGTCACGTGACCACTCCTGGCTCTGTTAGTAGTGCTGTCATCTTAACCGCAGGTCTGCAACTTGTTCAGACCGCTGCCGGATGCGATGGCCGTGAGGTCGCTGACCGACTGCTTCAGTGTCGAGGTCGCATAAACCGTGAGACCTGCGGGGATATGACCCTTGACCTCATCGCAGTTGCTGGCGGGGGCCAGGAAGTACGTCGCACCGGCCGCGCGAGCCCCGTACATCTTCTGCCGGATACCGCCGATCGCACCGACCGAACCGAACGCCGTGATGGTGCCGGTTCCCGCGACGTGCTTGCCGCCGTTGAGCTCTCCCGGGGTGAGCTTGTCGATAATGCCGAGGGCGAACATCATCCCCGCGCTCGGGCCGCCGACATCCTGCAGCTGCACCTTCACCGGGAACGGGAACGAGAAGGTCTCGTCGAGGTAGACACCGAGGAACGGGCCCGTCTGCGCGGCCTCGGGAGTCACCTTCGCTGTCTTCGCCACTCCTTTGCGCGTGTAGGAGATGGTCGCCGCGTGGCCCGTGCCGTTCGAGACTATGAGGCTGTGCACCTGGTCGGAGTCGACGAAAGGCGTGCCGTTGACCGTCTTCAGCACGTCCCCCTTCGTGAAGACCTTCGAGGCGGGCGAGCCCTTGGCCGTGCCGTCGACCGTGACGACGCTGTCGAACTTGATGCCGAGGTCGAATAGCGCAGCAGCCGTGGCCTGCTGTTGCGAGTCGACCATCTCGGCGGTGCCCTCCTGGTTAGACTGCTCGACCGTCTCCTGTGGGGCGTAGATCTCGTCGATCGGGGTGATGGTCTTGCTGGGGTCGAACCAGGCGGTGGCGATCTCCGACCAGTTCGGACGGTTCTGGGGGTCGCCCGCGATGTTCACGGTCAGCATGTCGAGCGCCCCCGACGTCGGGTAGGTCGGGTGCCCGCTGATCGACAGCACGGGCACCTTCTGAGCGCCGACCGTCGTCGTGCCGAGGGTGTTGAACACCGGTCCCGGCTCCTCGATGACGTACGACGACGGAAGCAGTGCGACGACCACCGCGCCCACGACGGCCACGCCGATGAGTGCCCAACCGATGCGCCGTACCCGCCGCTTTCGCACGGACCGATTATCGCCAGCGGTAAAAATCGCCACCGTCATCCTTCGTTTTCTCGTAGCTCAGGGCGGTCGGGATTCGACTGTTCGCCACGGGCGCACCGCCAAACGTGCCCGGGAGGTGTCGTTTCCGAGTGCGTTGGGTGGTGCAGCGGCTAGCGTAGTTTGCATGCCTGATGATTCGCGGGAAGAGCCTGACGACGACTTCGACGCGTCCGAGAGCGAGCTCAGCAAACTGCTGCGCGACTTCCTGGGAGGCAACACCTCCATCGACCCGGCGCAGCTCGCGAGCGCGGCCGGGCTGCCCAATGACCCCGAGCTGATCGGCCGCCTGATGGAGCAGCTGCAGAGCGCGCTGCAGTCCAGCGGCGAGGGTGTCAACTGGACGCTCGCCCTCGACCAGGCGAAGGCCATCGCCTCGCGCACCTCGGTGGTGTCGCTGCCTGCTGAACGATCGCAGCTCGAGCAGGCGCTGCACGTGGCATCCCTGTGGCTCGATGAGGTCACCTACCTCTCGCAGCTGGGCTCCGAGCCGCGCCTGATGAGTCGCTCAGAATGGGTCGCCGCGACGATGCCGCTCTGGCAGCAGCTGGCGGAGCCGGTGGCGACCTCGATCTCCAACTCGCTCGCCGAGGTTCTGCACGACCAGGCTCCCGACGAGATGGCCGGCATGCTCGGCGACGCGAGCAAGCTCATGAAGAACGTCGGCGGCACGCTTTTCGCAATGCAGCTGGGGCAGGTGGTCGGGCAGTTGTCGACCGAGGTGGTCTCGGGTGGCGACATCGGCATCCCGCTGCTCGACGAAGGAGCCGCACTGCTGCCGCAGAACGTGTTCGCCTACGGAGCGGACCTCGACATTCCGGTGGACCAGGTGAACCTCTACCTCGCGGTGCGCGAACTCGCCCACGCACGGCTGTTCCGGCATGCCAAGTGGCTGAGGCTGCAACTGCTGTCGTCGATCACCGAGTTCGCCCGGGGCATCCACATCGACACGGACCGACTGCAGGAACTCGCCGAAGATTTCGACCCGGCCAACCCGGAGGAGCTGCGCTCGGCTATGACCAGTGGAGCGCTCATCCCGCCGAAGACCGAAGACCAGCTCGTCGCGCTCGGTCGCCTCGAAACCATGCTCGCCCTCATCGAGGGCTGGGTCGACGTCGTGACGGCGGATGCGACGGTGCGCCTGCCGAAGAGCGAGGCAATTGCCGAGACTGTCAAGCGACGCCGCGCATCCGGGGGTCCCGCCGAATCGGCGTTTGCGACTCTCGTCGGCCTTGAGTTGCGGCCGCGCCGCCTGCGGGAAGCCGCCGCCATGTGGCGAGCGGTAACGGATGCGGTCGGCGCAGAGAAACGGGACGAGCTGTGGTCACAGCCCGACCTGATCCCGACGAGCGACGACATCGACTTCCCCGACCTTCTCATCGCGCGCATGACGGGCGAGGCCGCCACCCCCGACGACATCGACCAGGCCATCGAAGACCTGCTGAACGACGAGGGCGACCGCCCGCGCGAGTAGCCCTGCGCTCTGTGGATGATTTGCCCGCGAGATTCGCCAGCGGCCGACACTGGGGACATGGTGCTCCGGCTGGATTCGCGATTCGCCGTCGTGTGGCGTGACCCGTTCAGCCTGCAGTTCGGGGTGGACCCCGCCCGCGTCGTGCTTCGCGAGGTGACGCCGGCCGATGAACGCATGATCGCCGCGCTGGCGAACGGTGTGAGCCGGTCGGGCCTCGCCGTGATCGCGGCAACGTCGGGCGGCACCGAAGCGGATGCGACGGCTCTGCTCAAAGCCCTCAGGCCGCTGCTCGTCGACCCCGCGCCGCCGTCCCTGGCCTGCCGGGTCTCGATCGTCGGCAGCGGCGACACCGTGGAACGCATCGCCGGCTCACTCGCGCTGGCGGGCGTGCAGGTCGCAGTCGCGCCGACCGTCACCGGTGAGGAGTGCGACCTCGGCATAACCATCGGGCACTACGTGCTCGATCCCCAGACCTACGGCTTCTGGCTGCGCCGAGACCTGCCGCACCTGCCCGTGGTGTTCGGCGACGACTCGGTCACCATGGGACCCCTGGTCGATCCGGGCCGCACACCGTGCCTCTACTGCCTCGAACACTTTCGACGGGATGCCGACGCATCGTGGGCCGCCATCGCTTCGCAACTGTGGGGTCGCACCTCGCTGTCCGAGACCCCACTGGTGTCGACCGAGGTCGCCGCCCGGGTCTCGCGGCTGGTGCTGGCGCGGCTAGCTGGCACCGGCACCGGCAGCGGCCGTGGCACCGCCGGGCGCTCGATGTCCGCCCGCTCGTTCCGGCTGTCGGTGGCCTCCGGAGAAGTGACCCGTCGAGACTGGATGCCGCACCCCGACTGCGGCTGCGTCGCAGTGCCGGCAGGCTTCAGCGCAGGTCGGCCAGAAACCGGCTCGCCGAGCGGTTCGGGCCAGCCCACGAGAGTCGCAACCGTAGTCGAGCGCGCGTGATGCCGACGTAGAACAGCCGACGCTCCTCCTCCACCCCAACCTCGGTCCTGGCATACGAGATGGGCAGCAGCCCCTCGGAGGCACCCGCGAGGTAGACCGAGTCCCACTCGAGCCCTTTCGCGCTGTGCAGTGTCGCAAGTGTTACCGCCGCCATGGTCGGTTCGTGCTGGCCGGCCTGGCGTTCGAGCAGCTCCGTGACGAATTCGGCGAGCGTCGTGTCGGCGGGAGCCTCGTCGGCCAGACCCATCAGCGCGTTCAGTGACTCCCAGCGGTCGCGCACCGCGCCCCGGGTGGCGGGGGCATCCTGGGTCCAGCCGAGAGACCGCAGCACGTCGCTCACCGTCTGGAACAGCGGTTCCGGTCGAGTGTTGACCGAGGCGCCCTTGAGCAGCATGATCGCCTCCTTGACCTCGCGCTGGTCGAAGAACCTGGTGGCACCGCGGATCACGAACGGCACGCCGGCATCGCTGAGCGCCGACTCGAGCACGGCGGACTGCACGTTGATGCGGTAGAGGATGGCGATGGACTCGGGGGCCGCGCCGCCGTCGATCTCGACGCGGATGGCATCCGCGATGCCTCGCGCCTCCGCGCGGTCGTTGGGGAACTCCGACACCGACGGCGCTGGCCCGATCGGTGCACCGGGAAACGCGTGCAGGTCGAGCGCTCCGGGTCGTCCCCGCATGATTCGGTTCGCGGCATCCACGATCGCCGGGGTCGACCGGTAGTTCTGCTCGAGTCGCACCACGGTTGCGTCTTCATGAGCGCCCGGGAAGCCGAGCAGGTAGTCGGGAGTCGCACCGGCGAACGTGTAGATGGTCTGGCTGGCGTCGCCGACCACGCAGACGTCGGTGCGCTCCCCCAGCCACAGCGACAGCAGCTCCTGCTGCAGCGGTGAGACGTCCTGGTATTCGTCTACCACGAAGAACCGGTACTGCTCGCGCACCTGCTGGGCCACTCGCGGCTCGGATTCGATCATGCCCGCCGTCACGAGCAGCACATCTTCGAAGTCCATCTGGCGGCGCTCGTCTTTGACGCTCTCGTAGGCTCGCTGCAGGTCGATCATCTTGTCCACCGTCAGCGACGACGGCAGCGGGCGCCCGGATGCCGCGTACTGGTCGAGGGTCAGCCGGGAGACCTTGCGCCACTCGATCTCGGAGGCGGTGTCGCGCAGCGTGGCGGTATCGAGCTTGAGGCGCACCGACTCGGCGGCGTGCGCGATCACGCGGCCCTTGCTGTCGAGCAGCTTTGGGGCGGTGCCGCCGACCACCTGCGGCCAGAAAAACCCCAGCTGCGACAGTGCAGAGGCATGAAAGGTGCGAGCGGAGACGCCGCCCGCCCCCAGCGAGCGCAACCGAGACCGCAGCTCGCCCGCCGCGCGCGCAGTGAAGGTCAGCGCCATGACCCGTGACGGTGAATACACCCCGGTGGCGACCCCGTAGGCGATGCGGTGAGTGATCGCCCGGGTCTTGCCGGTTCCCGCGCCGGCCAGCAGCACAACCGGGCCGAGCAGTGCTTCGGCGGCCTGCCGCTGCTGCTCGTCGAGCCCGGCGAGCAGTTCTTCGGGGCTATTCACCACATGCCGTCGACGATGGGTTCGCCGAACCATTCCTCGAGGATCGCGTGCGCGATCGAGGTCGGGCCGGGCAGGAGGATCTCGCCGCGGGATGCGCGCAGTTCGTCGCGCGAGAACCAGCGCAGGTCGAGAATCTCGGCGCCGTCGGGGGTGAGTGTGCTGGTGCGCTCGGTGTCGACCTTCGCGGTGAAGCCGAGCATGAGCGATGCCGGAAACGGCCACGGCTGGCTGCCGAGGTAGACCGGGTCGGTGACGCGGATGCCCGACTCCTCGAACACCTCGCGGATGACGGCCGCCTCGAGCGACTCCCCCGGCTCGACGAAGCCCGCGAGCAGCGAGAAGCGATTGCTCTCCCAGAGCGCGTTCGACCCGAGCAGGATGCGGTCATCGGCATCGGTGATCCCGACGATGATCGCGGCGTCGGTGCGCGGGAACATCTCGCGGTCGGAGTTCGGGTCGCGCCGAACCCAGCCGCCCTTCTCGCTTACGGTCGCGCCGCCGGTGAGCGGCGAGAACAGGTGGGTTGCGTGCCAGTTCAGGATGCCGAGCGCCTCGGTGAGCAGGCCCGCGTCGCGGTCGCTCAGCCTGCTGCCGACGGTGCGGAGGTTCGACCACCTGAGGTCGGTGAACTCCGCCGGCACGGCTGCCGCCACCACCGGCGTGCCGACCGGCTCGCTCTCAGTCGCGGTCGTGGTGAGGCCCAGGTAGACGAGCGTCGTGGCCTCCGGCACCTCGTCGAAGCGCAGCAGGGCCAGTTCGGTGTCGGACTTCAACGGGGCCCTGCCGTCGAAGATGGGCAGCACGCGGCTGGCCGGATTGGCTCGCAGTTCGTCGAAAAGGCCGGGCCGTTCGCGAGCCAGATAGTCCCGATCGACCTCGAAACGCGACAGCGGCAGCCGTTTGAGGAACGATTGCGACATTTCTGTGACCTATTCGAAAGGCGTGGCGTGCGGGGATTGTGCGGAACCCTAGACCTACCCTCAAGGTATGGCTCGATCCCATCTAACTTTAGCCGCGCTGGCCACCGCGGCCGTGCCCGGTCTCGACCTCGTGGAAGCGTCGTCGTTCGGCGGCGCCGGCGGAGGCTTCGACTGTGCCCTGCTGACCGGCCGGGACGGCAAGCACTGGCTCGTCCGCGTGCCCAGGAATGAGCGCGCCGAGGCGGAGCAGTCCGCCGACCTGGTCGCCCTGCGCGCGCTCAGCGCCGGGGTGCGCACCCGCCTGCACTTCTCGGTCTCGGCCTTCGCCGGGCAGACCCCGATCGACGGCACCCGCGCGATCGTCTATGAGTTCGTCTATGGCTCCAAGCTGCCGCTGGCGTCGCTGGATGTCGCGAAGGCCTCATCCATCGGGCGAGCAGTCGCCGCCATCCACGGGCTGCCGACGAGTTTCGTCGCCGACTCCGGACTTCCGGTGTTCAGCTCCGTCGAGTGCCTGCGCGCCTGCGTGTCGACCATCGACCGTGCTGCAGCGACCGGCCTCGTTCCCGCGGCTCTGCTGACTCGCTGGGAGTCGGCCACCGAAGACACCAAGCTCTGGCAGTTCCAGCCGACCGTCATCAACGGATCGCTCTCGACCGAATCGCTGCTGTTCGCGGGGAGCGAGGTCACCGGCGTGCTCGGCTGGCAGGAACTGCGGGTCGGCGATCCGGCCCGCGACCTGTGCTGGCTGCTCGGTTCGACCGACGAGGCCGTGCCCGAGGTCGCCTTCGACGCCTACAACGAGGTGCGCGGCGGTGCCGACCGCCAGGTGCGCCAGCGCGCGATGCTCTACGCCGAACTCGAACTGGCCAAATGGCTGCTGCACGGCACCGAGCTGCGCAGCCAGGACATCGTGGATGACGCGGTCGAATTGCTCACCTCGCTGACCGACTCGGTGCGCCGAGACGTGCTCAATCCCATCGGCGCCCAGACCATGCCGACGATGGCGGTCGAAGACGTCGAGAAGCTGCTCGCGCACACCGAGCGCGCGATCTGACCTGACCGGCCTCACGTGACCGACCCGCCCGACCTGGCTGGTGCATCGGACCTGCTGGATCTCGACAGCCTGCTTTCCGCCGACGAGTTGGCGCTGCGGGCATCCGTTCGGGCATTCGTCGATGCCGAGATTCGGCCGAACATCGCCGACTGGTTCGAGCGTGCATACTTTCCCGCCGAACTCGTTCCCGAGTTGGGCAGGCTCGGCCTGCTCGGCATTCACCTCGACGGCTATGGGTGTGCCGGGCGCAGTGCAGTGGACTACGGCCTCGCCGCGCTCGAGCTCGAGGCCGGGGATTCGGGCATTCGCACCTTCGTGAGTGTGCAGGGCTCGCTCGCCATGACGGCCATCCACCGCAACGGGTCGCTCGAGCAGAAGCAGCAGTGGCTGCCCGGGATGGCTGCCGGCACCATCATCGGCAGCTTCGGGCTGACCGAGCCCGGCGCCGGCTCGGACCCGGCGAGCATGACGACGTTTGCCCGCCGCGACGGCGGCGACTGGATCCTGAACGGTTCGAAACGGTGGATCGGGCTCGCCTCGATCGCACGGATCACTGTCGTGTGGGCCCAGACGGAAGAGGGCGTGCGCGGTTTCATTGTGCCCACCGACACCCCCGGTTTCACGGCCACGCCGATCGGCCGCAAGCTGTCGATGCGGGCATCCATCCAGTGCGACCTGGAGTTCGACGACGTGCGACTGCCGGCTGAGGCGATGCTGCCGGGTGCGACCAGCCTTCGGGCGCCGTTCGAATGCCTCGGCGAGGCGCGATACGGCATCGCCTGGGGATCGATGGGCGCCGCGCGCGACAGCTACCTCGCCGCACTCGACTACGCGAAGCAGCGGCACCAGTTCGGAAAACCGATCGCCGCCTTCCAGCTGACCCAGCAGAAGCTGGTCGAAATGGCACTCGAACTGAACAAAGGCATGCTGCTGGCCCTGCACCTCGGTCGACTGAAGGACCAGGGCAGGCTGCGGCCGCACCAGGTGTCGATGGGCAAGCTGAACAATGCCCGCACGGCACTCGCGATCTGCCGTGAAGCCCGCACCGTGTTCGGCGGAAACGGCGTCACGCTGGACTACCCACCGCTGCGGCATGCCAGCAACCTCGAGAGCGTGCGCACCTACGAGGGCACCGACGAGGTGCACACCCTCGTCATCGGCCAGCACATCACCGGCCTCAGCGCGTTCAGCTAACGAGCGACCGACGAGCGCCACTTCGCAACGAGCTCCTGCTCGTCGTAGAGGTGAGTGGGCGCGATGATCCGGTTGTCGGCCACGTAGTAGAAGACCGCGTCGATCAGGTCGAGGTCGACGCCCGCCCAGCGCGAGTAGGCGAGGCGGTAGAGGGCGAGCTGGAGCTGCTTCTCGTCGAGGTCTTTCTCGTCTTTCGGCGCCTTGCCGGTCTTCCAGTCCACGACCTGGAACCGGGCCGGGCCGTTCGTCGAATCGATCGTGTAGACGGCGTCGATCTTGCAGATGACGATCTGGCCGTCGAGCACGAGGTGGATTTCGCGCTCGACCTCGATCGGTGCAAGCCCCGCCCAGGGCGACTGCTCGAAGGTCGCCTGTAGTTTCGCCAGCGTGAGGGCGTCGACGAGGGTGTCGTCGAGATCGGACTCCGTGGGAAGCGTGTCGAGCTCCTCGAACGAGCCGTGCACGCCCGCGCGCTGCTCGACCCAGCTGTGGAAGAGGGTGCCGAGGCGCGTCGCCCGATACGGCTTCTCGGGCATGGGCCGGCGAAGGGAAGCGGCGACGGACGCGGGATCGGTGACGAAGTCCTTGAACCGGGATGCCGGCACCCGGCTTGGGAGCGCGACATAACGCCCCGAATCGAGCCGGGCCGCGCGCTCAGCAAGCAGGAGCTCGAGTTCGGTCGCCCAGGCGCCCGTGTCGGACGGGTTAGCGGCGCGTACGGCTTCGGCGGCGGCCTCGACCCGGGCACGCCGGTTGCCCAGCGGGTCCATCGGCCAGACGATCACCTCGACCTCGTCGCCCAGCGGATTCTGATCGCTCTGCGATCCGTCGGGCAGCGCCCCGATAACCCCAGCCGACTCCAGCTCGCGCAGGAACGGGCTGGGCCCCCGCGGCTTGGTCTGGCTCGACCAGAACGAGCCCGTCAGCAGCAGCGAGTGCCGTGCGCGGGTGACCGCGACGTAGGCCAGGCGCCGCTCCTCGAGCAGGTGCCGTTCGCGCACCAGCCCCGCGAACTCTTCCTTCGAATCCAGCAGCTGCTTGCGCGAGTCGGCGAGCTCCCACAGGAACTCGGGCAGCTCGGCCGCATCGCCACGAAACGGCCAGGGCAGCGTGCCGAACGAGAGCCAGCCGTTGTAGCCCTCGATCGAGCGCGACGGCAGCTCGTCGTCCACCATTCGCGGCACCACCACGACATCCCACTCGAGGCCCTTGGCCCCGTGGATGGTGAGCAGCTGCACCGTGCCGGGCTCGGCATCCTCCGGGCGGGGCGACAGGCCGTCGCGCCACTCCGCCTCGCGGAGCCAGCCGAGGAAACCGCCGAGGCTCGCAGAGTCGTCGACGGCGAGGTACCCGCTGATGGCGTCGAAGAACGCCTCCATGTTCGCTCCGCCCAACGCCCGGAACTCGTTGGCCACGACCTCGATGTCGAGCTGCAGTTCCTGTTCGACCAGGGTGACGAAGTCGAGCAGGTCGAGGCCAGCGCGCGCTCGCAGGGCGGCGAGTGTCGTACCTGCATCGCGCAGGCGCTCGACGCCCAGTTGGCTGAAGCCGGAGAGCTGTGAGTGGCCTGCAGGAGCGGTGCAGACGAAGTCGAGCGCGTCGATGATCGAGCCGCCCTCATCCGGAGCGACCGACGACCGGAGCGCGTTCGCAACGTTGTCGGCCAGTGGATGCTGCGCATAGTCGCGCCGGTTCAGCCAGGACGCAACGGCGCGCAGCGCCTTCAGGTCACGCACGCCGATGCGCCAGCGGGAGCCTGCGAGCAGACGGATGAGCTCGCTGCCGGCCGAGGGGTTGTTGAGGACAGTGAGCGCGCTCACCAGGTCGGCGATCTCGGGCTCGGCGAGGAGGCCGCCGACGCCGAGCACGTGGTAGGGCACCTGCTGGTCGCGCAGGGCCTGGATGAAGTGCACCTGGCTCTTGCGCGCCCGGAACAGCATCGCCGCGGTGGGCGGTGCATCTTTCCCGGTCGGCTCCGACAGCCGCTGCTTCAGCCAGAGCGCGGCGCTGGCCGCCTCATCAACGACCGTGTCGTCGTAACTCACCTCCACGGGCAGGTCCGAGGCCCGCGGCCCGGCGGCGAGCCGCTCGACGGCGACCCGGGTGTGCGCAAGGAGCGGTTCGACCAGCGCGTTTGCCGCCGCCAGGATTCCGTGGCCATTTCGCCAGCTGGTCGCGAGGTTGAACTGCAGCGCCTGGCCGTCGCCCCCAGATTGGCCGTCGCGACCAGATTGGCCGTCGCGGCCGAACTGGCGCGAAAACGACTCCAGGTTCGCGGCGCTCGCACCGCGCCATCCGTAGATCGACTGGTTGGGGTCGCCGACGGCCATGACCGGATGCCCGCCGAACAGCTCCGACAGCAGCCAGGTTTGCACGACGCTGGTGTCCTGGTATTCATCGAGCAGCACCACTCGAAACTGCTCGCGGAACTCGGAGGCCACTCGCGGGGTCGATCGCACGATCTGCAGGGCCAGCGCCACCTGGTCGGAGAACTCGACGAAGCCGCGACGCCGCTTCGCTTCGGCGAACTGCTCGCTGAGGTCGAGCAGAACGTCGAGGCTCGCGACGGTTCCGGCGAGAGTCTCGACCGCCTCATAGGCTCCCCTGCCGCCGGGCGGAAGGTCGGCGAGCCCGCCGAACCGCGACGCCATCGCGCGCACCTGGGCGACATCGACGATGTTCTCGCTCACCGCCGAGTTCAGCGCCAGGACCGCCTTGGTCACGTCGTCCACGCGCTTACCCAGTTCGATGAGGCGCTCATCTCGGCTGGCGATGACGATCGACCGGGCCAGCTGCCAGGCGGACGCGGCACCGAGCACCGCCCCATCGCTCTCGCGCCCGATGAGCAGCGCATTGTCGCGGAAGATCGCGTTAGCGAACGAGTTGTACGTCGACACCTGTGGTGAGTCGAATGCATCGAAGTCGGCATCGACCAGCCCGGCCGCGGCCAGTTGTTCTATGCGCTCGCGGATGCGGGCGGCGAGCTCCCCCGCCGCCTTGCGGGTGAAGGTGAGGCCGAGGATCTCGCCGGGACGCACGATGCGGTTCGCGAGCAGCCAGAGCACCCGGTTGGCCATGGTCTCGGTCTTGCCGCTGCCGGCACCAGCGACGACGAGCGCCGGCCCGAGCGGAGCCTCGATGACGGCGACCTGCTGCGCGGTCGGGCTGGGCAGCCCGAGCGCCTCGGCGATGTGCTGCGCGGAGACCCGGCCTGCGGTGTCCTCAGTCACTCGACACCGCCGGAACCCTGTGGATGGTCAGGGCGTTGGAGGCGCCGTTCCATTTCGTCACATCGCGCAGCCCCACGAACTCGGCGAGCGCCATGCCCGCCGCCGCCTGCCGGATGCGCAGGCGGAAACCCTCGAGCCCCTCGTCGTCGAGCGGCGCCTGCACACCCTCCTCGTAGAGCTTCGTCTTCGAGCGCGTCTTCACGAACAGCAGCTTCGCGCCGCCCGGGTGGTGCTGGCCCAGGTCTTCGAGGAATTCGTCGAGCACGCCGTGGGCGTAGGCGAGCTGGTAGACCCCGAGTTGCGGGTTCGCAGCGACATAGTCGGCGCGCACGTTGGCGGCACCCGTCTTGAGGTCGACGATCACGATGGCGCCGTCCGGAGAGCGCTCGACCCGGTCGATCGACCCGTTGACGTCGGCCCGATCGATCTCGAGAGTGAATCGACTCTCGGCGCCCACCAGGGTCTTTCCGTCGCGGCGGAAGTCGGCCAGGTACGCGGCGATACCGGTCGCCAGCGAACGGGCCGCACGCTTCTGCGCCTCGGACATCCAGGCCGACTCGAACAACAGCTCGCCCCAGCGGGATTCGACCGCCGACCAGAGGTCGTCGACATCCGAACTCTCGGCGGTCTCCATGGCCCAGTGCAGGATCGTGCCGAGCGCCATGTTGACGGACGGCTCGCCGCCCGCGATCGACGACAGGAACCAGTCGAGCGGCGAATCCTCGAAGGCCTGGAGCTGCGAGGGCGAGACGGGGATGCGCTGGTCGTCGAGAAACAGCGGTTCCGTCGTCGACGGTTCGAGCAGGCCGTGCCACTCGAGCGGGTTCGCGCCGGGCACGAGCTCGGCCGACAGCCGGGACAGAGTGGATGCTGCGGCGGCCCGGTCAGAGGCCCGCCGGCCGTCCATGGTGAGCTCGCGTCGCATCCGGCCGGTCAGGCCGCGCAGCGACAGCGGCGGCAACTGTGCTGTGTCGAGCGTCACTGCTCCCGCCGGAAGCAGTGACAGGAAGACACTCGCCGACTCGTCGTCGTTCGCCACCGCCGAGAGGATCACCCGACGGCGCGCCCGCGACACCGCGAGCGCGAAGATGCGCAGCTCGTCGTCGAGCACCAGCTTGCGTTCGTCGATGTTGGCGGCCTCGAAGCCGGTCGCCGCACGAACGAGGTCGGCCGCGCCCAGCAGCGAGCCGCGCAGTCGGCGGTTCGGCCACGCGCCATCCTGCAGGCCTGCGACGACGACGGTGTCGAACTCGAGGCCGACTGCGCCCGACGGCGTCGTGATCAGCACGGCGTCGTCATTGGGCTGCGGGGTGAGCGTGTCTTCTGGCACATCGGCGTCGAGGACCGCATCGAGGAACAGCTCGGGCTCGAGATCGGGACGACGCTCGACCGACCGCTTCGCCGCGGTGAACAGCGCGAGCACGCCGTCGAGGTTGGCGTTGGCCTCGGATGCCGTGATGCCGGCGCTGAGGGCCTGGTCGCGCCAGGGAGACGCCAGGCCGCTGCGCTCCCAGGCCAGCCAGAGCAGCTCCTCGATCGTGTCACCCTGCGCCCTGCGCTCGCGAAGCTCGGCAAGGGTCTGCGCCAGGCGATCGGCGCTGCGCCCGATGCGATGGTCGATCGTGGCGAAGCGCCCCGGTGCCGACAGCGCCTCGACGAGCAGTTCATCGCTCGAACGGTTGCCTTCACCGGCGAGCTCCTCGGCGCGAAGGGCGAGGCGCAGGCGTCGAAGCGCCAGCCGATCGATGCCGCCGAAGGGAGAGAGCAGAAGTTCGACGGCCAGCGGTGGTGTCAGCGCCGTGCGGCCGATGCCGGCGTCGACCACCCTCAGCAGGGCGCGGGCTGCGCGATCGTCGCGCAGCGCCGTGCCGCCTACCGAAGTACGCGCGGGCACCTCGGCGAGCGCAAGTGCGCGCCGCATCTCTGAAGTGTTCGAGCCGCTGCGCACGATGACGGCCATCTCGTTCCACGGGACGCCCTGCAACAGGTGCCGCTCGCGCAGCTGGCGGGCGATCGCGGCGAGCTGGCGGCCGGGAGTGAGGGTCAGAGCGCGGGCGAGCGGGCGGTCATCCGCGACCCCGCCGGCGACCGCGCGGCGCTGCGGACCCGCCGCAGCTGTGCCGATGCGCTCGGTGATGCCGACAGTGAATGCGCGCAGGGCTGCACCCTGCCGGTGGGCCGTGCCGAGCACCAGCGTGTCGGTGCCGGGGATGCGGAGTACTGCTCCCAGGCGGCCCAGCGCATCAGGTTCGCCGCCGCGGAAGGCGTTGGCCGCCACATCGGGGTCGCCGAACGCGATGACCGCGACGCCCCGAGCAGCGAGGGCCCGCAGGATGGCCAGGGTCGATTCGGTCGCCTCGTGCAAATCGTCGGCGACGACCAGGCGCAGGCGCTCGACGCGTTCGCCAGGGTGGTCCGACGCAATCGCCTTCACCGCGAACTGTGCGATCTCCGCCGCGTCGAGATGACTGGGACGCGAGACGCTCACCACGGCCAGGTACTCGTCGATGAAGTCGGCCGCCGCCTGCCAGGCTGGTCGATCGTGCAGTCGGCCAAGCTCGCGAAGTCGATCGGGAGACACGCCGTACTCGGTCGCGCGCATCATGAGGTCGCGCAGCTCGGTGCGAAACCCGCGCAGGCGCCGCACCTCGGCCGGGAGCTCGTCGGGCCAGGCCGGCCCGGTGCCCTCGTCGATGTCCCCCTCGAGCAGGCCCGCGATGTCGACGTCCTGGTCGCCGCCCGTCACGAGTTTCGGCGCGTCGGCCCCCACCGCGCGCGCAGCGTTGCCGACGACCTCGAACGCGAACGACGTGACGGTGCGGGCCAGCGGCCCATTGGTGGCCAGGCCCAGCCGCAGGGCCAGCCGATCGCGCAGGCGAGTGGCGGAGGCACGGGTGGGCGTCAGCACCAGCACTTCGTCGGGCAACCAGCCCCGGCTTAGGACCCGGTCGGCCACCAGCTCGACGATCGTCGTGGTCTTGCCCGTGCCCGGGGCGCCGAGAACCGCCGCCGACGCGCCCTCTGCAAGGTCGATCACGGCCTGCTGGGCGGCATCCGGGGTCGGCGCGACCTGGGCCGCAGCAGGCGCGGCGGCGCGCTCGAAGCCGAGGATGCTCACCTAAGCAAAGTTAGTGGAGGGCGCAGACATCCGCCCCGCTGCAGGCACCGCGGTTCTGCCGACAGAGAAACGCGCCCGCCGCCGAAACCGAACTGTCGTAATCTGAACCCGTGGACATTCGAATCGGCATCCTGAACAGCCCCCGTGAAATCAACTTCGAGACGGCGCAGACCGCAGCCGAAGTGGAGTCGGTGGTCGCCGCGGCGCTCGAGAGCGACGCGAAATACATCCGGCTCGAAGACGACAAGCACAAGGTCTACATCATCCCGACCGCGTCGTTCGGCTACATCGAGGTCGGCTCCGAGGTCTCCCGCCGGGTCGGATTCGTGGCCTAGCCATGGAACTGCTGTTCGTCACCCTGATCGCGTTCTGCGCAGGGCTCGTGGCGCGCTACGCGCTGCCCGGGCGAGACAGCTACGGAGTGGCGCTCATTCCCTCGATCGCGGCGATCGTGGCCGCGGCCGTCTGGGTCGGCCTGACCTGGGCCGGCTGGAAGTTCGACGGCGGCTGGATCTGGGTCGTCAGTCTCGTCGCCGGCGGCGTCGTGGCACTTGTGCTCGCACTGGTGCTCCCGCGTGCCCGCAAGCACCGCGATGAGACGATGCTGCAGCAGCTCTCGCGCGCCTGAAGCAGGGTACGCCCAGGCGGGACGCGACCAGAGCAGCGGGCGCCCAGCTCAGGCAGTGAGGCCGAGGGCATCCATGCGGCGCGTGTGCGCTGCGATGAGTTCGGTGAACACCGGTTCGATGCGCGCCTCATCCGAGTCGTGGTTGTCGGTCGGGCGCAGCATCCAGCGCGCCAGCAGCATCGTGTCGCCGACCAGCCGCCGGCCCCACATCGCCAGTCGGGCCGCGAGCCGCGGATTCTTCTCCGTCGCCGCCAGCAGCTCCGCCACGATCGTCGCCTCACCCGAGTCGGACGACAGGATGGCGCTGACGCGCTCGCCCGCTGCACCGTGAAACCCCGACGCAAGTCGAACCAGGAAGTCGTCGAGGAAACCGGCCGTCAGGTAGCAGCTCGTCACGGACTCGTACCAGTCGTTGCCCTCGGTGACCCGCTGGAAGTCATCGATCTCGGCGACGAAAGGCTGCATCGTGGCCGCCGCATCCGCACCGTGGCGCTCGATCTCAGCCACCAGGCCCTGGTGCTTGGCCAGCGCAAGCCCCGCCACCTGGCTGAGCGCCGACTTCGACTCCGTCGACGGCGCGGAACGCACGACCCGACTCAGATTCTCGAAGATCGCGAGCTGCAGGTAGGCCGACTTACCCAGAAAGGTCGTCAGATCCGGCGTGAGGCTGGCCAGATCGACCTTGGTGCTCGGCACGTCGACGGCGGACCGCGGGCGAAGGCGTGGCGCCTCAATTCGCGCACGCTGACGCCGGAACCAGTTCACCACAGGGCAAGTTTAGGTGGCGCAGGGCGGCGCACGCTCCCTCGCCGCGTGCACCGAACGGTACGGCGCGCGCGGCAAATGGCGGCGAGCGGCTAAACTAGGTGCCAATGCTCCCCATATCTGGCGGGAGCCGCACGCCCCATGTCAAAACGGGCGTCACATCAAGCTGCTGGACTTCGGTCCGGCTGACGGGGCTATTTACAAGTGACTTTCACTGATCTCGGCATCGACCAGGACATGGTCGATGCACTCGCAACAAAAGGCATCATCGAACCCTTCCCGATCCAGGAGCAGACCATTCCGCTCGGGCTCTCCGGGCAGGACATCATCGGCCAGGCCAAGACCGGCACAGGGAAGACGCTCGGATTCGGGCTTCCCCTGCTGCAGGCGCTCGGCACCGACCCGGAGCCCGGCGTCAAAGCGCTGGTCGTCGTTCCGACCCGCGAACTGTGCGTGCAGGTGGCCGAAGACCTCGTGCTCGCCGCATCCAACCGGGCGACCAAGGTCGTCGCGATCTACGGCGGCAAGGCCTATGAAGGCCAGGTCGCCGAGCTCAAGGATGGCGCGCAGGTTGTCGTGGGAACACCGGGGCGCCTGCTCGACCTCGCGTCGCAGCGCCTGCTCTCGCTGAAGAACGTCAAGGTCATGGTGCTCGACGAGGCCGACAAGATGCTCGACCTCGGGTTTCTCGCCGACATCGAGAAGCTGTTCGCACAGACCGACCCGACGCGGCACACCATGCTGTTCTCCGCGACCATGCCGGGCCCGATCGTGGCACTGGCCCGTCGCTTCATGAACCGGCCGATCCACATCCGCGCGACCGACCCCGACGAGGGTCTCACCCAGGCCAACATCAAACACGTCGTCTACCGGGCGCACGCGCTCGACAAAGACGAGGTGATCTCGCGCATCCTGCAGGCCGAGGGCCGCGGCAAGACCGTCGTCTTCACGCGCACCAAGCGTGCGGCGGCAAAACTGGTCGAAGAGCTCAACGACCGCGGCTTCAACGCCGCCGCCGTGCACGGCGACCTCAACCAGGAGCAGCGCGAGCGCGCCATGGCCGCGTTCAAGGCCGGCAAGAAAGACATCCTCATCGCGACGGATGTCGCGGCCCGCGGCATCGACGTCAACGACGTCACGCACGTCATCAACCACACCATCCCCGACGACCACGACACCTACCTGCACCGTGCCGGCCGCACCGGCCGCGCGGGCAAGACCGGCATCGCTGTCACCTTCGTGGACTGGGACGACATGCACAAGTGGTCGCTCATCAACCGCGCGCTCGACATGGGCCAGCCGGAACCGGTGGAGACCTACTCGTCGTCGCCGCACCTCTACACCGACCTCGACATCCCGGTCGGCTCGAAGGGCCGCCTGAAGCCGTCACCGGCGCCCAAGGTAGAGGTTGCCGCATCGCACCCGCCGCGTGAGCAGCGCTCGGGCGACCGCCAGCGCACTCGTACCCGCGGCAGCTCGCACGCGATCACACCGGAGCAGCGAGCCCACGAGTCGGGTGTTCCCGGCTCGGGCACCCACGACGGCGCGGCGCCGGCGCGGCGTCGCAACCGCACCCGCCGCCGCCCGTCGGGCGACGCGAGCAGCACGCCGCCCGCCGCCTCCTAGCCCCTCCCCTTCCCTGCCGTTCCCTTCGCTGCGGTTCCCTTCCCTGCCCTTCCCTTCCCTTGGGGTGGCGGGAGATCCGGTCACACGGGCGGAGTGGTTACTCCATCCGCCTATCAGGTTCTCCCTCCACCCCGGGACGGTTCCCCCTCCACCCCGCGACGGTTCCCCCGCCACCCCGTGGATGGTGCGCCCTCCAGCTCCTGGATGGGTGGGCCGGCGGGCGCGCGCGGGTGGGTCAGCCCTGGAAGGGGCGGGAGCCGGTTCCGGCAGCGAGCAGCTTCTCGAGCACGGCGGGCTCGGTGGTGTTCTCGGCCAGGCGGTTGGGCTTGCCCTCGCCGTGGTAGTCGCTCGACCCAGTAACGGCCAGATCGAACTTGCGCGCCAACTCGTACAGCCGCACCTTGCCGTCCTCTGTGTTGTCGCGGTGATGGATCTCCAGGCCGAACAGCCCGGCATCCTTGAGATCCTTGATCACATCGTCGTCAAGCGCGCGGTACCGCCCGTGAGTGGCCGGATGCGCGAGCACCGGCACACCGCCGGCGGCCACGATCATCCGCACGCCCACCAGCGGCGACGGCGCGTAGTACTTCTCGTAGTAGCCGCTCTTCCAGTGCAGGATCGTCTGGAATGCGGCGCTGCGGTCGGGCACGTCCCCGTGGGCGACGAGCGCATCCGCGATGTGGGGGCGGCCGATGGTGCCGCCGTCGATCGACTGCGCGAGCACGTCGGCCCAGGTGATGCCGTAGTCCCTCGAGATGCGCTCGACGATTCGCTCGGCACGGTGCATTCGGCCGTCCCGGATCTTCGCCGTCTCGGCCACGATGCCCGGGTTGGCCGGGTCGAAAAGGTAGCCCAGCATGTGCACGCTCGCCGGCCCGAAGTTGGTGCTCAGCTCCATGCCGGGCACGACCATCAGCCCGGTTCCGGATGCGGCGTCGAATGCCTCCTGCCAGCCGGCGGTCGAATCGTGGTCGGTGAGGGCGACCGCGCGCAGCTTCGCGTCGACAGCGGCGGAGACCAGTTCGGCGGGCGTCTCGGTGCCGTCGGACACACTGCTGTGCGTGTGCAGGTCGATCGCGCCGCTGTGAGGCATCCTGCAATCGTATTGGTCTAGGCTTCGGGAGCCATGGTCAGGAACATTCTCTTCGGTGTCCTGGTTGTCGTCGCGGCCGCCGCCCTGCTCGTCGCCGCGTGGCCACAACTGTTCGGACTCACCGATGCGCCGATAATCGCGCAGGTGGTCTCGCTGCGCGGCCTGGATGTCGCGATCGCGCTCGTTCTAGCGGTGGCCTTTGCCCTCGTTGCGATCTCGTGGCGCGGCGGCCGGCGCCTGCTGGTAACCCTGATCAGCCTGCTGCTGGTGTTCTGCGTCGCAAGCATCGGGCTGCTGGCCATGCGGGGAGTCGGTGGCGGGACTGCGCAGAGCACGACGGCGTCCGACGTGACCGTGTTGTCGTGGAACACCGCCGGCGGCAAGCCGGGCGTCACCACAATCGCCTCGATCGCCCTCGCCGAGCATGCCGACGTCATCGCGCTGCCCGAGACGACGCAGCTGACCGGCTACGACATCGCGAAAGTCATGAAGGCGCACGGCCGGCCGATGTGGGTGTATTCGGCGACGCACGGCGTGGTCTACGAGTCGCACGCGACAACTCTGCTGGTCAGCGCAGCGCTCGGGCGCTATACGGTCGATACGACACACGGCGACACCTCGGTGCTGTCGTCGATCATCGCGCGGCCCGACAACGGCACGGGACCGACGATCGTCGCGGTACACGCCGTCTCGCCGAAGCCGCATGAGATGCTCAACTGGCGCGCGGACCTGAAATTCCTGTCGACGGTCTGTACCGGATCCAACGTGATCATGGCCGGCGACTTCAACTCCACCCTTGACGAGCTCGACACGTTCGCGGCGAGGTCGGGCGTCAACTTCGGCGGCTGCATCGACTCGGGATACGCCGGGCACACCGCAGCGATCGGCAGCTGGCCGACGGAACTCCCCGAGCTGCTCGGCGCCCAGATCGACCACGTGATGTTCACCCCGGCCTGGAGAGTCGTCGCAATGCACGTCATCGGAACCGAAGACAACGCGGGCAGCGACCACCGGCCGATCGTCGCGACGCTCGCGCCGGCATCCTGACCGCCCGCGTCCTGACTGCCGCATCCTGACCTCTGCCTCCTGACCGCCCGCATCCTGACCGCCCGCATCCTGATGGCCTGCGCCGACGCGGGCGGGTGGACAATGGATGGCATGGCACAGTCTGAAGAGAAAGCGCCGGCCGCGGCGCCGCGCGCGACCTCCAACCGCTCGACCACACCGGTCTCCGACACGTTCAAGCAGTACATCTCACGGGACTGGGCGGAGCGTCCGCAATCCGTGGCCAGCCCCCGCGAGCAGTCCGACTTCGCTGCGAAGCGTCGCCACGAGCTCTCCCGGCTGTTCCCCGGCAAGCGGCTCATCATTCCGGCCGGCGCATCGAAGGTGCGCTCCAACGACACCGACTACGCATACCGCCCGCACTCCGCGTTCGCGCACCTGACCGGGTGGGGCGCTGACACGGTGCCGGCCAGCATCCTCGTGCTCGACCCGACCGAGAACGGGCACGAGGCGACCCTGTATTTCCGTCGGCCAGCCGGCCGTGGCACCGACGAGTTCTATGCCAACCCCGAGATCGGGGAGTTCTGGATCGGGCCGCGCCCCTCGCTCTCGCACGTCGCCGGCGACCTGGGGCTCGCAACCAGCGACCTTTCGGCGTTCGTCGACGTGGTCGACACCGTCGACGGCAACACGCTGATAGTGCGCGACGGCGACCGGGATGTCACCGACCAGATCGACGGCCGCCGCCTGCTCGCCGCCGACACCGAGTCGCTCGAGACCGACGGCGACGCCGACCTCGCGCGCTCGCTGTCCGAGCTGCGCCTGGTCAAGGACGCCTACGAGATCGAGCAACTGCGCCAGGCCGTCGCCGCCACGAAGCAGGGGTTCGACGACGTGATCGCCGACCTGCCCGGCATTGTCGCGCACGAGCGGGGCGAACGTCTCGTCGAGGGCACGTTCAACCGCCGGGCCAGAGCCGAGGGCAACGCGGTCGGCTACGACACGATCGCCGCGAGCGGTCCGCACGCGTGCATCCTGCACTGGACCCGTAACGACGGGCCGGTGGTGGCGGGCGACCTGATCCTGCTCGATGCGGGCATCGAGCTCGACTCGCTGTACACCGCAGACATCACCCGCACGCTGCCGGTGAACGGGCACTTCAGCGAGGTGCAGCGGCGGGTCTACGAGGCGGTGCTCGAGGCGGCGGATGCGGCATTCGCGATCGTGCGGCCGGGCATCCGGTTCCGTGAGATCCACGCCGAGGCAATGGGCGTGATTGCGCGCAAGACAGCCGAGTGGGGCATGCTGCCGGGCTCGGCCGCGGAGTCGCTCAAGCCCGAGAACCAGTTCCACCGCCGCTACATGGTGCACGGCACCAGCCATCACCTGGGGCTCGACGTGCACGACTGTGCGCTCGCCCGGCGCGACCTGTACCTCGACGGCGTGCTGGAGGCGGGGATGGTCTTCACGATCGAGCCGGGCCTGTACTTCCAGCCGGATGACCTGACGGTGCCTGCGGAGTACCGCGGGATCGGGGTGCGGATCGAAGACAACATCCTCGTCACCGAGTCGGGTGCGGAAAACCTGTCAATCGGCATCCCGCGCACTGCCGACGACGTCGAGGAGTGGCTCAAAACCGCCTGAGACCTCAATACCCCCTGAGACCTCAAGACGCCCGAACGCTCACAACGCCCGAAAGGTCACAACCGACCCTTCGTTTCGGGATTGAGGGGTCGGTTGAGACCTTTCGCGGATTTTTAGCGGGTACCAATCTTCGCGCCGCTGGCGTCGCGCTGCGGGATCGGCAGCCAGTAGGCCAGGATGAGCGCGCCGTAGACCACGACGCCGACGACGGGCAGGAAAAATCCCAGGATGGCGCCCAGCGCGTACATCGCCGGCCCGAACAGGATGCGATGGGTCATCCGGCGCACGCCCGCGGTCGTGACGGACTCGTCGAACAGCCGCGCGCGGCTGGCATGAGTCCAGATCGCGTTGTACAGCAACCCGGCGAGCGTCAGGGTGAGGCCGTAGAGCGCGACGGCGATGTTCTCCCCCGTGCGGTTGCGGAACGTCTCCGCCAGCACGCTGGTGGCGAAGGGCACGAACGCGACAACGAGCAATAGCAGGGTGTTGACGAACATCAGCAGGCGGTCGCTGCGCACGATGTGCTCGAACATGACGTGGTGGTTCACCCAGAGCAGGCCGATGAGCAGGAAGCTGAGCACATAGCCGAGATAGGACGGCCATAGTGCGAGCAGTTCGGGGAGCAGTTTGCCCGTGTTGTCGGGTGCCTTGATATTGAAGATCAGGATGGTGATGGCGATCGCGAAGACCCCGTCGCTGAATGCCTCCAGCCGCGAGGTGCGCACGCGCTAGACCTCCGGGCGCTGCAGCAGTTCCTGCGCCCGCACGATCACCGAGGACGGCGCGATCACCTGGTACGAGGCGGCGATCACCTGGTGCGTCGAGGTGTAGTCGCGGCGGCTGCGGTTGACCGCGTAGCCGACGATGCCGAACAGCATGCCGAACGCCGCCCCGATCAGGATGACCGCGAACGCGTAGGTGATGTTGGGCGACGCCGTGAACAGGAACAGCAGGGTGCCCGCGAAGAGGCCGAGCCAGGCGCCGGTCGCTGCCCCCGCGAGCGCCGAGCGCCCATAGGTGAGCTTGCCGGTGACGCGCTCGATGGTCTTGAGGTCATTGCCGATGATGGAGAGCTGGCGAACGTCGAAGTCGGCCTTGGCCAGCTTATCCACGACCTGCTGCGCCTCGAGGTAGGTCTCGTAGGTGCCGAGCACGTCCCCCTTTGGGATGGACGGAAGCGCTGGCCCCCGACGCGAAAAGGGCTGCTGGTTGGTCACCGGCCCATTGTCCCACGCGCGACTACGCTTGTACCGTGAGCGCGACGAGAGTATTCGTGGCCCGCTTGGCCGGGTGCTCCGTTTTCGACCCCTTCGGCGACAAGGTCGGCAAGGTTCGCGACGTTCTCGTCGTCTACCGCAAGTCGGCTTCGCCGCGAGTCGTGGGCTTCGTGCTCGAGGTCCCGGGCAAGCGCCGCGTGTTCCTGAGCGTCGGCCGCGTCACGAGCATCGGCTCCGGCCAGATCATCGTCACCGGGCTCATCAACCTGCGCCGCTTCGAGCAGCGAGGCGGCGAGGTGCGGGTCATCGCCGAAATGCTGGGCCGCAAGGTAACCCTGAAAGACAAGACCGGCGCCGCCACCATCGAAGACGTGGCTATCGAAGAGCAGGGTCCCGGCGAGTGGGCCGTCAGCCAGCTGTTCTGCCGCCGGCCCAAGACCACCTCGTTCGGCCGCGGCCAGACCGTGTTCGTGAACTGGCCGGATGTCGTCGAAACGGTGACCGCGGGCGAGTCCCAGTCCGCGACGCAACTGATCGCCAGCTACTCCGACCTGTTGCCCGCCGACCTCGCGAACGCAATGCTCGACCTTCCCGAGGCGCGCATGCTCGAGGTCGCCGAGGAGCTCTCCGACGAGCGGCTCGCTGACGTGCTCGAAGAGATGCCGGAGAACGAGCAGGTCGACATCCTGAACCAGCTCGACGACGACCGCGCCGCGGACGTGCTCGACCAGATGCAGCCGGATGACGCGGCCGACCTCATCGCCCAGCTGAGCGAGGAGCGCGGCGAGGCGCTGCTCGACCTGATGGAGCCCGAAGAAGCCGAAGACGTGCGATTCCTGCTGTCGTATGCCCCCGACACCGCGGGCGGCCTGATGACCACCGAGCCCATCATCGTGTCGTCCGACACCACCGTGGCCGAGGGTCTCGCGCTCATCCGCCGCCACGAGCTCGCCCCGGCGCTCGGCGCAGCCGTCTGCGTCACACTCCCTCCGTTCGAGCCGCCCACGGGCCGCTTTCTTGGCATGGTCCACTTCCAGCGAATGCTGCGCTACCCGCCCAACGAGCGCCTCGGCACACTGCTCGACCAGAGCCTCGAACCTGTGCTCGCCGGCACCCACGCGGCCGAGGTCGCACGCCGTCTGGCCAGCTACAACCTCGTATCCGTCCCCGTTGTCGACGAGACACACCGACTGGTCGGGGTGGTGACCATTGACGACGTCCTCGATTACCTCCTGCCCGATGACTGGCGAAGCACAGACCACGAGAGCAGTACCGAGTCGCTGTATAGCGACGCATCCACAGCAGCGATTCCGGTAAGAACAGCAAGGAGGACGACAAATGGCACGCATTAGCCGCGAAGACACTCGACTCGATTCGCCCAAGGGCCTTCGCACGACGTTCGTTCCCCGTGGCAACAACCGCGACACGGTCGGCCGGTTCTCCGAGGGGTTCGCGCGCGCGATGGGTACGTCGTGGTTCCTGTTCGGCCTGACCGTCTTCGTCATCCTCTGGCTGGTGTGGAACACCGCGGCGCCCCTGCATGCCCAGTTCGACCCGGTGCACACCAACTTCACGCTGCTGACGCTCATCCTCTCGTTGCAGGCGTCGTATGCCGCGCCGCTCATCCTGCTGGCCCAGAACCGGCAGGATGACCGCGACCGCGTGCAGATCGAACAGGACCGGCAGCGCGCCGAACGAAACCTCAACGACACCGAATACCTGGCACGCGAGATCGTGTCGCTTCGGCTGGCGATGAAAGACGTGGCGTCGAAGGACTTCATCCGCGCCGAACTGCGCTCGCTGCTCGAGGAACTCGACAAGTCGAAGGACTCCGCGGCTTGACCGAGGTCGTTCGCGACGCGGTGTTCGCGGCACTGGCGACGGTCATCGATCCCGAGATCCGGCGTCCGATCACCGAACTCGACATGGTGGGCGCGATCGCCGTCGACGGCGGCGCAGTCAGCGTCACGATCAAGCTGACGATCGTCGGATGCCCGGCCGCCGACCGCATCGAGCGCGATGTCGCCGCGGCGCTCGCAGCCCTGCCGGGCGTCGACTCGGCAACCGTCGTCGTCACCGTGATGACCAGGGACGAGCGGGATGCGCTGACCGCGAAGCTGCGGGGCGGCCGCCCGAAAACCCTGCAGTTCGGCCCGGACTCGCTCACCCGCATCTACGCCATCACCAGCGGCAAGGGTGGCGTGGGCAAGTCGACCGTGACCGCCAACCTCGGCGTCGCGCTCGCCGCCCGCGGTCTGCGGGTCGGGATCGTGGATGCCGACGTGTTCGGCTTCTCGATTCCGGGCATCCTGGGCATCCCGCGGGCGAAGCCGACCCAGGTGAACGACATGATCCTGCCGCCGGTGGCGTTCGACGTTAAGGTCATCTCGATCGGCATGTTCGTCGAGGGGTCGACAGCGGTGTCGTGGCGCGGGCCCATGCTCCATCGCACCATCCAGCAGTTCCTCACCGATGTCTACTTCGGCGACCTCGACATCCTGCTGCTGGACCTGCCGCCCGGAACAGGCGATGTGGCCATCTCGGTGGGCCAGCTGCTGCCCCAGGCCGAAGTCATCGTCGTTACCACGCCCCAGGCTGCGGCCGCCGACGTCGCCGAGCGCAGCGCCCTCGTCGCCCGGCAGACCGGGCAGAAGGTGATCGGCGTGATCGAGAACATGGCCGGCCTTGCCCAGCCGGACGGCACGGTCGTGCACGTCTTCGGCACGGGTGGCGGGGCCGATGCCGCGGCGCGGCTCTCGACCCCGGAGGAGCCGGTGCCGTTGCTGGCTTCGGTGCCGCTGAGCGTCGCGCTGCGCGAGGGCGGAGATGCGGGCGAGCCGATCGTGCTGTCGAATCGCACGGATCCCGCGGCGGTCGCCATCCTCGCCGTTGCCGACCAGCTGGCGGTACGCGAGCGCGGCCTCGCCGGGCGCAAACTCGGCCTCTCCGTCAGCTGACACTCGACCGGGTAGCGTGAGGGTCATGGCAACCCTCACCGTCGACCAGTCGCTGGCGAGCGACCTCACCCGGGACCTGTCGGTGTCGGGCAGCGCAACTTCGCCCGTCATAGCGCCGTTCACCGGCGCGAAGCTCTACGACCTGCCGATGAGTTCGGCGAAGGATGTCGCGGAGGCTGCGAACGCCGCGCACGTGGCCCAGCTCGCCTGGTCCGCTGCCGGAGCGAACGAGCGCCGGCGCATCCTGCTTGCCGGGCACGACCGGTTCCTGAGTCTGCGCGATCGGCTGCTCGACCTGCTGCAGACCGAGACCGGCAAGTCGCGAGGGCCCGCGTTCGAGGAGTTCTTCCAGGCCGCATCCGCCACCCGGTACGCGGCGCTGGCCGCGAAGAGTGTGACGCGCACGCACGGTCGAAGGGCGGGCATCCCGCTCGTCATGCGCACCCGCGTCAGCTACAAACCCAAGGGTCTGGTGGGCGTCATCACCCCATGGAACTACCCGCTGAGCCTCGCCCTGATGGATGTCATCCCCGCCCTCGCCACCGGCAACGCGGTCGTCGAGAAGATCGACAACCAGACGGTGCTCACTGTGCTCGCCGCGCGACGAGCCTTTATCGAGGCCGGCGTACCGGCCGCGCTGTGGGCGGTCGTCGCCGGCGACGGCACCGAGATCGGCGACGCCGTGGTGGATGCGGCCGACTACGTCTGCTTCACCGGGTCGACCGCCACCGGCATCAAGGTGGGCCAGCGCGCCCTCGGCCGCGTGGCCGGCGCGTCGCTGGAACTCGGGGGCAAGAACCCGATGATCGTGCTCGACGATGCGAACGTCTCGAAGGCCGCCGCCAGCTCGGTGTACGGGTGCTTCTCATCCATGGGCCAGCTCTGCGTCTCGATGGAGCGCATCTATGTGCAGCGGGCCATCGCCGACCGGTTCACGGCCGAGTTCGTCGCCACTGTGCGAGGTCTGGTGCAGGGCTCGGCTCTCGACTACTCGACCGATGTCGGCTCATTGACCAGCGCCGCCCAGCTGGAGCGCGTCGCGGGCCACGTGGATGACGCGGTCGCGAAGGGTGCGACCGTGCTCGCCGGCGGCCGGCCGCGCCCCGACCTCGGGCCCTACTTCTACGAGCCGACGGTGCTCGCGGGAGTCACCAGCGACATGATCTGCTTCACCAACGAGACGTTCGGCCCGGTGGTCGAGCTGGCCATCGTCGATACCGAAGACGAGGCGATCGCGGCGGCCAATGCATCCGAGTTCGGGCTCAACGCATCCGTCTTCAGCGGGTCCCGCAGCCGAGCCCGCCGGGTGGCCGACCGTATCAGTGCGGGTAGCGTCAACATCAACGAGGGTTACCGGTCGAGCTTCGGCAGCATCGATGCGCCGATGGGCGGAATGAAGCACTCGGGACTGGGCCGGCGAAACGGTGTCGAAGGCCTGCTGCGCTTCGTCGAGAGCCGAACCGTCGCCGAGGCGACGGGGCTGATAGCGCTGCCCGGCACCGGTGTCGCCGCGGGAAAGCTCGCGGGCACGATGGAGTTTGCGCTCAAGGCCCTGAAGGCCCTGCGACGTCGCTGAACCGGGCTAGGTTGACTCGCTGTCATAGGGGGTTGTGAGCCCCTCGAGCTCGGCGCGCTTGCGCTCGGCCGACTGCGACGGGGTCACCGGCTTGACCCTCACGGGCTCGTTGTCGAGCAGGGCCTCACGGATGATGCGCCGCGGGTCGTACTGTCGCGGGTCCATCTTGCGCCAGTCGAGGTCTTCGAACTCGGGACCCATCTCTTCTCGCACGCGGTCTTGCGCGGTATCCGCCATCTCCCGAACGCGCCGGGCCAGTCGAGCGAGGCTCGCCGCATACTGCGGCAGCTTCTGGGGTCCGATCAGGAATGCTGCAATGATCGCAATGACCACCAGCTTCTCGAACGACAACCCGAGGAACATGAGCCCAGAATAACCGGTCACCCTGACTGGTGACCCTAGGCTGGAAGCACTAGGGAGTACACGTGGCCGAGAAAGACCTGGACTGGAAGTTCGCCGAAGAGCTCGTCGTCGAACCCGAACTCATCGCGAACGCCCGAGCGCACTCGCTCGAGCACGGCGTCGAGCCGGTTTCGCCTGCTCAGGGGGCGCAGTTGGCGGTGCTCGCCGCGGCCACCAACGCCACCTCGATCATCGAGATCGGCACCGGTTTCGGGGTGAGCGGCCTCTGGATGCTGACGGGTGCACCGACCGCCATCCTGACCTCGATCGACCAGGAGGTCGAATTCCAGCAGTCAGCCAAGAAGGCCTTCTCCGAACTCGGCATCCCCGCCAACAGGGCTCGCCTCATCGCCGGCCGCGCGCTCGAGGTGCTGCCCCGCATGAACGAGGGCAGCTACGACCTGGTGCTGGTGGATGCCGACCCCGGCCAGATCCTCGAGTACGTCGAGCACGCACTGCGGCTCGTGCGAGTTGGCGGAACGGTTCTCGTGCCGCACGCGCTGTGGCGCGGCAGGGTCGCCGATCCGGCGCAGCGCGACGAAACGGTGACGAACCTACGCACGCTGCTCGCGGAGACCGCGAAATCAACGGCAGTACTGAGCGCCCTGTCGCTGGCCGGCGACGGGCTTCTGCAACTCACTCGAGTTGCGAATTAGCTCACCGGGGTTGCGGGATTAGCCCGCGACGACGCCGGCGAGGGCGTCGTGAAGCTCCTTGGCTTCGGCATCGTTGACGCTGACAACGAGGCGTCCGCCACCCTCGAGCGGAACCCGCACGATGATGAGGCGACCCTCTTTGACAGCCTCCATTGGGCCGTCTCCGGTCCTCGGCTTCATGGCTGCCATGAGCAATCCCCTTTCAGATGGATACCCCTCCATTATCCCTTATTTCGAGGACATACAGAAAACGGCTGCGTCTACCGGGCCGATCTACGGGGGCGTCCAGTCGTATCCATTTGACCAATAAGCGATAAATACCCATCCAATTTGGCCCGCGATGAGGAGCAGCACTATGCCGATCCGGTAGGCCACCGACCGCGGCTGGGCGATGGCACCGAGCACCGGGAAGATGGGCATGAAGAGACGAAAAACGCTCGATTGTGGGAAGAAAACGGCCAGCAGGTAGACCGTCCAGCTGGCGATCCAGATGCGCAGGTCGACCCCGAGCCGCTTGACCGGTCGAGTGAACAGCAGCGCGGCGAACAGGATCACCGCGATGGCGAGCAGCACGTATCCGACGCTCGCCGTCGAACCGATCCACTGCAGCCACCACTTTGCGCCCTGGATCCAGGGCTGGAATGGAACCAGCCCGCCCCAGCCGACGTAGGAGGCCCGCCAGGACAGCTCCGTCGCCGTGTAGGCATCCGGAACACCCGTGACGGCGCCGGCGATGAACGGCCACGCATAGCCGAGGATCCCGCTTGCGATTGTTGCCGCAACGGATGCGACGACCTCCCGCAGCGGGAACGGGTCGCGCTCGCGAGTCACGAACCGGTACACCACGTGCAGTCCCATCGCGAGCGCGAATGCCAGGCCGGTGGGACGCGTGAACGACATGAACGCGACGAAAGGGATGATCATCCAGTAGTTGCGCCTCAGCAGGTAGAGCAGCGCACAGGCCAGGAAGAACAACTGCATGGATTCCGCGTAGTCGACCTGCAGGATCGGCGAAAGCGGGGCGACGCAGAACAGCACGACGGAGAACAGTGCGGTCGACGACCCCAGCTGCGGCAACAGCATCTTGTAGAACACGAGAGCCGTACCGGCGGCGAACCCCACCGACACGAACACGCCGACAACGCTGAACGGCAGGCCCGTGATGGCCGCCAGTGCCCCGCAGAGGAACGGGTACGCCGGAAGGAACGCCCAGGCGTTCTGCTCGACGTGACCCTGCGCGTCGAACGACAGGTGAGCCGGATAGCCGCTCACCGCGACGATGTGGTACCAGGTGCCATCCCAGATCTGCGCGAACGCGAAATAATCAGGATGCGCGCCCGTCCACGGGTTCGCCTGCTGCAGCCACGCGAACGCGAGAAGGATGATCGTGGTGACGACGCGCGACAGCGCAAAGACAACCAGCACCTTCGCCCACCACGGCACCAGCGCGTACCGCTGCCGCAGCGTCGGGCTCGTCTCGGGCTGCTGCCGCGTCAGCGTGTCAGCCATTGAGCCAGGTGCGCAGGCCTCGCTCGCACGCCGTGATCTGGTCTAGTGGAACGCGCTCGTCGTCGGCGTGGGCGAGCAGCGCGTCGCCGGGTCCATAGTTGACGGCGGGGATGCCGAGGGCGGCGAAGCGCGCGACATCCGTCCAGCCGTACTTCGGAAGCGGCGTTCCGCCGACCGCCGCGACGAAGTCCTTCGCGAGCGGTGCATCCAGGCCGGGTCGTGCGCCCTCGGCCAGGTCGACGACGGTCAGCTCGAACCCGGCGAATAGTTCGCGCAGGTGTTCGACTGCCTCGGCCCCCGTGCGGCTGGGCGCGAAACGGTAGTTGATGTGCACCATGGCCTCGTCGGGCACGACGTTGCCGGCCACTCCCCCGCTGATGCCCACGGCATTGATGCCCTCGCGGTAGACGAGTCCGTCGACCTCGACCTCGCGTGGCCGGTAGGCGGCCAGCGTTGCGAGGATCGGAGCGAGATCGTGGATGGCGTTGTGCCCGACCCATGCGCGCGCCGAGTGCGCGCGCCTGCCGAACGCGCGAACCTCGACCCGCAGGTTTCCGTTGCAGCCGCCCTCGATGATTGCGCCGGTCGGTTCGCCGAGGATGGCGAAGTCGCCCTCGAGCAGGTCAGGGTGAAGGCGCGCCAGTCGCCCGAGCCCGTTGAGGCTCTCCGACACCTCCTCGTGGTCGTACCAGATCCAGGTCAGGTCGACTCGGGGCCCGAAGAGCTCGGCGGCCAGCTTGAGCTGCACCGCCACGCCCGCCTTCATATCGACCGTGCCGCGCCCCCACAGCTCGCCGTCGAGCGTGTGTGTCGGCAGGTTGTTGTTGACGGGCACGGTGTCGAGGTGCCCGGCGATGACGACGCGCTGGTCGCGACCCAGGTTGGTGCGAGCGACGATCGCATCGCCGTTCCGGAACAAGGTCAGGTGTGCGACGCCGGCCAGCGCTGCCTCTACGGCGTCGGCGATCGGCTTCTCGTTGCCCGAGACCGACTCGATGTCGCAGAGCGCGCGCGTCAGATCGATCGAGGATGCCGTCAGGTCGAGTGCGGTCGCGGAGATAGGCGGCATTGGGTAATTGTAGGCTTTCGGCCCGGCGCCCGGCCGGAGCGCCTCTCGCTACGCTGAGGGCATGACTTCTCGTGCCGCCTGGGGCTACGGCCTCGCAACCGTTTCCGGCGACGGAACCGTGCTCGACACCTGGTACCCCGAACCTCGGCTCGGCGGCCTGCCGAGCGGCACCGATCCGCACATCGCTCCCGCCGACTTCGAGCAGTGGATCGGACCGGATGCGCGCCGAAACGTTCGCGTGGACTTCGTGACGCTCGAAATCGACCTGGATGCGGCCCCTGCCTCCACCTCGGACGCCTACCTGCGGCTGCACCTGCTGTCGCACCTGCTGGTGAAGCCGAACACGCTCAACCTCGACGGCGTGTTCGCCCACCTGCCGATCGTCGCCTGGACCAACGCCGGCCCCGTGCATCCGGACGACTTCGCGAAACTGCGGATGCCGCTGCAACGCGCCGGCATCGCCGCGCACGGGTTCGACCGGTTCCCCCGTCTGATCGACTACGTCGTGCCTGCGCGCGTGCGGATCGCCGACACGGCGCGAGTACGGCTTGGCGCCTACCTGTCGCCCGGGACGACGGTCATGCACGAGGGCTACGTCAACTTCAACGCCGGCACGCTCGGCGTCTCGATGGTCGAGGGCCGCATCTCGCAGGGAGTGGTGGTCGGTGACGGGTCAGACGTCGGCGGCGGCGCATCCATCATGGGAACCCTGTCGGGCGGGGGCACCCAGCGGGTCGAGATCGGCGCGCACGTGCTGCTTGGCGCGAACTCGGGCGTGGGCATCTCGATCGGCGATGACAGCGTGGTTGAGGCGGGCCTCTACGTGACGGCGGGCACGAAGGTGACCGTGCTGGGCGACGAACCGCGCACGGTCAAGGCCGTCGAGCTCAGCGGAGTTGCGGGGCTGCTGTTCCGTCGCAATTCGCTCACGGGTGCCGTCGAGGTGGTCGGGCGTTCAGGCGGGGGCATCCAGCTCAACGCGCAGTTGCACGCCTGAAAACCCCGCTGCACGCCTGAAACGCCCCGCGAAAGGTCACAATCAACCCTTAAACGGCCGGATGAACGGTCGTTTGAGACCTCTCGAGGACTTTTAGCGCTGGGGCCAGGCCCGGTGGGGCTCGCCCACGTAGACCTGCTGCGGGCGACCGATCTTGGTTGTCGGGTCGGCGTTCATCTCACGCCAGTGCGCGATCCAGCCCGGAAGCCGACCGATCGCGAACAACGGTGTGAACATTCGCGCAGGGAAGCCCATGGCCTTGTAGATGACGCCCGTGTAGAAGTCCACGTTCGGGTACAGCTTGCGTTCGATGAAGTAGTCGTCGGCAAGAGCGACCTCTTCGAGCTGCTTGGCGATGTCGAGCAGCTCGTCGTGAACACCGAGTGCCTCGAGTACCTCGTCAGCGCTCTCTTTCACCAGACGCGCACGCGGGTCGAAGTTCTTGTAGACCCGATGGCCGAAGCCCATCAGCTTGACGCCCTCTTCTTTGTTCTTGACGCGCTTGACGAAGGTGTCGACCGATTCGCCGGACTCCCGAATCTCGCCCAGCATCTTGAGAACGGCCTCATTGGCACCACCGTGAAGCGGACCATAGAGCGCGTTGATTCCAGCAGAAATGGATGCGAAAAGGTTGGCCTCGGTCGAACCGACCAGCCGAACAGTCGAGGTCGAAGCATTCTGCTCGTGGTCTTCGTGAAGAATGAGCAGTCGTTCGAGCGCCTTGGACAATACGGGATTGACCTCGTACGGCTCCGCCATGGTGCCGAAGTTGAGTTTCAGAAAGTTGTCGACGAAGCTGAGGCTGTTGTCTGGGTAGAGGAACGCCTGCCCAAGGCTCTTCTTGTGCGCGTATGCGGCAATGACGGGCAGCTTGGCGAGAAGCCGGATAGTCGAGATCTCGACCTGCTCCGGGTCATGAACGCTGAGCGAATCCTGGTAGTAGGTCGAGAGCGCCGAAACGGCGCTGGACAGCACCGACATGGGGTGTGCATTGTGCGGCAGAGCGTCGAACAGGTGCCGCATGTCTTCGTGAAGGAGTGTGTGGCGACGAACCTTCTCGGCGAATTCCTCGAGCTCGCTGGCGCTGGGCAGTTCGCCATAAATGAGCAGCCACGCGACCTCGAGGTAGGTCGAGTTCGCGGCGACATCCTCGATGGCGTAGCCGCGGTAGCGAAGGATGCCCTGGTCACCGTCGATGTAGGTGATGGCGCTCCTGGTGGCGGCGGTGTTGACGAAACCACCGTCGAGCGTGTTGAGCCCGGTCTGCTTGCCGAGCGTCGAGATGTCGATCGCACTGCGACCGTCCACCGCCGGAACGATGGGGAATTCGGCAGTTCCGCCAGCGAACTGGAGGGTAGCCTTTTCTGCGTTCTCGCCAGCCGGTTCACTCACGCATACAGCCTAATTGGCCACGGCGGAAACCGTTGCATCCGCCAAACCGCGCGAAGCTTCGTTAGAGGAATGGCCTAAACCGTTGCCGTAAGCCGCTGCGCTGCGCGGGCAATACTCTCGTCGCTCGCGGTAAGCGCGAGTCGCACGTGGATGGCTGGATCTTCGCCGTAGAACGAGCCGGGTGCGGCAAGGATGCCGAGGTCAGCGAGCCAGGAAATGGTCGCGAACGAGTCCTCGCCACGGGTCGCCCACAGGTAGAGGCCGGCAGCGCTGTCGTCGATACGAAAACCGCCCGCAACCAGAGCTGCCGCGAGGTGCGCCCGCCGTGCGCCATAGACGGAACGCTGGTGAGCGACATGCCCGTCATCACCGAGCGCCGCGACCATGGCCGCTTGTACGGGCGCAGGCGGCATCAGCCCGATGTGTTTGCGAACACCGAGAATCTCGGCGATCAGGTCACTGCATCCGGCGACGAATCCGGCACGGTAGCCGGCGAGGTTGGATTGTTTGCTGAGCGAATAGACCGACAGCACATGGTCACGCGACGAGCCGATAACGCGAGGGTCGAGGATGCACGCTGCAGGATCAGGTTCGGTCGTCTCGCCCGCGGCGGCCCAGGTCAGTTCGGCGTAGCACTCGTCGTTGACGATGACGGCGCCGAGTTGCCGAGCCCGCGCGACAGCTGCGCGAAGGTGCTCGATGCCCAGCACACGCCCATCCGGGTTGCTGGGCGAGTTCAGCCACACGAGCCGAGTGTTCGCGGGCCACTCGCTGGGGTCATCCGCCGAGACGACCTGCGCACCGACGAGCGCAGCGCCGATCGCATAGGTCGGGTAGGCGAGGGTGGGCGCAACGACGACATCCGTCGACCCGAGACCGAGCAGCATCGGGAGAAGCGCTACGAGTTCCTTGGAACCGATGGTGGGCATGACATTCGCGACCGTCAGCTCGACACCGCGGCGCCGCGCGTACCAGTCGACGATTGCTTCGCGCAGTGGAACGCTACCCGCCGTCTGAGGATAGGAGTGGGCATCCGTCGCAGCAGCGAGCGCGTCGCGGATGAACACGGGCGTCGGATCCACCGGGGAACCGACCGAAAGGTCGACGAGGCCCCCCGAATGCGCGCGAGCGCGGTCGGCGTACGCGACCAGGGCATCCCAGGGGAAGTCGGGCAGTTCGAGGGCCACGCGAACGCCGCCGATCAGCCGACGGGCTGCGGCGGAAGTGCAGCGACGATGGGGTGATCCTTGTGAATGACCCCCACCTTGGCTGCGCCACCGGGTGAACCGAGGTCGTCGAAGAATTCGACGTTGACTTTGTAATAGTCGGCCCACTGCTCGGGGGTGTCGTCTTCGTAGTAGATCGCCTCGACCGGGCAAACGGGTTCGCACGCACCGCAGTCGACGCACTCATCGGGGTGGATGTAGAGCATCCGGTCGCCCTCGTAGATGCAGTCGACGGGACACTCATCGATGCATGCTCGGTCTTTGACGTCGACGCACGGAAGGGCAATGACGTACGTCACGAGTGCTGTGGACCTTTCATTGGACGGAGACTCACTGAGCCGAAACCTGCTTCTTAACCTTACCCGGCCTGCGGGGCGAGACCTGTGGCCACACCAGTACGACGAAAGCGATGACGGGGGGCGCGATCTCCCAGAAGATCCCGGGACCACTGCGGGTGATCAGAACCGACCCGGCAGCGCTCGGGAACGAGAAGATCGCCACTACGACGAGCACGCCTACCGCGGCAAACGCGGGAACGATGCGCGTGCCGAAGGCAAGGCGGAACCCGGTGAACAGCGCGGCGAGCACAAGACAGGCCAGGATGGCCCCGACCCAGACCTGCTGGCCCCCGATTGCGGCGGTGTAGCCGTTGTAGACAGTGAGCAGCGCACCAAGAGCCACACCGATGACGCCACCGAGAACCGCGGCGAAGAATCGGGCCGCAGGGTGTTGGTCGGAGAACGGCATCGGCTCGTCGTCGGGCACCGATTCGAGCTGGAATCGCTCGACCGAGGCGAGCGGCCGCCGCTGGCCACCCGGGAAGACCAGCTCGTCGCCGTCGAGAGTGAGCTGGCTGCGGTAGGCCTCGAGCGCGGCACGCTTGCGGTCGAGTACCGGCGAGACGTCGACTGCGATGTCCCCGGCGTGCGCGATGGCAAAGAATGGGACGCCGTAGACCTCCGCGGCCCGCTTCGCCGCCTCCCGTGCCCGAATGTGGTCGGGATGCCCGTAACCGCCGCGGGCGTCGTAGCTGACGACCGCGCTCGGGCTGACCTCGAGCAGCACAGCAGCGACATCCGCAGCGACATCGCCGAAGTCGGCACCGTCGAGGGATGCCGGGTCGAACTGGCCGCTGGCCTTCGCACCGTCGTCGCCCCAGGCCATGCCGGAGTCCGAGTACCGGATCTGCTCGCGACCGCTCCAGCGGGCGCCGGGATCGCCGAGGTAGCGATGGTCGGTGACGCCGAGGATGGTCATGGCGACATCCAGCTCACCGGTTCTCAGCGCAGCCATCGATTCGGGCGACTGCAGAGCGGGTTTCAGGTTGTCGGGGATGACCTTTCCGCGTTCGCCGCGCGTGCAGGTCAGCACGGTGACCTCGGCACCGCGGTCGACGAGTGTCGCTATCGTTCCGCCCGTGTCGATGGTCTCGTCATCCGGGTGGGCGTGCACGAAAAGGACACGCTCGGCGTTCGACCTCGGGTTCGTCTGCACTGCTGCCGATCTCCTGCGCTGCTGCACCCGCGTTTGCTGGGTGTCTCATCACACTATTGGACAGAACATGTGAGCGAGGTTAGGGTGGCCTAGGTAAGGTTAGCCTTACCAACACTGCGAACCTGCCAACCACCCCCATCAGTCGCGTGGGCGGTGAGTCTCCCTCGTCCAGAAAACCCTATGCTCGCAACTCTTGTGATCGGCCTCCGCGAGGGGCTCGAGGCTTCGCTGATCGTCGGCATCATCGCTGCGTTCCTGGGACGCGCCGGCAAGCCACTGCGTCCGATGTGGATCGGGGTCGGGGTCGCAGTAGCGCTCAGCATCGCAGTCGGCGTGCTGCTGCAGCTTCTGTCGGCCAGCCTTCCGCAGGCGCAGCAGGAAGGGATGGAGTCGATCATCGGCCTCATCGCGGTGGCCGCGGTGACCGGGATGATCGGCTGGATGAATACCCACGCCCGCACAATGCGCGCCGAGCTCGAGCAGCAAGCCGAGAGCGCTTTGCGGGACGGCACCGCGTGGGCTCTGGTGGGCATGGCGTTCCTCGCCGTGCTCAAGGAGGGTTTCGAGACCTCCGTCTTCCTGCTCGCCGCCTTCCAGTCGTCGACGAGCGTCGCAACTGCGAGTGCCGGCGCTGTGCTGGGCGTCGCGTTGGCCGTCGCCATTGGAATCGGTATCTTCCGCGGTGGGGTTCGCCTGAACCTGGCACGCTTCTTCCGCATCACCGGTATCTTCCTGGTGCTCGTCGCCGCCGGCCTGGTGCTGAGCTCGCTTCGTACCGCACACGAGGCTGGCTGGATCCTGGTCGGCCAGCAGACGACCCTCAACCTCGCCTGGCTGGCACCGACGGGCTCGGTGCAGGCCGCTCTGCTCACGGGCGTGCTCGGGATTCCGGCCGACCCCCGCCTGATCGAAGTGCTCGGCTGGTTCGCCTATCTCGTGCCCACCATGCTGTTCCTGCTCTGGCCGCTCAAACGGCGTCCGCGCGGTCGTGTACTGCGCACAATGCGACTGGCGATCGCCGGCATCCTCGTCGTCGTCGCGGGCGTGCTCGCCCTGGCGGTGACACTGCCCAGCTACTCTCCCGCGCCGACCACGGCCCTGACCGGACCAGGCGGCACAAGCGGCACGCTCACACTCCACCCGCGCGAGTCGAGCTACAGCGTGACGACCAGTGGGGCATCCGGCTGGTCGACGGGCGAATCGGGCGGGGGGTCGGAGCGAATGACGACGCATTCGGGCATCCCCTCCACGGTGCAGACGGCCCGTCTCACGCAGGCGACGCCCGGCCAGCCTGCAGCGATCACGCTCGACCAGCTCGTCGCACTGAACGGGGGCCGACTACCGATCGGCATGAACGCGTCGCAAGATCCCGGCCCGTTCAGCGCGAACTGGACGACGACTTCGGTCACCTCGGTCTGGATCTACGACGGCGGCATCCTCGACGCGAAGCGCACGAGCGTAACGATTGCCACTCTGACGGGCGGCGGGCTCGACTCCTCACGCACCGTCTCGCCCGACTCAGCCCAGCGCGATGCCTGGCGAGTGCCTGTCGCGCGCAGCGCCGCGACCGTGGCCGGCATCACCCGCGCCGCGACCGCGAGCAGCGAGCTGCTGCTCTGGAAACTGTGGATACCGACGGCGCTAGTACTCGCCGCGCTGGTTCTCGGCGCCGTCGTGCTGCGTTCGCTGCGCCCCCGATCTGCCACCAAACAGCCCCGATCTGCCACCAAACAGCACGGCGTATCCCCGGAGATCGTCGTACCCAACCCAGAAAAAGGCAAGGAAAACTACGCATGACTCGCTCCACCATCGCCCGTACGGCCGCAGTTCTCGCCGCAGCCGTGACGCTCGCCCTGGTCGTCAGCTCCTGTTCCGCCGCAACCTCGCCGTCGAGCGGAACCGTCGCATCCGTCGTTCACGGCGCATCCCAGGTGAAGATCACGCTGGCCAGCAAGAGCGGTGCGGATGCCTGCACACTGAGCAGCACGACCGCCAAGGCCGGCCCGGTGACCTTCACCGTCAAGAACGAGAGCTCCACCGCGATCTCCGAGGTCGAGCTGCAGAGCCAGGAGCGGATCCTCGGCGAGAAGGAGAACCTTGCGCCCGGCCTCGCCGCCGTCTCCTTCACCGTGACCCTCACTGGCGGCAAGTACTCGGTGTACTGCCCGGGAGCGAAGAAGCAGCTGCAGACGTTCACCGTCACGGGAAAGCATGCGGTGGTCGCCGACAGCGTGACCGGCGCCCTGCAGTCCGGCATCAAGGGTTACGCGGCCTACGTGACCCAAGAGGTCACCAACATGATCGCGGCGACCAACACCCTCGACACTGCCGTCGACAGCGGCAACCTCGCCGAAGCCCAGAAGGACTACGCGCTTGCGCGACCGTACTACGAGCGCGTCGAGTCCGACGTGGACGGCTTCGTTCTGCCCGGCTACAGCGCGACCGACAACGCAGGAAATCTCGACTACCTCATCGACATGCGCGAATCCAACCTCGACCCGGTCGTTGGCTGGCACGGCTTCCACGCCGTCGAGCGCGACCTGTTCCTGAACCAGGCGATCACCGCGAGCACCAAGGCCCTGGCCGCCGAACTCGCGGGCAACGTGCAGAAGCTGGATGCCCTGACCAAGTCGCTCACCTACAAGCCGGAGGATCTCGCGAACGGCGCATCCGACCTGCTGGAAGAGGTGCAGTCCTCGAAGATCACCGGCGAAGAGGAGGAGTACAGCCACATCGACCTTCTCGACTTCGCCGCCAACGTGGAGGGCGCACAACAGGCCTTCGCCTACCTGCAGCCGGGACTCACCAAGATCGACCCGACACTCACCAGGACGATCGTGGCGCAGTTCGCCTCGGTGAATACGCTTCTGGACAAATACAAGGACCCGTCAGCGCTGGGAGGCTACGTGAGCTACACCGCAGCCATTCGTACCGCCGACGGCCCGACACTGTCCGCCGCCGTCGAGGCGCTGCACGAGAACCTCGCGACGCTCGCAGCAAAGGTCGCCACGGCGTAATGGCTGACGACACGGCCGCCGGCCACGAGACTGATGCGCCCGGGATCTCCCGTCGCGGGTTCTTCCTCGGGGCCGGCGGCCTCGCCGCGAGCGGGCTGATCGTCGGCGGAGCTGCTGGCGCGGCGGGCGGATTCGCGCTGGCCCGGGCAACGGGCTCCGAGACAGCGGCGACCGCGGATGTCGTCTATCCCTACTACGACCAGGGTCACCAGGGCGGCATCCAGACCCCGCCGCAGAAATATTCAGTCTTCATGACCTACGACCTGGCCAGCTCGAGCCGCACCGACCTGCAGGTGCTGCTGGCTCGCTGGACGGCGGCCATTGCACAGATGGTCAAGGGGCAGCCGATCGGCAATCCCGGCCCGACCAACGTCGGCGCTGTGGCGCTCGACTCAGGTGAGGCGCTCGACCTGGGCGCCCAGGGTCTGACCGTGACCGTCGGGCTCGGGCCCGGTATTTTCGACTCCCGGTTCGGACTCGCCGGCAAACGCCCGGCGCTCCTGACGAAGCTGCCCGACCTGCCGAGCGACCAGCTGCAGGCCGAATTCACCGGCGGCGACCTTTGCCTTTCAGCGTGCGCAGATGATCCCCAGGTCGCCTACCACGCCATCCGCAACCTCAGCCGGATGGCACGGGGAACCGCAACCACGCGCTGGACGGTCACCGGCTTCGGACGGGCATCCGCCGGCCCGAACCAGCAGACTCCACGAAACCTGCTGGGCTTCAAAGACGGCACACGCAACATCACGAGCGACGCAGATCTTGACGAATGGGTCTGGCTGAAGCAACAGAAGCAGGCGTGGATGAATGGCGGAACCTACCTTGTTGTGCGCAAGATCCACCAGAACATCGAGATCTGGGACACCGACCGTGCCAGCGACCAGGAGGCGGTGTTCGGGCGCACCAAGCTCGAGGGCTCACCGCTCACCGGGCACAGCGAGTTCGATACGCCCGATTTCACAAAGAAGAACGCTACGGGCGAACCGGTCATCTCGCCGACCGCCCACATCGCGCTGGCCGCTCACGAGAACAACGGCGGGATCAAGATCCACCGGCGCAGCTACAACTACACCGAAGGGATCGACGATGTCGGGCAGATCGATGCGGGACTGCTGTTCGTCGCATTCATGAACGACCCCCAGCACTTCATTCGCCTGCAGACCAAGCTGGGGTCGGTGGACCGGCTCAACGAGTACATCAAACACATCGGCTCAGGGCTCTTCGCGGTTCCCGCTGGTCCGCGAACCGGCAGCTACATCGGCGCAGAGCTCTTCGGGTAGCGGGGTCTCGATACGTGCGCCAGAGCGCACTACTCGACCACCGGGCGTTTGGCCACCCGCACTACTCGAGCGGCGGGTTACCCCCGGTGGTCGAGTAGCACGAGCCGACGAAGGAGGCCCGGGCGTATCGAGACCCGGCTAGTTGTTCGAGTCCGCCGGGCCGACCGTGTAGTTGGCCAGCCATTTGCTGCCTGAACCGGTCACACCGACGAGCACCGAGTACTTGCTGGAGGTCGCGACGAGGCCCTCGCCGCTCGTGCCCGCGCTGCCCGATCCGACGACCTTGAAGCCTGCGCCGGTCAGTTCCGACTTGATGTCGTTGTAGGCGCTCTCGCCCGGAAGCTCGATCGTGACGTTCCAGACTTCTTTCGCACCGGAGCCCACACCGATACCGGTGTCGACTTTGCCCTTGTAGACCGGAACATCCGAGGGGAAGTCCTTGGGCAGTGAACCTCCGCCGAGGTTGACCTTGCCGCCGGTCGCCGCGTTGAGAACGCCCTGCACTGGGTTGCCGAAGCAACCGGTGAGCATCGGAACCGCGGAGACCGCAACGATTATGGCGAGTGGAACTGCAATTTTTCGCGAGGTAGTGGTCATTGTGTTTCTCCGTGACTGTGAGGTTGCAGGGCCTTCGCCGCACAGCCTATTGGCACGTCAAACCGCCCACAATGAGCAAAATGTGCTTACTTGTGCGAGCTACGCGTTCTGCTTCTTCAGTCGCGATGTGGCGCGGGCGCGGGCATTCGAGTCAAGCTCGACCTTGCGGATGCGCACGAACTCCGGCGTCACTTCGACGCACTCGTCTTCGCGAGCGAATTCCAGGCACTCCTCGAGGGTGAGCCGGCGAGACGGAGTCATACGCTCGAACACGTCGGACGTCGACTGCCGCATGTTGGTCAGCTGCTTTTCTTTGGTGATGTTGACGTCCATGTCGTCGGCGCGCGAGTTCTCGCCGACGACCATGCCCTCGTAGACCTCCTGGGTCGGCTCGACGAAGAACGACATGCGCTCCTGCAGGGCGGTCATGGCGAACGGGGTGGCAACGCCGGAGCGGTCAGCAACGATGGAGCCGTTGGTGCGGGTCGTGATCTCGCCGGCCCAGGCCTCGTAGCCGTGTGAAACGGCGTTCGCGATGCCCGAACCGCGGGTGATCGTGAGGAACTCGGTACGGAAACCGATCAACCCACGCGACGGAACGATGAACTCCATGCGAACCCAGCCGGTGCCGTGGTTGCTCATGGACTCCATGCGACCCTTGCGGGCAGCCAGCAGCTGGGTGATGGCACCGAGGTGCTCCTCGGGCGCATCGATGGTGAGGTGCTCGAACGGCTCGTGCACTTTGCCGCCGACATGCTTGGTGACGACCTGCGGCTTGCCGACGGTGAGTTCGAAGCCTTCACGACGCATCTGCTCGACCAGGATGGCGAGAGCGAGCTCTCCACGGCCCTGGACTTCCCAGGCATCCGGCCGACCGATGTCGACGAGCTTGATCGAGACGTTACCGACGAGTTCGCGATCGAGGCGGTCCTTGACCATGCGGGCGGTGAGCTTGTGGCCCTTGACCTTTCCGATCATCGGGCTGGTGTTGGTACCGATGGTCATCGAGATTGCGGGGTCGTCGACCGTGATGGTCGGCAGCGGGCGAACATCGTTGGGGTCGGCCAGGGTCTCGCCGATGGTGATGTCTTCGAAGCCGGCGACGGCGACGATGTCACCGGGCCCGGCCGACTCGGTCGGGAAGCGGTCGAGCGCCCTGGTGATCAGCAGTTCTGTGACGCGCACGTTGCTGACGCTGCCGTCGTGCTTGACCCAGGCGACCGTCTGGCCCTTCTTGATCGTGCCGTTGAAGACACGCAGCAGAGCAAGTCGACCGAGGAACGGCGACGCGTCGAGGTTGGTCACATGCGCCTGCAGCGGGTGCTCGGGGTCGTAGGTGGGCGCCGGAATGTGCTTCAGGATGGCGTCGAACAGCGGCTCGAGGTCGTCGTTGTCGGGCAGCGTGCCATTCTCGGGCTTGTTCCAGCTCGCGGCGCCGTTGCGACCGGATGCATAGACGACGGGTACGTCGAGGATCATGTCGATGTCGAGGTCGGGCACGTCGTCGGCCATATCGGAGGCGAGACCCAGCAGCAGGTCTTGCGACTCGCTCACGACCTCGTCGATGCGGGCATCCGGACGGTCGGTCTTGTTGACGAGCAGGATGACCGGAAGCTTGGCCTCCAGCGCCTTCCGCAGCACGAACCGGGTCTGCGGCAGCGGGCCCTCGCTGGCGTCGACCAGCAGCACGACGCCATCCACCATCGAGAGGCCGCGCTCGACCTCACCGCCGAAGTCGGCGTGGCCCGGGGTGTCGATGACGTTGATCGTCACGGGACCCTCGGTGGCGTGGATTCCCTCGTATGAGACTGCCGTGTTCTTGGCGAGGATCGTGATGCCCTTCTCGCGCTCGAGGTCGTTGGAGTCCATCGCGCGCTCTTCCAGGTGAGCGTGCGCGGCGAAGGAGTTGGTCTGGCGCAGCATGGCGTCGACGAGGGTCGTCTTGCCGTGGTCGACGTGCGCCACAATGGCGACGTTGCGCAGGTCGTTTCGAGTGGCGATAGCCATCAGTGTTTGTCCTTGGTTTGTGAAGCGCGACGCACTGCGTGGAAGGGCAGGCGGCGTGCTGCTTCGGCAGCGACTGCGTTCTGAAAGCCGTACCGCTTGAGGTGGTACTACCTGGAGAACCGGGCCGCTGGAAGAGAAGTCTCGGCGCGCAGGAAGAGCGCCTATGGAATCCTGCGAACCCAGTCTACCGGAAACCTGCTATGAAGCGGCCTTCGCGCGTCCCTCGCGGCGTGCGCGCTGCGCCACCGGGTCTGGCAGCGGAACGGCGGCGATGAGGCGCTGCGTGTACGGGTCCTGCGCGTTGCGCAGGATTTGCTCGCTCGTGCCCTGCTCCACGATCTTGCCGTGGTGCATGACAGCGATGCGGTGCGACAGCAGGTCCACGACGGCGAGGTCGTGGCTGATGAACAGGCAGGCGAACTGAAGGCGGTTCTGCAGTTCCTGCAGCAGCTCGAGGAACCGGGCCTGCACCGACACATCCAGGGCAGACGTCGGCTCGTCGGCGACCAGGAGGCCCGGGCTGAGCGCGAGAGCCCGAGCGATTCCGACGCGCTGGCGCTGGCCGCCCGAGAGTTCGTGCGGGTAGCGGTTACGGAAGGATCGCGGAAGCTCGACCTGGTCGAGAAGGGTCTCGACACGGCGGTCGAGGTCGTTGCCCTTCGCGAGCCCCGACAGAAGGATTGGTTCGCCGATGCTCTGGCCGATCGGGAAACGCGGATTCAGCGAGGAGCCCGGGTCCTGGAAGACGATGCCGATGTCGCGACGGATCTCGCGCACCTTCTTGGGCGAGGCGGTCGCGAGGTCGTTGCCGTAGACGGTCAGGGCGCCCTCGGCGACAGGCAGCAGCCCAACCGCGGCCCGGCCGACCGTGGTTTTGCCCGAACCGGACTCGCCCACGAGCCCGACGACTTCGCCTGGGAAGATCTCGAGGTTGATGCCGTCGACGGCACGGAACGCCGGAACACGACCGCGCTTCGGGTAGTCGATGCAGACATCCGTGAGCGCGAGAACCGGCGCGGCTTTGGTCGCCTCCGCCTTCTTCAGCGCCTCGGTGATGATCGCCTCGCCCGTGCCGAGGTGCGGCACGGCGGCAAGCAGCTGCTTGGTGTACGAGTGCTGGGGCGATGTGTAGATCTGGTTCACTTCGCCCGCCTCGACGATGAGGCCGTCTTTCATGACGATGACCTTGTCGGCGAGGTCGGCCACTACGCCCATGTCGTGCGTGATCAGGATGATCGCACTGTCGAGGCGGTGTCGCAGGTTGCGCATCAGGTTGAGGATCTCGGCCTGCACCGTCACGTCGAGCGCCGTGGTCGGCTCGTCGGCGATCAGCAGCAGTGGGTCGCAGGAGATCGCCATGGCGATCATGGCGCGCTGGCGCTGGCCGCCCGAGAGCTGGTGCGGGTACTTGTTGAAGCTGATATCGGGGACCGGCATCTCGACCATGTTCAGGAGTTCGATCGCGCGGGCCTTCGCCTCGTTCGGGCTCATGTCGAGGTGGGTACGAAGGGTCTCGACGATCTGGAAGCCGATCGTGTAGACGGGGTTGAGCGCGGTCATCGGCTCCTGGAAGATGACGGCGATGTCCTTGCCGCGGATCGAGCGCAGCCTGCTGCCGCTGACACCGACGATGTCGGTGCCCTTCAGCAGAACTCGGCCGCTGACTCTGCCGTTGGGCGGCGTTAGGCCGACCAGCGCCATCGAGCTCGAGCTCTTGCCCGAACCGGACTCGCCGACGATCGCGAGCACTTCACCGGGGTGCAGCTCGTAGTTCATGTCGATGGCGGCCGGGTACCAGACCCCGTCGACCCAGAAGTCGACATTGAGTCCCTCGACCTTGAGGATCGGCTGGGTGGTGGTCTTCGACCGGGAGATCGAGGCGGTGTCGGTCACGCGCTGGTCCTTTCGCTGCGGCCTGCGCCGCGGTGGGAGGTAAAGCTGGCAGTGGCTGCGATGCCGTCATTGGTCGCGCCGTGCTGGACAATGAAGTGGTGGCCTACCTGAGCAGCGACGTCAGACTCATCTCTCGATTCAGCCGAGCGTTGAGCGTACTCATCATGGCTGTCTGCGCGCTGGGCGAGGTCGGCCTCGTGGTCTACGGGCATCCGCTGACCGTCGTGCACGGCGCCGCGCCCATCCTGCTCATCGGCTTCGGCGCCTACACGCTGTTCTGGGTTCCCCTGCTCGTGGTTGGCCCGGCGCAGGTCGTGATCGTGAACCCTACCCGCACTTACCAGGTCAGCTGGCCGGCGGTGCTGGACATCCAGACCAAATGGGGCCTGACCCTGGTGACCCCGAAGGGCAAGATCAATGCCTGGGCGTCGCCCGCCCAGAACCGTTACTCGTCGTTGTCGCGATTCAGCCGCGATGCCCTGGGGCGTCCCGGAATGACGTCCGAACGCATCATGGACACGGAGCGCGCGAAGCGGGCGGCGACCCGCCCCCCGTCGTCGGTCGCCGGGCTCGCGCCGCTCATGATCACCAAGCAGTGGGAGGAGTACCGCGACCGCGGGCTTCTCGGGCAAGTCGAAGGCGAGGGCGTCGTGGTGCGCTGGCACACCACGACGCTGATCGTTCTTGCGGCCCTGCTGGTGCTGACGGTCGTCGGCTTCGCGATCGTCTGACGCGAAGGCGCTCACTGGGCGGCTTCGCCCTCGACGACCGGCTTCGGGCGTGCCTGCGACCGCTGCTGGCGCGCGGCACGGTTGAGTGCACGCCGCTGGCGCGGGTCGAAAGCGTCGCGGAGGCCGTCGCCGATGAAGTTGATCGTGAGCGCGATGATCACGATGAACGAACCGGGCCACCAGAACAGCCAGGGGCGCGTGGTGAACGACGTCTCGTACTCGCTGATGAGCGAGCCGAGCGAGACATCCGGCGCCTGCACGCCGAGACCGAGGTAGCTGAGCGCGGTCTCGAGCAGGATGGTCGCCGACATGGTGAGCGTCGCGCTGACGATGATCACGCCGACGGCGTTCGGCAGGATGTGGCGGAAGATGATGCGTCCGCTGCTTGCGCCGGCGACGCGTGCAGCATCCACGAACTCGCGTTCTCGAAGGGCGAGCACCTCGCCTCGCACCAGGCGGGCGAGGCTGGTCCAGACCAGCGCTCCCAGTACCAGCGCCAACACGAACGACCCCGAACCGGCGAAGACGTGCGAGACGATGGCCGCCAGAAGGATGAGCGGAACGATGATGATCAGGTCGGTGAAGCGCATGAGCAGAGCGTCGGTGAAGCCGCCGAAGAAGCCGGACACCGCGCCGATGACCGTTCCGAGGAACGTCGAGACGATTCCGCAGACGAACACGATCATCAGTGACTGCTGCATACCGCGCATGACCCGCGAGAACATGTCGTGGCCGATGCTGTCCTGGCCGAACGGGTGGTTGCCCAGGCTGATGCCGTGCCCGCCCAGCCACTGCGGGATGAGGCTCAGCGTCGGCGCCGTGCCGTTCTCGGGGTCGGGCACCGCGTCGTAGGTCCACTTCCACCAGCCACTGGTGTGCAGGCCGAACGCGTTGATGCCGATCGACGAGAACGACAGGATGACGCACAGCGCGAGCACTGCGACGCTGATCATTGCGGCCCGGTGGCGAAGGAAGCGGCGAAGCACGATGCGGCCAAGGCTGAGACCCTCGACCTCTTTCAGCTCGATCGCGTTCTCGGCCTTCTCGGGATCGACGCCACCGTGCGTCCTGATGTACTCGGCGTTACGCGGATCTTCGCCGTCATCGCCGAAGCCGACATCACTGCCGACCGGTGGCGTCGGCCCAAACGGAGTGCTCATGCTGAAACCCGGATTCGTGGATCAAGTGCTGAATAGATGAGGTCGGCGATCACGTTGAACACCACCGCAGCGATGGCGGTGACGAGGAACACGCCCATGATCGGGTTGACGTCGACCTGGTTGATGGCCTGCTGGAACAGGGCTCCCATGCCCGTCCAGCTGAAGACCGTCTCGGTGATGACCGCGCCGCCGATGAGTGCGCCGAAGTCGAGCGTGATGACCGTCGTGACCGGGATGAGCGCGTTCCGCACCGCGTGGCGCACGACGACCGTGCGCTCGGTGAGGCCCTTGGCGCGTGCCGTGCGGATGTAGTCCTGGTTCATGACATCCAGCAGGCTCGACCGTGAGTAGCGGCTGTACCCGGCGATGGATGCGAGGATCAGCGCCATCGTCGGAAGCAACAGGTGGGTGAAGTTGTCGATGCCCGTGATCCAGTAGTCGGCGACCAGGTTGGCGGACGACGAACCGATCGTCGCGATCGGGCGGCCGAGGGCCACCTGAGTCGCGTAGATCTGCCAGGACTGCATGAACCGGTCGAGCAGCAGGATCAGAGTGACGACGAAGCCGGTGATGATTCCGGTTCGGATCGACAGGTTGCGGTCGACGCCGCCCCAGAAGTAGCCGGCCAGGGCACCGATGCCGCACATGACTATGGCGAACAGGATGATGGTGCCCCAGTTGATCAGGTTGTTCTGGTGCAGCAGGCCGTACGGATCGCCTTCGAGCGGGTAGTAGAGCACGAGGCCCACCCCTGCCATGGTCAGTGCGGTGTTGCGAGCCTTCTTGTTCGCCCAGCCGGTCGACAGCACCGTGATCAGATACGCGGCGCCCAACGACAGCACTGTCGTCACCACGGGCCCGAGACTCGGGTTATCCAGCCACTTGGTCACCGTGATGTAGATCAGCACCACGGCAGCAGCCAGCGTGGCAACTCCGAAGACGACGAGTCTTCGCTTGGTGTTGCCGCCGATGATCCCCATCCAGATCACGCCCGAAAGTAACGACAGGATCACTATCCACACGGGCGATACCTGCGGATCGGAGAGGAAGTTGTTGAAGCCGATCGCACCGAACTGCTTCAGCATGACGGCGATCCAGAAGATCGGCAGCGAGAAGAACAGGAACGAGACGAACGTCGCGGTGTAGTCGTAGGCGCTGTACTGGCGCAGCGCTGTCGTGATGCCGATGGTGAGACCGACGATGATCGCGATGATCGTCGCACCCGTCACCAGCGTGAGAGTCACGCCCGCCGCAGACCACAACTCTGAGGTCACCGACTGGCCGTTGATGGCGTTACCGAGGCTGAACTGGCCGACGAAGCCCTTCAGCAGGCCGCCCAGCCAGATGAAATAGCGCAGGTACGGCGGCACGTTGAGGTTGAGCAGCGCGACGCGCTGCGCGATGAGCTCCGCCTTGTTGGGCGAGCGGGACTGGATCAGGTCTCCGAGCGGGTTGCCGGAGATGGCCGCGAGCACGTACACGAGGTACGAGGCGACGGCAAGAACTGCAATTGACGCCAGGGTACGGCGAATGAGAAATGTCAGCACGGGCTGATGCCCTTCTGGGGGGTTCGGGGTGAGAGCCGGGGCAGCTTGACGCCACCCCGGCTCTCACTTGGTGCGAGTGAGCTTACTTCGTGACTTTCCAGTCCCAGAAGTTCCAGAACACGTTTGGCACCAGAGGTGCATCCGTTACGCCCGAGATCTTGTTCGAGTGCGCGGACACGTCCGGCAGCTGGAACAGGATGAAGGACATTGCGTCGCCCCATGACTGCTTGTCGACGTCCGCGAGGAGTGCCTGCTGCTTGGTTGGGTCGAACTCGCTCTCGAGCGACTTGAAGTCGGAGTCGACCTTGGCGTTGGAGTAACCGTTGAAGTTCTCTCCGCCGCCCGTGATGAACTGCGCTTCTCCGCCGGTGAGGGCGAGGCTCGGGAACGACCAGGCGAACACGGTTGCGTCGTACGCGACCTTGCCCGAACCAAGACCGTTGGCTCCGAAGAAGTCAGCGGTCGGCGCACCGGCGTCGATCACGTTGAATCCGGCGAGCTTGGCCTCGGCCTGCACCAGCTGGAATTCACCCTGGCGACGCGGGTTGTCGTTCGCGTAGTAGAAGCGAACGTTGACCGGACCGGTCACGCCTGCCTTCGCGAGAAGCGCCTTGGCGCCATCCACGTCGACGTTGGCGTACGCGCTCGAACCGTTGGCGGCGACAGATGCGTCGTAGCCGGCGGATCCGGGGATGAACGTCGACGAGTTGTCGGGCTTGATGTTCGGCGACAGCGGCTTGATCAGTCGATCGATGATCTGCTGGCGAGGGATGACCTTGAAGAACGCCTGGCGGACCTCGAGCGCCTTAGCGGCACCGTCGGTTCCACCACCGTAGGTCTTCGGGTCGAACGGTCCACCGTTGTTCAGCGTCAGGTCGATGTGCTCGTAGTCCGACGTCGGGTTGGTGGTCGTCGTCACGTTGGACGTCTGCTTCAGAGCGTTCACCGTGTCAGCCGTTGCCTGGCCGTAGAGGATGTCGATCTCGCCGTTCTGCAGCGCCTGGACCTGTGCGGTCTGGTCGGCGATGAAGCGAACCGTGATCTTCTGCGCGTGAGGCAGCGGGCCCCACGTGTAGTCCTTGTTGGCCGTCAGCGTCACGTACTGGTTCTTGACTAGGTTCGAGACGTAGTACGGGCCATCGGAGACGAGGGCTTCCTTGTTGGACGGCATGCCGGTGAAGTTGTAGTCGTTGGCCCACGCCTTGGCGAGCTTTCCGATCACCGAGGTGTTGCCCGACTGGATCGCCTTGACGACGTCAGCCTGTGCTGCGGTGCCCTTGTCTTTGCCGATGCCGGCGAGCTCGTAGGTCGCGGCAGCCGACATCGTGATGATGGGCTGGAGCTCCCAGTCGACGAACGGCTTGGTGTAGACGAAGGTGACCGACTGGTTGTTGTCGGAGATCTTGGGAACGTCCTTGACGAGGTCATATCCGCCGCCGGCGTAAACCGAGGTGAAGTTGATGCCCTTGGGGTCGTTGTACTTGGTCTGGCTGGAGGCCCACTCGAGGAGGATGTCGGCGGCCGTGACGGGCGCACCGTCAGTCCACTTGACGCCATCCTTGATCGTGTACTTGATGGTCAGCGGGCTCTTCTTCACAACCGTGTAGGTACCGAACTGGGTGTCTTTTACCAGGGCGGGCTTGTTGTTGTAGTAGTTGAACGTTGCCGACGTCATGTACGTGATGTTCTGGTTGTACGTCGAGTTGCCAGTGACTGTGTTGGCGTTGAGCGAGCTGAACGCCGAGTTCTGAGCGGTTGTGATTGTGGTGCCGGTCTGGACCTCGCTTTGAGACCCGGATGTCGAGCAACCGGTTAGCACTAACGCGGTTGCAGCGACGGCTGCGCCAAGCGCAACCCACCGTTTCATCTTCAATTTTCCTCCTGTGCAAGATGCGCAAATGGCAGAGCGATTCCTAGCGCTCTGCCACGCTTATTAATTGCCACCCTAGAACGGGTGCCACCCTTCGCCAAACTGTATGGGGAAACGTTACACATTGGTAACGCGCACTATCGATCTTTGCGCTGCATGCAACAAATGATCGGCCGCTCCGCTCCAAACGCAGCAAAGTTGCGTTCGGCGGGAAGGCATTGGGGCATACCCGCGCGAACTGCGGGGTACCATGAAAAGGGTGCAGCGGCTGCAAGTCTCCCAAATCGACTCTATGCGGCCCCTGTGAGCGGCGTGCCCCTGCATGCTGACACCCCCCTTTCGAGGGGCAGAATCCGCGGCGAAATCCTTCTCGTGCTGGGTCTCTCGCTCGGCGCATCCGCCGTTCTCGCGATCATCCAGCTGGTCGATCTCTCGACCCGGTCGACCTCGCTGTCGCACCAGTCAGCAGCACTGAACACCCCGCAGAGCGACCGGCAGTACCTCGATCTGACCTACCAGCTGTTCGACATCCTGGTACCGCTCGTGCCGGTTGTTCTCGTCTGCTACATCCTCTGGCAGTCGAGTCGACCGCATCTTGCCAGACTCGGGTTCGACTTCAGGCGACCACTGCTCGACACCGGCGTCGGGGTTGCCCTGGCGATCGTGGTCGGCGGCGGCGGGATCGGCGTCTACCTGCTCGGTCGCGCGCTCGGCATCACCGTCAATGTCTCGGCCGACAGCCTGAATGCGTATTGGTGGACAGTGCCGGTTCTGCTGCTCTCGGCGCTGCGCGCAGCGCTGCAGGAGGAGTTCATCGTCATCGGCTACCTCTACTACCGGCTGCGACAGCTCGGCTGGGGAAAATGGACGATCATCCTGACGACCGCGGTGTTCCGCGGCAGTTATCACCTGTACCAGGGCTACGGCTCCTTTGTCGGCAACTTCATCCTCGGCGTCATTTTCGGCTGGTTGTACACCCGCTTCGGCCGCCTGCTGCCCCTGGTGATCGCACATTTCGTCATCGATGCCGCCACCTTCGTGGGCTACTCCTGGGCGGCCGCCACCTTCCCCCACCTCTTCTAGCCCACCGCGTGGCGGGAGAAACCGCAGGGGGTGGCGGGAGAAACCGCAGGGGGTGGCGGGAGAAACCGGCTCGCGGACGGAGTTGTGACCCCCGCCGCATCACACGTTCTCCCGCCATTCGGTTACTGCGTCGCAAACCCGGATCTACCGGCGCAGGGCGTGACGGTACCTCAGGTCGTCGACGAGGTCCTCGCGCACCAGCGTCAACCCGTCGGTGTTCGTCGTTGCGCCACCGACCTGCAGCACGACGCCCTGGACGACCCCCACCAGCACCGCACGCAACTCGCGCGCAACTGGCGGCGCTCGACTTCGCGCTCCGAACCATCCGAAAACCATCGGATGGCGGGCTCGCTGGCTCGCTGGCGGGCTGGCTGGCTGGCTGGCGGGCTGGAGGGCTGGAGGGCTGGCTGGTTGGAGGGCCGGAAGGTTGGAGGGTTGGAGGGAGAAACGGTACATGCGGCGGGGGTTGCAACTCCGCCCGCGAGCCCCTTTCTCCCGCCACCCTGGGGAGTTTCTCCCGCCACCCCGTGGAGTTTCTCCCGCCAGCCGGGTCAGTCGGCGAAGGCCTCGATCGGTGGGCAGGCGCAGACGAGGTTGCGGTCGCCGTAGGCCTGGTCGATGCGACGCACCGGCGGCCAGTACTTCGACCGGATGAGGGCCCGCACCGGGTAGACGGCCTCCTCGCGTGAGTAGGCGTGCTCCCAGTCCCCGACGATCACGGCCTGCGCGGTATGCGGCGCGCCCACGAGCGGGTTGTCGTCGGCGGGCCACCGACCGGATGCCACAGCATCCGCCTCGGCCCTGATCGCGATCATCGCGGCGATGAATCGATCGATCTCGACGAGATCCTCGCTCTCTGTCGGTTCCACCATGAGCGTGCCCGCGACCGGGAACGACATGGTCGGCGCGTGGAAGCCGTAGTCGATGAGGCGCTTGGCCACATCATCCACGGTGACTCCGGTCGCAGCGGTGAGGGGTCGGAGGTCGAGGATGCACTCGTGCGCGACCAGCCCGTTGTCGCCCGAGTAGAGCACCGGGTACGAGTCCCGCAGCTTGGCCGCGACATAGTTGGCGGCGAGCACGGCCGCCCCGGTTGCGGCCTTGAGACCGTCTGCTCCCATCATTCGCACGTACGACCAGCTGATCGGCAGGATGCCGGGCGAACCGTAGGGCGCGGCGCTGACGATGTTGCGGTGAGCCGGCAGGGGCGAGTCGCCGCGATGACCGATCGTGTCGCGCTGCGCGAGCGGATGCCCGGGCAGGAATGGCGCGAGATGCGCCTTCGCCGCGACGGGGCCGACGCCGGGCCCGCCACCGCCGTGCGGGATGCAGAACGTCTTGTGCAGGTTGAGGTGCGAGACGTCTCCCCCGAAGTCGCCGAACCGCGCGTAACCGAGCAGTGCGTTGAGGTTGGCGCCGTCGACATAGACCTGTCCGCCGGCAGCGTGCACGGCATCCGTGATGTCGCGCACCTCGTGCTCGTACACGCCGTGCGTCGACGGGTAGGTGATCATCAGCGCCGCGAGTTCCTCGGCATGCTCGGCGATCTTCGCGCGCAGGTCGTCGAGGTCGACGTTGCCGAGCTCGTTCGTGGCGACAACCACGACCTTCATGCCGGCGAGAACGGCGCTGGCGGCATTCGTGCCGTGCGCGGACGCCGGGATCAGGCACGCCGTGCGATGCGCATCGCCGCGCGAGTGGTGGTAGCCACGTATCGCCAGCAGCCCGGCGAGTTCGCCCTGGCTCCCCGCGTTGGGCTGCAGCGATACCTCGTCATAGCCGGTGACCTCGGCCAGCCAGCCCTGCAGGTCTTCGATGAGCTCGAGGTAGCCCTGTACGTCGGACTCGGGCGCGAACGGGTGGATGTTCGCGAACTCCGGCCAGGTGACGGCCTCCATCTCGGTGGCAGCGTTGAGCTTCATCGTGCACGAGCCCAATGGGATCATGCCCCGGTCGAGCGCGTAGTCCTTGTCGGCCAGGTACTTGAGGTAGCGCATCATGGCCGTCTCACTGCGGTGGGTGTTGAACACCGGGTGCGTGAGGTAGTCGCTGGTGCGCGCCAGTTCGGTCTCGAACTCACGCAGCGTGCGCGGGGAGAGTCCGTCCCAGCCGGGCTTCGACGTGACATCGAAGGCAGCGAGCAGGTTGCCGACCTCGCCGAGGTCGGCCCAGGTCTCGTCGACACTGAGTGCCACCGTGCGGTCATCCACGGTACGCAGGTTGATGCCGCGTTCATGGGCGGCGGCGACTGTACCGGTCGCGCTGGCGACCCGCACCTCGAGGGTGTCGAAGTAGCTCGAGCTGAGCACCTCAATGCCCGCTTCGCGCAGCTCGCGCGCTATCAGCGCGGTTGTGGCGTGCACCTGCTGGGCGATCCGCTTGAGCCCGCCGGGGCCGTGGTAGACCGCGTACATCGACGCCATCACGGCCAGCAGCACCTGCGCGGTGCAGATGTTGGAGGTGGCCTTGTCGCGGCGGATGTGCTGCTCGCGCACCTGCAGGCTGAGGCGGTAGGCGGGGTGGCCGGCAGCATCCTGCGAGACGCCGACAAGCCGCCCGGGAAGCTGGCGCTCGAGCCCCTTCCTGACGGCCATGTAGCCGGCGTGCGGGCCGCCGAAGCCGAGCGGAACACCGAAGCGCTGCGTTGTGCCGACGGCGACATCGGCGCCGAGTTCGCCCGGTGACTTCAGGAGCGTAAGGGCGAGCAGGTCGGCGGCGACGACGGCGATGCCGCCCTGCGCCTTGACCGCAGCGAGCACCGCGGACGGGTCCCAGACCCGACCGGATGCTCCCGGGTACTGAACGAACGCGCCGAAGACGTCGAGCTCGGGTACGTCCGACGGGTCGAGGTCGTATGCCGTCTCGTGCAGCTGGATGCCGACGGCATCCGCGCGATTGGCGAGCAGGGCCTTGGTCTGCGGCAGCGCATCCGCGTCGACCAGGAAGACGTTCGATGATGATTTGGATGCCCGTCGCGCGAGCATCATCGCCTCGACGACAGCCGTGCCCTCATCCAGCATCGACGCGTTCGCGATGTCGAGGCCGGTCAGGTCTTCGACCATGGTCTGGAAGTTGATGAGCGCCTCGAGGCGCCCCTGGCTGATCTCCGGCTGGTACGGCGTGTACGCCGTGTACCAGCTCGGGTTCTCCAGCACGTTGCGCTTGATGACCGACGGCGTGATGGTGTCGTAGTAGCCGAGCCCGATCATGGACCGGTTCACCGTGTTGCGGTTGGCAAGTCGTCGCAGTTCGGCGAGCGCCTCGCGCTCCGTCGCGGCCGGGGGAATCGAGGAACTCGCCAGCGGCTCCACGTGGATTGCCTTCGGCACGGCCGCGAGCACGAGATCGTCGACGGTGTCGTAACCGAGAGCCGACAGCATCTCGAGTTGCGCTACGGAGTCCGTTCCGATGTGGCGGTCCCGGAAGAGCTCGGCCACTACTCGCCCACCAGCGCGGTGTACTCGTCGTAGTTCAGCAGCTCCGGCAGCTCGGTGAACGCGACCCGGATGAGCCACCCGGCGCCGAACGGGTCGCTGTTGACAAGCTCGGGAGTTGCGACCACGGCGTCGTTGATCTCCCGGACGGTGCCGTTGACGGGCGCGAACAGCTCGCCGACCGACTTGGTCGACTCGATCTCGCCCACTACGCGGCCTTCCGCGACCGTGGAGCCCACCGTGGGCAGGTCGACGAAGACCACATCCCCCAGCTTGTCGGCGGCGTAGGCGGTGATGCCCACCGTGGCAACATCACCCTCGATGTCGATCCACTCGTGCTCTTTGGTGTACTTGCGATCGGTCGGCGCGCTCATGATGCGGTCTCTCTCTTATAGAAGGGCAGTGGAACGACGGATGCCGCGACTCGCGTACCGCGGACATCGATGAACAGTTCTGCGCCGTCGCTCGCGGATGCGGCATCCACGTAGGCCATGGCGATGGGGTACCCGAGCGTGGGCGAGAGGGCACCGGAGGTGATGGTGCCGACGGGCTCTTCGACTAGTGCGGGGGTCGAGGATGGCGCCCCGGCCCTTGCGAAGACCCCGTAGCCGGCGCGACCGGCGCGCTTGCCTTCGGACACCAGGCCGACCAGTACACGCGAGCCCTCGGGGGCACCGGCCTCGACGGCTTCACGACCCACGAAGTCGCCCTCCTTCTTCAGGTTGACCACCCGGCCCAGTCCCGCCTGCGCCGGGTAGGTCCTGAGGTCGAGTTCGTGCCCGTAGAGGGGCATCCCCGCCTCGAGGCGCAGAGTGTCGCGACTGGCGAGACCTGCAGGCACAAGGCCCGACCCTCGCCCCGTCTCCATCAGCGCGTCCCACAGAACGGGGGCGACATCCGGTGCCACGTAGAGCTCGAACCCGTCTTCTCCCGTGTACCCGGTGCGGGCGACCAGCAGCTCGTGCAGTTCGGTGGGCGTCTCGCCACGGTCCGCGTTGGCGGTGTCCGGCCGGAATGTGCCCGGCGTAGACCAGTAGTACTTGAGCTCCTGCAAAGCAGGAACGTCGACGCCCGGAACCTGGCTCAGGATCTCGTACGCCTTCGGCCCCTGGATGGCGATGAGAGCGATGTCGTCGCTCTCGTCGAACACCTGGCAGTCGAACAACGAGCAGCGCTCCAGCAGCTGCTCGGCGACCGCGGCACGGTTGGATGCGTTGGCGACGATGAGAAAACGGTCGTCGCCGGTGCGGTAGGCGACCAGGTCGTCGACGATGCCTCCCTCGCGACCGAGCAGGAGGCTGTACTTCGCCTGCCCCGCCGCGACCGCGGAGATGCGGCCGGCCAGGGCGTAATCGAGCGCTTCGGCCGCCTCCGGCCCCAGTACCACGATCTCTGCCATGTGCGAGAGGTCGAAGAGCCCCGCGGCGGTGCGCACGGCGTGGTGCTCGGCGAGATCGGAGCTGTAGCGAACCGGCATCTGCCAGCCGGCAAAGTCGGTGAAACTCGCCCCCGCCGCGATGTGGGCGGCATGCAGCGGCGAATACCGTTCGGGGGAATCTGAACTGTCGGTCATGGAGTTCTCCAGTGTCTGCGGTGAGACAGGCCGTGTGGTGGACAGCCCGGTGGGCTGGACGAGAACTCCCCCTCTGTCATTGGCCTGAGAGTTTCGCGGGGCTCACAGTTGCGAGAGCCCGACTTTCACCGTCGGCAGCAGTGGACACAAATACGCCCAATAGCTTTTTCAGAGTGGCCAGTTCGATGCGGTACATAAACCTGAGAGATTGGCGGGGAGGCTTGCTCCTTCGGTGCTGTGGGCGTGCCCTTCCCAGGGACTTCCAGCAGCTCTCCCGCATCGCGTACGCGGCCCGATGTTCGATTGTGCCCTCAGCCTAGCAACGTCGTGTTACCGGCGAATGACGACATCCAACGCCGGCAACGGCGAACCGGCGTGGTCTCAGGCGGGGATCTCGCGGCCGAGGTCGTCGATGATCTCGGCGCCGGGCAGCCCAGCGAACAGGTCGCCGGGCACCAGCAGCTTCGATTTGCGGATGCCCGAACCGATGATGACCAGCGGCGTCGCGCGGATGCGTCCGTCGACGAAGATGGGCCAGCCCTGCGGCAGGCCGATGGGCGTTATCCCGCCGAACTCCATGCCGGTCTCCTCGACAGCTGCCTCGCGGGGCATGAACGACGCCTTGCGCACATCCAGCCTCCGTTTCACGATGCCGTTGATGTCGGCTCGGGTGTGCGCCGGGATGAGGCAGGCTGCGGTGCGGGTTTCACCCTCCCGCTTGCCGGTCACGACGACGCAGTTGACGAGGGTCTCAGCGTCGAGGCCGTAGGCCTCCTGGGTCGCCGCCGTGTCGGAGTGCTCGGGGTCGATCTGGACGACGCCGACGACGTCGGCCAGGCCGAGCGTCTCGAGCGCGCGCCACACGGGTGTCGAGACCAGCTCGCGATGCTCCGAAACGGGCGCTGTCTCGAGCCGGCCCAGCGTGTAGTTTCCCATCAGATGTCGGCGAGCCTCGGGAGAACCGTCTCCGTGAGCTGCCGCACAAAACCGGCAGGGTCGGGTGGCGGCACGGCGACCCAGACTTTCGTGATTCCGAGCTTCGCGTACTGGTCCATCCGGAAAAGGAAGGCATCGGTGTCGCCGATCGGGTTGCCTGTGCTGATCGCGGTGCGCTCGATCTCGGCGGGGTCGCGCCCGACTGCAGCGCAGTGCTCGTCGAGGATCGCGAGCTTCGCGCCGATGCCCTCGACTCCGAGGTCGAAGCAGTTCCAGGCATCCGCATACCGGGCCACCAGCCGCAGCGTCTTCTTCTCGCCGGTACCGCCGAGCAGGATGGGCGGCCGGGGCGACTGGATCGGCCGCGGCCGACAGATGGTCTCGGCCAGCTGGTAGTACTTGCCCTCGTAGGGCCCCTCGTCGTCGCTCCACATCTGCTCGCAGATCTGGATCGCCTCCTCGAGCATTTCGAACCGGGTGGCGATGGGCGGGTACGGTACCCCCAGCGCCAGGTGCTCCTTCTCGTACCAGGCGGCACCGAGTCCGAGGAATGCGCGACCCTCGCTGAGCACGTCAAGGGTCGCGACGATTTTCGCGAGCAGCCCCGGGTAGCGGTAGGTGACACCCGTGACGAGAGTTCCGAGCTTCAGGCGGGACGTGTTCGCTGCCAGGAAGCCCAGTGTGGTGTACGCCTCGAGCATGGGATCGGTGGCGGGCGCCGTCTGCTCCATCTGGAACCAGTGGTCCATGACCGTCATGGTGTCGACGCCGCCGTCATCGGCCGCAGCAGCGGTCGCGGCGAGCAGTCCGGACAGGGATGCCGGTTCGCCCGGCATCGTGAAATTACGGAAATGAATGGCGAGCTTCATGCAATCAACGCTAGTCCGGGTACAGCGCGCGAAAGGACTCCTCGGCGCCGGCGGAGAACTCGATGAGCCGCCCCAGCAGTGTGGGCAGGTCGATCGAATTCAGGAGCTCCACCTGGTCCATCGGCCCGAGCGGGGCGATCGCCGCAAGCTGCCAGCATGACGAGACCGGATCGGCCGACAGTTCGACATCGGCCGGCCATCCCTCGCCGGCCCGTTCCGTGGCGAGCCGCAAAAGCGAGCGAACCGCCGCATCCGCCCGCTGCCGCAGGGACGCGAGCGAATCGTCCCACTCGAAATCCTCCAGAACACGGATCTCAGCCCTCGGAAACGGATCATCGTCGAGCCACGCGGTGACCTCGAAACGGTGGGTCCCCTCGGCGACGAGCACGACGAAATCCTCGGATGCGTCGAGGTCGGCGACCTGGGCGATGGTCCCGATGGGAAAGCGCTGCTCGCCTCCGCCTACCTCGCTACCGCGCTCGATCAGCACGACGCCGAACTCGGACGGCTCGTCGCCCAGGATCTGCGACAACATCGCCAGGTAGCGCGGTTCGAATACTCGCAGCGGCAGCGGCATCCCGGGGAAGAGAACCGACCCGAGCGGAAACAGTGGAAACGCTGTCATCATGCAAGCGAACCACGCCTGGCTGCGATTCGGTCGGGATTGCGGTCAGCCGTAACAGGGACTAGTGACCGCGACGGCGAGCTGCGTTGCGCCCGCCGTTTGCACCAGCACGATTCCGCGGCGAGCCGCCGCCGCGGGGCCCGTGATCGTGACGATCCCGGCCGCAGACTTCGACCGCCAGCCCATCGCGGCGAACGACCGCGAGATAGCAGCCACCTCCGCTGTCTGACGGGATGCCGGCACAGCCAGGTTTGTCACCGTGTGCCACTGGAACCTGGTCGCGAAATACCCTGTGTCTGTGCGGCAGGTCTGGAACCCGTCGAACTTCACCGTTGCGACGGGAGACCCGATCGCGCTTCGGGCATCCTGCGTCCAGGCCGCGACATCCGCCTGCGCCGACGACCGTACGAATGCGCCCGGTTTCGCTTCACAACCCGACAGCATCGCGAGCGCGAGTGCTGCGACGGCGACCGCGGAGACAGCGCGCTTGCCCATCCTTGGATCGTAGACGGTCGGCGGGGGGCGAACGCCGGATCGGCAGTAGCGTGGGATCAGTTGACCGCCCAACAGAAGGCCCCACCATGCAACTGACCGAGCCGCTGCTCGAACTCCTCCGCGCCCCGAGCACGTGCTACCTGGCGACGATCATGCCGGACGGTTCGCCGCAGCTGACACAGACCTGGGTCGATACCGACGGGGAGCACGTCATCATCAACACCGTGCAGGGCTTCCAGAAGGTGCGCAACATCGAGCGGGATGACCGCGTCGCGCTCACCGTCTCGGATCCCGATGAGCCCACGCGCTACCTGCAGGTGCGGGGCCGCGTCATCGGCGTGACCACCGAGGGTGGCGCCGAGCACATCGACCAGCTGTCGATGAAGTACACCGGCCAGCCGTACGCGTGGTGGGGCGGACGCGACCAGGTGCGTGTGATCCTCACCATCGAGGCGCACAAGATCAGCGGCACGCGATAGCCCGCCGGGGCTACTCGAATCATGGACAAGATAATGCGCGACTTCGTGGCTGCCGCTGAGCAGCTGCACTTCGCGCACGCCGCGAAGTCGGTCGGGGTCTCGCGGGCCACGCTCATCGCGTCCGTCAAGGAGCTCGAGGCCGACCTCGGCTACCCGCTGTTCGACTATGCGGCGGCGACCACTACGCTGACGCCCGCCGGGGCGGCGCTTTTGGAGCGCACCCAGGTCGAGCGGGCGAAGTCGGCCGCGGCCGCGAAGGCGTCGGCGCCCGCGCCGGGCGGCAAGGCCAAAGCATCGAAGGGCAAAGGCCGGGCGCCCGCCGTCAAAGGAGTGCGTCGCGTCGGACGGCCACGCCAGGGTCGCTAGCGCGCCGAACCTTGGTAGCGTTGGGGTAGCGCACGACAAGCAAAGGACAGTTCCATGGCCGACACAGCTGCATCAGTTCTGCTCACCGTGATCGTTCTACTGGGCGCCGTGGGCGGCGTGCTGCTGATCATGGCCCTGGTCGCCATGACCAAGTCCGGCTACACGAAGTAGCCTTCGCCGCGTCGGCCGGTGACCGCGAACGGTCACAATGCCGACGACGATCACCCAGGCGAGCCAGGGGAATGTGGCGAACACGGTGACGCCCAGGCCGCCCGCCGCGAAGAACGACGTGTCGCTGGTGCCTCCGAACAGTGTCGGGATGGCCGCGATGTTGAGCGCGGCGACCACGTAGGCGACGACGCCGGTCCAGCGCGGCAGCACATCTGAGCGCAGGATGACGGTGCCCGACGACGCGGCGACCAGCGCGAGCAGCACGCATCCGATCGAGCCGAACAGCAGCGTGTGACCCTCGGTCAACGCGCGCAGCACGGCGACATATGGATGCGCGTCCTGGGCATCCAGAGCGGCTCCGCCCTCCATGGCGTCGCCCACGAGCGTTGTGCCGACGAACACGAGACCGGCGCCGTAGGTGAGGTCGGCGATCCACTCGAGACCCTCGGCCGAGTTCTTGATGATCTGTCGGAATCCGGCGAGAAAGACGATGACGAATGCCATGAGCACGGCGTCGATCGTCACGATGCTGAGCGTCTGCACGCTGGTGCGGGCCATGAAAGCGACGAGCGCAGCGGAATCGGACAGCGGCGGGCGAGAGCCCTCGGTCTCGCGCACGATGAACTCGGCCAGCAGGAACGCAGCGACGCCGAATGCCGCACGGCCCGTCCAGACGTGCACGTCGGGGGTCTTGACGACGGGCTTCGGCATGCTGGGAATGGTCACCGCACCAGCATGCCCGAAAGCGGCAGCCGCCCGCGCGAACGGAGCGAGGCCGCATAGACACTCGCGCGCTGCTCGCGCTGGAACGAGCCTATGGAGAGGGGATGGGCGCCGACGGCACCGAACTCGTGCCCGGCACGAGCGAGCCGGGAAGCGCGGGCGGCGGGTTGTCGAAGCCCATGGCCGCGGCGGCCGCCGAACCGGTCCACACCTCCTTCTGCACGAGCAGCGCAAGGTCGCGCAGAAGGGCCCGGTCGAAGCCTGTGACGTCGCGCGGCTTCGAGTCCTGCACGCACAACACCGCGATCGGTACCCCGTCCGGTCCCTCGATGCGGTGCCCCGCGTAGAAGCGCACCGGAGGTGGTCCCTTCAGGTGCGGCATAGACGCGAAGCGCGGGTCGAGGAAGACATCCCCGATGACCAGCGCATCCTCGCTGTCGGCGGCGGTGAAACAGATCGAATCATCGAGCGGACCGCTGAGACGCGGCATGCCCTGGGCGGACTTGGTCCAGAAGCCATCGGCCTCCAGAATCGTGATCTTGGCCGCCGAGGTGCGAAAAGACCGCCGCGCGAACTCGGTGAGCCGGTCGTATCGCTGCTCCTCGGTCTCGGTGATGCCCGCCGCCTCGAGCGCCGCGATGCGGGCCAGCTCGTCGGTGACGGCCGTGCGGGCGCGGTGTTCGAACCCGGCGCGGGCAGCCCGCAGGTCGGCGTCGAGCACCGGGGCGACCCTCTGGGCGATCACCTTGCCGCCGTCGCGGTATTCGGATGCGCTGCGATACCGGTTGTCATCGGACCGGTCCGGTGGGTCGTTCGCGATGAAGAAGACGCGCTCGCGATGGGCCGCAAGACGCGTCGCCACTCGGTTCAGCGAGTGGCGGTGATGGGAGATGAACGGAGCCAGCATGGCGTCGAACCGCGTGATCTGCGTCATCGGGTTGATTCCCAGGATGAAGACCGGGGTTCGCGCCGCCGCGTTCTGCTCGAGATGATCGACCAGCGCCTCGAGGTCGCGTCGCCAGGCGGTGAGAGTGCCGAGGCTGATCACCTCGTTCAGCCCCAGCGAGAGCACGATGGCGTCATACCTCGTCAGTGTCACGCCGTCGAGAAGCCCCAGCGCCGAACCGACGCGAAAGTCCGGGCTCGACACCACCTCGACATCCGTGCCTCGACCGGTGAGCGCAGACAGGGCTCGCGCAAGGGTTCCGGGCAGAGCCATGGCATGGCTCAGCACGCCCCAGCCGATGGCCGCACCGCTGCCGAACAGCAGGATGCGATCGGCGTCCACCCCGGATGCGTGAGCTCGCGGGTCGTCGACGGGGCGCGGCACGGTGGCGAGATTGCGGAGCGCCCGACGACCCCAGTTACGCATCAGTGGCCTGAGCGCCAGATCAGCAATCCCCACAGCGGCCACCCCCAGGACCTGTCGCCAGTTTAGACCGCGGCCTCCTGGGCCGTCTTCCCCCGCTATGAGGGCCGCGGCAGGGACTGCACCAGCAGGTACTTCTGCACTTTTCCTGTCGTGGTGGTCGGCAGGCCGTCGGCCGAAAGGATGGTGATTCCGCGCGGAATCTTGAACGGCGCAAGGTGCTCACGCAACTGCGCGAGCAGCGCGCGGGATTCGAGCGCGACGCCATCCGTCGGCACCACCCAGGCCCAGCCGATGTCGCCGTACAGCTCGTCGGGTACGCCCGCGACGAAAGCCTGGCTGACCCCGTCGATGCCGGTCAGCACACGCTCGACCTCGACCGGGGCGACCAATTCTCCGCCGACCTTGAACAACTCGCTGCTGCGACCGCCCAACTCCAGGTAGCCCCGCTCGTTGACGCGGCCGAGATCTCCGGTGCGCAGCCAGCCGTCGGCGTCGATCGCCTCGGCGGTGCGCTGCGCGTTGCGATAGTAGCCGCGGGTGACCTGCGGTCCTCGTACGGAGAGCTCACCCGACTCCCCCGCCGGCAGCGGCTCGCCGGTAAAGGGGTCGACCGTGCGGTATTCGGCCAGGCGCCCGTCGGCCGCACCCGCCGCCGCGACACCGCCGAGCTTGCTCGCGCCGACAACGGCCGCAACAGTCTCGATGTCGTCGCCCGGCAGCGTGAGGGCCGTCGCCGCCGACACCTCGGTCTGCCCGTAACCGGTGAACACCATCACGGGCTGCAGATCGGTGAGCACGCGCTCCCACAGCCAGACCGGCGCTGGCGCGGCAGCCGAGAAAACCGACTGCAGAGAGCTGAGATCGAAGTGCTCCTTGGCCGCCAGATCGACCACCGCCACCGTCATGGTCGGCACGAAAAGCACCTCGTTGATCCGGAACTCCTGGATGATCGTGAGCACCGTCTTGGGGTTGAAGATTCGCAAGGGAGCGATCGCACCGCCCACGAAGATGGCCGCGAGCATCCCCTCGATGTAGCCGAACACGTGGTAGAGCGGGAGCGCAAAACTGATCCGCCAGCCATCGTCGAACGCCCGGTGATACGCCGAGCCGTATGCGCTGCGGAGAACCATGTCGTGGGTGAGCTCGGCGCCGATGGCGTGGCCGGTGGTGCCCGACGTGAACACGATGTCGCACACGTCAGTCGGATCGATCGCAGCGGTGCGCGATGCGACCTGGTCGAGGTCCTCGTCGTCGGCCGTGAGCGAGTGGATGCTTCGCGCGCCCGGGCGCGATTCGTTGTCGACGAGCAGAATGTGCCGCAGGTCGGGAAGGTCGGCACTGGTCGCGCCAGCGTCCCATCCCGGCACGATCGAATCGAACACCGCCAGGAAGTCGGTCGCTACCGAAGCGGTGATGGCGATGACCAGCGACGCGCCCGACTGCGCGAGGCGCTCCCTGATCTCGTCGGCCTTGTACGAATAGTTGAGCGGAACGGCGATCGCTCCGATCCGGGCGACGGCGAACTTGATGGCCGCGTACTCGGGACGATTGTCGACGAGGAGGGCGACGCGATCTCCGACCTCCACCCCGAGCGAGACCAGGCCCGCGGCGAGATCGAGCGATTTCGCCTGCACCTCGGCGTAGGTCAGCGAGCCGGACTCAGCAAGCACATAGGGGCGATCGGGCCAGGTGTCGGCCGCATGGTCGAAGGCCGACGCGAGCGAGCGGGGAGTCCAGGTTCCGGTGCGCGTTTCGAGGTTCGCACGCCGACGTGCCACCTCGTCTTCGGGTAGATGTTCCACGATTTTTTAACGTACTCCTCGGGCGCCGAGTGTCGCTGGCGGCCGCACGCGGACTCGAGTGGTCCTAAATCGACCAGCACGCTGTGGTGTGGGTCGATTCGGGGATACTCGATGACGTCGAACGGTCAGGCGCCCGGGTAGGCGATGCCCACGTCGGCGGCGGCCGCATCCAGTCGCTTGTCACGGGTCCACAGCTGTGTGTCGGAAGAGATCGCGGCCGATGCCAGCAGGTGTGCGTCGATCAGGCTGAGGCCGCGCCCGAAGAGGTGGTGGGACTCGATGAGGTCCATGACCTCGCGGTGTTCGGCGACCTCGGCCGACGGAAGGTTGGCCAGAAGCGAGAGCACCGTCGACCGGTCCCTGATCTGGCCGAGGGCCAGCTCACCGATGACCATGGGATGTACCGAGACGGTCGACTGTTCGAGCAACTCGAACAACGTCTCGTCGGTGGTGTGCAGGTGGTCGATCCACACCGACGAATCGACGAGGATCATGGTCAGGCTGGCCGACGGCGAGGGGCAGCATCGGCGCCGGGGTCGGAGCCGCCCAGCCGGGCCAGCCGTCGAGAGCTCTCTCGCGCGACCAGCGCTTCGAGGCCCATCCGGATGAGCGCGCCCTTCTCTGGTCGGCCGGTGAGCTGTGCCGCCCGCTCGAGCAGTTCGTCATCGACGGTGACTGTGGTTCGCATCGATCCTCCTGCATCAAAAATAGCATCATTTGATGCGCTTTTTCGTGCCTGTCCCCATCCTCGTCGAATCAGTCGAGCGATCCGACGGCCGCACGAACGTAGGGATGCGGGTCCGACGCCCACCGCCGCATGACGACGCGAACCCGGGCGAGCGTCGGCTCATCCATCGACCGGAGCAGCGGCCGCAGCACATCTGCTACTAGCTGATCCACGACGGCTTTGGAGGCGGCGGAGCGCAGAAAACCCTCGAAGCGTGTGAGATCGTTCGCAACGAGCAGCCCGAGGTGCGATTGCAACAGCACGATCGCCGCCTGGCGGCGCTCGAAAACCGGGGCGCTCCACAGCTCGGAACTGAGCGCCGTGACCTCGTCGTGGGTCATCGCCGGATACCGCTTCAGCGCGTTGCGGATCGTTCCCCGCACAGCGCCGACAGAGGTGCCGTAGTGCAGCAACCCATCCGGCTCATCGGTCGGGTAAGCGTACGGCGACACCTCGTATTGCAGAGCCGTGTCGATGAAGTCGGCGGGTTCGGTCACGGCCGCGCGGTCGTCACCACTTGGCGCCAGTCGCCTCGTACTCCTCGAGCCGAGCCTTCATCAGCAACTGCAGCACCGGGACCGGAAGGTCGCGGTCGTAGGGAAGCTTGATCATGCCACTGCCGGCGTCGAAGCCGGCCGCCTCGATCTCGGCACGATGCGCGCCGACGATCCGCAAGGGGAACCGCAGCGACGCGTGCTGCTTGAAGGCCTGCAGCATCCACAGCCGGTTCTTCGCCATGAGGTACGCGGGCTGGTTCCACTGCAGCACCTCGCTCGCCTGCGGCGCCGCCGTGCGGCTCAGGGCACGGAGCGTGTCGAGGTGTGGACGTGCAGCGGGCGGCAGCTGCTCGAAGTAGTCGTCGACATCGGTTCTCCTGGGCATTGCCATGGCAGGAGCCTACGACGAACGGGTCTGCCCACCTGCTCACCGGACGAACCTGCGCGTCCTGCGCTATCGAATCAGCGCCCAGCACAGGATGACCACGACGACCAGCGCAACCAGAACAACCGCCTCCGGCAGGAGCCAGGTCGACTGCACGCCGGTGCCGCCATCGAGCACTGCCACAGGCCTGGGCACCAGTTGCAGGCGGCGCCAGTAGTCGCGAACGCGGTAGGCGACATCCGGGGACCCTTCAGCGAATCGGCCGTAGGCGCCAGCTCGGCCGGTCTGGTACGAGCCACGCCCCGGCGCCGCGGCCACCGTGATGGTCTTCTGGCGCGTTGCGACGGCGAGGCTCATCCCTAGCGGGAGGTCGAGCACCGACGACCAGCTGATCTCCCAGCGGCGCAGGAAGTTGCGCACCGAAATGGTTGTCGGCGACAGCGTCACGCTCGGCGACCACAGGATCAGCCACAACACGTATCCGACCAGCAGCACCGCCGCGAGGCCCTTGATGCCGGTGAGCGGCTGGCCGATCGCGAACTGGGTGATCACCAGGCCGGCACCGATCGCCCAGGCGCCGATGCACCAGAACTTGCCGACGCCGGGGCGTAGCACGGTACCGGCATCCGGTATTCGGGTATCGCTCATGCCGCAATACTGGCAGTCGCGGGCATGCTGCAGCGACTCCGCCCCGCCGAATACCCACCACGCCGGTAATCCGCGAAGACGGAGGGGATGGTCAGCGACTACGGACCGCACGCTCAGGGCCGGTGCGTACGCTCGCCCGATGCCTGCGTGCAGTAGCTCCGGCCAACTGTTCGGAGTGGGCGCAGGGATGGGAAGGATCATTCATGATCGACAACCAGAAAATCGCGCCAGCGTTCGCTGCTCCTCGCCGGAAGGGGCTCGTGATCGGCGCCACCTCGATGGCCGTGGCCGGAGCGCTACTCGGGGTCGGCGTCGCGGGAGCCTCAGCAGCAACCGTGCAGCCGGCACCCGTCACAGCGCACAGCTCCACCTCCGCGCAGGGCCACAACCGGTCCGTCTCGCTAGTCGAGCAGCTGCGCGCCAGTCTGTTCACGGGCTCCATCAGCGGCAGCAAGGCGAAGGCGCTTGCCACGCGCCTCATCGCCGACCCGTCGATCTTTTCGGCGCTACCCGCCGCGTTGCAGGGTGATCTCTCCGCTCTGAAGACAGCCTCGCCTGCGGATGCGGTCGCGCAGGCCGAGCACATCAAGTCGACGGCGCTCGCCGGAGGGTACGGACAGCAGGTCCAGAACCTGGCGAACAGCCTGCAGGGCACGGCCGGGTATCCGATCAGCCAGAAGCTGGTTCGTGAGCTTCGCACCGACGTCGCCAAAGGCACCACGACGGCGACAACCGGCACGATGATCGCAACGACGGTCGGCGACGACCCGAAACTGCTCGCGACACTGCCCGCGAACCTGCGCTCGGACGTGACAGCGCTGCAGACGGCGTCGCCGTCGGATGCCGCGGCCCAGGTCACGAGGATCGAGGCGTCGGCGGCAAGTGGTGACTACGGACAGCGGATCCAGCAGCTGAGCCAGACCATCACGTCGCTGACGGCGGGCACCACCAAGTAATTCCGTCCCGAGTTGCCCCGAATCGGCCCTCCCGCGCGCGGTTGGGTCGATTTGGGGTAACTCACCGCGACGGCCCATAGGCTCGGCTAGTTGTTGAACCTGAACTCGACCACGTCGCCATCCTGCATGACGTAGTCCTTGCCCTCGATGCGGGCCTTGCCGTGGGCGCGGGCCTCGGCGATCGATCCCGTGGCCATGAGGTCGTCGAAGCCGATGACCTCGGCCTTGATGAAGCCCTTTTCGAAGTCGGTGTGGATGACGCCCGCCGCCTGCGGTGCCTTCCAACCCTTGTGGATGGTCCACGCGCGCGACTCCTTGGGGCCCGCCGTGAGGTACGTCTGGAGGCCGAGCGTGTCGAAGCCGATACGGGCGAGCTGGTCGAGGCCGCTCTCATCCTGTCCCGTGGACGCGAGCAGCTCCGCGGCGTCGTCGGCGTCGAGGTCGATGAGCTCGGACTCGAGCTTCGCATCGAGGAAGACGGCGTGGGCAGGCGCAACGAGCGCCTCGAGCGCCGCCTTGCGGGCGGGATCGGTGAGTACCGCCTCATCCACGTTGAAGACATAGATAAACGGCTTGGCGGTGAGAAGGCCGAGTTCGCGGATCGGTTCGATGTCGATGGATGACGCCGAAAGCGGCTTGCCATCGTTCAGCCACTTGATGGCCTCGTTCGCGGTGTCCAGCGTCGCCTGCGGGATGCGCTTGGTGCGTAGCTCCTTCTCGTAGCGAAGCGCAGCCTTCTCGAGCGTTTGCAGGTCGGCGAGGATCAGCTCGGTGTTGATGGTCTCCATGTCGGAGGCGGCGTCGACCTTGCCGTCGACGTGCACGACATCCGGGTCTTCGAATCCGCGAATGACCTGGGCGATCGCATCCGCCTCGCGGATGTTCGCGAGGAACTTGTTGCCGAGGCCCTCACCGACGGATGCCCCCTTGACGATGCCGGCGATGTCGACGAACGAGACCGGCGCCGCGAGGATGCGCTCACTGTGGAACAGGTCGGCAAGCTTCTGCAGGCGGGGGTCGGGCAGGTTGACGATGCCGACGTTGGGCTCGATCGTCGCGAACGGGTAGTTCGCGGCCAGGACCGTGTTCTTGGTCAACGCGTTGAACAGCGTCGACTTGCCGACATTGGGAAGACCGACGATCGCAATAGTGAGAGCCACGAGGGTCAAGGGTACCCGTTGCCAGTGCGCCCCCGCCCTGCCCGGGTTTGTTACCCGCGTGGCCGTCTTCCAGTCAGCAGGGGCAACAAAAGCGTGCGAGGGCGGCCGAAAGTAGGGTGGGGTCATGACGGATGCGAGTGGCCGCCCCGGCGAGGACATCCCTGATGCCCGCGGCCGCACCGGGCTTGACCGCGTTGGCCGCGACCTCGACCGCAACCCGAATGTCGTGGTCGAGAATGTCGAGGTCGTCTCGGACGGCTGGCACGTGCTGCGTCGCACGACGCTCGCCTACCGTCGGCGCGACGGTCGCTGGACAACGCAACAGCGCGAGACCTACGACCGCGGCAACGGCGCGACCATCATGCTCTACGACCTGGCCTCGCGAACAGTTGTGCTCACGCGCCAGTTCCGGTTTCCGGTCTACGTCAACGACCATCCGGACGGCATGCTTATAGAAGCGGCGGCCGGACTGCTCGACGGCGATTCGCCCGAGGAGGCGATCAGCCGGGAAGCCACGGAGGAGCTCGGCATCACGCCGGGCTCCGTGCGTCACCTGTTCGACCTCTATATGAGCCCCGGCGGCGTGACCGAGCGCGTGCACTTCTACGTCGCACCCTATGACGCGGCCGATATGGTGGGCTATGGCGGCGGTCTGGTGGAGGAGGGCGAGGACATCGAGGTGCTCACGCTCGACTTTGACGAAGCGATGCGGATGACCACCGACGGCCGTATCGCGGACGGCAAGACGGTCATCCTGCTTCAGTGGGCGGCGCTGAACCTGTTTTAGACCCCCCACCCTCGATGGAGGCCACGGGGTAACAAACTCGCGCAGGGGTGGAGCGCGACGCGGGCAGGGGCGGGCTTAGGCGGGCAGCCGCATCCGGAACGCGCGGGTGACCCACGGGAGGGTCCACGTGTCGCGGCCGCCGACATCGGGGTCGTTATCGAGCAGATCGTTGACGCCCCGCAGAATGGATGCCTTCTCGTCGTCGTCAGCGGTAATGAAGTAGCTGCGGGAGCGCAGCAGGTCGATCAGGTCGTCCCGACTGACCTCGGTCGACCACTCGAAGTCCGCCCACTCGATCTCACCGAACGGCCCGCGCTCGAGGATGCCGGCGCGGGCGAAGACCTCGCCCTCGGCCGGATGCATCACCTCGGTCAGCCGGGCGACCCAGCCGACGCGCTCGTCGCGCATGTTCCAGATGAGGCCGAGCGTTCCGCCCGGGCGCAACACGCGGGCGACCTGCGGTACCGCACGATCCTGGTCGACCCAGTGCCAGGCCTGGCCGACGACGATCGCGTCCACCGAGGCATCCGCGAGCGGGATGTCTTCCGCAGTGCCCACCGAGACGATGGCGCCGGGAATCGCGGAGCTCAGCTGCGCGAGCATGTTCGGCGCGGGATCCACGGCGACCACGTCGAGCCCACGCGCGGCGAGCGCCCGGGTCAGTTTTCCGGTGCCCGCGCCAAGGTCGAGCACGGTCTTCGCGTCCGGCGGCAACATCCAGTCGACCGCCTCCGTCGGGTATTCGGGCCGCGCCCGCTCGTAGACTTCCGCCGCTCGATCGAAGGATGCGGCCCGTCCGGATTTGTCTGCACTCACAGTTTCAGGTTACGCGCGGGTCGCTCCCGGCTGCGTCGGATGTGCGTGCGACTATCGGAAATGTGCCAGTGGATTTCACCGCGATCGACTTCGAAACCGCAAACTCGTCGAGCGCGTCCGCCTGCTCGGTGGGGCTGGTGAAGGTGCGCGACGGTCGCGTCGTCGACAGCGCCTACTGGTTGATCAAGCCGCCGGCCGGCTACGACGAGTTCTGGGAATGGAACACGCGCATCCACGGCCTGGTCGCAGCAGACGTCGCGGATGCGGCGCTCTGGACCGAGCAGCTGCCCGACCTGGTGAGCTTCGCGGAGGGCGACATCCTGGTGGCGCACAATGCGGGATTCGACATGGGCGTCATTTCGGGCGCGTGCACGGCAACGTTCGTCGACACCCCCGCCTTCGAATACGCCTGCAGCCTTCAGGTCGCGCGCAAGACCTACACGCTCGACTCCTACCGCCTGCCGGTTGCGGCGATGGCGGCCGGGTTCGAAGACCTCGAGCACCACAACGCGCTCGCCGACGCCCAGGCCTGCGCCGCGATCATGGTTCACGCAGCGAAGCGTCACGACGCGGGCGACATCGCCGAGCTGGTCGGAGCCGTGCACGGCAAACTCGGTTCGATCGGGATGCTCGCGCCGGTAGGGTAGCGACCGCTCGCGGGCCGCATCGACGAGGGCGACCGTTCGGATGTCAGCTGCCGCACCGACGGCTACCGCGATCACGGCGAGTCCGAAGATTGCTCCGGCGAGGCCGAGAGCCCAGGCCCGCTGGGCGATGCCGTGGATCATGTCGGCCGGGGTCGCAATGAAGGAGCAACTCGTTTTGTGGGGGAACTCCTTTGCCAGGTAGGACGGTTTGATGAACGACCAGTTCGCAACCTCCTGCACAAGACCGCCCGCGCTTGGGCTTCATGCCTTGTTAATTCTGCGGAAAGCCCAGGTTGATGCCGCCGTGGCTCGGGTCGAGCCAGCGCGATGTGATCGCCTTCTGCCGAGTGAAGAAATGGATGGCGTCTGACCCGTAGGCCTTGGTGTCGCCGAAGAGCGAGTCCTTCCAGCCGCCGAAGGAGAAGTAGCCGACCGGCACCGGGATCGGAACGTTGATGCCGATCATCCCGACCTGCACCTCGTTCTGGAACCGTCGGGCCGCTCCCCCGTCGTTCGTGAAGATCGCCGTCCCATTGCCGTACTTCGAGGCGTTGATGATCGCGACGCCCTCGTCGTACGAGTCGACGCGGACAATCGACAGCACCGGGCCGAAGATCTCCTCGGTGTAGACGCGGGAGGTCAGCGGCACTCGGTCGATGAGGGTTGGCCCGAGCCAGAACCCGTCCGCCTCGCCGTCGGCCTTGACCCCGCGACCGTCGACGACGACGACCGCGCCATCCTCGGTCGCGACATCGAGGTATCCGGCGACCTTGTCGCGATGCGCTTTCGTTATCAGGGGGCCCATGTCGCAGCCGCGAGTTCCGTCGCCGACCCGCAGTCCCGCCATCCTCTCGGTGATTTTGGCGATCAGGTCGTCGGCGACCGGCTCCACCGCGACGACCACCGAGATCGCCATGCAGCGCTCGCCCGCTGAACCGAAACCGGCGTTGACCGCCGAGTCCGCGACCAGGTCGAGGTCGGCGTCGGGGAGCACCAGCATGTGGTTCTTCGCGCCGCCAAGGGCCTGCACGCGCTTGCCGTGATGTGCGGCGGTCTCGTAGATGTACTTCGCGATCGGCGTGGACCCGACGAACGAGATGGATGCGACATCCGGATGCTCGAGCAGCGCATCCACGGACTCCTTGTCGCCGTGCACGACGTTGAAGACGCCATCGGGAAGGCCGGCTTCTTTGAGTGCCCGCGCCATCCACAGCGACGCGGACGGGTCCTTCTCGCTCGGCTTCAGCACGACCGAGTTGCCGGCGGCGAGAGCTACGGGGAAGAACCACAGCGGCACCATCGCCGGGAAATTGAAGGGACTGATGATGCCGACGACGCCGAGCGCCTGGTGCAGCGAGTAGACATCGACGCCGGTCGAGACGTTCTCACTGAACTCGCCCTTGGCCAGGTGCGCGATTCCGCAGGCGAACTCCACGACCTCGAGGCCGCGTGCGATCTCGCCCAGCGCATCGGCGGTCACCTTGCCGTGCTCACTGGTGAGGATGGCCGCAACCTCCTCCTTGCGCGAGTTGAGGATCTCGCGGAACGCGAACAGCACCTGCTGGCGCTTCGCCCAGGATGCTCCCGACCAGCCGGCAAACGCATCCTTCGCGGCCTGCACCGCCGCATCGACGTCTGCGGTGGTCCCGAGCCGCACCACACGAGCCACCTCGCCCCTCGCTGGATCGAAGACGGGAGCAGTGCGAGTGGATATTCCGGTGAAGGACTCCCCGTTGATCCAGTGCTCGACCGTGTCGTTGCCCGCGGTGCCGGTTGCTGTGGTTTCTGCTGTGACAGTGCTCATGGCGTCACTGTAACCTCCAGACATTTCGGGAACATTTAGGTGGCCCAAGCGCCCCGTTTGCCAGCAAGGTGACCTTCGCAGGGAGTGCGTTACCAGCAAACGGGAGCGGTGGGGACGCATTGTCCGCGGCGGGCGCGATACTTGAGCCCATGGATCCCGTGGTCGCCCTCATTCTCGGACTCGTCATCGGCGCGGTGATCGGCCTCGTGATCGGACTGCTCGTGGGGCGCAACCGCCGAGCCGCCGTACCGACAGGCGAGAACCCGGTCGTGCTCGAGGCGCAGCATGCCGCGGCGCTCGCCGAGGTGCGGGCGAGCGAGGCCGCACTCCGCGCGGAACTGAGCGCGGATATCGCCGCCCTGCAAGCCACCGCGTCGGCGCTTCGGGAACAGGTGTCCGACCAGCAGGCGCAGTTCCGGGAGCTCGCCGACCGCACCCGCCTCGAACAGCTGGAGCGCACCGAGCGCGAGCGCGCAGAAAGCAAGGTGCTGCAGGCGCTCACCCCGGTGCAGGAGACGCTGCGCACAATGCAGCAGAAGGTCACCGACCTCGAGACCCAGCGCAGCCAGCAGCACGGCGAACTCAGCCAGCAGCTCCGCACCGCAAGCGAGTCGGAGGAGCGGCTGCGGATCACCACCGACTCGCTGGCTTCTGCACTGCGCAACAACGCCAGCCGGGGCGTCTGGGGCGAGGCACAGCTGCGAAACGTCGTCGAGTCCGCAGGCCTGATCAACCGGGTCGATTTCAACCTGCAGTCGAGCATCACCTCGGATGCGGGTGCCGGTCGTCCTGACATGGTGGTTAGGCTGCCCGGCGGCAAGTTCCTCGCGGTCGATGCGAAGGTGCCCTACAACTCCTACCTCGAGGCGAGCAAGATCCCCCCGACGGCCACCGGCGAGGAGGAGGCGCAGCGCAAAACCCTTCTGGGCCAGCACGCACGGCAGGTCAAGAGCCACATCGATGCGCTCTCGGCCAAGACCTACTGGGCCGGCCTCGAGTCGAGCCCGGACTTCACGGTGGCGTTCATCCCGAGTGAGCCGCTGCTGGCCGCAGCGCTCGAGCACGACCCCGGGCTTCTCGACTATGCGTTCAGCAAGAACATCGCGCTCGCCTCGCCCGTCAACCTGTGGGCCGTGCTGAAGACGGTCGCTTTCACCTGGCAGCAGGACGTGCTGACCGAAGACGCCAAACGGCTGTTCGACCTGAGCAAAGAGCTGTACGGCCGGCTCGGCACCCTCGCCGACCACGCCGAGAAGCTGCGGCGCTCCATCGACAGCACCGTTTCGAGCTACAACCAGTTCGCCAGCTCCCTCGAAAACCGCGTGCTCGTGACGGCTCGCAAACTGGATGCCCTCGACGAGTCGAAGGTCATCGGTACTCCGGGCATCGTCGACCAACAGCCGAAGCAGCTGACCGCGGTCGAGCTCGACCTGCCCGAAGCCGAGATCGCCTAACCCGCCCGGCCCCTGTCGGTGCCGCCCGCATCCGTGGCAGGGTGGATGCAACCGGATCAAAGGAGACACCATGGTCGCAGTAACCGGACTGTTCAGCGGGATCGCCGTCAAAGACATCGATGCCGCCCGCACCTTCTACAAGGAGACGCTGGGGCTCGCGGTCACCGACAACCCGATGAGCGCCCTGAACATCGAACTCCCGCAGGGCGGCATCATCTTCGTCTACCCGAAGGGCGACCACGAGCCGGCGACCTACACGGTGCTGAACCTCGAGGTAGCCGATATCGACACGGCCGTCGACGAACTGGCGTCCCGGGGCGTGAAGTTCGAGATCTACGAGGGCGCGTACCAGGACGACAAGGGGGTGGCGCGCGGCAAGTCCGTGAACCGTGGGCCCGACATCGCGTGGTTCCTCGACCCGTCGGGCAACATCCTGAGCGTGCTCAGCAACTAGCGCCTCGCAACAGCGTCAGCCAAGCCACTTCGAGGCGAGGTGGTCGGCTTCGACGCGACGGATCGTACCCGACCGCGAACGCAGGATGATGCTCTCGGTGCGGATGATCGGACCCAACCGCCGCACGCCCTTCACGAGCCCGCCGTCGGTGACGCCCGTGGCGACGAAGTAGGTGTTCTCGCTCTGCACGAGCTCGTCGGCGTCGTAGACGTGGTCGAACTTGAGCCCTGCATCCAGCCCGCGCTGCTTCTGCCCGTCGTCGGTCGGATGAAGGATGGTCTGGATGAGCCCGCCGAGCGCTTTCATGGCGCAGGCGGTCACGACACCTTCGGGGCTGCCGCCGATCCCCGCGCACATGTCGATTCGCGTGCCGTAGAGCGCGGCGTTGATGCTGCCCGCTACATCGCCGTCGAGCATCAGCCGCGTTCCGGCGCCGGCAGCCCGGATATCGTCGATGAGCTCGGCATGCCGCGGCCGGTCGAGCACGGCGACGGTGATGTCGGAGACGGCTTTTCCTTTGGCTTTCGCGAGCGCCCGGATGTTCTCGCCGATCGGTTTGCGGATGTCGATGACGCCGATGCCTTCAGCACCGGTCGCGATCTTGCTCATGTAGAACACGGTGGATGCGTCGAGCATGCTGCCCCGGTCGGCGACCGCGATCATCGACAACGCGTTCTGCCTGCCCGCCGCTGTCAGAGAAGTGCCGTCGATCGGGTCGACCGCGATGTCGCAGGCGGGCCCATTGCCGTTGCCGACGTGCTCCCCGTTGAAGAGCATGGGCGCGTGGTCTTTCTCGCCCTCGCCGATGACGACCACACCGTCGAAGTTGACGGTGCCGAGGAAGGTGCGCATCGCATCCACGGCGGCGCCGTCAGCGGCGAGCTTGTCGCCGCGCCCGATGAAGGGAACCGCTCTGATGGCCGCGGCCTCGGTAGCTCGCACGAGTTCCATTGCGAGGTTGCGGTCGGGGTGCAGGAAGTGTGTTGCGGTATCAGTGGTCACCGGTGTCCTCGTGAACAGTTCGGCGATGGTGGTGGGATCCCGGGGCGGAATCAACGCTTCGGGTCAAGAGTACCGAAAACGGCATCGGTAGACTTTGAGCAACCACCCACGCGCATCCCAAGGAGCCAGCATGCCTGTCGCAACCCCCGAGCAGTACGCCGAAATGCTCGACAAGGCCAAGGCGGGCGGCTTCGCCTACCCGGCTGTCAATGTGTCCTCGTCGTCGACCATCAACGCGGTGCTGCAGGGGCTGAGCGAGTCCCAGTCCGACGGCATCATCCAGGTGACGACGGGCGGTGCCGACTACTTCGCCGGCCAGACGGTCAAGAACCGGGCATCCGGCGCGCTCGCCTTCGCCGCGTTCGTGACCGAGGTCGCCAAGAACTACCCGGTCACTGTCGCACTGCACACCGACCACTGCCCGAAGGACGCCCTCGACGGGTTCGTGCTGCCACTGATCGCCGCCTCCGAGGCCGAGGTCAAGGCGGGGCGCAACCCGATCTTCCAGTCACACATGTGGGACGGCTCCGCTGTGCCTCTCGACGAGAACATCGAGATCGCGAAGACGCTGCTGCCCCGCCTCAAGGCCATCCACGCCATTCTCGAGGTCGAGATCGGCGTCGTCGGCGGCGAAGAGGATGGCGTGAAGCACGAGGGAACCAACGACGCGCTGTACACCACTCTCAGCGATGTCGAACGGGTCGTCGCGGCCCTGGGACTCGGCGAGCAGGGCCGCTACATCGCTGCCCTCACCTTCGGCAACGTGCACGGCGTCTACAAGCCAGGCAACGTGAAGCTGCGCCCCGAACTGCTGGGCGAGATCCAGGCGGGCATCGCGGCGGAGTACAAGACGGGCGCCCGACCCCTCGACCTGGTCTTCCACGGCGGTTCGGGCTCGTCCGATGCGGAGATCGCGGAAGCCGTTGCCAATGGTGTCGTGAAGATGAACATCGACACCGACACGCAGTACGCCTTCACCCGGTCGATCGCCGACACTATGTTCAAGAACTACGACGGCGTGCTCAAGGTGGATGGCGAGGTCGGCAACAAGAAGATCTACGACCCCCGCGCGTGGGGCAAGATCGCCGAGACGGCCATGGCCGCCCGGGTCTCCGAGGCCACCCAGCAATTGGGCAGCGCGGGTCACTCCGGCAAGTAGGGCTCAGACGGGGAGTCGGCCCGTGCGACGGTCGAGCACCGCGCCCGAGGGAAACGGCGCAAGCATCGCCCGCAGCAGAACGAGCGTCGAGTCGACGGGCGTTCCCGCGCTCAGCTCGTCCATGGCCGTGTAGAGCGCCGCCTCGACCTGCGCAACCTGCCGGGCTGCTTCGCGCCCCGGCGCGCTGAGAGTCAGCCTGACCGATCGCCGATCGGATGGGTCGGTGGTGCGCACGACAAATCCCTGCGTCACCAGGCGGTCGACCAGTCGGGACGGGCCGGTGCCCGTCTCGCACAGCAGTAGGTCGCCCAGCCCGGCGAGGGTCAGCGGCTCGTTGTCTTCGAGCACGCGCAACACCTCGGCCTGCGCCGGCGTGACGCCGATCGGCTTCAGTCCCGCGGCGAGCGCCCTGTTGCCTTCCCTCTGCAGGGCCAGGATGGCGTACCGCAGCTCTTCGACGTCTCTCATGGCGTTCTCCTCGGTTGTGCATTCTCGGGCGTGTTCAGTTGAGCAATCTTGCTAATACATGTCGTGTCATATATTGTCGTATCACTCAATACTAATGGAAGAGATATGTATGAACGCAGTAGATCCGATCGCGCGCGTCGCGGTCATCAGCACCGGCGCCGTCGCCATCCGTCCCGAGCACGTCGGGCCGACCACCAAGAGCGAGACCAACTGGCTGCTCACCTCGCGCCACTGGACCGAGCCGCTGCCCATCAACGTCTACGTGCTCGAGCACGAGCGCGGGCTGGTTCTCTTCGACACCGGCCAGGACCGGGCATCCGTCACCGACCCCGGCTACTTTCCCCGCGGCCCCCTGCGCCTTGCCTATTCGCGCCTCGCCCGCTTCGAGATCGGCGAGGGCGACACCCTCACGCGCCGGCTCGCCGGGGCCGGGTTCGACATCGCCGATGTCACGACCGTCATCGTCTCGCACCTGCACCAGGACCACATCGGCGGCCTGGCCCAACTCCGCCACGCCGAGATCCACGTGGCTCGCGACGAGTGGGCATCGCTGTCGAGTCCGCGTCCCGCCATGCGCGGACTGCTCACCAAACACATCCACCTGCCCGGTCTGCGCTGGAATCCGGTCGACTTCGTTCCGCTCGCCAGCGACGACCTGGCGCCGTTCAGCACAGGCGTCGACCTGTTCGACGACGAGTCGCTCGTGCTGCTTCCGACACCGGGCCACACCCCGGGATCGATGTCGCTGCTTGTGCGGCGACCCGGCTTCGCCCCGCTGCTGCTCGTGGGCGACCTCACCTACGACAACGACCACTTCGAGCGCGGCGAAGTGCCCGGGGCCGGCAACAAGGCCGAAATGGCGCGTTCGACGGCTCTCGTGAACGAGCTGCGATCGAGGATGCCCGGCCTCGTGGTTCTCGCTGCGCACGACCCCTCCGCCACCGGACGCCTGCAGGCGTCGCTTGCGGCACCCCGCATTACGCCGGCGGAATTTTGAACTGCATGAGCAGCCTGCGGCCGTCATCCCAGCTCAGGTCATCGACCGTGGTCTTGAGCGTCAGGTAGTACGGCGCGAGCAACACCAGGCGACGCCCCTCCGGCAGGTCCATGTCGATGCTCAGCGCCACGGCCGTCGAGCCGTCGGGCTGGGCCCGCAGCTCGATGAGCAGCGACCGGCGATCCACCCCCGTGCTGTCCATGGCGGCTACGAGCAGGCCGCGCAGCGCAGCGCGCTGGGATTCGTTCATCGAGTCGGCCAGCCGGGCCGGGTCGCTCACGATGATGCCGGTCTCGTGGGCGACGACATCCAGCCAGCTTCGGCCGGTCGCCGTCACGAGCTCGGTGCGCAGTCGGCGTGCCAGCTGGGCGGCGAGCGCGCGGTTTTCGGGGGTGATCTCACCTGCCGTCGCCACCGATTCGATAAATGGCGCGACCCGGGCACTCATTCGTGCGACTGTGCCCTTCTGCAACTCGGGGTCGGTGACCTCGATCGAGAGGGCGGCCCCCTCGGTACCAGCCGAGGAATCGAGCAGTGCGACCGTTCGCGACACGAAGGTGTACGAGAAGACGACGCTCGCTGCTGCGCTGATCGTGACCGGGCCGACGGCGATGATCACGATTGCGGCCGGCGGCCAGAACACGGTCTGCGACGAGAAGACGATCCAGCCGACGACTCCCACGAACACGACCAGCGGGATCGCACAGAGCAGCTGCTTTCGCGGAGTGCAGTACGGCGAAAGGCTCACGAACGTCACGCCCAGAGCGATTCCCGGCCACCACTGCGCGACCGGCACAGTGCCGCCATAAGTGCCCGCAGCCGAGATCACGACGCCAACGCAGGCGAAGGCGAGGATCTGTGCTGCGTCCCGAAGCCGAAACCGTCGCCGGCCCGGATGCGCGCTGCGGGCCGTCAGCCAACCGGCGGCAAGGAAGAAGGGCAGCGCCACGATCTGCAGCGCGACGATCGACCAGGAGTCCCAGTAGATGACGATGATCGCGATGCCCTGCAGCACGCCCGCGATCGAGAAGGCGATGGGCATCCGTGGCCCGGTGAACCAGCTCAGCGGATCGACATCCTGGGGCGAGCGAACCCACGTGTCATGCATCGCGGGGCATCCCGTCGTCCGCTTCGTCATTCATTCCGTCGTCGGGCAGAAGCGGAAGCGTGAACAGCACCGATGTGCCGCTACCGGGTGCCGACCAGACCTTCACCGTGCCCCCCGCCGACTGCACGCGCCGGTAGACGGATGACCGCAGCCCCAGCCGGTCTGCGGGCACTGCATTCTGGTCGAACCCGGTTCCGGCGTCGTTGACCGTCCACGTGACGAACTCGGTGCTCGAACTCACGATGATCTCGGCTGACCCCACCCCGGAGTGGGCCAGCACGTTCTCCAGGCACGCCCGCAGCGCCCCCACCGCAGCGGTGACAGCCGTCGGGGTCATTCGCGCGACAGTGCCGGTGTCGCCGGTGAACTCCACGTTGAGCCCGCGCCACTGGAAGTCGCTGACCAGCTGCGTCATCTGGTTGCGCAGCGAACCATCGCTCGCCGCGACCAGCGCCTGCGCATCCCGGGGACGCAGGATGTCGGCGGCCGCCAGGGTGGCGACATCGGCCAGCATCCGCTCGGTCATCCGCGAATCGAGAACATCGGGCCCGTTGATCACCAGCGCCAGGTCGTTGAGCACGGTGTCGTGCAGCAGGGCGACCGCGCCCTGCTCGGTGGTGCGTTCGGCCTCGATCCGTCGTGTTTCGCCGCGAAGCTCCAGGAAGTCGGGCACGCTCAGCCGCTGGGCACGCTGCACGATGGACAGGCCGAGATAGACGGCGCAGTAATTGGCGAGCGTAATCGCCGGCCCGTTGCCGAACTGCGGCGGGTAGCCGAGCTGCAGGTCGGCGATCGCTGTCGCCGCGGCACCGGCCAGAAAACCGGCGATGCCCCAGGCGACCGCCGGCAGCGGCCGCTTTCCCGAGGTGCCCACCAGCACGAGAGCCGTCTCCGGCCGGTTGATCAGCACGAGTGCCGTCGGAAGCAGCTCGGGATGGTGCGCAACAGCGCCGTACACGTAGAAGTAGTTGGCGACCGATCCGAGCACCAGGAAAAGCGCCAGGGTCAGTGGGGTCGTGTGCAGGGCCGCGAGGGCCAGCAGCCCGAGCATCACGACCAGCGCGAACAGCGGCACTGCGAGATCGCCCGCGTACTTGAACCGGGCGAGCGTCACGACCGTGCCCGGGATGCAGACGACCAGCACGATCGCAGCGATTGCGTGCCCGCTTCGCACGACCGCGAAGACGCTGACACCCGCCGCGACCGCTCGCGGCAGTACTGGCACGCGTGCGACGCCGTCACTCACGAATTCAGGAAACCACACGGATGCCGCGTTGCCGCGGTTCCCACGCGGCGGGACGACCTACCGGGCGAACAGGGTGGTGAATACGCCGGCGCACAGGCTGAACGCGGCCAGGCCGATGACCGGAACGAAGAACGCGAGCTTATCTTGCCGGATGCGCCGGTAAGCCCAGACCGCGGTGAGGATGAGCAAGACAGAGTTGACGAGAAGCAGCACCCACGCGTAGTGGTCGATCGTCAGCGAGAAACGGTTCGACTCGCCCAGGCTGGCCATCGACGAGTTGAGCAGCTGGCCGAGCTGGAAGAAGTTCGAGTTGATCAGGAATACGACGCCGATGCCGAGTTGGAAGATCGTGGCGAACCGGTCGGCGGCGTTGCCCGGAATTCGCAGTGGTTCGGCGGGAGCCTGCCCACCGGCTGTCTGCCCATCGGCCGCCTGCCCACCGGCTCTGGGCGGCGCCAGGTTGACGCGGGTCTCCGGAAGCGGGGGCGGGATCGGCGGCACGTAGTGTTTGCCCATCGCGGCGGCCTGCTGTTCGGGTGTCGCGTATTCGCCATACTGCGGCCTCGGGCGATCGTCAGGCATCGGCCTGCCAGTCCAGTCGGCGCACCCGGCCGCCGAGACCGCGCTCGTCGGGGTTGCCCGCCGAGTCGGTGCGCAGCTCGCGGGGTAGCGAGAACATGAGGTCTTCCTCGGCGGTGACGACCTGCTCGACGCTGCCGTAGCCCGCGTCTGCGAGGTCATCCAACACCTCCTGCACCAGTACCTCGGGAACGGATGCGCCGGAGGTCACGCCCACAGTGGCAACGCCGTCGAGCCATTCCTGGCGGATCTCGCTGGCATAGTCGACCCGGTAGGCGGCTTTCGCGCCGTTCTCGAGCGCGACATCCACCAGGCGCACGGTGTTGGAACTGTTGGCCGAGCCGACCACGATGACGAGTTCGGCCCGCTCGGCGACCTTCTTGATCGCGACCTGGCGATTCTGGGTCGCGTAACAGATGTCGTCGCTCGGCGGATCCTGCAGGGCAGGAAAACGCTCGCGCAGCAGACGGACGGTCTCCATGGTCTCGTCGACGCTCAACGTGGTCTGCGACAGCCAGACCACGTGATCGGGATTGCGCACCGTGACCGACGCGACATCCGCCGGGCTGTTCACCAGGATCGTGCGGTCGGGGGCGTGGCCCATGGTGCCCTCGACCTCCTCGTGGCCGCGGTGGCCGATGAGCAGGATCTCGTAGTCGTCGCGGGCGAACCTGCTGGCCTCGCGGTGCACCTTCGTGACCAGCGGGCAGGTTGCATCGATCGCATCCAGGCCGCGCTCGGCGGCTTCGGCCACCACCACCGGGGATACCCCGTGAGCGCTGAAGACGACGTGGGCACCCTCGGGAACCTCGCCGACCTCATCCACGAAGATCGCGCCCTGCTTCTCCAGGGTCGAAACGACGTGCACGTTGTGCACGATCTGCTTACGCACATAGACGGGTGAGCCGAATTTCTCGAGGGCCTTCTCGACGGCGATCACGGCGCGGTCCACTCCCGCACAATACCCTCGCGGCGCGGCGAGTATCACGCGCTTCGACCCGGTGACGGGGTTGTCCCTTAGCCTGTTACGTACCGCGGGAATCCGCGGAGCATCGAGGCTGACGGCGCTGCCGTTGGAGATGGTGCTCACAACGCCCGATTCTACGCGGCGGGCCCGAAAGCAGGCCCGACGGGTGCAGACGGGTGCACCGGATCCACAGGCTGCCCGTACAACCAGGCGCACCGAACAGAGATAGGCAGCAGGGAGAAGACGATGACAAGTTCACTCGCGGCACAGGCGTTCGAGAACCTCGTGCTCGAATTCCAGGACGAAGACGGCGTGGTCGTCGACATCGACGGGCTGCTCGTGCACGGCACCGTGTTCGCGTTCCTGTCAGGCGACGACCTCGTCGTCGACCTGCCCGCGGCGCGCGCATCCGACCTGGTCGAGCGCGAACAGGGCACCCGGCTGAAGATCGATGGCGTCAAATCGCGCGACCTGGTGAGCGTGAGCGACCGCTCGCTCTGGTCGGAGCTCGCGCGCGAGGCCCACGAGTACGTGGGCGAACCGCCCGTGGGCGGCCAGTCGTAGTGACGGCAGTGCACAGCGCGCGGTCGGCGGAGCCGGCACAGTGACCATCATCGACGGGCCGCCGACGATCGATTCACCATGGCCGATCGCGCTGCTCTCGACCAAGATCAAGGGCTGGATCGACAAGCTCGGCACGGTCTGGGTTGAAGGCGAGATCACCCAGTGGGGGGTCTCGGGCGGCAACGTCTACGGCAAGCTCAAAGACATCGAGGCCGATGCGACGGTGTCGTTCACGATCTGGGGCTCGGTCAAGGCCAGGATCCCCGGCGACCTCGGGCAGGGTGACCGCGTCGTCGCCCTGGTCAAACCCAATTACTGGGTCAAGGGCGGCACGCTCACGATGCAGGTTTTCGAGATGCGCCACGTGGGCCTCGGCGACCTGCTGGAACGGCTCGAACGGCTGCGCCAGACGCTCAGGGCTGAGGGCCTCTTCGACTCGTCCCGCAAGCGGCCTCTGCCCTTCCTGCCGCACTGCATCGGGCTCATCACCGGTCGTGACAGCGACGCCGAGAAAGACGTGCTGCGCAACGCGCAGCTGCGCTGGCCCGCAGTGGAATTCCGCATCGAGTACGCCGCGGTGCAGGGCGACCGGGCCGTAGGAGAGGTCACCGCGGCGCTCAGGAAGCTCGACGCCGACCCGCAGGTGGACGTGATCATCGTTGCCCGCGGAGGCGGCGACTTCCAGAACCTGCTCGTGTTCAGCGACGAGGGGCTGGTTCGCACGGCGGCCGCCTGCCAGACGCCCATCGTGTCGGCAATCGGGCACGAGGCCGACCGGCCACTGCTCGACGACGTCGCCGACCTGCGGGCATCCACACCGACGGACGCGGCGAAGCGGGTGGTGCCCGACGTCGCTGAGGAGCTTGCGCGCGTGCAACAGGCGCGCGCCCGAATCGGCTCGCGTGTGACCAACCTGCTGACCACCGAGATCGATCGCCTCGAACAGCTGCGCACGCGGCCCGTGCTCGCCAATTCGAGCTGGCTCGTCGACTCCCGAGCCGACGAGCTGTCGCGATATGTCGCCCGCGGCAGCGAACTCATGACACTGATGCTCGATCGCGCCACCGCGCGGGTCGGCGAGCTGTCGGGGCACCTGCGCGCACTATCGCCGCAGCGCACGCTCGACCGGGGCTACGCGATCGCGCAGCTGCCCAGCGGTGCGGCACTGCGCTCAGCCGGAGATGCGCCGAAAGGCACTCCACTCCTCCTCACCGTGGCCGACGGGCGACTCACCACCATCGCGGGCGACGCCGAGCCGACGCCCAGCGCCGATAGTTAGGATTGGATCGTGGCAACCGCATCCCTCCCCGACGTCGGCGACCTCTCCTACGAAGAGGCCCGCGACGAGCTGGTGCGCGTTGTGAACGAACTGGAGCAGGGTTCGTCGACACTCGAGCAGTCGCTCGCACTGTGGGAGCGCGGCGAAGCGCTGGCCAAACGCTGCGAGCAATGGCTGCTCGGTGCTAAAGAGCGGCTGGATGCGGCGCGGGCGGCGGCCTCCGGCACCTCGGGTGCGGCCGAATAAGCATGTCGTCCCCCAACGCCGGCAGTGGTCGGATCGTCGCCGAGCTGGGCCGACCCGAGACGCCCGAAGAGACGGCCGCGCGAAAGGCCGAGAATTCGAGGGCGCATCGCGCCAACCAGACCACGCGCAACCTCATCCTCGCCCTGCTCGCCTCGCTCGGTATCGTGCTGTTCATCGTTCTGGTGGTGGTTCGACCGTCGGGCGACCTCGTCAAGTCCGTCAACTACCGCACGGTCGCGGCCCAGGCCCAGCCGGGAGTAAGCGAGACGCTGGCGGCGCCTTCCCTGCCGAGGGGCTGGTCGTCGAATGACGCCGAGCTGAAGACCGACACCGGCAAGACGGTCACCTGGTACGTCGGGCTGATCACGCCGAAGCAGCAGTTCATCGCCATCGAGCAGGGCATCGCCACGAGCGACACCTGGTTCGGCTCGCTCTTGGGCAAGGCGCAGGCCACCGGGCATGTCACCATCGCCGGAGTGCGCTGGACCAGCTACAACCAGCGCGGCATGTCGGGGGTCGGCAATTTCCCGTACTCGCTGGCCGCGACCATCGGCGAATCCCATTTCGTGCTGCACGGCAGCGCGGGCGACGGCGAATTCCGGGTGCTGGCAACCGCCATCGCCCACGAGTTGAAACCCGAGGAGGCAGGCTGAGATGAGCCCGCACGCGCAGCGCACCCCGGCGACCGCCTGGCACGAGATGTCACGCGGCAACGAGCGATTCGTAGCGGGTGAGCCACTGCATCCCCGCCAAGATGTGGAACGCCGGGCCGAAGTGGCCACGGGCCAGGAGCCGATCGCCGCGCTATTCGGGTGCAGCGACTCGCGGCTGTCGGCCGAGATCATCTTCGACAAGGGAATCGGCGACCTGTTCGTCATCCGCAATGCCGGCCAGGTCATCTCCGAGAGTGTCATCGGGTCACTCGAGTACGCAGTAGCAGTGCTTCACGTTCCGCTGCTGGTCGTGCTCGGGCACGACTCCTGCGGCGCCGTGCTCGCAGCCATCGACTCGCAGACCGCCGGTGCCACTCCCCTGCCGCCGCACATCGCTGCCCTGATCTCGCGAATCGTGCCCGCGGTGAGGCGGGTCGCCGCCGACGACGGGGCATTCAACGCCCAGGGCGAAATCGACCCGGCGAAGATCGACAGCCGCGACGTGGGGCGCGAGCACCTGCGCGACACCATCGCCGAATTGCTGGAGCAATCCGAACTGATCAGCGACGCGATCGCCGCCGGTACGCTGGCTATCGTCGGAGCCAACTACAGCCTGCTGGTGGGTCGCGCCGAACCAGACATCATCGTCGGCAGCCTCGAGAACGCCTAGGCGTCCAGCCGGCCGGGACGCCTATTGACCTCTAAACCGACACTGACCTCCAAACCGACGTCGACGTCGACGTCGACACACAAACCGACCTAGACACGCAAACCGACCTAGACACACAAACCGACGCCGACGCCGACGCCGACACCCAAACCGACACCGACACCGACACCGACACCATCACTTGCACCGAGACCAACGAATTCCCACCCCTACCAACACGAGGAAGCAGACAGTGGCAAGCACGCCGGAGTACCGCATCGAACACGACACCATGGGCGAGGTACGAGTGCCCATCGACGCGCTGTACGGAGCGCAGACCCAGCGGGCGGTCGAGAACTTCCCGATCTCGGGCTCGGGCCTCGAGCCTGCCCAGATCGTGGCACTGGCCCGCATCAAGAAGTCGGCCGCCATGGCCAACGCCAGGCTGGGAGTACTCGACCAGAAGATCGCCGACTCGATCGTCGAGGCGGCAGAGGCCGTCATCTCAGGCCGGCACCACGACCAGTTCCCGATCGATGTCTACCAGACCGGCAGTGGCACCTCGAGCAATATGAACATCAACGAGGTGCTGGCGACCCTGGCCACCACGTACCTCGGTTCCCCGGTTCACCCCAACGACCACGTCAACGCCTCGCAGTCGTCCAACGACGTCTTCCCAACGTCGGTGCACGTCGCCGTCACGGGCGCACTGATCGAGCAGCTCATCCCGTCGCTGGAACGGCTCGCCGAATCGCTCGAGGCCAAAGCCGAACTCTGGAAGACGGCCGTCAAGTCGGGTCGCACCCACCTGATGGATGCCACACCAGTCACCCTCGGCCAGGAGTTCGGCGGCTACGCGCGCCAGATCCGACTCGGCATTGAGCGGGTGCAGGCCACGATCGCCCGCGTGGCCGAGGTGCCGCTGGGCGGCACGGCGGTCGGCACGGGCATCAATACTCCGCTGGGATTTCCGCAGAAGGTCATCGAGTTGCTGGCCAGCGAGACCGGGTTGCCGATCACCGAGGCACTCGACCACTTCGAGGCTCAGGGTGCCCGTGACGGACTCGTCGAAGCATCCGGCGCCCTTCGCGTGATCGCCGTCTCGCTCACCAAAATCTGCAACGACCTGCGCTGGATGGGCTCGGGCCCGAACACCGGCCTCGGTGAACTGCACATTCCCGACCTTCAGCCCGGCTCGTCGATCATGCCGGGCAAGGTCAATCCGGTCATCCCCGAGGCGACGCTGCAGGTGTGCATGCGCGTTATGGGCAATGACTCGACGATCGCCTGGGCGGGCGCCAGCGGGTTCTTCGAACTCAACGTCGCAATCCCTGTGATGGCCAACGCGCTGCTGGAGTCGATCCGACTGCTCGCGAATTCGACCCGGTTGCTGGCGGACACCACCATCGACGGCCTCGAAGCCAACCTCGAACGCAACCGCGCCCAGGCCGAGTCGTCGCCCTCGATCGTGACTCCCCTCAACCGCATCATCGGCTATGAGGCCGCCGCCAAGGTCGCCAAGCACGCGGTCGCCGAGGGCATCACCATTCGCCAGTCGGTTATCGACCTCGGCTTCGTCGATAGCGGCGTGATCACCGAAGAGCAGCTCGACGAGAAGCTCGATGTGCTCTCCATGACCCACCCGGGCTAGGCAGGGCTGCCGGGCCAGAGGGGTCGGCGCCAGGGCGCCCGGGCCAGCGGGGTCGGGCCAGAGGGGTCGGCCAGCCGGGTCGGCCGGCACCGGCCCGCGGCTATTTCGCGGGCGTCAGTTCGAAGACGAGGATGCCGTGAGAGGGCGCCGATCCGCCCAGCACCGACGACGTCGGGGACAGGTCGACCCGCAGCACGGCGTCGCGCACGGTGTAGGTCGCGGCAGGAATACCGACCTTCGCGAGAGTCGTCGACATATCCTCGGCCGCACCCGTTGTGTTGAACAGCGCGACCGCATAGCGTCCGTCAGCGAGCGGACGCTCCCAGACCTGGATGCCGCCGGCCGAGCTCACCTGGTGCGCCTCGTGGCCCTCGGCGTCCTGGTCGATACCGACCAGTTCGGGGTTAGTCAGCAGGCTCACCGACTGCACCGGGAGCGCGCTGATGTCAGTGCCAACGAACAGCGGCGCGGCGAGCATGCACCACATCGCGAAGTGCGACGTCTCCTCGGTCGGCGTCAGTCCCCCATCGCCGATCTCGAGCATGTCCGGATCGTTCCACGCCCCCGGTTTCGCATACTGGGTGATCGGGATCTGGGCATCGATGTGCTGCATCACCGACGACCACAGCGGATGGATGTCGTGAGTCGTGCGCCACAGGTTGGCCACCCCGGGGCCCCACAGCCACGGTTTCTGCACCCCGTATTCCGAGATGGAGAAGACGATGTTGCGACCCGTCGCATCCAGGTCCTGCTCCATCTGCTTGAAAGCGGTCTGCTCGTCGAGGTGGTCGTTGATGTCGGCCCGGCACCAGTCGTATTTGAGGTAGTCGACACCCCAGCTGGCGAACTCCTCAGCATCCTGTTTCTCGTGTCCGAGGCTGCCGATTCCGTGGATCGGGTACTGGCTGAAGTAGTTGCCGCAGGTCTGGCTGCCGGGCACCGCGTAGATACCGAACTTGAGTCCATCCTTGTGCACGTAGTCGGCGACGGCCTTCATACCGTTCGGAAACCGGGTCGGGTCGGGAATCAATTCACCCGCCGCGTTGCGACCCGCCTGCCAGCAATCGTCGACCACGACGTACTCGTAACCCGCCGACTTCAGGCCTCTCGCCACGATCTGGTCGGCCGCGTTCTCCACCACCGCGGCGGTCAGCCCGGTGCATCCGACGTCGTTCCAGCTGTTCCAGCCCATCGGGGGTGTCAGGGCCATCTGGTCTCGCGGAACCAACGCCTGCGCGGTCGGAGTCGGCGTCGCGGTGGCGGTGGGAACCATGGTCGGCGTCGGCGTCGCAGTCCTAGCCGCAACAACGTGCCCGGCCTGGGCTGGAGGCCCGAATGCCACCCAGGCGACTCCGCCGATTGCGACGAGAAGCAGCACGCAGCCCGCCGCGATCGCGGCAACGATCATGGCCTGTCGTCTCGGATTCCGCCGGCGCTGGTGCCGCCCGTCTTTCGATTGGTGCTGGCCCGAAAGAACCGGTGCCGGCTCCTGCGGCGCCGGCGGAATCGGTCGAGACATAGGCTCCATTATGGGCGACCCCCTGGGGAATGCCCGATGGCGCGGAGCTCGACCTGTGCGTCAGGCGAGCTCGTTGGACTCCAGCATCTCGGTCACCAGCGCCGCGATCGCCGAACGCTCGGAGCGCGTGAGGGTGATGTGCGCGAACAGCGGGTGATCCTTGAGCGTCTCGATCACCGAGGCGACACCGTCGTGGCGGCCGACCCGCAGGTTGTCGCGCTGGGCGACGTCGTGGGTCAGCACCACCCGTGAGTTCTGGCCGATACGCGAGAGAACGGTGAGCAGTACGTTGCGCTCGAGTGACTGCGCCTCATCGACGATCACGAACGCGTCGTGCAGGCTTCGCCCACGGATGTGGGTCAGCGGCAGCACCTCCAGGATGCCGCGAGCCATGACCTCCTCGATGACGTTCTGCGAGACGACCGACCCGAGGGTGTCGAACACGGCCTGCGCCCAGGGGTTCATCTTCTCGGTCGCGTCACCGGGCAGGTAGCCGAGCTCCTGGCCGCCGACCGCGTAGAGCGGGCGGAACACCATGATCTTGCGATGCTGCTGCTTCTCGAGCACCGCCTCGAGCCCGGCGCACAGGGCGAGCGCCGACTTGCCCGTGCCAGCGCGACCGCCGAGTGACACTATGCCGATCTCGGGGTCGAGCAGCAGGTCGATGGCGAGACGCTGCTCAGCGCTGCGTCCGTGCAGGCCGAACAGGTCGCGGTCGCCGCGCACGAGGCGCAGCTGGCCGCGCCGCGTGACGCGGCCGAGTGCCGAACCGCGATCCGAATGCAGCACGAGGCCTGTGTTGACCGGCAGGTCCTGCACCAGTCGGGTCGAGAGTTTCTCCTCGTCGTAGAGCTGGTTCATCTGCTCGCTCGAGAGGGTGACGTCGGCCTGGCCGGTCCAGCCGGAGTCGACCGCTAGTTCGGCGCGGTACTCCTCGGCGGCAAGACCGATGGATGCGGCCTTGACACGAAGTGGGAGGTCTTTGGAGACGACCGTGACATCCAGTCCGTCGCCGGCGAGGTTGAGCGCGACGGCGAGGATGCGCGAGTCGTTGTCGCCCAGCTGAAGGCCCGACGGCAGCACGCTCATGTTGGAGTGGTTGAGCTCGACCCGCAGGGACCCGCCGGCCTCGCCGATGGCGATCGGAAAGTCGAGACGTTCGTGCTGCACGCGGAGCTCATCGAGGTTGCGGAGCGCCTGGCGCGCGAAATAGCCGATCTCCGGGTCGTTGCGCTTGCCCTCGAGCTCGGCGATGACGACTACGGGAAGAACGACGGCATGCTCGGCAAAACGAAAAATCGCCTTGGGATCGGAGAGAAGGACGGACGTATCGAGAACGTACGTTCGTTCCGCTTGCCTTCCCTTCGCTTGTGAAGAATCCTTGGGGCTTTTCTTCTGCTGAGGGTTAGCGAGCTGGGGCACGTGTACTCCGTCCCCGGGGGCGAAAATGCTCCCGGATGTGCTTACGCGAAAAGGCCACATGCACTCAAGACGAACTTATGTGGCCGTCTCGACCGGGCGACTTGTCCGGTGTTCTGACGCTAAGCGACGGCCCCAAATGCGCGGGTTCCGACACGCCCGCGATGGATTTCGCCCACGTAAACAGTTCGTGTCCAACCGGACCCGGCGTTCACCCGGTCCGCAGGTTCGATCAGACGTTGATAGCTGAAGCGAAGCTGACGAAGCTCGCGCGCAGCATATCGAGCGTCTCCTCATCGGTCGAGACGTGCGGCGAGAGCCGCACTCGACCCTCCCTGGTCGTCGTAGTCACGCCGTGGTTGAAGAGGGATGCCGTCAGCACTGTCAGCTGGTCGGCCGGCGGCTCGAGCACCACGATCCCGGCACGCTCGGCGAACTCCCGCGGCGACACCACCGCAATGGCGTATTCGTCGGCCAGCTCGATCATCTGACTAACCCGTTCGGCGATGCTCGCGTTGATGGCGGGCACACCGACCCGGGCGATCTCCTCGAGCGCTGCGGCCAGTCGTGCCTGGGCGATGAAGTCGGGGTTGCTCACCTGGAACGCCCTGACGCCGCTCGGCGGCGGAAGCACAGCATCCAGCGACAGTTCGCCGCTCTCGGTGGCACTGAATCCCGAGAACACGGGCACCAGCGTCTCGGCCGCGCGCTCGCTGAGCGCCATCATGCCGGTGCCCCAGCCCGCACGAACCCACTTCTGGCCGCCCGCGACGACGATGTCAGCCAGCTCGTACGGGGCGTCTACCACTCCGAAGCCCTGCATTGCGTCAACGATCAGCAGCCGGTCGCCGATCACCTGGCGAATACCCTCCAGGTCGGCGAGGTAGCCGGTGCGGAAATCGACCAGGCTCACCGCGACGGCTGCAACCGACTTGTTGAGCTGGGACTTCAGGTTGCCCGGTGTAATGCGGCCATGGTCGGACTCGAGCCAGATCGGAGTGATCGTGCCCAGCGCCTCGGATGCACGCACTGCCGCGTACGTGACAGCGGGGAACTCTGCGGGTGAGATCGCGACGCCACCGCTGATCCCGAACATGGCGTGCATGAGACCGCTCGACGTGTTGGGCTGGAACGCTACCCGCTCGAACGGAATGCCGGCGACCGCCGAAATCGCGATGCGCACGCGGTCGTCCTGGTCGAGCAGCCCGTCGACTGTGCCGAAGCGCGCGCGGCCGAGCAAGCCGGTCTGCGCAGACTCCTCATCGATGACAGCGCGCCCGGGAGGGCCCACCGAGGCGAAGTTCAGGTATCCGGGCTCTTCACCGAAGGATGCCGCGAAGTCGTCGATCGTTGTCACGAACCGAACCTCCTCTGCCGTCTCGAGAAGTCGCGCAGGGCGCGAAGAAAATCGACCTCGCGCAGGTCGGGGCCGAGCGCCTCGACGAAGTAGAACTCGCTGTGCGCGCTCTGCCAGAGCATGAAGTCGCTGAGCCGTTGCTCCCCCGAGGTGCGGATGACCAGGTCGGGGTCGGGCTGGCCGCCCGTGTAGAGGTGCTCACCAATGAGCTCGGGCGTAAGGATCTCGGCGAGCGCGTCGAGCTCACCCCCCTCCGACTGGTGCTGCCGCACGATGCTGCGCATCGCATCCGCGATCTCCCGGCGACCGCCATAGCCGACCGCGAGGTTGATGTGCAGCCCGGTGTTGTCTTTGGTGGCGGCCTCGGCGGCCTTGAGGGCCGCGACGAGGGCGGGCGGCAGCCCGTCATCCGACCCCACATGCTGCACGCGCCAGTCGCGGAAATGCGAAAGGTCGTCGGCGAGCTCCGCAATGATCTCGAACAGGGTCTCGAGTTCTTCCGCCGTGCGGCTCGACAGGTTGTCGGTCGACAGCAGGTAGAGCGTCGCGACCTGGATGCCGAGGTCGTCGCACCATTGCAGGAACTCGTGGTACTTGGCAGCACCCGCACGGTGGCCGTGCGCAGCAGTCTCGAGCTCGCGCAGCCGCGCCCAGCGGCGATTGCCATCGATGATCATGGCGACGTGCTTCGGCAGCGTCTGGGTGGCGAGATGCCTGCGGATGCGACCCTGGTAGAGACGGTAAAGAACTCCGCCGCCGATCGGGACTTCTCGCTGGCTCACACTGGCTACGCTAGCCCAAAGCGGTTACCCAGCCTGAAGATTAACCCTCGGGGTAGGGTTGGCCAATGACGCCAGGGGGACCGCCGCGCGAGACCGCTGGCGACGGGGGCGCGCCCGTTCCACACGTTCCGCTTCTCGAAGACGAGCTCGCCGACGAGGAACCAGGCGAGGTCAAGCCCACCTGGCGCGGCTGGATCCATGCCGGAACATTCCCCCTCGCGATTGTGTTGGGCGTCATCCTGATCGTCGTCGCCGACGGGGTCGCGGCCAGGGTGTCGTCGGCGATCTTCGTGCTCTCGGCACTGCTGCTCTTCGGCAATTCGGCGCTGTACCACCGGCTCAACTGGAAGCCGCGGACCACGGTGCTGCTCAAGCGCATCGACCACGCGAACATCTTCCTGCTCATCGCCGGCTCATACACGCCACTCACCGTGCTGTGCCTGACCCAGCCGCACCAGACCATCCTGCTTGCCGTGATCTGGGGAGGTGCCGGGCTCGGCATCCTGTTCCGGATCTTCTTCATCAGTGCTCCGCGCTGGCTCTACGTTCCGCTCTACGTGCTGCTCGGGTGGGCGGCACTGATCTTCATCGTCGACTTCTTCGACGCCAACGCGATCACGATGACGCTCATCCTGGTGGGAGGGCTCTTCTACACGGCGGGTGCCGTGGTCTACGGGCTCAAGAAGCCGAACCCGTTCCCGGGAAGGTTCGGGTTCCACGAGATCTTCCACACGTTCACGCTGCTCGCCTTCCTCAGCCACTGGGTCGGAATCTTCCTCATCGCGACCAACCCGCCGGTACTGGGTTAGCGCGCAACCCTCAGCAGGTCGTTCCGCTGCACTGGTCGGGTGAGTTGAAGGCGATCCTGCTCGCCGTGATGGTGACCGGGAGCGTCGTGTAGAGACCTCCACCCGCCAGACTTGCTCCCGCGCTTCCCGTGACCGAGTTTCCGGTGATCGTACTGCCGGTAATCGTCAGCTCGACCGGTGGCCCGGAGAGCTCGATGCCGTTCCAGATTGCTCCGCCCTGCGCGGTGGCGTTCGGGCCGATCGCGCGAGCCACGTTCCCAGTCAGCTGGTCGTCTTTCAGCGTGAGCAGGCCGTTGTTGAAGATGCCGGAACCCTGGGCTATCGCCGACCCAGAGCTCGTGAACGATTCGGTGATATTCCCATCGATGCGGCTCCCCTGGATGGTGACCGGCGCCGTGTCGTTGGTGAAGTTCAGCACCGCGATGGCGCCGCCGGTCGCCGCAATGCCGGACGCGCTGGTCGAGCGCGAAACGTTGTTCGAGATGCTGCTGTTGCTGACCGTCGAGGCACCATCCATCTCGAGGGCGGATCCGGCAGCGCCGACATCAGCCGACGTCGCCGAAACGGTGATCGCGGTGTTGTCATCCACTCGCGACCCGGTCATCGTGAACGGGCTGTCCCCGATCTTGATGCCCGCGTCGACTCCGATGGGCTCGCCGTCGGGGTCGACGGCACTGGCCGAGTTGCCGACGACCTCGCTGGACGTGATAGTCGTCGGCACGTCGTCGCCGACATGCACGCCGCCCGCATTCGCGTTCATCTCGAGCTGGTCACCTCCGGCGAAAGACGGCAGGGTATTCGTCAGCGTTGCAACGTTGCCGGTCACCGAGGTCGAACTCATCGAGAACGACAGCGCAGGAGTACCGGCGGTGCCGGTGCTGTCCACCATGATGCCGGCGCCCTCGGCGAAACGGCCGTCCGGGGCGAGCGCAACCGACCGGTTGCGGGTAACGGTGCTCGCCGAGATCGCGAGCGACCCCTGCTGCACGTAGATGCCGCCGCCATCCGAATCGCTGGCGAGGCCGGGTCCGGCGCCGGCGACGTTGCCGCTGACAGTCGTGCGGGTGACCGTGAGGTGACCCCAGCTGTCGATTCCGCCGCCTCCGCCCTGCCCGAACGGGCAGATGCCATCAGGGCAGGGTGGACCGTTGGGCGAAGTCGCGAGCGGTGTGGCGATGTTGCCCGTGATCACGCTGTCGGCAACCGTGACCGTCGCCCCCGCTGCCCAGTTGGCCGACGGAACGATGAAGATTCCGCCACCGAGCGCCTCGTCGGTTCGCCCCGGGGAGGCGTGCGTGATTCCGCCCGTGATCGTGACTCCGCGAATGGCCACGGTGGGCTCGGTCGCTGCCAGGAAACCGCCGATGGTCACGACGGGCCCACCGCCACTGATCGTGGTGCGGGATGCGCCCTGGCCGGCGAGGGTGAGGTTTTTGTCGATCACGAGCCCCCCGGCGAAATTGCCCGGGCCGACCTGGATCGTCGCGCCGGCCGGGGCGGCGGCGATCGCCGGCGCGATTGCCCGGAAATCGCAACCGTGGTTACACACGGTGAGGGTCAGCGGCGTCGGAGAGGCGAGCGCGGGACTTGCGGCGAAGCCGGCACTCAGCACCAGCCCAACCAGAGCGACCAGGGAAACGACGGCACTACGACGGCGCACGGGATTAGTCTTCACAGCGCGAGAGTATGCGGGCGGATGTCGCGGACGAATCCGTATTTACCGCACGATCCGGCCCGCACGAATCGGAGCATCGATCGGATCGATCTGCTCGGGTCCCCGCTCGGGCGAACGCTTCAGCTGGTCAGAACAGGAGCACCGGCAGCACGCGCTGGTAGTCGAGGTCGTGCGCGCTGGCCAATCGCCAGACCCCCTCGATATCGGCGGCGCGAAGCACAGAGAAGCAGGTCTCGTCCTCCGGAATGTAGAGCGCCTCGACCAGCTCGATCGACATCCCTGTCGCCGCCGCTCGCTCCGCGGCGACCACGGCCGCGAACTCGGCCGCGCTGCAGTGCGAAAGAAATCGCTCGGCAATGAAGCACTGGGGCGCCGTACCCGCCGTCGATGCGCTCATGGCTGAGATGCTACGACCGGCCCTCCGGGCGACGAATCCGTAGATGCCGCCGAGGTGGTCACGGCACCGCGGACCGGCGCGCCAGCGCTCCGACGGCGCTCGACATCTCGGTGCGCGATCTCACGCCCAGCTTCCGGAAGATGTGCGAGAGGTGCGACTCGACGGTTCGCTGGCCCATGAAAAGCTGCTCGGCAACCCGGGCGTTACTGAGTCCGGCGGAAACCAGCTGCGCCACTCGCCACTCGGCGGGGGTCAGCTGTGTGTCGACCGGACCAGTTGCGGTGCTCACCCCGATGCGCTGGAGTTCCTCGCGGGCGCGGGCCTCCCACAACGGCGACCCGAGTCGTCGAAAAATGGCGAGCGACTCGGTGAGATGATCGCCCGCGAGTTTCTTGTGACGGGCCCGCCGGTTGATCTCGCCGGCGATCAGCAGCGTGCGTGCATGGTCGAACGGGAACGGAACGCTTCGGTGCAGTGCCAGCGAATATTCGAGCGACACCTCGGCCGCCGCAAAGTCGCCGGTCGCTGCTGCGATGAGGGCGCGACAACGCAACGAGACGGCCCTCGCCCAGCCACGTTCAAGCTCGACCGCGATGCGTTCGAACGGGGCCAGCAGTTTCTCGGCCTGACCGATGTCGCCGAGTCGCACCAGCGCCTCGACATCGTCGGGCACGAACCGCACCACTCCGGGCTCAACGATCCCCGCCGCGGCAATGAAGGGCAGGTACGGCTGCAGTACTTCATGGGCGCCCCGAGCATCCCCGACCGAAAGCCGCGCCAGCGCCAGCGCCTGCATCGAGAACGGCAGGCATCCGATTATCCCGAGCGACACCGCCAGGTCTGACGACTTCCTGGCCTCGGCCAGCCCCACCTCGACCCGCCCTCTCAGCGTGTTCAGTAGTCCGCCCATCGCCGTCATGAAGGCCACCGCGACGGGTGAATCCGATTCGTCAGCCCGGCGGTAGCCATCCTCGAGCAGTTCGTGCGCGCGGTCCCAGTTGCCCGCATAGGTTTCGGCCTCGATGAGGCCCCAGATGAGCACTGGGATGCCCGTCTCGACTCCCTGCGCCACGGCGCGGGAGAATTCGATCTCGTACAGCGCTCGGGCATCGTCGATGCGATCAGTGAGGTGCAGCATGTGAGCAAGCGGGACATTGGGCCGAAGCTCCATGCTGAGATGGGGCGGCTGCTCGGCGCCGCCCTCGGCCAGCGCGACCAGGTCGTCGGGCGCGCCCCGCCCAATCATGAACGAAATCCAAATGATGCCAGCGCTGATGCGACCGGACAGGGCGATATCCCCGATGCGCGTCGCGATCTCGAGGGCCGCATAGCCGGCGCGGAACGACGCCTCGACGTCGCCCAGGTTGCTGGAGAGCGCCCCGATGTCTAAAAGAATGGATGCCCGCAACGCGTCGTCATCGCCGCACTCCGGGAGAGCCGCTTCCAGGGTCGTGCGCCACTGCCCGAAGGTGGCTCCACCGTACCCGGCGTAGCGGCCGAGACGCTGCACTAGCGACGCCCGTTCGGCGCCCGGCGGAGCGGCATCCACGATCGACGCGACGAGCGCGTGGGCTCGTTCGGGATCGGAATTCTCGAACCGGTACTCCGCCTCGAGCGCCACCCTGCGACGGTGGGCATCGGCGTCGCCGACCGCCGTGAGGGATACGGCCAGTTCCGCCAGCTCCGCGGCGACCTCGGATGCGCCGCGGCCACCTGCTGTGCGTGCTGCGTCCTCGAGGGCCGCGGCAGCGACCGTGTCCGGGCCCTCCGCGGCCAATGCCATATGCCGAGCCCGTGCCTCAGGGCGCTCGACCGCGTCGGCGAGCCGGCGATGTACCGCGCGCCGCTGGGCCGGAGTAGCCTCGGCAGCCGTTACCGACCGGATCAGCGGATGCGCGAAGGCAACCCGGCTTTCGGCGATCTCGAGGATACCGCCGCGCGCGAGTGCCTCGAACGAATCGGGCGCCAGTGTGGGCTCAACGGACGCGGCGGCGATGCAGGACAGCCGGGAGTCCGTGCTGAGCGCGGCAACCAGGAGCAGGTCGCGGCTGGCCGGTTCGAGGGCGGCGATTCGCCGCAGCACCACGTTTCGGAGGGCCTGCGGAAGGCCGACCGGCACGCGCGACTGCTCATCGGCCAGGAACGCCGGCTCGGCCGCAAGAGCCTTCGCAAACATCGGGTTGCCGCCCGACGTTTCGTGCACCCGCAATAGTTGGACGCGGCGGAGTTCGGGCTGATCGGAGAGCAGGACCCGGATTGCTCCAACGCTCAGTGGGCCGACTCGCAGTCGCTCGACCCTGTCGCCCTCGAGATCGTCGATGGTCGAGATCGGAGGCACCTGCGACCACTCCGTACGTACCGCGGCGAGAAGTCCGATTCTGGCCGCACCCGCACGCCGAATCGCGAAGGACAGGGCAACCTGGGATGCCGCATCCAGCCATTGGATGTCGTCCACGATCAGCAGGAGTGGGCGATCCTTCGCGAGTTCGCGCGCGATGGTGAGGGTCGCGGTCGCGATGCTGCGAGCATCCACCGGCGCATCGGCGCTCTCGTCTCGGAACACCCCACTCCTGAGCGCCCGGAGTTGGGGGTCGGGCAGCACGGCGAATGCCGACTCGGGCACACCGTCGAGCAGGTCGGCGAGGGTCGTGAACTCGAGCGGCATTTCGGCCTCGACCGGTCGCGCCCGCAGCACGCGCATGCTCGCTTCAGTCGCCAATTCGGCGGCGGATGCGATGATGGTGGACTTCCCTATGCCCGCTTCGCCTTCGAGAAGCAGTGTGCGGGAGCCGTAGAGCAGCCCGCCGAGGAACTGCCGTATCCGCGACAGCTCTGTGTCGCGACCAACAGGGGTGGAACCAGCGCTCACGTTTGCTTCCGAGGATTGTGCCGGGCGGTGCGGGAGAGGGAGGGCGGTGTGGAACAGGCGGGACGAGGGGGTGCGGTGCGGAGGAAATTGACGGGTGCACCGGGGTAGACCGGGTAGTCCCGAAGACCATTGTCACTCCGATCGGGCAGAAATGACCATCGATCAGTTTTGTGATTTGTCCCGAACGGCGGGAACTACGGATTCGTCTCATCCGTGCGCAGGACTAGCTTTCGAGCGTAATCCGTCGAGCCTGTCCGGGGAGAAGCCATGATGCACGCATCCGTCCGACGGGTGGCCGTCCTAGCGGTCACCGCGATCACCGTTGCGCTCGGCCTTTCCTGGGCCGGCTCGAGCGCCTCGGCGGCCCCACCCAGCTGGGGACCCGGACCCGTCGGGGCGCACCACTCGCCTGCTCCGCATCGCTCGCACGGCCACCAGCAGCTCGCCGCGGCGACGGTGGCCGTCGGCGGTAATCCCGTAGCCGTCGCGGTCGATCCCGCGACGGACACGGCCTACGTCGGCAACGGGAACGACAACACGGTGTCGGTCGTCGATACCTCCCGGTGCAACGCGCACGTGACGACAGGATGTTCACAGGTGCCCCCGACTGTCGCTGTCGGCAGCTCGCCGGTCGACGCGGTGGTCGACCAGCTCACCGACACCGTCTACGTCGTGGCCAACAACACCAACCAGGTGTTCGTCATCGACGGCGCGACCTGCAACGCGCATGTGCAGACCAGCTGCACAACCCCGCCGCAGACGATCACGGTAGGCGAAGGGCCCGACGGAATCGCGGTCGACCAGAAGACCAACACCATCTATGTGACCAACACCGGAATCAACGGCATCTTCGGCGACACAGTGTCAGTCGTCAACGGGGCGACCTGCGATTCGACCAATACCTCCGGATGCGACCAGGTGCCGGCAACAGTGACCGTCGGGGTGGGCCCCGCGGTGCCGGCGGTCGACGAGGCGACCGACACCATCTATGTGCCCAATGCTCCGCCCAGCGGGCCGGGAAGCGTCTCGGTCATCAATGGCGCGACCTGCAACGCCCAGGACACGAGCGGATGCGGCCAGGTACCAGCCACAATGTCCGACGGCCCGGTCTCTGTCGCGGTCGCGGTGGACCCGGTCACGAACACCCTTTACGAAGCCGCCTTCGGCCCTTCCCTTGGATCCCTGCTCGTTTTCAACGCGGCTACCTGTGACGCGCAGACCACCACCGGCTGCGGGCAGGCGCCGCATTCGGTGCAGGTCGGCAGCGTTCCGATCGATGTCGTAGTGAACCCCATCACTGACACCGTTTTCGTCGCGAACGAGGAAGACAGTGACGTCACTGTCGTCGACGCGGCGATCTGCAACGCAACACATTTCGCGGGCTGCTCGCAGCACGCCCCGGCCATGGCGTCGGGGTTCAACGACGGGTATCTCGATGTGAACCCCGTCACCGATACCGTCTACGTCACCAGCCAGAACAACAACACCGTCACCGTTCTGAACGGCGCATCCTGCTCACTTACTCGCTCGTCCGGCTGCATCGACAGCCCTCCAACGACAACGGTCGGCAACGCACCGCAGGGCATCGCGGTGGACCAGCAAACGAGCACTGTTTACGCGGCCAACCGAAGCGATGACACGCTTTCGGTCATCAACGCCGACGCGTGCAATGCCCAAAACACGGCAGCTTGCTCGCGCAGCTGGCACACCGTTGCAGCCGGCCCAACTCCACAAGCCGTCGCCGTGAATGAGAAGACGGACACGATTTACCTGGCGAGCTCTGACCCCGACAACAACGGGCAGGGGACTACTGTCGCCGTCCTCAATGGCGCCACGTGCAATGCGCACGTCAGCTCGGGGTGTGGCCAGACACCCCAGCTGGTCACGGTAGGCAACGGACCGGACGCCCTGGCCGTCGATCCAGCCACGAACACGATTTATGTTGCCAACGGCATCGATGACACCATCTCGGTGATCGACGGTCGCCACTGCGACGGTACGAACAGGTCAGGATGTGGCCACGCGCCCGCAGTGATCACGCTGAGCGATTCACCGGGCGGCATCGCTGTCGACTCCGGAACCAATACGGTGTACGTCACCGATGGAAACACGGGCTCTGTGTCGGTGATCAACGGCAAGACCTGCGATGCCAGCGTTACTACCGGCTGCGGACAGGTTCCGGCAACAGTGGCCGTCGGCAGCTTCCCGGATGGAATTGCGGTCGATGACGCGACACACACCGCCTATGTCGAAAACGTCGGCGACAACACCGTGTCGGTCATCGACGGTAGAACGTGCAACTCGACGGTGCAAACCGGCTGCGGCCAGAGCAGCCCGACAATGGCAGTCGGAGGCCTGCCGTTCCTGGGCGTCGCCGTGGACCAGCTCACGGATACGGTCGTCGTCGGTTCGGTGCTGCAGTCCGCCGACTACCTGCTCAACGGAGCAACCTGTAATTCGACCGTGACCAGCGGGTGCAACCAGGTCGCCCGCGTCATCCCGACCGGTGGCTGGCCGACCAACGAGGTGGTTGACGATGCGCTGGGCACCGTCTACACGGTCGACAACGTGGATGGGCAGGTGACGGTCTTCGGCATCAACCGAACACACTGACCGGCCGCGGCTGCAACCTGCTCGCTAGAGCTGGTTCGGCCTCGGACGACCACGGTTGGCCTTGCGCTCGGCGGCGGCTGCGGCGGCATCGGCGGCGACCTGCTCCTCCTCGAGCTTGACGCGCACCTCCTCGCGGTAACGCGAACGCCGGATGCGACGGGTCATGTCGAGTAGTAGGAAGATCGTCACGACGCCCACGACGAGGATCGCGACGAACCCCCAGACACCCGGGGTGATCAGGTTCGCGTTGCCCGTATAGGCCGGGAACGGCGTTGGTGAAGGTGCGGCCAGGGGAAGCAGGGCGCTGTGCACAAGGCTGCTGTGCAGATGGGCGGCGGGAAGGCTCATGCCGACTCCTCGGGATAGGTGGTCGGCGGCACTGTCGATCGCAGCGCGCTAGTCATCGATGACCCCCGCGAACAGGTCGCTCTCGGGCGACTCGGTCGCCACGACCGAGGCGGCGAGCTGGAAGTCTTCGGTGGGCCAGATCTCCCGCTGCAGTTCGTTCGGCCAGCGGAAGAAAGTACAGTC